>CDZT01001599.1_pt1 | contig 719709 bp, 698 predicted proteins | sample 557531 | NCBI WGS metagenome assembly CDZT01 (sample SAMEA3182066, study PRJEB8094) | gut metagenome | biome: human; feature: gut; material: Stool; isolation source: human stools | place: Canada | collected 2013-03-05
CTTTCCGGTTTGCTGAATCAGGTGGTAAAAAATATCTTTGAGGTGCCGCATACCTATCAGGTTTCCTTTTCTCTCCAGGCATGGGCAGTAACATTTTTGTTTTTTGCCTTGATGTATGGTTTTGGGATGCTCCGAGCAGCAAAGATTATCCGGCATCAGAAAGTAATCGATCTGCTGTATGATAACCGCAAGAATGAAGAATACCGTTTCAAATCATTCCGCCATAGTCTTTTGGTAGTATTGCTCTCAATCGCTGCAATGGTTGCAGGCGTGATTTTGCTTGGGCGGATGCTTCAGACACAAACCAATGAAGCATTTTTGTACCTTGGCGGAGCCTGCCTGCTCATTCTGGTGGGTGTTTACGAGCTGCATCGCCAGATTCCGCTTTTGCTGCACCGATTTGCAAAACAAAATCTGCGCCATAAGTACAAAGAAGAAAATCTGTTCTTCCTGGGGCAGATTGGGCGGCGCATCCATTCTGCTGGCCGGACAATGGCTGTGGTGGCGATTCTTTTAACCATATCCCTGGCAACCATGTTTGTGGGGCTTACAATGGGAGCAGGCTACAAAGCCAACATGAAAGCCTATTATCCCTATGATGCAGGCGTGGCGATTGATGCACCTTTAGAAAAATCCAACATGGATTCCATCGTTTCCTTTACAGAGGAGCATTGTGGAGTCGAGGATTCTGTGAGCTATTATCTGTATGCGGTTCCTGAAAAACCGATTGAAGCCTTGTCCTTGTCCGACTATAACCATCTGCGTGAAATCCTGGGGCTTTCTCCTGTTGTCATGGGCAACAACGAATTTTTGGTTCATTGTGATACATGGAACTATATGGACGGAATCCGGCAGGGCTTGAAGCAGCAGCCGGAGATCACATTAAATGGTCGAACCTTGACTATTGCAGAGACACCAATCCTGACGGAGCCGATGGAGCAGTATCAAATGGCCGGAACGAAGGGATATGTACTTGTTCTGCCGGATGAAGCAACTTCACAATTAGTCGGAGAAAAAATCCGTCTGGCGATGAAACTGGAAGATGGCGGATACCCGGAATTGAAAAGCGACTTGAAGCAATTCCTGAACAGTGGGAAATGGCAGCCGGAATTGCAGTCCGGTCAGCAGCTCCCGGAAAAAGTAACGATGGGTGTTACAGTAAAGGCGTGGGGCATTGCCAATTCGCTGACTGGATTTACAGCGATTTCATTCTGCGGATTGTATTTAAGCATTATTTTTATCATCCTATCCTGCTCGGTTCTTGCATTTGAGCAGCTTTCTGCCATAGACAAAAACCAAAAGAATTATGCGGTCATTGACCGTTTGGGTGTACCGAGTCATAGGCAGGCTTCCCTAATCCGCAGGGAACTGTCCACAGTCTTTTTGATCCCACTGCTATTCCCGCTTTTGCTGACAGTTTTGCTGATCGCAGGGGCACAGTTCTTTTTCGGAGAGGCAATCTTGCAGCAGGGACTTGTACCTCTTTATGGTCTGGTGACGATTCTGCTATTCTGTGCAATCTACCTGACCTATTTTGGTGCAACAATGTTCTTATTCAAACGGGTTATTCTTCGGCCTGAAATGAGATGAAAATTGAATTGCTACAAAAATGAAGCAATTCCGCCTGTTTTCTTGCCGAAAAAGAAAGCGGTTAGGAGATTTCTGCAACATTTGGCCTTTATCATAGAGTAATAAATTAGAAATGCTGATACCTTACACTATGCAAAGGAGTGGATTACTATGGCAAACAAAGAAAAGCGCTTTGAAACAATCTATACACAGGGAACTTCCTTGAGTATTGTTGTAGACACCGAAACAGGTGTAAACTACCTTGTCCATGATACGGGGATTACCCCTTTGCTGGATAAAAACGGAACAGTCGTTATTACTGAAATAAACAAGTAAACTTTATATTGGCTGCAGGGTATCAGCATTCTAATTATGAATAAGGGAGGGACATATGGGAAAAATCTTTGTATTGTCGGTAACAGACCATGAAGAATACATACTTAGCAGAATTATGGAGATTATTGCAGCCGAGCCAGGATTTGACCATATTGTGTCATCTCATCCTTGTAATACTCTTGTTTTTCCGGGATTGGAGCTTCGCTTGAAGGAGAGAACGGTACACCGAAACGGCGAGTTAATTTCTATGACCCATCGGGAATTTGCGACATTGGTATACTTGGCAAACCACCCGTCCTGGGTATTTTCTGCCGGGCAGATTTATGAAGAAGTATGGGGTGAGGATGGTGAAAACTGCGGAACAGCCGTTGCCAGCGTCATTGGTCAGATCCGCAGAAAACTGACACCGGATATGCCGAAAGCGGGTTATATCCGTACTGTTTTGGGGAGCGGATACAAATTTGAAGTTCCGCAGGGTATGGCAGAATAGAACAATCAAATATATATTAGCTGCGCACATTATGAAGCAGCCAAAAGCGGGAAACCTTTATGATGGGTCTCCTGCTTTTTGTTTTCATAAAAATAGTGTGTGATTGTTGAGAATAGGCGTCATATAGGCGTAAAGGATATGTATAAAGCAAAAGGAGGCATTACATATGTTAATTGGCGTTGATCATGGTAACAAACAAATTAAAACGGTACACTGCGAGCCGTTTGTGTCCGGACTGAAGCAGAGCGTCACCCGTCCCTTTGGACAGAATGTGCTGAGGTATCAGAATACCTACTATACGCTGTCTACTGAGCGGATTCCTTATCGGAAAGATAAAACGGAGGATGATCGCTTCTTTATCCTGACCCTATTTGCTCTGGCTGGTGAAATTGAAGCGAGGGGAGCATATTCCACAGAGGTTCAGCGTATCCAACTGGCAGTAGGGCTGCCGCCGGCACACTTTGGTGCCCAGGTGGAGCGGTTTACGCAATACTTTGGGCAGCGGGGAATGGTAGAATTTGAGGTGCAGGGAAAGCCGTACACCATCTATATTGAAGATGTTGCCTGTTTTCCCCAGGCTTACGCAGCAGCGGCCACCATGCTCCATACGCTTGTGGAGGAGCCCAAAGCGGTAATCCTGGATATTGGTGGGTTCACTGCAGACTATTTGCTGATGAAAAACGGAGAGATTGACCTTACCTCCTGCGATTCGTTAGAAAATGGTGTGATCCTGCTGTACAATAAGGTGCGTTCCAAGGTGAATTCGGAACTGGACCTGTTGTTGGATGAAGGGGATGTGGATGCCATCTTGATGGGGAAAAAGACCAAATATCCGGAAGCAGCCATACGGCTGACAGAACAGATGACGCAGGAATTTATCAGTGACCTATTCAGCACGCTGCGGGAGCGTATGATAGACTTGCAATACTGCAAGGTAGTCTTTGTAGGCGGAGGTGCTATTCTATTAAAACGGCAGATCGAAACTGCAGGAAAGGTGGGAGCACCATTCTTCGTACCGAAAATCAATGCGAATGCAGATGGCTATGAGTATCTGTACCGGATTGAAACCGCAGGCAGGTGATGGCATGGGCGAGAAAAAAGAACGAGGACGGTTTACGCTGCGATTCAATGAGGGCGATCCCATACACGAAGCTGCCATTGGATTACTGGAATTGCAGAGTCCCCGCACAAAAGCGCAGTATGTGGCAAATGCAGTGGTCTACTATAATGAGCACTTTGGGCAGGAACCGCAGCCGCTAAATGCTTCGGTTATTAGCAAAGAAGCGGTGGTAGCTATTGTCAAAGAGATTTTGTGGCAGGAAGGTATGGGACAGGAAAAAGCAAAAGAGCAGATTTCCACAGCCAGATTGGTGGAGAAGCCTGCAGCGCCTATGATGCTTTCGACTGCACAGGAAGTAGGCGATGATCCGGAAATGGACGATAGAATGCGCAGTCTGATTGCTGGCACTTTGTCTGCATTCCGTAGCAGAGGATAATCAAAAGAGGCATGGGAGCCAGTGATGCTCCTATGCCTCTTCCCGTATGGCCGCGATAAAGCTGTCTAAAATATCTTCAAAATGCCTGTATTGTTTGGGCGTTAGTGTGGAAATCTTCTCCATAAGAAGGGAGGAATCTGTTTCTGTGATGATGCCTCGCAACAAGTATTCGGTGCTGATGTTGAGTGCATCACAGACTTTGAGGATTGTTTCAGGTCGCATAGCCTTTTGTCCCAGTTCTGCGGTGGAGATGGTCTGTGGTGTGACATGAGCCAGCTCTGCCAGAGTTTCCTGGGTCATATTCAGTTGTTTCCTCCGGTCGAAGATCCGTTTACCCATATCTTTTAGTAGATTATCCATGCGTCACCTCCATGCCATAGTTACATTTTATCCGCTATGACATGGATTATTAAGCGGTCATGGTTGATTTATCTCGTCTATGGCAAGTATAATAGACGAAGATGGATGCCGGGAAAGGAGAACCATATGAACAGTTTTTCGTGTGTGATTACAGGCCATAGGCCGACTCGTTTCAAGTTCAAATATAACGAAAAGGACAAGCGCTGCCAGCGGATCAAAAAGTGTCTGCAGGAGCAGCTTATACGGCTTTATAATCAGGGAGTACGATGCTTTTGGGCTGGGGGAGCAATGGGAGCTGATATGTGGGCGTCAGAGATCCTGTTGCGCATGAAAGAACAGACGGCGTATCAAGATGTGGAATTGTGTCTGGCTCTCCCCTTTGAGGGATATGATGCAGATTGGGATGACTGGCACAGAAAGAGAATGAAGTTTATTCGTAAATATGCAGCGAAGGTTTTAATCCTGGGTGAAATGCCATCAAGTGAGAATTATAAAAAACGCAATTGCTTTATGGTGGATCAGGCCGGCTGTATGGTGGCTGTTTATGATAATGTAAACAATATGCGATCCGGAACTCAGCAGACTGTTAACTATGCCAAAAAGAAAGGACTCCAAATCATTTATATCCATCCGGATACGGCACAGGTAACGACAGAAGATGCAACTTTATGGAAATAATAAAGGAATAGCTCCAAAGCGGAAAAATGCAGTGACCGTTTTGGAGCTTGTTTTGTCATATAATGTCGAATGATTTTCTCTTTCCTCGAAGGATATTCCAATGCTACTCCAAAAGTTTCCGAAAACTGTCAGTTACACTGTAATTATGGCAGTGATCCCAAAAATCAATGAAAATTCAGCAAGCGGAGGTGGGGGTATGAGATCAGTACGATACCCAATGAAAATCGGAAGTACAGGGCGGTCTTTATCCTGATGATGGGGATAAAGGCCGCCTCCTGTTTTCATATAGAATAGCTCTGGAACAGTATTTGAAAAAAGTATTATTTTACAATTTAACAATTATCAGCAGGGCGGCAGCGTTGCGCTGCCATATCGCGAAAGAAAGGGGATGATGCAGGCCGCCTGTGTGCCGTCCGCATAACTGCGGACAGGGAGTAACGGTGTTATGGAGAAAGGATTCCACGACATCGAGCAGTTCATTGCTTTCATAACTCCAGGACACACGGCTTTTCATGAACGGCTCTCAATAGGGGTATATCGTCGAGGTAGGGCAAGAGAGTTTTCTTCATATAAAGATAAACCTCCACCTGCCCGAACGGTATCTATTGAACTGCTCGATGCAGAAATTCAAGAAACAGCTGGTTTTGTCCATTGGTACAAAGCTGGCTGTTTTTCTTTATATCAGGCAGTTTTGGCCCGATGCAGGTCACCGCCAGAAGCTCAGGAAATCCATCGGAATTCTTGAGACTTTTGGAGGTAAAGCCATGTGGCAACGGAACAATGGGCAGGCAGAAGATGACCTGCAATTTAGATTTACAGCATATTTGGTGTCGGCGGTCAAGCGCCGCAGAAAAGATTATTTGATCCAGCTTTATAAACGAAGCAGTATAGAGAGTGCTGTGGAAGTGGTCTATGAGTCTGAACCCAGCTCAGAGGAAGTGGTCTTGGACAGATTACCGCTTATGGATGTCATTGAGAATGGAGCGCTTCTGGAGGCGTTGCAGAAACTCAATGAACGGGAACGCCAGATATTTCTGGCCCGAACGCTGGAGGAAGAAGATTTTGAGACTTTGGGAGCAAAGTTTGGACTGTCCTATAAAGGGGCAGCGGCGCTTTACTACAGGACGATTCAGAAAATCAGAAAGAGTATTGTAGTAGGAGGTGACAAGGGATGAATTTTGAATGTCTGCTTCTCAATGCCAAAGCCGGAAACGAGGATGCCATTACAGTGATTTTACAGATGTATCGACCATTGCTACTCAAGTATGCCATTATTGATGGTGTACTGGATGAGGATTTGTACCAGGAATTGAGCATTATTTTGTTGAAGGCGATTAAATTATTTAAGATTTAAGTCAATGAGAAAGGCTCCGAGATCATTATGACCTCGGAGCCTTTCTTACTGACTTAAAAGGGAGAACTGTTAAATTTATATCCGCTGCCCAGTACAGTCTGGATATAACCGCCCTTCGGTGTGTCTGGCGTCAGTTTGCGACGAATCTGGCCAATTACACTGGCAACTGCAGTTCCGCAGTGTCCACCATCCGAATTCCACACAGCCTCGTAGATCTGGCTGGCAGAAAATACCCAGCCAGGATGACGAGCCAGATATGTAAGGACTGCAAATTCATGGTGGGTCATAGGAATAAGCTTGCCACTACAGTACACAGTATGTTCTTTCAGTAGGATTTCCAAATTGGAAAAGGAAAGACTTGACTGTGGAGGGGCAATATGGTCAAAATCTGGTTCATCTGCGATGGCTGCCATGACTCTATTAAAAATATGTTCTTCGTGGTCAGAAATGGACACTATCAAGAGTTTTCCCATATTGTGTATATCCCCCTCCTATATACTTATATTTAGTGTTCGATGATTTTTCCTTTTGTCAGCGAATACGGGCTTTCGTTATAGTAAAATTAGGTTATTGCTTTTTTTCAGAAATAGTATGGCTTTCGGTTATGGATATTTCCCTATGAAGATGTATTGCCATAAACAGTGTGATTACTACGGAAATTATATCTGCAATGGGCTGGGCATATAGAATTCCATTCATGCCCCATACCATAGGAAGCAGCAAAATGACAGGAACAAAGCAGATACCTTGCCTGCATGCCCCTAAAAAGAAACCTGCCGCTCCCTTGCCCAGAGCAAGAAATAGAGAGGAGTATACCGTGTAGAAACCGAAAAAAACGAATGTAAGGCCGTTCGCAAACAGGGATTTTTGACCGGCTAAAACCATTTGAACATCTCCCTCGGTAAATTGAGAGATAATCTGCGTGGAGAAAACGGCCATCACCAAACCCACGACTAAGCAGAAACTTGTAGACCAAATAATTGAGGTTTTGATTGCTTCGCGCAGACGATCAAATTTCTTTGCCCCATAGCTGAATCCGGCAATAGGCTGAAACCCTTTCAGAAATCCAAAGACAACAAGCGTTCCCATAGAAGTAATTCGAGTGACTGCCCCCATGCCTGCAATAACCGAATCGCCATAATCGCTGGCTGCACGGTTAATCAGAGCAATAGAAAGACTTGTAAGCAACTGGAATACCAAAGTAGGTACACCGATTTTCAAGATTTCCACCATCATTTGCCCATTTGGAGAAAATGCTTTTAAGCTGAAAGAAAATGCACTTCTTTTTCGCAGAATGTATGTAAGATAAACAAGTGTAGATACTAGCTGAGAAATTGCAGTGGCGATCGCTGCACCGGCAACCCCTATGTTGAAAGTGTAAATAAAAAGAGGGTCTAATCCAATATTCAACACGGCTCCCAACAGTAACGCACACATAGTTGTTTTTGCTGCACCTTCACTGCTTACAATATTGTTCATGGTCACATTAAACACATTGAAAACACAGGACAATATATAAATTCTTGAATATGTCAGAGCATACGGCATGATAGTTTCTGTCGCGCCTAACATAGTCAAAATTGGTTTAAGGAAGATTGTAGAGAAAAGGATGATAATAGCGCCAATCAGAAGACTGCTATATAGAGCGGTACTTGCCACCTTATTGGCAGTATCCTTATCGCCTCGTCCCAGAAGTCTTGATAGGTAGGATGCAGCACCGTTGCCAAACATTAGTCCCAATCCAACTACGACTTGTCCTAATGGGAAAACGATGGAAATAGCTCCCATTTGACTTTTTCCCAGTCCGCTCACAAAATAGGCATCCACCAGATTATATAGGGCATTGATTAACATTCCAATCATAATCGGCACGCCAAGCGCCATCAGAGCTTTGGGGATAGGCGCACTGCCCAAAAGCTCAAGTTTGTTGTTACGTTCACTCATTGTTAATACTCCTTTCACTCTTTGAAGGTATAAAATAGAGTAGTATAAATTATAGTATACTACCGAATGAATATACTACTATAATTTATAGTAGATGTCAAGAGGAGAGAGGCGATTTGCCTTGACAAAGAGTATAAAGTCTACTACTATAATTTATAGCGACTTTGACGGTAATATTTCATGCAGAGAACATAGCGAAAGGGCGTGATCCACATGGCTACCATAGATTTAATCGTGTTGGGAATTTTGAAAAAGGATCCAATGAGTGCCTACGATATTCAAAAATTAGTAGAATATAGAAAAATATCAAAATGGGTAAAAATCAGTACCCCGTCTATTTATAAAAAAGCAATTCAGTTGGAAGAAAAAGGGCTAATCCGAGGCGAAATCGTAAAGGAAGGAAAGATGCCAGAAAAAGCAATTTACTCCCTAACGGAAGCCGGAGAAGCAGAATTTGAACGCCTCATGTTTGAGATTTCCGCAAAGCCGATTAACATTTTTCTTGACTTCAACGCTGTTATTGTAAATTTGGACTCCTTGCCGCCCGAAAAACAAAAGTCGTGCATAGCAGAGATTCAGGAAAATATTAGTGTCTTAAAATCCTATCTGGAAGATAATATACGGGAAAAAGAAAACACCCCCAGCATTCCGGAAACAGGTATGGCCGTCTTGCGTCAGCAGTATGTATTGGTGGAAGCAATCCAAGCATGGATTAGTTCTTTAAATATTATCTGAAGCCAGTATTCTTACAGGGATTATAGTTGATTGAGTTATAGTGTCCATGCTTTATGAAAAATAAGAAAGGCTTCGAGATCATTACGGCCTCGAAGCCTTTCTTGCTGTCTTAAAAGGGGGAACTGTTAAACTTATATCCGCTGCCCAGTACGGTGCGGATATAACCGCCCTTCGGTGTGTCCGGCGTCAGCTTGCGACGGATCTGACCGATTACACTGGCAACTGCAGTGCCACAGTGCTCACTATCTTTGCGCCATATAGCTTCATAGATTTGATGAGCGGAAAATACCCAACCTGGATGTCGAGCCAGATATGTAAGGACTGAAAATTCATGGTAAGTCAAAGCGATGAGAGTACTGTTGCAATATACGGTTTGCTCCTTTAGCCGAATTTCAAGACCAGGGAAGGAAAGTGCAGACTGAGGGAGGGATGGTGCAAGGTGGATAAACTCTGGCTCATCCGCAATAAGCTCCATAATTTTATTGATTATATGTTCTTCATGGTCAGTAATGGACAGAATCACGAGTTTCCCCATCTTGCTCACATCCTTTCTCACTTGTTTTGTGATATTTTATTCTGAAGTCCTCAGCCGCTCCACCACAGTTCCCTTGTTAAAGAAGTGGAGAACGATCAGCGGAATGACCGCAGCCAGCAGCAGATAAAGCACGCCAATGACCAGAACGGGAACTAATGTAATATTCAGAGTAAAGAACCACATGGAAGGGCCATTCAATGCGCTCTTTAGCACTGTGACTGCCAGGATCGCTGCGACTGCTCCGCCGATAATGTCCGCACCTACGGCATAGTAGATGCCCTCATAGACCATCAGGCGTCGAAGCTGCTTGCCGGTCATACCAATGCTCTGCATGGTGGCAAACTCATGCCGGCGGGTGATGATGTTGGTAATAATCATGTTGGTAAAGTTGATCAGTCCTGCAAAGGCCATGATGCAGCCAATCAGACCGCCGATAACCAGAATCATGCTGCGGACCGAATCAAGCTGCTCTTTCAACAACTTGGTGGAAGTATAGGCAACCGAAGTATTTTCACTCACATAGCTGCTCAAGAATTCTTCCATCTGCGGCTGCAAGGATTCCTCCACATTGAATCCATAAGTCAGCAGCGTGGGAGCGTCATAGATTTCCTTAAATACAGTGTCCGGCAGATATACAAAAGGAGCATCAGCGGCGATGTGTGCCTGGGCGGTGGTGCCTGTCGGCGTTTCGGTTTCCGTTCCCACGAGGATCGCTTTTGCAAGGATGGTGCTGGTTTTGACCAGTTCCCCATCTTTGTAGAAGGAAATGCTCTCTCCAACCTGTAACTGATCGGTCAGCGGAGTGTTCCTTGGTTCCTCTGTCAGTTTGTCCATGGGGCAGCCAATAATGACATATTCTCCGGTAGCCATTTTCTGCGTTAGGGTTTCAGCATCTTTTTCGCCTTCAAAAATACGCATATCCGCCCAGAAATTTTCGGAGGCTCCCATCACATTACCAAAATAGCGCCTTTCGGTATCAGAACTTGTATACAGGCTATATCCCTGATAGCTTTGATTTACGACGCCTTCTTCCTCATGGAATAGCTCTATGCCGCTTAAATCTTCAAACCCATAGTCAACCAGCACATTTCTATCGTCTTTTGTATTTCGGTAAAGATAGCGTTCATCCTCAACTCCGGGCTGTCCGGCAATCAGATCCACCGCCTGCTGTGAGAGCGTATCTTCATGGTGCTGAACGCTTTCCATTACATTAAATGCGGCGGAGTTATAGACATTAAAATCTGTTCTGGTAACACGGTTTACCCACTTTTCTTCATCAAGGCTTTGCGTCACAATGATGATAGAGTTAAACAGGACGATGCACAGAAGCAGGGAAATAATGATAAACGCTGAACGCCTGCGGTTGCGCCCCAGGTTGGAAAAGGCCATGCGGGACAGCTTTACTCCATTGGTACGCTTGGCACTTCTCTTTTTATAGGCGTTCTGCTCGGTGTAGCGGATCGCCTCCAGAGGAGAAATCTTTGCCGCCTTTTTTGCAGGCTTCCGGGTGCTGATAAACACGGTCAGGATCGTAAAGAGAGCGGCGATAACAAAGATCAGCGGCGAGGTCGATACGGATGTCCCCAGCATAGACGATTCAAGGCTGATGATTTCTGTCACGACAGGAAGCAGCACCCAACCGGCAAAGAAACCGGTGATCAGACCGATGGGCAGCCCGATCAGCGTGAGCCAGACTGCCTGACGGTTCACAATGCCCTTGATCTGCCGTGTGGAAGTGCCAATCGTCCGCAGCAGGCCGTATTGACGAACATCCTGCATCACAGAAATATCAAAGATATTGTAGATCAGCAGGTATCCGCACACGACAAACATCAGGATAAATACAACAGCAAACACGATGGACTCTGATGAAGTCAATCCCTGGGACATTTGATTTTCAGAGGCGAGAATGAAATTGTCTGCGCCCATATCCTCTGGATTGCCGCCAATGGAGTAAACGAACTCATTCAACTGCTGCTGAACATTTGCTTTATTCTTCAGCACGACATCGGAAAAAGTAACGCCGGACATTTCATGGTCTACCGCATAAGTGTTCTGGACCACATCGGGGTTTTCCTTTATAAACTGCTCTGAAACAGTCGCAACGCTCACAGAGTCATTGCTTGCTTCCCACCAGCCGGAAAGCACCATATCATAATGATAAGTTTTCCCCCGCAGTTCAAATTCCAACGGAACCTCTGCGCCAACCTTTGGTTCTACACCCAGCGCCTTCAGCGCCAAATCCGTAGTGGCGATCTCATTCGCTTTCTCCGGTGCTGCTCCGTGAGTAGGCACACAGAAGGTCAGCTCCTGCTGCACACTGTCCGCATAATTGATCTCAATGGAATGGCTGGAAGTATTGCTTGCATAGCCAATGATACGCCGGTGGCCTGCCTGCTCCACAAAATCGCTGTTTACAAGCTGCTCGTACTGTTCCTCCGTCATATACCCTAAAGTGCCATCCGCTTTACTGCCTTTCTGCATTTGCAGAGAGAGCTGGATGGAGGATGCCATATTGAACGCCAGGGAAGTGATAGAGGTAAATAGGAAAGCAGTCAGGATAATTGCCAGCAGCGCAGCCAGATTGCGGACCTTATTCTTCTTGAAATAGCGTTTGGATAGCTTGGTAATCACTTTGGAATTATTGTTGCCAAATAGAATGTCATTCATCTTGTCCACCCCCCTTTGCTTTTATTCATTTACCCGAAGCCGTTCTACAACACTTCGATTGTTAAAGAGCCGAAGTGCGACAACGGGAACAATAAATGCCAGTACCAAAAAGAGAACCAGCATAATCAGTGCAGGCAGCAAGGTCATCTGGAATGTCATCATGATACTGCTTGGGCTGATTTCTACAAAAGCCCTTACCAATGTCATGCCAAGCACACCAGCAGCCAGCGTACCGACAATCCCGGCCAGCAGCACATAGGAGAAACTTTCAGAAATCATCATCTTTCGGAGCTGCTGGTTCGTCATACCGATACTCTGCATGGTGGCAAACTCGTGCCGGCGGGTAATGATGTTTGTCATAACCAGATTGATGAAGTTGATTAGTCCCACCAGGGCAAACACATCGCCGATCACTCCGCCGATCAGAAGAACGACATTTTTAACACCAGAAACAGTTGCTTTCATCGTCAGGATAGAGGTATAGGCAACATCTGTATCCTGCGCCAGATAGCTTTCCATCTCCTGCTGGTACTGTTCCTCTACATCAAAAAGGAAACCATACAAGGTAGGCGTTTCATAAATCTCCTTAAATTTGTTTTCAGCCATAAAAATTTTAGGACCTTCTATTATTTGTGCAATATTTGAACCGCCGCCAGTCATAGTCATATCGCTATTAGTAGCTACGGCTTTTGCGATAATGGTAAACTCCTCGGTTGGAGTTCCATTTTCATAAAATTGAATGGTATCTCCAACTGATAATCCACAATAATCGGCGGCATCTGCCCCACCAAAGTTACCATGATCGTCATATTCGCCCATTAAAATTACATTGTTACCATTCCAAAGTTTGTCTTTTAAGACAGATAAATCAGTTTCACCTTCGATAATGTCCAGCCGATTGAAGAAGTTTTCCGAAAAGCCAAATACATTTCCGAGGGGGTGGTTATCCGCAGTCAACCCAACAGTATGCCTATAATTTTCTGTTTGGTAAACACCTAAATTGAGGTGTTCCGGCAACATTCGCTGCTCCTTATATGTGTTATCAACCACATAGGGAGTTCCCCAGTCACAAGAGATATGGTCATCTTCAAAAGTGTTCCGGTACAGGTAGACTTCATTTGTGACTCCAGGCTGTTCTTTGATTTCTTCTGTTGCCTTTTCTGGAACAGTGCTGTTATGCCCAAAGTCATTTCCAAACGCCGCCTGAATGCCTGGACTATATACTATAAAGTCACTTCGGGTCTGGTTTTCGATATAGGCATCTTCATCAAAGCTGCCGCTGAAGATAAACACCGAGTTCAAGAGGACAATGCTCAAAGTCAGAGAAATCACAATAAAGACTGTCCGGCGCTTATTGCGCTGAAGATTTGCCTTCGCCATGCGAGGAATGACTGCCCCGGAAATTGTCTTTTTTCGCTTTATGGAAACCGTGTCCTGCTCTACATAGCGGATAGCCTCGATAGGTGACACACGGGAGGCTTTCTTTACCGATTTTCTGGTGCTGATATAAACCGTGAGTCCTGAGAACAGGATTGCACCTGCGATAATTCCCAAATATGGGAGTGTGCCGACCTCAATATTTCCACCGCTGAAATCAACAGCAAATATCTGGAGTGCAATAGGCAGAATACTGCGGCCAAGCAATGTGCCGAAAAGCAGACCGAATGGCGTACCGATCAGGAACAAGTACAGTGCCTGCCGGTTGACTAAACGCCTGATTTGTCTGGAAGTTGTTCCCACAGTCCTCAGCAAGCCGTACTGGCGAATATCATTTGTTACAGCAATCTCAAATACATTGTAAATGAGCAGATACCCACAGAACATGAACAGGATACCGAAAACACCGGCTACCAGCCACATCATAAGGCCGCTTTCACTAGAAACGATGGGATTAGGAGCAACGCGAACCGCGTTAGCTGCATTGACATCGTCCGGATTACCGCCAATATTGCGGACAAGCTCTGAAATGCGGTCCTTTACCATATAACTATCCCGCATTACTACATCGGCTGTATAAATACCACAGCCAACACGCCCCAAAGCAATATCGCTCATCATTTCTGCGTTTTCTTCCAGAAATGCTTTGGAAACAATGACCGATTCTGATTTTTCATTTGGTGTGTCGTAAATACCGGATACGACCATATCAAAATGATAAACCTGACCACTTTGACGAACCTTCAATTCAACAGGAATTTCTGCCCCGATTTTTTCTTCGATGTTCAGATCCTTCAGTATATTGGCAGAAACCAAAACCTCATTTGCTTTTTGAGGGGCAGAGCCTGTGCGTGGTGTCAGCATCCGAATTTCCAACTGAGTCTGGTCGGCATAATCGACCTCTGCAACACGCCGGTTTGTGTTGGTCATAATTTCGACTGGTATCCAGCAGCCCACCTTTTCAAACATGGCGTTTTCTTTTAACTGCTGGAGCTGATCCTCGGAAAGTCCCTGTACCAGAGCATCCGCAGATGATCCCATCATTTTTGCCATGCTGTATTCCAGCGTCCCACTGGCACCCATGCCAATGGTCAGGACTGCCGTAAAGAGAAAAGTTGTCAGGGCAATCGCAATGGCTGCAATCACATTCCGCATTTTGTTACTGCGAAAACTGCGGTTTGCCAGCTTTTTGATGACAGCCTTGTTGTTATTGCCAAATAGAATGTCATTCATAGTTCCGCCCCCTTTACTGCACAATCTTACCATCCTCGATCCGAATAATGCGGTCGGCAAGCTGGGCGATCTCATTATTATGGGTAATCATTACAAGGGTCTGGTGGAATTTTGTGCTGGTAACTTTCAGCAGGCTCAGCACATCGCTGCTGGTCATACTGTCCAGATTGCCTGTTGGCTCGTCCGCCAGAACGATAGCAGGCTTCGATACCAGAGCGCGGGCGATGGCTACACGCTGCTGCTGGCCGCCGGAGAGATTGCTGGGCATATTGTTCAGTTTATCCTCCAGCCCCAGCATCCGCACCACTTCTTTCATAAACTTCTTGTCCACCTTGTTTCCATCCAGCTCCACAGGCAGCACAATGTTTTCAAAGACATTCAGCACCGGCACCAGATTGTAGTTCTGGAAGATGAAGCCGATCTTTCGTCTGCGGAAGATAGTAAGCTGCTCGTCTTTCAATGTAGAGAGGTCGCGCCCATCCACAATGACCTTGCCGGAGGTAGGCACATCCAGTCCGCCGATCATGTTTAGCAGAGTGGATTTTCCGCTACCGGAGATTCCAACAATCGCTACAAATTCCCCCTGCTCAACAGAGAGGTTCACACCATCCAGGGCCTTTGTGATATTCGGCTTTGTGCCGTAGTATTTTTTCAGTTCAGTCGTTTGCAAAATGCTCATAGAGAACACCATCCTTTCTTTAACTTAGACCCATTGTAACGAACAAACCTCACAGAAATGTCACGAGCCACAAAAAATTTCCGCTAAATTCGGCTCCAAATGTCACAAGTTCGTGACATTTGAAAAACCGGGAGAAAAATCCCCCGGTTTTTCGTGCCCCACAGTCGCATACAACGGCGTAGGAAGTATTCACTTGATATGGCTGTGCCTGTTATTCATTTACCCGAAGCCGCTCTACAACACTTCGATTGTTAAAGAGCCGGAGTGCGACAACTGGAACGATAAATGCCAATGCCAAAAACAGAATCAGCATAATCAGCGCAGGCAGCAAGGTTATCTGGAATGTCATCATCATACTGGTAGGACCATTTTCTACAAATGCTCTTAGCAATGTCATGCCAAGTGTCGCCGCAACTAGTGTGCCGACAATCCCAGCCAGCAGCACATAAGAGAAGCTTTCCGAAATCATCATTTTTCGGAGCTGCCGGTTCGTCATACCAATGCTTTGCATGGTGGCAAACTCATGACGGCGGGTAACGATATTGGTCATAACCAGATTGATGAAGTTGATCAGGCCCACCAAAGCAAATACAGAACCTATCATTCCGCCAACCAGCAGGACAACATTTTTAATTCCTAAAACATTAGCCTTCAGCGTTGTAATAGAGTTATAGGAAACATCGGTGTCCCGCATCAGATAGTTCTCCATATCCTGCTGATACTGTTCCTCTACATCAAAGAGGAAACCATACAAGGTAGGAGTTTTATAAATCTCTTTGAAATTATCTTCTGACATATAGATTTTTGGTCCGCCAACATCTGTTGCAATATTAGAGCCACCGCCAGTCAAGGTCATTTCATTGCTCGTAACAGCAGCCTTGGCAATCACTGTAAACTCCTCAGTCGGAGCTCCATTTTCATAAAACTGAATGGTGTCTCCAACCGACAGGCCAAAATAATAGGTATTATCCGCACCACCGCTTAATTCTCCCTTATCGTTATAGTTGCTTACTAAAATTACATTGTTGTCATTCCAGAGTTTTTCTTTCAGGACAGACACATCGCTTTCACCCTCAATAATGTCCATCTTGTTCAGGAGATTTTCAGAGAAACCATACACATTTCCAAGTGGAAGGTTATCCGCAGTCAACGCAGCATAATCCTTTCCATCCTCATACTCAGTCCAGCCGAGATTTAATGAATCAGGAAGTACATAGGCATATTTATCCGTATTATCAATCGAGAAAGAAGGCCCCCAATCACAGGCAATATGATCGTCCTCAAAAGTATTCCTGTATAGGCGGACTTCGTTTATTACACCTGGCTGCTGTTCAATTTCCTCTACTGATTTTTCTGAAACAGTGCAACTATGTCCAAATTCATCTCCCCATGCGGCTTGAATGTCCGGGTTATAAACCGCAAAGTCACTTTTGGTATGGGTTTTGACATAAACATCTTCATCAAAGCTGCCGCTGAAGATAAACACGGAGTTCAGGAGGACGATGCTCAAAGTCAGGGAAATCACAATAAAGACCGTCCGGCGCTTATTGCGCTGAAGGTTGGCCTTCGCCATGCGAGGAATAACTGCTCCGGTATTTGTCTTTTTCCGCTTTATGGAAACCGTATTCTGTTCTACATAGCGGATAGCCTCGATAGGTGACACACGGGAGGCTTTCTTCACCGACTTTCTGGTACTGATATAAACCGTAAGTCCTGAGAATAGGATCGCACCTGCGATAATGCCCAAATATGGAAGTGTGCTGACCTCAATATTTTTACCACTATAATCGGCAGCAAACATCTGGAGTGCCGCAGGCAGAATACTGCGTCCGAGCAGGATGCCAAAAAGCAAGCCAAATGGTGTTCCAATCAGGAACAGGTACAGCGCCTGCCGGTTGACCAAACGCTTGATCTGCTGGGAAGTAGTCCCCACCGTCCGTAGCAGGCCATACTGCCGAATGTCGTTGGTAACTGCAATCTCGAATACATTATAGATCAGCAGATACCCACAGAACATGAATAGGACGCCAAATACACCTGCTACCAGCCACATGATAGAGCCGCCGCTGTTGTTGGAAAGGAAAGTGTTGGGGGCTACACGGACATAATTCTCAGCACTTCTATCGTCTGGATTACCGCCAATGCTGCGGACAAACTCCGAGATGCGCTCCTTTATCATGGAGCTATCCCGCATGATCACATCAGCATCATAAATGCCACAACCCTCACGCCCTTGGGCAATTTCGTTCATCATCTCCGGATTTTCTTCCATGAAGGCTTTGGAAACAATGACTGATTCCGATTTTTCGTTTGGTGTGTCGTAAATACCGGATACAATCATATCAAAATGATACATCTGGCCGCTTTGACGATTCTTAAATTCGATAGGAATTTCTGCCCCAATTTCTTCTTCGATGTTCAAATCATTCAGAATGTTGGCAGAAACCAAAACCTCATTTGCTTTTTGGGGCGCAGAACCTGTGCGCGGCGTCTGCATCCGAAGCTCCAACTGAGGCTGATCTGCGTAATCAATTTCCGCAAATATCCGGTTGGTGTTGGTCATAATCTCAATAGGTACCCAACAGCCCACCTTTTCAAACATGGAGTTTTCTTTTAACTGCTGGAATTGTTCTTCGGAAAGACCCTGTACCAGCGCATCCGCACCAGTGCCAATCATCTTTGCCATGTTGTATTCCAGCGTTCCCTTGGCTCCCATACCAATGGTCAGGACTGCCGTAAAGAGAAAGGTTGTCAGGGCAATCGCAATGACCGCAATCACATTCCTCATTTTGTTGCTTCGGAAACTGCGGTTTGCCAGCTTTTTGATGACAGCCTTGTTGTTATTGCCAAATAGAATGTCATTCATAGTCGCGACCCCCTTTACTGAACGATCTTACCATCCTCGATCCGAATAATGCGGTCGGCAAGCTGGGCGATTTCACTGTTATGGGTGATCATCACGAGGGTCTGGTGGAATTTCTGGCTTGTGGTTTTCAGAAGCCCCAGCACATCGGCACTGGTTTTGCTGTCCAGGTTGCCGGTGGGTTCATCAGCCAAAACAATAGCGGGCTTTGACACCAAGGCGCGGGCAATGGCTACGCGCTGCTGCTGACCGCCGGAGAGGTTATTGGGCATATTGTTCAGCTTATCCTCCAGCCCCAGCATCTGAACGACTTCTTTCATAAACTTCTTGTCTACCTTGTTTCCGTCCAGCTCCACAGGCAGCACAATGTTTTCAAAGACATTCAGCACCGGCACCAGATTGTAGTTCTGGAAGATAAAGCCGATTTTTCTTCTGCGGAAAACGGTCAGTTCCTCGTCTTTGAGTTTGGACAGTTCCTTGCCATCCACGACCACCTGACCGGAGGTAGGTACATCCAGCCCGCCAATCATGTTCAGTAGCGTGGATTTACCGCTGCCGGAGGTTCCCACGATGGCTACAAATTCGCCCTTTTCTATGGAGAGGGTCACACCATCCAAGGCTCTGGTAATGTTCGGCTCTGCGCCATAATATTTTTTCAGTTCAGTCGTTTGCAAAATGCTCATAAAGAACACCATCCTTTCTTTTTGATAAACCCATTGTAACGACCAAACCTCACAGAAATGTCACGAGCCACAAAAAATTTCCGCTAAATTCGGCCCCAAATGTCACAAGCCTGTGACATTTCATTTTTTCGGGGCGTGCTTGCTCTACTTTCGGAGCAGGAAAACAGAAAAGGTTGAGCCTTTCCCAACTTCCGATACCACCCGGATATAGCCGCCCTGCAAGGTCACAATCTCACGAGCCAGATACAGTCCAATCCCAATACCGTCCACATCATGCACCGCATCTTCCCGGTAAAACCGTTTGAAAATCGTCCCCTGATGTTGTTCTGAAATGCCAATGCCTTTTATCTACTGTAATATCACAATTTAGTAGCATTTGAAAACAGCCACCCTCGGATGGCTGTTTCATGTCTACATATTTTATTCGGCAATGCGTAGCCGTTCTACCACCGTTTTTTGTGCCATTTTGTTATAGCAAATCAAAGGTACAAGGGCTGTAATAAGAAACAGAGGGATAATACAAAGGAATACTGGAAGCAAGGTAAAATGCCATGTGAAATAACTTAGTTCTGCCCCCATCATCCGAACCACCGTCAGACTTCCCACAATAGAAAGTATCAGAGAAGATAAAAGTCCTAATACAGAATATCCAATACCCTCATACATCAGCATCCGCTTAACTTGATTGCCTGTCATACCGACGGATTGTAGCATAGCAAGTTCTTTGTGCCTGGACAGAATGGATGTCATCATGGAATTGATAAAATTCAATATGCCAATCAAAGCCAGTATCACACATAGAGTGCCGCCTACAAGACGGTACATATTGATCATTCCGTCAAAGGTCTGCCGTAAGGTCACTTTTGAAAGATAGTCCAAAGCGGTGTCGGTATTTGTAGTATAGTTTTTCAGCCAGTTTTCAGCTGCAAGCTGGTTTTCATCATCCACATTGAAGATAGTTTTCATAGCCGGTTGATCAACAGATACCATGTTACCCAAAAGTTCACTGGATGGGAAAATATAATCTAACCCCATATCTACCTGTAATGGAGTTTGCAATGCTTTCGGAATATTCACCACAGCCAACACCTCATATACTTTGCTTGTTCCATCAAGCTGCGACACGCTAATCTTATCTCCCGGTTGGTATAGGCAGTAAGAACCGTCATCCATCATCCGTAGAGGTGTTACATATACACCGGTTCCAGCTTTCCATTTTTCCATATTCAGCTCGCCATCCAAAATCTGCACATATTCTGCCGGAAAATCATCTAAACCATAAACATTTACACCGTGTTCCTGTCGGACTGTATAATTCTCCAGTTCATTTGCAATATCGCCAGACGAAGCGGACAATTCCTGCAATCGGGCAAGATCGTGTTTAGAAAGCGGCTGTTTAGATGTCCATAAGTAAACACTTCCTATATCTTCAAGCCCATTCAGACTTTCAGCCTCGCGAATAAAATCTCGGCTCACATTTGCCGTATTGAATGGTGCATAACTGTTAATCACCGTTGTATCGGAAACTGTAAAATCCGTAAGACTAAAATCGGCAACAAATTTGTCAAAGTCAAAGGAAGTAACATAGGTATAGACGCTATTCAAGAGAACAATGCTAAGTGCAAAAGATAGAGTAACAATCGTCACTTTCTTCTTATTACGACAAAGATTGTTTTTTGCCATCATAGTCGTGTTGATATGTTTACTACGGCGTTTTTTCTTCTTTCCTCCTGCTTGTTCTGTATAGTGCAATGCCTCCATAGGGGAAACTTTGGCCGCCAATGTCGCAGGTTTTTGGCAGCTAACGAAAACAGTAATTAAAGAAAAGACAATCGCCACCAAAAAAATCAATGGATTTACGGTAGTAACAACCCGCATATCATCTGTCAACATATTTACAATCACAGGAAGTAGCAGACGACCAATCGGCCACCCCAGCAGCAATCCAAGAGGAATACCCACAAGAGAGAGCTTGATTGCTTTCTTGTAGACAATCTGTCTGATCTGCCTTGCAGTGGTTCCAAGCGTTTTCAACATTCCGTAAAACCGAATATCCTGCGCAATCGAAATATAGAACACATTATAGATTAGAAGATACCCAGCAATAAAGATAACTGAAATACCGGCCACAAGAGGCAACATAGAGGAAAGGCTGATTGTGGCCGTTCCGTAGGCATCATTGATACTTACCCGTTCATCAAGACCGTATTTAGAAGTCACTTCCATTGCCTGCTTTTCAATATCCCATGCCGTAGGCATCATCATAATACTGTCAATATAGCCGGTTCCCACAGGAGGAGTCGTCCCATCTGTTTTTCCATGAATAACCGGAGCCACCTGTTTTGTGTATTCTTTGGATAGAAACATCGTTTGGCGGTAAGCTACTGCATCCCCATCCCAAATACCACAGAGCGTAAAGGTATCCGTAAAGGTATCTGTATCTGTTATAAAAGTCAACTCCATCTGTGTACCGACTTTATCCGGTAATCCCATCGCAGCAAGAACAATGCGGCTGGTGGCAACCTCATTTTTTTGTTCCGGCAACCGTCCTATATCAGGATCATTAAAAGTTAGATTTGCGTAAGTCTCATCGCCATATCGAAGCTCCGTAGGTACCTTATTAAAGTTTTCTCCTACTGCATTACCAATAATAATTGAATACCCGCTATCCTTGATGCCCGCATCTGATGATAACTGTTCGTATTCTTCCCAGGATAAACGCTTGATACCTGCATGAGCAGAAGTGCCGGTTGTTCTCATATTACTTTCCTGCATAGCAGTTTGCAAGCTAATGGCAATCGTAAACAGGCTGGTAAAAAGCAGAGTAGCAAGCATGATTGCCAATATCGCAATCGTATTTTTTTTAGCTTTCAGAGAACGCTTTGCTAACTTTTGGATAACAGCTTTGTTATTATTTCCAAATAGAATGTCATTCATAGTACCGCCCCCCTTACTCTAAAATTCTGCCATCTTCAATACGGATAATACGATCGGCAAGCAGGGCAATCTCATTGTTATGGGTAATCATTACAATAGTCTGATGAAACTTCTGACTGGTTACTTTCAAAAGTCCCAATACATCACTGCTTGTTCTGCTATCAAGGTTTCCGGTTGGTTCGTCTGCTAGGACAATGGCTGGTTTGGAAACAAGAGCGCGAGCAATCGCTACACGCTGCTGCTGACCACCGGAGAGGTTATTGGGCATATTGTTCAGTTTATCCTCTAGTCCCAGCATCTGTACCACTTCTTTCATAAATTTTTTGTCTACCCTGTTTCCGTCCAACTCCACAGGTAGCACAATGTTTTCATAGACATTCAGCACCGGAACAAGATTGTGGTTTTGAAAGATAAAACCGATGTTGCGTCTGCGGAAAATGGTAAGCTGTTCATCTTTGAATTTTGACAATTCTTTTCCCTTCACTTGAATACTACCAGAAGTCGGTGTATCTAATCCCCCCATCATGTTCAGCAGCGTGGATTTACCACTGCCGGAAGTACCAACAATGGCAACAAATTCTCCATCCTCAATGGAGAGGGTTACACCATCCAAGGCTCTGGTAATGTTCGGCTCTGCGCCATAATATTTTTTCAGTTCAGTCGTTTGCAAAATGCTCATAGAGAACACCATCCTTTCTTTTTGATAAATCCATTGTAACGACCAAACCTCACAGAAATGTCACGAGCCACAAAAAATTTCCGCTAAATTCAGCCCCCAAATGTCACGAACCTGTGACATTTCAATTTTCGGGGTGTGCTTGCTCTACTTTCGGAGCAGGAAAACAGAAAAGGTTGAGCCTTTCCCAACCTCAGACGCTACCCGGATATAACCGCCCTGCAAGGTCACAATCTCACGGGCCAGATACAGACCGATTCCAATACCGTCCACATCATGCACCGCATCTTCCCGGTAAAACCGCTTGAAAACTGTCCCTTGGTGCTGCTCTGAAATGCCGATGCCGGTATCGGCAATGTCGATCTTCACATACATTTCCCAGCCTTCCACCGACACACGGATCTGCCCGCCTGCCGGGGTGTATTTCACAGCATTATCCAGAATGTTGAACAGGGCTTCGCTTGTCCATTTTCTATCATGGCGTGCATCCAAATGCTCCGGGCATTCCACCTGCACATCTATCTTTTTCTTTTCGGCATTGAGCAAAATCCCGCCCAGGGCAGCGGCAAGGGTATCGTAAATCGACTGCTGTCTCTGCTCCAGCGAAATGACTCCCGTTTCCAGGCGGGAGGTTTTAATCATGGCTTGCATGAGGAAGTCCAGCTTATCAAGCTGGCTGGTCTGGGCTGTCAGAAATTCCTTTTGCTTCTGCGGAGGAACCTCATTTTCAAGCAGCGTGTTGTTGATCATCTTCAAGTTGGCAATCGGTGTTTTAACTTGATGGGAGATGTCAGAGATCAGCTCTTGCAGGTCAGTCCGTTCCTTCGCGATGCTGTTTTTATTTTCCTGCATGACTTCATATAGCCGCCCCAGCCGATAGTTGATTTTATAAAACAGGCTTTCTTCGCAGGCCGTCTGCTTCGGCTGCATATTTTCGGAGAGCATATCATCCATCTGACCACAAAAGGCATCGGAGAACTGAACCAGCTTCCGGCGGATCAGCGCCACAAAGAAGATGACGCAGAGCAGCACAAAGAGGCTGAACAGGAACACACACCGGACAGCGATTATATTCCGGGTCAGCAGATAAACAGTGGTGCAGACTGCGCCCACTGCCAGCAGCAGAAGCGTTCCCAAAAGAACGCAGGCTTTGTTGATGGAGAGTTTTCGCATATTCATTTGAGCGCCCCTCCGATCCACATATAGCCCATGCCGTACACCGTCTTGATGTACTGGCGTCCATCCGTTTCAATTTTATTCCGCACCCGGCTGATGGCCGCAGTCAGGGCGTGTTCATCCACAAAGTTCCCATCGGCATCCCACAGCTTTTCAAGCAGCACCTGTCTGGTCAAAACATTCTGCGGGTTTTTGGTCATGATTTTCAACAGCCGGTATTCCAATGGAGTGAACACCAGCGGCTTACCGGACAGGGAAGCAGTCATCTCCGAGAAATTGATGGATAGTGCGCCATCCTCATAGCAATCGCCGCCAGACTGTTTCGCCAGCCGCCCCAGCACCACGGACAACTTTTTTTGAAAGACGCTCATAGGAAATGGCTTGGTCACATAGTCCTCTGCGCCCAGCTCATAGCCTTTGAGCATATCGCTCTCCATATCATTTGCGGTCAGGAAGATCACTGCCGTATCCGGCCGGCGCTCCTTTACCTCACGGCAGAAATCAAAGCCATTCCCATCCGGCAGGTTTACATCCAGCACGATCAGGTCATAGTCCTGCTTGGTCAGAAAATCACTGGCTGCTGATTTTGTCAAGGCAGAGTCCACGACATAGCCCGCAGCATCCAGGTTATAGCACAAAGTATTATTCAAAAGTCGGTCATCCTCGACTACTAAAATTCGCATTGTATCACACTCCTTCATTCTTAGTGTAGCATCCAAATGTCACAGAAACCTCACGAGAGGATTATTTTTTTGTATTTTTGAAACGGCGGTCTGCCGGCTTCTCTGCATCCTTGGGAATCAGCCAAATGGTAGCCATCTTCACAGCGCCGGGGATACGCCCTCCGGCATACAAATAATTGATCTGACTTGGGGTAACACCCCATTTTCTGCTGCTTTTTCATGGAATATAAGTTATGTGGATTCCTATGATTACTCAATTATAATTTCTTGGCTCAATCAACGCAAGGAAGTAATACTTGTAGCCTTGTTTTATATAAAACGAAGCGCCGGACAGAGCCAATCGGCATATGTCCGGCGTTTCCTATATCACGGATTCAAATTTATATCCACTGCCCAGTACAGTTCGGATATAGCCACCCTTTGGTGTATCCGGCGTCAACTTGCGCCGGATCTGACTGATGACATTGGCAACGGCGGTGCCGCAGCGTTCACCGTCTCTATCCCATACAGCCTCGTAAATCTGGCTGGCTGAGAATATCCAGCCAGGGTGACGAGCCAGATATACAAGAACTGCAAATTCATGGTGAGTCAGAGTAACAAGTTGACCTCTGCAGGATACTGTCTGCTCCTTTAGTCGAATTTCAAGATCGGGGAAGGAGAGACAGGCAGCAGAGAGCGGGAGAGCAATACGGTCAAGCTCTGGTTCGTCTATGATTGCTGCCATGACCCTATTAAAAATATGTTCTTCGCAGTCGGAAAGTGATAGAACCAGAAGTTTTCCCATATTGCTCACCTCCTCGTAAAATGTAAAGTGCTAATCCCCAAAATCATAGATAGAACTCTGGGATATTACTTTTTTTCCTAAAATAGTAATTGCTTTCTTGCTGCACTGATTTACGCACCGATAACATAAGGTACACCGTCCATTTGCTACAATCTTACCTTCGGATAATGACAAATTATTCATAGGACATACCAATGCACATTTGCCGCACTTTATACAAGTGTCGGAATTTATCTGTATTTTGTCTGAATACGCTTGTGTTTTACGGTAAAACCAAAGCCGCTGTCCTAACAGACCTGCAATATGACACCAAAAGCCTAAACCGTTTTTAGTTGGAGTGCCATTTTTCAAATTGTACACTGCTGATTTTATACATTCTTCTGCTTGTATGACAATTTGCTTATTTTGATCTGGAGTACGCTTTAAGGCTTTTACATCACAAATGCAATCCGGCATTTTCAAATGAAGTCCACCCCATATGTGTGCTCCGTATCGCTTAAACAATCTTGCAGATACACCCGCACCATCGCCGCTAAACAGTCCCATTGTTGCAATAATAAAAATGTGTTTTCCCTTCCATACATCAGAATTTCCACAGATAAAATCCCGTACTATTTTAGGCAGGTTGCTGTAATAGATTGGATAGGCAAAAATGATGTCTTTATGATGTGCAACTTTTTCTATTGTACCTTCATCCTCTAAAGGAGTTATTTCAATGTTCCTATCATATAGAGCAACAAACTTTTCTAAACAATATTTTGTATTTCCCGTCCCACTAAAATAAATCCCAATCATATTTTTTCTCCTGTATTATCTATAAAAGGAAGCTGAAAAACATCCATAAAATCAATGACTTTCTCCCTCCAGTCATTATCATAATTTACATTATTCATGGTGGCTAATGAGGTAACACCATGTATAAAAGCCCAAATGGTTATGATAATATCATTTTGCTTTTCTTCTGGATAGTGCGACTGCTCTAGTAGTTTACTTACAATATTTTTATAGATGATATAGGGTTTATAGTTTTGATCGTCTGGTATCGATAACGATAAGTCAATTTTTATGTTGGATTGCGAATATAAAAATTGAAAATAAGCAGGGTTATCTACAAAGAAAGACACATAGGCTATCCCCATATCTTTCAATATTTCTACAACATTATTATTCTTTTGAACGGCACTTTCTAATTGTTTAGAAAATTTATCTGTGATAAATAGTTGCATTGCTTCAAGCAGTTCTTCTTTATTTTGAAAATGGCTGTAAGGGGCAGCATGGCTGACACCACACGCCGCAGCCACCTTTCTCAAAGAAAAAGCATTTACTCCCTCTGTACTTACAAGCTGAATACCTGTTTCAATCAAAGCATTTCGCAAGTCTTTGTGATGATAAGTTTGTCGTTGCTGTGCCATGCTAAATCCTCCAATCTTTACACTGTCTATATTGTACTTCATTATCTTTACACTGTCAAGTTTGTGGTGGCTTTTATATCATAGAGGTCAAAATGAGTTTACAAAGGTAATATTTTTATGCGTATATACTTGGGAGTACATAGAAAAACGCACCAGATACAGAGCCATACTGTATCCGGTGCGTTGCAAACTTTTTAACCTTTCAGATAGTAATGCACATAGGCATTATAATCTCGATGCCGGGTGACTAGCCGCAGCCAGATATAAAAGTGGGCAGTTTCCGAATACAGATTGAATTCGGTGGGCTCGCTGGTGGGCTGGGCGTACCCTCGGCAGAACCGTGTCAGGGTGTCCAAATTCCGAAACTCCGGCAGTTGGAACAGCGCATTCTGAAAAGCATCAATTTCACGGGCAACTTCCAGAACAGGCGTATCCTTTTGGCACTGATGCCAGGTGGTCCACCATTTCCAGCCATCATAATCAGAACGGGAATAGGCTATCTCGCTGGCAGGACGGGAGCCTTGCTGAAACAGATCTTCAAAGGTGCAGGAAGTAGTCAGCAGCGGATCTTCAAAATCGGTCTGCTGCTGGCTCAAACCGTTTTTGACAGCTGCCCATTCTGTTAGAGGGAGTGGGCAACGGTTGGCATCACGCAGGGCTTCATCTATACCGCACGCCTCGCAGATATGGACATCTGCATAGCGGCTCAGGGCGTTGATGACCAGCCTGCGGTCCAGCGGCTGACCACACCGAAGACACAAGGGTGGTTGCTCTGCCTCTGGGGTAAACAGCAGTTTGTCCTGCTGCCATACGGTTTCCAACAGGGATTTGGGATAGATACGGATCTTCATGATGATGTCCTCCTATTTTATTGTCTTTCATATTCGTACCGTTTCCTCCGGTTTTCAGACCAGGGAGGGTAGACACGAAGTTCCTCCTGAAACATGGTCATCAGCTCGGCTGCCATGTCCTCTTTACGCCGATAGATGCGCTGCTTCTCCGTACCATCTGCATAGCGGATGGTAGTCTGGAGTGCGGGTCCTTTCTGTGTGAAGATGAATTTGCGACCATGAGAAGGGTCAGATGCCTCGATCCAGAGGGGCAGGGTGGTGGAACTTCCATCCGGACACCGCCAGCCACTGTAATCAGTGTAGCTAAACCCGTTGATTTCTCGTGCCAGCCGGCGCAGGGCAATATACAGCCGCTCAAAGCGGCGTCCCAGTTCGCCTTTTTGTTGCCGGATGTAGAGGGTATGCCCCTCATGATCCAGGGTATCCAATTTTTTGCCATAAAACAGGTATTCAGGGTAAAGGCAGCCATCCGATTCAAGAATTTGCCCGGTAGGTTCCGCAAGGTGATTGTCTGACAGCCAGACTGGAAAAAGTCCGTCTGCGGCTTTTATATTGATGAAAGCGCAGTGGTCGGGTCGGATTCCGGTTAAGTTGGTGGTCAGGGTTTCCCAAAAAATCAGGATGCCGTGATCCTTTTCATAAAGCTTGATGGCGAGATTGCCGTTGGGATATGTACTGATTTTCAAAGTCAGCTGGGATCGGTGTTCGCCCAGTGTAAATACGAGAGTATTCATAAGCGTTTTCCTCCAAAGAAGCACCGGACGCCTGCAAAAATGCAGATTGCCGGTGCTTCTTAGTGTGTGTTCCGGACAAGGAAACCGGAGCAGGGAGAGGAATGCAGTTCCTCTCTGGTCATCGTCAGCTACACAGCCAAAGTTTTTGACTCGAACTGATAGCGCAGAACCTGAGCCAGTTTTGTCCTGTTTTCACAAGTAATGCGATAGGTAGGGCCATAGTTGTGCCGCTGTTCATCCATCCTTCGAATGGAAATGCTAAATCGGGGGCCCTCCTGAGTGATCCACAGACGCCTGCCCGTGGCAGCATCTTCAGCAATAATCCATAAAGGGCACTGCATGGTCATGTAGGTCTGGGGGTAAGCACGCCAGCCGCTACGGTCATGGTAACAGAAACCGGGGGTAGTCTGCCGCCTTTCATTCAGTACATCATAAACTGCCTTATATTTCATGCGCTGCACCGCCTTTCAAAATTTTTCAGGTAGCCTGCATACCCTTCCGGGTCCAGCTCCTGCAGCCGGTTGGCACGAAAACGATATTCGGGATAGGTGCAGAACCCACTCTGCATGGTGCGACCGGTTGGGATAGCCAGACCATGTCGTATGAGCCAAGTGGGAAATTCCGAATCGGCATTGGTGTCGATAAAGGCATGGTCTTTTTGCCGTTGGCCGGGCAGGTTGACGGTGAGAGTCGCCCAGGGTTCAGGGTCGCCGCTTTCCCATGTCACCATTTGTATGGCAAGGTTTCCATTCAGGTAGGAAGTCACCTGCAGCTGGATGGGGTGCGTGGCGCCAAATTTCTTGTAAGGCAAGGTAACAGGTGCCGCATCGATATCCGGTTCTTCGTCCGCCACGCCCAGTTCCCAACTAAGAGACAAAATCTGGCTCTGACTCAGCGTGCGGGAATATTTCTTTGCGTATTTTGGCTTGAAGAGCAGGGCGCCGTCCTGCAGGAGCAGTTTTCCTTCTTTTTGGTCCTGGATACAGCGCAGGCCATGCAGACGGGGCTTTGCGCGCTCCACCGCATCGTGGATCTTCGGATGGTCAAACCATATGGAATACTGTACGGCTACATGGAGATGGGGATGCTCCTGAAAGCGTGAGCATAGGAGCTCCAGCACCTGTTGACAGATTTTTCTTCGTTTCTCCAGCGTCTGACGCTCGTTAAAGGTCAGCGTGAAATATGAGAAATCCCGTTCGGATGTGTCTGCGGCGCCGTTAAAGGGATTACACCAGAAGTACAGATCCCATCGGTCGCTGCCATAGGACACAGGGATATTTTCGTCATACTGGTTGCAGACAAAGTCCTGTGCGATGGCTTCCATGATGGGTTTCATTGCCGCGCTGCTCTCCAAACTTGCCTGACGGATATACTGCTCCCATTCTTCGCGGGTGTGGCTGTCATAAAACTGTTTGTTGGCTGCTGCCTCTGCTTCGGTGCATAGAGACTGCAGGCGCAGGGAGTGGACATCTTCTTTGGCATAGCCTTTTTCAAACCATCTGGTATCAATATTCATATGAGAACGATCTTCGTGAATTTTCATTTTGCATCCTCCTTGTGTATAGCTGCTGCATTTTTTGACGCAGTGTGGTCATTGGTCTTTCCAGTCATAGAGCAGTAGGTCATGTCCAGAAGATTTGGCTTCGGTTCTTTTGTCCCGGAAACGGTAGTTGGTAAACACAAAGCCGGTGGGCTTGTGGATATAGCGGACAGCCAGAATGTGGAACTGACTATTTAGCCATTCGGCTGAGTCTACTGCTTCCTCAGCGGTGTTCTCAACATCGGTGGCAAAGAGCCAGTTTTCCCAGTACCAACCATGCCCAACCGTTTCTCTGGCATCCGGCAGGGAGAGCAGCTTTTCCCTTAGTGCTTCCTGATTCTGCAGGTGCGGATATTGTGTATGAACGGACTGCACCAGCGATTGGCGGAATTGGCAGAAAGGTACGAAGGGTTTCTTGCCTTCAAAGTTACCATTGCCGTCCAGTGCACAGACTACGCCATCTGCAATCACTTCAAAGATGAGGTCTTCCCGGATGAGACTGCCATTTTCATTCCAGTCCGGTGTAGAGCTGTACCATGCGCCGCTTTCGGTATCCCGGTTGTAGTAGCGTACCGGTTCTGCAATGGTGCAGAATACATCTATACAGAATCCGGGATCTTCAAACAGAAAAGATATTTGTCGTTTTATCATCAGGTGTTTCCTCCTAAATGAAAAAAGGACCGGCAGGCCGCTAAATGCAGTCTGTCGATCCTTTCGGTTATAAGCCGCAGGTAATGCGGCAGGGTTCCTCGTTAAATCAAAGAGATAGGCACGATCAGATTGTTCTGATCAAAAGCGCCCAACTGGTCAGCCATGCACAGGATAGCACCAGTGCCGCGCTGCAGTGGGGACTTGTCGATCAGGTCAAATACCTTCGTCAATTTCTTTGGCGGCGAGGCCATCTTTTTGATCTCGATGGGAAACAGTTTTCCGTCCCGCTCCAGGATCAGGTCGATTTCTCTGGCATCCTTATCCCGGTAATAGTACAGGAATGGCTCCTGACCGGCGTTCTGATAGGTCTTGATGATTTCCGCTACGGTATAGTTTTCCAGTAGTGCGCCGCTCATGGCTCCTTCCATGGCTGTCTCCGGACTGCTCCAACGGGTCAGGTAGCAGACAATGCCGGAGTCGTAGAAGTAGAGCTTGGGTGTGGATACGGTGCGTTTGAGGACATTATTGGAATAGGGCTCCAATAAAAAGATGATCCCCAGCGCCTCCAGAACATGAAGCCAGTTTTTGGCCGTGGTCTGGTCGATCTCCGCATCATCGGCAATGCCCTTGTAATTGACCTGCTGGGAAGTCCTGGCGGCGACAGAACGCAGGAACCGCAAAAACTTCAAGCTGTCAATGTCATTGGACAGCCGCCGCACATCCCGTTCCATGTAAGTGTCAATGTAACTGGAATAGAAGATGGAGGCATTGGAATAGGTTCCTGTGACCAGGGCAGGCATCCCGCCCTGATGGATACGCTGAAAGACCTCTGGCGTGTTCAGCATTTGGCGTCCGTTCTGCCGTTCGGACAAAAGAGGCAGCTCCAGGCTGAACGGTGGTTCAGGAGGCCGTTTCATGATCTCACTCTGGGAAAGCGGTGAGAGGTGGAGCAGAGCCACCCGGCCTGCCAGAGATTCCTGTACGCCCTCCATCATCTTGAAAAGCTGAGAACCCGTCAGCCAGAAATCGCCGGGCTGATGGCGTTCATCTACCATGATTTTGATATATGGGAACAGTTCCGGTGCGTATTGCACTTCGTCAATGAGCAGCGGCGGCTGATACAGCTGAAAGAACATCTTTGGGTCCGTCTTGGCGAGTTCCCGCAGCGTCAGATCATCCAAAGAGACCTTTTTGCGCCCCTTGCCCTCGACCTCTATCAAATGTTCCAGCATGGTAGTTTTTCCAACCTGCCTTGGGCCGGTAAGCAGAAGCACAGGATACTGTTCATTCAGCTCCATCACCGGTTTCTCCATGTGTCGGGTGATATACACAGGCGTTCCTCCTTTCTTAATTTCGGCTGATATATTATTATATACCTATTTTAGCCGAAAAAATCTGATTTTGCAAGTAGGCAGTCTGCAAAGTAAATTTCAGTAGCGATTTTAAGGGTCATTCCTGCGCAGCGGAGGGGTTGATCATTTCCTTCAGACTGGCGATATACTGCCTCCATGCCTGCCTGGATTCCTCAGCACGCTTCAACTCGGCAAGCTGTTCTTCCGGAGACAGGGCTTCAAACTCGCATTGGCGGCAGTCTCTATCAATATCCTGAAAGATACGGTTCAGGATGGAGAGAGCCAGTTCTGTAACAGTGGGGCTGTGTTCATCAAGTGCCCTGCGACCTTGACGGAACAATTCCAGATAGTGCTCATACTGCTGTTCACTGATGAATTCCCAGCCGTAGGCTTCCTGGATGTCGCTTTCGCTATGGTATTGCATGGCCGCTTCAAATTCTGCCTCGCGGTCTGCGGCTTCCTTTTCGATGTGCCGCCTGAGCTTGGCGCGGATGCGCTCCAAGTCTTTGAGCAAAAGCTTATAGGCTTTGGCCTCCATGAGATAACCGTGAGCCTCGCTGTTTAGATATCGTTGGGATGTTTCTTTCATGCGGCAGATTCCTCCTTGGATTTGGATTGGACAAAGAGCAGGAACCCTTTGCTGGTATCCTCCAGGAGTTGCCATGTACCATCCCTCCAGACGCAGGCGGTTGCATCGTTGTAGATTTCCGGCGTTTTGGGCGGGTCATCAAAGCATTCCGGCGTCACATAAAGGCACATATGCCCCATATAGAAGGGCTGCAGAGCTGCTTCTATCTCTTTGCGCAGGGCAAGGGCGAGTGATTCGATCTCGTCAATATCCTGACGCTGGAAGGCAGCATCTGAGATCTGTTTGAGCCGCTTGGTTTGCTTCACAGCTGCATCAATATAGGGTACGGCCTCATCAAAGTATTTGTGTTTGATCCGCATACCGTCGAATACCAGAAAGCGGGTATAGGCGGTAGCGGCTTTACAGATGTCTTGCCGCAGGACATCAAATGGTTTTTTGTACTTGGTTTTCAGCACCTCCATGGATACGACCTGCAGATTGCGCCGCAGGGTTTCCAGATGGTTCACTAAAGTGGTGCGTAGTTCATCTCGTTCCATAGGCATCCTCCATGGGTAGCTTCCGGGCGGCTATCCGCGCCGGAAGTGGCGGCAGTGCTTATGCACATTGGCGTGGGTAAACGCAAAATTCTTGCAAGCCAGCAATCGATTCCGTTCTCTGGGGGATTGTCGGGCAACGCTTGCATGATACTTTTTAACAGGTGTTTTTATAGGGTTATTCGAGTTCAGGTTCCCAAGGGGTATCTTCCTCATAAGGCGCAGCCTCCTTTTCATTGTCAGCGGACTTGCCGGCAGCCCGTACCGTCAGTAGAAGGGCATCTTCCCCGACATCGTTGCTGTGGGACTTTCTGGCTCGTTTCTTTTTGCATCTTTCTACAGCTTTGTCATAGTCGTAGCCGATACCAGCTTGCAGTTTATCCGCAATTTTACGCAGTTTTTCTGCATGGTACTCGTAGGTAGCACGATGGAATCCAGTCAGCTCCCACTGATCGCACACCGATTCCAGAAGCCGGACATAGTCCCGCAGTGCATTGACCGTTTTGTAGATATCGCCATAGCAGGTAGTAAAGGTATGGGCACCATCAAGATCCCGAAAGCAAAAAGTCAGTTCTTCCCCCAAAAACTGTTCCAGTTGGACTGATTGCGCGATCATTGGCCGAAAAGCTTCCCGGGGCAGTTCGGGCAGTCTGTTCTCATCCATTATTATCCTCCCCATGTTCCGGTACTGGCGGCTGTGGGCCTAAGCCTGCCGCAAACATCTGCACAGCGGTACGGTAGCCAGAGGCGTATGCCTGCTCCAATACAGCAGAATTGCGGCATTGTACCGCAGCCTGATACTGTTCAAAAGCGATGGACGCCTCGTTGGAGAGCAGCGGAAGCAGAGCTTTTTCTTTCTGCTGTACTGCCTGGTTAAAAGGTGCGAGGCGTTTATCGGGCTTGAACACATCTGCTTCATATTCGCCATAATAGAGCGAAGTGAGAAAGCGTGGGTCTGCCGGAAAGGATATAGCAGATGGTATAGAGCGGGAAAGTGCCGCCGCAATGTCTTTGAGTGTGTTGATCAGTGCGGGGAGCTGAACATTAAAAAATCTTTGCCCCATCGCTGTTTCGTGTAAATTCATAAAATAAGGCCCCCTTTCTAAAAGCCATTTGCCTTTTACTGTTCCCCGGCAATCCGGTGCAGGTCTGCTAACAGGTGTCGGTTATTCTGCTCATACTGAGGCTGAAAAGGCTGGTCTAAATCAAAATTGTAATAGCGGTAGTAGAGCACCTTGAATACAATGCCTTGCCGCATGGCAGGATCAATGGCGCGCATCAGTTTGCCCAGTTCGGTAGCGATCTCATATTCCCGCTTTACATATTCTTTGTCTTCCCGTTTGAAATTCTGATACAGCCAGTCCTTGACGGATACCCGGCTGCCGGTAAAGTGGCTCTGGTGTCGGTCCAGACACAGGCAGTATTCAAAATCGCGGCCACGCTCCCCTGGACCTACGGTAAGAGGATAGATACGGCAGGTGCGGGTACGGGCAGGGTAGACAGAACAGCGCCCATCCGTAAGGAAGATGCAGGAGCCGTTAGGGACTTTTGTCTTGAGCATATAGATAGGGAAGCCTTCCTCGGTCAGTGGTTCTGGCTCGCAGTAACGGAACAGGAAATCCTCTATTCCTTCGATGGGCTCACCCTTTGCCCGGAGGTAGCGGGCCAGACAGTAGGCGTCCAGACTCTCCACCATGACACAGCCTTCGATATTGCGGCAGCACGCCCCGCATTGACGGCAGGAAAAGGTAAACTGGTCTTTGGGGCGGACTGGTTGGATCTCATTCATGATTTCTTCGTTCATTTTGTTCCTCCATAAAAAGAGCCGTGACGGAATGGTATCCGCCACGGCCAGAACTTGTGGAATAGTCAGCGGGAGCCGGCTGTTCCAATCCATTTACAGTCCCTTTACGCACATGCGGCCAATCTCACAGGGAGCGGACTGACAGCCGCCAGCGGAAAAGGGGACATGGACAGATAGTAGTGGGAGTTCTGCGTTTCAAAACGGACGCAATCCTCCGACTCCTCCAGAATCGCCACCACACGCGAAGTATGGTAGATGTTTCCTCCGGCGTGCAGAATCGCACCCCGTCCAACAGACAGTGGACGCAGCAGAGAACCATTCAAAACGATCTGTTTCTTTTCTTTCTTCATTCGGTTTGACCTCCAATCTTTTGAAAATGTGGATGTAAGAGTATTTCGTATCTGTAATTGGTTCATCCATAGCAAATGTCCAGCAGCACATCATGGACTTCAGCCAGCAACTCTTTAATGCGCCGCATAGGAACCTTCTGGGTGCGGGCAATCTCACGGATGCCATAGCCGCCCTGTTTCAGATGCACAATATCCATTTGCTGCTTAGAGACTCTGCCGGCCAACTCGTGGAGAAGAAGATCCATTTCCAACTGCTGCATGATTGGGTCATGGGCAGGAATGGTATCTTCTAAAGGCGCACCATCAGGATATAATCCGACATGAATACTGAGGACCTCCATATTGCGCTTGCGGCGCTTCTGGGTGCGGAAGTAATCATAGAGCCGGAATTTCATTTGTCGTGTGGCGATTGTGCTAAAAGAGAATTTTTGTGCAGATGGAGAGTTGAAGTAATCTTTTACTGCCTTTAAGTATGCGAAAACAACCACATCATAAAATTCATCTTCCGGCAGATGGTTTTCATTCAGGAACTTATAGACCAGTCCGTGATGATCGGTGGCAAATGCCTGTTGTTCTTTGGTTAATGGTACTTCACATAACATTGTGTTTTCCTCCTTAAATAAAAAAATAGGGATACCTCCGGTGTGTTAAACCGAAGGCATCCCTTTGTTCATGTGTCATGTGGCGCAGGCCACATCAGAATACTTATGCGGGCAGCTGCTCGCAGTCACCATTGATCTGGCTGACAGTATAGTGACCGTCTGCCGGCTCGTTGGTCATGGCGCCAGGCTCGATTACATAATCGCAGCCGGTGTCGCGCTGCTCCTCAGTGATCTCGGCACGCTGCTGGAGCAGGAGTTTGATCTGCTCCTTAAAACTGTTGGCGTAAGCCCGGATCTGAGCCAGCTCCTCGCCCTGGAAATCCTGCAGCAGTTTGAAGGTAGCAACACTGTAGTCATTGGTGCCGTTGTTCTCACGCTTGAGACCAATCTGCACGATACTGCCGTAAGTGGCGCGGCGGCGGAGCATGAAGGCCCGGTTCAGAAATTCCTTGAAGGGCTTGATGCTGGTAGGAGGCAGATTTACCTGCAGAGGCATGTACTCACCACTGCGAAGCAGGTAGAGCACACGCATATTTTTACAGGCTTTTCCTTTGCTGCCATCAGGTGCAGAACCAAAGCGGTTCATCACGCAGGCAGCACAGGCGCCTCCGGGAGTGCCGATGCCAACCTTGCCATCCACAGAAGAACAAAGCGGCGTGGTATCGTCGTCATATTCGCTGCCAGCCGGCCAGTAGGCGCAGGTGGCGTGGTTATGCAGAATGACGCCTACCAGAGTCTTTTCATAGTCGGGATTGTCCGGATCATCGGATGGCATCTCAAATTGGAGTGTGCCGCCGGCAGGAATCTTGACACGCTGAAAGCTCATCTGCAGACCATCGGCGTCCTCAGCCAGTTCCTCGGCGCTGAAATCGCCTTCGATCATAGTGGGGAGCATGAATTTTTCCTGTTTCATCAAATCGCTGTTCTGATTATACATAGTGGTTCCTCCTTAAAAATGTGATGGTTGCAGATGGTCAGGCGGCCATCTGATTGATACGGTTCCACTGCTGCCGGGGCATGGACAGGATATTGTATCCGATCCCCTCCAGGGCAGTGGCGCGGTCATAGCTGTCCACATCCTGACTAAAGCGTGTTACGGCATTGGATAGCCCATAGAGGGTCAGATCCTTGCCTTCAATCAGACGTTGCAGAACGCCGGTGCTTTCTTCCTCGGTGATATTGAAATCCTTGCTTGCCAGACGGACAACGCCGGGAATATCAGTGGTATTCATCTGAACGGTTGTGGCTTCACGCATCATGCCGACTACCCTTGTAAACCGCGTTTCATCCACGGCGGCCATCACGGTATCCTTGATCTTCATGGCAAATGCGTGGTCATCAGCGGCCAATGTCTCCTGTGAGAACAGTTGGAAGTTTTCGTCTGCCTCGTTGACCCGGCCGATGTGAGTACGGCGAGTCTGGGCATCGTTGACAACCATGCCGTTACTGCATACCAGCCGATAGACCAAAGGCTGGATGTTGACGGAACCCAGCCCAACCTCACTATTGCTGATAATAACGCCAGACTGCACGATGTCGCCAGGTACAACTTCGGCTTCAAGCCGCTTGTTGACTACCTTGATGTACATACGGCTGTCCGTGATCTGGCAGCTTTCAAAATAGGCGTCCTCCATTTGCTGAATGACAGGGAGGACGATTTCTGCAATGTCCAGATTATCAATGCGGCGATAGCGGTTGCTCAAAAATGCTCGTACAGTGCCATCCAGAGTGCGGACCATACGCTGGGTAGGTTCCCGCTGGAACCAGGAATTCACATTCTCTGCCAGCAGTTCCGGATAATCGGAAAGCATACGGTCATAGTAAGCAGCCGGAATCTTCAGATGTGTGCCGATCTGCCGATGGGCGATCTGGTTGATCTCCAGTGGCTCCACCAGTGGGTCATCGTGGTCATCAAAGGTGTGGAGATAAAGTTGAGAACCAAAAGGTTCTACTTGAAGCCGCCTGGTATCAAGCAAATAGTCTTGCTTGAGTTTGGATTGGCGTTCAATCTGCTGTGCCATTTCCACGATGGTAAGTCCTGATTTCATTCGTCAAGTTCACTCCTTTCTCTGTGTTCCTTGTCAGCAGAAGCATTACCAGGATACCTGAATGCCCTGGGCAGTGACTTCAGCCGCCAGACCATTGCTTTCCAGTACCTCTGCCAGACGGGGCCAGTAGACCTTCTGGGGAAAATTGTTCAGATGTTCCTGAGAAACAGCATCTTCGCCCTGCTCAATGCAGATATCACCGTCTTCCCGAAGCGTCAGTTTACTGTGCCCACGGGAATTAAGGTCGGAGATCAGTGCTTCCAGAACAGAGCGCCCCTGCGTTTCATACCAGATACGGGGATCAACAGGCTGCCTGTTCGGAGGTGTTGTATCATTCTCGCTGAGTTCTCCGCCGACCTTGGACAACGGAACGATCTTGACCATATCACATTTGATATTGGCGTTCTGATCCAGTGTCACATCAGCGTGATCAAACTCGTCAATGCCAAACACACGGATGCGGCCGGTACCTCCATTGCGGATCAGCTGCTCTGGCTGCTTTTCACACCACTCGAAGGTGGCTTGCGGATAAGCGGAACGCAGATATGCCAGAATACGATGGTTGGTGTGGCGTACCAGAAGGTCATCGGAGCTGGTGCCGCCCAAGTCAGGAATCTCAAAACTTCGTGTTTGGATGCCTTCTGCATGGAGCTGTCTGGTGCGCTGTTGACGCTGGCGACGCCGTTGGGCCTGCTGCATATAGGGGAGAAGCAGGATCAAAACTACCCACAGTCCCCAGAGAGTGAAAACGCCCAGCAGCAGCCAGATCTGCCAGGGCCCGCGCACGAGAGCCATAATTGCGATGACCGCACCAATCAGGATCGTGATGCTGCCACTCAAAAGTCCTCTGTCATTATTCATGTTTGATACCATCCTTTTTTCTGAATTTGTTGGAAAACAAAAAAAGAGGGACCGCACCAAGCTTTCAGTTTCATTCTGAAAAACTTGATACGGTCCCTCTTAGGAGCCGAAGTAAACTACTCCGGCAGGGATTCACGGTCACCGTCCAATACCTCCGTGGGAGGCAGTGCGGGTTCCGCCGTAATGTCCGGGTCATTCTCTTGTCTGTTCGCCGCGGCGGGCTGTTTGGGGAGAAAACCGAAGTCATTTAGACTGACCTTCAGTTTCTTTTCCAATTTGCCGTCCTTCATGCGAACATCTACCAGCCGCTGTGAGCCGGCAAGCCAGATCATACTGCCTTTTTTGACCTTGAATTGCATGAGCCGGGTGACATCTGCATCCCAGGCCCACACCTGATAGAACTGCGTCCAGTTTTTGGTGCGTTCCATCAGATCAAAGCATACATAGCTTTGTTTGGACTGGCTTTCTTTGGGTACGAGGTCGTTCATGACGCGCCCGAACACAAAAATCTGTGCCATAACACTCCTTTCTGCCATTGGCATTATTATCTATATAAAAAAGTGCCAGCAGTTTTTCGACCCTAAAAGGGCGCAAAAAATCACTGACACTTGCATACAAACTTAACAGCGTGTGCAATGCAGGCTTTTGGCCTACGGTACAGATCAAAAAGACCTGTATTCCCAAATGAGATACGCACAAAAATCAATTACAGATACAGTATAGCACTGTATCTTGTACCTGTCAAGATGTAGAATACTATATATAGATTTGCAGCCAGCGACAAATACGATATGTAGTAATTGAGGAAAGGTGTTGTGGCTTCCTCATTATATAAATAGGAGTGATTACATGAAGTTCTGCAGGATAGTGTGAGTTTGAAGAAATATCGTGATATATCAAAAAGAAAGTAGAGTTTGTCATAGATTGTTGCCTCTTTGTCATAATGTCAAGTGATAAATTCAAAAAATAGCAGCCACGATTAAAGAATTCCTCTTTGTGGCTGCCATTCTGATAATTTTTAGCTTGACTTGTACTGCTTAACTTATTATATTCGAGAGTACGAATTATAATGTGGTAGTACGGAGGTGTTATATGGATTACATGACTTTGAAAGAAGCAAAATTTGGGGAGTAACACCCCGTTGGATAAATTACTACTGTTCCGCAGGACGTATCCCAGGAGCGGAAAAAATGGGAACCGTCTGGCTTATCCCTAAGAATGCTACGAAGCCATTGGATGGGCGGAGAAAATCTGCCGGGCAATCAGGAGGAGAACATCATGATTGAAGTTTATTATGCGGAAGATGACGAAACGATTGGCAAGTCTGTAAAAGAATATTTGAAACAGCAGAATTGCAAAGTAGCCGTTTTTGATAGAATTGCGGATGTCAAGAAAGCGTTAATCGGTCATTTGCCTACAATCGTCTTGCTGGACTGGAATATGCCGGACGGGCAAGGAAACGAATTGTGTCTCTGGATACGAGAAAGATGGAAAACCCTTCCTATTATCTATTTGACAGTTCGTGGCGATTCCCACGACATTGTTACCGGCTTTCAAAACGGGGCAGATGATTATGTGGTAAAACCTTTTGACCTCGCTGTTTTGTATTCTCGTATTTTGGCACTGTTACGAAGAACTGCAAGTGTAACCGAAACAAAGCTATTTTGCGATAACTTGATGTTGGATAAAGAGAAAACGGCTGTCTATGATGGGCAAGAAGAAGTTATCGTAAGTCAGCCAGAGTATCGTATTCTTCTAATCCTAATGGAAAGCAAGGGTAAAACGGTCACCAGAAATCAGTTATTAGAGCAAGTCTGGGATCGTAGCGGGAATTATGTAAATGATAATACGCTGACGGTCACAATGAAAAGATTGCGGGAAAAGCTGAATCATCCAGCCTGCTTAAAAACGATCCGAAGTTTTGGCTACCGTATGGAGGACACACAATGAGCGAAAAATGGAAACAAAAAATACTTCTGATTTTTCCGTTTGCTGTTCTTGTGGCAGGCATGATACTTACCGCCGCTTTCTTCCTACGCACGTACCGGCAGATTGCATTTGAACACACCTCGGCATTATGCGAAACCATATTGGCAAATTCTCCTGAAGCAGAGCCGCAGCTATTAGCGGCTCTGAAAGATTATCATTCATTGACGGAACAAGAACTCAGAGGCAACGATTATCTGGAAAAATACGGATACCGGGTCGATGATTTTTGCTATGATTTCCCGCTGGATACAGTGCTTTTTCCGATTCTATTTTTCCTTGTGACCGCTTGTGCTTTTGGGGCCGGAATCTTTCTGTCCCACAGAAAAAATCGAAAGAGGATTGATGATTTGACCGAGTATTTGGAGCAGGTTAATATCGGTGCTGTCGGGACATTGATACAGACGAAGGAAGATGAATATTCCCATTTGCAGGACGAGATCTACAAAACTGTCACGATGCTTTATCAAACAAGAGAAACGGCAGTTGCTGCAAAGAAAAATTTTGCAGAGAACCTGGCTAATATCGCACACCAACTGAAAACGCCGATCACAGCGGCTTTTTTGTCGTTGCAGCTTATGGAAAAAGAAATTCCGGGGGCTTACGCAGAACAAGTCAAACAGCAGTTGAAACGATTAAACCGTCTGGAAGAATCCTTGCTGATGCTTTCCAAAATTGATGCTGGAACGCTGCCACTCAAACGAGAAAAGGTCGATCTTTATACGGTATTAAATCTGGCGGCAGATAATCTGAACGATTTATTGCGGAAAAATCATATTGCTGTTGAAATTCCAGAAAATGGAAGTATTGAATTTTGGGGAGATTTGGAGTGGACAATGGAAGCCCTCATCAATCTCATAAAGAATTGTATGGAACATTCCAAACCGGGCGGCGTAGTCTATTGTAACTACTCAGGCAACCCTCTCTATGTAGAAATTCAGGTATGGGATGACGGAGAGGGCTTTGACACAGAGGACTTACCGCATCTTTTTGATCGTTTTTACCGGGGCCGGTGTGCGGCCTCCGATGGAATTGGAATTGGCCTGGCTCTTGCCCGTTCCATTTTTGAATTGCAGAACGGAACCATAACCGCCTATAACTTGCAAAATGGCGGTGCTTGTTTTGAAATAAGAATGTACAGTCACTGAGATGTCACTTTACTTTGTTATACTGTACGCAAGACCATTCAGTAGAGAGGAGAAAGTGACATGGAAATACTAAGATGTGAAAATGTCCGAAAGGTATATGGCTCTGGAAATAATCAGGTCGTGGCACTTAATCACATTGACTTGTCCGTACAAAAAGGAGAATTTGTAGCAATCGTAGGGGCATCCGGTTCAGGAAAATCTACACTGTTGCATATTTTGGGAAGTGTGGATAAGCCGACAGAAGGGAAAGTCCTGATAGAGGGGACAGAACTATCTGCCATGAACAGAACACAGGCAGCCATTTTCCGGCGCAGAAAGGTCGGATTGGTCTATCAGTTTTATAACCTGATCCCCACCCTTACTGTCCGAAAAAATATACTCATGCCGCTCCTGTTAGACAAACGCAAACCCAATAAAGAATACTTTGAGCAGATTGTACATTCCCTGGGAATCGAAGATAAACTGGAATCGTTGCCCAGCCAGCTTTCCGGCGGACAACAGCAGCGAGTTGCTATCGCCCGTTCTTTGATCTATCGCCCGGCGCTGTTGCTTGCTGATGAACCGACCGGCAACCTGGATCGGAAAAATGGAGAGGAAATTATTGACTTGCTAAAATTATCTAACCGTAACCTGGAACAGACGATTCTTTTGATTACCCATGATGAAAAGATCGCATTGGAGGCGGATCGCGTTATTACTATAGAGGACGGGAAAATTGTCGGCGATCAGAAACGGAGGTAAGAATATGTGGAAAGACTATTCGATAGGATTCATCAAAAAGAATCGGGCTTCCAGCGTATCCGTTCTGGTTGCGGCGTTTATTTCTGCTCTATTTCTTTCTTTGTTGTGCGGTTTGTTTTATAACTTCTGGAATTATGAAATAGAATCTGTTGTTTTAGAAGAAGGAAACTGGCAGGGACGCATCGGCGGGGCGTTCGAAGAAGATGAAGTGTCCGAAATTGAAAATTTCGCCAATGTAAAAACGGCTATAATCAATGAGGATTTATCAGACGATCAAACTCTTGTAGTTGATATTTGCTTTGATAACATGAGGTCTGTATATCAGGATATGCCTCTTATCGTCCAGCAGTTAGGTATTCCTGAAACTTCCGTATCGTATCATGAATCACTGTTGTCAAGTTATTTCATCAACGATCCGCAGGACAGCAATCCGCCCTTATTGATGGCTTTTTATCTCTTTGTACTCCTGCTTGTGTCGGTGTCTTTGATTTTAATCATTCATACCTCGTTTGCTGTATCTATGAATGCCCGTGTACATCAGTTTGGTATCTTTTCCAGCATTGGGGCAACGCCGGGGCAAATTCGCACCTGTCTTTTACAGGAAGCGGCGATGCTTTGTGTGATTCCTGTTTTGATCGGAAGTTTTGCCGGAATCGCTTTGACCTTCGGAGCCATCCAGGCAGTCAATATTCTCGCCGATGGTATTGTCGGCAGACATGAAGCTGCCTTTGCCTATCATCCGCTGGTGTTTGCAGTCACGATTCTGACCTCGTTTTTGACGGTACTGATTTCTGCCTGGCTGCCAGCCAGGAAATTGAGCAAGATGACCCCACTGGAAGCCATAAAAAACACAGGAGAATTACAGCTAAAACGGAGAAAAAAATCCCGTATTCTTGCGCTTTTATTTGGAACCGAAGGGGAACTTGCCGGGAATGCGCTGAAAGCACAGAAGAAATCTCTGCGAACCGCCACGTTGTCGTTGACTCTTTCTTTTTTGGGCTTTGCCCTCATGCTGAGTTTTTTTACTCTCTCTGGAATCAGTACAAACCATACCTATTTTGAACGATACCAGGATGCCTGGGATGTGATGGCAACACTTGAGAACACAAAGATCGAGGACTTCTCTCATACGGATGAAATCCATGCTTTGCCTGATACAGACAGTGTGATTTATCAAAAGGCAATCGCCGTTTGTTCTATTGGTACGGACGCTGTCAGCGAAGAAGTAAAAAGTCTGGGTGGTCTTGAAACAATCGCCGGAAGTGACGTCAGTATGATGGATGGGATTTATACCATTCAGGCTCCTATTGTAATCATGGATGACAGCAGCTTTGCCACGTATTGTGAGCAGATCGGCGTTTCCTCAGCGGAAAATGGGAGCGTTGTTTTGAATCGCATTTGGGACAATATAAACAGCAATTTCAGATACAAAGAATACATTCCGTTTTTGTCAGAGAATCAGGACACGATGACTTTGCAAAACCTGGAAGATGCGACTGCGATTGTGGAGCTCCCGGTTTTGGGCTTTACACAGGAGCCGCCGGTTTTGCGAGAAGAATATGATAACTATGCTTTAGTCCAATTTGTGTCCCTTTCCACCTGGAAACAAATCGGAGAGACGATTGGAAATGCTGAACCAGACACCTATATCCGCATTCTTTCAGAAAAAGAAAGAACCCTGCCAGAACTGAGCATGATTGAAACAGAGTTGACGAATGTGCTGGGGCATGACATTTCTTTCGAGGTAGAAAACCGGATACAGGAAAAGATAGACAATGATGCCATGCTAAACGGATACAAACTGATAATTGGGGCATTGTGTGTGCTGCTGGCCTTCATCGGAATCGCTAATGTATTTTCCAACACGTTGGGATTTATCCGGCAAAGGAAAAGAGAATTTGCGAGATATATGTCCATTGGCATGACGCCAGAAGGTATGCGAAAAATGTTTTGGATCGAGGCCCTCGTTATAGCGGGTCGCCCTGTTCTGATCACGTTGCCGATTACGGTTGTGTTTGTGTGGTTGATGATAACGGCAAGTTACCTGAATCCAATGGAATTTTTAGCAATGGCTCCCATTGTTCCTATCCTGCTTTTTATCGTGGCACTTTTTGGCTTTGTCGCACTGGCATATTACCTTGGTGGCAAGAAAATCTTAAAATGTGATCTGGTAGAAGCACTGCGAACGGATTATATGGGATAATACTATCGTTCAGACAAATCGCTTTATCCACAATAAAAGCCCCATCCCTCAATGGTTGAGAGATGGGGCAAACTATTTACGCTGCAATCTCCGGGATTTCCCCGACAAAGTTATACATAATTCTGACTTTCTGTACCTTCTGTCCGTCCACCTTCTTAACCTCGCCAATCAGGATTTTGCTGATAAACCGGTTCAGTACGGACTCGTCCAGTTCCTCAATGGTGGTATAGCACCGGATTTCCTTGATAAAGGTTCGGTCATGGCTTTTCTGTGCGCCCGCCCGGCTCTGCCTCATGGATAGGTCGTGCAGGCGTTTCTGGCTGGTTTTCTGCTCCTGTTCCAGCGCCGCCATCAGCTTCAAAAATCGCTGTTCGGTCAGGAGGCCTTTGTCCTTATCGGTGTGCAGGCTTAAAAACATCCCGTCAAATTCCTGATTCCGGGCTTCCAGCCATTTCCGTTCTTTCGCAGTTTGTGAAGAGTCCACCAGATACCGGCGCTCCATCTGGTGATTATGTGACAACTCGTTCAGATGGAACAATTTCGATATCTGCTATGAATAGTTATATGGACGATCAGATTCCATTGATTATTGCGATTGGCAGATATTCCGGAGAAGTAAGGAAATCAGGACTTACTAATGTTGTTTATGCTGTAGATTAAACAGTATCTTTATTTGCTCCATTATTTTCCTCATAGCCGAGAAAATTATTGGTAGACAGAGCTGCATCTAGATATTCATTTCCCACGGCAGGCCGCGCCCCTTTCTGAAAGTAAAATCGGTAGGGTGAGCCTATTTTAAGTCGGGCCGATTTGCTGAGAAGCAGTGTGATCTCTGTGCCATGGCTGTCTATCAAATGCACTTTGCGGTAACGGCGGAGCATGGGTGTACTGATACCGGCGCAGATGCCTTCCACCACCTCGTAGTTCTTATGTGTGGCAGTCGCCCAGATCCCTCGACAGGATATAAGACAGGCGCAGAGTACGATAATCCCCAATGACAGCAGGATATGATCTTTTGTCGCCACGCAGATGATGGCGCTGATTCCCGCACTGGCGATTCCGGCCAGCAGGGTAAGCAGAAACTTTCGTTGCAATACGGTGGGAAAAAGAATCCATTGTTCCATCATGCTCAGACCCTCTCAAAGATAATCTGCTGCCGCAGATACAGATTGGCAACGGCTAATGTCACCGGTTTGCTGCTCTGGCTGACTTTGACCATGCTGGCAATGTTGTCACTGGTGGTTGTTTCATCTCCGTAGAGGGAATCCAAAAGCGCACATTCATTGGGGAGGCGGGAAATATTTTTATCTATGCACTTGATGATCTCTGCAGTGGAGAGCAGGGCTTGTCCGGCAAGGCGCATGACCAGAGCTTCGTATTTGGTGCGTTTATCTTTCTGGAACAGTTTCCGCGTAGCGGATACCGGAACATGTGCCAGCAGCGTCAGCTTGACAAAAGAGGCGAGCCGGAGGAAGAACGGTCCGCTGGTTGGGATAATGCTGAGCGAACCAAGCAGGTCATACAAAGCATCGTATTCTGTTTCACCACTGCCGGATACCAGAAGACCGCGGGTAAGCAGTCGGTTTGTACAGTCTTCCCAAGAACGCTCGGTACAGTAACCGGATGCGGTGGCTAGCTTTTCGTATTCTTGTGCGATGTCATCCCAGCGCAGGATTCTCCAGTTGAGCATGCTCCAAATCACCATTTCCTGCATATCGGCCATGTACTCCTGACCGCCTAACAGGATGATTGGACAACTGCGGTTGCAGCCGTTTGTCCTTCGTTCAAACCGGCCGACCGCAGTGTATAGGGTTTTGATTGCCATATTTCGATACCTCCTTCTTATACATATCCCTTACTGTTGCTGATGCTGATTTTCAACAGATCAAAGCAGGCAGGTTAAAAAGTCAGGGTCATTGCGAAGTTTTTCCAGGGAGCGGGAGATCCAGGCGCCCACATGGGAAGGAGGGACTTGATAGAGGGCGGCGATGTCTGTAATGCGCATTCCCTGAACCTTCAGCGCCAGTGCTTCGATGCCAAGTCTGGCAACGCCCTGATAGTTCTGTTTGCTGGCTTCCAGCAGATCAAGGGTCTCCAGACGAGAAAGGTGGGAGTCAAAATGGTCATCCGGCTGGTCTACCTGCTCTCCATCTGCGGCCAGCTCGCCCTGTTCTCCGATGATCAGTCGACTGATGTGCCGCCCCTGACTACAGATTTTTCGGCAGTAGGAGAGGAGTCCATTTTTCACAACCTTTTTGGCGTAGGTTGAAAACTGCGCCTGTCCGGCATTGTAGGTAAAAGCGGCCTTGCAGAGCCACAGGCATCCTTCCTGAAACAGATCTCCATACTCCAGACCACAGATGCCGGGATTTACATGGATGTTGTTGACAATGACCCAGTGAACGATGGATAGGTTTTTTTCTACCAGTGTCTGCTGGTCTTTGGTAAGCTTAAAGTTTTGCTTCATCAGGCTTCACCTCCGTTCAGGCAGCACGCCCGGATGTGTACGCCGGAGCCTGCTGACAGAGGGAAATGACTTGCTCGCACATATATTCGGAAAACTGGCCGATGTGGGTCTGGTGTGCATCCAGCCCCAGTTTGGCTTGCAGCCAGATATAGACCTCCCATTTTTCCATATGGCAGTCCTGCTGCAGTTTTTTTAGGGCACGATGGGCCAGAATGCGTTTGTGGCGCAGATCGCCATTCGCCAGTGTCCCCATGGGGAGCAATGTGCGCTCATGAGCACTGACATAGGCATTGCAGGCCGGCCATCTGTCGCAGACATACAGAAATTTTCCTCTGGTCTGTGGAGTAGATCCATACACAAGGCTTGCAGGCCGAAGAGAAGCGTGAGCATGACAATAAGGACATTTGATTTGCTTTTGTTTCAATAAAATCACCTCCATTACGCGCCGATGACGGCGGCATTGCGTCTTAACAGGCAGAATCATCCGAAGTAGGTATCCCGGTCTGGGCATAGCTGTAAAAACGGACATACATGGTCCGAAGAGGTATGCCATTCCAGAAACTTGGTATAAGCAGTCCGGAACGAGCGGCACTCCAGAATTGCAGAGCATTCTTCGGGGTCCACTGCTTCTCCACTCAGCTTCCGCACTGTCTGGACGGACAGAAAGATCGGCTGACAGCTTGCGTCTGCTGCCATCAGGAACCCCTCACAGGATGCCTGCCGGATCATTGGACAAAGTGAACCGCTGCAGCGGATGAACAGGGCGTTGCGCCAGTTACCCCGGACTGCTTGCAGAAAGGAATAGAACTGACACGGTTTTTGATTCATGCTTTCACCTCCGTTATTCGTTATCTGCAAATAAAAAAGGGGGCCAGCTGCAGAAGTTCTGCAAACTGGCCCCTGATTTGGTGCTTAGGAGAACAGACTTTCAATCTCCTCAGTGATGCGGGGGATGACCGTATCGTTGAAGATGAGGGTCAGAGCCGCCAGGAGCAGCGCACCCAAAACTACGGCGATAATGATCTTGACGGCGTCCGAAATGTAAAAATCGCCGCGCTGATTGGACAATGCCATACGGCCGCGGTTGAGCAGATAGTTGGCTTTGGTATAGATACGGGTCGTGAATTTTCTCATGGGTAACCTCCTGTTATATGTTTGATTGATGGTTGAGTGGATGGGTATATCAAGTCCACCGCCTGTTAAGCGCGGCGGATAGGCTTGATCAGGTTGTTTTTGTTGGAACGGGGCCGGTTCGGATATGCTTTAGGTCGCTGGAACAGCAAGCAGCGGAAGCGGCGCTTTTTGGTGCCGGTATCATTCGGCGGATAAAATTTCTTTTTGGGCATAGGCATTCTCCTGTAAAAAATGGAGCCGGGCTGATGAAGCAGCTCGGCTCAGTTCAGATGAAAAGAAATGATGTGCCTACCGCTATGGAAAATCGCTTGGGTACAAATGCTCACCTCCCTATGTATCTGTCTTCCATATGAGGAGCAGGTATGAAAACGCCCGGAAGTACCATGGCAGATACCAATTAGCCAAAGAACGCCCCGAGCGAACTCATAACCTCGGTACAGAGCACCACCAGGTAGATGATCATAATGCAAATCAGCATCATCATAGAGTAACGCTGGATTTTTTTGGGACGTTTGGCAGCTTCCTTTTTCAGATTGTTCTGCTCGATCTGACGCATATCGAAGGTAATCATTTTGAAGTACATCCGCTGGTCATCGCCGCGCAGGACACCAATCAGACCACGGATCACATCGGACAGCATGGGGCTGCCAATGCGGGTTTCAAATCGAATGAGGGCATTTTCATAATTGCCGGTCTTCATATCAGCAATGGTCTGATCCAGTTCAGCGCCGAAGTCTTTCCCAGCCACACGGCGGTAGGAAGTCAGAATTTTAAGTACATCCCTGTCATTTTCAAGGCTCTGGCCAACAGTCAAAGCAAACCGGGGAATCTCGCCCTCAATCAGTTTGCGGCGCTTTTTAACAAAATCAAAGGCGGCATAGTAGGTTGAAAACCACAGTGCCACCGCAAGGCCAATCAAAATAGGTACCAGCAGCGGAATAAGAAATGCCATGGGGATGGCACACAGGCCGACTGCCCCTGCAGTTACCCAGGCTCTGGCCGTATAGACCTCTGGGGTAAGCTGCAGACCTGCAATGTCCAGAGCACGTTGTACCTTATTGCGCTTGAGCCGGTCCAGCCGTAAATAAGGGGCGATCCAACCGGCGATTTTTGTCACATAGACATCAAGCAGCTTTTCGTTTTTGGTGCCCTGCTGTTTGCGGGAGAGCATCATCATTTGTGAGGTCTTCTTGGTCGGGATGTCCACAAAGGCGCAGGTCAGGTTGTAAACGGCAAAACCGAAGAAGATGATGGCGATGAGCGCCAGAAAGGTCATACGCTGTCACCTCCATATTCGATGGGCTTGCTCAGTTTCATGATCTGGGTCAGCGCAAACAGGATGATGGCTGCGCAGATCGCCAGTGCAATTTTGCCCGGTGTGGTGAAGATAAGGGTGTGGAACCAATCCTCATTCAAGAAATAGAGCAGCGGCACATTGGCGATAACCAGAAATATCATGGTGATGGCTTCACGCCGCGGCCCTTGCATCATTGCCTCAAGTTCCGACTGCACCACACGCACATCGGAGAATTTCTGGTTGATGGTAGGAAGGGTATTCTTCATACTGCGGTCGGACTGGCACTGGATGAGGGTGCCGCACCATTCATGGAAGATTCGGTTGGGAATCTTCATCTTCAGGCTGTTGATAGCACTGGTGATGTTGGCGTTGATCAATTCCGCTTCATAAACGAAGGCTTCAAAGTTGGCTTTTACCGGCTCATTGATATAGGGCAGGTTTTCCTTGACAGAACGGATCAGATCCTCGGTGCGCAGGTAGGAAGTCGTGATGATGGAAATAGCGGTTTCCAGTTCTTCATTCAGGTGCTTTTTATAGCTGGCGGCAGTGCTGCGCAGATACCAGATCGGTATAAGAGAAAAACCGATACCCAGAATGGGCACCATGTACACATTCCCAATCAAAAGAGCCAGCACAGCCCCCACAGCGAACAGAATCAGGGACAGTCGTTTTATTGCCTCATAGCGGTCCGCCCGTCCGGTACCCTTCAAGATCTGTTTCAGTTCGTAATCCTGATTAAAAAAGCCCTTGGCTGGTGTGCCCAGAAGAACATTCAGTTCATCCGACAAGGTGGCGGATTTTCGCTGGGAGCGGAAGAGGGCGTCAATAAAATCACCCGGCTTCACACCAAACAGAGCCAAAAGCCCAGCACTGAGCAGGATAAAACAGATAAGATAGATCCATTGCAATTAACTCACCTCCTTTGGCGGCTGCATGAATTCTTCCAATTCCTTGTTGGAAATGCCATTGTCCAGCAGCCTTTTCTTCAAGGAATCGGAGATCAAGCCAATTTTTTTATGGTGCCCTACAACACGGGTTTCACCACGGTCATCAGTTACATTGTCCTCCACTTCATATTTGTATAGGGAATGGGCGATCAGCCGCCCGTCCTGGTAGTCCTCGCCCTCGATGATCTCCATGATCTTACGGGAACGGTCCTCCAGCTGCTTGGTAAAGACGATGATGGGATACGCCTCTACCATGATCTGCATGAGGATGGAGTCATCCATGTTGTACTTGCGTTTGGCAAGGGTCATCATCCTGCGGTAAGTACTGTTGCAGGAATTGGAGTGGATGGTGGTACATACGGTATGGCCGGTGCGGGAACTTTCGGCTGCGGACAAGCTTTCTGCTGCTGACCGCATTTCACCCACGCCGATGACATCCGGATGCTTACGCAGCACCCGCTCCAGAAGAAAATCCTGATTGATGTTCAACGCAGGGTTCTCGCTGGGGCGGGTCAGCAGATGTACTACGGAATTAAGGATATTGCCCTGCGCATCCCGCTTGACCAGATCAAATTCGCGGCTGCCTTCTTCAATGGTAATAAGGCGCCGGTTATTGGGCACATTGGACAGCAGCCAGGCCATGATCGTGGTTTTGCCGGAGCCGGTGGAGCCGGCAATGCAGACGGACACCCCATATCGGATACAGGCAGTCAGAAAGTGAAGCATTTCAGCGGTGGCACTGCCGGAGTTCAGCAGTTTTTCTTCACTGACGGTCTGCTGATTGACGATACGGATGGAGGCATTGACGCCTACATCTGCATCCACAATGGGAGTTTTGTCCACCGAAATACGGATGTTCTTGTCCAGAAATCCCACAATGCTGGGCATAGTATCATCAATGACCATGCCGCAGGCGTTGAGCATTCGGCGGATCACATCGATGGCGTGCTGGGGCGAACTGAATTTATCAGGGATCTTGATACTGCGCCCACTGGATTCGATCACTTCAATGTCGTTGTAGGCGTTGATGTTGACCTCCTCAACACCGGGCTTATAGATCCATTTCTTCAAAAAGGAGTAGCCGGCCATGTCTTCATAGAGCTTGGAACACAGTTCTTTTGTAGAGAGTCCGTCAAGGGCATATTTGCGTTTGACAATGTAGTGTTCCATCAGTTCTTTCAGCAGGCTTGTGGCACGCTCTGCATTGCCTTCCCCAGCTTCGGCAATGGTGGAGGCATGGTTTTCGGCAAAATACCGCTGTACATCCTCCAGTACCTGGTCATAGGTCAGCTCCTGATTGGCGGCCGGTGTGAAGAATATATCATTCAAATTACTCATCGGCATCCTCCTCACATTCATACGCCACATCCTCCTCTGACTGCTCGGCCAGTTCCATTTGCTCCAGAATTTCCAGTACCTTGTTCAGTGAAGCAGTGTATTTGGGGTTACAGTAGGTGATAGCCTTGAACATACCGCCTTCGGTAGCACAGCGGTCGATCTCCTTACTGTAGGGAAGCAGGCCGTCAAACCCGCCAATGATATAGCCCATTTCATCCAAGGCGTGGAAGGGACGGGCCAGACCGGCGAATGTCATATGCTCAGAAAACCGGAAGCGCTCGTCCACAAGCAGAGGCTGATGGGCTTTCAGGTAGTTGATGCCCTTTAGGTCCGGGGTGAGGATACGGATGACCACATCGCCGGCTTCAATGGCGGCGGGAGTGAACACATTGGTCATGCTGGTGCTGCAGTCCAGAATGACGAAATCTACCAGTTTGGCGGCAGCATGAATGAGCTGCAGTACCATGGTATATTTGACCTCCGGGTAGCTCAGCGGGTTTTCTCCTGCCGCATAGCCCATCATCCCAATGAAGGGATAGTTTTTCAGCACTGTCACATGACTGGCAACCAGAGATGTATCAATCTCCACACTGCTCAAAACCTGGCCGATAGAGGTATTGGTCTGGATGATCTGCTCCGGCAGCCAGACCGGCAGCATAGGGACATTCATATCGGCATTGATAATGATGGCTTTCCGCTTGTCCCGGGTCAGGGCTTTTGCCAGAATACAGCAGAACATGGATTTGCCGCTGCCGGGGCTTCCCCAGACGGTGATAACTTTACCCATAACGAAGATCCTCCTTCCTTGATTTGATTATTCTGCCGAGGGTGCAGTTTCATTAGTGGATTGTGCAGACTCTGCAGTTTCCGTTTCCTGGGGTTCACTTTCAACATCAGAATTTTCCGCATCTGCAGCTTCTTCCTCAATCAAAGTTTCGGGGAAGTAGATTTCCTGCAGAGTCTTATCCTGCTCGGCAAGCAGCTCATCTGCCAGTTTGTCATTGTTGCGGGAGATAAGAGCCACATGAGCTACGCCGTCATTTTCAAGACCGGTAATGATCTTCGCCTGTTCAGGGCTTGCCAGCACAGTGATGGTGGCTGACTGCTGCTTTTCTTCATCCTCCGTGGGCTCCTTGGCATTATCCACATTGATGCCGTCTGAGTCGGTGACGGACAATACTTTGACAAAACGCAGTTCCGGTACTTCGGCGGCCGTATCAAGAAAGTGGTAAATACGGATGATGTCACCGGGCTGAAGCTTGTCAGAGAGGCCGGAAGCAAGTGTTTTGACGGTCAGCGAGATTGCAACTTTACCAGAAGGGATGCTGTTGAGTGCAACATCGGACGAAACCGGTACAGAACTGATCTTGCTGGTAAGGATATAGTCACCCACAGCCAAGTCGGCGGTAGCGTAGAGACCATTTACATCGGAGAGCTGATGGGCGATGTTGGAGGGGAGGTTATAGCCGCCTACCTCAACCACCTCGGCATTTTCTGACGAGATTTGCTCGCCTTTCAATACCGGCTGGGTGATACGGACGATTTCCTCTTTTCCATTGGTCTGACGGGCGATGGTTGGAAGTGCCACAAAGGCGATAACTGCCGCCAACAGCAGAGAGAGGATCCCGAAGATGAATCGGTTATTCAGTTTCATAAGCGTTGTCTCCTATCTTAAAAATAGTTGGGCCAGGGTCGCTGTACAGCAGCCACAGGCGAGAAATGGCAGGAACGGGATAGCAAGGGGCTGCCCAGTTCGATAAAGCTGCCTGAGAAGAAAGATCACAGGCATTGCGGTAACAGCGGCAGTCAGAAAGACCAGCGCCATGCCGGAAGGACCATAGACCAGCCCTAATATCCCGCAGAACTTGATATCCCCGCCGCCCAGACCAGTGCTGTTTGTTGCCAGTGCAGCTGCCAATGGAATACAAAAGCCGAGCAGGGCACCTACCAGGGCATGGGTAGCGACCGGCCAGAGGAAGAGCGGCGGGAGCCCGTGATTTAACAGGAAATACCCCTGCAGGACCGGCGCCAGGGCAGCTAAGGGGATAAAAAAGACGAGTGCCCGGTCAGGCACCCGTCTGTAAAGCACATCGTAGACAGCAAAGCCGGCCACCACAAAAAATATGGTAAGCAGGTAAGCTGTCCAGAGGCTATTCTCGATTGGTATACCAGTCATCATAAAGGCTCCCTTGGATCGAAACATAGTCATTTAGGTTGATGGATAACATGCCGTCAGGAGTCCAGGTATCCCACACCTGTGTATAGATGGTGTAGTCGGTGGCATCGGGGAACCACAGCGGTGTGAAATGCACTGTCCGGTCATAGGTGGAAAACTCGTTGGGCTTGAAGATGAATTTTGCACTTTGGCCGCCGGAACGCTGCAGAAGCCGCAGATAGGTCTGATACTGGAACTCAGGAAATACGGAAAAAGCAGTTTGGGGATAAGTAATGTGGCTGGTCGGGGCATCTGTGGACAGCGTTGCCCGCACTTCGGTTTTAACGCCGTACCCGCTTTTCATCGTCTTGCCGGATGCTGTGGGTACAATATCGTCTGGCATTAGGGACATCTCGCCGCTGATGGAAGCGGAGTAGCCCGTATATTCGTATTCCCAATATCCTTCATCCACCCAGTGTCCGCCATCTTCACCGTGGTCGCACCATACCCATACAGGCACCCAGTAGCAGCTCCAGACGCCCCAGTTGGCAGTGAGCTTCTGCGTTTCACTGGGTAGGGGCGGCACAGAGTAGCCGGGATTCGTGTCGGTTGCCACAGGGTCAGGTGGAATGTGCTCATTCAGATCCACGATTTTTGCGACAAAGGTATCCTGAGCGGTATAGGCACCGCTGACAGATACTGTAATGGTCACGGTTTGTGGGGTGGAGGGGGTATGCCATTTGACCCAGACTACCTGACTGTCACCGGCTGGGATCACTATATCATTGACCCGGTAGGTGGTGCCGAGAATATGGAAGGTAACCGATGCCGGATTATCCGGCGTCAGATCCTGATCTGTCCGCAGTGTGACGGCGGTGATCACATCCGTATCTACTCGGTATTCGACATCAGGGGCCTCAATTTCTCCTTCCGGCGGAGCTTCATCAAACCAGACGATACCAACGCCAAGGGTGCTGATGATGTCGGAATTGTTCTGCTTTCCAGTGGTGCTGCCTGTCCAGGCGGAGATGCCAAGGTCGCTGAATTCCAGGAACATTGACAGCGGCAGATTTTTATGGGTAAGCGAGGTCATGGTTTTCCGCAGATTGCCGCCGGACATCTGATCATACAGGCCGGCTTCAGTAGCTGTCATACAGTAATACTGGCCGTTGTGCGTGAAATAGGCAATGGGCTCGATCAGCAGCTTGTACTCGCCGGCAATCATCCGCTCATAATCGACTCCGGCTGCCTGAGCGACCATCATGCACGCATATTCAGAACAGAAATACCGTTTGATGGCTTCGATGTTGCTCTGCCCCTTGCTGCTGACGATTGTGGGCATAGATTGCGTAGGTCTAATGCAGGAATAGGCAACGCCGGACTGGAGGGAGAGGCCGGCGCCGCCCAGGTATTGCAGTTTGTTGACTTTCCCAAAATGGAGAAGACTGGTCTTCTGCGTCCGGTTTGAAAAGTCCAGCGGAGAAGATACGGCAGTTCCGCTGGATGCGTCAACAACAGTAATGCGGACGCCATCGTTGCCTGAGTTCCAGAAGTTGCTGCTTGTGCCATGACCCATGCTGCCACCGCCGCCATCTATGTTTCCATTTCCGCCCGTTGCAAAGGCAGAGGAGGGGAATAGACAGAAAACAAGGGTAAAGCAGCATAGGAAGGCGAGAAGTCGTTTCAAATACATCACGCTCCATTCCTTTTGAAAATAGGAAGGCCGCCACAATCCTGTGACGGCCAAGTAGTGCCATATTCAGTTGTAGTAAATCAGCCCATATTGCCGACCTGTTTGTTCAGATCTCCATCGCTGTCACCGGTGGACTGCTGTACATTGCCGGGAACAACCCAGCCAAACACCGGATCATATACAGCTCCATTTCCGTTGCTGGAGCCTGGAACCGGCTCATTGCTGGGCGGCGCTTGCTCGGCGGGCGGGGCAGTAACCTCCGGAACTGACGGGTCGGGATTGACGGTATGCTCCTGACCAGGATCTTTGATTTCGGTCTTACCTTCCGGCACCGGAGGAGGCGTTTCTTCAAGCTTTTCAGTATCGGTGAAGTCGATCACAACCTCATCCTCCGTTTGGGAGGTTACTTTGGGATATTCTTCTTCGGCATCTGTGGACTGGCCGGGAGCATAAGCATCTGCTCCATTATCACCATCTGTCTGTGTGCCGCCATCTGACCAATCGCCGGTGACGCTGCTGGGTGGGGATTCATCCGGCCTAAAATCTCCGGTACGGTCGCGGCTTACGAACCAGCAGACACCCAGAATAGTGACGCAGAGGAGAGCCAGCGAGGAAACAATAAAGCCTTTGGATTGGAAAAACTTCTTCATATTTTACATACACTCCTTTTTTGCTGTTATATAAAGCCTATACGGTAGAATGTGCCGGGCTTTCAACAGTAGGGTTAGAATTTTGTGTTGTGGTAGCCTGTCAGCTCCACCCGTTGGGTGATAGCCGGATAACTGTGGCCGAACATCCGCACATAGAACTCCACGTCACAGTAAAAGATGTACTCAACCCGTCCATCCTCTACATTGAACTCCAGGCTGATGTCGGAAACCTTGTAATCCTCCGTTGAAAGCGGAATCTTGGAGTCCAGGCCACCTGCCACTGTAGCCTCCAGCATGTCGGTATAGTCACTGCTGGAGTAAAGGGTATTTAGGTACTCTTCAAAGTTAGTTTCACGCTGGGAACGGTAGGTATCTGCATAAATCGTGCCGCTAAGGTTATTTAACTCCATTTTAGCGCCGTTGCGGATGTTGATGCAGGTGATCCGGATGGAAGCGTACAGGAGCAGGAAGGAAATCAGCATCACGATGCCTACCACAAAAAAGCAGGCGAAAAAGGTGATCTCGCCCCGTTCGTTTCGCAGCAGCTGTTTCAGCTGCAGGAATATACGTTTCATAGGTCACCTCACTTCCAGTAGTGCTCACTGACGCCGCTGCCGCGGGCAACAACTGTGATGTTTACCAGGTCAAAATTCCAGAACCCGCCCAGTTTAGCATCTCCCTCGATAGTAATGAAGAAGGGGGTGCCCAACTGGATGGCATTTGTCATACCGGATGGCCTGGGTGATGTGTAGGTAGCGTCAATGGAGTAGGAAATATTTTCGGCTCCTTCGATCTGAGAACTCAAAAATTCAAACAGCTCATCGGTCTCGCCGTTGACGCCGCCGGAAAGCTGGATCTGTTTGACCATCTGATCGGCGGCATGGTCAAGTTCCTGCTTGGTGGAAATGATGCTGAACAGGTCAATAATGAAGGCCAGCAGCAGGACAGCGATGAAGATGAAGACCACCGTACTGAAATAGTTGGCCTCGCCCCGCTCGTTGTTCAGCACCTTCCGGGCTTTTTGAAAGAGAATAGAAACCACCACCTTTACTGAAATTGAAAACAGCCGCTCCAAACCGGAGCGGCTGCTATGCAAAGTTTTGACTGTACCAAGTATAACAGATATGGATTTACGGCGAAAGGGCAGGACTGTGCCAATGTAGAGACAATTTTGTGCCAACCATGTTTCTTTGCAACATTACAGCAGTGATTCCACCAGCTGATAGATGTCGGTAAATGGATTGACAGCAATTCCAAACGGTTTGCTGCTGTCATTTTGAAGATGGTATTGCTCTACACGTTTGGCGTTCTGAATCGCAATGGCTGTATGCTCTGCTAACTGGTTATATACATCGCCAGCTTTCTCATAATCAGGGAGATAAGTGGTCAATGCGTTTTTCACTGCGGGGTAGTCTTTGAAAAATTTGGTGGTGTACTGGAAATGCAACAGATACCAAAATTCAAAGCAGGGATTGGAGAGTGCAATCTGAATCCCCTTCGCATCTGCCATTTTCCTTGCCTTGGAGAGCAGACTGTCCTTTGCAGTGATGGGGTCAGGGTTGTTGTAGTTCACATCTCCATCTGCAACTACCCATACAGAGTCTCCCTCTGATACGGAAATCTGATTTTTGTTCTGATATTCCACGGCTTTCCGGATCAGGCTGAGATAATCTGTTTCACCTCCGCTGGTGCGGCTGCCGACCACACGAATATCAATGTTTGTCTGACGGTTGCGGTAGTGTTCAAAATACTTAGGCTCAGTTTGAGAACCCTCCGTTACAATCAGAATGACAGGCTTTATTTTTCTGCGTCGCTGTCCACGCTTTTCAATTTTTCCACGTGCCATTTTACAGCCCTCCCTTGATAAAGGGGATTGCACCATAACGGCCAATCAGATAGCCTTTCTCCACCTTGGCATCCTTGCGGATGGAAAAATCGTAAAGGGAGAACAGATCGGTAGCCGCTGTTTGCTCGTCTTTTTCGGTAAACCAAATCTGATCTCTCCTCAGTACATCCAGGTCAAGAAGATTGGTGTTGTGTGATGTGAAAATCAACTGGGCTCCATTTGGATTGAACTCCACGCTGTTAAAAAGCGAGACCAGATGCTTTGTCAGAAGAGGATGCAGATGAGCGTCCATCTCGTCAGCGACAAGAAGCGTTCCTTCATCCAGCACCTTTTTTACAACACCGATCAGTTTGAAATAACTGTTGGTGCCATCAGATTCCTCTGCCATGTTCAGCGCGTAGGAAGAAGTATTTCCCTCTGTATCCTGTACCGTGTGAATGGCCTCGATATTGGTAAAGATATCATTACGCTGAGAAGGAGCGGGTTCTGTATCACGCATCTGAAGGGACTGTATGCCAAAATCTGCAACACGCAGCATAGAGGCGATCACATGCCGGTAGTCATCATCTTTGAGTTGTTCTGCTTCAAGGCCGTAGGCGTCTGCAACAGAATTTTTCGTGATGATCTGGCAGGAAGCAAACCATTCCAGAACCGGAATCACTTTGGAATAGCTCCAGTTTGATGCGACAGACAGATAGAGCTTGTTGGCCGAAGTGCGATCCTTGAGAGTATTTTGTTCATCGACATCAACGGTAAAGCGAAAATCTTTTGTGTCTTTTCGCTCAAAAATGAGTGCCTGCCTGCCATTGGGATAGTAATACAGATATTCTTCAATAACAGCTTTGTCTGTTACAGAAAAGCCATACGCATATCGGATGCCATTTGTGGTGAAGATGACCTCAAAGCTGCTGGGGCGAGAGGGTGTTTCCCGGTCAAACTTGAACGGCGAACGCTCAATGGTTTTGTGGAGCTGCTGGTTATGCGAAGTCAGCACATAATTTACCATGAACCAAAATGCATTCAAGACATTGGACTTTCCGGAAGCATTGGCACCGTAAATCACGGCAGACTTCAAATGCTTTTTGTTTCCGTCCACAATCAGGTGTTCCGGATGTTCGTTATCCTTACTGGCAAGCAGGGATAACACGACATTATCTTTGATAGAGAGAAAGTTCTCTACACTAAATTGAATCAGCATAAAACAACCTCCTAAATCCTTGCTATAATATATTATATCCGCATTTTTGTGAAAAATCAACGCAAATGAAAAATAAAAATCTATATAGAGGATTTAAGAGAACAGTCGTGTGGAGAGGATATGCGGTGGGAGTTTCGGTAATGATAAAAAGCAAGCCTGGGAAACAGTTCGCCGCTGCTTCCCAGGCGCTTTGCTTACAGGTTCTGACGGATGATCCGGGTGATAATACCTACGGCCACACCCCGCTCCATATCCAGACGGGTGACGGCAAAAGATACATCGTCCTTTTTGCCGGGCATCCGGTAGTCATAGCAGGAGTGGGCTACCGCATTGACGCCATTGGAGAGGCGCACATAGACAACGCCCTTGTGGACATCTGTGACACGGCCGGCATACTTGCCTTGGATACGGCACTTCTGCAGGTTGTCCCTGTCGGTGTTCTCGGAAATACTCTTGATGTCAGCCTTGATGCCCAAGTCCTCCAGACTGTTGCGCCGCACGCTGAGAATACGGACCAGAACCTCATCGCCTACGGAAAAACGCTCATGGGCATCACCGATCCAATCCCAGGCAAGGTCACGGGCAAGGATGGAGGTTTCAACGCCGAAAACTTCCACGCGCACAACCTTTTCAGCCACTGCAATCACACGCGCCTGGACGATGCGGCCCTCATAGACACGGTACATACCGGCAGCATCCGTATCCAGATAGAAAATCTGGCGTTTGCGCAGCATGGCCTCCTTGCGGCTGGCAACTACGCTGCGGGTCTTGGAGTCGATACCACGCACGATGAAGTCAATGTCAGCGCCGAGCATGTTGCCAAGGATCTTATTTTGGCGCAGCATAAGGTCGGCGTATTCCTGACCGGAAGGACTGCGGCCCAGATTGATCATCATTTCCTTGATAGGGATAATGACACGGAACCCCTTGTAATCCACAACTGCCACCGTCTTGCGGTTGTCCAGCTGTTCAATGCCGCCCAGCTTGCCGGTGATGATCTTGCGGGTGCGGTAGGCATTATGGATCTCATGCCAGATTACATCATCACGGTCTTCGGCAGTCTCGACATCATCCCGGCTGCGGATGGTAAGGACGGGGGCCTCGCCGCGCTGGGGGCGGGGCTGGCGCTGGGGAGGAGAAGGAGTAGGGGCAGGAGCGGCAGCTTCTTCCACGACAGGAACATCAGGCTCCACAGCAGGTTCCTCCGTATCAAGAATAGAGTCGGCTGTATCCGCCGACTCTGTTGTTTCGGCAGGGACTTCCTCTGTGACAGTTTCTTCAGGAGCAGCAGCTTCTTTCTTCTTTCGGCTGGTACGCTTGGGCTTGGGAGATGCAGGGGGTTCCTGCACAGCGTCGGCGTTATCTTCGTAAACATCAGGCGGCTGCACATCAAAGTCTTCCGGCATATCAGTGGGAGCAGCGCTTTGATCGTCTGTTTCAGCAGGCGTATCTCCGAACATTTCCTCCTCGGTGAGTTCAGGAAGGGGATCTTCAGCCATATCTTCGGCAGAGGTGTCCTCCAGGGGCTGATCCATCTGCCCCAGCAGTTCGTTCAAATCCAGACTATTGCCAGTATCAGCAGGAAGGGATTCAGGTTGAGCAGTATCGGCCGGCAGAGTTTCGCCTTCCGACATAACGGTTTCGGTAACAGGAGCCTCCTGTTCCAGAAGTTCTTTTTTCTTGGTTGCCATAGATTAAAACCTCCTATGAATTTGATAGTTTTGTTTAAGACAGGATGGAATCCTTGTCTGTGGTGATAATGCCTTCCGGCGTATCGGCAGATTTGGGGGCCGGAGCCTCTTTGGGTGATTTATCCGTGGGGGATGCCGGTTTGGTGGCTTTGCGCTTTGCCGGCTTCTTTGCTGCAGGAGCCGGTTTCGGCGCGGGCTGCGGTGTTTTGGCGGCTTCTTCTTCCAAGCGGCGCCATTCCGGTACATGGGCAGATGCTTTGCAGGAACGCAGGTACTTGGCTTCCGGGTGTTTGGAGTAATCCATTTTGTCTACCTGCAGAACCTTCTTGCCACGGATGATGATGAGCGCCTGATCCAGCGGGAGCCGCAGGACTTCATCAGGAGTAAGTACAGGGCGTTTTCCAACACCAGAGGTCTCACGAAACTCCGGTGTATAGTTGGAGATACGCCAGGTGCCCAGCTGTTTGGACTTACTGGATACTGCTACGGAGGCAAGCCCTGTCCTGGCAGAAATAAATTCGGCAGTAAGCTGGTCTGTACAGCCTAAAAACAACTGCGCGTCACAGTTTCCAATGATCTCCTGCCACAAATTCTGCGGGTATCGGTTCTGCAATCCTGCGAGATTTTGGAACACACAGGACATGGAGATATTCCGGGAGCGTATTACGCTGAGCCGGCGGGAGAGGTCGGGGATCGTGCCGCACGCTGTCAGTTCTTCCCCAAGGATATGGACAGGCACAGGCAGTTTGCCGCCCTCGCAGTTGTGGTCTGCATATCGCACCAGTTTGATGAAGCAGAAAGATAGAAACAGCGAGGCCAGAAAATCAAAGGTGCTGTCCTGGTCGCTGGTAACGAGGAAGTAGGCACAGGGCTGCTGACCCGGAAGCTCCAGATCGATCTCATTCTTAGCGGTAATTTTTTTGATCAGCTCAGACTGGAATACCTGCAGGCGGCTGCCCAGACCGATAATCACGCCGCTTCGCACTGTGTCGCTGGCCTGCTTGAACAGGCTGTAGGGTGCTTTGGCAGGGTGCGTGGAAGGAAGCGCCTCGAACAATGTGTCAAGTTGGGATTCCCCATTGAGAGTCAGCAGCCGGTAGACTTCGCCAATGTTGCGGTTTTCTTCCGCATAGCCTTGATCCACATACAGTACCAAGGCCTTGAGCAGATTCATCTCACAGGCATCCCAGAAATGGTCGCTCTTGCCGTTGTTCGTGGTGTTCTTGATGATGACATCTACAAAAAGCTGGGCCATTAGTTCCTGTCCCTCAACTTCGGCAAGGCAACACCAGGAATCTGAGTTTTCAGGCGAAACGAGGTTGAATACCTTGACACAATAGCCCCGGCTGCGGAGAAATTCGCTTGACTTCTCGTACAATTCCGATTTGGGATCGCAGATGATCAACGATTCTCCGGCGCCATTTTCACCTCGGACAGTGGCCTGAAGGATACGGTTCATACAAAACGAACGGGTTTTCATGGAACCACTGGCGCCGTAGACTGCCAGATTACTGTTGATTCTGGTATCTTCCGGTATGCAGACTGCTTTGCCATCCAGCATACCCAGTACAACACCCTTGTGTTTGCGCAGATCGGGCACCAGATCCAGTACGCCGGACATTTCTTTGCGGGACATCCAGCCGGAGGTGCCATAAGTGCCTTTGGCGGAGTAGGAGAAATTGCGGTCTTCATCATACTCACCGGCATCACCATATCCCATGCGCATGACCATGATGAGCAGCACTGCTAACAAGCCAATGCAGATCAAAATGCCATACACGCCATAAGGCGGTCTGAGCACAGAGGAAAGGCAGAGAAGGAAGTCGGGCGAAGCGGCCAGCGGTGAAGTACCGTCGCCGGGAATACCGCCGCCCTGTTTCCAGGTTGCATAGTTACCCAAAAGCTGTGCCAGAAAGCCGCCTGCGTATAGAATCGCAAGAATGGCAAAGGGCGCTGCAATCAGGCTTACGATCAGTTTTTTCTTGTTTATGGGAACAACCTCCCCTCGAATTTTGTGAAATCAATGGTCTGGAAGCGCACCCGGGAACCACAGTAGCTGCGAAGTACCTCTGCCTGGAAGTCAAAACAGATCAGTGTGCCTGGGCGCTCGGATAGTTCGAGGGAGGTGTTGAAGCGTGCGATACGGGGCAGATCGCAGAAATAGCCAAACAGGACTGGTGAGCCATCCGGTGAAACACCGTCATGCTCAATAGCCAGTCCGGGCTGCCTCGCAGTAAGACCTTGGAGCAGAATGCGGTCCAGCTCCGCAGTTTTCACAGGGTCGCACAGCAGTGCAAGTATCACCTCCCCCTGATGGTTGTTGGTAAGATAAAGAAAATGCTCATAGCTGCCATCCAGCATGAAGAAATCATGTTTGCGTCCTCCGGTGCTGGTCAAAATCTGGTAAGCCAGATCCATGCTGTTGCCCAGAATCAGTCCATGAACATCCTCATGGCGAAACTGTGGGGCCAGGCGCTGTTGGCAGATTACGCTCCAAATCAATGCCTTGACCCGCATTTCCGATTTGTAGCGCCACTTCATCAGGGCGCTGCTGCTGTTGTAGGTCACGAAGATGCCGGAGGGCGCAAGGAGTATTCCAGTGGAGCGGGAACTGCGGATCTTCGTGGTGTCGATCCCCATTTCTTTCACTTCTCTGGAACTGAAAAAAGCAGGATAGACAATCCTGCCGCCAGCGTAACCATCCGGCGCAAAAATTGCCGGTTTTTCATCCCGATACACACATACACCCGCATTATCCATGGTCACATAGGTTTCTGCCAGGCGGTGTAGCCGGAGTCTTCGGTCAATTTCGCATTTCAAACGGTTGGTGTCGGTATCTCCTGTCAGGTAGCTGGCAAACCTGTCCGGCCGGCTTTCCAGCAGAGTGGCTTTGGCTCGCGGCCCCAGACGGTAGCCGCGCAGTTTATCCCGGTAATAGGTACGCAGCAGCCCGTCTTTTTTCAGTGCAGTGACAACAGACTCCAGATAATATGGACTGCCGGGAAGTCTGTTAAGCTGGTCTGTGGGGAACTCGCCGGAGATGGCAGTCAGAGAGAGAAGCCTGTACGCCATCGTGTCTGGCTGTGGGAATTTCCCAAGTGATCACCTCCTTGTGGTGTGTGGCTTTTACCGAGACTGCAAGGAACTTCGGTAAAAATCCGTGGTGTAACGACAGAAAAAAGCCCCGAAATCCGGGGCTAAATACGATGTTGCGGCAGGTCGGACAAGCAATGGCTGAAAATGCTCAAAAATCCGAGATGGATTTTAGGGTGTTTTCATGCTCAGCAAGCCAGGCGGGAAACCGCTTTTTTTCCATGACACTGATTCTGGTACAGTCCTTTTCGCCCAGCGCAGCGGTGTTGTAGGCATCGCAGAGCAGGCCGGTATCGTCAGCCATGACGAAGGTGGAGAGGACATCCAGAAGCTGCTTTTCTTCCAGATTGTCGTAGTCACGGATACGCCGGGTGGGAAGGCACTGGTCATAAACCTGCGTAAAGCACACCACACAATCGCTGAAGCGGGGCATGGGATGCTCTTTGGCGTATTGCTCCAATGAGAAGTAGAACGGGTCGAGCAGAAACTCAGTGTTTTGCCTCTGCTTGCGTTTTGGGAGCAGACCAGGCAGGGTGACCTCCAGTACACCGTCCTCATAGACAACCTCAATTCCGTGTACAATACCGGCGGATGTCAGGTAATCGCCTTTGCGGATGGTGGTGCTGGAATATATCAAATGCCGCAGCCTGCAGGCAATTTTCTCTGCCCGCAGGGCGGCATCAGTGGATAAGACTTCATAGTTGTCCGGATAGCGCTGAATATCCGTGGTATCCATCGCGTAAAGAGCATTGCTCAAACGGGATATATCATCAAGAATGCTTCCGATTCGGTGTGAGATGATTTTTCGTTCCAATCAAGTTCCTCCTGTTTTCTTAAAGTAATGCACCTGGCCCGCTGCATCCACGGTGCAGAAACCGGAAATGCCAGGGCAGTCAATGCGGCGAATGTCTTCCGGATTATCGACCAAAATGATGCGGCGTCCACCGCTGCGGTCATCCCGAAGCGCATGGTTGATCAGGGCCTCCTGGCCGGAAGCTGCGTAGACGATTTCGTATAGTTCACCGTTTGCAAAGAAGATAAGCTTGACCGGAAAATCACCGGGAGCATGGTATTCCACCTGCCCGATAAAATCCAAGAGTACCCAGGCAGCCCGTATCAGGGAGTTGTCTGATTTTGCTGCCCAACCAGACGGAAAGTAACCGCCTGTATCAGTTTGAAAAATACGGCCCTGCTTTTGTAGATGGGAGAGCAGGGTCTTGATGATTTCTTCTTTGCCAGGGTGAAAGCAAAGAAGCTGCTGCATATTGAGACCGGGATACATCGTGACGATCCGCAGCAGAGCCGCAGCTTCATTTCCATAGATTTCAGCCCTGGTCTTCATGGGTATCACCTCCAATGGCGTAATATAGGCGTATTCAAGACGCATTAAAATAGGAAGGAAAGCCAGTCAGTGTAAGCCAAAAGATGATCTGGTTGGCAAAACTGGCTTTTAGGCGTAATGCAGACGCAAAGCAGACGCATAGCGGCGTCTGGCAGGAAAGTTGCACATGGGAATCACCTCGCTCTTCAAATTGTTATATCTGCTGTTCGGCAGATGTGGATTGTTCACGGCGTTTTCGCTCTACGATTTCACGCAGCTCGCGGCGGTCGGTAGTAATCAGATCCTTTTCCAGAGGGCTGGCTTTGAATTCCACCATAATATTGTTGTTATTGGTAGAAATCAGACCGTGACCTCTTTCAAAGTGAGTGATCTCCATTGTTTCAGCATCGGACAGGTGCAGGGCTTCCTGTACCCGCTGGGCTTCGTCGTCCTCCAGATTCAGAATGATCTTGGTCTTGGAGTTGTTGATGATGCCCTTACCAAATCTGCCGCCGTCAAGGTCAAAGAAATCGGCAAGATCCTGGCTTGCAAAAATCGAGGCGCCGCCGTAACCGCGTATGGTTTTGGCAATTTCCAAAAGGAAATCGCCAGCCAATCTTACACCAGCAGCACCGGCGCCGGATAGAAGCTGCCAGCACTCATCGATGAAGATGGCTTTTTCTTCTGTACGGTCGGCTTTGGCTCTGTCCCAAACAAAGTCCAGCGCCACAAACATACCTACGGTGAGCAGATCTCCCGTGAGGGAGGAAATATCCAAAACAGTGTACTTGTTGTCGAGCCGAACATTGGTCTGCTTATTGAAGGTGCTGGCGCTGCCGTTTACCAGACGGTTTAGAATGTGGGCCATGCGCATCGTTTCCTTGGAGGTTTTCAAAATTTCGTACAGGTCACCAAGCACCGGCATTTCACGGTACTGGCCGGGCTGTGCAGGGTCTTCCAAAGAGGCGTTATCATGAGTGATGCCTTTTGTGTTATAGGTACGAACAAGGGCTTCGTCCAAAAGCTGTCGTTCTTCGTGAGACATATCGGGGATCAGCAGACTGAAAAATATGTGGAGCTGCTGGATCTTTGCTGCAAGTTCAGATAACTGAATGCCTGGACCGTCCAGAATTTCATTCACCGAGCGGTCTACCCGCCGAATCTCCATAACATTGATGCAGTGGGGACTGGCCGGTGAAATCTGGATAAAGGAGCCGCCCACATTGGAGCAGGCGCGATGGAATTCATGGCCTTTTAGGGGCGCAACAATGAAAATGGGGATATTTTTCCGCCTCATTCGCAGCGCCATCAACTGCATGGTAAAAGTTTTGCCGGCTCCGCTCGTGCCAAGGATCGACATATTGGCGTTCTTATAGACCGCAGAATTGAAGATGTCCACGATAATAAGGGAGCTGTTGTACTTGTTGACGCCCAGCAGGATACCGTTATCATCACACATCTCATAGGAGGTAAAGGGATAACAGCTTGCCGCACCGCCTGTCAGCAGGTTGCGTTTACCGCGCTCATACAGTTTCTTTTCCATTGCCACCAATGGAAGGGCAGATAAAAACGCCTGTTCCTCCCGAAAATGGCAGGTGCAGGCGTTCATGTCTTGTGAGAGCAGGAGCTTTTTCATTTCGCTGACCTTCCATTCCAAGTCTTCCTCGTTGGAGGCAGTAATGGTAATCAGCAGATTCAAGTAGTAGAAGTCCTCGTTGTTGGCAAGGCCCTCTTTGAGAAAGTACCCGCTTCGGATAGCGCCATCAATGTCATCAAAGTCGGTGTTGGTGTCGCTGGCGTCCTTGATTTTGGAACGGTTGATACGCAGCTGCTGTCCGACTTTCTGGATGATGGTTTCTTTGGGCTGACGGGAGAGGAACATATCCATATCGATCCCGTCACCGGCATTGACGATAAGACTGAGCCAGCCGGCTGGAACCTGCGTTTTGTAGCCATCAGAGGGCACCAGCAAATAAGCATAATACAGACCGTCAATGCAGATATGGTGACCATGCGTGAAGTCAATGCTTTTTGGCGCACAGAATTCGGTGGCAGGGATATGGTCGATCTCACTGTCGCGCCCTTTGGCAAGGTACTCAGCCACAACCTCCTGTGCCCGGACGGAGAGCGGCTTTACAGCACTTTCATTTCTGCAGAGCAGGTTATAGAGGACATCTACGGTAAACTCATCCCAGTTTTCCGGAACGATGACCTCGTTACCGCACTGACGGAGGTAGTTGGTAGCAGTATGGACTGCACTTTGCAGGGCATTGATTGCCTCGCCTTCTTCATCAGAGCGCTTGGTGTTGCTCCACGGCTCATATTCAAAAATCAGGAAGAAACGTCGGGTAATTGCCTCACGGGAACCGATCTGCTGAACGAACTGGAGGTAGTCTTCCTGCATGAGCAGACACTGTTCATTGGTCTCCTGTTCCATCTCCTTCCGAACGGTATCTAGATGGCGGTTGATCTCTGCCCGACGTGTCAGTACCTTGATTTGCAGCTTGATGGGGCTGATTTTCAAGTAGGATACAAAGGAATAGATGATGTTCCGCTGTTCCTGGGCGCTGCGCAGCATAAAATTGATGGGTACTACCTCGACGACCTTGACATAGCGGTGGTCCTTCGTGTAGATGATGCCGTTTTCAATTTTGGAAATCGGCAGATAATCTGCTACCGGGTTAAGGCAGGCGGGCTTCGGCTCCTGGGTGCGGATAGGGCGTTTTACTTTGCGCTCCTTGGAGACCTTCTTTTTTTGCTTGGCGGCTTTCTTCTCCTTGGCAGGCTTCTGCTTTTTCACAGGACGGAGTTTTTGGCGGATCTCGTAGCTACGAACTTCATCAAACTCCGCTGGGAAATCCTCTCTGCCGGAGCGCCGTGACCGTCTGGGAGCCTTGTCGGGCTTGTGTACCTTCTTTTTAATATGCTTGCCGCCATGCTCTGCCGCCGGAACCGCATCTTCTGCGCTGTTACCGCCTATAATGCGGCGGTTTCGCAGGTACTTTATGAAAATCAGCAGAAAAGAGGAAAGGCTCTCACCGGAAATTCCGATAAGCGCCACCAATGCTGCTGGCAGTGCGGTCAGGCACAAAGCGATGATACGGGCAGTCAGGCTAAGAGGGAGCAATGAAAAAACCGGCACACCAATGGCAAATGCCAGGATGCCGGCTTCAATCACATTTCGGGCTTTGAACATACCACCGAAGAAGGTGCCTGACTCGATGAAATTCGGTGGTATTATGTAGGTATCTCGGTCGATTTTATGATTCATGATTAACCTCGTTTCCGAAGCCGGGCGGGCACATCAGCCGATAATCCAGAACGGACCGCCAGCTCCAGCGCGCCGGCTGGCCTCATTTAAGATAATGGACAGATCCCAGAGCTGTTCGCTCCGTGTGTAACTGGCAGGGTCAGCCACCATGATCTTGCCGTCTTTTACGCCACGCAGGACAATGAAGTGACCGGATGAGGTAAAGTGGCCTTCAGACATGATTGCTACTACCAGTTTACCATTAGCCAGTGCGTCTGTGATGCGCTGTGGTTCCGCAGTGGTACAGCCGGAAACCGGAAGCCCCCATTCCCCAGCGGCGGCAGGTATCAGTGCATGGTAAGAACCACTGCTTTTACACCAGTAGCCGTTGTTGTAAGACCACTCGGCCATCTCCATAGGGTCAACCATATCGTCTGTCAGAGAGGACACCACGATTGCCATAGCGGTAGGGCCGCAGCCATAACCGCCAATATTGTCCGTGCCATAGGCTTTACCGGCATAGCGTTCATCCAGCTGATTGTAGTAAACAACAGGTGTGATCCCATCGGTGAAAGTAACATCGCCCAGAGAGGTGATGCTGTTTCCGGTCCACGCTTCCAGATTCTGCAGCAGACCATCGCCCAAGAACAGGCTTAGGTTGGAGGCATAATCGGCTGCAAGCTCCTTTTGGTCATCGGTAAGCTGGAATACAACATCAGAAAAATAGGACTCACCGTTGTAACGGACAGTATAGACCATCCATGTTTCTGGCTCTGTTGTTTCTTCCCCAGTCTCCGGATCGGTCACGGTGCTCTCACGAATCTCTTGCTTGCTGGTGTAGGAATATAGATGCTGCTTGTTTTCCCGCAGGGTGGCGGCAAGGTCATTTAGAGAAATGCTTTCAAAATCCTTGTCTTTGGCTGCACAATACTGAGAAATAAACAGGTTGGCGTTATAAATAGGCCCGCCGGAATAAGCATTTTTGACCTCCATATGGTCGGCTCCCGATGCCGCAAAGTCAGCTTCGATCCGGGCAAGTACATCATCCAGTGCCTCGCCCAAGATGCCGTTGAGGGTAAAGGTGATCTCGTTGGCGTTCTCAATAATCGCTGTTTCGCTATTCAAAATCGGAATTTCGGGGTCAGATGGCGAAAAGGCATTGGTCAGTCCGCCGAAAATAAGACCGGGGAGCATGAGAACAAATAATACCGGCAGCATAAGCAGGGCAATGACTGCCACAATGATTTTTCCGATATGCTTCCGACCTGCCCACACTGCGCCTGCAACTGCACCGTAAGGACCGCCTGCGGCAGCGCCTTTGGCAGCGGAGGAAATAGCTTTTCCGGTTTTGATTGCACCGCGGATGGTATGCGCTGCGGAGGCGCCGGTCTCCACAGCTTCGGAAAAACCGCTTTTCTGATCTTCTGGCATTTATATCTTGTCCTTTCTCCTCGGGGCTGGAGGCAGCTTTTTGACAATGGACTCGTTGAAGGCGATAGAACCGTCAGGGGCCATATAGGGCGATTTGTCAACAGCATCCACAGCGTACTGCTTATACCATGCTGTACCATCCACGGCATGAACGGTGGTGTACTGGCCTTCCGGGGCAACATATTGGTCTGCGTGGTACATACCAAAGGAGATACCTTCGGGATGTTCTGCAGTTACTTCTGTACCGGTGATGCGGCCGCCGCCGATTTCGACATTCTGGAAGGTCGGAACATTTTCAGCTCCGGATTCCAGTGCCGCGTATCCCATGTAAGAGTGCAGGGCTTCGGCGGCTTTTTCACCGGAAATGGAACCCATTTGGCTGATACTGCCAGTGGCTACGCTGCCGATTACATTGTTGGCAAAATTGCCGCCCTTACTGACGGAAGAAGCGTACATATGGCCGCCGATCCCTCCGGCTGCAGCATCGCCTAAAAGACTGCCAAGACCGGAGGGCTTGGAGCCGGGAGTTGTGGTGGCTGTTTTGATGGCGCTGTTTGTGACTTTTCGGCTCACCACTCCAGCAAGACCGCCGCTGGCAAACCCTGCTCCAAAGCCGCCGCTGCCTTTACCACCGTTTGCGTTGACATTGGTGGAACTGCTGTTCCTCCCGCCGCCAAAGTGGTGACTGGAAAAGTTCTTGATGCCGCCGATGCCTCTGGCAGCAATCATAGCCTCAGCCAACATGCTGCCGCCGGTATGTCCTACATTGACACCCAGGCTGGAGAGGAAAGAATCGATTTTCTGACCGACTTTGAGAAAGCCGATAGCACAGAGAAACCAGATAAACACATTGCCGGAAACGGCTTCTTTTCCCACAGCGTCTACCTGAGCCTGCACATCGCTTTCGGAGATAGCGGCAAAAGCCGGCTGGCAGAGCAGGCAGGAGAGAATTGCGACTGTAAAGGCCGCAAATAAAAATTTTTTGAGTTTCTTCAAGGATAAGACCTCCTTATAACGAAAGCGGGTTCGCAAGGAAGGACCCCACCATGCTTGTGAACAGGCGCAGGCACCAGGCGTTCATGACCAATAGGAAAATTTGACCGCCAAGCATCCGGCACCAGGATTTCCAGATGTTTGCTGTGGTCTGGCTGGCGCCCATAGAAAAAGCCACAGGAGCCGTGTAGACCAGTACACCGAGCAGCACATACCGTTCGGCTGCCTCGAACAGAAGTTTTAGGTAGTTCCAGGCCAGGATGAGAACCAAAATCAAGGTAATCAGTGCCACAGCCCCATTGGCACACACACCGATGATGACCAGCATCACGGAATTGAAGTCTGCAAAGCTTAATGCAGGAAGGTCGGACTCCATGATCCAGTGGTAGGGGGTGCCGCCGATGGTAAGAACAATATTGACGATTTCATCTGAAAAGAGCGTCAGCAGGATAAAAATAACGGAACGGATACTCAGCTTTACCGGGTCTTCTGCTTCCACACCTGCGCCAAGACCGAAGTTTTTGAATAACTGCCAGACCCAGTTGAGCAGGATGATCCCGATTGCCAGAGCCACGAAAACAGAGTACATAGTCTCTGCTGCGGGAAAATAACGCAGAAATACAGCCATATCACAGCCCAGCGCACCCAAAACCGATGTGGTCACCAGATCAAGACCGGCCATTACCTGTTCTGCGATCCATTCCACTATGCCGTCTAAAATGCCCATAAATGCAAGCCTCCTTTCCGGCGAGCAGTCAGACGGTCAATCAGCCTGTCCATTGTCCGCCACTAAAGAGCGGCGTCACATACGCCATGATAAAGCCCAAGCCATTGAGGATAGCCCAGGTGATACAGATTCGTTTGAGCCAGGCGCGGCTTTCATCCACCGTCCGTCCGGAACGGGAGAAGTTCATGAGCAGCAAGGCTACCGAAGCAGTGACGATGGCGGCGATAGTGGAGATGGCAAGGATTTGGGTGTATACATCCTGCATGATCTCTTTGGCCTTGGTCCATACATCTGTTGCCGCATAAGCCGGCTGGCAGAATATCATGGACATCATCACACACAGGAAGGCGCTGTAAGCCACTTTGGGCAGCGAAAGCCTGCGCTTGGACTGGGTATCCGGCTCCTGAAGCTGCGGAGTTTGAGGGGTTTTCGTTTTCTTCAATTTGCGATCCTCCAATTCTGAATGATTTTTTGATGCTCAATAGGGAACAGAAAAACCCACACCTGTCAAAACAAATGTGGGCTTTCAAATGGCCGGGCGGCCATCTGGGCAGCAAAAAAGCACCCTGATGAAAGGTGCCGTTACTGTCCTGTTCGGTTTTGGGTGCAAGTTTGAGCATATTCAGTTTAACACATCGGTATTTACACTGAAAGAGCAGAACCATGCCAATTTTGTTCCCGAATTGTGCCAATTATTTGCCCGATTGTCCGGAAGATGATTTTGGCTCTGGGAAGAACTGCTCCAGCATGTCTAAACTGTCCTTGGAGGTATAGCCCCAAAGAACGGAACTGAGGGCTTCAATGGCTTCCCGGCGTTTGCGGTAGTAAGTTCTGAAACTGATGTCGCGGATATGCGGTCGCAGGGTCTCGATAATTTCCTCAACATTTTTGAGCTGCTGCGGCGAGAGGAAGGAGTAGTACAGCAACCAGTAATATGCCTCACCGTTTTTGTGCTTGGTACGCAGCAATTCGATTGCGGAATCCAGCAGCTTGAGCATTTTGTGGCTGCGTTCAATGCATTTGGCATGATGCTCGATGTCGCTTCCGGCCAAATCAGCGCCAGCCAGATAGACTGAATCCAGAAAATCCTCAATGGAGGTACCATACTCAATCTCAAACTTGGTGCGGACATGCTGGACAGAAAGCTCCAGGCTCCACACAACATCCCGGTATTTTTTCAGCAGTTTCCAGGTATCATGGTACAGGGGATTATCAGCAACATCAGGTTCAACAAATTTTCTCATTTCAGGTTCCTCCTATTTTCGTGCTCCTCAGAGGGAGTGAGTGTAAGTTCAAAAGTGGCGATTGAAGTGTTTGTGCCGCAGAGGATGGTCAGACCAAAGTGGACTGTAGATTTCCCTCGCGCACGCGGAATCAACTCTTCCCAGCAGTCGTCCGATAAGGGATATAACTTATAGCGGGAGAGTGGGCAAGAAAAGCAGGAAATCCCTTGCGTAGATAGGATGTCAGCCATCTTGCGGAGTATCGTTTCAATGTGCGATTTTGAAACGCTGGAAAGTGCATCCGAAACAATGACCTCATGCTCAGAGATAGAATGGCTCTCTTCGGTTTCAGCAGTTTCCGGAAGCTCCAGATGAATGTTTAAGGTCATGGCAACTTCCTCCTTGTCGATTAAAACATCGGAAATCTCAAACATGGTGGACAGGTAGTTCTGCAGGTAGATCACGCTTCCATGCCGGCCGGGAAACGACATGATAGAGATATACCCAAGACCGTCCAGCTTTTTCAGTATCCGGCATACGGTAGCGCGTGACAGCCCCCAGCGGCAGGAGAGTTCGGTATAACTGACCAACGGGTTTCCTGTACCATTGCGAAAGTAGGCTACCGGACCGACCTCTGACCCCTGCACCTGCGTATCGTTGTAGACAGCGGATACCCACAGATCCAGAACGATGTCCATTTCAGAGCAGCGGGCAGAGCTGACCAGTTCCAGGGCAACAGAGACTGGCAGGAAGAAAAAACCGGTATCCTTTTGGCAAGGGGCATTGTACTCCAGTGCGGAATTGTGGCGGGCCCAGTGGAGGATTTTATATTTGACTACATTGCCACGGCCCAGCAGTGTATAGGAAATCAAGTGCTGCTTCTGAAGGGTATCCAGCATGGACAGCGCCTGCCGATGAAAGCGGGTGCGGAACCAGCAAGACAGTTCCTTGACGGTGCAGACCCATTCGCCGGGGGAGACTGTGTAACTGATCCCGTCAATACGGCGATATGAGGTGCGGAAGTTTGCATAGCTGCAAAGTACAGTAAAATGAAAAAGGCCGGAGCCTCCGTTTATGCGGATGCTCCGGTCGTTGATCAGTTTGTGGATGAACTCACGATAAATCCGGCATCGTGGGTAATCTACCACTTGTTTGATTTGAAGTTGGTATTCTGGCATAGTGAACCTCCTAGTTTTTTATGCAGACAAGTAGTTCGCTGAAAAATGTTGACTTGAATAACTGATGGGGGTATACTCATATTTGTATGAGCTGCAAATAAGCAGTTTGTGCATTGCTGGTTTCCGCAGTTTTAGCATTGATACCTTATAATATAGGCTAAAAGCGATAAAGAAACAGTATCAGGGATGTTCTTCATGGCTCTACAATGTGCCAGTCCTTTTCATGGAAAATTTATCCAATTTTTGACATTTTGGAGCTGACACACTTTTTCACAAAAAAATATGCCTACAAACAACTACAATTTTTATACAACTTTTCGAGTGAAGCGGACGGTCAAATAGGACACAGGACGAATGATAAATAGTTTCAAAAACCCAGCAATTATGCGGATTTTGCGCACTACGGAGCGGCATGGGGCGGGATGGAGAGAGCAAAATTTTATTCCCGACGATGAAGCCGCTGGATACCGACAAGAAGGCTGAAAAGGCCATTTCCGTGCCTGCCGCGGCTCCCGTGCAGGAGAAGATCGACTTCTCCAACGTGAAGATCGAACCCATCTTCAAGGACATGGTGGATTTTGACACCTTCTCCAAGAGCGATTTCCGTGCCGTGAAGATCCTGGCCTGCGAAGCGGTGAAGAAGTCCAAGAAGCTGCTGAAGTTCACTTTGAATGACGGCGAGCGCACGGATCGCGTGATTTTGAGCGGCATCCATGAATATTATGAGCCGGAAGAGCTGGTCGGCAAGACGGCCATCGCCATCGTGAACCTGCCTCCCAGAAAGATGATGGGCATTGATTCCGAGGGTATGCTGATCTCCGCTGTTCATGAGGAGGACGGTCACGAGGGCCTGAATCTCCTGATGGTGGATGACCGGATTCCCGCCGGTGCGAAGCTGTACTAAGATTCGCATTTCTAAAAAACCAAAATGAAAGGGCAGTCCCGATTGGGACTGCCCTAAGACTGTCGATAAAGTAGTAAATTCTCCGCGACGGTAAGGAAGGGTGTGCGCGGGAAACCCAAGAGGGGTGTCCCGCGCCATTAAAATCCTAAGTTTTCAGAACTTTTATGAAGTTCTGAAAACTTGCTCAGCGGGGAGAAAAGACTTTTTCGACACGCTGAGGGCAGTCCCGATTGGGACTGCCCTTTTTGCAAATTGAGTTGTAAGGACTGTTTTACGGCTGCGAAAACATCAGTCCAGACCCAGTACCACCCGGCCGCTGTCGCTCCAATAGCTGTCCAGCGCGGCGTAGGGGAAATGGAACTCCTGCGGGCCGTTGGCGTAAGAGGCCAGCTCGTAGGCGGAGAAGATCACCGTCAGACCGTCCGCATCAAAGGAGGCGGCGTAGTCGCTGCTCCATTTCTCCAAAGTCTCCCGGTAATTATCCCAATAGACATCGGAGAGGGACTGCCCCTCCAGCTCCGGTGTCGATGCGATCTGTTCCTCCGCCTGCACCTCGATCATATCCGCCACTGCCAGCGTGAAGGTCTGGGGATCGGCAGCCAGCTCCGAGATGGTGAGGAACATACCGCTGTCCAGATCATAGTTCCATGCGAAATACACGGTGTTGGGGTGCGCACCGCCCAGATAGCTGTAATAATCGGCGGCAATGCTGATGAGGGTGCCGGTGCGGTAGCAGGTGTAAGTCAGTTCCTCTGAAAGGGGAGCCATATGGTCCTCGGAAAACATCTCAGGCATATCCCGATACAGATCCTTCACAAAGGAAATGTTTTCCTCTGAGGAATTCGATTCCCGCCACTGGTCGAAATTTTCGTTAAAGGTATGGACCCGGTCCATGGCCTGCTCCTGCGCAGGGGTGGAAGGATCTTCGATCAGCGCACCGTTGGCGTAGGCCTGTAAATGAGGGATTTGGAAATCAATGACCATCAAAGTGGTGCCGTCCTCCGCTGTCACCGTTTGTTCATAGGGGTCGGTGGACACTTCATAAGTAATTTCCTCTGTATCCGCAGCGGGAGGTGGTGTCGGGGATTCCGGCATGGGGAGCGGGACAGCACCGCAGCCGCCCAGCAGCGCCGGCAGGCATAGGGCAAGGATCAGAGACAGATACTTTTTCATGTGAGGAACTCCTTTCAGGAAATGAGTCAGGGCATGACGGGATTCTGCCGCCAGAGGGAGCCACAGGCTTCTGCCAGCTCCGGATACGCCAGAGCGTACAGGTCGGCGGCCCGGCTCTCGGTCTCAAAGAGACGCTGAGCGTCAGGGGAGAGGGACCGGATGGCGGCGGGCTTCGTAATGACCGGAAGGCGGGCGGTTTTCCGCATCCGGCCCAGCAGTGCCCGGCCGGTCTCGTTAGCGGCCAGGACTCGCAGGTAAGGGACGGAGGCGGGCAGCTTGGCGGGGGTCAGGCCCAGATAGGCCCAGAGGACCATCCGCCGCAGCCGGGCGTAAGAGTAGCGCTTGGTTTTGGCGTTGTCTAAAACGGCGTCAAGTGTGGCGGCGTTCCGGCTGGCGTTGTACAGCCGCTGGCCGACGCCCTCGTGTCCGGTGTCCAGTGCATCGAATTCTGCCGGAGTCATGGACCGGAGCCGGGCCAGAATTGCCCGCTCACAGGCGGCGGCGAATACCGGCGCGCGGCCCGCAGTCTCCTCCGCCTCGTAAACGGCCCTCATGGCCGGGACCATCCGGGACAGGGCATCGGCTCGGCGTCCTTCTGCCAGCAGGTGCCGAATGGCGGAGGCGGAATAGCCCCCGGCGTTCTCCGGGGTGGCGTCATGGGCCGCACCGGTCCGGGGGATCGTAAACAGCGCAGGAGCCGCGCCCACACGCAGCAGCGCCCGGCAGTATTCGATCCCAAGGGTGTTGTTGGGGTCGGACAGCAGGGCGGCGTCTGACGGGGAAAGCAAGGCGGCCACGGCCCGCTGGCGGGCGGCGGCAAAGCTGTCCCCCTTGGTCAGCTCCGCTCTCAAGGCCGCTTGAAAAACGTCGCCCTCCAGAGCCTTCGCGGTCCGCAGAAGGGCGGCGGTGTCTCCGCACTCGCTGCCGAAGGCCAACACGTCCAGCAGTCCCGTGGCGGTGAGAACCTCGACACCGCCTTGGGCGAATCCCTCGGCAGAGCTGACGGCCCAGGGGAGGGGCAGCTCCAATACCAGATCCGCCCCGCTCCGGACGGCGGCCTCCGCCCGGGCGTGACGGCGTACCAACGCAAAGTCACCCCGCTGGACAAAATCGCCGCTCATGGCGCAAATAATGGCGGTGTCTCCGCCGAATTGCTGCCGGACGGCCTGTATCAGGGCGAGGTGACCATAATGCAGGGGATTATATTCTGTTATGATACCAGCGGTTTTCACATTTGTCACCTCAAAGCGGTTACAAAATAATGTCAATTCGGTAAAAATGTAGGTTGTATCTTGCGGAGGATTTGTTATAATGAAAAAGAGAGTTTGCGCAAATGCAAACATTATATTTACATTGTAGCTTAAATATGGAAAGCTGGCAAGGCTTTCCCAAAAGAAGAAGGAGATCCAACGATGAATATTCTGGTTATCAACGCGGGCAGTTCCTCTTTGAAGTATCAGCTGCTGAACCCCGAGACCGGCGTGCTGCTGGCCAAGGGCCTGTGCGAGCGCATCGGCATCGACGGCAAGTTCACCTATAAGCCCCAGATCGAGGGCAAGCAGGTCCTGGACGCTGTGGACGTGGCCATGCCCACCCATTCCGAGGCCATTCAGGCTGTGCTGAACGCTCTGGTGGACAAGGACAACGGCGTGATCGGCTCCATGAAGGAGATCGACGCTGTGGGTCACCGCGTGGTGCACGGCGGCGAGGCCTTCAACAAGTCTGTTCTCATCACCGATGAGGTCATGAAGGCTCTGGAGGACTGCATCCCCCTGGCTCCTCTCCACAACCCTGCCAACATCACCGGCATCAACGCCTGCACCGCCGTTATGGGCAAGGACGTGCCTCAGGTGGCCGTGTTCGATACCGCTTTCCATCAGACCATGCCTGCCAAGGCCTATATGTATGCTCTGCCCTATGAGTACTATGAGAATGACAAGGTCCGTCGCTACGGTTTCCACGGCACCTCTCATAAGTATGTCTCTCAGCGCGCTGCCGCTATGCTGGGCAAGAAGCCTGAGGAGCTGAAGCTGATCTCCTGCCACCTGGGCAACGGTTCCTCCGTCACCGCCGTGGACGGCGGCAAGAGCGTGGATACCTCCATGGGCTTCACCCCCCTGGCCGGTCTGCCCATGGGCACCCGCGCCGGCGATCTGGACGCCGGTATCCTGCAGTACCTGATGAATAAGTATGACATGAACATCGACACCATGCTGGATATCCTCAACAAGAAGTCCGGCGTTCAGGGTGTGTCCGGTGTGTCCTCCGACTTCCGTGATCTGGAGAATGCCCACAAGGAGGGCAACGAGCGCGCCGGTCTGGCCGTGGATATGTTCAATTATGGCGTGAAGAAGCTCATCGGCGCTTATGCTGCCGCTATGGGCGGCGTGGACGCCATCATCTTCACCGCCGGCGTGGGCGAGAACAGCGCTTCTCAGCGTCTGGATATTGCCTCCGGTCTGGAGTTCATGGGCGTGAAGATGGACGCCGAGGCCAACAACGTCCGCGGCAAGGAAGCCGTCATCTCCGCCGTTGACTCCAAGGTGAAGGTCCTGCTGATCCCCACCAATGAGGAGCTCATGATCGCTATGGACACCGCTTCCATCGTCAAGGGCTAAGCTATATTCGATCCATCAAAGGGACCCTCGATGAGGGTCCCTTTTCTATACGGAGGAACTGATCTATGCAACTGAACACACTGTCTATGGTCCACGAATTCCTGCGCCGGACCGTGAAGCCGGGAGACTTCTGCATCGACGCCACGGCGGGAAAGGGCCGGGATACGGCCCTGCTGTGCCGCCTGACGGGGGATGCGGGCCGGGTGCTGGCCTTTGACATTCAGGAGGCGGCGATGGCGCAGACCAAGGCCCTGCTGGCGGCGGAGGGCCTGACGGCGGAGGTGATCCGGGACAGCCACGCCAATATGGAGCGCTACGCGGCGGCGGAAACGGTGGACTGTGTGGTGTTCAACTTCGGACGGCTTCCCGGCGGGGACCCGTCTATCTTTACCCGGTCGGATACCTCCGTAGCGGCGTTGGAGGCGGCTCTGCGGCTGCTGAAGCCCGGCGGCGTCATCGCCATTGCCCTGTATTACGGCGGCGCCAACGGCTATGGGGAGCGGGATGCCGTGATGACATGGCTGGAAACGCTGGATGACCGGAAATTTTCCGTCCTCCGCTGCGATTGGGCCAACCGGCGGAACGATCCCCCGGTTCCCATTTTTATCTGGAAAGATTGATCGATTTTTTCTGTATTGTCATTGGCGAAAGGATTTGCTATCATGAAGCTGTAACGCGGCGCAGAAGCGCCGGTCCAGTCAGGAGGAATAACTATGAAAGATCTGAAAGATACCTGCCGGGTGGCTGTGGTGCAGTGCGCCCCGGTGATGTTTGACAAAAAAGCCGGTACGGAAAAAATGGTGGAACTGATCCGGGAAGCCGGGAAAAACGGCGCGGAGCTGATCGTGTTCCCGGAGCTGATCATCCCCTGCTATCCCTACGGCATGACCTTCGGCTACACCGTAGGCAGCCGGGACAAGGTGGGCCGTCTGGACTGGAAACGGTACTATGACAACTCTCTCTGCGTCCCCGGCCCTGAGACGGAGCTGCTGGGACAGGCGGCGAAGGAGGTCCACGCCTATGTCAGCATCGGCGTGTCCGAGCGGGGAGAGGACAGCGCCACGCTGTATAACTCCAACATCGTGTTCTCTCCCGAAGGCGAGCTGCTGAACGTGCACCGCAAGCTGAAGCCCACCGGCGCGGAGCGTTTGGTATACGGCGACGCCAATAAGGATTACTTCCCCATTACGGAAACGCCCTGGGGACCTATGGGCAATCTGATCTGCTGGGAGAGCTATATGCCTCTGGCTCGGGTGGCCCTGTACCAGAAGGGCATTACCCTCTATATTTCCCCTAACACCAACGATAACCCCGAATGGCAGGACACCATCAAGCACATTGCCATCGAGGGCCACTGCTTCTTCATCAACGCCGACATGGTGTTCACCAAGGAGATGTACCCCAAGGATCTCCACTGCCCGCAGGAGATCGAACAACTGAGCGACATCCCCTGCCGGGGCGGAAGCTGCGTGGTGGACCCCTACGGCCACTATGTAACGCAGCCGGTGTGGGACAAGGAGGACATCATCTACGCCGATCTGGATATGCAGCAGGCCATTGCCAGCCGTATGGAGTTTGACGGCGTGGGCCATTATGCCCGGCCGGATGTACTGGAATTGCGGGTCCATGAATAAACAGACAGCCGCCCTGACGGAAATTCCCATCGGGGCGGCTGCTGCCGTCTTACCAAAGAAAAACAGGCCTCATCTTGGCAGAGGAGGCCTGTTGCTTCGGAGTGATTTTTTTTACAGATGCAGAACCCGGTCCCGGATCTCCTGCGTCCGGCCCTGATTCCAGAACTGGGTGCCGATATAGCCGCAGGTCCGGCGGGCGACGTTCATCTTGTCCTGATCCGTGTTGCCGCACTTGGGGCACTTCCAGATGAGCTTGCCGTTGTCCTCTACGATCTGGATCTCACCATCCCAGCCGCAGACCTGGCAGTAGTCGCTCTTGGTGTTGAGTTCGGCGTAAATGATGTTGTTGTAGATGAACTTCATCACCTCCAGCACGGCGGGGATGTTGTTCTGCATGTCCGGAACCTCCACATAGCTGATGGCGCCGCCGGGGGAGAGGTGCTGGAACTGGGCCTCGAATTTCAGCTTGTCAAAGGCGTTGATCTCCTCCGTGACGTGGACATGGTAGCTGTTGGTGATGTAGCCCTTGTCCGTGATGCCCTCAATGATGCCGAACCGGCGCTGGAGACACTTAGCGAACTTGTAGGTGGTGGATTCCAGCGGCGTGCCGTACAGAGAATAGTCGATGTTTTCGGCTTTCTTCCACTCGGCGCACTTGTCGTTCATCTTCTGCATGATGGATAGGGCGAAGGGGGTGGCACTGGGGTCGGTGTGGCTCTTGCCGGTCATGTACTTCACGCATTCATACAGGCCCGCGTAGCCCAGAGAAATGGTGGAATAGCCGTTGAACAGCAGTTTGTCAATGGTTTCGCCCTTTTTCAGCCGGGCCAGCGCACCGTACTGCCACAAAATGGGGGCGGCGTCGGAGGTGGTGCCCTTGAGCCGCTCATGGCGGCACTGAAGGGCCCGGTGGCACAGCTCCAGACGATCCTCAAAAATCTTCCAGAACTTGTCCAGATTGCCGCCGGAGGAGAGGGCCACATCCGGCAGGTTGATGGTGACCACGCCCTGATTGAAGCGGCCGTAGTACTTGTGCTTACCGGGCTGGTAGTTCTTGGCGTTGGCAATGTTGCCGATACCCGCATCGGTGAAGCGGTCCGGCGTCAGGAAGGAGCGGCAGCCCATGCAGGTATAGACGTCGCCCTTCAGCTCCCGCATCTTCTTCTCGGAGATGTAGTCCGGCACCATGCGGCGGGCGGTGCATTTGGCGGCCAGCTCTGTGAGATACCAGTAGGGGGCATCCTCGGTGATGTTGTCCTCCTCCAGTACGTAGATCAGCTTGGGGAAGGCAGGGGTGACCCACACGCCGTCCTCATTCTTCACGCCCTGATACCTCTGGAGCAGCATCTCCTCGATGATCATGGCCAGATCTTTCTTTTCTCGCTCGTTTTCAGCCTCGCCCAGATACATGAACACGGTGATGAAGGGAGCCTGTCCATTGGTGGTCAGCAGCGTTACCACCTGATACTGAATGGTCTGAACACCGCGGCGGATCTCCTCCCGCAAACGGGTCTCCACCAGCTCCGTGATCTTTTCCGCACCGGGGTCCGCGCCGATGGAGGCCATTTCCGCCTCCACGATCTTACGGATCTTCTGACGGCTGACCTCCACAAAGGGGGCCAGATGGGTCAGGGAGATAGACTGGCCGCCGTACTGGTTAGAGGCCACCTGCGCCACGATCTGGGTGGCGATATTGCAGGCAGTGGCGAAGCTGTGGGGCCGCTCGATGAGGGTACCGGTGATGACGGTGCCGTTTTGCAGCATATCCTCCAGGTTCACCAGATCGCAGTTGTGCATGTGCTGGGCGTAATAATCAGCGTCATGGAAGTGGATGATGCCCTCCCGGTGGGCCTCCACGATCTCCTGAGGCAGCAGGATGCGCTCCGTGATGTCACGGCTCACTTCGCCGGCCATGTAGTCCCGCTGGGTGGAATTCACCACCGGGTTCTTGTTGGCGTTTTCCTGCTTGGCCTCTTCGTTGCAGCACTCGATCAGGGAGAGGATTTTCTCGTCGGTGGTGTTGGAGCGGCGGACCAGAGAGCGGGTGTAGCGGTAGGTCACATAGTTCTTGGCCACCTCAAAGGCGCCGTGGGCCATGATCTGATACTCCACTAAATCTTGTATTTCCTCCACAGAGGGGGAGCGGTTCATCTTCAGGCAGGAGAACTCTACACTTTCCGCGATCCGCTGGATCTGCATGGGGGTCATCCGGATGGACTCGTCCACGCTTTCATTGGCCTTGGTGATGGCCGCAATGATCTTGGTGATATCAAAGGTTACCTCCGAGCCGTTCCGCTTGATGACTGTCATGCTGATCTTCCTCCATTACATTTTGAAAGGGCGCACAGGGCGCCCTCAATATTTTTGTAGCAAAAGAATCATAACATACAATATCTTGCGTTTCAAGGGCTGAAAACAGATTTGTAATATGTCATAAAAAGCGCAAGAAAACTTTGGCACCTATCTTTACCTCGGGGACAAAAGAGCGTATAATAATAAAAAATCAGGATCGGACAGGAGGAAATCAACGTGGATACGGTGCAAAAACTGTTTCGCTTTTTAGACGAAAGCCCCACCTGCTACCATGCGGCGGCCAACGCCAAAGCGGCCTTGACGGCGGCGGGAGCGGTGGAGCTGCGGGAATCTGAGCAGTGGAAGCTGGAAAAGGGAACACTATATGTTGTGGAACGGGGTGACTCCGCTCTGATGGCGTTCCGGGTGCCTGAGGGGCCGTTTCACGGCTTTTTGATGGCGGCGGCCCACAGCGATTCTCCCACCTTCAAGGTGCGGGAGACCGCAGAAGCGGCTTCCGCCGGCAATACCCTGCGGCTCAGCGTGGAGCCTTACGGCGGCGGTGTGTGGCGTGGCTGGCTGGATCGGCCCTTGTCTGTGGCGGGCCGGGTGGTGATCCGGCAGGGAGACCGCCTTGTGAGCCGTCTGGTGAACATTGACCGGGATCTGCTGGTGATCCCCGGCGTGGCGATCCACATGGACCGGAGCGTGAACAAGGGAGCGGAGTTGAACCCGGCGGTGGACCTGTTGCCCCTGCTGGGCTGCGGAAAGGAGCCGGGGGCCTTCCGAAAGCTCATCGCTGAGGCGGCGGGAGTGCGGGAGGAGCACCTGCTCTCCACGGAGCTGTTCCTCTATCCCAGAACAAAAGCTGTGCAGACCGGCCTGAACGGGGAATTCATCGTTTCCCCCCGGCTGGACGACCTTCAATGCGTGTTCGGCTGTCTGGAGGGCTTTTTAGCGGCAAAGCCCGGCGGGAGCCTGCCGGTGCTGGCGGTGTTCAACAACGAAGAGGTGGGCAGCAACACCCGTCAGGGGGCGGATTCCACCTTCCTGACCGATGTGCTGGAGCGGATCGCCCACGGCTGCGGCCTTGACAGCGAAGCGTGGAAGGCGGCCGTCGCCAACAGCTTCATGGTGTCGGCGGACAACGCCCACGCCATCCACCCCGCCCACCCGGAGTACGCCGACAAGGGGGAGTTCCCGGTGCTGGGCGGCGGCATCGTCATCAAGTACAACGCCAACCAGCGCTACACCACGGACGCTGTTTCCGGGGCGGTGTTTCAGGCCATCTGTCAGGAGGCGGGGGTGCCGGTCCAGCGATACAGCAACCGGGCGGATCTCCCCGGCGGCTCCACCCTGGGCAATATCTCCACAGCCCATCTCTCCGTTCCTACCGTGGACATCGGCCTGCCCCAACTGGCCATGCACAGCGTCTGCGAGACGGCGGGGGCGGCGGATACGGACTATCTGGTAAAAGCTATGACCGCCTATTTTTCCAGAGATTTTCACCGCGACCGTGACGGCGGCATCGTCTTTTGACAGGGAGGGCCTATGAAGCTACTTTTCAAGCAGCGGTTTTTCTCGTGGTTCGACAGCTATGACATTTATAACGAGGCGGGGGAGACGGTCTACACCGTGGAGGGCAAACTCTCCTGGGGCCATTGCCTCCACATCCTTGACGCCGCCGGGAACCACATCGGCACGGTGAAGGAGCGGGTGCTGACGCTGCTGCCCAAATTCGAGCTGTACGAAAATGATGAATATATCGGCAGTATCCAAAAGGCATTTACTTTTTTTACCCCGAAATTCGACATTGACTGCAACGGCTGGCAGGTTCAGGGCAGCTTCATGGAATGGGACTATCAGGTAACGGAGCCTTGCGGGGCGCTGGTGGCCACCGTCACCAAGGAGCTGTTCCACTGGACGGATACCTATGTCATCGACGTGGTAAACCCCGCCGACGCCCTCCGGGCGCTGATGCTGGTGCTGGCCATCGACGCGGAGAAGTGCTCCAGAAGCAACTGAATATACAGAAGCCGAGGCCGGACGCTTGTGCGTCCGGCCTCGGTTATGTCAGACGGTTTGACTTTGAAACACGCCGTACCAGTCGGGGTCCTTTCGGAACAGCGCCGCCGCTTTGGCGACAGCGGCCTCTCGGTCGGCGGGACCGCTGACCAGAAACCGTCCCGTGTCAGGGTCGAAGGTTCCAGTTGAGGAATGGTCTGCCGTGTCGGAGACCTCCATGATCAGCCCCGCAAAGTCTGACCAGTCCCGGTCAGCCCGCAGGTGAAAGAGGTCCCGGGTGCAGGTTTCCCCGCTGGGACGCCGGCTGAATGCGGTGCCGAGGGACTTCTTGTCGGAAAAGGAGACACGGAACGTCCACCCCTCCTGACCGCTTTCAAAGCCGCTGACGGCAAAGGTGCCCTCAAAAACGCCGTAGCCCAGCAGATTCCGGGTGTCGTGACCGCAGATCACGACCGTGTGCTCCACGGCGTATGCCGGATCATCGAACCGGTATTCCGTGGCAGTGACGGTGGTATCGATCTTCCGGGCAAAGGGCAGACAGATGACGGCTGTCAGCAGAACCGCAAGCACGCAGAGAATCAGAATGACGCGCTTTTTCATGGGGGCCTCCTTTCTGATGGGGAGGGTTTATTCCTCCGGTTCCGTGGAAGTCTCAGCTTGTTCTGCGGCAAATTCCTCCTTGGCCTGCGCCAGAATTTTCCGCTCCGCCTTGGTGGTGAGCTTTGTTTCGTCAAAATGCGCGAACAGATCCGGGCGGCGGGTCATGGTGCGCTTGTAGCTCTCCTTTTTCCGCCACGCCGCAACCTTGGCGTGATCCCCGGAGAGAAGGATCTCCGGCACGGCCCGGTCATGCCACACGGCGGGCCGGGAATACTGGGGATATTCCAGCAGTCCGTCCCAGTGGGATTCCTCCTCAAAGCACTCGGCGTCCGGCAGCACACCGGGCACCATGCGGCACACGGCGTCCGCTACCGCCATGGCGGGGATCTCTCCGCCGGTGAGGACGAAATCGCCCATGGACAGTTCCTCGTCCACACACGCGTCGATGAACCGCTGGTCAATGCCCTCGTAGTGGCCGCAGACCAGAATCAGGTGGTCATATTGGGCTTTCAGTGCTCTGGCGACGGACTGGGTGAAGGTACGGCCGCAGGGGGACATGAAGATGGTCCGGCCGGGGCCATAGGTGTTGACAACGTGCTCCCAGCAGCGGAACAGAGGGTCTGCCTGCATCACGGCCCCACGGCCTCCGCCGTAGGGGTAATCGTCCACCTGCATCTGCTTGTTGGTGGTGTAGGCACGGATCTGGTGGGTGCGGATGGCGATATAGCCCCGCTCCTGTGCCCGGCCTAAGATGCTGACGTTCAGCATGGCGTCCACGGATTCCGGGAACAGGGTCAGAATGTCGATCTGCATGTCCATTTACAGCCCCTCCCAGACCTTGACCTCCATCCGTCCCCCGTCCAAATCAACGGAGCGGATAAAGGCATCCTTCACGGCGGGGATCAGGATCTCCCGCTCACCCTTGACGGTGTAGACCTTGCTGGCGGGGTACTCGTCCACCGCCGTCAGAGTTCCCAGCAGGGCGCCGGTATCGCAGTCATAGACCTCCAGCCCCAGCAGTTCATCGTCAAAATACTCTCCCTCCGGGAGAACGATGTCGGCCCGGCGGAGGAACAGGTCTTTATTTTTATAGGTCAGGGCGGCGTTCATATCGTCCACGCCGGGGAATTTCAGCAGCACCAGCTCCTTGTGGACGTGATTCGCCGTGGGGGTGATGGGCTGACCGTCGATATAAAAGGTTTTGCAGCGGGTCAGCAGCCCGGGGGAGACCCGGCGGGGCTGCACCCGCACCTCGCCCCGGATGCCGTGGGCATTGACGATGCGGCCTACCCGGATAAATTCCTGCTTCATAAAGCACTCCTTGTCTGTGTTTGATTTCTTGCCTGTTATTATATACGTTTTCGGCGGGGCAGGCAATAGAAACCTGATTTCTGAAAAAATGGGAGACTTTTTTGACGGAGATCTGCGCTTTCGTGCGATCAGCGTCTTGACGGACGGAAAAAAAGAGGGTATAAGTAATATGTTTTGCATACTGAAGAAGAGAGGAATCGTTTATGGAGACAAAACGTGCCAGTTGGGCCAGCAATCTGGGCTTCCTGATGGCGGCCATCGGCTCTGCGGTTGGCTTGGGCAATATCTGGGGCTTCCCCTACAAAATGGGTAAGTCCGGCGGCTTCGCGTATCTGGCGGTCTATGCGCTGCTGGCAATTTTCGTGGGCTTTATCGTCATGGCCTCGGAGCTTGCCATGGGCCGCAAGACCGGACAGGGCGCCATGGGCACCTATCACGCCCTGACGAAGAAATTCCGGTGGATCGGCTGGCTGGCGCTGTTCTCTCCCTTTGCGGTGATGGGCTTTTACGCGGTGCTGGGCGGTTACTGTATCGAATATATGGCCCTGAACCTCAGCAACCTTGCCTTCGGCAGCGAATCGCTGGCCACCGGCGGGGAGCTGTTTGCCGCCATGCTGTCCAATCCTGCCGGAGCGGTGCTGTTTGCCGCGCTGTTTCTGGCCCTGTGCTATCTTATCAACCGGAGCGGCATTTCCGGCGGCATTGAGAAGTTCAATAACGTGGGTATGCCCACGCTGTTTGTCATGCTGGTGGTCATCATCATCCGCTCCCTGACCCTGCCCGGTGCTATGGAGGGGCTGAAGTTCATGTTCGTGCCGGGATACGCTGTGGAGGCCGGGTTTGTGGCGGAGACGCCCAGCCTGCTGTCCGTGTTTGCCAGCGCCGGCGGGCAGATGTTCTTCTCCCTGTCTCTGGCGATGGGTGCCATGATCACCTATGGCTCCTACCTGAACCAGAAAGAGGATCTGGTGAAAAACTCCGCCATCATTGTGTTTGCGGATACGCTGGTGGCTACTATGGCCGGTATCGCTGTGATCCCCGCTGCCGTGGCCAACGGCATTGCCAGCGGAACGCCGCTGGACCAGATCGAGCTGGGCGGCCCGAACCTGCTGTTTGTCACCTTACAGGATGTGTTCCGGGCCATGGGCACCGTCGGCGCGCTGTTCGGCGTGATCTTCTATCTGCTGGTGCTGATCGCCGCCATTTCCTCCGCCATCGCCCTGATCGAGGTGGACATCACCTATTTCCTGGACCGGGCGGAGCAGAAAGGCAGAAAGGGAAACCGTCCCAAGGTGGCGTTTCTGGTCTGTCTTGCCATTTTCGCAGTTTCGGTGCTGGTAGGGATCGACGGTCTGGGTACCACCGGTGTGTTCCCCTGGCCTGCGACCGCCGGCTGGAACGATTCCATGCTGGACTTTGTGGATATGCTGTCTGAGGGCCTGGCCATGCCCATCGGGGCTTTGATGATGAGCATTATGGTGGGCTGGGAGATCCGTCCTCAGACGGTTCTGGACGAGCTCCATATCGGCTATACCGGCAGGATCGACACCTTCTATCGGATCTGCATCAAGTATATCACGCCCATCGGTATGCTGCTGGTGCTGGCGGGACAGGTGAACGATTTCTTCTCACTGAACTGGTTCTGATTGGTTCAGTTTGGCCCTAAATAAAAATCAAGGGAACGGTTATTCCGTTCCCTTGATTTTTTACTATTACTATGTTCCGCTTTTCAGCAGGCCGGCCAGATAGCCGCTGGACCAGGCCCATTGCAGATTGTAGCCGCCGCAGTCGCCGTCGATGTCCAGCACCTCACCGGCGGCGTATAGTCCCGGCACCAGGCGGCTTTGGAGGGTTTTGGGGTCAAACTCGGCGGTACGGATACCGCCGGCTGTGACCTGCGCCCCGTCAAAGCCCAGTACGCTGACCACCGGCAGAGCGAAGTCCTTGGCGGCTCCCGCGATCTTCCGCAGATCGGCGGGAGACAGGGATGCCACCGGGTCCGTCAGCCCGTAGCCCGCATACCGCAGGACCGTGCGGCCCAGACGGTTGTGGAGCACCCCGGCCAACAGGTTTTCCGTGGTCAGCTCCGGCATGGAGCTAAGCCGCCTGCGGAGCAGTTCCTCGATCTCCGATGTGGAAAGCTTGGGAAGCAGGTCAATGTGGAGCGTCAGAGGCCCTTTTTCCGTGGCGGCGGCCCGGGACAGTTCGAACACGGCGGGGCCGCTGACACCGAAGTCGGTAAACTGAACTTCACCCCGGCTGGCGGCCACGGCGTCCCGGTTCCGGCAGAGACGGAGGTCGGCGTTGGCCCGGACGCCCTTCAAAGCCTTGACAAAGGTGTTGCCCGTCTTGATCTGCACCAGTGCGGGATACAGCTTGGTGACGCTGTGGCCCAGGGATTGCAGCAGCTCATAGCCGCTGCGGGTCCCGCCCAGCTTACCGCCGGCCATGCCGCCGCAGCAGACGATGACCCGGTCCGCCGGGAGGGTTTCCTCGGCGGAGAGGACGGTGAACCCCCGTTTTGTTTTCTTCAGGCCCGTCACCTCGAACCCGGCGCGGGTTGTGACCCCGGCGGCGTCGGCGGCGAAGCGCAGCACGTCCACCACGCTGCCTGCCTGATCGGAGTAGGGATAGACCCGGCCATTGTCCTCCGCCGTGGTCAGCAGGCCCAGACCGTGAAAGAAATCCAGCGTGGCATCCAGACTCAGCGCTTCAAAGGCGGGGCGGATGAAAGCGGCGTCCTGTCCGTGATAGTAGGGAAGGCCCATGTTCAGGTTGGTGAGGTTGCAGCGGCCATTGCCGGTGGAGAGCAGCTTGCGGCCCACACGGGCTTGCCGCTCCAGCAGCGTGACGCTATGGCCGCCCTTGGCGGCGGTGATGGCGGCCATGAGGCCGGAGGCCCCGCCGCCGATAACGATGACATTCATGGTTGGCTCCTTTCGCCGCAATTCGGCACAGGAATATTGTTACGCTGTTCATTATACGGGACTTGAGCAGAAAAGACAAGAGCGGTCTGGACTTCCAACATAAGCAACGTTAATGACAAGACTTATTGTGAAAGCATACCATAAATCAGCCTGTAAAGCATCCGTTTTTTGCCAACACCTGCTAAAGATACTAAAAATTTGGAAAAATGGTTGACAATGGCGAAAAGCGGTGCTAATATGCAGTCAAAATTGAATCGCTTGATAGAGGCGCGGTATCCATCAGTACTCTCCACAAGGCCAGCGCAGCCGTGGAGTGGGAAAGGGGCCACCGCCGAAGTGTCAGGACAATGCCTGTTGTCCGGATGCTGGGTCGGCAGAGAAGATCTGCCGGACTGTCACAAGAATTTTTTGTGAAGCGCTATCATTGGCTGTTCGGAGACGTCCTATTTTCAAGGGACAGATTTTCCGTATATTCCATGAACCGCTTGGCAAAGCGGTTCATTTTTTTCATCATTCCTCGCCGGCGAGGAAGAAAAACGCCGGACAAGAAGGAGACAGTATGAGAAGAAGATGGATGAGCGCAATTCTGGCCCTGACCATGGCTTTGGCCCTCACCGCCTGCGGCGGCGACAGCAGCAGTTCCTCCAGCAATGACAGCACCCCTGCGGAGACCACCCCCGCCGCTCCCGCCGTGGAGATCCCCCCTGTGGAGGATCTGACCGGCACGGACACCAGCGCCATTCCGGGTCTGGAGGACGGTGTGCTCACCGTTGGTATGGAGTGCGCCTACGCGCCTTACAACTGGACCCAGATGGACGATTCCAACGGCGCGGTGCCCATTTCCAACGTCCCCGGCGCTTACGCCAACGGCTACGATGTAATGATCGCCCAGCGCATCTGTGAGACCTACGGCTGGGAGCTTGAGATCGTATCCTCCGCGTGGGATTCCCTGTGCCCCGCCGTGCAGTCCGGCACGATGGACGCCAACATTGCCGGTCAGTCCATGACCGCCGACCGCATGAATGAAGTGGATATGGCAGGCCCCTACTACTACGCTACCATCGTGGTCCTGACCACCAAGGACAGCCAGTACGCCAACGCAGCCTCTATCGCTGATCTGGCCGGCGGCACCTGCACCTCCCAGTCCGGCACCATCTGGTATGATTCCTGCCTGCCCCAGATCGAGAACACCAATCTGCTGGCTCCTGCCGACAGTGCCCCCGCAATGATCATGCAGCTCCAGACCGGTGCTGTGGACTATGTCTGCACCGATATGCCCACCGCTCTGGCCGCCGTCGCCAAGGACGACAATCTGGTGATCCTGAACTTCTCCGGCACCGACGGCGACTTCCAGTTTGCTACTGAAGAAGAGCGGGCCGAGAACGTGAACATCGGCATCTCTGTCCAAAAGGGCAACACCCAGCTGGCCGACGCCATCGACACCGTCCTCTCCGTTCTGAATGAGGAGCAGTTCAACGCCCTGATGGATCAGGCTATTTCCATTCAGCCTGAGATCTGAGTGATCCGCCGGGGGGCTCCGGCCCCCCGGTGATCCCAAGAAACGCCCCGGCGCGGGGCCTCGCTGATTATTACAGATGATTGGAGACTGACCATGGATAAGTTTGTGAAGCTGGGACAGGATATGGTCCTGCTGTGGAGCAAGTACAAGGTGATGTACTGGGCCGGTATCTGGAATACACTGAAGCTGGCCTTCCTCGCCACGCTGATCGGCTGCTTCATCGGGCTGCTGTGCGGCGTGCTGAATACCATCCCCTATACGAAGAAGGACCCTCTGCCCAAGCGGTTCCTGCTGAAGCTGCTGCGGATCATCATCCGCATTTATGTAGAGGTGTTCCGGGGAACCCCCATGGTGCTGCAATCCGTGTTCATTTACTACGGCCTGCCCTACTTCTCCAATAACGCCCTCCGGTTCGACAATATTTTCGCCGCCGCGCTCCTGATCGTGGCCATCAACACCGGCGCGTACATGGCGGAATCCGTCCGGGGCGGCATCATTTCCATTGATCCCGGCCAGACCGAGGGGGCCAAGGCCATCGGCATGACCCATTTCCAGACCATGGTGAACGTCATCATGCCCCAGGCCCTGCGGAACATCATGCCCCAGATCGGCAACAACTACATCATCAACGTGAAGGATACCTCCGTTATGTTCATCATCGGCTTTACGGAGTTCTTCGCCCAGCACCGCTACATCGTGGGCGTCAACAATATGTACTTCCCCTCCGCCACCATTGAAATGATCGGCTACCTGACCCTGACACTGATCGCATCCCTGATCCTGCGGCTGGTAGAAAAGCTCATGGACGGCTCCGACAGCTACGAGCTGGCCCAGGGAGATCAGCTGGTGATGGCGGCAGGCACTTACAGCCATCCCGACCGGGGAACACCCTTTGACGAGGTCAACCGGGAATACACCGGCGAGGAAAAGCGGAACCGCATCCGCATCGGCCTGAAAAACCGCAACGGCAGCACGAGAGGAGGACGCTGATATGAGCGAGAATATCTTAGAGATCCGCCACCTCGGCAAGTCCTTCGGCACCCATGAGGTTTTGCGGGATATTGACTTTACTGTCAAGAAGGGCGACGTTATTTCCATCATCGGCGCTTCCGGCTCCGGCAAGTCCACGCTGCTGCGGTGTGTCAACCTGCTGGAGACCCCCAGCAGCGGACAGATCCTCTACCACGGTACCGACGTGGCGGGCCGGGGCGTCAACGCCCCGGAGTACCGCTCCCATGTGGGTATGGTGTTCCAGTCCTTCAACCTGTTCAACAATATGTCGGTCCTCAAAAACTGCATGGTGGGACAGATGAAGGTCCTCAAGCGCAGCAAGGAGGAGGCCCGGCAGCAGGCACTGAAATATCTGGAAAAGGTGGGTATGGCCCCCTATATCAACGCCAAGCCCCGGCAGATCTCCGGCGGTCAGAAGCAGCGGGTGGCCATTGCCCGGGCACTGGCCATGGACCCGGAGGTGCTGCTGTTCGACGAGCCTACCTCCGCTCTGGACCCGGAAATGGTGGGCGAGGTGCTGAACGTCATGCAGGCGCTGGCCCAGGAGGGCATGACCATGCTGGTGGTGACTCACGAGATGGCCTTCGCCCGGGATGTCAGCTCGCAGGTGGTGTTCATGCATCAGGGCGTGATCTGCGAACAGGGCACACCGGCACAGGTGTTCGGCGATCCTCAGCAGCAGGAGACGAAGGAGTTCCTGGCTCGTTTCCGGGGCGTGGAATAAGGAGACTGCAATCGTAAAAGAGACCCCGGCGGCTGTTGAAACAGCCGCCGGGGGTTTTGGCTGTTTTGCTTCAGAAACCGGTCAGAAAAGCTGCGCAGTACTCAAATAAAAAGATAAAACACAGCCCGCTGTTTTCAAACAGCGGGCTGTAAACATTCGGGAATCCGCAGGTGCTTACATGGATTCGTGGAAGGTGCGCTTGACCACCTCCAGCTGCTGCTCGCGGCTCAGGCGGTTGAAGTTCACGGCGTAGCCGGACACGCGGATGGTCAGCGTAGGATACTTTTCCGGGTGCTCCATAGCGTCCAGCAGGACCTCGCGGTTCATCACGTTCACGTTCAGATGGTGCGCACCCTGCACGAAATAGCCGTCCAGGATCTGCACCAGGTTGCTGCGGCGTTCTTCGGCGGTCTTGCCCAGTGCGTTGGGCACAATGGAGAAGGTGTTGGAAACACCGTCCTGACACACGGCCCGGTAGGGGATCTTGGCTACAGAGTTCAGGCTGGCCAGCGCGCCGCTCTCATCCCGGCCGTGCATGGGGTTGGCGCCGGGGGCGAAGGGCTCGCCCGCCTTGCGGCCGTCAGGGGTGGAGCCGGTCTTTTTGCCGTACATCACGTTGCTGGTGATGGTCAGGGCGGACAGCGTGTGAATGGTACCCCGGTACAGCGCGTGCTTTTTCAGCTCGGCAGAGAAGTAGGAAACGATCTCCACGGCGATATCGTCCACCCGGTCATCGTCATTGCCGTACTTGGGGAAGTCACCCTCGGTGACGAAATCCACCGCAATGCCGTTTTCATTGCGGACAGGCTTCACCTTGGCGAACTTGATGGCGGAGAGGGAGTCGGCGGCGATGGAAAGACCCGCCACGCCGAAAGCGGCCAGCCGCTCCACCAGCGTATCGTGGAGGGCCATCTGGCTGGATTCATAGGCGTATTTGTCATGCATAAAGTGGATGATATTGATGGTGTCCACATACAGCGCGGCAACGTAGGAGAGCACCTTCTTGTAGTTCGCCAGCACCTTGGGATAGTCCAGCACCTCGTCGTCGTCTTTCTGAATCTCGGGGATGACCAGCAGGCCCTTCTTCTCATCCACACCGCCGTTGATGGCGTACAGAAGGCTCTTGGCCAGGTTGGCCCGGGCACCGAAGAACTGCATCTGCTTGCCTACCGCCATAGCGGACACACAGCAGGCGATGCAGTAGTCGTCGCCGTACATGGGGCGCATGATGTCATCATTTTCGTACTGGATGGAGTCGGTGTCAATGCTCATTTTCGCGCAGTAGCGCTTGAAGGCGTCGGGGAGGTTCTGGCTCCACAGAACGGTCAGGTTGGGCTCGGGAGCGGTGCCCAGATTGGTGAGGGTGTGGAGATAGCGGAAAGTGTTGCGGGTCACCAGAGTGCGGCCGTCGATGCCCATGCCGCCCAGAGATTCCGTGATCCAGGTGGGATCGCCGCCGAACAGCTCGTTGTACTCCGGGGTGCGCAGGTGGCGCACCAGCCGCAGCTTGATGATGAACTGGTCGACTAGTTCCTGAGCGCCGGACTCGTCCAGCGTGCCGTTGTCCAGATCCCGCTGAATGTAAATGTCCAGAAAGGTAGCGGTGCGGCCCAGGCTGGTGGCAGCGCCGTTGTTTTCCTTTACACCGGCGAGATAGGCCATGTACAGGCTCTGCACAGCGTCATGGGCGGTCTCAGCGGGCCTGGTGATGTCACAGCCGTAGCCCTTGGCCATCAGGGCCATCTCCTGCAGAGCGCGGATCTGCATCTGCACTTCTTCCCGCAGGCGGATACGCTCGTCGGTCATAGCGCCGTCCAGAGCGTCCAGATCCTTTTTCTTCTCTTCAATCAGAAAATCAGTGCCGTACAGGGGGACGCGGCGGTAGTCGCCCACGATGCGGCCCCGGCCGTAGGCGTCGGGCAGACCGGTGAGCAGGCCCACAGTACGGGCCACACGGGTGCGATGGGGATAGGCGTCGAACACACCGTCGTTGTGGGTCTTGCGGTAGGTTCTGAAATGCTTTTCAATTTCGGGGTTCAGCTTGTAGCCGTACTGCTCCAAAGCGGATTCGGCCATGCGCATACCGCCGTACAGGTTTACGATGCGCTTCAGGGGAGCGTCGGTCTGCAAGCCGACGATCACCTCATTGTCCCGGTCAATATAGCCGGGAGCGAAGTTGTTGATGCCGGAGATGGCATCGGTTTCCACGTCCAGGATTCCCTTGCGCAGCTCCTCCAAAATCAGTTCATGGGACTTGTCCCAAACCTTCTGAGTGCGTTCGGACGTTGGGGCCAGAAAGCTCTCGTCACCGGCATAGGGGGTGTAGTTCTTCTGAATGAAATTACGCACGTTGACGAGATGACGCCACTCGCCGGTACGAAAGCCCTTCCAGGCGCTGCAATTTACATCAATAGGCATCGTTATACGCTCCTGTCTATTTTATTTAAATATGAAATTCACGGTCAAATCGCTGCTGCCAGTCAGCCAAGGCTTCCGGCGGAAGGGCGGGTACGTCCTCTAAGGAATACGGGATCCCCAGTGCATGATACTTGTTCACACCCAGCGTGTGGTAGGGCAGCAGCTCCACCCGCTGAATGTTGCGGATCGTATGCAGATACGCGCGCAGCCCTTCCAGATGGGCGTCGGAATCCGTGAGTCCGGGGACTACCACATGGCGGATCCAAAGGGGTGTGCCGGCGTTTTGCACGGCGGAAAGAAATTGTAAAAACTCCTGCGGAGACTGTCCCGTGATGCGGTGGTAGCCGTCCAGCGAGAAGTGCTTGATGTCCAGCAAAACGAGGTCGGTATAAGCCAGAATTTCCTCGTAGCCGCCGCAGCCGCAGCCTGCGGTGTCGATGCAGGTGTGGATGCCCGCGTGTTTGCACAGGCGCAGGACCTCACATAAAAAGTCCTTTTGCAGGAGCGGCTCGCCGCCTGAAAAGGTGACGCCGCCGTTATCGCTGAAATACGGCTTGAAGCGGAGAAGCTTGTTCACCAACTGTTCAGGCGTGAAGATCTGCTCTTTTCCGCTGCGCATGGCCCAGGTGTCGGGGTTGTGGCAGTAGCGGCAGCGCAGGCGGCAGCCCTGAAAGAACACCACCGTGCGAATACCGGGGCCGTCCACAAGGCCCATGGATTCAATGGAATGGATGTATCCCTCGATCAAATAGAAAAACCTCCTTTTCAACAGATCAAATGATCCGTATAAAAAGAAAAAGCCGCACCGATCTGAGCTTTTTCTGCCCAGACGGTCGGCTGGTTTCACGATCATACTCCATGTGGTAACATCCACTCCCGTCAGTCATACGATCACCATGCCCATAGTATATGGGCTCTGGAAGCTTTTGTCAAGCACCAACGCGCGGTGACTTTCTCAACGTGTATACGCCGGAGGAGTGGAATGCAGCGCGGCAGATAGCCAGAGCTTTGCCCGCAAGCTGAACAGGGAAGGGGTCAAACTCTATGGGTGACAGCCTGCGCTATCAGGACTGCTTTGAAAAGCGGCATATGACCTGCGCGGTGCGGAAATCTTAAATGGAGTGTGACGGCGGTAACGATTCAGTCATGCGGCAGACAATGGAGAAAATGCGATAATGCAAGGTTCAACTTTATAGCGACCGAAAGGTTATACGGGCCGCTCCGAAATGCCACAGCTGTTTGAGCATTTCGCCTGTATGCAAAAGAAAGCACACCCGTTGACACGGGGTTGGTGTCGCAGTGGGCAGATACATGAGAGACTGTGGCGTTTTACCGCAAAAACAGCATATACCATTATTTCATAGCAAACTATTGAAAAAAGTTATAGGCCATTCGACGAACTTTATGTGGAACTTTTTTGCTTCGACAGCCTATTATACTGTATTTACAGTATTTACAGCGGTAGGAGGGCCGTATATTTGCCAGAACAGGATGGGGGACCGGGACAGGGGATGCGGCATGCATTAAGTAAAAATAACGTAAATGCTTTGCTGTCGACAAAGCGCTTACGTCATTTGAAACATTTTTGGACTTGCAAACTTGCAATGTGTAGAGTTATAATCATATCAAGAACGTAGCTGTATTAATATGGCCTGCCCCTCAGTAGGAACGGAGGAGCAGTTTCTAAGATACAGCTTGCTCAGTAGGCTGATCCGCCCGATTAGGGGGCCACCTCAAAGGGCGGAGAGTCTTCGCGTTAAATACAGGGAAGAATAATAGGAGGAATTACGTTCATGGCAAAAAACAAAGTGTTTAAGACGATGGACGGTAATGAGGCTGCCGCATACGTATCTTATGCGTTTACCGAGGTAGCTACCATTTACCCCATCACTCCTTCCAGCCCCATGGCTGACCATGTGGATGCATGGGCTACCAATGGCAAGAAGAACCTGTTTGGCCAGCCCGTAAAGCTGGTCGAGATGCAGGCGGAGTCCGGCGCGGCCGGCGCAATGCACGGCTCTCTGGAGACCGGCTCCCTGACCAGCACCTACACTGCTTCTCAGGGCCTGCTGCTGATGATCCCGCCCATGTACCGTATCGCCGGTTCTCAGCTGCCCGGCGTTATGCACGTCTCTGCCCGTACCGTGGCCACCCACTCTCTGTCCATCTTCGGCGACCACTCCGACGTCATGGCCTGCCGCCAGACCGGTTGGGCACAGCTGGCTTCCGCCAGCGTGCAGGAGAGCATGGACTTGGGCGCCGTTGCCCATCTGTCTGCCATCAAGGGCTCTATCCCCTTCCAGCATTTCTTCGACGGCTTCCGGACCTCTCACGAGATCCAGAAGATCGAGGTTCTGGACTATGAGGATCTGGGCAAGATGCTGGATTGGGACGCTGTTCAGCGCTTCAAGGATCATGCCCTGAGCACCGAGCATCCCACTCTGCGCAACACCCTGCAGAATCCCGATACCTTCTTCCAGTCCCGCGAGGCCTGCAACAGCGCCTATGATGCGCTGCCCGCCATTGTCGAGGAGTACATGGGCAAGATCAACGAGGTCACTGGCCGCAACTATCAGTTGTTCAACTACTACGGTGCTCCCGATGCTGAGCGCGTTGTGGTGGCTATGGGCTCCGTCTGCGAGACCCTGCTGGAGGTTGTTGATTATCTGGTGGAGCGCGGCGAGAAGGTCGGCTTCATTCAGGTCCACCTGTTCCGTCCCTTCTCCATGGAGCGTCTGCTGGAGAAGATCCCCGCTACCTGCAAGTGCCTGACCGTTCTGGACCGCACCAAGGAGCCCGGCGCTCCCGGCGAGCCTCTGTATCTGGATGTGTGCGACGCCCTGTGGGAAGGCAAGCGTACCAACATCGAGGCTCTGTGCGGCCGCTATGGCCTGGGCTCCAAGGATACCACTCCTGCCCAGATGAAGGCCGTGTTCGACAACATGAAGGGTGAGAAGAAGAACCACTTCACCGTCGGCATCAACGATGACGTTACGCATCTGTCCCTGCCCGTTGGCGAGAACATCGTTACCGCCGGCAAGTCCATCATCTCCTGCAAGTTCTGGGGCCTGGGCTCTGACGGTACCGTGGGCGCCAACAAGAACTCCATCAAGATCATCGGTGACCACACCGATCAGTACGCTCAGGCTTACTTCGAGTATGACTCCAAGAAGTCCGGCGGCGTTACCAAGTCCCACCTGCGCTTTGGCCATGAGCCCATCCACAGCACCTACTATGTCACCATGGCTGACTTTGTGGCCTGCCACAAGACCTCTTACATCAAGGACTTCGATATCGTTTCCGAGATCAAGCCTCACGGCACCTTCCTGCTGAACACCAGCTGGACCGGCGCTGAGCTGGAGGAGCACCTGCCCAACCGTGTGAAGCGTCAGATCGCCGAGCGTGAGATCAACTTCTACACCATCGACGCTACCGCTATCGCTATGGAGCTGGGCCTGGGCAACCGCACCAACACCGTGCTGCAGGCTGCCTTCTTCAAGCTCTCCGGCATTATCCCCATTGAGGACGCCGTGAAGTACATGAAGGCCGCTATCGTCAAGTCCTACTCCAAGAAGGGCCAGAAGATCGTTGACATGAACAGTGCCGCCGTTGACAGAGGTGTTGACGCCGCCGTGAAGATCAACGTTCCCGAGTCCTGGAAGACTCTGGCTGACGATACCAAGGCTCCCGATGCAAGCCTGCCTCACTACATCCGTGAGATCCAGATCCCCGTCAACAAGCAGGCCGGCGATGCCATCCCCGTGAGCGAGTTCATGCCCTACGCTGATGGTGTTACCCCCTCTGAGACTTCTAAGTATGAGAAGCGCGGCATCGCTGTGAAGGTGCCTCAGTGGATTCCCGAGAACTGCATCGGCTGCAACAAGTGCGCTCTGGTCTGCCCCCATGCTGCGATTCGTCCCTTCCTGCTGAACGCGGAGGAAGAGGCTGCTAAGCCCGCCGCCTTCGTCACCAAGGAGGCCAAGGGCAAGGGCTTCGAGGGCCTGACCTTCCGTATGCAGGTCGATCCTCTGGACTGCCAGGGCTGCGGCGCCTGCGCCAATGTCTGCCCCGCCAAGGAGAAGGCTCTGGTCATGGAGCTGCTGGATACCCAGATGCCCGAGCAGGAGAACTGGGAGCATGCCCTGACCCTGTCCACCAAGACCAACCCCATGGACAAGTTCACCGTCCGCGGTTCTCAGTTCGAGCGTCCTCTGTACGAGTTCAGCGGCGCCTGCGCCGGCTGCGGCGAGGCTCCTTACATGAAGCTTATGTCTCAGCTGTTCGGTGACCGGATGTTCGTTACCTCCGCTACCGGTTGCGCTTACGTTGTGGGTTCCTCCACTCCTTCCTTCCCCTATGTGGCCAATGAGAAGGGCCATGGTCCTGCCAACTCTAACTCCCTGTTCGAGGATAACGCCGAGTATGCCCTGGGCATGAAGCTGTCCATCGACCAGATGCGTCGTCAGATGGCTGCTCACGCCGAGGCTGTGGTGGCTTCTACCTCCGACGCTGCTCTGAAGAGCGCTCTGGAGGCTTGGCTGGCTGAGGGCGATAACGGCGATAAGACCCGTGCTCTGTCCGAGGCTGTTGTGGCTGCTCTGAACGCCACTGCTGAGACCTCTGATGATATCGCCTTCCTGAAGGCCAACAAGGATGCTCTGCCCAAGAAGAGTGTCTGGATGTACGGCGGCGATGGTTGGGCTTACGATATCGGCTTCGGCGGTCTGGACCATGTCCTGGCCTCCGGTGCTGACGTGAACGTCCTGGTTGTCGATACCGAGGTGTACTCCAACACCGGCGGTCAGGCTTCCAAGGCCACTCAGCTGGGTGCTGTGGCTCAGTTCGCCAACGGCGGTAAGAGAACCGGCAAGAAGGATCTGGGCGCCATCGCCATGACTTATGGCAATGTCTATGTTGCTCAGGTCGCTATGGGTGCCAACGAGCAGCACCTCATCACGGCTCTGAAGGAAGCTGAGGCACATCACGGTCCCTCCATCCTCATCGCTTACGCTCCCTGCATCAACCACGGTATCTCCAAGGGCATGAGCCAGGCTCAGCTGGAGGAGAAGCTGGCCAGCGAGTGCGGCTATTGGCCCCTGTGGCGCTATGTGCCCGAGCTGAAGGCCGAGGGTAAGAATCCGTTCATCCTGACCAGCAAGGAACCCAATGGCCAGTTGCTGGACTTCATGATGGGCGAGACCCGTTTCGCTTCTCTGACCAGAACCTTCCCCGAGACTGCCAAGGTCCTGTTTGCCGAGGCCGAGGAGTTCTGCGCTCAGCGCTATGCCAAATACAAGCATCTGGCTGAGCAGTAATTGTCGGTCAGAATCAGCACGAAACGTGAAATTGGTGTGAAAGCAAACCTTGCTTTCTGATGTAATCTCGTCTTGTATGGGTACAAGCTCAAATGCAGCAGCGACTCAGGAAAACAACTGAGGTTACATATCCGTTTTCTGTTTTTACTCTTACCATACTCTCTCCGCATAAAAGGCTCTCTGGCATAATGCCAGAGAGCCTTTTGCATATAATTGGGAAACGATCATGATGTACCGCTGTGCCGCGTTACCCGCACGGGCAGCGTATTCGATCACCATGCATTCCGCAACAGCAGGTTGCTTGTCATACCGATAACTTTGGGGTATGATGACCGTGAGGTGATGATCGCATGGATACAAAGGATATGATTCTGGAACTCAGGACAAAGATGGGACTGTCACAGGACGAGCTTGCGGAAAAGGTGTTTGTGACCCGCCAGGCGGTCTCGCGTTGGGAAAACGGTGAAACAACGCCGAATATCGAAACCCTGAAGCTGCTCTCAAAGCTCTTTGATGTCTCCATCAATACGCTGCTCGGCTCACCGAGACAGCTTATCTGTCAATGCTGCGGGATGCCCCTTGCAGACGGGGACATCAGCAGGGAGCCAGACGGCTTTTTCAATGAGGAGTACTGCAAGTGGTGCTATGCTGACGGCGAGTATATGTACCACGATTTAGACGATCTGATCGAGGTCTGCGTGCAGAACATGGCCAGCGAGGAATTTCCCGCCGAACAGGCGCGGGCCTACCTGAAGGATACGCTGCCCAAGCTCAATTACTGGAAGCGGTATGAAAACCTTGGCGGCGCGGAAGCCTTTGCGCAGTATAAGCAGACGTTGATGGATGAATTCAACGATCTGCATATTGACGGGATGCCCAAGGTGGAAAAGCTCAGCGCGCTTGTAGGCAAGTATATCAACCTTGCATACCGCCTTCCCAACGGAAAAACCGTCAAATTCCTTGACGATCAGGCGACCTACCTCGGCAACCAGCTGGAATGTGAGTTTGGCGGCGACCGCTGCTTCGGCATTGCCGCAAATATGGATTTTCTGCTGGTCTGCACCTATGAGGAAAACGGCAAAAACCCGGAGCTGGTCGTTTACAAGAAGAGATAGCAAAAATCAGATGCACGCCGTGAGACGTGCATCTGATTTTCTTTGACTGAACAGGCTGACGGAAAAGGGCGCGTCTGTGTGCCGATCCTGCAGGGAATCTGCCAGCGGGCAGGCATGTTCTGTAAGGACGCGGGCAAAACGCCCATGATCCAGCGCCAGCGGTGTGATTACCGAGCAGGTATTTGACTTGGATCGATCACACACCAGAAGCTGGCTGCACCTTCCGTGATGCGAACGGCCTTTTTGCAGTGAAACCTATCAAAAATTGACAATATGGCTCAAATCAGGTAGGATTGCAGAGAGAAAGCAGCTGGCTTTTGCGGGGAAGAACGTATTCATGGAGGCTTCTAATGAGTGAAATGATAGAGAATACAGGCATGGACCGGCAGAAATTGAAAACGTTCATCTTGGAAACCTATCCGGCAAGCGCGGACCGTCCGTGGCTCCAATATCCCAATTATGAGGTGTTCCGCCACAGCAGCAATCAAAAATGGTTTGCGGTTATTATGGATTTGCCGAAAAGCAAGCTCGGACTGCAGGGGGAGGAGCGGGTAGACGCTGTCAACTTGAAATGCGGTCCCATTCTGGCAGGCTCGCTGCTGATGGAGAACGGCTTTTTTCCAGCCTATCATATGCGGAAGGACAGTTGGATTACCGCTGCGCTGGATGGCAGTGTGGCGGATGACAAAATTAAAATGCTGCTCGATGTAAGCTATCAGGCAACAGCGCCAAAAGTACGCAAAAAAAGGGCTGACAGCGTTTGAAAGGGAAAACGGCAGCTGCTGAATCGAAAGGAAAAGGGGAGGGCAGGCTCCTCGGTGGGTTCAGACACGAGAGAATCTTAACGATTTTTAGCAAAAACACGTCTTGACAACGGGCAGAAAACCGTGTATTCTTCGTTCAAAAGGGAGTAGCTTGCACAGCTTTGTGTATCCGTTGGCGTCAGTACGGGCCGTTTGGCTCCGCTGCGGATTGAAATGGCGAGACTTTTGTATCAATGTGAAGGCATTGACGCAAAAGGGCTCGCCTTTTTTGCGTCCGCCGAAAGGAGACACAGTACATGAAGCAGGAAAAGAACATTTGGGAACAATCTCGCGTGGAGCTGTTCCAGAAACTGGATTGCCGGGAGACCGGCCTATCACAGGAGGATGCGGCGCTCCGTTTGTTGAAATACGGTGCCAACGAACTGCACGCCGGCAAGCAAAAGAGTGTTTGGCAGATTTTTCTGGGGCAGTTTGCGGATTTTCTGGTGTTGATCCTCATTCTGGCCGCCGTCATCTCCGCCTGTATGGGGGACGTAGAGAGTATGATCGTCATTCTGGCGGTCATCACCATGAATGCCGTTCTGGGAACCGTCCAGACGGTGAAGGCATCCGCGTCGCTGGATAGCCTGAAGCAGATGTCCGCCCCCACCGCCAAGGTACTGCGGGACGGTCAGATCGTACAGATCCCCGGCCGAGAGGTGGTTCCCGGTGATGTGGTCATATTGGAGGCGGGAGATTCCGTCTGTGCCGACGGACGCCTGTTGGAGTGTGCCAGTCTGAAATGCGCGGAGAGTGCTCTCACCGGCGAAAGCCTGCCGGTGGAAAAGGATACGGAGCCGCTCAGCGGAGAAACGGCCTTAGGCGACCGAAAGAACATGGTGTTCTCCGGCAGCTTTGTCACCTATGGGCGGGGCCGCTTTCTGGTGACGGCCACCGGCATGGACACGGAAATGGGCAAGATCGCCCAGCTTCTGAAAAACACGGAGGAACGGAAAACGCCGCTGCAGGTCAGTCTGGACCAGTTCGGCAGAAAGCTGTCCATCATCATTCTGGTGATCTGCGCAGTGCTGTTTGGCGTCAGCGTGCTGTGGCGGCACGAAAACGTGATGAACGCCTTCCTCTTCGCCGTCGCTTTGGCAGTGGCGGCCATCCCCGAAGCCCTCAGTTCCATCGTGACCATCGTGCTGTCCTTCGGCACCCGGAAAATGGCCAAGGAAAACGCCATCATCCGCCATTTGCAGGCGGTGGAGGGGCTTGGCAGCGTGTCAGTCATCTGCTCGGATAAAACCGGTACGCTGACCCAGAACCGCATGACGGTGCGCAAGCTCTACACCGGAGGCGAGGTGATCGACGCCAAGGACGCGGACTTCCGGGACCCGTTACAGGAGCCGCTGCTGCGGACGGCCCTGCTGTGCAGCGATGCGGTCATCAGCGGGGATACGGAGATCGGAGACCCCACGGAAACGGCACTGGTGCGGCTGGGGGAGACCAACGGCTTTGACGAGGATCTTGTCCGGGACCGCTGGCCCCGCCTGACGGAGATCCCCTTCGATTCCGACCGGAAAATGATGTCCACGGTCCACAAGCTGGCGGGGGGCTTGATGCTGGTCACCAAGGGCGCGACGGACGTGCTGCTGGACCGCTGCGTGGTGACGCCGGAGGAACGGACGAGGATCGAACAGGTCAACGAACAGTTTTCCAACGAGGGCCTGCGGGTGCTGGCCTTCGCCTGCCGCAGCGTGGACAGCACGGCCATCACTCTGGCGGATGAAAACGGCCTGACCTTCCTCGGCCTCATCGCCATGATGGACCCGCCTCGTGAGGAATCCAAGGCGGCGGTGGCGGAGTGTATCCGCGCCGGCATCCGCCCCATCATGATCACCGGCGACCACAAGATCACGGCGGCGGCCATTGCCCGTGAAATCGGTATTCTCCAAGACGGCACGGAGGCCGTGGAGGGCGCGGTCATTGACGGCATGAGCGATGAGGAGCTGCAGGACTTTGTGCCGAAGGTCAGCGTCTATGCCCGTGTGTCCCCGGAGCATAAGATCCGCATCGTCCGGGCGTGGCAGCAGCGGGGCAATCTGGTAGCCATGACCGGCGACGGTGTCAATGACGCTCCCGCTCTCAAGCAGGCGGACATCGGCGTTGCCATGGGCATCACGGGAACGGAGGTGGCCAAGGATGCCGCCGGTATGGTGCTGGCGGACGATAACTTCGCCACCATCGTAAAGGCCGTGAAGAATGGCCGGAACGTGTATGCAAACATCAAGCGGGCCATTCAGTTTCTGCTCTCTGGCAATACGGCGGGCATTTTGACGGTGCTCTACGCCTCTCTGATGGGACTGCCCGTGCCCTTTGCGGCAGTGCACCTGCTGTTCATCAACCTGCTGACGGACTCTCTGCCCGCCATCGCCCTTGGCTTGGAGCCTCACACCGACGAGGTCATGTCGGAAAAGCCCCGGCCCCGGAACGAAGGCATCCTGACCAAGCCCTTCCTGTTCAGCGTGGGCATCGAAGGACTGGTCATCGCCGCCGCCACCGTCACGGCCTTCTATCTGGGGCTGAACGCCGGCGGTGCCGCTGCTGGGCAGACCATGGCCTTCGCCACCCTGTGCCTGAGCCGGCTGTTCCACGGCTTTAGCTGCAAATCCCAGCATCCGGTGCTGCTGACCCGCCACTTCTGGAACAACCGTGCCCTGTTGGGTGCCTTTGCCATCGGCGCGCTGCTGTTGGGGCTGGTGCTGCTGGTTCCCGCGCTGGAACCGCTGTTCGCTGTTGCTCCCCTATCCGCTGGGATGGTGGGGGCCATCGTAGGACTGGCCTTCGGCTCCATGGTGGTCATCCAGCTTTTGAAGCTGCTGCGGCGGTAAGGCCGCAGGCATTGTGCGGTAAACAGAATCATGCCGAAAAATTTACCATTTCTTGATGGAAATCCGATTCCTTGCATGATACAGTAAAAGAAGATGGAATATTAACAAGAAGGGCAGGAGGAACAACATGGAGAAGACTCCCATCAATTTTAACGAGAAAAAAGGCTTCATCTGCGATATGGACGGCGTCATCTACCACGGCAACCGCATTCTGCCGGGGGTGGCGGAGTTCATTCAGTGGCTGCATGATGAGGACAAGGAATATCTCTTTCTTACCAACAACAGCGGCTATACGCCCCGGGAGCTGAACCAGAAGCTGGCCCGCATGGGCCTTGATGTGCCGGAGGAGCACTTCTATACCAGTGCACTGGCCACCGCCGCCTTCCTGCGGGAGCAGGCACCGGGCTGCTCCGTGTTTGCCATCGGCGAGGCGGGACTGCTCAACGCCCTCTATGACGCAGGCATCACCATGAACGATGTGAACCCCGACTATGTGGTGGTAGGCGAGGGGCGCAGCTATTCGCTTGACACCCTCACGAAAGCCACAAATCTGGTGATGCAGGGGGCCAAGCTCATCGGTGCCAACTCCGATGTCTCCGGCCCCATTGAAAACGGCATCGCCCCTGCCTGCCGTGCCCTCATCGCACCTATTGAGATGGCAACGGGCAAGCAGGCCTACTTCTGCGGCAAGCCCAACCCGCTGATGATGCGGACAGGGCTGAAAAAGCTGAACTGCCACTCCGGTGAGGCGGTGATGGTGGGCGACCGCATGGATACCGACGTGATCTCCGGCATGGAGAGTGGTATGTCCACGGTGTTGGTGCTCTCCGGCGTTTCCACGCGGGAGACCCTCAAGACCTACGCCTACCGCCCCAGCATCGTGCTGGACGGCGTGGGCGATATCGCCGCCATGGCCCGCAGAGAGAAGGCATAAACTGCACAACTCACTGTACCAGGCGCAAATCTGCAAAGTGGATGCAGAAATGGGAGGACGTTTTCGTCCTCCCTTATTTTTGCGATGCAAAAGCATAGTATAATAAGAAATGTGCCATTTCCTCGCCCCCTGCGGGGCAACCGGAAATAATGCACGAGAACTTCATGCACTGGCATTTGTGCATGTTCGTGATGCGCTGCTCATAAATAAAGTTTTATGCCTATGTTCACGCTGCCCGCAAGTCAGGTGAAGATTCAGACATCATTCCGACCGATCCCAGTAGGGATAATCCGTAAATACGAACTTGCCTGCCGCGTTTTTTCCAGTCGGCAGCTCCACATAGACTGTGCTGCCGTCCGGCGGCATGCTGACGCCCATCACCACCGTGAATTTCCCGGCGCCGTCATCCCGGACGTGATCCGCCCAGCTGTTGTAGGAGGTCTCACCCCTGTTTTTCTTGTACGCCGTATAGACGTTGCCGTTATATTCAAGCAGATCCTTGCTCGCAATGGCGGCATTCAGGGTCTTATCCGTAAATTCCTTGGAAAAGACCGCTAAGAATTTTTCTCGAACCTGTTCAATGGTGTAGACGCCGTCCCGGGCGGGGAACATGGGCAGGTACTTCCGCCCCTGAATTTGGACGGGACTCATGCCCTCGGAATACTCCCCGGCGAAGGTGAGGCGCAGCCAAAGACTTCGGGCCTGCTCCGACAGCTCCCACGCTTCCTCTTCGTACAGAGTCGAGCCGTCCTCCGGGTAAAATTCATACCCGTTCACACCTCGGAGACTTTCGATAATGACGGCTTACATTACCGGAAACCGTGTTGTCCCAGTATTCCGAGCGGATAAAATGCTCTAAATGGACACCGGTCTCCGTTTTATAGCCCTCGTAGACATAGCTCTGCGCGGACATACCGCTTTCCGACAGGGAAAAATGCTGGAACTCCATAGGCGCACCTCCGTGGTCGGCAAAATCACCGGGATCGTCGGAACCGCCGTTCTGTTTGGAGAAGCACGCGGAAAAAATCAGAGGAAAGATGCAGAGAAGCGCGAGACAGATCAGCAGCTTTTTCAAATTACATTCCCTCCTTATTTTGCGGAATCATGACAAGACTGACTTCGGTCATGGTAAAATCCTACAATTATAGTGCACCATCTTCCTTGCGGAATGAGATGATCCGGTTTGTGTGGTCGACCCAAATCGCGCAGATTTCCTGCGGGCGGCGGTCTTCTTTCATCGGCGGTTCTCCATGATATAATTTTAGATAAAACGGCTTGCCGCCTGTTGATGAGCAGACGGCAAGCCGTATGGCTGCTTCAGCAGCCTCGCATCCGGCGCACAACAGCGCGCCGAAGCTGTTTATTCAACGATGACAGAGGTGCCGGAAACGATCTTCTTGGGCTCCTTCTTGGGGATCAGGACGGTCAGCACACCGGATTCATACTTGGCCTTCACATCCTCGGCCTTCACATCACCCACATAAAAGCTGCGGGAGCAGGCACCGGCATAGCGCTCCTGACGCAGAACGCGGCCCTTCTTGTCCTCTTCGTCCTTGTCCAGACCCTTCTGGGCGCTGACGGTCAGATAGCCGTCCTTCACGTCCACATGGATCTCGTCCTTCTGGAAGCCGGGCAGCTCCACTGCGAAGCGGTAAGCCTTGGCGTCATCCGTTTCGCGGATATCGGTCTTCATCAGGTTTCTCTCGTGCTTGCCAAACAGGGGGCTGTGACCGCCGAAGAAACTGTTGTCAAAGAAATCGTCAAACATGTTTTCACCATAGATGCTGGGTACCATAATAATTCCTCCATTCGAGATGAAATTACAAAATTGAATCGCGGAAACAGGGCGGCACGTTCTGATCGCACAAGCAAACGCTGCCTGCGGCGATCTTCGACCCATCGGCTGCCATGCTCGGAATGTGCATCAGTTACTGCACATCACCCTGGCTGCTTCCTTTTTCCCTCTTTCTGCTGTATAGTTTATCTTTTTTCCTTGCAAAAACAAGAAACTGTGGGTACAATAAAAAAAGAGATGCTTGTGCTGAAAGCACAAGTGGAAAGGGGCTGAGGACGATGGGAGACACACAGTGGGAAAACTGCGGCGCTGAGACGCTACTGGAGGAATTCTTCGCGCAGGATGATCTCAGACAACTGGCGGAAAGCGCAGGCAAGATTCTGGACTGTCCGCTGCTGGTGCTGGACGATACCTTTCATGTGGCGGCATACCGCCTGCCGCAGGGATTCTCCGATGAGCTTTTTCAAAACGTTGTGAGCTGCGGCGAGATCACCTATGAAGCCGGTGTGCTTATCAGCAGAAGCCCGGCCCTTTCGGAAGGGCGGGCGGACTTTCTACAACTGCCGGGCAGTCCGTATCCCCGGCGGTTTGCGCTCCTTGTCAGCGCGGGGGTCCAGCTTGGCTGCCTCATCTGCGTGGACACGGACGGACATCTGGAAAAAATTCCCGCTCAGACATGGGAACTGGTGGAGCGCATCCTCGCCAAGCAGTTGTTTGTGGAGGCCAGCCGGCAGAACAAGCCCTTTGAGACCGCAGAGGACATACTCATGCATTTGCTGGACGGCGGCTTTTCCTCTGCTGCGTATTTTCAGCTTCAGGCCGCCAATACCTATCTTGCGGACTTCCACCCGCGGACCTTCGCATTGGTGGACCTGACGGCCTATCGCAGCGTTTACGCCGGGAAGTGCCGGTTGAAGGAGGTACTGGAGGCGCGGCTTCCGGACAGCCACCCCTTTCTGTACAAGGGCGATGTGTTCCTGTTCCTGCACGAGGACGAGGGGGCTCAGGCGTTTGATGCTCTGGCGGAGGAATTCCACCTTAAGGTCCTCATCTCCGAGCCGCTGGACGAGCTTTTCGACCTGCCCAAGCTTTACCCCACCGCGCGGGAAGCGCTGGAGCTGATGCGGGATGAGCGTTTTCACGGGGAACGGGTCTGCTCTGCGGCGCAGCTCCGCATACCTCTGCTGCTGAAAAATCTGGAGGGGCGCGGCGGTCTGATCTCCGTAGAACTGCGCCGCTTGGCCGCCCATGACCGGGAAAAGAACACGCAATACTGCGAAACGCTCTACTATTACCTGATTTGCTGTCGCTCTCTGAAAAAGACCTGCGATGCGCTCTACACCCACCGCAACACGGTGCTTTACCGCATCCGCAGGTTGCAGGAGGATTTCGACATTCCTCTGGATGACCCGTCCCTCCATGCCGACCTGCTGCTGGGCGTATCACTCATCCTGTTTGAAACCAAGGGACCGGATTTCTTCCTCAGTGCGCCGCAAGCTGAAGCGTAATATGCCGGAATTTTTGCAAACAGAAAAGGATGATATCACGATGAAAGAAAACCGAAAGCTTTTAAGAGAAGTTCTCAAGGATATCCGCCATGACATGACGGACGAGGAAGTGCTGAACCTGCTGGCGGACAGCAAAATTTCCGAAAACCCTGCGGGTGAGAAGGAAAAATACACCCTCGGCCAGCGGGCGGCGGACGCCATCGCGAAATTTGCGGGGAGTTGGGCATTCATTTTTTCCTTCACCGGCGTGCTGATCCTCTGGATGGTGGTCAACACACTGCTGGCGGCAAAGGCCTTCGACCCCTTTCCCTTCATTTTGCTGAATCTGGTGCTCTCCTGTGTGGCGGCCATTCAGGCGCCGCTCATTATGATGAGCCAGAACCGGCAGGAGGAAAAGGACCGCCGCCGTGCCGAGAACGATTACAAGGTGAATCTCAAAACGGAAATTATGATTGAGGATCTCTACGATAAAGTAAACGCCATCCTTGCCAGGCAGTCCGCCCTGGAAAAGCATCTGGCAGGGCAGGAGAAGGGAACACCGAAAGCGGACGGTGAAAAATAAACGTGCTTTGAGGCTTGTACCTTTTTTGTAAATTCAAGCATGATTTTAGAAGGATCAACAAAAACTGGGATATCCAACAGGATGTCCCGGTTTTTGCTTCAGGTGCCTGCTTGCTGTTCCTTGGATTTGCTGGAGACTGTGCAATCACGGTCAGCTTGTATATGACGAATTTTATTTAGTACTATTATTTCACAATAGACACAATATCTTGTGCTTTCGCGGTTGACAGAACGGGCCCGCCATTATATACTTAAACTCTAAGAGACGATCAGCGGGAGGGAGAGATGCGTATGCGGATCGGCGGACTGCAAAAGGTAACGCTGCTGGACTACCCCGGCAAAGTGGCCTGCACGGTGTTTTTGCCCGGCTGCAATCTGCGCTGCCCCTTCTGCCACAATCCCGCTTTGGTCCTGCCGGACCGTGCGACCGGCGGCCTTTCCACGGAGAAGCTTCTGGCCTTTTTGGAGACCCGCCGAGGAAAGCTGGACGGCGTGTGCGTCACCGGCGGGGAGCCGACCTTGTACGAGGATCTTCCGGCGCTGCTGCGGCAGATCCGGGCGCTGGGCTTTGCCGTGAAGCTGGACACCAACGGCACCAACCCCGACATGCTGGAAGCGCTGGCGCAGGAGGGGCTGCTGGACTATGCTGCCATGGACATCAAGAACAGCCCGGACCGCTATGCGGAGACCTGCGGCGGCGTGGATCTTCTGGGACCGGTGAAGCGGAGTGCCGCACTGCTGATGGCTGGCGCCGTGGACTATGAGTTCCGCACCACCGTCTGCGCACCGCTGCACACACCGGAGGAGATGGCCGGGATCGGCCGTTGGCTCAAGGGTGCGAAGCGCTATTTCCTTCAACCCTTTGTAGACTCCGGCGAACTGGTGGGCAGCGGCATGAAGCCCCTGACAAAAGAAGAGATCGAAGCGCTGCGGGACAGCGTTTTGCCTGATATTCCCAGCACACAGATCCGTGGACAATAGAGAAAAGGAGAAGAGGACCATGTATCAAGTCATCAAGCGGGACGGCCATGTTGCCGAATTCAGTCTCAACCGTATCTCCAGTGCCATTATGAAAGCCTTTGACGCCACCCATATTCCCTATGCCCCGGATGTGATCGACCTGCTTTCCTTGCAGGTCACGGCGGATTATGCCGATAAGATCCGGGATGGCCGGATCGATGTGGAGACCATTCAGGACAGCGTGGAGGCCGTTCTTCAGCGGGCCGGCTACGCGGAAGTGGCCAAGGCCTACATTCTCTACCGCAAGAACCGGGAAAAGCTGCGGAACATGAGCTCCACCATTCTGGACTACAAAAAGCTGGTGGACGATTATCTGCGGGTGTCCGACTGGCGGGTAAAGGAAAACTCCACCGTCACCTACTCCGTGGGCGGATTGATCCTGTCCAACTCCGGCGCCATCACAGCCAATTACTGGCTCAGCGAGATTTATGACGAGGAGATCGGCAGCGCCCACCGCAACGCGGACCTCCATATCCATGATCTGTCTATGCTCACCGGTTACTGCGCCGGTTGGAGCCTGAAGCAGCTCATTCAGGAAGGGTTAGGGGGTGTGACGGGGAAGATCACCAGCGCCCCGGCCAAGCACTTGGCTACTTTATGCAACCAGATGGTGAATTTCCTGGGCATTATGCAGAACGAGTGGGCGGGTGCGCAGGCATTTTCCAGCTTTGATACCTATCTTGCCCCCTTTGTCCGGATGGATAAGCTCGGCTACAATGAAGTCAAGCACTGCGTCGAGAGCTTTGTCTATGGCGTCAACACCCCCAGCCGCTGGGGCACACAGGCCCCGTTCTCAAACATCACTCTGGACTGGACCGTACCCGCCGATCTGGCCGGTCAGCCTTGTATCGTGGGCGGCAAGCCCATGAGCTTTACCTATGGCGACTGCCAGCCGGAGATGGACATGATCAACAAGGCATTCATCGAGGTCATGATCGAAGGCGACGCCAACGGCCGCGGCTTCCAGTATCCCATCCCTACCTATTCCATCACCAAGGACTTTGACTGGTCCGAGACGGAGAACAACCGGCTGCTCTTTGAGATGACCGCCAAATACGGAACGCCTTACTTCTCCAACTACATCAACTCCGACATGGAGCCCAGCGACGTGCGCAGCATGTGCTGCCGCCTGCGCCTGGACCTCCGGGAACTGCGGAAAAAGAGCGGCGGCTTCTTCGGCAGCGGCGAGTCTACCGGCTCCGTGGGCGTTGTGACCATCAATCTGCCCCGTATTGCGTATCTTGCCAAGGATGAAGCGGATTTCTTCGCCCGGCTGGATCACATGATGGACATAGCTGCCCGCAGTCTGAAGATCAAACGCACCACCATCGGGCGGCTGATGGAGGAGGGGCTGTACCCCTACACCAAGCGCTACCTCGGCAGCTTCGACAATCACTTTTCCACCATCGGCCTCGTCGGCATGAACGAGGCGGGTCTGAACGCCAACTGGCTCCGCAAGGACCTCACCCATGAGGAGACGCAGGACTTTGCCGTTCGGGTGCTGAAGCACATGCGGGAGCGGCTGAGCGACTATCAGGAGCAGTATGGAGACCTCTACAATCTGGAGGCCACCCCTGCCGAGTCCACCTCCTATCGCCTTGCCAAGCACGATAAGGCACAGTACCCCAATATCATCACCGCCCACGAGGGCGGGACGCCCTACTACACCAATTCCAGCCACCTGCCTGTGGGCTACACGGAGGACGTGTTCGCCGCACTGGACGTACAGGACAAGCTCCAGACCCTCTACACCAGCGGCACGGTGTTCCACACCTTCCTGGGCGAAAAGCTGCCCGATTGGCGGGCAGCGGCGGCGCTGGTCCGCAAGATCGCGGAGAACTACGAGCTGCCGTACTATACGCTGTCTCCCACCTATTCCGTCTGCGCAGACCACGGCTATCTGGCCGGGGAGCAGTTCACCTGCCCCATCTGCGGACGGAAAACGGAGGTTTACAGCCGCATCACCGGCTACTACCGCCCGGTGCAGAACTGGAATGACGGCAAGAGTCAGGAGTATCAGGACAGAAAAACCTATCAGGTGAGCAGTGCGGCGCAGCCCCATGCAGCCGCTCCGGCGAAAGAAGTGAAAGAGACCGCGCCCGTTTCGGGGAAAGCAGACCGTTACACGCTCTTCGTCACGGCCACCTGCCCCAACTGCCGGGCGGTGAAGCCGCTGCTGCAAAAGGCGGGCGTTCCCTATGAGGAAAAGGATGCCGCACAGTATGCGGAGGAGGCAAAGGCACTTGGCCTGCGGCAGGCTCCCACGCTGGTGGTTTGGGGAGAGGAACCCACTCTCTATGTGGGCGCAGCCCAGATCAAGGCGTTCCTCCGGGAGTATGCCCAATGATAGAGCTTGCTGTGATCGGCGGCGGTCCCGCCGGACTGACGGCCGCCCTGTATGCCGCACGGGCGGGACGCTCCGTTGCCGTATTCGAGGGCAGCGGTTTCGGCGGGCAGATCACCCTCTCGCCGCTGGTGGAGAATTATCCCGGCCTTGGCGCGGTCAGCGGCATGGAACTGGGGGACCGAATGTATGCCCAGGCGGAAGCGGCCGGGGCGGAGCTGACCTTCAGCGGGGTACAGAGGATCGAACGAAACACGGGCGGCACGTTCCTTTTGGAAACGGAGGACGGGCCTGTGTCGGCCCGGGCGGTGATTTATGCCGCCGGAGCGAAGCACCGGACGCTGGGGCTGCCCGGTGAAGAAGAACTGGTAGGCCGCGGCGTCAGCTATTGCGCCCTGTGCGATGGCCCGTTCTTTGACGGACAGGACGTAGCAGTGGCCGGCGGCGGCAACACCGCCTTTGAGGATGCTCTGTTTCTGGCCGAACGCTGCCGCAGCGTGACACTGATCCACCGGAGAAAAACCTTCCGGGCGGAGCAGGCACTGGTGGAGCAGGCGGCCCAACGGAAAAATCTTACCATCCTGACGGATACGGTCATCACCGATCTCCACGCCGATAACGGAGAGCTGGAACACCTTTTGTTGAAAAATGCCGACGGACGGGAGACGCGGCTCCCGGTCAGCGGGCTGTTCGTGGCCTTTGGCCGCGTTCCCGATACGGAAATGGCCGCGGCACTGGCGGAACGGGATCAAGAGGGGTATCTCCTGACCAATGACCGGATGGAAACGGCCGCACCGGGCTTTTTTGCGGCAGGCGACTGTCGGCACAAGCAGGTACGGCAGCTGACCACGGCGGTTTCGGACGGCACCTTGGCTGCGGTCTCCGCCTGCCGGTGGCTGGCGGAACAGTGACGCGCACCGGATCATCCCAACAATCAAAGCAAAGAGAGGATACGCTTATGAACGATGAACGCTACTCCATTATTTATTCCAGCAGAACGGGAAATACCAGACTGCTGGCTGAGGCGATCCGGGAGAGCCTTCCGGCGGATCTGTGCAATCATTTCGGCACGGACGAAGCCGGTGCGGTCGAATCCGAAAAGCTGTATGTTGGCTTCTGGACGGATAAGGGGACTGCGGATGAAGCGGCGCTTGCGCTTTTGAAGCGCCTGAAAAACAAGAAGATTTTCCTGTTCGGTACGGCGGGCTTCGGCGAAAGCGAGGCGTATTTTCAAAAGGTGCTGGATCGGGTAAAGGAGAGCATCGACGAGAGCAATTCAATCATCGGCACTTATATGTGCCAAGGCAAAATGCCCATGGCGGTCCGGGAGCGGTATGAAAAAATGAAGCAGCAGCCCAACCCGGCTCCCAATCTGGACGGACTGATCCGGAATTTTGACCGCGCCCTCGCCCATCCGGATGACCATGACCTTGAAGAATTGAAACAGGCTGTGCGGAGAGGGGAGGACAGTTGATATGAGATGGTTCTATGAGCTTGCGTGGCTGTGGAAGGGGCTGGGGATCTCCCTGCTGGCAGCCGCAGCCTGTATGGTGTGTGTCTGGCTGGTGTGCAGAGCCGCCGGAAAGCGGCTTCGGACCGGCATCGCGGTTTTGGCCGCTGCCGCGGGCTTTGCGGCCGCCGTTGTGGTGATCCTCCTCCTCGCCCAGACTCCAACCCCGATTTAAAAGAACCCTCCGTCGCCCGTAAACGGGGACGGCAGCGGGAATATGCCGAGTGGAAAGCAAAGCAGCAGGCCGAACAAGAGAACAAGGTATAACAGAGGCGGGAACATCTTAACCGATGCTCCCGCCTTGTTATACTTTTAACTGCTCTCATTCTATACCTAAGAATCAACAATGTCAAAAGGAAAGTAAAAAAAGTCATTACTATGAGCTAAGCCGAAAATAATTCGGTATTTACCGACAGATAGTTGGTCATAGTCCGTCAGAAAAAAATCTACATTCATTGTCTCTCCTGATGGGATGTAAAGAAGATTATCTGTATCTCTTATATGAGGGGATTTTTTTACAATAACCCATGTTTCATTAATATTTTGTTCGAGATATGGCAGATAGAGTTCCGGGCTATTATCGCTATGATTTGTTATGCAAAGAGATATCTGCTTAGTATCAATAGTGTATTGTGCTTGCACAGCCTGAATAGAGAATCCGCTTACCGGGGTCAAATTTTGATAAGGGGATTTTGGGGATTGAGAGGGTTTAATTAAATAGAACAAAAGAATACACAAGATGACTGTTGGGACAATGGCAAAGACTCTTTTTTTCATGGTATACTCCTTCCTTTTCCTCTGTCCATCGCCGTTTACTTCTTCCCTTTTAGAATATTCCAAACTGTTGATATTGTTAGTTACATCTATATAGACGCTAAATTTTTTAAAATGTTCCCATTTTTATCATTATAGTGTAAAATATAAACAAAGGCAAGGACAAGAATTGTCCCTGCCTTTGCTTACTATAGTACATTCCCAATAGAAATGATAAATCCGAACTACATGACCCACTTGGATCATGTAGTTCGGATTATCATTGTTTGTCGGGTGTTGACAGAAAAGATGCGTTCTGGCAAATTTCAAGCAAGTATCGCTTCCTATATTGAGTCTTATAACACCCAAATGCCTCATCGCACACTGAAAAATCTAACGCCTTGCCAGGTGGAAGAAAACTCCATTGAAAAAGCCGAATGAGACATTCGTGTTCGAACTGCCTGATTTTTTCGTTTTCTATGCCAAATTGAAGCTGTTTGAGTTTTTGTGTCTCATATTTACTTGGCACAACATTTTCAAAAAACGCTGTTATGCCAAGGCTTTCAGAGTATAAAACAGCCCCACCAAATTCGCAAGTCTCATCGACTTGTTCGAATTGAGTGGGGTCGTTCAATGATGCGGAATAATGCCTCTTTCAGACGCTTATTGACTGGTGCTTGCGGGTCAAAGCACATTTCGATAAACTCCCGCAACTCTTGATTTTGAATGTTCTTGCCTTTCAGCCGCTCCGGCTGGTAGTCGTACAGCTTGCCCCGCGGCTCGTCTGTGCGGCAATAGAGATAATCCATCGACACATCGAAGTAATCCGCATATTTCAAAAAGACCTCCGGTGACGGTGTGGATTGTCCGGTTTCAAAGCGGTTGATGCGGGATTGCTGGACGCCTAAAATCTGCGCCATTTGTACCTGTGTCAGCCGGATGCCCTCCCGCAAGGCCCGCAGCCGCTTCCCGATTTGCTCCATGTTTATCACTCCTTCGAAGTCAGAATATCACAAATAGATATATTTGTAAATAGCATTTATTGGGATAATTGTTGAAAACAAATCAATTTAGTGGTACTATATAGCTTGTAAAATCGGAATTCTATTTCAGGAATAGGAGGGTCTAACCATGAAAAAGACCATGAAAACCGTATTCAATAGACTTCTTGCTAAAAAGCCGGAAAATTATCTTTATGCCGAATGGGATAAGTCCAATTTTAAGATTCCCGATGAATTAAAACTTAGCGAAACGAGTTCGTTAGGCGATGCACTCTATGTTTTTTACGAAGCAGGTGGATATGACTTTTTTGGAGTTGTTGACGCAGACCAATATGCACCAAACTGGCTGGACTTTGTTGGAAATCTTTATACTTCCATTGAAGATGGTATGTATATCAAAGGTAACAGTCATTTTCACTTCCCACTATCGAATGAAATACGCAGTAAACTGATATTACAAGGCGTTCCATCAATATTTGTAACGGATTTTTGAGCATTAGCAGAAATGAGCATTATTGGATATTGAAAAACAGACAAAGCACGCCCTCCGGCTCCTGTCAATGGCGGCTCTGCCGTTTATCTTGACCATTGACAGGGGACAGAGGGCGTGCATGGTAAAAATTTTTTCGGCATGAGATAACACGGAATAATGCGATATAACTGCATATAACGTCATATAACACAACATAGCCTATTCGTTCATAAACTGTTTACTTTTCGGCGTATTGACAAACTTTTTTGCATAAATTATACTGTAATTGCCGCAGAGCTATTTTATAACATGAATGAGAACAACTAACAACTCAAGAGGAACGCTGCTTTTGGCAGCAAAGTAAAGGACATGGGTGTGCTCTTTGAGCTGCCCAAATTGGCAGGGCATGGGAAAGTGGTTGCTGTACGCAATCCCGTTAAATGCCCGAAAGACGGAGATGGAATACGGCTCCAAATCTGTATTCCGATATAACATTGAATTATCGTGAACGGGTTTTGCGCGTCGGAGGTGGATAGCAACAACTATTCACCCAAGGCGTATTTCACGATAAGGAGGTGGTCGCTATGGTATATGTTCTTTTTTCGCATACCCTTTCGCACCGATACCATAGTCCCCAGCGACGCAATTTCCAACGCGCCACCTCCGGCGTCAAACCCAACTAAATTGTAATCTGTAATCCGAGGACCGAGCTTTGGCTATTTATGTGCCAAAGCAAAACCCGGATTATAGAGTCGAATTAGCAAAGCTGATAAACGGATACTTAGCCGAACGGGAATGGAGTCCCGCACGGCTGGCAAGAGAATCCGGTCAGTCCAAAGCGACTATCAGCAGAATTACAAATTACAAGAACGGAAACCCCAAATACCAGCCATCGTTGAGGACGATACAAGCTATCGCCCTGGCGCTGAAGCTCTCCCGCGAACAAAGGAAAGAACTGTTTGACTCAGCTTTCCCGGAGTTCCGCGTATGGGAGGAGGCGGCAGAGCAAGGCTATACTGTGGACGAAACCAACGATATTCTGTATGAGAAAGGTCTCCCATTACTGACAACTGAACGATAAACCGAAAGCCGACGCCCTATACAGCACATGGGCATCGGCTTTTTTGCGCTCTTTTTAAGTGTTTCACGCATGAAACAACATTTGAAAGTTTCTTTGCTATGATAGGCACAACACAAGGCCGCGTGTTATGTACCTGTCAACCGATGGATGGCGCATTGCGCCGTAAGAAAGGATTTAGCAATGAAACTGACTGATTTGATCGTTTCCCCTAAGAGCCTTGGGGACAAGCTGTGGCTGGTGGATGTGTCCCCAGCCTACGAGTACAAGGATGGTAAGCGCACCGATACCGTCCTCGGCTATCGCTACTCTGTTGCCCTGCCCGAAAAGGGCTTGGATAAAGTCGATGTACGTATTGACGGACAGCAGCAGATGGATGCCCCGGACGGCTATGTGGAGGTGCGCTTCGACAACCTGGAAGTGTTCATCTATTGGTCCAAGGGCGACTACCATGTGGGCGCAAAGGCCACCGGTATCCATCTGGTAAACTCCAAGGCTTAATGCTCTGGGGCGGCGCTGGGGCGCAGACGGGGATAAGGCAATTCCCATCAAGGGAAGTGTCCCCCGGCGGCAGCGTCAGCGCCGCCCTTTGCCATAAGGGTTAGTATTACCCTTATGGCAACCATGTAGCACGTAGCAATCACAAAGGAGCCTGACATGGAAAACAATACACAAGCCCGCAAGTGGGCGCTGGTCATCAATAACCCATTGGAGGCCGGACTCGACCACGCTGCTATCCGGGAAATCCTATATCGCTTTTCTCCGGCCTATTTCTGTATGGCGGACGAGATAGCGACAACCGGAACCTATCACACGCATATTTTCCTGTTTTCGCCCTCACCCATGCGCTTTTCCACGGTCAAAAACCGTTTCTCCACGGCGCATATTGAGAAAGCATACGGAAGTGCAAAGACGAACCGTGCCTACATTCTCAAAGAGGGGCGCTGGGCCGATACCGACAAGGCGGAAACTTCGGTTTCCGGCACCTTTGAGGAATGGGGAGACCTCCCCGCCGAAAAGGAGGAAGAGGCCCCGGAAATGTTCAAGCTCATTCAAGACCTCCGGGCCGGAAAGTCTGTTATGGAGATCATCGAGGACAATCCAAAGCTTGCTTTCCGTATTCGGGAGATCGAAACCCTCCGTCAAGCCATTTTGGAGGAAAAGTACAGCGCTGAAAACCGGGCGCTGGAAGTGACCTACCTCTACGGCGCAAGCGGAACGGGAAAAACACGGGGCATTTTCGAGAAGCATGACAGGAAAAGCATTTGCCGTATCACCGACTACGGTGGCAAGAACGGCGTTCGCTTCGACGCCTATCATTGTCAGGATGTGCTGGTGCTGGAGGAATTTCATTCGCAAATCCCCATCAGCGCCATGCTCAATTATCTGGACATCTATCCGCTGACACTTCCCGCACGATACACCGACAGAATCGCTTGCTATACCAAAGTCTATATCACCAGCAATATCCCCTTAGAAGAACAGTACCGGGATATTCAGCGGTATCAGATGGAGACCTGGCGGGCGTTCCTCCGTCGGGTGCAGAATGTCATTGAGTATCTGCCGGACGGCTCCACCGTCCAGCACAAGAAAGGGGGCATTCCCTATGACCCAAAATGAAAAGTTTCAAGTTCAGAGAAGAAATACACTCCGTAACCTGTGGCAGAAATTGAGCGGAACGCCGGAGTTTCCCGTAAAGCTGGTGCTGGCTGCGCTGTACCTCATGGGTGCTGCGTATGTCTGCGTCAAGCAAGCGGCGTGGCGCACGCTGGCGGGCAATATCCCTCTGCTCTCTCCGCTGCTCAAGGCCGCGATGGAACACGCCTTGACCGCCTATCTGCTGGCGGGCGCTGCGACACTGCCGGTGCTCCTGCTCTATCCCTTTGGCAGACGGGCCGCGAAGGACCAACTCCAATGCATCGGGTTGGTAAACCATGCGGGAATGCCGCCCGACCTGCTCCGCAAGCGCCGCGAGAAGGATAATCCCCGCGTGACGATATGGGAGTTTCGGAACAACAGTATTCCCTTGCAGGAGTGGGAGAAGCGACAAGCGGCTATCGAAACGGCGCTGGGGCTTACCATCGTGAAGCTGGCCTACGCCAAGGGCAAAAGCCGTGTGCTGGTCTACGCCGTTCCCGCCGGAGAGGACTTGCCGGAAGTTCTGAAATGGCATGACCGCTATCTTTCCTCAGACAGCTTCGTGCTGGTGCTGGGGGAAAGCTATACCGGCTCTGTGACAGTCAACCTCGCGCATATTCCGCATATCCTCTTAGGCGGCTCCACGGGCAGCGGCAAGAGCGTTCTGCTGAAACTACTGCTTATGCAGGCACTCCGCAAGGGAGCGGAGGTCTACATTGCCGACTTCAAAGGTGGCGTGGATTTCCCCAAGGTCTGGCACGAAAAATGCCGGATGTGCTTCGCGGAGGAGGATTTGTGCAATATCCTCGACCGGCTTGTAGAAGAGCTGGAACGCCGCAAGAGCGCATTCAAGGCGCTTGGTTGCCCGAACATCGACGCCTACAACGAGATTGCAGAGCACCCTCTTCAAAGGCTCATATTTGCCTGTGACGAGGTGGCGGAGATGTTGGACAAGACCGGAGCTGATAACGAGCGGAAGAAGCTGCTTTCCCAAATCGAAAGTATGCTCTCCACCATCGCGCGGCAGGGGCGGGCGTTTGGCATCCACCTTATTCTTGCCACGCAGAGGCCGGATGCGACCATCATCCCCGGTCAGATACGCAACAACATGGATTTCCGTGTTTGCGGCAGAGCGGACAGCGTGCTTTCTCAAATCATTCTCGACAACACCGGCGCCGCTGAACAGATACCCAAGGATGCGCGGGGCCGCTTCATCACCGGAGATGGTACTGTATTTCAAGGCTATCTGTTCGATGAGGGGCAGCTTTAACGGGGTGATACCATGCCGCGCAGAAAGAAGCCCAATGACTACGGCACGGGGATTCCCTATCACGAGGTAGAGGCCCTCGCCCGAGTCCTGCTCCCGGAGATACAGGCGTTTTTCGAGAGCGAGGAGGGGCAGAGGGAATACGCCGAGTGGAAAGCAAAACGGGAGGCCGAACAACAGAAAAAGGCATGACAAAGGCGGGAACATCTCAAACGATGCTCCCGCCTCGCTATGCTGTCGTTGAGCAATAGATTTTTTTAATATTTATGGTAAAATATTTGCAACCAATGAGGAGAAAACCGTAGTTATATAGTGAAAGCGCTTTTAGACCACAATACCACAACGGAGGCCGCCTATGGAAGATGAAAAAATCATTGGACTATATTGGGAGAGGAACGAAGACGCTATTACAGAGACCTCATCAAAATACGGCAAACTGTTCTTTCGCATTGCCAGCAATATTCTCCTAAACCACGAGGATAGCGAGGAGTGCGTGAACGATACATACTTCGGTCTGTGGAATGCCATCCCCAAAGAAAGACCGTCACCATTTTCTGTGTTTGCCAGCAGAATCACCCGCAATCTTGCATTGAAGAAGTATGAATACCTCTCCGCAGAAAAACGAAATCCAGAAGCGATTTGCTCCTTCGAAGAACTTGGCGACTGCGTTTCCGGCAGTGAGTATGTTGAAAACGAGGTAGAGAATCGGCGTATCGAACAGCTCATCGACACTTTCCTCTGGCAACTGGGAGAAGAAAAGCGAAACATTTTCCTGCGTCGCTACTGGTATTTTGATTCTATTGATGCGATCTGCAAACGCACAGGGTACAGCCAGAGTAAAATCAAATCTATGCTGCTTTACACCCGGCAAAGGCTACGAAACTATTTAGAAAGTGAGGGTATTGAACTATGAATGAAAAGCAATTTTCTGACAGAATTGGAAATGTAAACGATAAACTCGTCCAGCAGGCGGAACAGACCCCGAATTATGGACGAGAACATCGGAAAAGAGGCGTCCGGCAGCTTGTAGCTATTGCTGCCACTGTTGCGCTGATGGTTTGCAGCTTCACAGTGGGCGCACTGGCCTTTGCCAAAGAAACCATTGTGGAGGTGCCAGTTGAGCAGGAAACCATTACAATCGAAGAAATTGGATTGACATTGATTCTGCCAGATAGCTGGAAAGGCAAGTATGCATTTGAGCAGGGCAACACCTTCAAGGAATATTATGTATATAATCCTGCCATTCGAGAAGCAATAGGCGGTGACAGTGAAACCCTTTTAAGTGGAGGAATGTTGTTCTATCTTAAGTTATGGGATGAGCAACTTACAAAAGAACAGGTAGATGCTGGTGGAGACTGGGATTATGCCAGATGTCGATATATCATGACCACCAAGGACGGAACATATTTGCTTTACTATGCCAGCGATGTACAGTTTACGCAGGAAACAATGGATGAATATCGGCAAATGGAGTCCGAGATTAGTGACATTCGATTTGTAGTAGACAACGCACTTAACTAACAGCATTAAGCGATCATTTATAGCACAACGGCGGAGCATTTTGCCCCGCCGTTGTTCATCTATAAAATATTATCAAGCGAAATGATAAATCCGAACACACTACCCACTTGGATAATGTAGTTCGGATTATCATTGTTTGGTCCGAGTGGCGGGAGTCGAACCCACGGCCTCATGGACCCGAACCATGCGCGCTACCAACTGCGCTACACCCGGATACAGCTTTACCATTATACGGTATCCGGTTCGGGATGTCAAGGCATATTGCGGAAAATCCCCGCATAGAGTTGAAAGAATTCAACGATGGGGGGCAGGAAGGATGACGGCAAGGCGGTCAGGGCGGCGGACAGCCGCATCGGTTGGCAGAAAAAGAACGGTGGCGCGTCAGGTGGGACGCCGTCAGTCCGGAAAAACGGACGCCCTGTCGGCGGCGGAGCGTTTGCGGCTCATCCGTCTGGTGACCTGCGGCGGCATTTTCGTGCTGCTGGTGGCGGCGAAGCTGCTGCTGCCGGGAAGGATGGCGGGCGTCAGCCAAAAGCTGTCGGAAGCCATGACCCGGAGCGTCGATGTGCAGGCGGTATTTTCCGCTGTGGGCGGGCTGTTTACCAAGGATGGGACCCCGGCGGAGGCGGCGGACGAGGTGTACCGGGCCGTGTTCCATCCGGAGGGCGCGGAGACCCGGCAGACCGCCGCCCGGACAGCGGACGGCGCGGCACTGACGGAGCTGCGGAACTGGCGGGATGCAGAGCCATTGAACACGATCCCGCCTGCGGGAGAGGACCCGGCTCCGGAGGAGCTGGAGACGATGGACCTTGTGCTCTATTCCGACGAGGATTTGCCGGAAAACGTCAGTATGCGGCAGGCAATTTTGGGCTTCGATCACGAGACGCCGGTAAAGGGCGTGCTGTCCTCAAATTTCGGCTACCGGGATCACCCCTTGGAGGGGACGGAGCGGTTTCACTACGGCGTGGATCTGGCAGCGGATACCGGTACGGCCATCGCCTGCTTTGCCGATGGCACCGTTACGGCAGTAGGGGAGAGCAGCAGCTACGGAAAATACTGCACCGTCACCCACGCTAACGGCTGCGCCACCCTGTATGCTCACTGCGGACGGATCTCCGTGTCCTCCGGCGCGGCGGTGAAAAAGGGAGAGAAGCTGGGGGAGGTGGGAGAGACCGGCATGGCCACCGGGCCGCATCTGCATTTCGAACTGCAAAAGGACGGGGTCTACCTGAACCCGATCTATTATGTGGAAACCGCCTGAGTGTACCGTCTCCGGCGGCTTTTTTCTGCTGGTGGGATGGTTCGCCCTCTGCTGCGGTTGGCAGATGGCGCTGACGGTGCTGGGGGCGGCAGCGTGGCACGAGTTCGGGCATCTGCTGGCTTTAAGGCTCTGCGGCGGGGAGGCTCGGCGGCTGCGGGTCGGCATGTTGGGAGCGGTGATCGAGGTCCGGGGGGCCATGGGCTACGGGCAGGAGTTGGCATCGGCTCTGGCGGGGCCGTTGGCGAATCTGCTGGCGGCTGCGGTCCTCGGCAGGATGGGGTGTACCACGGCGGCGGGGGCCAATGGGGTGCTGTGCGCTTTCAATCTGTTACCCGTCCGCCCACTGGACGGCGGACGGGCGCTGTATCTCCTGCTGGCATGGCTGGCCGGTCCCGGAACGGCGGAGTGGGGCTGCCGGTGGGTGGGCATTTCCACGGCGCTGGCGGCGGCATCCGGGACGGCGTGGCTGGTGTGGCGCACGGGGGGAAGCTTCTGGCTGCTCCCTGCCGTAATGGGATTGCTGTTGGCCGGAGTGGGCTGGCGGAATGACCGGTAAGGAGGAGTTATCTGTCACATTTTGCGGTTTAGCTTGAAAATTTACAGATTCTTAACTATAATAAAGGCACCATACCGTCAGCGGACACGTTTACCCCGGAGCTGACGGTGAGAAAGCACGAGGAATGGCTATGCGACCAGACGGAACGAGAGTACGGGATCTGACTGCCATCATGCAGGCGCTTCCCTATGTCATGCCAAAGCGGTATGACGCCCAGAACTGGGCGGAAGAAAATCTGGATGAGGACGCGATCCGGGACTATATCCGGGCAAAGCGGCGGGAGGGGCGGTCCGTGACCCACATGAGCCTGCTGGTGTCCGCCTATTACCGCGCAGTGCTGAAAAATCCAAAGATCAACTATTTCGTGATGAACCGGCGGATCTACAAGCGGAACCACTTCTGCTTCAGCTTTGTGATCCTGAAGACCCGGGCGGACGGCACCCCGGACGAGACCTCTCTGAAAGTGTATCTGGAACCGGAGGACACGGTGTTTACCGTGACGGAGAAGATTCGCTCCACCATCGAGAAGAACCAGAACGTCCGGCACAATAACGATACAGACCGGTTTGCGAAATTCGCCTTCGGTGTACCAGGTCTGGCCCGGGCGGTTTTTGCACTGGCGATCTTTTTAGACCGGCATAATTTGCTGCCCAGGTCTATCATTGAACTGAGTCCTTTCCACACCAGCCTGTTCGTGACGAATCTGGCCTCCATCAACACGCCCTGCATTTTCCACCACTGCTATGAGTTCGGCACCACCAGCGTGTTCGTCTGCATGGGGCGGCCCGTCCCCGACCCGCTGGCTCCGGAGGGCGTCCGGAAGAAGATCATGCCTATGAGCGTTGTCATGGACGAGCGGATCGCCACCGGCATTGAGTATTCCCGCTTTTTCGCGGAGTTGTTCCGAAATCTCAAGCACCCGGAAAGTCTGGAAGAGCCCTTCAACAGTGTATTGGCGGAAAAAGCGGCGGTAAAGTGAGGGAGCACATACAGTGAACAAAAGAACGAAAACCGCTCTGCGGCGGTGGTGTCTTTACGGGTGGACGTTTGCAAAATGGACCATGGCTGCGTCCGCCATCGGCGTGGTCTGCGGATTGATCGGGACCATGTTCCACTTCGGCGTCCATGAGGTAACGGCTTTCCGAGGAACGCACCCCTGGGTGCTGTATCTCCTGCCGTTGGCGGGCTTTGTGATCGTGAGCTTTTACAAGCTGACGGAGACGGACGGCTTGGGTACCGACGATATCATCGACGCGGTCCATGAAGGAAAGCGGCTGCCTATCTTGCTGCTGCCGGCCATCTTTTTCGGTACGGTTTTGACCCACCTGTGCGGCGGCAGCGCGGGACGGGAGGGCGCAGCCCTTCAGATGGGCGGCACCATCGGTCAGTGTATGGGCCGCACCTTCCGGCTGGATGACCGGGATCTCCGGGTGGCTACGCTGGCGGGTATGGCGGCGTTCTTCTCCGCCCTGTTCGGAACGCCCCTGGCGGCCACGGTGTTTGCCATCATGGTCATCAGCATCGGCGTGATCTACCACGTGGCGCTGTATCCCAGCCTGCTGGCGGCGCTGGTGGCCTACGGCGTGTCCGTCCGTCTGGGGGTGGAGCCTACCCGCTTCACCGTGGCGGTGCCGGATCAGTCGGTAGGGATGTTCGTCCGGGTGGCGGCGCTGGGTGTGCTGTGCGCGCTGGTGTCCATCCTGTTCTGCAAACTGATGCACGGCGCGGGACACCTGATGAAGCGGATCAAAAACCCGTGGCTGCGGGTGATCTGCGGCGGCTTCGCCGTCATCGCCCTGACGTGGATATTCGGCACGGACTATAACGGCGCGGGCATGGACGTCGTGACTCGGGCCATTGAGCAGGAGACCGTGGCGGTGCCCTGGGCCTTCCTGCTGAAGCTGGTTTTCACGGCGGTCACGCTGGCGGCGGGCTTCAAGGGCGGCGAGGTGGTACCCTCCTTCTTCGTGGGTGCGACCTTCGGCTGCGCGGTGTCCCCGCTGCTGGGTCTGCCGGTGGGCTTTGGCGCCGCGGTAGGTCTGGCCGCTGTTTTCTGCGGCGTGACCAACTGCCCGGTGGCATCCACGCTGCTGGCGGTGGAGCTGTTCGGCGCGGAGGGGATGCTGTATTTTGCCTTGGCCTGCTGCCTGAGCTATATGCTCTCCGGGTATCAGGGGCTGTATTCCAGCCAGACCATCCTCTATTCCAAGCTGAAGGCCCAGTTCATCAACGTCCATACCAACGCCTACCACGCCGGCGAGAAAACCGAATAAAACAAGTACCTCCCACGGTTTCCCCATAAATGAAGGGACACCGTGGGAGGTTTTTTGCATGATGGAAGAACAACGGCCCGCCCGCAAATGCGGACTGAAACGGCCCCGTTCCTCATAGGATAGAGGAAGGGGGTGGTGGAATGACAAAGGAGGACTTTGATCCGCTGGCCTTTACCACAGCGGTGAACACCCTTGCCGTTGCCATCGCCCAGAATCTGAGCGAGGATGAGCTGGCGCTGCTGACGGCGGTGCTGGTGCAGCTTACCGGCACATTGACCACCATCACCGTCCAGCAGACCTTGTATGGAAAGCAGAAGGATGGCCAGACCTCGTAAGGTCTGGCCATCCTTGTGTTGCATAGTGTGTGATATAAAACTGCTTTACAGGCAAAGTTTATTTCCCAAGCAGGCGGCGGGCCGTGTCTACGTTGACCTGTTCGATCTGCCGCAGCTTCTGCACGGCAGCAGCCTGTTCCTCTGGGGAGATAGGGGAACTGACCATGCGGTCGATCATGGCCTTGAGGGCATCCGCCGTCAGAGCGTCCAGATCCAGGAAGTTCTCCTGACCGATATACCGCAGGAAAGCGGAGACCTTGGGGTCATACACCACGCCCGCCAGAGGGATGCCCTGTCCGGCGGCGAAGATCAGCGCGTGGAGCCGCATGGACACCACCGCCTGCATCCGGGAAAGCGCGCCGATGATGGTCCCGGCGCTGCCAGCATCATCCAGAAAATAGTGGGGGATGTCCAGTCCTGCTGCGGCCAGCCGGCCGGCAACCGGGTCCAGATGCTTTTCCACGGCGGCGAACACCGGCGTCAGACCGTAGGTCTCGTAGGCGTATTTCGCCGCCTGCGCGAACAGGGGGGCCTTGTCCTCAAAGCCCTTCCAATTCCGCAGAGCGAAGCACAGGTACTTCCCGTGGGGCGGGATGCCCGCCCGCAGCAGAACGCTGTCGATCTCGTCCTCGCTGGCGGCGGGGAGGGTCAGGGCCGGGTCCGCCGTCAGGAGGATCTCCGGTTTCGTCACGCCCATGGACTGCAATTCCTTCAGGGAGTCCGGCTCCCGGAGGGTGATGACGTCCACGCTGGCGTTCAGCACGCTGGCCGCCAGCTTCCGATGCTGTTCCCGGAGAACAGGACCGATGCCGCAGCCGTACATCTGTACCTTGCAGCCCGCCTTGTGAGCAGCCTGAATATTATGGAGATAGAACCACAGGGATCGGCGGGAGGGGACGTCCTGAATAAGGCTGCCGCCGCCGTTGATATACAGCCCCGCGTGTCGCATGGCCTTTTTCCAGGTGCCCACGTCCATCCGACCCGCCGTCCGCACCCGGTAGGTCAGGCGGGTGGCCTTGGGGTCCTTGGTGAGAACGGTAATAGGCATGTCCGGATCAATGGAGCGCATCTCCTGCAAAATGGCCTCCAAAATGGCGTCGTCGCCGGCGTTGCCCCGGCCGTAAGCACCGCAGATCACCACGCCGTCCCGGTCCCGTTTGGGACGGTTGTGGCGGCGGATGATTTCCTCATAAATGTGTAGCTGGGTGTCCACGGTGCTTTGGATGGAGAACTTAGCGGAGGCTTTTTCATAGAGCTTCTCGCCCATCTCCCGACGCAGAGAGTCCCCGTTGCCCAGCGCGGCCAGATAGCGTCCTAACGTTTGCCAGTCGCCGGGGGTAAAGAGATATCCGTTTACATCCTGATCGATGAGATAGGGGATGCCGCCCACGGCGGTGGCCACCGTGGCCAGATGAAACCGGGCGCCCTCCGTCAGGGCGTAGGGGAAGGTCTCGGAGAGGGAGGTCAGGGCGTTGACATCCAGCGCGGAATAGAACCGATCCATACCGCCGCTGATCCAGCCGGCGAAGGTGACCGCCTTTTCCACGCCCAGTTCCTTTGCCAGATCCTCCAGCTTCTGCCGCTCCTCGCCGTCCCCGGCGATGACCAGCCGCAGCCGGGGGCAGGACTTATGTCCTTCCGCAAAGCCCCGGATCAGGGTGGACATATCCTTGACGGGGTTCAGCCGGGCGGCGATGCCCACCACCACGCTGTTTTCCTCCACGTCGGCCCCCAGTCCCCGGAGATAGGCCAGCCGGTCCCCCTGAGACGGCGCAGGGGTGAAGTCGATGCCGTTGTAGATGGCGTAGAACCGGTCGGGGGGAAAGCCCCGGTCGATGAGCAGGTCCACCATGGCGTCGGACACACCGATGCGATAGTCCAGATGCCGGAGCGCCCAGGCATTGATGGCCCCGAAGGTGAGCCGGGCGAAGGGGCGGCCCATGTAGTCCAGCTTGTAGTCGCTGTGGACGGTGGACACCACAGGCAGGCCTGTGGGCTCCCGCAGCAGGGCGCCGATCATATTGGCCCGGCTGCCGTGGCAGTGGATCAGCTGATACCCTCCCTGCCGGATATAGTCCGCCAGCTCCCGCCGCAGGTGGGGGATGTTGTTTCCGCCGCAGATCATGGTGGGGATGCCCATGGCCCGGGCCTCCTCGGCAAAGGGGCCGTCCCGGAAGCAGACAAGCTGGGCGGTGATGGTTTTGTTCAGATTTTGCAGCAGACTCAGCACATGGGTCTTGGCCCCGCCGGAATCGCCGCCGCTGATGAGATGGATGACCTTCATAAAAGCGCCTCCAAAAAAATCCTTGTGAAATAGCGGAAAATATTATACAATAGAGAACGCGAAATGTCTACCAAGGAAAAATCGGGCCAAGCCCGTTACGGAGGAAATCATGGAACAGAAAGCAAAACGCATCGGAAAGCTGAATATCATCGACCTCATCGCCATTGTGCTGATCGTGGCGGTGCTGGCACTGGCGGCCTGGAAATTCATCGGAAAAAACGGGGACAGCATCAGCTATGACCGGCCCCAGACAAAAGTCACCTATCAGGTGAAGGTGGAGGGCGTGGCCCCGGAACTGTATGAAAACTGTCAGGCCCATCTGCCGTCTCCCCTGATGGCCTCCGGCGCGCTGGTGGGCGGCCAGATCGAGGCCGTGGAGAAGGAGACCTATCAGGTGCTGGATGCCAATGGGAACTGGGTCACGGACCCGGACCATGTGACGTTGATCTTCACCGTGACCACCACCACCCCTACCGCCGAGGTCATGACCACCAAGGTGGGCGATCAGGAGGTCCGCATCGGCAAGACCGATTATATCCTCAAGAGCGAGTATATCGAATTTTCTGACGGTACCATTACCAATGTCATCTGGGGCGACTGACGGCCCTTTCCGAAGGGCACACGGCTTCCAGTCCGTGTGTCTTTTTGTTCGACAAGTCATTTACCCAACGGAAATATGAATCAAAAGGAGAATTTCAGCTATGTATTGCACGAAGAAAATCACATCTGATCTGATTTGGCTGGGCGGCTCGGACCGCCGGCTGGCCCTGTTTGAAAATGTATATCCCATCCCCCGGGGCGTCTCTTACAACGCCTATCTGATCCAGGATGAAAAGACGGCCCTGCTGGATACGGTGGATCAGGCCATCGCGGAGCGGTTCTTTGAGAATCTGGAACACGCCCTGCAGGGCAAGCCTCTGAATTATGTGATCGTCAACCACATGGAGCCGGATCACGCCGCCACGCTGGGAACGGTCCTGAGCCGCTACCCGGAGGCCACCGTCATCGGCAACGCCAAGACCCTGCCCATGATCAAGCAGTTCTTTCCCATGGAGGTGGAGGGCCGCTTCCAGGCGGTGAAGGAGGGGGATACCCTGTCCCTGGGCCGCCACGAGCTGACCTTTGTCATGGCCCCGCTGGTCCACTGGCCGGAGGTCATGATGACCTATGATACCACGGAGAAGGCCCTGTTCAGCGCCGACGCCTTCGGCACCTTCGGCGCTATGGACGGCAACATCTTCGCCGACGAGGTGAATTTCGAGCAGGAGTGGCTGGACGACGCCCGTCGGTATTACACCAACATCGTGGGCAAATACGGCACGCCGGTGCAGAACGTGCTGAAAAAGGCGGCGGGACTGGATATTCAGTACCTCTGCCCCCTCCACGGTCCCATCTGGCGGGAGAACATCGGCTGGTTCCTTGAGAAGTACAAGCGCTGGAGCACCTACACGCCGGAGGCGTGGACAGCCGCTATTTTCTGCGGCTCCATCTACGGCCACACGGAAAACGCCTGCGAGATCCTGGCCTCCCGTCTGGCGGAAAAGGGCGTGCGGCACGTGCGGATCTTCGACGTGTCCCACACCGACGTATCCGAGCAGGTCAGCGCCGCGTTCCAGTGCAGCCATCTGGTGTTTGCCAGCGCCACCTACAACGGCGGCATCTACACCCCCATGGAGACGCTGCTGCTGGAACTGAAGGCCCACGCACTCCAGAACCGCACCGTGGCCCTCATTGAAAACGGCAGTTGGGGCCCTGCCGCCGCCCGGCTCATGGCCAAGCACCTGGAGGAGATGAAGGGCATGGAGCAGATCGCACCGCCCATCACCATCCGTTCCGCCGTGAAGGAGGAGCAGTACCGGAAGCTGGAGGATCTGGCCGACCTGATCGCTGCCGACATCGCAGCCGAAGAATAAGTGAAAACCCCCATCTCCGCTTCTCGCGGAGACGGGGGTTCATTTTGGAATGAGGACAACAAGCAGTCCCGCGGCAAAAATGCCGCGGGACTGGTTTTGCGTATTTACAGCAGGATTATCCCGGCTTCCTCACATTGTTTCATGGTCTCGGCGTCCCAGATGCTGGCCTGAACCTCGCCGATGTGGCAGTTGCCGATCATCAGCATGCAGAGGCGGCTCTGGCCGATGCCGCCGCCGATGGTCTGTGGCAGCTCGCCGTTCAGCAGCATCTTGTGGAAGGGCAGCTCCGCCCGTTCCTCGCACCCGGCCAGCTTCAGCTGGCGGGCCATGGATTCCTCATCCACCCGGATGCCCATGGAGGAGATCTCAAAGGACCGCTCCAGAATGGGGTTCCACATGAGAATGTCGCCGTTGAGGGCCCAGTCGTCATAGTCGGGGGCACGGCCGTCATGCTTTTCGCCGGATCTCAGCTTGCCGCCGATCTGCATGAGGAACACGGTGTGGTGCTCGGCGCAGATGGCGTGCTCCCGCTCCTTGGGGGTCTTGTCCGGCCAGCGGTCCTCCAGCTCCTGGGTAGTGACGAAGTACACCTCCCGGTCCAGCTTGATCCGCAGGCTGGGGAAGGCCACATTCAGCGCGTCGCTGGTCTCACACACGGCGGCGACGATGGCCCGGACGGTGGCCTTCAGATACGCCTCGTTCCGGTCCTCCCGGGAGATGATCTTCTCCCAGTCCCACTGGTCCACATAGACGGAGTGGATGTTGTCCAGATCATCCTCATCCCGGCGGATGGCGTTCATATCGGTGTACAGGCCCTTGCCCACGTGGAAGCCGTAGCGCTTCAGGGCCAGGCGCTTCCACTTGGCCAGGGAGTGGACCACCTCGGCGTCCTTGCCCACGCCGGGGATATCGAAGCTGACGGGACGTTCCGTGCCGTTGAGGTTGTCGTTCAGACCGGAGTCGGAGGCCACGAACAGGGGGGCGGACACCCGGCGCAGGTTCAGCGCGTTGGAGAGGTTGGTCTGAAAGGATTCTTTGATGAATGCGATGGCCCGCTGCTGTTCATAGTTAGGCAGGGGAGCGGTATAGCCCTGCGGAATCACAAGATTGTTCATGGGATCTCCTTTTTTATTGTCAGTTCAGCTTGTCCAGTCCCAGACGCAGACGGCGCAGGGTCTCATCCTTGCCCAGCAGGTGGCAGATCTCCACGGCGCCGCCGGGCGTCACCAGCTTGCCGGCTGCGGCAATGCGGACAGGCCACATCAGCGTGGCGTTCTTGACCTCCAGCTTGGCAGCCAGATCAATGAGGGTATCGTGGATCGCGTCCATAGTCCAGTCGGAAATGGCTTCCAGAGCGGGGATGGCGGCCTCCAGCATAGCCTTGGAGACCTCGGCGTTGGTCTTGGACTTCTTGTTAGTGAAGAACTCAACGTCATAATCGGGCAATGCGTCGAAGAAATCGACCTTTTCGGGAATGTCCGTTAGCTTTTCGCACCGGGCCTGCAGCAGCGCGGCGATCCCGGCGGCGTCGATAGCGGAGTTCTTCACCGCCTGACGGATGTAAGGCTCTGCAACCTCTGCAAAGGCGGCAGGCTCCATGGCCCGGAGATAGGTGGCGTTGAAATAGGTCAGCTTCTCGATGTCGAAAATAGCGGGGGACTTGGAGATACCGGCGATGTCGAACACCTTCACCAGCTCGTCCAGAGAGAAGATCTCCTGCTCGGCGTATTCGCCCTTGGGCGCCCAGCCCAGCAGCGCCACATAGTTCAGAATGGCGTCCGTCAGGAAGCCCTGGGCCTTCAGATCCTCATAGGAGGGATCGCCGTGGCGCTTGGACATCTTGTTGTGCTGGTCCCGCATGACGGGAGAGCAGTGGACGTAGGTGGGGACCTCCCAGCCGAAGGCCTCGTACAGCAGATTGTACTTAGGCGCGGAGGACAGGTACTCGCTGCCCCGGACCACGTGGGTGATGCCCATGAGGTGATCGTCCACCACGTTGGCGAAGTTGTAGGTGGGCAGGCCGTCCCGCTTCAGCAGCACCTGATCGTCCAGAGTCTTGTTCTCCACGGTGATGTCACCGAAGGACACGTCGTGGAAGGTGGTGGTGCCCTCGTGGGGGATCCGCTGACGGATCACGTAGGGCTTGCCGGCGGCCAGATTGGCGGCCACTTCTTCCTCACTCAGATTCCGGCAGGGATCGTCCGCCCGGTCAAACTCGCCGGAGTCCTCCTCGGATTCCGCCTTCTCGCAGAAGCAGTAGTAGGCTGCGCCCTTTTCCACCAGGAGCTGGGCGTAGGGCAGATACAGGTCCCGGCGCTCGGACTGGATATAGGGGCCGGTGGGGCCGCCCACATCCGGGCCTTCATCGTGATCCAGATGGCACTCCTTCATGGTGCGGTAGATCACGTCCGTAGCACCCTCCACCAGACGGCCCTGATCCGTATCCTCGATCCGGAGAATGAAGGTGCCGTCGGCGTGGCGGGCGATGAGCCAGGTGTACAGCGCGGTGCGCAGGTTGCCCACGTGCATATAGCCGGTGGGGGAGGGGGCGAACCGGGTACGGACCTTCCCCTTGGGGATGCGGGCTTCCAAATCTTCAAAAAATGTCTTATCCAAAGCCATGAATGATACCTCCATGTCAAAATATACGTAATTACACAAAATACATTATCCCTATTTCAGACAGGAAAGTCAAGAGTTCGGATTGCAATTTTTAAAGGGGAGTGGTATACTGTATCAGTTAAAATATGCCCTGTACAGATACGTCTGCCGGTTTCCGGCCGAAATACAGAAAAGCGAGGTACTATTATGGAGAACGAAGTTCAGAAAAAAAGAATTCTAAGCGGCATCCAGCCCTCCGGCGACCTGACGCTGGGGTCCTATCTGGGCGCCATCCGCAACTGGGCGGCGCTGGCGGATGAGTATGACTGCTACTATATGATGGCCGACATGCACACCATCACCGTGCGGCAGGTCCCGGCGGAGCTGCGGCGGCACACCCTGGTCCAGCTGGCGGCCTATATCGCCAGCGGTCTGGACCCGGAGAAAAACGTGCTGTTCGTCCAGTCCCATGTTCCGGCCCACGCCCAGCTGGGCTGGGTGCTGGACTGCTACACCATGTTCGGCGAGCTGAGCCGCATGACCCAGTTCAAGGATAAGTCCGCCAAGAACGCCGACAACATCAACGCGGGCCTGTTTACCTATCCAGCTCTGATGGCGGCGGATATTCTGCTGTATCAGGCGGATCTGGTGCCCGTGGGCGGCGACCAGAAGCAGCACGTTGAGATCTGCCGGGACATTGCCACCCGGTTCAACGGCCTTTACGGCGATACCTTCAAGCTGCCGGACCCCTACATCCCCAAGGTGGGCGCCCGGATCATGAGCCTGACCACCCCCACCAGCAAAATGAGCAAGTCCGACAAGGATCAGAACGGCTGCGTGTATATGCTGGAAAAGCCGGAGGATATCCTGCGGAAGTTCAAGAAGGCCATGACCGATTCCGACGCCTGCGTCCGCTTTGACCCGGAGAACAAGCCCGGCGTCTCCAACCTGATGCAGATCTACTCTGTGGCCACCGGCAAGAGCTACGAGGCCATTGAACAGGAGTTCGCGGGCCAGGGCTATGGCAGCTTCAAAGCCGCTGTGGGCGAGTCCGTAGTGGAGCTGCTGCGCCCCATCCGGGAGGAGACGGAGCGCCTGCTGGCTGACAAGTCCTATCTGGAGAGTGTGTACCGCGCCGGTGCGGAGAAGGCTGCCTATGTAGCCAACCGCACCCTGTCCAAGGTCTACAAAAAAGTGGGCTTTCTGGCCCGGTAACGGCGGAGGAAACATGAGATTTGACAATCAGCTGATGGCGCCGGTGGCGCTGGCATTGCTGACGGCTTTGGTGGTCAGCTTTCTGATGACACCGGTGGTCAAGAGCTTTGCTTACAAGGTGGGTGCGATCGACGTACCCAAGGACGAGCGGCGGATGCACCACAAGCCCATCCCCCGGCTGGGCGGTCTGGCGATCTTCACCGGCTTTATGGCCAGCATCCTGCTGTTCGTGGATATCCGACTGAACCCCCAGATGCAGAGCATCCTGCTGGGCGCGGTCATCATCGTGGTGCTGGGCGTGGTGGATGACATCATGGCCCTGCCCGCCAAGCTGAAATTCGTGATCCAGATCGTGGCGGCGCTGATCCCGGCCCTGAACGGCGTGTCCATTCAGGCGTTATCCAACCCCAACATCTTTTCTCCCAATGCCTATTGGGTGCTGAACTGGCTGTCCGTCCCCATCACGGTGCTGTGGATCGTGGGGATCACCAACGCCGTGAACCTTATCGACGGACTGGACGGCCTTGCCAACGGCGTGTCCGCCATCTCCGCCGCCACGGTGCTGGTCATCGCCCTGATCTGCTCCGAGGCTCAGGTGGCCGTGGTGATGGCGGCGCTGGTGGGTGCCTGCGTGGGCTTCCTGCCCTATAACCTGAACCCCGCGAAGATGTTTATGGGCGATACCGGCGCTACATTTCTGGGTTTCATTCTGTCCACCATGTCCATTCAGGGCCTTTTCAAATTCTACGCGGTGATCTCCTTTGCCGTGCCGTTTTTGATCCTGGGTCTGCCCATTTTCGACACAGCCTTCGCCATGATCCGCCGGATGGCCCACGGCCAGAGCCCCATGCACGCCGACCGGGGCCACATCCATCACCGGCTCATCGACATGGGTCTGAACCAGAAGCAGGCGGTGGCAACGCTGTACGTCATTTCCGGTATTCTGGGTCTGTCCGCCGTGGTGCTGACCACTGGCGGCGAGGCGAAGGCCATGCTGCTGCTGATCGCTCTGTGCGTTGTGGCGGTTGTGGCCGCCCGGGTGGTGTTCCCCAAGGAAGTGAAGGAGGAACTCCACGAGGAACTGGAAGAACTGACAGAGTTGGGCCATCACGAGGAAAAAGACAAGCAGAAGGAGGACGGCAGCCATGAATAAGCTGCGGATCATGAGCGTTTTCGGCACCCGGCCGGAAGCCATTAAAATGTGCCCGCTGGTGAAGGAACTGGCCTCCCGGCCGGAGATCGAGAGCCTTTGCTGCGTGACCGCCCAGCACCGGCAGATGCTGGACAGTGTGCTGGAGGTTTTTGAGGTAAAGCCCGACTGGGATCTGGACATCATGACCCCCCGGCAGACCTTATCCACCATCACCAGCAAGTGCCTCACCGGTATGGACGAGGCCATTGACACCCTGAAGCCGGATATGATCCTGGTCCACGGAGACACCTCCACCACCTTTGCCGGGGCACTGTCCGCCTTCTACCATCAGGTGAAGGTGGGCCATGTGGAGGCCGGTCTCAGAACCTATGACAAGTATTCTCCCTTTCCGGAGGAAATGAACCGAAAGCTGGTTTCCTCCATTGCGGATCTCTATTTCTGCCCTACGGTGAACAACAAGAATAACCTCCTGCGGGAGAATATCACCGAGGGGCTGTTCGTCACCGGCAATACGGTGATCGACGCGCTGAAAACCACCGTCCGGGAGGATTACAAATTTTCCACAGACGAATTGAACCACCTGCCCTACGGGGAGAAAAAGATCATCCTCGTCACCTGCCACCGCCGGGAGAATTACGGCGAGCCCATGAAGAACATCATGCTGGCGCTGCGGCAGATCGCGGAGGAGAATCCGGAGGTGGAGCTGGTGTACCCCGTCCACCTCAGCCCGGTGGTCCGGGAAGCGGTGGACACCTATCTCCGGGGCGCGCCCCGGGTGCACCTCATCGACCCGCTGCCTGCCGACGAGATGCACAACCTCATGGCCCGGTCTTACCTGGTGCTGACGGACTCCGGCGGACTTCAGGAGGAGGCCCCCGCACTGGGCAAGCCGGTGCTGGTGATGCGCCGGGAGACAGAGCGTCCCGAGGCAGTGGCCGCCGGGACGGTGAAGCTCTGCGGTGTGGTGCAGGACGACATCGTGACCATGGCGGAGCGGCTGATCCGGGACAAGTCCGCCTACGAGAAAATGGCCCATGCCGTGAACCCCTACGGAGACGGACAGGCCTGCCGCCGGATCGTGGATGACATTTTGTGGTACTTTGGCCGCCGGGAGCAGCCGGCGGAGGACCTTGCGTAAATGAGAGGGGAGGAGGGACGGCATGAAGCGGACACAGAAGCTGGTGACATGGGGCATTGTGATCTTGGTGGTGCTGGTGGTGCTGTTGATGCTGGTGAGCAACCTGCGCCGTTCCTCCCGGGTGGTCCTGCCGGACACCAATACCAGTGCCGAGGGCGGCGGAGACCTGCCTGCGGAGGGCGGCGCCCTGACAGTGGTGGAGGTGACGCCGGAAACGGTGCAGGCCGCCATTGAGACGCTGCGCCGACCGGAGGCATACAGCCGCACGGTCACAGTGGAGTATCTCTGGACCGGCGGCAGCGGCACCATCGAGCTGTCTACGGCGGTCAGTGCCCCGTGGACCCGCGTGGATCGGACCCTGCCGGACGGCCAGATCCGCCATAGCATTACCGACGGCGAGACTACCTACATCTGGTATAACGGGGAGTCGGAGGTATATACCGGCCCCGCCGGGGCCATCTCCGCCGACGCGGAGGAGACCATCCCCACCTACGAGGACGTGCTGGCGCTGTCCCCGGAGCGCATCGTTCAGGCGGACTACCGGGTGGTGTCCGATGTGCGCTGCATCTACGCGGAAACGGCGGAGGACGCATGGGGCTACGCCCAGCGGTACTGGGTCAGTGTGGACACGGGCCTGCTGGTGGTGGCGGAACGTCTGCAAAAGGGCGAGACCGTTTACCGGATGGCGGCGCTGGAGGCGGACCAGACGGCTCCTCCGGCGGAGACCTTCACCCTGCCGGACGGCACAGACCTGCTTCACAGGTAAACAACGGCACCCACGGATATTTCGCACCCGTGGGTGCTTTTTTGAAAACAGTGAAACAGAACCAGCCATGCCAAATGCGGCACGGCTGGTTTTACAATCTATGGAAGGCAAAAATGCTTTACAGAAATAAACGGGGGTTATGCTGAAAAAAGACCGCTGATCCGCCTGGCTTACTGGTAGATGGGGAACTTGCGGCAGAGGGCATCCACCTCGCTGCGGACCTGCTCCCGGCAGGTGTCGAAGTCCCGGGCCGTCTGGCCCATCCAGTGGGCGATCTGCACCATCTCAGGCTCCTTGAAGCCACGGGAGGTGACGGCGGGAGTACCCACCCGGACGCCGCTGGTGACAAAGGGCTTCTCCGGGTCATTGGGAATGGCGTTTTTGTTGACGGTGATCTGAACCTCGTCCAGTCTCCGCTCAAACTCCTTGCCGGTGATGTGGAAATTCCGCACGTCTACAAGGCAGAGGTGGTTGTCCGTGCCGCCGGAGACGAGACGGAACCCTTCTTTTACCAGTTCCTCCGCCAAGACCTTGGCGTTTTTCACGATCTGTTCCGCGTAAGCCTTGAATTCCGGCTTCAGCGCCTCCCCAAAGCAGACGGCCTTGGCGGCGATGATGTGCTCCAGCGGGCCGCCCTGAGTGCCGGGGAACACGGCGGAATTGATCTTCTTGTAGATGGCCTCATCGTTGCAGAGGATCAGGCCGCCCCGGGGACCGCGAAGGGTCTTGTGGGTAGTGGTGGTCACCACGTCCGCATAGGGAATGGGGGAGGGGTGAAGCCCAGCCGCCACCAGACCGGCGATGTGGGCCATGTCCACCATGAGATACGCGCCCACGGCATCGGCCACCTCCCGGAATTTAGCGAAGTCGATGACCCGGGGATAGGCGGAGGCACCGGCAATGATGATCTTGGGCTTGCAGGCCTTGGCGGTCTCCAGCAGCGCGTCATAGTCGATGGTCTCATCCTCGCCCAGACCGTAGGGCACGATATGGAAATACTTGCCGGAGATATTGACGGGGCTGCCGTGGCTCAGGTGGCCGCCGTGGGCCAGATTCATGCCCAGAATGGTGTCCCCCGGCTGCGCCAGTGCGAAGAAGGCCGCCAGATTGGCGTTAGCACCGGAGTGGGGCTGAACATTGGCATACTTGCAGCCGAACAACTGGCAGGCCCGCTGGCGGGCCAGCTCCTCCGTAATGTCCACCGCGAAGCAGCCGCCGTAATAGCGGTGGCCGGGATAGCCCTCGGCATATTTGTTGGTAAGGCAGGTCCCCATAGCCACCATCACCGCAGGACTGACGATGTTTTCGGAAGCGATCAGTTCAATGTTGCGCTGCTGGCGGGCAAATTCCTCCTGAACGGACGCGCCCACCTCCGGGTCTAACTGAGAAAGATACTGCATGGTATCCTGAACGATCATGTAAAGCCCCTCCTTGTAAAAAGATACTACATATTGTACCTGATGAAAGCTGAAAACGCAAGACCTATTATCCGAGGGGGGCGGGAATTCCATCCTCATACAGTCCCCGCTCCGTCAGGACCCAAGGGACCGGATAGTCATGCGGCTCCACGGGGATCTCCTGCCGGATCAACAGCTCCCGGCACAGCAGCACCGTGCCGCCCCGGTACTGGGAGAGAAACCGGTCATAGTATCCGCCGCCGTGCCCCAGCCGCTGCCCCAGATAGTTGCAGGTGACGCAGGGCAGCACGGCGAAGTCGATGGCGTCCACCGGAACGATCGGTGCGTCCGCCGTTGGTTCCAAAAGCCCGTAGCGGCCGGGGACAAGCTGATTCAGGTCCGTGATCTGGCGGGACTCCATGCGGCCCGGCTCGGTGCACAGGGGGACGCAGAGGGTCTTTCCAGCGGCGAGGGCATCCTCTAAAATCGGCCGCGTGTCGATCTCCCGATCTGTGCCCACGAAGCAGAAAACCGTCTGGGCTTCCTGATATTCCGGCATGGCCAACAGGCGATGCGCGATGGAGCGGGCGCTTTTGGCCTTATATTCCGGGGCCAAAGCCGCCTCTAAGCGGCGAACAATGGCGCGGAGCTGCTGTTTTTCTTCCTGACGGGTCATGGCAGGGGGTCCTCCTCTTTCTCTGGGCGGGCGGCTCCGTAGACGATGGCGTCGCCGCCGTATTTTTTTCGGATGGCGTCCATAGCGGACTCCAATTTTTCCTGCCGGGCGTTCCGCTGCCCGGCAGTAGGGTCGAACAGATTGGCCTGCTCATAGGCTTCCCCGGCAGGGGACAGGTGGATGGCGGTGACGGTCAGCGCCCGGATGGGGGCCGGGGGTGTCCACAGCTCCTCCGTCAAAGCCATGGCAGCGTTGGTCAGATCCCGGATGAGATGGGTGGGGGCGGGAAGCTGCTTTTGCCGGGAGCGGTCATGGAAGGCCGGGTCCCGGACGGTGACCTGGATACCCCCGGCGTACAGTCCCTCCCGCCGCAGCCGGGTGGACACGGAGTCCGCCAGAACGGCGATGCCTGAGCGCACCTGAATACGGGTGGTGAGGTTTTGGGGGAAGGTTGTGCCGTTGCCAACGGACTTCACCGGCTCCGCGTCCAATCTGGCCCGGACAGGAGCGCTGTCCAACCCGTTGGCGTATTCATAAAGCTGGGTGCCCATCTTGCCCATGAGGGTCTCCAGTGTTTCCTTCTTGCAGGCGGCCAGCTGGCCGATGGTTTTGACGCCGTATTGTCCCAGCAGCTTTTGAGCCGCGCCGCCTACATACAGCAGGTCCCCCACCGGCAGTGGCCAGACGATGGAGCGCCAGTTTTCCCGGGAAATAACGGTGGTGGCGTCCGGCTTTTTATAATCGCTGCCCAGCTTGGCAAAGACCTTGTTGAAGCTGACGCCGACAGACAGGGTCAACCCCAGCTCCCGTTTCACCCGCTGCCGGATGGCGTTCGCCAGCGCCTTGGCGTCTCCGCCGAACAGGTGGAGGGTGTTGGTCACGTCCAGCCAGCTTTCGTCGATGCCGAAAGACTCCGCTAAATCGGTATATTCGTCATAAATGGCATTGACCTTATTGGAATATTCCCGATACAGCTTGTGATGGGCGGGAAGCAGTACCAGATTGGGGCATTTCTTCTTGGCCTGCCAGATGGTCTCGGCGGTTTTGACCCCGCACTGCTTGGCAGGCTCGTTTTTTGCTAAAATAATTCCGTGCCGGGAGGCAGGATCACCGGCCACGGCCACCGGCACCTCCCGTAGCTCCGGATGAGAGAGCAGCTCCACGGAGGCATAGAAGCAGTTCAGATCGCAGTGAAAAATGACCCGGTCCATGTGCGCCTCCTTTCCGGGCAGTCGTGATGAAAATAAGAATGTCCTTACATCATGCTGAGTATAGCACATCTGTTCGGAATTGCAAAGAGAAAAAGGAACAGCGGACTTCCGCTGTTCCTTTTGGAGATTGCCAATAAAGTGGTAAATTCTCCGGGACGGTAAGGTAGGGCAGCCGTTAGCGGCTGTGCCGCTTTACGGATGCTGCATACCCCTTGCGGGTGAAGGGTGTGCGCGGGACTGCGCCCGCAGGCGCGTTTCGGAGCGCAACCGCCGCAAGGCGGCTCTTAGCGCGGAGATAACCCAAGAGGGGATACACCGTCGGCTCAAGCCAATCAGCGGATACTTTATATCCGCTGATTGGGAGCCTTCCTCGAAACAGACTCGCTTGATCCGCCACCGGCGGCGCTTCGCCTGTTTCCCTGCGCCATTGAAATCCTAAGTTTTCAGAACTTTTGTAAAGTTCTGAAAACTTGTTCAGCGGGGCGAAAAAATTTTCGACACGCTGAAAAAGGAACAGCGGATTTCCGCTGTTCCTTTTGTATATACGCGAGCAAAACTATAAGCCGGGTTCTGTATTTGACAGTCATCTATCTCGACGTACCGTTGCCGGTACGCTCAAGCCACCCCGGGAGCGGCCGGGCAAGCCTTGGGACCCGAAGTCCCTGCTCCCATACCGGTGTTGCTCCGGATAGAGTTTACAGCGATGGGTGCTTTGACGCACCATCGGGTGAGCTCTTACCTCGCCTTTCCACCCTTACCGCCAGGGCTACGCCCTGGCGGTAAGCCGATTCCTGACGGAATCGGTCGCTGCGGCGGATGATTGTAATCGCGAAGAGGGACCCTTCGTCCCTCTTCACACAACACCCCTGCGGTTCCCGCTGGGGGAGCGTTCATCAACACCGGCTTCTTACCAACATGGCGCAGCCTTGGCGGCGGTATATCTCTGTTGCACTTTTCCTGAAGTCGCCTTCGGCGGGCGTTACCCGTTATCCTTGCCCTGTGGAGCCCGGACTTTCCTCACGGAAGGGCCTTTCGCCCCTTCCGCGCGACTGTCTGTTTTCCTCGCGGGTCTATTGTACGCAAAACAGCGGGAAAAGTCAATGGGAAGTCGATCAATAAGAGAGGATCAGTCCCTTGTCCATGGCGTAGAAGCTGGTGAGACCCCGGCAGGGTAGGATCTCCACAGCCTTTACCGGCAGACGGTCCAGAATCGCGTTCCGCAGCCGCTCGGCACCTTCGGGATTCTGACAGTGGGTGATGATCACATGGCTGCCGGTGCAGTCCTTGGCATCGCTCATGAGCTGGGCGATGCCTCTAGCGGTGTGGGCCTCGCCACGGGCCTTTTTGGCCACGCGGATCGTACCCTCGGCCGTGGCTTCCGCGACAATGCGGATGCCCAGCGTCTGGAGCAGGGTGCCGGCCAGAGGCGGCATCCGTCCGTTATTCACCAGATTGTCAAAATGCTCCAGCGTGAAGCAGAGACGGGTATTCTTCTGGCAGGATTGAAGCTCCGCGCACAGATCCTCAAAGGGCAGGCCCTGTTCCGCCAGCTCGGCGGCCTTGCGCAGCAGCAGGATCATAGCGCCGGAGGTGGCACGGGAATCCAGCACAAAGATCTTTTTTTCCGGGTGCTCCGCCAGAACCAGATCTCTCGCGGCCATGGCGGCGTTATAGGAGCCGGAAAGCTGAGAGGAGATGGTCACGCAGACGGTTTCCTCGCCCTGCTCGAAGGCCTCGGCATAGGCGGCGGGGGAGGGGCAGGCGGAAGAGGAACGGTGATGGGCCAGCTTGCTCAGCAATGCCGGAATATCCAGCTCCGGCGTATCCAGATAGTCCTGACCGCCGACGTGCAGGCACATGGGCGCTACTGTCAGACGGGCGTAAGGGGAATTGAGTTCCCCGGAGATCAGATCACAGCTGCTGTCGCTGACAAGATTCAACATGATGACACACTCCTACCTCGACCCACAGGATGTTGACAGTGGATCGGCAAAAATAGTTTTCAATACTACATTTCATTGTATCTGCAAAACGGACGCTTGTCAAGTGAAAGAACATCGAAAAAGGTCAAAGGGAGGGAGCGGCCCGGTGAGAAACAGAAAAAAAGATCCCTTACATTGAATTTTTTTGCGGCGTGTGGTATGATAACCGGGCGAAAGCCGCGATGATAGACGGCTTTTATAAAGGAGCGTTTTTATGACCTTTGAAGAATATCTGTCCTCCCTGAAGGGAAAGACGGTAGGTGTGATCGGCGTGGGCGTATCCAACCGTCCCCTGATCGAAAAACTTCTGGAGCGGGGGATCGACGTCACCGCCCGGGATAAAAAAGAGGATCTGGGAGAACTGGGGCAGGCTTTGACGGCTCAGGGCTGCAAGCTGCGTCTTGGGAGCGGATATCTGGCGGACCTCCATGAGAATGTGATCTTCCGTACCCCCGGTCTGCGGCCGGATGTGCCGGAGCTGGCGGCGGCTGTGGCCGGCGGCAGCGTCATCACCTCGGAGATGGAGGCATTCTTTGCAGTCTGCCCCTGTCCCATTCTGGCGGTGACCGGTTCCGACGGCAAGACGACGACCACCACCATTATCTCCAAGCTGCTGGCGGCGGAGGGAAAGATCGTCCATGTGGGCGGCAATATCGGCCATCCGCTGCTGTGCGACACCCCGGAGATCGCACCGGAGGATATGGCGGTGCTGGAGCTCAGTTCCTTCCAGCTGATGACCATGCAAACAAGCCCCCATATCGCGGTGACCACCAATCTGGCGCCTAACCATCTGGATGTCCACAAGGACTATCAGGAGTATGTGGATGCAAAGGCAAACATCTTTACACACCAGACTGCCGGCGATATTGCCGTGTTCAACGCCGACAATGCCGATACGGTGGAGCAGGCCGCGAAAGCGGTGGGCGAGGTCCGTTGGTTCTCCCGGAAGCAGCGGGTGGACAACGGCGTGTTCTGCGAGAACGGCGTGATTTATGAAGCCGTAAACGGCGCTGTGATGCCCATCATGGAGACAAAAGACATTCTGCTGCCCGGCGTCCACAACATTGAAAACTACATGGCGGCCTTCGCCGCCGTGCGGGGTATGGTCAGCTATGAGACCATGCGGGAGATCGCGAAAACCTTCGGCGGCGTGGAGCACCGGATCGAGCTGATCCGCACCCGGAAGGGCGTCCGCTGGTACAACGATTCCATCGCGTCCAGCCCCAGCCGTACCATCGCGGGCCTGAATTCCTTCCCGGAGCAGGTGATCCTCATCGCCGGCGGCAAGGATAAGGGCATTAGCTACGCCCCCCTCGGCCCTGTGGTGAACGATCACGTCAAGCTGCTGCTGCTGTGCGGCAAAACGGCGGGGGGGATCCGGGAGGCCGTGGAGCAGGCGGAAAATTATCACGGCTTGGAGATCCTCGACGTGGCGGACTACCACGAGGCGGTGGCCATTGCCGACGCCCGCTCCCAGCCGGGGGACGTGGTGATCCTGTCCCCGGCCAGCACCTCCTTTGACCGCTTTGCCAACTTCATGGAGCGGGGCCAGGTGTTCAAGGCTATCGTCAACGAACTGAAATAATGAATAAGCCCTTCCGCATAAGCTGATAAGAGCCGAAAGCGGAGGAGGTGGGGCTGTGGGTCCCGGATTTTTCTACTATCACCGGGGGCCGGATGGCCCCCAGATCCGGCGGGCGCTGCTGCTGTTGGCCATATCCGGGCTGTTGGCATTTGCCCTGTACGCGGGAGCACAGATGCGGCCTCTGCTGGGGAGCCTTGCCACCACCCGGGTATCCAACGCCGTAAACCGCATCGTCTATCAGGCGGTGAACGAGGCCATCGACAGCGGCCAGATCGCCTACGAGCAGTTAGTCAGCTACGAAAAGGACAACGAGGGCCGCATCACCATGGTCCGCAGCAACATGGCGGCCTTTAACCGGCTGCAATCCCAGATCTTAGATCTGATTCTGGGCCGCATTGATCAGGTTTCCGCAAGAGAATTGTCCATCCCGGTGGGCAGTCTGACCGGCTCACCCCTGCTGGCTGGCCGGGGACCTCGGATCTCCGTGCGGATGGAGTCGGTGGGATCCTCGTCGGCCCGGTTTGAAAACCAGTTCGAGTCCGCCGGGATCAACCAGACCAAGCACCGGATCGTTCTGCGGATCGACGTGTACGTCAGCATCCTTCTGCCGGGATATTCCACCGTGACGCAGGTGACCAACGAGATCACTGTGGCGGAAACGGTGATCGTGGGGGAGGTGCCGGGGACCTATACCTATTTTGCGACGGACCCGGACGCCTATGCCGGCGACGCCAAGGATTACATACTCAACAAAGACTAAGGAGGACGCTCCATGGAATTTCGCACGGAGTTTGCCGATTACAAGGACGAACTGGCCTTTCTCCGGGCCTATCTTACGGAACAGGGGTATCTTTATTATGTTTTAGACGCCCCGGTGATCCCGGACTATGAATATGACCGTCTGAACCGCCGCCTGGAGGAGCTGGAGGCGGAGCACCCGGAGGAGATCACACCGGATTCCCCCACCCAGCGGGTAGGCGGCAAAATTTTAGACGCCTTCCAGCCCTATGCCCATGAGGTGCCCTTGGAAAGCCTTCAGGATGTGTTCAACGAGGGCGAGGTAGCCGCCTTCTGCGAGAAGATGGAGGAGGCCCTCGGCCCCATGGCGGAATATTCCGTGGAGCCCAAGGTGGACGGCTTGTCCGTGGCGCTGGAATACCGGGACGGCGTGTTTGTCCGGGGCGCTACCCGGGGCGACGGACGGGTGGGGGAGGACGTGACGGAGAACCTCCGCACCGTCCGTTCCATTCCCATGACATTGCCGGAAAAGCTGCCCCGGCTCATCGTCCGGGGCGAGGTCTACATGGCCCGGTCCGTGTTCGAGAGCATCAACGCCAAGCGGGAGCTGGAGGGCAAGCCCTTGATGGCCAACCCCCGGAACGCCGCCGCCGGGTCTTTGCGGCAGCTGGATTCCAAGATCTGCGCCCAGCGGCAGCTGGACATCGCCGTGTTCAATTTGCAGTTGGCGGAGGGCCGGGAATTCACCTCCCACGCGGAGACCCTTGATTATCTGGCCTCCCAGCGGTTCAAGGTCATCCCCCACAAGACCCTCCGCGGCACATCGGAGATCCAGACGGAGATCTTCCGGATCAATGACGAGCGGATGGACTATCCCTTTGATATTGACGGCGCGGTGGTGAAGGTGAACAGCCTGTCGGACCGCACGATCCTCGGCTCCACGGCCAAATTCCCCAAGTGGGCCGTGGCCTATAAGTATCCCCCGGAGAAGAAATACGCCACGGTGACGGACATCGTGGTGCAGGTGGGGCGCACCGGCGTCCTGACGCCCAAGGCGGTACTGACCCCGGTGCGTCTGGCGGGCACCACCGTCACCAACGCCACCCTCCACAATCAGGATTTCATCACGGAAAAGGACATCCGCATCGGAGATACGGTGCTGGTGCAGAAGGCGGGAGAGATCATCCCGGAGATTTTGTCCGTGGATCTGACAAAGCGCCCGGAGGGGACGAAGCCCTACACCCTGCCGGAGGTGTGTCCGGTCTGCGGCGCGCCGGTGGTCCGGGACGAGGATGGCGCGGCTCTCCGCTGCACTGGCGCGGAGTGTCCCGCCCAGCTTCAGCGGAACATCACCCACTTTGCCAGCCGGGACGCCATGGACATTGAGGGCCTCGGCCCGGCGGTGGTGGCCCAGCTGGTGGAAAACGGGCTGATCGCCAACGTGGCGGATCTCTATGACCTTCATGCGCAGGATGTGGCCCAGCTGGACCGCATGGGGGCGAAATCTGCCGAAAATCTGATCCGGGCCATTGAAAAATCCAAAGCCAATGACCTCAGCAAGCTGATCTACGGCTTGGGCATCCGTCAGGTGGGGGAGAAGGCCGCCGCTGTGCTGGCCCGGCACTTTGGGACCCTGAATGCCCTGACCGCCGCTCCGACAGAGGAACTGACGGAGATCCCGGATGTGGGTGAGATCACGGCCAAGTGCATTGTGGATTATTTGAACCAGCCTCAGGCCAAGGACCTGATTGCCCGACTGAAGGCCGCCGGGGTCAATATGGACAGCACCGTTCAGAAGGTGGATGACCGCTTTGCCGGCATGACCTTTGTGCTCACCGGCACCCTGACCCGATTTGACCGGAAAACGGCGGAGAACGAGATCGTCCTCCGGGGGGGCAAGGCCAGCGGCTCCGTGTCGAAAAAGACCACCTATGTGGTGGCGGGCGAGGCTGCGGGCAGCAAGCTGACAAAGGCCCAGCAGTTAGGCGTCCCCGTACTGACGGAGGACGAGTTCGCGGAGCTGCTGAAATGAAGCGGCTGTACGCGACACTGAAGCTCTTTCTTGGATGCAGCATCGGTATATTTTTAGGAAGATGTATCTACCTGTACTTTGATTTCAAGGCCCGTCCGGATCTGTACGCTATGCAGTCGGCACCCTGGTATGTGGACCTGAAGTTTCAGGGGATCGTTACGGCGGTTCTGGCTACCGTGCTGCTGGCGGTTATGTGGCTGATCAGGAAAAACATAGACAAAAAGGGGTGAGGGGATCATGCGTTCCCTGTTTCGGAAAATAAGGGAGGCCAACCGGCCATTCTGCACGGCGCTGGTGGCGGCGGCGGGCAGTTCCAGCCGTATGGGCGGCACAGACAAGCTGATGGAATTTCTGGACAATGTTCCTGTCCTGATGCGGACGCTGACAGCGTTACAGCGGGCAGCCGCTATCGACGAGATCATCATTGCTGCCCGGGAGGACGCACTGGTGGACATCTCGACCCTGTGCAAGACCTACGGCATTACGAAATGCAGCAAGGTGGTGCGGGGCGGTGAGAGCCGGTGTCATTCCGTGCTGCTGGCGGCATTGGAAGCCTCCCCGGAGGCGAAGCTGCTGGCGGTGCAGGACGGCGCCCGCCCGCTGGTAACGCCGGCGCTCATCGACCGCACGGTGGAGGCGGCGGCTAAGTGCGGCGCGGCGGCCCCGGCGGTGCCGGTGAAGGACACCATCAAGACCGTGGCCGAGGACGGCGCCGTGACCGGCACCCCAGACCGCAGTACCCTCCGGGCGGTGCAGACGCCTCAGGTGTTTGAGGCGGATCTGCTGAAGGCGGCCTTGCAGTCGGCGCTGGAAAACGAGGTGCCCGTCACCGATGACTGCTCTGCTGTGGAGCGGCTGGGGAAGGTGGTCTATCTCATCGACGGCGACGAGGAAAATCTGAAGATCACCACCCCAGTGGATCTGGTGATCGCGGAGGCTATTTTAGCGGAACGGGAGGGACGCTGATGACGGACCTGCGAATTGGACACGGATATGATGTCCACCGGCTGACAGAGGGCCGCAAACTCATCTTAGGCGGCGTGGAGATCCCCTACGAAAAGGGACTTTTAGGCCATTCTGACGCGGATGTACTGGTCCACGCCGTGATGGACGCTCTGACGGGGGCTGCCCGGCTGGGGGACATCGGCAAGCTGTTCCCGGATACGGACCCGGCCTACGCCGGTATTTCCAGTCTGAAGCTGCTGGCGGAGGTAGGACGGCTGCTGGCGGAAAAGGGCCGCGCCGTGGTGAACATCGACGCCACGCTGCTGGCGCAGGCTCCGAAGGTAGGCCCCTACCGACAGCAGATGGCGGAAAACATAGCAATGGCGCTGCACATCGACCCGGAGCGGGTGAATGTGAAGGCCACCACGGAGGAGGGCCTTGGCTTCACCGGGGACGGCTCCGGGATGGCGGCCCATGCCGTGGCTTTGATCGAGACGGTCAAATGACCGTTACAGTGCATATATTACAAGGAGACGTACATTCGGTACGTCTCCTTTTTTCTACGCTGCCATACCGGACGTAAGGCCGGTATGCTCGCGTCGCAGAAAGAGCGAAGAGAAGGAGGAACAAGCGTGGAATATGATCTGATCCTTGCCCGCTCCGTGACGTATGCGCAGCGGATGCAAAGAGCGTTGAACCGTGCAGGGATCCGTAGCCAGCTCTTTCGGGCGCCCCGTGACCTGACGGATCTGGGCTGCGCCTATGTGGTGCGGATCTCGCCCTACGATCTGGGAGCGGCCCTGTCGCTCCTGCGGCGGGAGGGGCTTGGCCCCCTGCGGATCTATGTGCAGCGGGGCGGGGATATTCAGGAGGTGGGCCTATGATCTATCTGGACAGCGCGGCCACCACCTTCCAAAAGCCGCCTGCGGTGGGGCGGGCCATGACGGAGGCGCTGGCCTCTATGAGTTCGCCGGGGCGGGGCGGGCATCCGCTGGCTATGCGGGCTGCGGACACCGCCTTCCGGTGCCGCACGGAGCTGGCGGAGCTGTTTGGCCTTGACGGCCCGGAGGGCGTGGCCTTTACACTGAACGCCACTCATGCCCTGAACATTGCCATCAAAAGTCTGGTGCCCCCCGGCAGACGGGTGGTGATCTCCGGATATGAGCACAACGCCGTCACCCGACCGCTGACGGCCCTAAAAGCCAAGGTGTCCGTAGCAGGCGGACCGCTGTTCGATCAGGAGGCAGCGATCCGGGCCTTTGACGAGTTGATCGTGCCCGGCGTGGACGTTGTGATCTGCAATCATGTGTCCAATGTGTTCGGCTTTGTCCAGCCCGTTGAAAAGGTGGCGGCACTTTGCCGCAGCCGTGGCGTGCCGCTGATCGTGGACGCCTCCCAGTCTGCCGGTATCCTGCCGATCAATATGAAAAGCCTTGGAGCGGCGTATATTGCCATGCCGGGACACAAGGGGCTGTACGGCCCACAGGGCACCGGCGTGCTCCTGTGCGGGGACGGTCAGATCCCAAGACCGCTGCTGGAGGGCGGCACGGGGAGTATTTCTCTCAGTCAGGAGATGCCGGACTTCCTGCCGGACCGCTTAGAGGCCGGGACTCACAATATGCCGGGGATCGCAGGCCTGCTGGCGGGCGTTCGCTTTGTCCGCCGACAGGGGACACAGACCATTTTGCGCCATGAACACGCCCTGACCTGCCGGACGGCGGAGAGTCTGCGCCGCCTGCCCGGGGTGGAGGTGTTTGCCCGTCCCGGCTGCCCGGCCCAGGCGGGAGTGGTGTCCTTCCGGGTGCCGGGGCGGGACGTGGAGACCGTGGGCGAAGCGCTGGCGCGGCGGGGGTTCGCGGTGCGGGCGGGGCTGCACTGTGCGCCGCTGGCCCACCGCACCGCCGGGACGCTGGACACCGGCACGGTCCGGGTCAGCTTTTCCGCCTTCAACACGCCTCAGGAGGCGGACCGGCTGGCGGAGGCCGTGGGGGATATTCTCCGAAGATAAGACCTGAGACCGAAGCTAAGACCGAACCTAACCCGGAGCAGTGCTCCGGGTTTTTCCTGTTCCGAAACGGTAACAAGGTGGATATCCATGGAAACCGGAAAATAATTCTGAACGGACCATGAATTTTTAACGGTTTTCCTTGAATTTTACAGTCCGCTTCTCTATAATATAAAAATGAATGCCTATAACCCGCAGAGAGGTGAGTTGGAGCGATGAATGTAACGTTCGCGCAGGTCAGCGGCTGGGTCGTCCGGTATCTGCTGACCATTCGGATTTCAGATATATTGGATATTGCCATCATGGCATTTGTCCTCTATAAAATTTTCACACTGGTGCAGAGCACCAAGGCGGCCAGTCTGGTAAAGGGACTGCTGATCTTTTTGGCGGCGCTGGTGCTGTCCTCTGCCCTGCATCTGAACGGGATCAATTACATCATGACCCGCATGGTCAATCTGGGCCTGCTGGCCCTCATCATTCTGTTCCAGCCGGAGATCCGCCGGGTACTGGAGCAGGTGGGCAGCCGCCGTCTGGTGGCCTTCTTCATCCATGAGGAATCCGCCAGCACGATGGAACAGGCCATCGGACAGACGGTGCTGGCATGCACGGAAATGTCCCAGAGCCGCACCGGCGCCCTCATCGTCTTTGAACGGGAGATCCTGCTGGACGATATGGTCCGCAGCGGCACGGTGCTGGACGCGGCAGTGTCCGCCGAGCTGCTGAAAAACATTTTCTTCGTCAAGGCCCCCATGCATGACGGCGCGGTGATCGTGCGCCACGGGCGGGTGCTGGGCGCTGGCTGTATGCTGCCCCTGAGCAAGAACGTGAACCTCTCCCGCGACTTGGGTATGCGCCATCGGGCCGGTATCGGTATGAGTGAAAACTCCGACGCCGTGGTGGTCATCGTCTCCGAGGAGACCGGCTCCATTTCCGTGGCCATCGGCGGAATGCTCAAGCGGCATCTCAAGCCGGAGACGCTGGAAAATCTCCTGCGGAATGAATTGCTTCCCCGGGAGGAAGACAGCGAGGACCGTCTGAAGTTCAACCTGCTGAACCTCCTGCGGAGCAAAAAGAATGGAGGCGAGGAAGATGCGTAAGACACAGAATCCGCGGAATATCCTGTATCTGGTCCTATCCATCGTGATCGCCGCCGGTATCTGGTACTATGTGGACGAATTCAACGGGCGGGTGGTGACCCAGACCGTTACGGGAATCCCCATTGAGTATATCAATCAGGACGCACTGGCAGACAATGGGCTGATGCTGGCGGAAGGCGAAGACAGCGGTACCAGCACCACCATCGACATCACCTTTAAGGGAAACCGGCGGCACATTGTTCAGCTGGATCGTTCCAAGATCCGGGTAACGGCCAATCTGGCCAGTATCACGGAGGCCGGCATCCAGAGCGTGAAGCCGGATCTGACCTATACGGACCGGAAATTCAACTCCGGCAATACCTCGGTAGAGGAGCAGAGCCTCTATATGGCCACGGTCAATATCTGCGAACTGAGCCATAAGGAAGTGGAGCTGCGCTGCGAGCTCACCGGCAATGTGGCGGAGGGCTATTCCGCCGGTAAGGTCCAGCTTTCTCAGACCAGTATCGCCGTCCGGGGCCAGGAAGAGGAAATTGCCAAGGTCAGCTATGCCAAGGTGATTTTTGACATCGGCAAGAATACCAAGGAGACCGTCACGGCGGATCTGGATTATCAGTTCTATGATGAGGACGGCCAGGTGCTGAACCTCTCCGGCATCCATGCCGAGGCGGGTCAGATCCAGGCGACTCTGCCGGTGTACGTCACCAAGGAGCTGAAGCTGACGGTGGACTTCAAGGAAGCTCCCGGCGCACAGCTGGAGAACATGATCTGGGCCATCAAGCCGGAGAGCGTTGTGGTTTCCGGTGACGCCTCTGTTCTGAACGATATGGATTCCATTGTGCTGGACAGCTTTGATCTGCTCAGCGTGACCACGGAAAGCACCAGCCACAGCTACGCCATTCTGGTGCCGGACGGCTGCGAGAATCTCAGCGGCGTGACCCGGGCCACACTGGAGATCGGCTATCCGGATAAGACGGTGGCGGATGTGACCACTCACAACATCCGGGTGGAAAACGCCTCGGCCAGCCGGAACGTGGAGCTTCTGACACAGGAACTCTCCGTGCGGATCTTCGGCACAGCGGTGGAGATGGAGGGCATCACCGGTGAAGATGTGGCGGTGGTGGCGGATCTCAGCGATTACGCGGTGGCCTCCGGCACCTATATGATCCCGGCTCAGGTCCGGGTGGGAGACGGAAAGACCATCGGCGTTTCCGGGACCTATCAGATTCAGGTCCGTATTCCCGAATCCTGAACTGGCGCGGCCACAGCATTTGACAGAAAATTAGGAGCGATACCATGACACAGATTGCAACAGTTGAAAGAATTTTGGACGATACCCACGCGGAGATCTCCGTTCCCCGGAAGTCCGCCTGCGGCCATGACTGCGAGGAGTGCGCGGGCTGCGGCGTCAGCGGCGTTTCCGTTTACGTCAAGGCGCTGAACACCGTCGGTGCCCGTCCGGGCCAGAAGGTGGTGGTGGAGAGCGACACGAAGAAAATGCTCAAGATCGTCAGCTTTGTTTACCTGATCCCGGTGATCCTGTTTCTGGCGGGATACCTGATCATGCTGGCCTGCAGCACCAGCGTGGCGGTGCAGTATACCGCGGCAGTGGCCGGAGCCGTGCTGGGAATTTTGCTGGCTATCTGGTATGACCGCCGGGTGAAGGCCCGGGGCGGGCTGTCCTTTACCATCGTGCGGGTGTTCTGATGTTCGGATATGTGCGGCCCTCCGTCCGGGATCTGCCGGAGGAGGAACTGGACCGGTTCCGCGCCATGTACTGCGGACTGTGCCACACCCTGTCCCGGCGGTACGGACAAGCTGCCCGCTTCATCCTGAACTACGATTTTACCTATCTTGCCATCCTGCTGTCCGATGGGACGGCAGGGGCGCAGGGAGCCGGGCGGTGCTATACCAGTCCGATCAAAAAACGGCCCTTTTTAGAGCCTACCGCCGCTATGGAGCTGGCGGCGGACGAGAGCGTGATCTTAGCCTACTGGCAGCTGCGGGACGGCGTGGAGGATCACGCTTGGGCCTCCGGCCTGAAATACCGGACAGGCGCCCGTCTGCTGGAATCCGCTTACAAACGGGCGGCGGCCCTTCGACCGGAATTCGATCAGGCAGTGTGCCGCCAGCTTCAGCTCCTGAGCGCATTGGAGCAGGCAAAGGACCCGTCTATGGACAGAGCCGCCGACAGCTTTGCCGTACTGCTTTCCAGCGCTGCGGAGGAGCTGACGGACCCCGTCCGGAAGCGGATCATGGAGCAGATTCTGTATCATCTGGGCCGCTGGATCTACCTGATCGACGGGGCAGACGATTTGAAAAAAGATGCGGAGAGCGGCAATTATAATCCGGTAGCTCTGCGGTACGGACTGACAGACGGCACATGGACGCCGGAGAGCCGCAGGGACTTTGCCACGACCCTGGACCATTCCATCCACCAGATGGCCGCAGCCTTTGAGCTGTGGGATTTCGGCGTGTGGACGCCGGTCCTGCAGTCCACCTTTTACGGAGGGCTGTTTCAGGTGGGAAAAGCCGTGCTGGACGGCAGCTTCCATCGCCCCAGCAGAAAGAATATCAGAGAGATTGAGGAAACCGAATGAACGATCCATACGAGGTCCTGGGAGTTCCCCGGACCGCCACCGATGAGGAAATCAAAAAGGCTTACCGGAATCTGGCCCGGAAATATCATCCGGACAATTACCATGACAGCCCTCTGGCTGATCTGGCGCAGGAGAAAATGAAGGATATCAACGCCGCTTACGAGCAGATCACCAAGGAGCGCAGCGGACGGGGAGACAGTCCCGCCGGCGGCTATCGCCAGAACGCCTATGGCGGATACGGCGGCCAGAGCTACTCCGGCGGGGACAGTGTGTTTCAGCAGGTGCGCTACGCCATCCAGCTGGGAGATCTTGGTCGGGCGGAGGCGCTGCTCACCAATTACAGCAACCACAATGCCGAGTGGAATTTCCTGAAGGGCGTTGTATGTGCCCGCCGGGGCTGGATGGACGAAGCCAAGCGTTACTATGAGACTGCCTGCCAGATGGACCCCGGCAATCTGGAATATCAGCGGGCGCTGGACTATATGGAAAACGGCCCCCGACAGGCTTACACGCCAGGCGGAACCACCTTTGGGACGGACCTGTGCGGCAGTAATCTGTGCCTGCCTATGTGCTGCCTGTGGTCACTTTGCAGCGGCAGTGTGCCAATCTGCTGCTACTGCTGATAAATAACGTGTAAAACCGGCGGAAACGTGCTCTGACAGGGAAGAATGACCGTTTGCGGAAGGCGTTTCCCCGTAAAATAGGAGGAATCAGCATGATCAAAAGCATGACCGGCTACGGTCGGGCGAGAGAGGTGCGGAACAAGCGGGATATCACCGTGGAGGTCCGCTCCGTCAACAACCGGTATCTGGACTGCACCGTGAAGATGCCCCGGATGTACAGCTTTGCGGAGGATGCCGTGAAGCAGTGCGTGCAGAAGGCTATTTCCCGGGGCAAGGTGGATGTGTTCATCACGGTGGATGCCTCCGCCGCAGACGTGGCCAAGGTCACGGTAAACCGGGAGCTGGCGGCCCAGTATGCCGCTGCACTGGCAGAGCTGTCTGAGGTCTGCGGCACGGAGTCCAAGGTGACGCCGGAGCAGCTTTCCCGGTTTCCGGACGTCCTGACGGTGACGAAGGAGGACGAGGATCTGGAAACGGTGTCTGCGGACCTGTGCGCCGTGGCGGAGCAGGCGCTGGAAGCCTACAACGCCATGCGGGCCGTGGAGGGCCGGAAGCTGGCGGAGGACATCGGCAACCGCCTGACCTATATTGAGAACTATACGTCTCAGGTGGAGCAGCGTTCCCCGGAGACTGTGACGGAGTACCGCGCCAAGCTGACGGCCCGGATGGAGGAAGTGCTTCAGTGCACCACCATCGATCCTCAGCGGATCCTGCAGGAGGCTGCCATCTACGCCGATAAGGTGGCCGTGGACGAGGAGACCGTCCGCCTGCGGAGCCATGTGGCCCAGCTGCGGACCATGCTGGAATCCGATGAGCCTATGGGACGGAAGATGGACTTCCTGATCCAGGAGGTCAACCGGGAGTCCAACACCATCGGCTCCAAGTGCTGCGACGTGGCCATCGCTCAGGTGGTGGTTGGCCTCAAGGCAGAGGTGGAGAAGATGCGGGAACAGGTCCAGAACGTGGAGTAAGCCATGAAGCTTATCAACATCGGTTTTGGAAATCTGGTATCCCAGGAGCGGCTGGTGGCCATCGTCAGCCCGGATTCCGCACCCATCAAGCGAATGGTGCAGGAGACCCGGGAGCGCGGTATGCTCATTGACGCCACCTACGGTCGCAAGACCGCGTCCATTTTCATCATGGACAGCGATCACGTGATTTTATCGGCGCTGCCGCCGGAGCGGTTCAGTCCGAAGGAGCAAGAGGGAGAGGGATCATGAGAGGAAAAACGTTTATTATTTCCGGCCCATCCGGCGTAGGCAAGAGCACGGTGCTCAGCGCTCTGCTGGAGAAGCGGAAGAACCTGTATTTTTCAGTATCCGCCACCACCAGAGACCCCCGGCCCGGTGAACTGGACGGCATCCATTATCATTTTATGGATGCGGAGTCCTTCCGCAAGTGGATCGCCATGGACCAGTTTCTGGAATACGCCGAATATGTGGGCAACTTCTACGGCACCCCCAAGCGGTTCGTGGATGAGGCCATGGATAAGGGGCAGGATGTGATCCTGGACATTGAGGTGCAAGGCGCCTTACAGGTCACCAGCAAGCGGCCCGACACGGTGAAGATCTTCATCGCCCCGCCCAGCTGGAAGGAGCTGGAACGCCGTCTGAAGGACCGGGGCACCGACGATCCGGAGAAAGTGCAGAAGCGTCTGCTCCGGGCCAAGGTGGAGTTCCAGACTGCCCATACCTACGATTATTTTGTCATCAACGATACGGTGGAGGATGCCGTCCGGGAGCTGGACGCCATCATCACCGCCGAGCACTGCAAACCCAAGGAGCGTATGTCTGTTCTGGCGGAGTGACCGCCGTTTATTCCCTGATACAATAAAGAATTAAAGCCGCACAGCGGCAGATTGGAAGTAGAATATTATGATGCTGTATCCCGCTATGAACAAGCTGAAAAGTCATATCCCCAACCGTTATATGCTGGTGAACGTGGTGGCCCTTCGCGCCCGCCAGATCGCCGACGATGCCGAGGAAGCCGGCGTCCAGCTGGACGAGAAGCCCGTGACTCTGGCCATCCATGAGGTTGCGGACGGTAAGATCGACGCCAGCGGTATGGATCTGACCATTTCTGTCGATAACTGATCGAACACATCATCGGAGGAGGGCGAGGCATGGAGACCGCGGACATGGTAAAGGTTGCGGTCAGCGCCGCGCCCTATTCCATTGATAAGCCGTATAGCTATCTGGTGCCGGAATCGCTGGCAGCGGCGGCAGTCCCCGGCGTTCGGGTCATGGTGCCCTTTGGACGGGGCAATAAGGAGAGCGAGGGCCTGATCCTGGCCCGTGTTCAGGAGCCGAAGCTGCCGGGGAGCAAGGCCATCCGGCAGATATTGGATCCGGAGCCGGTGCTGGATAAGGCCGGTATCGATCTGGCGCTGTGGATGCGGGGCCGGTATTTCTGCACAGTGTTCGAGGCGGTGAAAACCATTCTCCCCGCCGGACTGTGGTACGGTCTGCGGGAGATCTGGTCGCTGGCTATGGAGCCGGAGGCCGCCCGCTCCGCTGCTGTGGGCATCCCCGGCGCGTGGCAGGTGTTGGACCTGCTGGAAAAGCAGGGCGGCAAGGCGGATATCCGCGTCCTGCGGGACGCCTTGGGCGACGGGGCGGAAAAGCCCCTCAAGGCCATGAAAAAGGCGGAGATCCTCACTTGCGAGACGGATGCCAAGCGCAAGATCGCCGACAAGTCCCACCGGATGGTGGAGCTGGCGGTCAACACGGAGGACGCCTACGCTCTGACGGAGCCAAAGCGCCGCTCCGCCCCGGCGCGGTACGAGGTGGTGAACTTCTTAGCCACGGCGGGACGGACCCCGGCAGCGGAGGTCAGCTATTATACCGGGGCCTCCTCCCGGACGCTGAAGACCATGGAGAAGGCGGGACTGATCGCCTTTTCCGAGGAGGAGGAGCTGCGGGTGCCGTCCTTGGACGATGTGGAGCCGGGGCCGGAGATCGTTTTGAACGAAGAACAGCAGCGGGCTTTTGAAGAGATTTTAGGCCGGGTACAGGCGGCAAAGCCGTCGGTTACGCTGCTGCACGGTGTTACCGGCAGCGGTAAGACGCAGGTTTATCTGCGCTTGGTGCAGGAAACGCTGGCGTTGGGAAAAACCGCTATGGTGCTGGTGCCGGAGATCGTGCTGACGCCGCAGATGATGCGGAAATTCAGCTCCTACTTCGGCAGCCGGGTGGCCATGCTCCACAGCTCCCTGAAAATGACGGAGCGCTATGACCAGTGGAAGCGCATCCGCCGGGGAGAGGTGGACGTGGTGCTGGGGACCCGCTCCGCTCTGTTCGCGCCCCTGAAAAATCTGGGCCTCATCATCATGGACGAGGAGCAGGAGGGAAGCTATCAGTCGGAAAACGTACCCCGGTACGATGCCCGGGAAGTTGCCAAATACCTCTGCGTCCGGGAGAAGGCGGCGCTGGTGTTCGGTTCCGCTACGCCTACGGTGGAGACCGCCTGGGCGGTGGAACAGGGAAGCTATCAAAAGGCACTGCTGCGGCGGCGCTACAACGAAAACGCCTTGCCGGAGGTCCTCATTGCGGATCTGCGGCAGGAGATCCTGAACGGCAATCCGGGCCTGATCAGCACCCCGCTGCGGCAGGAGCTGGAAAAAAATCTGGCGGCGGGGGAGCAGAGTATCCTGTTTCTGAACCGCCGGGGCAGCAGCCGGATGCTGCTGTGCGGCGAGTGCGGCTATGTGCCCCAGTGTCCCCGGTGCAGCACCGCCATGACCTATCATTCCGCCAACGGGCGGCTGATGTGCCACTATTGCGGACATTCCGAGCCGGCGGCGGACACCTGCCCGGAATGCGGCGGCTGGATGAAGCATGTTGGCGCGGGTACGCAAAAGGTGGAGGAGGAGCTGCGGGAGCTGTTCCCGGAGGCGGGCATCCTGCGGATGGATGCCGATACCACCGCCGGGGGCCATGAGGAGATCCTGCAGACCTTTGAGCGGGAGCGCGTCCCCATTCTGCTGGGGACGCAGATGGTGGCGAAGGGACTGGATTTTGAAAACGTAACGCTGGTGGGCGTTCTCTCCGCGGATATTTCCCTGTATGTGGACAATTACCGGGCGGCGGAGCGCACCTTCAGCCTGTTGACCCAGGTGGTAGGCCGGGCGGGCCGGGGCGGGAAAACCGGCCGGGCCGTGATCCAGACCTACACGCCGGGGAACGATGTGATCCGGTGCGCCGCCCGTCAGGATTATGACGCTTTTTACGAAAGCGAGATCCGGATGCGCCGTCTGCGGCGGTATCCTCCCTTTGCGGACCTTTTCACTGTCACCGTTTCCGGAACGGAGGAGGGCCGGGTGCTCCGGGCCGCCGTGTCCGTCCGGGAGACGCTGCGGCAGCTTTGCAGGCGGCCGGAGTTGGCCGCCGGGGAGCCGGAGGTCTTAGGCCCCGCCCCCGCACCGGTGGTGAAGGTGAATAACCGGTTCCGCTACCGCTGCACACTGGTGGGAAAGAATGACAAGGCCACCCGGGAAATGCTGGCATGGCTGCAAAAGGACTTCGCCAAAGACAGCGCCAACCGGGGCATGAATCTGTTTGTGGACCATAACGCGGCGGACTGACCGCCGTGATCAAATCAAGGAGGTGCCATTCATGGCATTACGAAAGATCGTAGAACAGGGCGACGAGTGTCTGACAAAGGTCTGCCGCCCGGTGACAAAATTTGACCGGCGGCTGCATGACCTGCTGGACGATATGGCGGAGACGCTGGCAGACGCCAACGGCGCGGGACTGGCGGCACCCCAGGTGGGGATCTTGCGCCGGGTCTGTCTGGTGCTGGACGAGGAAGCGGAGGAATATTTGGAGCTCATCAACCCGGAGATCATCGCCCAGAGCGGCGAACAGACCGGGCTGGAGGGCTGCCTCAGCGTCCCCGGCAAGTGGGGCATCGTCACCCGGCCCAACCGGGTGCGGGTCCGGGCGCAGGACCGGGACGGCGACTGGTTCGAGGCGGAGGCCGAGGGCCTGACAGCCCGGGCTTTCTGCCATGAGATCGAGCATCTGGACGGCCACCTGTTCGTGGAGCACATCGACCACTTCCTCACCGACGAGGAACTGAAGGAATATCTGGAGGACGAGGAATAATGCGCATCCTGTTTATGGGCACGCCGGATTTCGCGGCGGTGTCCCTGAAACGGCTGGTGGAGGACGGCTACGAGATCTGCGGTGTGTTCACCCAGCCGGATAAGCCCCGGAACCGGAACAAAGTGACCTTCTCCCCTGTGAAGGAGTACGCCTTGTCACAGGGCCTGACTGTGTATCAGCCGACCAAACTGCGGGACGGCACGGCCCTGGAGCTGGTGAAGTCGCTGGCCCCGGAGCTGATCGTGGTGGTGGCCTATGGCCGCATCCTGCCCAAGGACATTCTGGACGTGCCGCCCCTTGGCTGCGTGAACGTCCATGCGTCCCTGCTGCCCAAATATCGGGGTTCTGCCCCTATCAACTGGGCCATGCTCAACGGTGACGCGGAGACCGGCGTTTCCATCATGTATATGGCGGAGGAACTGGACGCCGGCGATGTGATCCTCACGGCGAAAACGCCCATCGACCCGGAGGAGGATCTGCCCTCTCTGTGGGACCGGTTGGCAAAGGTCGGCGCGGAGGCACTGGCGGAGGCCCTTCCTCTGCTGGCAGCGGGGACGGCCCCCCGGACCCCGCAGGACAGCACACAGGTCACCTTTGCGCCCATGCTGTCCCGTGAGCTGTCTCCTATTGACTGGACGAAGCCCATGGCGGCCATCCGCAATCAGGTGCGGGGACTGATCCCCTGGCCCTGCGCCACGGCGGAACTGGCGGGCCAGCGGTTCAAAATTTACAAAACAGCCGTTGGCACGGCTACGGACAAGACGCCCGGTACGCTGCTTTCCGCCGGAAAGAAGGGCATCGAGGTGGCCTGCGGCGACGGGCAGAGCCTTTGGATCACGGAGCTTCAGGCGGAGGGCGGCAAACGCATGAGCGCGGCGGCCTATCTGCTGGGCCATCCCATGAATATCTGATTGGAGGAACGCCATGCCTTACTACGGTTATTACGGCGGTTACGGCGATTTTTTTGCGAATAATATCTACTGCATTTTGCTGATCCCGGTGCTCCTGCTGTCCCTGTGGGCGCAGGCGCAGGTCAGCGGAAACTTCAAACGGTACAGCGGTGTTGCCAACCGGCGGCGTCTCACCGGCGCGCAGGCGGCGGAGGCGGTGCTGCGGGCCCACGGCGTCTACAACGTGGCCATCCGGCCCTGCTCCGGCAACCTGACGGATCACTACGATCCCCGTGACAACAGCATTTCCCTGTCGGAAAACGTCTACAACTCCACCTCCATCGCGGCGGTGGGCGTGGCGGCCCACGAGGCCGGTCATGCCGTGCAGTACGCGGAAAACTACGGCCCGGTGCGGCTGCGGACGGCCATTATCCCCGCCACCCAGATCGGCTCCAAGTTTTCTTTCATCCTGCTGCTGGTGGGCATGGTCCTGTACAGCCAATCTCTGTTTTTCGTGGGTATCCTGCTGTTTTCCCTGACCACGATTTTTCAGCTTATTACCCTGCCGGTGGAGTTCAACGCCTCCCACCGGGCCTTGCAGACGCTGGAAAACGAACAGCTTTTGTATGACGATGAGCTTCCCGGCGCGCGGAAGGTGCTGAAGGCGGCGGCGCTGACCTATGTGGCGGCGCTGCTGATGTCCGCCTTGCAGCTGCTGCGCTATGTGCTCATCTTTGTGGGCCGCAATAACCGCGGACGGAGGGACAACTGATGGGCGCCCGGGAAACGGCCCTGCGGGTCCTGATGTCCTGTCGGAATAACCATGCCTGGGCGGACGCCGCTCTGAAAGCTCAGTTAGGCCGGGACGGTTTGGTGGGCCCGGAGGCAGCGCTGTGCAGCCGATTGGTTTACGGCGTGGTCCAGAACCAGCAGTTGTTGGATTTCTACCTCAGCGCGTACTGCTCCCAGAAGCCGGATCATCTTCAGCCGCCGCTGCTGGAGATCCTGCGTCTGGGTGCATATCAAATCTTATATTTGGACCGGGTACCGGACAGCGCGGCGGTGAACACCTCCGTGGAGCTGGCGAAGATCTCCGGCAGAGGGCAGGCGTCCGGCCTTGTGAACGCGGTGCTCCGCAAGATCGCTCAAAATAAGACGGCGCTGCCGCCCATCCCGGAGCGGGATGAGGTGAAATACCTCTCCATCCGGTACAGCCACCCCAAGTGGCTGGTGAAGCGGCTGCTGGCGATTTTAGGCCGGGAGGAAGCGGAGGCATTCCTGGCGGCGAATAATGATACCCCGCCTTTGACGGTACAGGTCAACCCCCTGAAAACCGATGCGGAAAGCCTGATAAAGGAACTGGAAGGCTGGGGCGTGACAGCAACCCCCCACCCCTGGGTTCCCGGCTGTCTGGAACTGACCGGAGCCGGGGATCTCACCACGCTGGCTCCCTTCCGGGAGGGTAAACTGCTGGTGCAAGACCCCGCCGCCCGGCTGGTGTCCCTGATCGCCGGCGTGCAGCCGGGGCAAAAGGTGCTGGATCTCTGCGCCGCCCCCGGCGGCAAGTCCTTCAGCGCCGCCTTTGCCATGGAGGACAAAGGAGAGATCGTCTCCTGCGACCTCCACGAAAACAAGCTGAAACGAATTCAGGAGGGCGCGGCCCGGCTGGACCTGACCTCCATCACCACCTCCGCCGGAGACGGCCGGGTGTTCCGTCCGGAATGGGCGGAGCGGTTTGACACGGTGCTGGTGGATGCTCCCTGCTCCGGTCTGGGTATCATCCGGAAGAAGCCGGACGTCCGCTACAAAAAGGCAGACGATCTGTTCACCCTGCCGGTGATCCAGACGGCGCTGCTGGACAACGCCGCCCAGTATGTGGCCCCCGGCGGCGTGCTGGTGTATTCCACCTGCACCATTCTGCCGGAGGAAAACGAGCAGGTAACGGATGCTTTCCTGACGGAGCACAGCGATTTCTGCCGGGACGGCTTCACCCTGCCGGCACCGGTAGGGGAGACGGAGGGGCAGCTGACCCTCTGGCCCCAGCGCCACGGCACCGACGGCTTTTACATCTGCCGCATGAAGCGGACATAACGAGGAATTTATGATCGATTTGAAATCCCAGACCCTGGAAGAGATGACGGCTACCCTGAAAGAGATGGGGGAGCCTGCCTTCCGGGGCAAGCAGGTCTTTACCTGGCTCCATAAGGGCGTCACCTCCTTTGACGAGATGAGCAACCTCTCCAAGCCTCTCAGGGAGAAGCTGAAGGAGCAGTGCTATATCACAGCGCCCTCCGTGGCCCGTAAACAGGTCTCCAAGCTGGACGGCACCGTGAAGTACCTGTGGCAGCTGCTGGACGGCAACTGTATCGAGACGGTGGTCATGCAGTACCACCATGGAAACACTGTCTGTGTTTCCTCGCAGGTGGGCTGCCGGATGGGGTGCGCTTTCTGCGCTTCCACCATCGCTGGCAAGGTGAGGGACTTAACACCGTCTGAAATTCTGGATCAGGTGATCTTCGCCCAGAAGGACTCCGGCCTGCCCATTTCCAATATCGTTTTGATGGGCATTGGTGAGCCGCTGGACAATCTGGACAACGTGCTGCGGTTTCTGGAGCTGGTGAACCACCCGGACGGGCTGAACATCGGTATGCGGCACATCTCTTTGTCCACCTGCGGCGTGATCCCCGGCATTGACCGGCTGTCGGACCTGGAATTACAGCTGACGCTGTCGGTTTCCCTCCACGCGCCGGACAGTGAGACACGATCCAAAATCATGCCGGTGAACCGGGCCTATGACGTGGAAAAGCTGTTTGACGCCTGCCACCGGTACTTCAAAAAGACCGGGCGGCGGATCTCCTTTGAATACGCCATGATCGACGGTATCAATGACCACGACTGGCAGGCGGATCTTATTGCCAAAAAGCTGAAGGGGATGCCGGGACATGTGAACCTGATCCCGCTGAACGATGTGGCGGAGAGTCCTCTGAAACCCTCCCGCCGGGTAGCGGCGTTTCAGAAGCGCTTGGAGTCTCACGGCCTGACCGCCACGGTGCGGCGGAGCCTCGGAGGAGATATTGACGCCTCCTGCGGCCAGCTGCGGCGGAAGGAAATGGAAGAACGGAAAAAAGGAGCGGCTGAATCATGATAAAAACCTGGGCCGTTACGGATACTGGCCTTGTGCGAAAGGAAAATCAGGATACTTACCGGATCGCCCGGAACGGTGACATCTGTGTGGTGTGCGACGGTATGGGCGGTGCCGCCGGCGGCCGGCTTGCCAGTACGCTGGCGTCGGAGACTTACGCGGCGGAGATGGAGAAGGCCCTGAAACCGGATATGACCCCGGAGCAGCTCCGGGAGGCTTCTGCCTACGCGGTGGCCATGGCCAACCGGGCCGTGGCAGAGCGGGCAGAGGCGGAGGCGGCGCTTGCCAATATGGGTACCACTCTGGTTGCCGCTGTGGCCTATGAGAACGGCGTGGTGATCACCAACGTGGGCGACAGCCGGGCCTATTACATCACGGAGGCGGGGATCACCCGCATCACCAAGGATCACTCTCTGGTGGAGACCATGGTGGACCACGGCGACATCACCGCTGATGAGGCCCGCCGCCATCCGGGGCGGAACCTCATCACCCGCGCTCTGGGCCGGGATACCAACGCTGCCTGCGACGGGTATATCCGCCCTATGGAGCAGGGGGACTTTATCCTGCTGTGCACCGACGGGCTGGTGAACACCGTCACCGATCAGGAAATGCTCTTTGAGATCGTCCACGGCGGCGATCTGGACACCTGTCTGGATCGGCTGCTGCATATTTCCAAAAGTCAGGGCGCGCCGGACAACGTGACGGCAGTCCTGATGCAGAAGCTGTAAGAAGGGGGGAGACGTATGGATCAATACATTGGAAAAATGCTGGACAACCGCTATGAGATCCTGGAGCGCATCGGCACAGGCGGCATGGCGATCGTCTACAAGGCAAAGTGCCATCGCCTCAACCGTCTGGTGGCGATCAAAATTCTGAAAAGCGATCTGGCGCAGAACGAGGAGTTCCGCCGCCGGTTCAACGCGGAGTCGCAGGCTGTTGCCCAGCTGTCTCACCCCAACATCGTATCGGTGTACGATGTGTCCCGGGGCGGCGATATGGAATATATCGTCATGGAGCTGATCGACGGCATCACCCTCAAGCAGTATATGGAAAAGCGGGGCCAGCTGAACTGGCGGGAGTCTCTGCACTTCATCACCCAGATCATGCGGGGCCTCAGCCACGCCCACAGCCGTGGCATCATCCACCGGGATATCAAGCCCCAGAACATTATGGTCCTGCGGGACGGCAGCGTGAAGGTGGCCGATTTCGGCATCGCCTGTCTGGCGGATTCCGCCCAGACCCTGACGCAGGAGGCTCTTGGCTCCGTCCACTATATTTCCCCGGAGCAGGCCCGGGGCGACCGGCCAGACGCCCGCAGCGATATTTATTCCTCCGGCGTGGTGCTTTACGAGATGCTCACCGGGCGGCTGCCCTTTGAAGGAGAGTCCGCCGTTTCTGTGGCCATCCAGCACCTCAGCTCCATTCCGCTGGCTCCGCGGGAGATTAATCCCGATATTCCAGAGCAGTTGGAACTGATCTGCATGAAGGCCATGGCCCCGGATCTGGAGCACCGTTACCAGTCGGCGGACGCCATGATCGCGGATCTGGAGGCCTTCCGGAAGAATCCGGAGGTGGAGATGAAATTCGACCTTTCGGACCTGCGTCCGGAGGAGAATGACGAGCCTACCCGGACCATCCGCACCATGCCCAGCCATACGGTGACCATCCCCGTCCATCAGCCGGAGCGGAATTATCCCCGCCGGGAACGGGACGAGGACGAGGAGCCCCGCCGCACCGGTAGCGGCAAGCGGGGCGTGCTGGTGGGTGCTGTGACGGTGGCGGCGGTAGCCGTGGTGATCGTGCTGTTCAAGACCATCCTCGGCTCCTTTGCTCCTGCGGTGGTGGACCAGTATCAGGTGCCAGATCTGTATAACATGACCATCGAGGAAGCGGAGAACAATCCCCGGATCGAAGGTGTTTTTGAGATCCAGAAGGCCGGCTCTGAGTTCAGCGCCGACGTGCCGGAGGGCCACATCCTCCGGCAGGACCCCAAGAAGGGGGAGACCCGGAAGGGCAGCCAGCTGGTGATCCAGGTGTGGGTCAGCGCCGGTGAGGAGACCGGCGAGGTGCCGGATCTGGAAAACAAATCCGAGCAGGACGCCCGTATCCTGCTGGAAAAGCTGAACAAGGAATACAATCTGGAGCTGACCGTGGAGGCCCCGGAGGAATTGAAGCAGTTCTCCGAGGAGATCACGGAGGGGTACGTCATCAAGACGGAGCCGGCTCAGGGCGAGATCCTGAAAAAGGGCGATACCGTAAAACTGATCCTCAGCAAGGGCCCGGACATCAAACCGGTAACGGTCCTGCCCTTTGTGGGAATGAGCATTGACAGCGTGCTGTCCCAGCTGGAAAGCTACAAGCTGACCTGCGACGCCGCGGATGTGGAAGTAGTGGACAGCGACAAGCCCGGCGGCACCATTGTCTGGCAGAGTCCGGCCAGCGGCGAGACCGTGCCGGAGTGGACGACCATCAAGTTCCGGGTCAGTGCGGGACTGGCCAGCAGCGCCCTGCCCATCACGGTGGACATTCCCCAGAACGGAAAGGACATTGTCAAGGTGGAGATCTATGTGGGCGACGAGCCGAATCCCCAGTACAGCGAGACTGTCTACGAGGCGGACGGAGCCGTGAGCACCACTCTTTACGGCACGGGCCGGAAAATGGTGAAGGTCTACTTTGACGGCGTGCTGGATCAGAAGCAATCCTATGAGCGGAGCTTTGGTTGATACGATGGCAGAGGGACGGATTCAAAAAGCCCTCAGCGGCTTTTACTATGTGGATACCGGCGCGGAGGTGCTGACCTGCCGTGCCCGGGGAAAATTCCGGAAGGAGGGCCTGGCCCCTTTGGTGGGGGACCGGGTGACGGTCCGGGAGCTGGGAAACGGCGAGGGGTTCGTAGAGTCTATCCTCCCCCGGAAAAACGCCTTTGAGCGGCCGGCAGTGGCGAATATCGACCAGTTGGTTGTGATCGGCTCCGCCGCCATCCCCAAAACAGACCCCTTTCTCATCGACCGCATCGCGGCCATCGCTGCCCTGAAGGGCTGCGAGGTGGTGGTGCTGCTGAATAAGTGCGATCTGGACCCGGCAGAGGAGCTGTACCGCATCTATACCGCCGCCGGGTTCCCGACACTGCGAATCAGCGCGGAGACCGGAGAGGGTCTGGAGGAACTAATCCCCTTGACCGCTGGTAAGTTATCTGCCTTTACAGGCAACTCCGGCGTAGGAAAATCCAGTATCCTGAATGCGTTGGACCCGGCGTTCCAGCTAAAGACCGGGGAGATCAGCACGGCGCTGGGGCGGGGACGCCACACCACCCGCCATGTGGAACTGTTCCGTCTGAGCTGCGGGGCGGAGATCATGGATTCACCGGGATTTTCCTCCTTTGAAACGGAGGAACTGAATCTGGAGCTGAAACACCGCCTGCCAGAGACCTTCCGGGAGTTCGCTCCCTATTTGGGGGAGTGCCAGTTTTTGGATTGCAGCCATACCAAGGAAAAGGGGTGCGCCGTGCGGGAAGCGCTGGAAGCGGGGAAACTCCAGCCCAGCCGGTATCAGAGTTATCTGCGCCTGTTCAAGGAATTGAAACCTCTGCGGGAATGGCAGGAAAAGCGGAAATAAGTACGCCCCAATTTGCGCCCCGTTTGTGAGATATGCCAGTCTCACAAGCGGGGCGCTTTTCTGCGTCAAAATGGAGGGTTGGAAACACTCCGGCTCGCAATCAGAGCGCTGCGTTCTCATCGGGCCTGCTTCTCCTTGCGGAAAACGGTATGCTGTGGTAACATATATCAATCAACTGAAATGAATGGAAGGATCAGGAAATGCAGGCTTACACATACGTTGAAAAGGGAAAATTTGCATTGCTGGAAAAGCCGAAGCCAGTGCTGCTGCACGAGCGGGACGCCATTGTGAAGGTGACGCTGGCCAGCATCTGCTCCAGCGATCTGCACATCAAGCATGGCAGCGTTCCCCGGGCCGTTCCCGGCATCACGGTGGGACATGAGATGGTGGGCGTTGTGGAATCGGTAGGCAGCGCCGTGACCCATGTCAAGCCGGGGGACCGGGTGACGGTGAATGTGGAGACCTTCTGCGGTGAGTGCTTTTTCTGTAAGAAGGGCTTTGTAAACAACTGTACCGATGAAAACGGCGGCTGGGCCTTGGGCTGCCGCATTGACGGCGGCCAGACGGAATACGTGCGGGTGCCCTTCGCCGATCAGGGTCTGAACAAGATTCCAGACGGCGTCACCGACCGGCAGGCTTTGCTGGTGGGGGACGTCCTCGCCACCGGCTTCTGGGCGGCTCGTATTTCTGAGATCACAGCGGAGGACACCGTGTTGATCCTCGGAGCAGGCCCCACCGGAATTTGCACGTTGCTCTGCGTGATGCTGAAACAGCCGAAGCACATCATTGTCTGCGAAAAGGATGAGAGCCGCGTCCGCTTCATCAACAGGCATTATCCGGAGGTGCTGACGGTCTCGCCGGACGAGTGCCTGAATTTTGTACGCACCAACAGCGACCACGGCGGCGCGGACGTGGTGTTGGAGGTGGCCGGCGCGGAATCTACCTTCCGTCTGGCCTGGGAGTGCGCGAGACCCAACGCCATCGTGACGGTGGTGGCACTGTATGACAAGGCCCAGATCCTGCCGCTGCCGGATATGTACGGCAAGAACCTCACCTTCAAGACCGGTGGCGTGGACGGCTGCAACTGCGAGGAAACGCTGCGTCTCATCGCGGAGGGGAAACTGGACACCGAGCCGCTCATCACCCACACCTATCCCCTCAGCAGGATCGAAGAGGCCTACGAGCTCTTTGAAAACCGGCGAGACAACGTGATCAAGGTCGCGGTGGAGTGCTCTTGAGCCCATGCGGGAACCACTGGCCCAACTGTCGCCCTGTTGCGATCCGATACAGAGACTAAAAAAGCTTGCTGTCAATCGACAGCAAGCCTTTTTGCGTTGGCAGCCAAAACAAGGGGGCTGCATGATTCTTTTTTGAAAGAGACACGTACCGGACTTTTTGCGGACTTCCGTTTGGGATTGGCTTCGATTTCTTACGCCCTCTTTTTCGGAATCAGCAGGAGCCGTTCGCAGGGGATCTCGGATTCCTGCTCCAACTGATTTGCGGCTAAAATGTCCGCGATGGTGGTGTTGTAGCGCTTCGCCACCTCCCATGCGGATTCCTGCCTGCCCACGCAGCGCAGGATCAAAGACGGCGCGTTGGACAGGTCCTTGGGCGTACTCTCGTCCAGCATGGCGGAGGCTACGCACAGCTTGCGGCACCGGCCACAGACCTCCACCTGAAAATCAACCGGGAATCGGACCTCGATGCCACGGTCTCCCAAAGTTCCCTGAATTTCCTCCCCACAGAAGGCACGGGCGGACACGGTACAGTCCTTTGGCAGCTCCATGGGGCAGCAGACGTCGATGCAGCGCTCTGCCGACAAACAGGCGCCCCCCTCGTCCAGATACAGCGCCCGGACCGTCACCGCCGTCCGCAGCTGAGCGATCTCTCCCTCCCGGCTGACGGACACCGCCCCGCAGTCGGCGCACAGGGACAGCACTGCCTCCGCCGCCACGCCGATCTCCAGCACCTCCCGGACGGTCTGCCGCCGGGTCACGGACTCGTACAGGCTGCATAGCTCCAGCTGACTTGGCTCATAGCGGGTCTCATAAGCGGTGGAGTAGAGGTCCGTCAGCAGCGTGACCTCCCGTGTCTCACGCAGAAAGGCCATGGTGTGATAGTAGACTGTCACGGACAGTTGGCGGCCCTCGTCATCGGAGCCGTCGATCTGAATATCCGTCCCGGTGATCCGCAGGCGCATGGACACCTGGGTATTTTCCTCCGTGCTATCCGTCTCCATGATCTGTGAAAAGGGCAGCTCCGCGCTGGCGGAGGCCAGCTGCCCGCCGGTGGTGCGGTATAGCACGGAAACCAAAAAGACCCCCTTGAAGATCAGCTTGTTGCCAATGGCCTTAGTCTCCGTCACGATGCCGTTGGCCCGGCAGTGGAGCAGCTCCGCCGCACCCTCCCGGCCCAGCGACAGGGACATGGTCTCCGAAAAGGTCAGATCCTTTTCCGCCACCTGCCGCAGCAAAGACACCGTCTGCCCGCAGCACCGCTTTTCCACCAGCAGCGCCGGGTCCGTCTCCGCGTCGGAGGAGATGGTCAGGCATACCTTCCGGCAGCCGGCCAGATGGGTCACCAACTTGCAGCGGGTGAAGATCTTCCGGGGATTCAGCATCCGGCTTTCCAGCAACTCGATCTCCGTATCCACCACTACATGGGCGCACCCGGCCAACCCTTCCCCTTGCGCCGAAAAGGGCATGGCGAATTCCAGTGCCCGGACGCCGGACTCATTCTCCGGCGTGTAGAGGACCGTCACCCGGACGGTGCCGGTGACGCCGTCCTGCTCTGTGCCGCCGTGGAGGCAGACCACTCCCTCCGCCGAAATGATCCGGGCGATGTCCGGGCAGTAATCCGGGACGATGGTCTCCGCGGTCTCCTCCTGCGTCAGCGTCTGCGGCTCTCCTAACTCGTATGTATCCAGACACTCCTTTTTTAATTCCAGTTCCATGTGGGTATCCTTCCTTTCCGCTCAGTGTACTTCAGTGCAGTTTATGAGCGGCGGGGACCCCTTATGCCTGGATTCTGAACAGCTTCCGCAGCAGTCCCCGCATGGCCTTGGGCGCCTTCCATACTACGATATTCATAACCCCTCTCCTTTCTACCGCTTCCAGCAGGCACAGCCGCTGGCAATCAGCAATGTTGCCACCAGGAACATCAACAGTCCCGTTGGAAAAATGGCCGCGATGAGGATGCCTGCCCCCATGGCGATGGCGAATATTCCAATGATGCAGTTCCGTCCTCCCCGAAACACCCGGCTCCGCCTCCTTTCCTTACAGCCCAATATATGACCGCACCCCTGTCCCCGGTTCCGGTTTTCTTCCGAAATCGGATGCGGGTGCATGTGCTTTTTCGCCGCTCCGGGGACCAAATGAGTGTGGCCTCGATGGGGAGCTTTGCGATCGGTCGCAGGTCGGCTTGCAGCTGCACCTGAAATCCGGACCGATGCGGTTTTAAATATGGTGTGTGCGTCCTGTCATAAAAATGGCCGCTGATGGCATAAGCTGTTCCAGAAGAAATGCTTGGGGGAGGGGATCGGATGTCCGGAAAAAAGAAACCGGCGGGAAAGCAGATCGCTTTGTGCTTGCTGCTGACGGCGGCTGTGGACGGCTTGGGTGTCCTGCTGGTGACGCTGCTGGCGGTGAAGGGGATCGTGGGGGAGGACCGGGTCCCGCAGGCGCTGGGGGCGCTGGCCTTCTGCGCGGCCTTCGCCGGGGGACTTCCGGCAGGGAAGGGGAGGTTGGGTCCGGGCGGGAGCCTGCTGAACGCGGGGGCCTTCGCCCTGCTTCTGATCTTGCTTTGCTTCGGCGGCTGGGGCGAGGGGATCGCGGTCCGGGGGCTGATCCTGCTGGCTCTGATCCTGCTGGGCGGGCTGCTGGCGGCGCTGCTCTGCGGAAAGGTGGGGAAGCGGTCCAACAAGCGATTGGTGAAATCTCACAAAAAGCTGCGTTCCGTCTGAAAAAGCGCCGTCCGGTGGGGCGGCGCTCCTTTTTTGCGGTGTGGTCAGATATGGGAAGATTCTGCGGGGGATAGACACTACATCTTGCGTAAAATGAGAGAAAAGGTGCTGTTTTGCACTGTGATTTACGCGGTTGACATAATACGGTTTACATAATATTTTAGCATAAACGCCGAAAAACAGGTATTTTCTGGAAACACCTTGCGAAACGGCGCCATTTGAATTATATTTGAATGAGAAAAGTTTTACGTCAACCGCAACATAAATCTTGTCCCACTTTCATAGGCTGGGGTGAGGTGATGCGGTTTGAAATGGAATCGTGCGGAACGACGGACAGACCCCAGCCGGCTGCACAGCCTGCTGCTGGCGGTTTTCTTTTTTCTCGGGATCGGCGCGGGTGTTGTCTGCGCCGGACGGATCTCCGGGGATGTGGAACGGGAACTGACCACGTACTTGACGGATTATCTGGCCTTGGCGCAGAGTCAGGACCTTGGAATTTCCGTGGTTTGTTCTCTGACGCTGCTCTATCTGCAAGGACCGGTTTTGGCGTTTCTATGCGGCGTCTGCTCTGCGGGAATCCTGTTGCTGCCGCTGCTGGCGGCTGCTGCGGGCTTTTTTCCGGCCTATGCGGCGGGGTGCCTGACGGCTTCCTTCGGCGGGCGGGGCCTGCTGCTGGCGCTGGCCTTTTTCGGCTTTCGCTGTCTGGTCACGGTGCCTTGTTTTTTTCTGCTGGCGGCGCCTGCGATGGGCCGGGCCGCCGCACTGCGTGGACTGTCCCGGGGGAGACGGGGCGCCGCGTTTTCCGCCTGCGGCCGTGGTTGTTGGCTGGGCTTCGGTATTGTGTGTTTGATTTTGTGTCTGGGCGCGTGGATAGAACTGCGGCTGTCGCCGTTTCTGCTCCGTGCGCTGCTGGAACGATTTTTTTAGGAAGGGAGTTGACGGAAATGGATGATATTGCCCGTTTTGGCGCATATTTGTCCGATGAAAAGCATTCCTCCCGGAACACCGTCAGTTCCTACCTCCGGGATACGACCCAATTCGCTGAGTATTTACATAATTACTGCGACATAGACCTGCGGGAGGCGGACAGCGCGGCAGTCCAGGACTACATGGACTGGATGCTGAGCCACGGGAAGTCCGCCGCCTCCGTCACCCGGTTTCTGGCGTCCGTCAAATCCTTTTACAGCTATATGGTGGCTGCCGGGGAGCTGAAAAAGAACCCGGCACAGGGGGTGGCCGCCGCCAAGGTGGAGCGGAAATACCCGGAGATCCTCACAGCCAAAGAGGTGGAGCTGTTTCTGGAACAGCCGGAGTGCGTGGACGCCAAGGGCTTCCGAGATCATGCCATGCTGGAGCTGCTGTACGCCACCGGCATCCGGGTCAGCGAGCTGATCGCACTGGACATCGGGGACCTGAACCTGCCGGCGGGCTTTATCCGCTGCTCCAACGGCAAAAAGGAGCGGATCATCCCTTTGTACCACGGTGCGGTGAAGGCGCTTCAGGATTATATCAAGGGCGTCCGGCCCCAGCTGATCGCGGACACGGAGGAAACGGCCCTGTTCGTGAACATGAACGGCGAGCGTATGAGCCGTCAGGGTTTCTGGAAAATCATCAAGCACTATCAGGAGAAGGCGGGCATCCAGAAGGACATTACCCCCCACACTCTGCGCCATTCCTTTGCGGTGCATCTGCTGGAAAACGGCGCGGACCTCCGGGCCATTCAGGAGATGCTGGGCCACGCGGATATTTCCTCCACCCAGATCTACACCCACGTCATCAAGAATCAGCTCAAGGACGTCTACCAGAAGGCGCACCCGAGAGCATAAGCGCAAGCGTAACAACCGGCAGGGCAGAAGCCCCGCCGGTTTTTTCTAAAAAGATTTCGCTTCGTGAGAACAAAACGGGGCGTATCTCCGTCTAATAGACAAAAGAGAGCAGAGAGAGGAGGCGGTCTCTATGGATCAGCAGGAATTTGCCGACCGGACAGAAGCCATCAAAACCCGGCTGTACCGCACGGCGTATCTCTATCTGGGCAGTGAGGCCGACGCACTTGAGGCGGTGGACGAGACGGTGTACCGGGCGCTGCGGAAGTTGAAGCAGCTGCAAACACCGGCGTTTTTTGAGACCTGGATCACCCGGATCTTGATCAACACCTGTCAGGACGAGCTGCGCCGCCGGAGGCGGTTCCATCCCGGCGGGGCGGATGCGCTGCCGGATACCGCCGGGCCGGACGATTACGAGCATCTGCCGCTGAGGGAAGCCATCCGCCGATTGCCGGAGGAGCTGCGCAGCGTGGTGATCCTGCGGTTTTTCTCCGGGTACACCCAGGCGGAGACCGCCGCCGCGCTGAACATTCCGCAGGGGACTGCGGCCACCCGTCAGAAACGGGCGCTGGCCCTGCTGAAATTGGAGCTGGGAGAGGAGGGACAGGCATGAACCGTATGGATGAGTACACCGCCCTGTTGGCGGAGCTGGAACAGACCCCGAAAGAACTGGATCATACTGTAAATAAAGCACTGAATAGGAAAAATGCTTTACAGAAAAAACGGCGATTTTTCGGCACCTCGTTGGGCGGCCTGGCGGCCTGCTTCGCGGCATTCGTACTGCTGGTGAACCTGTCGACGCCCTTCGCCCGGGCCTGCGGACGGATCCCCCTTCTGGCGGATCTGGCCAAGGCGGTAAGCTGGTCTCCCAGCCTGTCCGCCGCCGTGGAGAATGACTATGTGCAGCCCCTCCGGCTGTCCCAATCGCAAAACGGCATCACGGCCCGGGTGGAGTACCTGATCGTAGACCGGAAGCAGGTGGACGTGTTCTTCTCCGTCCAGTCTGACGATTACGCCCATCTGGATTTAGACCACCCAACGCTGACGGTGCCGGGGGAACAGGAGGGATACGCTTCTTCCTTCAGCAGCTATGGCATTGAAAACGGCGATCTCATGGAACTCCGGATCGACTTTATGAACCGGGACGTGCCGGACAGCCTGACCATGACCTTCGGCGTTTATGACAACAAACATCTCTATGAGAACCAGAAGCCCCCGGCGCAGTCCAATGTGGCTGACTACGGCGACGAGCTGCTGTCCGACAACCCGAGGGAGCAGCGGGAGATTTTAGCCACCTTCACCTTTGAACTGCGTTTCGACCCCACCTACACGGAGCAGGGGACGGTCATTGATGTGGGAGAGACCTTCCTGTTGGACGGCCAATCCGTAACGCTGACGGAGGCGGAGATCTATCCCACCCACCTGCGGCTGAACTTTGACTATGACCCCGCCAACACCGCATGGCTGACGGAGTTGAACTTCTATCTGGAAAACGAGCGGGGAGAGCGGTTCAACGGCATTGTCAACGGCATTTCCGCCACCGGAAACCCGGACGATCCCTCCACGGATTCCGTCTGGCTGGACAGTCCCTATTTCTCCACAGGGGAACACCTAACCCTCCATGTCACCGGGGCTTCCTGGATCGACAAGGGACAGGAGCGGGTGAAGGTAGATCTGGCAAAGGGCGCCATCGAGGACCCGCCCCAGGGCGTCCGTCTGGAATGGGCGGAGAAGCGGGATGCCGGCTGGGTGGTGTCCTTCAGCGCTGGGTATCGCTGGGAGAAAACGATGCATTACCAGATCTGGAAAAACCGTTTTTATGACGAGGACGGCACGGCCCATGACATCAATCAGCGGGGTGCATCCAGTTCCCCCATGATCTTGGGCGAGATCTCCGGCGCGGAGCTGGAATCTTACGAGGCCGCCGAAAAAGCCGCGAAAGAGGAAGGGCGGTACTTTGAGACCTTTGGCCTGAAGGACTGCACGGCGGACTGCGTGTGGCTGGAGCCCTGCTGGACCCGGATCACCGACAGTACCGCTCAGGTGGTCATCAAATAAACGGAAATCAAGCAAGGCAAGCGTGCGTGGTTTTCCACGCACGCTTCAGCGTGTCGAAAAAGTCTTTTCTCCCCGCTGAGCAAGTTTTCAGAACTTCATAAAAGTTCTGAAAACTTAGGATTTTAATGGCGCGGGACACCCCTCTTGGGTTTCCCGCGCACACCCTTCCTTACCGTCGCGGAGAATTTACTACTTTATCGACAGTCTCAAGCGTGCGTGGTTTTCCACGCACGCTTTTCCGTTCTCCGCATAGACTGGCGGGAAAGGGGAGTCCGTCTATGCGTTTCGCGCTCTATGACCGGCGGGCCGCCGTGCTGTACGCCCACCGCTGGGCCTACGGCCGGAATCCCGCCTTTTATGACTACGAGCATTTAGGGGGCGACTGCACCAACTTCGCCTCCCAGTGCATTTACGCCGGCAGCGGCGTGATGAACTTCACGCCCACCTTCGGTTGGTACTATATCGACCCGGACCAGAAGGCCCCGGCGTGGACCGGCGTGCCCTACCTCTATAACTTCCTCGTCCGGGAGGAAAAAACCGAAGGCCCGGCGGCCCGCCCCTGTGAGCTGGGGGATCTGCGCCCCGGCGACCTGATTCAGTTCTCCTTTGACGGGGAGATCTTCCGCCATACGCCGGTGGTGGTGTCGGTGGGTTGGCCGGTGACGCCGGAAAACGTGCTGGTGGCCGCCCACAGCTACGATGCGGATAACCGGCCCCTCAGTACCTATTCGTATCAGGATATTCGCTTTTTGAAGATTTTCGGCGTCTGGCACCCATAAATGGGTTGACATTTCCCGGGAAATCCGATACAATGAAGCCCGTTACAGCGATGATGCGGAGAAGTAAGCGGATCGGTTCTGCCAAGAGAGCCCCTGTATGGTGGAAAGGGGAGAGAACAGCCGCCGAACTACACCGTGGAGCTGGCACCCAAACGGCCCTTTGGCTCAGTAGGCGTGCTCCGGGTGCGCCCGTTACCGCGCTGCCGTGTGATGGCACGGCGTGAGGCCGCGTTCCGCGAGGAGGCGGCGAACCAGAGGTGGTACCGCGTATTTACGCCCTCTGTCCGAAAGGACAGGGGGCTTTATTTTATCTCTGTCCGAATCAAACATGGAAAAGGAGAACAACAATATGGGTATTTACGAAGAACTGCAGGCCCGTGGCCTGATCGCGCAGGTGACCAACGAGCCGGAGATCCGGGAAATGGTCAACACCGGCAAGGCAACCTTCTACATCGGCTTTGACCCCACGGCGGACAGCCTGCACGTGGGTCACTTCATGGCCCTGTGCCTGATGAAGCGCCTGCAGATGGCGGGCAACCGCCCCGTCGTGCTGGTGGGCGGCGGCACCGGCTACATCGGCGACCCCTCCGGCCGCACCGATATGCGGAACATGATGACCCCGGAGACCATCCAGCACAACTGCGACTGCTTCAAGCGCCAGATGGAGCGTTTCATCGACTTCGGCGAGGACAAGGCCATCATGGTCAACAACGCCGACTGGCTGCTGAAGCTGAACTATATCGATCTGCTGCGGGAGGTGGGTGCCTGCTTCAGCGTCAACAATATGCTCCGGGCCGAGTGCTACAAGCAGCGCATGGAAAAGGGCCTCAGCTTCCTGGAGTTCAACTACATGATCATGCAGAGCTATGACTTCTACTACCTCTTCCAGCACTACGGCTGCAATATGCAGTTCGGCGGTGATGACCAGTGGAGCAACATGCTGGGCGGCACGGAGCTGATCCGCCGCAAGCTGGGCAAGGACGCCCACGCCATGACCATCACCCTGCTGCTCAACAGCGAGGGCAAGAAGATGGGCAAGACCGCCAGCGGCGCGGTGTGGCTGGACCCCAACAAGACCACACCCTTTGATTTCTATCAGTATTGGCGGAACGTGGGCGATGCCGACGTGCTCAAGTGCATCCGCATGCTGACCTTCCTGCCCCTGGAGCAGATCGACGCTATGGACGCCTGGGAGGGCAGCCAGCTCAATCAGGCCAAGGAGATCCTGGCCTACGAGTTGACCAAGCTGGTCCACGGCGAGGAGGAGGCCAACAAGGCTCAGGAGGCCGCCCGCGCCCTGTTCGGCGGCAGCGGCAGCAGCGAAAATATGCCCGCTACCCAGCTGCCGGAGGCCCGGTTTACCGATGGTAAGATCGGTGCCATCGAGCTGCTGGTGGCCTGCGGCCTGTGCGCCTCCAACGGCGAGGCCCGCCGTCTGATCCAGCAGGGCGGCGTGGCTGTCAATGATCAGAAGGTGGCGTCCATCGATGTGACCTTCGATCAGGCGCAGTTCGCCGGAGACGGCGTGGTCATCAAGAAGGGCAAGAAGGTCTTCCACAGAGCCTATACCGCCTGATGCTGACGAAAAAGCTGTAAATTCTTTTAAAAGTGCCGCTGTTCGCAAGGACAGCGGCACTCAGCGTATCGAAAAAATCTTTTTTCTCCGCTGAGGCCATTTTCAGAACTTTTACAAAGTTCTGAAAATATTGATTTCAATGGCGCAGAAAAACGGGCGAAGCGCCGCCGGGGGCGGATCAAGCGAGCCTGTTTCGAGGAAGGCTCCCAAACAGCGGATACGCAGGATTCGCTGTTTGACTTGAGCCGACGGTGTATCCCTTCTTGGGTTTCCCGCGCACACCCTTCCTTACCGCTGCGGAAATCTACCTTTTTATTGGCAGACTCAGTGCCGCTGTTCGCAAGAACAGCGGCACTTTTCCCGGAAAAAGAAGCTCAGGAGGTCTGCTCCGGCAGCAGATCCCACGATGAAAGGGCCAGCTTCAGCCGCTCCACGCTGGCGTCGGTGGGGGGGCAGAGAGGGAGCCGCAGCTCCCCAGCTTCCAGGCCCATGAGATTCAGGGCGGTTTTTACCGGAATGGGATTCACCTCGCAGAACAGCGCGTCACACAGGGGCTTCAGCTTTAATTGCAGTCTGCCCGCCGCGGAGAAGTCATTGGCAAGGCAGAGGGCCGTCAGCCGGTGCATTTCTGCGGGGAGGACGTTGGCCACCACGGAAATGACCCCGGAACCGCCCAGCATACAGATGGCGGCGGTCTCATCGTCATTGCCGGACCAGATGGCAAAATCGGCAGGGCAGAGGTTCCGGGTTTTTTGGATTTGGCTGAAATTCCCGCTGGCCTCCTTGACACCTGCGATGTTGGGGTGTTGGGCCAGCTCCGCATAGGTCTCCGGCTGGATGTTGACCCCGGTGCGGGAGGGGACGTTGTAGAGGATGATGGGAGTGCCCACGGAATCCGCAATGACCTTGTAGTGCCGCAGCAGACCTTGCTGGGTTGCCTTGTTGTAGTAGGGGGTGACGATCAGCAGACCGTCCACGCCGAGGCGCTCCGCAGCCAGGGCGTTTTCCCGGGCTACCTGAGTATCGTTGGCGCCGGTACCGGCGATCACCGGCACGCGCCCCGCCACCCGGTCCACGCAATAGGCGATGGTCTCCATGCGCTCCTTCTGGGTCATGGTGGCCGCCTCTCCGGTGGTGCCGCAGACGATGATGGCGTCGGTGCCGCCGTCGATCTGCCGGTCAATGAGCCGCCCAAAGGCGGGAAAATTCACCGCCCCGGCGTGAAACGGCGTCACAATGGCCACACCAGAACCTGTAAAGAGAATCTCCTTCACAACAAAATACCTCCCTTTTCAACATGAAAAAGCGGATGCCTGCTTTGGCATCCGCTTTTGTGCAATTAAGTTGTTTACCTTTACACCTGCTGAATATAGCCATTTGCGCACAGCAATTCTGCCAACAGAACAGCACCCCCGGCGGCCCCACGAAGGGTATTGTGGCTCAGCCCGACAAATTTGTAGTCATACTGGGTATCCTCCCGCAGACGGCCCAGAGACACCGCCATGCCCCGCTCCAGCATCCGGTCCAGACGGGTCTGGGGGCGGTCCGGTTCCTCAAAATAGTGGAGAAATTGCTTGGGGGCGGAGGGTAACTGCAATTCCTGCGCTGGGCCCCGGAATGCGGCCCAATCCACTTTGATCTGCTCCATGGAGGGCTTGCAGCCGTCCTTGAATTTCATGAACACGGCGGCCATGTGGCCGTCCTGACAGGCTACCCGGAAGCACTGGGCGGTGATGGCGGGCCCATCCGCCTTGACGATCCTGCCGTTTTCCACCCGGCCCCACAGCTTCAGTGGCTCCTGCTCGCTCTTTTCCTCCTCGCCGCCGATGTAAGGGATGCAGTTATCCACCATCTCAGGCCAGCGCTGGAAGGTTTTCCCCGCGCCGGAGATGGCCTGATAGGTACACACCAGCGCGCGTTCCAGACCGTATTTCATCAGGGGATGAAGGGCGGGGACATAGCTCTGAAGGGAGCAGTTGCTCTTGACAGCGATGAACCCCCGCTTGGTTCCCAGCCGCTTTCGCTGGGCCTCGATGACCGCCAGATGCTCGGCGTTGATCTCCGGCACCACCATGGGCACATCCTCTGTCCAGCGGTGGGCGGAGTTGTTAGAAACGATGGGACATTCCAGCTTGGCGTAGGTTTCCTCCAGCGCCCGGATGGCGTCCTTTGGCATATCCACGGCGCAGAAGCAGAAATCCACCATACCGGCCAGCTTCTCCGCGTCCGCCTCAGCGTCCAGCACCATCAGGGACTTTGCGGCTTCGGGGCAGGGAATATCCAGAGCCCAGCGGTCACAGACGGCCTCCCAGTAGGACTTTCCCGCGCTTCTGGCGCTGGCAGCGATGGCGGTGAGCTGGAACCAGGGATGGTTTTCCAACAGGGTCACAAACCGCTGGCCCACCATACCCGTACCGCCGATGATGCCGACCTGATACCGTTTCATAGCAGATTCCTCCTTCGGGTCCCGGGGAAATCGTCGATACCGGTTGAATCCGGGGCCAATGTGTATTATAATAATTAAGATATGTACGTCCATGAGATGTGTTTTTGTACAGTGGACATTTGTCTATATAATAGCAGACAGATCCTCTATCGTCAAGGTATTCGCCATTGGGAGGTTTTATGAAAAAACGTGTGTTGTCCTTTCTGTTTATCATCACTTTGTTCAGTCTGACTGTCGTTTCGGCGTCCGCAGTGGTCAATGACACCCTGAAGGTGGGCATCCGCTGGGGCGACACGGCTCTGGAAGCCGCCAATCTGGAAAATGCCGTGGGGTCCGGATACGAATTCGGCTATTATGATGAGGACCGGGAGTTCGTCTATCTGGACGAGACCGACAAGACCACCATCACCATGCAGGCTTCCGGTTCCGGAAACGGCGTGACGGTGACGGAGACCCGCAGTGGGGAGGTCTTGTTCCAATTCCGGGACAACGGCTACTGTCTCGGCATCCGCCCCATGGGACGGCACACGGAGACCTGGTGCAAGGGCTATAAGTACCCCGGCGGCTTTGAGTACCGCCCAAACGCCGACGGCACTTTGACGGTCATCAACGTGGTGGATATTGAAGACTATGTCAAGGGCGTTGTGCCCTACGAGATGGACAAGGACTGGCCGCTGGCGGCGCTGGAGACCCAGGCGGTCTGCGCCCGGACCTATGCCGTAAAGACCCGGCATCCCTCTTTGGGCTTTGACGTTTGCGCCGGCACCGACTGTCAGGTGTACTATGGCCGCAACCGGGCAACCGATATGACGGACGCGGCGGTGGACAACACGGCGGGCGAGATGATCTATTACGGCGGCAAGCCCGCGGATACGGTGGTCTACTGCGCGTCAAACGGCGGGGCCACGGAGGACGCTGCCAATGTCTGGAGCAGCATTCCCTACTTGGTGGGGAAGAAGGACCCTTATGAGGCCACGACCAACATTCCCAATTACAACTGGTCCGTGACCTACACCACCGACGAGCTGACGTGGATCTTAGAGCAGAAGGGATACAGCATCGGCACGGTGAAAAATGTCTATGTGGCGGAGTTCACGCCCATGGGCAACGTCAGCAAGGTGACCTTTGAGGGCAGTCGGGACAGCGTGACGGTGAAAGGGGAGACCTGCCGCACGATCTTCTATTCCAGCACCTATAATAAATCCGTCAAGAGCCAGCGGTTCACCATCAACGGAGCCGGCGCAGCCTCCGGCGGCATTTATATCAATGACAGCAATACGGTGCTCCGCTCCTTGGAGGGCGTCAGCGTCCTCGGCGGCGGCGGAAAAACCGTCAGACTGGATGGCAGCGCGTCTGTTCTGTCCGCCTCCGGAATGTCCACGGTGGGTGAGGGCCAAACGCCTGCGTTTTCCAAGGACGGCACCTTTACCATCGCCGGCAGCGGCAGCGGCCACAATCTCGGCATGAGCCAGTACGGTGCCAAGGCCATGGCGGAGCTGGGGTATACCTATGACGAAATTCTGAAATTCTACTATACAGATATTACCATCAAGTGAGGTTGAACATGAAAACAAGCGATTTTAACTACCAGCTCCCGGAGGAACTGATCGCCCAGACGCCGCTGGAGCGGCGGGACGGTTCCCGGCTCATGACTCTGGACCGGAACACCGGCGCCTGGGAGCATCACCATTTCTACGAGCTGCCGGATTTCCTGAACCCCGGTGACTGCCTGATCCTGAACGATTCCCGGGTGCTGCCCGCCCGTCTGCTGGGGCAGCGTCTGCCGGGAGGCGGCGCCTGTGAGGTGCTGCTGCTCATCGACCGGGGAGAAAAGACGTGGGAATGTCTGGTGCGCCCGGGACGGCATATGCGGGAGGGAGCCAAGCTCTCCTTCGGCAACGGCGAGCTGACGGCAGAGGTTACAAAGGTCCTGCCGGACGGCAACCGTCTGGTGCGCTTTGATTACGAGGGAATTTTCCTGGAGGTTTTGGAGCATCTGGGTAAAATGCCCCTGCCGCCCTACATCAAGGAGGAGCTTCAGGATCAGGAGCGGTATCAGACGGTATACTCCAAAGTATTGGGCAGCGCGGCGGCCCCTACGGCGGGACTGCACTTCACCCCGGAGCTGCTGGAGCAAATCAAGGCCAAGGGCGTGAACATCGGCTATGTGACGCTCCATGTGGGTCTTGGCACCTTCCGCCCCGTGAAGGAGGACGAGATCACCGACCACGAGATGCACAGTGAATACTGCGTGATCTCACAGGAGACGGCGGATCTCATCAACCGCACCAAGGCCAACGGCGGGCGCTGCATCTGCGTGGGCACCACCTCCTGCCGGACGCTGGAATCCTGGGCGGCGGAGGACGGCCACATGGAGGCCAAGGCCGGCTGGACCAACATCTATATCTACCCCGGCTACCGCTTCAAGGTGATGGACGGCCTTGTGACCAACTTCCACCTGCCGGAGAGCACCCTCATCATGCTGGTGTCCGCCTTTGCCGGACGGGAGCATGTTCTGGCCGCTTATGAGGAAGCCGTCCGGGAAAAATACCGCTTTTTCAGCTTCGGCGATGCCATGTTCCTGCGCTGATCGCTGATTTTTGCAAAATTTCCAAATGATTTTCCCGGTTTATACGGCTTTTCTTCGATTATCTATTGAAATCACAGAAAAAATTGAGTATAATATTAGTGCTCATTTTTCAAAACAGGAGGATCATTCCAATGATCAATATTACGAAGGACACCATCATCGGTGATATTCTGGACGTCGCACCTCAGACTGCGCCCATTTTCCTGTCCATCGGCATGCATTGCCTGGGCTGCCCCTCTTCCCGCGGTGAGACCGTGGAGGAGGCCTGCATGGTACACGGCATCGACGTGGACAAGCTGCTGGCTCTGGTGAACGAGGAAGCCAACAAGGCTCAGTAATTGTACCACTCGACAGGACGCATACGGGATACCGTATGCGTCCTGAACCATGCCCGGAACGAACGGACAAAACCACCGGAAAGGGGAGAGACCATGCGGGCGCTGGAATTGCCGCCCCGGCTGCGGCTGATCGCCGGGTGGGTGCCTGAGGGCGCGTATCTGGCCGATGTTGGCACCGATCACGGCTATCTCCCCACGTGGCTGCGGCTTCAGGGAAAGATCCAGGGAGCAGTGGCCAGCGATCTGCGGCCCGGCCCGTTGGAGCGGGCCAAGGTGACCGGATCGCTCTACGGTACGGACAACATTGAATACCGACTCTGCAATGGCCTTGCCGGGATCCGCCCCTCTGAGGTGGACACCGTTACCATTGCGGGGATGGGAGGGGAGACGATCCTCTCGATCCTGAAGGCCGCACCGTGGACGGCGGATGGGCAGCACACGCTGCTGCTGCAGCCCCAGTCCCATGAGGAAATGGTGCGGCAATATCTGGCGGAAAACGGTTTTGCCATCACGCGGGAAGCACTGGTCCGCGACCGGGGAACCCTGTACACTGTGATGGAGGCCAAGGCGGGGAAAATGGAACTGTCCCTCAGTCAGGTCTGGGGCGGCGTAGGGCTGGCCCACGATCCGCTGGCGGATCGATACATCGTTGAAAAAATCGTCCGCACGCAGATGGCACTGGCGGGAGCGAAACGCTCCACCCGGCTGCAAGCGCGGACGGAGGAACTGCGGGAGATTTTGACCGCGTTATTACGGGCAAGAGAGGAGTGGCGCCATGCCAATCGTCGCACAAATTGAACAGGCGTTATTCCAGCTGGCCCCCAAGGATCTTGCGTTCGATTGGGACAACGTGGGGCATCTGGAAGGCAGCCCCGATCAGGAGGTCCAGCGGGTGCTGGTGGCGCTGGACGTGACGGAGAATGTGGTCTCCGAAGCGGAAAAGCTGGGCTGCCAGCTCATCGTGTCCCACCATCCGCTGATGAACGTCCGCTGGCATCAGGCGGAGATGCAGACTCTGCGGCCCAACCGCTATCTGGGCCGTCTGCTGCGGAGATTGGTGAAAGCGGATATTTCTGTGATCTCCATGCATACAAATCTGGATATTGCCCCCGGCGGCGTCAACGACGCACTGGCCGAGGCACTGCGAATCGAGGACCCTGGGCCTATGCCGGGGGATGAGACCGGTCTCTGCCGTGTGGGACGGCTGCGAAACTCTGTAAAGCTATCTGACTTTGCAGCTGATGTATGCAAGGCGTTACACGCCAACGGCGTACGCTATGCCGGGGACCGGCCGGTAGAATATATAGCGGTGGGCGGCGGCGCCTGCGGCGACGAGATCGACGCGGTGATCGCGGCAGGCTGCGACACATTTGTCACGTCGGATCTGACGTATCACCAGTTTTTAGACGCCGCTCCCAAGGGCATCAACCTCATCGACGCGGGGCATTTCCCCACGGAGGACCCGGTCTGCGCGAAAATCGTCGTCTATCTGGAGAAGGAATTTCCCCAGCTTATAATCATAAAATCGACTTCTCACAAGGAAGTCATCCAATATTTTGTTGAAGGAGAATAACTACTATGTCCGGACATTCTAAATGGCATAACATTCAAAAGACCAAGGGCGCTGCTGACGCCAAGCGTTCCGCCGCATTCACCAAGATCGCCAAGGAGATCATTGTTGCCGTCAAGGAAGGCGGCGGCTCCGGCGACCCTGCCAACAACTCCCGCCTGGCTACCGTGATCGCCAAGGCCAAGGCCGTCAACATGCCCAATGACAACATCAAGCGCACCATTGATAAGGCGCTGGGTGCCGGAAACACCGAGAACTTTGAGGCTGTCACCTATGAGGGCTACGGTCCCGGCGGTGTGGCCGTCATCGTGGACGCCCTGACCGACAACCGTCAGCGTACCGCTCCCGAGGTTCGTCACGCCTTTGATAAGTGCAACGGCAATCTGGGCGCGCAGGGCTGCGTGTCCTGGAGCTTTGACCGGAAGGGTGTGATCGTCATCGACAATGAGGATCAGGAGCTGGACGAGGATACCGTGATGATGGACGCGCTGGAGGCCGGTGCTGCCGACTTTGAGGCTGACGGCATGGTGATGGAAGTCCGCTGCGAGCCCGATGACTTCAACACTGTGGTCAAGGCACTGGAGGACAAGGGCTACACCTTCCTCTCCGCCGACATCGCCATGGTGCCCCAGAACTACATCTCCCTCACCGATGAGGGCGACCTGAAGAATATGCAGAAGCTCATTGATATGCTGGAGGACAATGACGATGTCCAGAACGTCTGGCATAACTGGGAGAATGACTGAAACCGCTGCGCCGCAATGAATTGACGGATTTGTATATTCGACAGTTGTGACATACAGGGCCTGAGCTGTGACATACATGAATACCTCTGTTGCGACATACGTAGGGAGGTTTTCTGCATGGAAATTCAGCAGGGTATCAAGGAATTTTTGATTGAGATTGAGGTTAGGAAGTATACGCCCCGTACTATCCGGGGGTATCGGAATAACCTCAATCTCTTTCTGCGTTTCTGTACGGAACATGAGATTGCAGCCATAGAAAATGTGACTCTTGCGACTGTTAAGCAATTCACACGGGCTATGACTGCCAGTAAGAAAAAGGGGACATACATCAATGGCATTTTGAAAGGCGTAAAATCCTTTTTGCAATATTGCTATGAGGAGGGCTATGGAGCCTTTAATACAAAGTGCTGCTTTCCATGGTGCAAAGAAGAAAGAGCAGTTATCACCGCATTTACCCCGCAGCAGGTAAAGACCATGTTTCAGAATTGCCGGGGGAGTGATTTCAAGGCGATACGGGATAGAACGATACTGACTATGCTGATTGACACAGGGATTCGGTGCTTGGAATTGTGCAGTATTAGACCGTCAGATATTCATGAGGACTATATCATCATTCGAGGAAAGAACCATAAGCAAAGAGTAGTTCCTATCACGCCGATTTTACGAAAAAACATGGTAAAATACGAAGCTGTAAAGGAAAGTTACTTTAGATATAAAAACACGGATGATACCTATTTCTTGTCTTTTCATGGACGTGCATTAACGGTTTCTGCGGTGGAGGTTTTGATGAAAAAGTATGGAAGTGGAATAGAGGGGATTCGTGTATCACCGCATACTTGCAGGCATTTTTTTGCTCAGCAGCAAATCAAGATGGGAACAGACCTCTATACGATTTCACGCCTTTTGGGTCACGAGAATATCCAAATCACCCAGACCTATTTGAACAGCTTGCGGGACAGGGACGTTATCGAGATAGCCAAAAGCAAAAGCGTTTTGATGTCACTGGGATAAGAATTCCAAAAAAAATAAAACTGCACAAACACCATATAAAATATGGGCTTAGAGACATTTTATGAGCGGTTTTGAGAACTTAATTTCAACAAAAATTTGAAAAACCCTTGACAGAGCGCCTAACTGCGTGTTATCTTAATATCACAAGGCCCGATGAATGAGGATGCTGCTTGGTTATAAGATGATGAACGTGGTTGTAGATGATGCGATAGTTTTAAGGGTGGAACGGGCATTGTACGAGCGCTCAATAAATTTACCAAAGCAGTCCTGTCTTGTCGGCGGGGCTGCTTTTCTTTTAGGCGCTCTTATATATAACGCCTGAAAGACGTACCAGTTTTTCGTTTGGGTCACAAATGGGAAAAACCATTTCTGGTATCTTTTCTTGCACTATATACTAATAATTTGCTTTATAAGAACAGAAAAAGTACCAGTTTTTAAGACGAAGAAATTTTTATGATTGGAGATATTATGGTCGGCAAAAAATTTGATAGCGTGTCTGCTCTATACGAGTAGGTCACAGGAAAGCCCTATCCAAAAAGCGGGGCAAAGAATATCAAGGCGGCAAAGGCAGAACTGGATAGATATGTGGTCTATCAAAAAGCCTGTGAGATAGACCCTATAGAGAAGCGTAAGAAGCCTGTTATCGTCACAGAGGTATATGACCCTCCATTACCGGCAGAAACAGACAGGGGACGTTCTGGTGAGTACATTAAACTATTGAGGCCGCTGCTCTTGTCTCAAGTTGCCTTTGAGGGAAAGCTATGTGCTCTCTGTAATCTGATGGAATTATTTGACGCATACATGGAGGTGCTGAAAGAAAATCCGATAGTCAAAATAAAGTTAGCGGTCATCAAAAACGAAAGCGATTTGGACATCTGGAAGCCAGAGCTTTATCCCAAAATTGGAGAGCGCTATTACGTAAGCATTTTGAAAGGCAACCTCAGGCGCAGGATAAAGTACGCGCTGGATTCCTTGCAGGGACAGGGTATTGTTAGGTGGAAAGAGATAACCCGCATTGTCCCTGATATTTGCACAGAGACAGACGAGGGAACAGAGGAAAGACCAGAGACACAATCGGAAACAGACGAGCGTATCGCAGAATGTATCGAGCAAATCCGAGAACAGGCCGCTATGAAAAATTCCTGTCTGGATGCAGAACTGGTTATATCTCTGCTGCTGTCAGTCTACGCAAAAGAAAAGCGTTGGAATTACAGAAACGAGCAAATCCGACATGGGAGTATACAGCCATTTACAGCGAATGAAAGACAGGAGTAGGCATTAGAGAATTTTAATGATTTTGTGCGCCAAAAGGCTTTTACAGAATACCAGCACAGAAAAGACCTTGCGCCAATGGCCGAAGTCCCGATAGGGGGAGATTTCTTTGGAAACCCCTATCTGGCAAAGCAATTCGCTCAGTTACAGAAGCGATATACAGAACGCTTGCTGGCAGGGATAAAGGCATGGAAAGAAATCAGCTATCAGGTCATTGACCCGGAAAAAGCCTTGAAATACTGTCCAGAGGAATATGACCGGATAGAGGATGCTGCTGCCCTGTCTAAGCGCTTTGTGGAGTTCATGGATGGGCAGATGGAAAAGGTGTACGATATTTCCAGCAAAGACCTCAGAGGCGATTTTAAGACGTTTGGAGATGGCCGAGACACCAAGGAAAAATTAGCTGATAGTGAATCGGCTATGAAGCTCCATGAAAAGTTGAAGGAGCTGTATGGTTTGTGTTGATATTGACTCTTCAAGCAAGACACAATCCAGAAGCCACCACGTTCACAGCGGGAGAGAAACTTGAAGTGAACGTTTCAAAATTACGGCGAACAGGAAGCCCTCTCACCGCTGGTCGCTCTGCGATCAGCGGAAAAGAGGGCGTATTCGTATTACAGAAACAGAAATTGTCTGATTGATTTCCGAAAAAGGGTTAATCAGGCAATTTTACTTTTTGGCTTGTCTTTTTCGTATAGGCGTGGTACACTAAATTTGCCACACAAGTTCATATCGTATAGTACGCAGAAGAGGTGTGCATTTTTATCTTTGGTAAAAATGCAGGCCCTATTTTGGCATACCTCTTTGCGTATGTTGAACTTGTGTGGCAGCAAGGAGCTTGCGTTTTTCGGTGCGTGGCTTCGTGCTGCGCACTTTTTTATTTTACCGAAAATAAAAATAAGGTGGTATTTACGATGGAAGGCAAAATTGGAAAGTATCAATTTGATTCTGAACTTAGCCTTGATGATTTAAGCAAAACATACGTTTCTCCATTCCCTAATACACAAAATGTTGAAAACCTGAATACGTTTTATATCTATGATGAGAACTACATTAACCTGTGCAGAATTAAAATAACGAATGGGTGGGGGACGGAATCCATCGAAATTGAGTTGATTTCCAATTACTTTGACAGGCTCAATGATGTAACAGAAGCTGTCCGCAAGTGGATTGAATGGACGTTTGAACGTACAAAAATTATCGAAATCAAAACAGCGCCCATTGTTATCATGGAAAGAGAACCATTATTTGAGCAAAAAGTGTTTACAACTCTAAATTTTAAAATTAACGAAAGAATTAACGAATATGGGGCAATTTTGATTCTAAAAAAGCCTCAAAACAAAGAGGGTGAAGAACACTGCAAATAATCTTGAAAGGGGAAATTCACATGGCAAATTCTGAACTGCTATCGTATGTAAAACAGGTCATGGATTTGGAAACCTCTGTTTATACGAATCAGCGTTTGCAGGACAGATTTTCCAGCAGCATGGCAGCACAAGCACCGATACATCCGCAGAAGCCAAAGCCTGAAATCGTGAAAATGCCTTTTCGACCAACGGTGCCTGAATTAAATAAACACATGCTGAGGTTGTGTGGAATAGGGATACTGCTCACAATTGTGGGTGTGCGATTGTACGAATTAGGAGGTCTTAAGACTATAGTCAGTATTTTCCTCGTTGCGTTTGGCATTGGTTTTATAGGTGATGCTGTTAAAATTCCAGGTGCAAATAAGAAAATGTCAGACGAATATGCTGCTGCTATGGAAAAATATGATAAGGAAATGGATGCGTATAAAAAACGTAGTGCAGAGGCAGAAGTAAGAAATCAAGAGCAGGAACATGCGTATCAATCCGAAATGGCAGAATACAACCAAAGCATGGCAGTGTTTACGGATGAATGTGAAAAATCCAGAGGGACTATTATTGAGGTAGGAAATCATTTAAAAAATTCATTGGAGCACATCTATAGTGCCAATGTAATTTATCCAAAATATCGGAACCTTGTAGCGGTCACAACGATATATGAGTATCTTGCCAGTGGACGCTGCGATACGCTTGAAGGAGCAGATGGTGCCTATAATCTCTATGAAATGGAACTGCGTCAGAATATTGTTATTGGACAACTTTCTTCTGTTCTGGATAGCTTAGAGCAAATAAAGAGCAACCAGTTTACACTGTATAGCGAAATTGCGGAATCTAATCGGAAATCTGCGGAGTTGCTATCTGATATTAGCGACAATGTAGAGTTCAACAGGTACGCTTCGGAAGAAACTGCAAAAGCCAATGCAGCAGTCGCCCAAAACACAGAAGCTACAAAGTACTATACCCTGTTCAATGCCGCAAAGAGAAAGTGAAGCATAAGCCCCCATGCAACAGGAATCGCGAAGCGATCCTGTTGCTGGGGGCGTTCTCGTTTCTCACACGTCCAACATCAAATGCCCCTCAATGGCCTTTTCTATCTCCTGCTGCTGGATACCGATATAACGTTGTGTCACGGCGGCGGAGGAATGTTGAAGAAGCTGCTGGACAAGGGCGATATTATATCCGCTGTCCTTGTAAATCTCTGTCGCATAAAATTTCCTAAAGCTATGTGTGCTGATACCCTGATAACCTAAGTAGTCGCACACCAGCTTTAATTGCTTCTGTATGGCTCTTTCAGACAGTGGGAAGATGATTGCTTCGGATGGAATACCGTGGTCAAGACAATAGCAGCGGATGTACTGATACAGAGCCAGCGGGACAGTGAAGTTTCGTGCCTTTTTCGTTTTCTGCTCCACGATAGAAAGGCGATACCTGTCACCGTCCTTTACAATGTCTGCAAGCCGCAGATGGATAATGTCGGAGATACGCAAGCCTAAATTTGCTTCAAGGGTCAAGACGGTGGCAATCCGCTCATTCGGCCTGCATCCGGTAAAGCCCTGTTTCATGGTCTGGATGATGGTTTGATACTGCTCCTTTGTCAGAGCAACGGTTTTGATATTCACGCTGATTTCCTCCTTTGGATAGGGTAAAATACGAACTTCCGGTCTGCGTTAAACGAACTTTGGGGGCTGAACTCATAGGAGCCTTGAAAACGCTGACTTTGTGTGTTCGTATTCCTCCAGTTTTACGAACTCTTACAGAAGTTTCTCATGTCCAGCAAAAATCCCTCTGTAGCAAAAAACTTCTATAGATACAATCATCAAAAATCGTTTCTGGTGGCGGGGGCGTATAGATATAGCCCCCTGACCTTGCGTGGATTCTGGTTAAAAATATCATTACTATTTAACACGCTATCACCATCTCCGCCTGACAGTCCATACAAGCGATATGGACACACTTGGTAGCCCTCACTGAATTGCCGCAACAGGGGCAGACATATTTGCGACTGCTGGATGGCTTCGGCGTCGGAGGTGTAGGATTGCCGTTGTGACTGCCTGTGCCAGAGACAGAGATACCGTAATGTTCGTTGCGTGTAATGAGAATATCGGTCAGGCCATTTTCGAGGATGAAGTCCAATAGTGCTTCGCTTGGGTGCGTAATAGTCCAACCATATTTGGGGTCATGCTCCACAATCAGACCATGGGATTCTGCAATCTGCTTGAAGCGTTTGTTGTGGTAGGTATAGCCACGGCTGGTGTCTTGGATAGAATGAACGTGGGCGTAGTAATGGCACATCTCGTGCAAAAGGGTAGCGCAGATAGCTTCAATAGGTCTTGCCAGCGTTCCAGCTCCGATATTGATTTCATGTGTCGCTCCCAGCGTAGATACCCATGCGTCATCACGCAGAGAAAAGTGTCCGTAGGCTCGTGGTGTGGATTGGATAGTGATGGTGGGTCTTGCAAGTTCATTTTCAAAAAAGTGCTGGTTGAGCAGGTCGAACAGCTTATTGAGATAGCCAGCGACACGGTTATAAGAAGTCAGTTGTTTCATAGTAAATCCTCCTTGTAAAATAGGAGCGGATACAGTATACTCAGACTGTACCCGCTCTTGTAGTGTGGTTAGATGGCTCTTTGTCTGTGGCTTGGTAGGCGGTCAGACAAGGGGCTTTTCTTATGCACTGATAGAAAAGCGCCGGGAAGAAACCTGTTTGGTAAAGGCTTTGTAGATTTCCTCTCCGAACTTTTCCTTAAAGGACTTGGTATCAAAGCGGGTGGTGAGAACAGAAGTCCAGCGCACGATATAGCCACCGGCAGACAGTTCCTCGGTGTCTGCTGCTTCCATCTCAGCCTTGATACTGTTGCGGACAGTTTCGGCTTCGGCCTTGGTTTCTTCGATAAGGGCTTCAAGAGTTTGCAGGGTTTCGATTTTGGCGATAAGTTCGTTTCGTGACATAACATTTTTCCTTTCTGATTTTGATTTTGTGGTTAGCAGCTGCCTAAGAGATACAGAGCGAGGAACAGCATGGAGAAGCAGAACAGGATACCCTCACCAGTCATAGTGATACCTCCTTTCGGTTGAATATTAGGTTTCAATTCTTTCGGTCATCATCTCCGCAATTAAGCAGAATGAAAATGCAGGCAATCACTGGGACAAGCACAGCAGCCCACATGAAGAACGAGAGCGCATCATCAAAAGGGCTTGAGATACCGTTGACGGAAACCCAAATAGCGATAAAGATATAGAGAAGCGACATGGGGAAAACCTCCTTTCTTTGAGTAGTAGATATATGAAAAAAGAACCGTACCAGCGTGAATACTGATACAGTCCTTGAATAGTTGAATTTACATTTTTACGATGCGTATATTTTGCGATATTGTCATAATAGGTCAGGGGGGAGGGAGCAATAGGAAAAGCTTGTAAAATCATGGGGAATCTGTTATACTTATCGCAAGCAAAACAGTTGCGACATACATTGGTGTTTTGCGGGAAAAAACAGAGTATTCATGATGAATATTCAACTTTGGCTCATGTGTGAAAAAGTAGTTTTCTGTCATGGTGAAAACCGCTGAACCCCTTGCGGCAGAAGCCCCAGAACTACATCACCCTCACCGATGAGGGCGACCTGAAGAATATGCAGAAGCTCATTGATATGCTGGAGGACAATGATGATGTCCAGAACGTCTGGCATAACTGGGAGAACGAATAACGGAATCTTTCTGTGACCGGACGGGCGTTTCCTTTCTGCCCGATAGAGGAACAGGGGAGGGGGAATGTCCCTCCGATGACCTCTGGAAAGATGTTGCATAAATTAAAAAACGGTTGACATAAAGCGGTGGTGTTCCATTCGGAACACCACCGCTTTTCTATTTCGGCAAATCTTTATGTAATAAGGGATAGCGTTGTTACCAATGCAACGCTTTTCGGGAGTTCACATAATTCCGGTATGAAAAAGCCTACTTCTTCCCCAAGACCTCCCGCCGCACATAGTCGAAGGCGGCGTCCTCTCCCTGATCCCGGAGGACGATCAGAATGGTCTCCAGCAACTCCGTGGTGGCCGGATGCATGAGCAGCCGCTTCTTTTTGCCATACTGGAAAAACTGGTAGGGGTCTCCCGGCTGGAAATCCTGCCCCCGGTAGACCTTACTGGCAGCCAGACGGTCGCAGAACATCTCCGCTACATATTTTTTCGGCATCTCCACGCCGATGATGCCCTCGCCGTTGACACCGTAATCGGTCCAATATTCAAAATGGTGGCGGTTGCGGCCCTTGTGGTGCATCCACGAGGCGCTGTATCCCTTGTCCCGGCGCTGGGCGTCATTGGGGCTGCGGTCTCCCTGAAAATATTTGACGCCGGCCCAGAACTCCACCGGAGAGAACTTGGACAGATCGTGGGTCAGCCCCTGCCAGTATAGCCCCAGACGGAAACAGTACTGCCGCACCAGATGCCGATGGCGCTGGACCGTTTTCAGATGCCGCCAGAAATCCACACACTTCACCTCATGAACAGAATAGAAATACTATATCATATTCCAACAGAAAAAACGAGGACCTGTATGAAATTTTTCCCGCTGTTCAAACTATGGGCGAGGTGGTTTGATGGACGGAGGATTTTTTCTGTGTCCCGATGCGTGGGAATTTCTGCTGCCTGCAGAGATTTGCCATCTGCGGAACGCTATGGCAGTCTGCCGAAAGCGATGGGATCTGCTGACGCTGACGCCCATGGGCTGTGCGCTGCTGCCGGAGCCTGCGGCGGTGACAGCGGGGATCTTGCTGCTGCCGGGGGACTGCCCCAGAAGCGATCTCCGGGCGGGAACAGTGGTGACCTACGGCCTGTCCCCACGGGACAGCATCACCCTGTCCAGCCTGCGGGAGCCGGTGTTGTGCGTCCAGCGGACGCTGCCGCTGCTGTGCGGCGGCGTATTGGAGCCACAGGAATTTCCCCTGCCGGGGGTAGAGGGGGCGGAGCGGCTGCTGCCCGGTGTGGGGACCCGGCTGCTGTGGACCGGCTCGCCCTATCCTCTGTGAGAAACGGGGCGTTTACCGGGAGTTTTTGGCGGCGGCCTGTAAGATCCACACGAAAACCGCCATGGCTGCAAGCTGCGTCAGTGTGAACAGGAGGGCGAGGCTGCGGGCCTCGTAATAGCAAAAGCTGTCCCAATTCAGGAGTACCTCCGCCAGTGCGGTCAACGGGAGACTGAGCCAGATGTATTTGCGGGCGATCAAGCGGAACAGGAGCGGGAGCAGGAAGGTCAGCGTGAAGGGGAGCGGCTGGAGCAGGTATTGCCCGAACAGCTTTGCCAGCGCAGTCACAGTGGATAGGGCCATGGTTATCACACCTCCGTCAGTTCCGATTTTTGTTGATTCTATCCTATATAATAAAGGATACCAGATTTCTCCGGATGCTTCAAGATGATTGAAAATTCGGGGATGGGCTGCCGCCCCTTCAAAATCCGGGACAGGACATGGGGAAAAACCTTGACAACAGTCGGAAAAACGGTATAATGACTTCTGTATTCAATCTTTAAAAACGCTTGGATGAAGTCAGCTTTCCGAAACCGGATCAGCGAGAGGGAGATTTGGTGCAAGTCCCTTACCTACGCCGGGAAGCAGCCGCTTCGGAGCGGCCCGCGGTGAGCGGGACGGGTCACGCCGTTACCGGTGGCTAAGATGCCCCCAAGGATGGGGGATAATTAGGGTGGTACCGTGAAGCAATGCTTCGCCCCTATGTCCGGGGGCGGAGCATTTTATTTTTCGGTAAGAAAGCCGCTGCGGAACACCGCCGACGGCTCCGTTCCGGCCGGAAACCCGGTTTACAGTCAAAAATCAAGAAATTTACATAAAAATGGAGGAAATGATTATGTCTCAACCCAAGAACTACGGTCTCAACGAGCTGCGGGAAATGTTCCTGCACTTCTTTGAGACCAAAGACCATCTGCGTCTGCCCAGCTTTTCCCTGATCCCCCAGAACGATGCCTCTCTGCTGCTGATCAACTCCGGCATGGCACCCATGAAGCCCTACTTCACCGGCGAGCAGGAGCCGCCCCGTCACCGGGTGACCACCTGCCAGAAGTGCATCCGTACCGGCGATATTGAGAACATCGGCCACACTGCCCGCCACGGCACCTATTTTGAGATGCTGGGCAACTTCTCCTTTGGCGATTACTTCAAGAACGAGGCCATCCACTGGGCGTGGGAATTCCTGACCAGCCCCGAGTGGGTGGGCCTGGATCCCAACCGCCTGTATCCCTCCGTGTTCGCCGGCAACGAGACCACCCCCGCCGACGATGAGGCCTTCCGCATCTGGCACGAGGAGATCGGTATTCCCGAGGACCGGATCTTCAAATTCGGCAAGGCGGACAACTTCTGGGAGCACGGCTCCGGACCCTGCGGCCCCTGCTCTGAGATCTACTATGACCGGGGCGAGAAGTACGGCTGCGGCAAGCCCGGCTGCACCGTTGGCTGCGACTGCGACCGGTACATGGAGGTCTGGAACGTGGTGTTCTCCCAGTTCGACAACGATGGCCATGACCATTACACCGAGCTGAAGCAGAAGAATATCGACACCGGCATGGGTCTGGAGCGTCTGGCCGTGGTGTGCCAGGACGTGGACTCCCTGTTCGATGTGGATACCGTTATGAACATCACCAACAAGGTCACGGAGATCACCGGCGCCAGCTACGGCCAGAGCCAGGAGAAGGACGTGTCCCTCCGTGTCATCACCGACCATATCCGTTCTGCCAGCTTCATGATCTGCGACGGCGTTCTGCCCAGCAACGAGGGTCGCGGCTATGTGCTGCGCCGCCTGCTGCGCCGGGCCGCCCGCCACGGCAAGCTGCTGGGCGTCAACAAGCCCTTCCTGTATGAGGTGGTGGACACCGTTGTTCACGAAAACGAGGGCCACTATCCCGAGCTGCGGGAGCGTCAGGCCTATATCACCAAGGTCATCCGGGTGGAGGAGGAGAACTTCTCCAAGACCATCGACGGCGGCATGAAGATCTTCGACCAGCTGCTTGCCGAGCACAAGGCCAAGGGCGAAACCACCTTCTCCGGCGCCGACGCCTTCAAGCTGTACGATACCTACGGCTTCCCCATCGACCTGACCATCGAAATGGTGGAGGACGCCGGCATGACGCTGGACCGCTCCGCTTTCGATCAGGAGATGCAGGAGCAGAAGACCCGCGCCCGTGAGGCCCGGAAGGCGCTGGGCGATTTGGGCTGGGCCGGCGTGGAGTTCGGCAAGGACATCCCCTCTACTGAGTTTGTGGGCTATGACCGCGATACCGTGGAGGACGCCAAGGTGGTTGCCCTGGTGGTGGAGGACGAGTTGGCCGAGGAACTGATGAGCGGCGTGGAAGGCATCGTGGTTCTGGACAAGACGCCCTTCTACGCGGAAATGGGCGGTCAGGTGGCCGACCACGGCGTCATCACCTGCGGCGGTGCCAAGTTCGAGGTGAACAACGTCCAGAAGAACAAGGGCGGCAAGTTCATGCACTACGGCAAGGTGGTCTCCGGCACGTTCAAGGTGGGGGAGACCGTGACGGCCTCCATTGACGCCGAGCGCCGCAAGGGCGTCCGCCGTGCCCACAGCGCTACCCATCTGCTGGACGCGGCCCTGAAGAAGGTGCTGGGCGACCATGTGCATCAGGCCGGCTCTCTGGTGGAGCCTGACCGTCTGCGGTTCGACTTCACCCACTTTGAGGCCATCACGCCGGAGCAGCTGGCGCAGGTGGATAAGCTGGTCAACGACGCCATCCTGGAAGGCATCCCTGTGGTAACGGAGGTGCTGCCCATCGAGGAGGCCAAGAAGAAGGGCGCTGTGGCCATGTTCGGCGAGAAGTATAGCGACGTGGTCCGCGTGGTGGAAATGGGCGGCGTGTCCATGGAATTCTGCGGCGGCACCCATGTGGATAACACCGCTAAGGTGGGTCCCTTCCGCATCAAGAGCGAGGCATCCGTAGCCTCCGGTGTCCGCCGGATCGAGGCTACCGTGGGCCAGCTGACGCTGGATACCATCAACCGCAACCAGCAGGTGCTGTTCCACATCGCCCAGATGTTCAAGACCAACCCCGGCGAGCTGGAGAACCGTCTGGAGCAGCAGATGAACGAGATGAAGGATCTGCGCCATGAGCTGGAAAAGTTCAAGGAGCAGGCATCTCTGGGCGAGGCACGGAGCTTCCTGGCCTCCGCTAAGACGGTGGGTGAACTGAAGGTCATCACCGCTCAGCGGGATGGTATGGACGCTGCCGCCATGCGCAAGCAGGGCGACTTCCTCCGGGATAAGGAGCCCGGCGTGGTGGGCGTTCTGGCCTCTGTCAATGACGGTAAGGTGACACTGCTGGCTGTTTGCGGCAAGGACGCCGTGGCCAAGGGCGTGAAGGCCGGCGATATCATCAAGGCCATCGCCCCCATCTGCGGCGGCAAGGGCGGCGGCAAGCCCGACAGCGCCATGGGCGGCGGCACTGAGGTCAGCAAGGTGGATGACGCACTGGCAGCCGTGGACGATTTCGTGGCTGGCAAGCTGTAAAAAGGAGAGACGTGTATGCTGATTCGTTTTGATGAACTGGAGCCCTCCGTTGTTTCTCACATGAAGGGAGGCGAGGGGGAGGCGCGTTTGCAGCTTGTTCAGGATGTGGACAACAAGATCATGCGCAGCGTGCTGGCCCCCGGTGCTTCTATCGGCCTCCATACCCACGAAACCAGCAGCGAAGTCATGTATTTTCTGTCCGGCACCGGTAAGGTGCTGTATGACGGGGTCTGGGAGCCGGTGGCTCCCGGCACCTGCCACTATTGCCCCAAAGGTCACAGCCACAGCCTTGTCAACGATGGCACGGAGGATCTGGTGACCTTCGCCGTGGTGCCGGAGCACGAAAAGAGATAACATCCGATCGGAAAGGAGCCTATCTATGAGCGATTGCCTGTTCTGTAAGATCATCGCCGGGGAGATCCCCAGCAGCAAGGTCTATGAAGACGAGCTTTGCTATGCCTTCAACGACATTGCCCCTCAGGCACCCACCCATTTTCTGGTGGTGCCCAAGGCCCACATCCAGTCCGTTTCCGCTGTAACGGCGGAGAACAGCGCTGTGGTGGCCCATATTTTTGAGGTCATTGCCAAGCTGTCCAAGGAGCTGGGCTTTGACGAGGCCGGATACCGGGTGGTGTCCAACATCGGCGAGGCGGGCCAGCAGTCCGTGCCCCACCTGCACTTCCATGTGCTGGCCGGACGGGATATGACCTGGCCTCCGGGCTGATTGAGCGAAAAACGGTGCGGGACGCTTTATGCGCCCCGCACTGTTTATTTCCGATGGAGCGGTGCATGAGAAGGGCGGGAGTGCCTTCCGCTTGCGTTTAATTTTCTAATTTGGACAAAAGACTGGCGGAGTGTGTGAGAAAGTAGTATACTCTGAGTTGGCCCCGTATGGGAACAATTACCCGATTTGAATGTTTCCAATTGGTAACATTCAATAGGGTGATTCTTATGGAGATCAGACGCTTGCGGGATTTGAGAGAAGATCATGACAAATCTCAAAAAGCAATAGCGGAATATTTGAATATGCACCGCAGCGTTTACCGGCGCTACGAAAGCGGCGAACGGGAAACTCCGGCGTGGGTGCTGGATAAACTGGCGGACTATTACCACGTCAGTACAGACTACCTGCTGGGACGGACGGACCGGCCGGAGCCGTATCCTGTCAAATGAGACGGCTGGCGCTGTTCTGCGGCGGGTTTGCCGCAGGAATCTTTCTGGCGCAGTATCTGCTGCCGGGCGGCTGGCTGCTGTCCGGTGGCTTGGTGTGCCTTGCATTGGGCTTTGGGGCGCTGCTTCTGCCGGAATGTTGGCGGAAACGGGCGATCCTCTGTCTGGTGGGCGCGGCGCTGGCGCTGGGGTGGAACTGGCTGTATGTCCGGCAGGTCAGCGAACCCATGGAGGCCTTGGCGGATAGCCAGCAGGCCCTGACCATGACCCTGACGGAGTATCCCACCGAGACCCGCTTCGGCGCAAAGGTGACGGTGCGGGCGGAGGGACTGCCGGGGAAGCTGACTTATTACGGTGATCCGCCCCTTTTGCAGCTTTCTCCCGGTCAGCGGCTCACCGACGAGGTGTATCTGCAAAGCGCGTCCCGCATCCGGGACGACGATGTGACGGTATTCAACTCCAAGGGCGTGTTTCTCCTGGCGTACAGCCGGGGGACGGCGGCCTTTCATGCCGGGACGGTGGACGCGCCCCGGTGGTGGCCCGCCCGGTTGGGCCGGGCCATGCAGGAACGCATCCGGGAATTATTCTCCGGAGATGACGCCGGTTTTCTGCTGGCGCTGCTGACGGGCCGGAAAGGGGAACTGTCCACCCAAGCGGACGTGGATCTGTCCGAGGCGGGGGTCTATCACATTCTGGCAGTCAGCGGGATGCACTGCGCGTATCTGCTGGCGATGGTGGGCTTTCTTGCGGGAAAGCACCGCCGGCGTCTGACAGCGGCGGCAGCCATCCCCACGCTGATCTTCTACGCAGTGCTCACCGGCGGGTCTCCCTCGGTGGTGCGGGCCTGCGTGATGCTGAGCTTTCTGACGGCGGCGCCCCTGTTCCGCCGGGAGAGCGACCCACCAACAGCTTTGATGGCGGCGCTGTTCCTGATCTTACTGGACAACCCCTTCGCGGCGAAGTCCGTCAGCCTGCAGCTGTCCTTTGGAGCGGTGGTGGGGCTGCTGTGGCTGTCTCCCAAGCTCTACCGGGGGCTGGTAGGAGAGAAAAAGCATGGCAGGCTTTTTACCTTTACAACTGTTAGTATTTCGACAACCTTCGGGTGTCTGGCACTGACGGCGCCTATCAGCGCCTACTATTTCGGCAGTTTCGCCCCGGTGTCCCTTTTGAGCAACCTGCTGTGCCTGTGGGCGGTGGGCATCGTGTTCATCGGCGGGCTGGCGGCGGTGCTTCTCAGCTTTTTCTACCTGCCGCTGGGGACGGTGATCGGCCTTGTACCCAGGCTGCTGATCAAGTATATTCTGGCCGTGTGTCACGCACTGGCGGCGCTGCCGTATCACGGCGTGTATTTCTGCAATCCCTATCTGAAATACTGGATGGGGTTCGTGTATCTCCTGTTTGCTGCCGCGTGGCTGCTAAAGCCCAAGGGTCGGCGAAAATTTGCCGTGGCCGCCGCGCTGAGCGTCCTGACGCTGGCGGTGACGGTGCGGGCGGGGGAGAGCCGGTTCTGTCACCGGCTGAACGCCGCGGCGGTGGACGTGGGACAGGGACAAAGCGTCATTTTGAGATCCGGGACGGAGACCGCCTTAGTGGACTGCGGCAGCGGAAACAACTGGCGGGACGCCGGATGCGACACGGCGGACGAGCTGCTGACTATGGGCTGCCGCCGGGTGGACCGGGTGATTTTGACCCATTTCGACGATGACCACATCAACGGCGTGGAGCATTTATTGGCCCGGATGGGCGCGGAGACCCTGACGATCCCGAAAGCGGAGGGCGGCGCGGCGCTGGACCGGCTGCTGGAACTGGCGGAGCGGTACGGCATGGACGTGGAGACTGTGACCGAGGAGACCCATCTGCCCTTTGGAAACGGAGAATTGACCATTTTTCCGCCCTTGGGCGTCAGCGGGAGCAACGAACTGGGGCTCACTGTGCTGGCTTCGGCGGGGGAGCATGACTTCCTCATCACCGGCGACATGGAGCGGGCCACGGAAGAGAAGTTGATCGAGACTTACGAGCTGCCGGAGCTGGATGTTCTCATGGCGGGGCATCATGGATCCAAGAACTCTACATCGAAGGAACTGCTGGACGCGGTGACACCGGGGACGGTCATCATCAGCGTGGGAAGCAATTCCTACGGGCACCCGGCGGAGGATACCCTGCGGCGGCTGGCCCGGGCAGGCTGCGATATTTACCGGACGGACCGCCACGGGACGGTCTATCTATCATTTGATTAGGAGCACATCATGGCATATGCAAAGAAAACCGCGAAGAACGAAGCCTATCAAAAACTGAAAACAGATCTGAAAGAGGGGAACCCTCTGGGGAACGCCTACCTCTTTTACGGAGAGGAGAGCTATCTTCGGGAATACTACCTGGGGGAGATCCGGAAAACGCTGATCCCCGCCGGGTTTGAGGAATTCAACTATCACGCTCTGGAAGGCAAGGACCTGACGGCCCAGAGCCTGACGGAAATGGCGGAGGCTATGCCTATGATGGCGGAGCGGACGCTGATCGTGGTGACGGACTGGGATATCTACAAGCTGAACGAGGATCAGCGGGAGCGGTTCATCGCCCTGCTGGAGGATCTGCCGGAGTACTGCTGCATCGTGTTTGTGTACGATACGGTGGCCTACAAGCAGAACAAGACCGTGAAGAAGCTGTGCAAGGCCATGGACGCCCATGTGACGCCCATTGAGTTCAAGGCGCAGGACACCTCGGACCTGACGGCGTGGATCGCACGGCGGTTCCGGGCACTGGGGAAGCAGATCGACCGCCAGACGGCGGAGTATCTGATTTTCCTCTGCGGCGGGCTGATGACGGGGCTTTCTCAGGAGATTGCCAAGATCGGGGCCTACGCCAAGGGGGAAGTCATCACCCAGCGGGACATTGACGCGGTGGCAGACCCGGTGCTGTCGGCGGAGATCTTCAAAATGACGGATGCGGTGTCCCAGAGCGACTACAACAAGGCTGCCGCCATTTTGGGGGACCTGCTGAAAATGCAGGAGGAGCCCATCGTGATCCTGGCGGCGCTGGGGAGCCAGCTGCGGCGGCTCTACACCGCCCGGATGGCCATTGACAGCGGCAAGGACAAATACTGGCTCATGGAGCTGTGGGAGATGCGCTCGGACTATCCGGCAAAGCTGCTGTTACAGTCCGCCAAGCGGGTCAGCGCCCAGTGGTGCGGCGACGCGGTGAAAATGTGTCAGGTGGCAGATCTGCGGATGAAGAGCCAACGGGGGGTAGACCCGGCAGAGGAACTGAAGCTGCTGCTGGCCCGGTTAGGAGCGGCCCGAAAATGAGAAAGATCAAGGAAGTCATCGTAGTGGAGGGGCGCTACGATAAGAATACGCTGGCGCAGGTGGTGGACGCCACGGTGGTGACACTGGGCGGCTTTGCTGTGTTCAACGACAAGGAAAAGGTGGCCTTTCTCCGGCGCTTGGCGGCGGAGCGGGGACTGATCGTCCTGACGGACAGCGACGGCGCTGGTTTTGTGATCCGCAACTACCTGAAGGGGGCGCTGCCCAAGGAGCAGGTGAAGCAGGCATACATCCCGGATATCCACGGCAAGGAAAAGCGGAAGCGGGCCCCCGGCAAGGAGGGCAAGCTGGGAGTAGAGGGCATGAAGCCGGAGGTGATTTTAGAGGCCCTCCGCCGGGCGGGCGCCACGTTTTTAGACGAAACGGCGGAGCCGGCGGCGGAAAAAACACCCATCACCAAGGCAGACCTGATGGAATGGGGGCTGGCCGGAGGAGCGGGCAGCAATCAGCGGCGGCAAGCACTGCTCCGACGGCTGGCTCTGCCGGAGCACCTGACCGCTAACGGGATGCTGGAGGCGCTGAACCTGCTGACCGACCGGGAAAAACTGGAACGCGTCCTGACAACGGAAGAACTGTAAAAAAATTCCCGCCATCGGCGGGAATTTTTGCGTTCAGCTCTGCATCTTCTTTCGGAGGGAGGCCCAAGCAAGGTCGATGGCGATGACCCCACCGGTTATGGCGAACAGTGTCGCGATTTCGCGGGCGGACGTCAGCCATCTGAGCTGCCAAAAGGCGCAGCAGATCGCACTCAGGATCGCAAAGGTGAGGAGGATCTTTAAAACGGCCTTTTCCACGGTCGGCATCCTTTCGGTTGATATTGGTCAGGTATGCTCAGCCTCGTACTTTTTCAGGAAGTCCACCAGCGCCTCCACGCCCTCCTTGGGCATGGCGTTGTAGATGGAAGCCCGGAGACCGCCGACGCTCTTGTGGCCCTTCAGGTTGTCGAATCCGGCGGCCTTGGCGGAGGCCGCCACCTCGGCATCCTGCTCCTTGGAGGGGGAGAAGAAGGGAACGTTCATCAGGGAGCGGTCCTCCTTCCGGACAGCGGCGGTGAAGAATTGGCTCCGGTCCAGGAAATCGTACAGAACGGTGGCCTTTTCTTCGTTACGCTGTGCCATGGCCTCCAATCCGCCGTTGGCCAGCAGGTATTGGAACACTTTACCGCAGCAGTAGATGGACCAGCAGTTGGGAGTATTATAAAGGGAGTCGGCGTCAGCGTGGGTCTTGTAGCGGAGATAGGTGGGGACGAATTCCGGCAGATCCTCCCGGATCAGGTCCTCCCGGATGATGACAATAGACATACCGGCGGGGCCGACGTTCTTCTGGACGCCGGCCCAGATCAGACCGTATTTGCTGACGTCGCAGGGGCGGGAGAGGAACAGGGAGGACTGGTCCGCCACCAGAACCTTGCCCTTGGTGTCGGGCAGCGTGTGGTAGGTGGTGCCGTTGATGGTCTCATTTTCGCAGATGTAGACGTAATCGGCGTTGCCCGGGATGTCCAGATCGGAACAGTCGGGGAGATAGGAGAAGTTTTTATCGGCGGAGGAGGCAACGATCTTGACTTCACCGTACCGCTTGGCCTCGGCAATGGCCTTTTTGCTCCAGGCGCCGGTCTCCACATAGCAGGCCACGCCATTTTTCATCAGGTTCATGGGAACCATGGCAAACTGCACCGTACCGCCGCCCTGAATGAAGAGAACCTTATAGTTATCAGGAATGTGCATCAGCGTCCGCAGATCGGCTTCCGCCTGAGACAGGATATCCTGAAACACCGGAGAGCGGTGGCTCATCTCCATAACGCTCATACCGCTGCCGTGATAGTTCAGCACTTCGGCGGCGATCTCCTCCAGAACGGACTCCGGCATCATAGCGGGTCCGGCGGAAAAATTATAAACACGGTCATATCTCATGGGGACTTCCTCGCAATCTGAAAATTTTCTCTCATTATAATGCGGACCCCGCCGGGAATCAACGGAAAAAGCGGCAAAATCTGACGGATAAAATCCGCAGCTTTCCAGTAAAATCGCCTGCAAAGGAAAAAATCGGTATTTCTACAATTTTTCACAAAAAAAGGATTGACGGCGGGAAGGTTCTGTGTTAAAATCAGCATTACCTGTGAAAAAGGGCTTTTTTGTTGTGCGTTTTTTCGCTTTACGCACAGAGGAAGGCCGCTTTCAAAACCGCAGGGAGGCAGTCGGTATCCCCGGCACGCCGGGAACGATACCAATAATAAGGAGGTGCCGTTAATGCGCGTAAAAGTCACTTTGAGATGCAATGAGTGCAAGCAGAGAAACTACAATACGATGAAGAACAAGAAGAATACCCCGGACAAGCTCGAGCTCAACAAGTATTGCCGGTTCTGCAAGAAGCACACGCTCCACAGCGAGACCAAGTAAAAGCGGATCACACTGAGAAAGGGCGTGTAGAATTATGGCAGAAGAAGCGAAGAAGAGCCGCGGAGCCTGGTTCCGCGAAATGAAAAGCGAATTGAAAAAAGTCACCTGGCCCAATCAGAAGACCGTGGTCAAGAACACCGGTACCGTGCTGTTGTGCTCCCTGCTCATCGGCGCGTGCATCTGGATCTTTGACGGCGTGGCCTACTCTTTGATCCAGGCGATCCTGAGCCTGTTTCAGGGTTAAGGAGTGCCGCAATGTCGGAAAACGCGAAGTGGTATGTGATCCATACCTATTCCGGTTATGAAAACGCCGTTAAGACCAGCATTGAGAAATTCGTCAACGGACGGGGCATGGAGGATATGATCCTGCGGATGGAGATCCCCGTGGAGACCGTAAAAGAGGTCAGCGAGTCCGGCGAGGCGAAAGAAGTCGAGCGCAAGGTGTTCCCCGGTTATGTGCTTATCAAAATGGTCATGACGGATGACACCTGGCATCTGGTGCGGAATGTCCGCGGCGTCACCGGTTTTGTCGGTACTGCCAACAAGCCCATCCCCCTGACGGAGGAAGAGGTGCTTGCCATGGGCATGGAAAAGCACGAGATCGTTGTGGGCTACAACGTCGGTGACCATGTTCGTATCGTGGATGGCCCCTTGGCCAGCTTCACTGGCGTTGTGGAAGACATCGAACCCGAAAAGAATCAGGTCAGCGTCATGGTTTCCATGTTTGGTCGCGAGACCCCCGTGGAACTGGAGCTGGATCAGGTGGAAGTCCTGAACTGATTTTTCCCGCCGGGATTCCCGGCAAACAGTGGGAGGGGCCATTGGCCCCGCCAAAGACGGACATCGTCCGCCACCACATCTATGATTTAGGAGGTGCTACTCCGTGGCACAGAAGATTACTGGTTATGTAAAACTGCAGATCCCCGCAGGCAAGGCGACTCCCGCTCCCCCGGTTGGCCCCGCTCTGGGCCAGCATGGCGTGAACATCGCTGCTTTCACGAAGGAATTCAACGAGCGCACCAAGAATGACATGGGTCTCATCATTCCCGTTGTCATCACCGTGTACGCTGACCGTTCCTTCACCTTCATTACCAAGACGCCCCCCGCGGCCGTCCTGATCAAGAAGGAGTGCAACATCGAGTCTGGTTCCGGCGTCCCCAATAAGAACAAGGTCGCCACCATTTCCAAGGCTTCCGTTCAGAAGATCGCTGAGATGAAGATGCGCGACCTGAACGCCGGCAGCCTGGAGGCCGCTATGAGCATGGTTGCCGGTACCGCCCGTTCCATGGGCGTTGTGGTCGGCGACTAACAGACCATCAATTAACAAGGGCAAACACGCCTGTCAGTGCGTCTTTCCGGCGCTTTTTGCCCTTTTTGCCTTGACGGGCGTCAGCTCGTCATCATCTCAAAAGTCAAAAATCACTCGAATATCCATCGCTGACAGGTGCGGGCAGTTTTTCCGGAGCAGAATGCGTCCAGGTGACAAAAAGCCCGCAGGGAATACAGGGTGTATTGCCAAGGGCTATGCGGAAGCATGGGGGGATTTCTGCCCGCCAAAACCGTATTCGCCCGTGTCAATTGATGGTCACAACAGCCGTGCGGTCAAAGACCGCTCGATACAGTGGGAGGACTAAGTTCCGAAGAACCACTATGAGGAGGAATAACATTGTTTAGAGGCAAGAAATATCAGGAGAGCGCCAAGCTGATCGATAAGAGCGCTCAGTATGAAGCCGCTGAGGGCATGGACCTCATCTGCAAGACCGCCAAGGCCAAGTTCGACGAGACCGTCGAGCTCCACGTGAAGCTGGGCGTTGACTCCCGTCACGCTGACCAGCAGGTCCGCGGCGCCATCGTGCTGCCCCACGGCACCGGCAAGACTGTCCGCGTGCTGGTGTTCGCCAAGGGCGACAAGGCTGACGCTGCCCGTGAGGCCGGCGCCGACTATGTGGGCGATATGGACATGGTGGAGAAGATCCAGAAGGAAAACTGGTTTGATTTCGACGTGGTCATCGCCAGCCCCGACATGATGGGTGTGGTTGGCCGTCTCGGTAAGGTGCTGGGCCCCAAGGGTCTGATGCCCTCTCCCAAGGCCGGCACCGTGACCCCCGATGTGGTCAAGGCCGTTCAGGAGTCCAAGGCCGGTAAGATTGAGTATCGTCTGGACAAGACCAACATCATCCACTGCCCCATCGGTAAGGTTTCCTTCGGCCCCGAGAAGCTGATGGACAACTACAACGCTCTGATGGGCGCCATCGTGAAGGCCAAGCCCGCCAGCGCCAAGGGCCAGTATATCAAGAGCTGCGTCGCCGCCACTACCATGGGCCCCGGCGTGAAGATGAATACTGCGAAGCTGGTCTAAGAACTGAAAGAGGGGAGAAATCCCCCTTTCGATCCCGCTGAACGGAGGGAACGGAGATGTTCCTTCTGCGAAAACGGAAAATGATATTAAATTTTGGGAAAATGCTTGACATTATGCCAAAGTTTGATATAATAACAGTCGCGTTCCAAAGACAGCAGGTGGGGGAGACCCCGTAAGTCCTGCCGAGGATGGCAAAATCATTTTGATGATGCTTTCCTGTCCTCATGTCTTTCGGCATGAGGACAGTTCCTTTTTGAACGCCTCTGACCCAGGCGGACGGAGGTCCGCCGCAAATTCTCATGGAGGTGAAACCAAGTATGCCTAACGCAAAGGTCCTTTCCGAGAAGCAGGCAATCGTTGCCGAGCTGACCGAGAAGATCCAGAAGGCTACCGCAGGCGTCATCGTCGACTACAAGGGTATTACCGTTGAGGAAGACACCGCTCTGCGTAAGGAGTGCCGTGAGGGCGGCGTGGATTATGCGGTTGTGAAGAACACCCTGCTGCGCTTTGCTTTCAACAACACTGGCCTGAACGATCTGGATGATCTGCTGAACGGCACCACTTCTCTGGCTCTGGCTGATGATCCCGTGGCTCCCGCCCGCGTCATGGCCGATTACGCCAAGAAGCTGGACGGCAAGTTCGAGATCAAGGGCGGCTTCATGGACGGCAAGCCCGTCGATCTGGCCACCATTCAGTCTCTGGCTTCTATTCCCGCTCTGCCTGTCCTGCAGGCTCAGGTTCTGGGTACCATGCTGGCTCCCATTACCGGTCTGGCTGTTGTCCTGAAGCAGATCGCCGAGAAGAACGGCGCTCCTGCTGAAGAGGCTGCTGCCGAAGCTCCCGCCGCTGAATAATTCAGCGCACATCCCACACAAACAAAAATAACTATTAGGAGGCAAATACAATGTCTGAGAAAGTTACCGCTATGATCGAAGAGATCAAGGGTCTCACTGTTCTGGAACTGTCCGAGCTGGTTCACGCTCTGGAGGAAGAGTTTGGTGTTTCCGCTGCCGCTATGGCTGCTCCCGCTGCTGGCGCTGCTGCTCCCGCTGCTGAGGAGAAGACCGACTTCGACGTGGTCCTGACCGGCTTCGACGCTGCTGCCAAGATCAAGGTCATCAAGGTTGTCCGCGAGATCACCGGCCAGGGCCTGGCTGAGGCTAAGGCTACCGTCGAGGGCGCTCCTTCCACTCTGAAGGAAGCTGTCAGCAAGGACGAGGCCGAGGCTCTGAAGAAGCAGATCGAAGAGGCCGGCGGCAAGGTCGAGCTGAAGTAAGCAAGACTTTCTGCAACATAAAAAGCTCCGTGTCCATGGACACGGAGCTTTTTTGCAGCTTGAAACGTGTTTTTCGAGGGAAAAAGCTCACTTTTGCAGAAAAAATCAGCGAAGGCGGCACATGGCCCAGACTGCATTGTGGTCCGACAGCTCTGCTCCCTGAAAGCGTTCCAGAGCGGAGCCGGGCTTGGCATAGGTGAGATCCTCCTTGGCGGTGGAGATCATCCGGCTTTCCGACGCGGTGACGCCCTTCAGCAGGATCCAGTCCAGACGCAGGGGCAGGGAATCACCGTTGGGCAGGGGCTTGCGGCGGGTGAGACGGGGCTCCTTCGGAACGATCTCGTAGCCGTCGGCAGCGCACAGGGGCAGCAGAGGCTCAAAGCTGCCCACATCCTCTAAGCAGCGGCGGCGCAGAGCGGGATCGGCCGCGATGGCGCCGATGTCCTCCTTGGCCCGGCCATCGAAGGTGTTGGTGTTCAGATCGCCGCCTAAGATCAGGGGCATATCGGGCAGCTCCTTGCGGACGGCCTCCAGAATGGCGGCCATCTGGGCCTTGCGGCCCTCGCCGTGGGTGCGGTTTTCCAAATGGATGGACACAGCGCCCACCGGCTGTCCGCCTACGTCCAGCTCCGCAAAGACGGCCAGCCGTCCGCCGATGCGCTTCTGGCGGTCGAAGTACCAGTTATACTGCTCGGGCAGGCGGATCACACCGGCGCGGCGGATGGGCCAGCGGGAGAAAACAGCGTTGCCATGGAAGCCCTTGGCGTTTTCATCATTCACCAGCTCGATGAATTCAAGGCCCCAGGCGTAGTTCAAACCAAACGCCTGTGCCAGTTCACGGGCGGTGTTCTTGTTGCCGGAGCGGGCGCAGCCGTCATCCAGCTCGTTGGCCAGGATCACGTCAAAGGGCTGAATATCCGGGCAATCCCGCAGAAATTCCTGAATTTCCGGCAGGTTCACGCCCCGTTCCATGTTGAACATCAGGACGCCCAGGGCCTCCGGGATCTGTGCGGGCGGCGCGACAAAGTTATCAGTCTCCGCCTGGGAAAACTGAGGGATCATGGCCATGACCTCAGCCTGCGGCCGGTCATCTAACAGCGCCCCCAGACGCTTGCGTTCATTCAGCGGGATACCTTGCATGTATTCATTAACTCCTTTTTCTGCAAAATTTTCGGTAGGGAAGAGCTTGGAGCAAGTCTGCGGACCACAAAATAAAAGGGTAGCACAGACGAAAAACACAACATGTGTAAACGTTTACGACATTAGATTAACAAGATTCACGGAGAAGGTCAAGAAGAATCTGAAAATTCTCCGAAATAGTCAAAAATAGCGGACAAGTTTAGACAGATGCACAAGCCGCTTGGGGACAGAGCTGCCAAGGCTTCCTTTTTGGGGCGGAATGTGGTATATTGGAAAAAAACATTGAGGAGGCATTATGACCGCAATGAAAGAACAGCCCTCCGCACGGCAGATCTACGGGACCATCGGACCGGCTTGTGCGGATGTGAAGACGCTGGAAGCCATGTTCCGGGCCGGGATGACTGGCATCCGGCTGAATCTCTCCCATGTGACGCTGGCTCAGGCGGCGGATCAGGTGGACGCGCTGCATAAGGCGGCGCAGCGCTGCGGAAAGCAGGCGGAGCTGCTCATTGATATGCAGGGACCGGAGCTGCGGGTAGGCGTATTGGCGGAGCCGATGACGCTGAATGAGGGTGAAGTACTTGAATTAGGCGGCAAGGGAATTCCCTTGCCGGATATTGCGATTCCTGCGCTATTGCCCGGCCAGGAGGTGCTTTTGGATGACGGCAAGCTGCTGCTGCGGGTCACGGAGCAGACTGAGAGCGGCGCGGTGGCAGAGGTCCTTCGAGGCGGCGTTCTGCGGGGACGAAAGAGTCTGGCTCTGCCGGGAGCGGATCTGGACCCGCCGACGATGACGGCATCCGATGTGGAGAATATCCGCGTTGCGGCGTCCTGCGGTGTCACCGGCGTTATGCAGCCCTTTGTGCGCAGCCGACGGGATCTGGAAACCGTCCGGCGGGCACTGGACGAAAACGGCGGAGCGAATATCCGGCTGTTCGCCAAGATCGAAAACCAGATGGGGCTGGAACGGCTCCCGGAATTTCTGGAAACGGCGGATGAGATCGTCATTGCCAGAGGGGATCTGGGGAATGCCATGCCCCTGTGGGAGCTGCCGGCGGCCCAGAAGCGGATCGAGGCCCAGTGCCGCAAGGCGGGGAAGCCATTCATGGTGGTGACGCAGATGCTGGCGTCCATGGAGCAGAATCCGGTGCCCACCCGGGCGGAGGTCAGCGATATTTTCAACGCTGTGGCAGACGGCGCCGCTGCGGTGATGGTCACCGGAGAAACGGCGGTGGGAAAGTGGCCGGTGGAGGTCATCCGGTATCTCAGCAATACGGTCCAAGCCGCAGAGCGATTTCTGCGAGAGGGATAAAATCGGCCCCGAATCTGTTTGCAGGCAGATTCGGGGCTGTTTTTTTACTTTTTGGCGGCTTTTGCCAGCAGGGCCTGTCCTTCGGGGGATTTTAAGACGTCCAGTACGGTCTCCCGCACCAGCGCCTTGAAGGAGTCGCTTTTCAGCAGGGCGCTGAACACGGCACCGTCGCTCTTGCTGCTGTCGCCGGACTGGGCCACCACTGCGGCCGTTGCCTTCCGGACGGCCTTGGGCAGCACTACGTCCTCCTGGGGGACGGCACCGCTGAGCCAGTTGTCCATGCTGGTGGGATCGTCGGTCTCGCCCCGGAGATAGGGGAGGGACACGCCGAAGGCCCCTGCCAGCTTTTGCTGCTGCTCCTGAGAGGGCGTCTGGCGGCCGGTTTCAAACTTTTCGATGGACAGGCGGGGCAGTCCCAGCGCCGCCGCCAGCGCGGGGCGGCTGAGGCCCTTTTCCGTCCGAAGTGCTTCGATCCTCTGTGCCATAGTTACCATGATGGGATGATTCCTCCTTATGCTTGACCGGGTTTCCGGTCCAGATCCGGCAGCAGGACGATCTCGCCTGATGCCAGTGTTTTTTTCATGTCGATGAGTCGTTGATTGCTGGACCCTCGGAACCGCAGGGAGATGTCCTTCAAGGCCTCCACAAAGCGGCCGTCCACCAGCACGTCCAGCATGGACAGCAGCTCGTCCGTCGCCTCGCAGCGGGGATGGCTGCCCTCGGTCCGCAGCTCCTCCAGTGTGAACCCGGAGAAGGCCCACACGGTCTTTTGCGGGTAGGTTTCCCGCACCCGGCGGACAAAGGGGACCAGTACCCGTTGATTTTCCGGCTCGAAGGGCTCGCCGCCCAGCAGGGTCAGTCCCTGAATGTAAGAGGGGGCCAGCAGGTCTAAAAGCTGCTGCTCTGTTTCTGATGTGAAGGGCTGACCGTAGTCAAAGTCCCACGTCTGGGGCTGAAAACAGTGCTCACAGTGGTTGGTGCAGCCGGAGACGAACAGCGTGACCCGGACGCCCTCGCCATTGGCAATATCGCAGTTTTTGATCTCACCGTAGTGCATACAATACCTCCCCGCGGTGAAACAGGGGCGGTCCACCGCCCCTGCTTTTGGATGATCCGCTGAATTTCAAGGAAAGAAAACCGTCTGGCGGTCTCTTCAACAGCCGTATTATAGCAAAGAATAAAAAGAAATGCAATCGTGGGAAACACGGGACGAACTGCGGGATTTTTTGCAAAAATAAACGAAAACTGTTGAAATCAACACGATATAAAGCGATAATCCTTTACAGGAATGATGTTACAGATCGCATTTTCCACGGGCCAGATACATGCCTGCCGGGACGGTGTCCAGCACCTTTCCGTTCTCCACAGTCTTGCGGCCCCGGAGCCAGACCTCCCGGATGCCGCCTGCGGTGACAAAGCCCTCGTAGGGGTTGTAGTCCACGTTGGCGACGCAGTCCTCCGCACGGATCACATGGCTGTCACCGGGATCGTAGATCACGATGTCGGCATCGCTGCCGGGGGCCAGAACGCCCTTGCGGGGATAGAGTCCGTACAGCTTGGCGGGGTTCTCACTCAGCACCCGGCACATCTGGGCCAGAGAGAGCTTCTTGGCGGCCACGCCGTAGGAATAGATCAACTCGCCTCGGGTCTCTACACCGGGGAGACCGCCGGGGATCTTGGTGAAGTCCTCCCGGCCCGCGTCCTTCTGTGCCAGCGTGAAGGAGCAGTGGTCGGTGGAGATCGTCTGGATCTCGCCCCGGCGCAGGCCCCGCCACAGAACCTCCTGATTGGCCTTTTCCCGGATGGGAGGCGCGCAGATGTACCGGGCCGCCTGAGAGTAGTTGGGAGCGTAATAAACGCTTTCGTCCAGCAGAAGATACTGGGGACAGGTTTCCACATAGACCTTCTGGCCCCGCTTCCGGGCGTGCTCCACCTCCTTGAGGGCTTCCTCGTTGGTCAGGTGGACGATGACCACCGGGCAGTCCGCCGCCTGGGCGATCCGCAGAAGGCGGCTGACGGACTCGGCCTCCAGATAGGGAGGACGGGTCTCCGGATGACTGGAGGGACCCATCAGTCCGGCGGCCTTTTTCTCAGCAATCATACCGTCGATGACGCCGGCGTTCTCACAGTGGACACCGCAGATACCGCCCAGGTGACGCAGCTCCTTCAAGGCCCAGTACATATCCCGGTCACCCACCATCATGGCGGGGTAAGTCATATACATCTTGAAGGAGGACACGCCCTGACGGAACATCTCCGGCAGCTCCGCCCGGATGGATTCGTTCCAATCGTCGATGGTCATGTGGAAGCCGTAGTCGCAGAAGGTGCGGCCGTCTGCTTTCTTATGCCAGAGATCCAGACCGTATTGCAGGCTCTCCCCCTTGTTGGGGCAGGCGAAGTCGATGACGGTGGTGGTGCCGCCCTTCAGAGCCGCACGGCTGCCAGTGGTGAAATCGTCCGCCGTGGTGGTGTTGCAGACGTCCAGATCAAAGTGGGTGTGGGCGTCAATAAAGCCGGGGAACAGGAGACAGCCCTCCACATCCACCGTCCGGTCTGCCGGAGTGAGGATCAGACGGCCCACCTGCCTGACCTTTTCACCCTCCACCAGCACGTCGGCCCGCTTGGGCCCCCGGCCGGTGATGACGGTACCGCCCTTGAACAGCGTACGCATATAAAGCACCTCCAGATTAGATTCTGCCGTTAGTATAGCACGGTTTTCCCCAAAAAACCAGAGGGACAATGGGGGAGAGCTGATGGAGAATTGACCGGATAAAACATAAAAATTTACAAATAGTAGTTGCAACCAAAGGTCGATATGGTATAATTTGGACATAGCAGGGCGGGGCTCGCTTGCAAATTGTACCGCCCTAAATAAAAAGGAGGTCTTTGCGAATGAAGAAGTTCCTGTCTGTGCTGCTGGCATTGGCTATGATCTTCTCCCTGACGGTCACAGTCTCTGCGGACGAGACCAAGGGCGAGATGGACGGCTATGTAGTAGTGCTGCACACCAACGATGTGCACGGCGCTATTTCCGGCTATGCCAAGGTGGCGGCCTTGAAGAAAGCCTATGAGGCTGAGGGTGCCTATGTCCTGCTGATGGACGCCGGCGACTTCTGCCAGGGCGATCCCACGGTCAGCGTTTCTCAGGGTAAAACGGCTGTTGAACTGATGAACATGGCCGGGTATGACGTCACGACCCTTGGCAACCACGAGTTCGACTACGGCTATGACAATCTGGTGAATCTCTCCAAGGAAGCCAAGTTCCCCATTGTGGCAGCCAACGTGCTCTATCAGGGGAAGGTGGCATTCAACTCCAACCAGATCTTCACCACGCCGTCCGGTGTCAAGATCGGCGTGTTCGGTCTGGAGACCCCTGAGACCGCAACCAAGGCACACCCCGCTAAGATCAAGGGCGTGACCATTCTGGGCGACAAGTCCATGTTTGACTGCGCACAGGCGCAGGTGGACTCCCTGAAGGCGGACGGCTGCGATTACATCATCTGCCTGGGCCATCTGGGCATCGACAAGGAATCCCTTGGCAACCGTTCCACGGACCTGCTGAATGTTGTGGACGGTATCGACGTGTTCATTGACGGACACTCCCACTCCACCATGAAGGACATTGCCGAAGTGACCGACAAGGACGGCAAGGTCAACGGCACCCTCCTCACGTCCACCGGCACCAAGCTGGCCAACGTTGGCGTTGTGACCATCAGCCCCAAGGGCAAGGTCACGGCTATGAGCGCTCCTACCGAGGGCATGACTGCCGAGGATAAGGACGTGGCTGCCAGAGCTGCCGCCATCAAGAAGGAGATCGACGATGACTATGGCACTGTATTCGCAAAGACCAAGGTGGAGCTGGACGGCGTGAAGGCCAATGTCCGGACCCACGAGACCAATCTGGGTGACCTCATCACCGATGCGCTGGTTTGGGGCGCAGGCAAGAACGGCACCAAGGTGGACGCGGCTGTCACCAACGGCGGCGGCATCCGGGCCACCATCAAGAAGGGCGATATTACCAAGAAGGACATCAACACCGTGCTGCCCTTCGGCAATACACTGAGCATCGTGAAGGTCACCGGCGCGGAGCTGCTGGAGGCTCTGGAGGCTTCGACCTACTGCACGCCGGATTCCATCGGCGGCTTCCCCCAGGTCAGCGGCATCGTCTACACCATTGACGGCACCAAGACCTATGACGCGGGCGATGTGTATGAAGGCTCCACCTACCACGCGCCCAAGACCATCCGCCGTGTTACGATCCAGTCCGTTGGCGGCAAGGCCTTCAACCTCAGAACGGTCTACACCATCGCTACCAATGACTTCCTGGCTGCCGGCGGCGATACCTATTACGCCTTCAAGACCGCTTCCGTCAACTACGATCTGGGTATCCCCATGGACGAGGTCGTGATGGATTATGTTAAGACCGAGCTGAAGGGCGTTGTGTCCGCTGAGAATTACGGCGAGGCCGGTGACCGCATCACCATCATCAAGGGCCTGCCCTTTACGGATGTGGATCCTTCCGCCGCCTATTACAGCGCGGTGAAGTACTGCTATGAGAACAATATCTTCAAGGGCGTCACGGATACGATGTTCATGCCCAACAACACCATCACCCGGGGCCAGATGGTCACGGTGCTGTGGCGGATGAACGGCTCTCCCGAGCCCAAGAACGCCAATCCCTTCGGCGATGTGGCCGCTACCTCTCCCTTCGTCAAGGCCATCGCCTGGGCGGCTGAGAACAAGCTGACCAACGGCATCACCGAGATGACCTTTGCCCCGGCACAGGCCATTTCCCGTCAGCAGTTCCTGACCATCCTGTATCGCTACGCACAGTTCATGGGCTATGATGTGTCTGTGGGCGAGGATACCAATATTCTCTCCTTCGAGGACGTGGGTGAGGTTGGCGAGTATGCCATCCCCGCGATGCAGTGGGCTGTCGGCTCCGGCGTTCTGGCGGCTGAAAAGGCCCTGACGCCCCGCGCTGCGGCACCTCGCTACAACGTGGCAGAGTTCCTGGCCAACTTCTGCATGAAGGTGATCCCCACTGCCGAGATGATGCCCAAGGCTGCCTGATTTTCAGACGAAAAACACACATTGATTTCCAAAAGAGCCGCAGAGATTTTATCTCTGCGGCTCTCTTTTTCGTTCCGGCGCATAGGCCGACGCTTTCCTGCGGAGACTAACGGGGAAAGTGAGGGATCGCAATGGAGAAGGACAAGGAGACAAAGGCGACGGAGGAGCGGGAAGGGAGTCAGGTGAACCAGAACGTAGTAGATTTCGGCTCCGCCATGACAAAAACCGCCCACGGAACCGTTTATACGCTGGCCATCATCGGACAGATCGAGGGACACACGGCGGCGCCCAACGGCACGAAAACCACCCAGTATGAGCACATGCTGCCCCTGCTGGCGAAGCTGGAGGAGAGCCGGGAGGTAGACGGCATTTTATTTTTGCTGAACACCGTGGGCGGTGATGTGGAGGCGGGACTGGCCATCGCGGAGCTGATCGCCGGACTGACCAAGCCCACGGCGGCCATCGTTTTAGGGGGCAGCCATTCCATTGGCGTCCCATTGGCGGTGGCGGCCCAGCGGAGCTTTGCAGTGCCCTCCGCCGCCATGACCATCCATCCCGTGCGGATGAGCGGAACGGTCATCGCCGCGCCCCAGACCTACAACTATTTTCAGCGGCTTCAGGAGCGGATCGTGGCCTTTGTGGCGGGACACAGCCGGATCTCGGCGGAGAAGTTTCAGGCCCTCATGCTGGCAAAGGATGACATGGCGGCGGATGTGGGCAGCGTGATCTACGGTGAGGAGGCGGTGCATCTGGGGATCATCGACCAGCTGGGCGGATTGCGGGAAGGATTGGACTGGCTCTATCGGAAAATGAACGAAACGAGGGGGTGACACCCCTCGTTTTCCTATTGAAATAAGTGCGCTTTTCTGGTATAGTATCTTAGTTAAAGTATGTTCAAAGTATATGGGTGTAGATCGAGGTGAGACATAGATGTACTTAAAAGCACTGGAGGTGCAGGGCTTCAAATCCTTCCCTGATAAGACGGTCCTGAACTTCGGTGAGGATATTACAGCCATCGTGGGGCCTAACGGCTCCGGCAAGTCCAACATTTCCGACGCCATCCGCTGGGTCATGGGCGAGCAGTCCAGCAAGGCCCTCCGGGGCGGCAAAATGGAGGACGTGATCTTCGGCGGCACGGAAAAACGCGCCCCGGTGGGCTTTGCTCAGGTGACGCTGGTGCTGGACAACACCGGTCATCTGTTCCCATCTATGGACGAGTCTGAGGTGGCCGTCACCCGGCGGTATTACCGCAGCGGAGAGAGCGAGTATTACATCAACCGCCAGTCCGTCCGACTGAAGGACATGACGGAGCTGTTTATGGACACCGGCATGGGCCGGGAGGGCTATTCCATCGTAGGTCAGGGCCGGGTGGATGAGATCCTCTCCACCAAGAGCACGGACCGCCGGGAGATCTTCGAGGAGGCGGCAGGTATTTCCAAGTACCGCCACCGGAAGGAAGAAGCGGAGCGGAAGCTGGAACGCACAGAGGAAAATCTGGTGCGGATCAACGATAAGATCGCGGAACTGGAGCTTCAGGTAGAGCCGCTGCGGATGCAGGCGGAGACAGCGAAAAAGTATCTGGTCCTCCGGGACGAGATGCGCCTGTTGGAGATCTCCCTGTGGCTGGAAAATCTGGAAGCGCTGAAGGCCAACGCCCGGAAGCTGGAGATCGACCTGCGGAACGCGGAACAGGAACGGGACGAGGCCCGGTCCCGCATGGACGCACTGTTCGCGGAAAACGAGCAGTTTGGCCAGCGGATGCAGGAAAAGGACATGGAGGCGGAGGGGCTGCGGACTGAAGCCGCCCAGTTGGACGCCCGGACAGCGGAGCAGGATTCCGCCGTGGCGGTGCTGGAAAGCACCATCAGCCATCTGACGGAGAATATTGAACGAGCAAAAAGCGAACTGGAGGAATCAGAGAGCCGCACCGGGGGCTATGAGGTCCAGGCAGCGGAACAGGACGCCCAAGCGACAGAGTTGGAGCAGCAGGCCGCCGCGCTGAATGCGGAACTGGACAAGCTGCTGGCTCAGGCTCAGGCTGCGTCGGAGCAGGCGGGAGGCGCCGCCGCGGAGGCAGAGGCTTTCCGAGGTAAAGAGGCCATCGCCATTGCCGCTGCCGCAGACGCCCGTGCGGAGGCCGCCGCCATCCGGGCGGAGACGGAGCAGATCAGATCCCGCCGCATGGCGGCACTGGCGGATCAGGAGACCGCGGAGCGTCAGTTAGAGGAACAGGGGCGGGAGGCAAAAGCCAACCGCCGGGCCTTAGAGGACGCACAAGAGGACGCGGAGGCCGCCGCCAACATCATCAGCGGACATACCCTGCGGATGGAGGAGCGGAAGAAGAAGGCCGACGCCGCTGCCGAAGCCAGAGTGAAGCTCACCATGGATGTGGGCGCGCTGGATAACCGCATCCGTCTGCTGACGGAAATGGAAAAGGACTACGAGGGCTTCAACAAGGCTGTCAAGCTGGTCTGTCAGGCCCAGAACAACCTCCGGGGCATCCATGGCCCGGTGGCGGGTCTGATGAAGACCGACGGCAAGTATTCCCTTGCCATAGAGATCGCTTTGGGTGCCGGTTTGCAGAACATCGTAGTGGACCGGGAGGAGGACGCCAAGAGCGCCATCGCCTTCCTGAAGCAGCGGGAGGGCGGCCGTGCTACCTTTCTGCCCCTCACCGCCATCCGGGGAGAGGAACTCCGGGAGCGGGGCGTGGAGAACGAGTTCGGTTTTGTGGGCGTGGCGTCCCGGTTGGTGCGCTTCGACCCTAAGTATACGCAAATTTTTAACAGCCTTCTGGGAAAAACGGTGATTGCGGAGGATCTGGATTGCGGCATTGCCATGGCCCGGAAGTACCGCAACGCCTTTCGCATCGTGACGCTGGACGGACAGGTCATCAACCGGGGCGGCTCCATGACCGGCGGCTCTACCAGCCGCAGCACCGGTGTGCTGAGCCGTGCGGCGGAACTGGAACGGCTGAATGGCCGGGCATCGGAGATGCACCGGAAATTGGAGGAGGCCAAGGCTGCGGAGGAAGCCTCCCGCCGGGAGCTGGACGCAGCTCAGTACGAGCTGACCACCGCCGAGACCCAGCGCCGCGCCGCCGAGGACGAGGTCCTGCGGCTGCAAGGCGTGAAGAATCAGTTTGATATGCTGCTTTCCAATTTGCGGGAAAGCGTGGAAAATCTCACCGGTGAGATCGAGGCCATCGACGGCCGTATTCAGGAAAACGAGGCCCGAAACGCGGCGGCAGAGCAGACCGTGGCGGACCGGGAAGGTGAGGCGGCAAGCTGCCGCGTCCAGGCGGAAGCCATCCTCTCCGGGCAGAGCGAGCTGCTGGCCCAGTCCGGACAACTGTCTGAGGCTATCGCCGCCCACAAGGCGGAGCTGGCCGCCATCGACGCCAACCGGGAGGGGGCGCTGCGCCGTGCCGCCGATCTGCGAACGCTGGCAGCGGAGCTGTCTGGTGACCGAAGCCAGAAGGAAGCGGCCTTGGCCCAGTATCAGCGGCAGATCGAGGCGGCTCAGACCGAGATCGGCCAGCGGAGAGCGGAGCAGGCACAGCTGAAGGCACAGAGCGCCGTGATCTCGGAGCGGCTGGCGGGGATCAGTCAGGAAAAGATCGCACTGGAGGCGGAACGCACCGCCAAGAGCCGCGCCGGTCAGGAGATGAACGAAACGCTCCTGAATCTGGAACGGGCCGCCAGCAGACTGGAAACGAAGCTAACCACCTCCGCCATGGAGGAAAAGCAGATCTTGGACAAGCTGTGGGAGACCTACGAGCTGAACCATTCTGACGCCCAGGCCCAGCGGATCGAGCTGGAAAGCGTGCCCAAGGCGTCCCGCCGGGTAGCGGAGCTGAAGCGGGAGATCAACGGCCTCGGCACCATCAACGTAGGCGCCATCGACGAGTTTGAGCGGGTCAATGGCCGATACACTTACTTGACGGATCAGCGGAACGACGTGGAAAAAGCCAAGGGCGAGCTGACCGGCATCATCGGGGAGATCACCTCCCAGATGACTGACATTTTCGGCCAGCAGTTCAAATTGCTCAGCGAAAGCTTTGAGCAGACCTTTGTGGAGCTGTTCGGCGGCGGTCAGGCCAAGCTGGAACTGGAGGACCCAGAGCACATTCTGGACTGCGGCATCGAGATCAAGGCCCAGCCCCCCGGTAAGGCCCTGAAAACCATTTCGCTGCTCTCCGGCGGCGAGAAGGCGTTCGTGGCCATTGCGTTATATTTTGCCATTTTGAAGGTGCACCCCACCCCGTTCTGCATTATGGACGAGATCGAGGCGGCGCTGGACGAGGCCAACGTGGTTCGCACGGCCCGCTATATGCGGACGCTGGCGGATAAGACCCAGTTCATCGTCATCACCCACCGCCGGGGCACCATGGAGGCCGCCGACGTGCTGTATGGCGTCACCATGCAGGAGCAGGGGGTCAGCAAGATCTTGACCATCAATCTGAACGATATGGCGAAGGAATTGAAGATTCAATAGTTTCTCTGCTCCCGCAGAGACTGTGGTCCACAGAGGATGCACCCCCCATTTTCTTTTTGAGACATCAAAAAGAAAATGCGCCGTGCACGGTGGAAAAGAAAAAATGTCAGGGATGAGTTGACCGTCGAAGCGGCCAACTCACCCATACGAAGGAGCAGTCGGTACGGACTGCCGCCAAAATCCGGAAACCTTCTGCCGGCTGCGCTGAAAGTCCGCAAAGAGCCGAGTGCTTCCCCACATTTGGAAGCAGGGCATTTACCGGGCTGCAAACCTGAAAGGCTTTCTGCAACAGTCCCGTGCGTTCCGCTTCGCTACGCACTACCTGGTGCTACATGCGAGCGGCAGCGGAAAGAGGGGCAGAGAGTGTCCTGTTTGGAACACCGGTATGCGGCGGACTTTCTGGTGCGGGGACGTACTGATTTGAGATTTGAGTATAGCGCAGCCGGTAGGAGATTTCCAAATTTGGTCGGCAGTGCGTGACGGGCAGCCCCCGTTTCGGGTGATTTGACACAGAGGTGTCAAATCATCCCTCAGCGTCTTTTCTTTTGACCATGAATGGCCGTTTTCTTTTCCGCAAGAGGAAAAGAAAATGGGGATTCAATCTTGCATGGTATCACCATGCCTTCCAGAGCCGCAAAGCGGCACCTTGCTGCATCCCTGCGGCGGTTCGCCACATCCCTCCGTAGGAGCAGGAAATGAAGATTCAAAAAGTGCGGAAAGCCGCATGAAAAAAGGAGTTTACAATGGGCTTTTTTGACAAGCTGAAAAAAATCACCAGCAATTTGTTCTCCGGCTTCACCGAGGCGGACGAGGCGTTTTTCGAGGAACTGGAAGAGACCCTCATCATGGCGGACCTGGGGGTGGAAGCTGCCACAGACGCCGTGGAAAAACTGCGGACCAAGGTCCGCAAGGAGCACCTGCAAAGCCAGGAGGAGGTCCGGGAGGCCCTGCGGGAGATCCTGATGGCGGAGATGGAGGTGGGGAACACCGCCCTGAAGCTGGACACGAAGCCCAGCGTCTGCATCTTCATCGGCGTCAACGGCGTGGGCAAGACCACCTCCATCGGCAAGGTGGCCGCCAGCCTGAAAAAGCAGGGCAAGCGGGTGCTGCTGTGCGCCGCCGACACCTTCCGGGCCGCCGCCGCCGACCAGCTGGAGATCTGGGCGGAGCGGGCCGGATGCGAGATCGTCCGGCAGTACGAGGGCGCGGACCCCGGCGCCGTACTGTTCGACGCACTTCAGGCTGCTAAGGCCCGGAACGTGGATGTGGTGCTGTGCGACACCGCCGGACGGCTCCACAACAAGGCAAATCTGATGGCGGAGCTGGCAAAGCTGTCCAAGATCATCGACCGGGAGTGTCCCGGATGCGACCGGGAGACGCTGCTGGTGCTGGACGCCACTACCGGCCAGAACGGCCTGATCCAGGCCCGGACCTTCAAGGAGACGGCGGGACTGACGGGCATCGTCCTGACCAAGCTGGACGGTACTGCCAAGGGCGGCATCGTCATCGCCATCGCCCGGGAGCTGGGCGTACCTGTGAAGTTCGCCGGAGTGGGCGAGGGCATCGACGATCTGAAACCTTTCGATGCCCGCTCCTATGTGGAGGCAATTATCTGACAGCGTGAAGGGGTTTTGATCTACTTCACGGGAATTTTGAAATGAGGAATGACTATGACCAGACAGGATGGACGGGCGTATGATGAGCTGCGCCCCATTAAAATCACCACGGATTTTGTGAAGTTCCCGGAGGGGAGCTGCCTTATTGAGTGCGGCGACACCAAGGTGCTCTGCTGCGCCAGCATCGAGGACAAGACCCCGCCCCATGTGGCAGAGGGCGAGGGCTGGGTCACGGCGGAGTATTCCATGCTGCCCAGGGCCAACCGGGAGCGCAGCAAGCGGGACATCTCCAAGCTGAAGCTCAGCCCCCGCAGCGCTGAGATCCAGCGGCTGGTGGGCCGCAGTCTGCGGGCAGCGGTGGATATGAAGGCACTGGGCGAGCGGACCATCAACATCGACTGCGACGTGCTTCAGGGCGACGGCGGTACCCGTACCGCCTCCGTCACCGGCGGCTTTGTGGCCCTGGCCCTGGCCTGCCGGAAGCTGGTGGAGGAGGGCTATCTGGGCTCCACGCCCATCCGCCACTTTGTCACCGGCGTGTCTGCCGGCATCGTGGACGAGCAGGCATTGCTGGACCTCCAATACAGCGAGGACAGCCGGGCGCAGGTGGATCTGAACTGCGTGATGAATGAACTGGGCGAGATCATTGAATTGCAGGGCACCGGCGAGGGCCGTGCCTTCACCCTGACGGAGCAGCAGGAGCTGGTACGGCTGTGCGCCAAGGGCAACCGGGAACTGCTGAAAATTCAGAAGGAAGCGCTGGGAGGAGCACTGTGATGAAATTTGTATTAGCGACCCATAATCCCAATAAGATCCGGGAAATGGGGGCCATTCTGGGCCAGTTCGGCGTGGAGGTAGTAAGTCCCAAGGAACTGGGGATCACTGTGGACGTGGAGGAGACCGGGAGCACCTTCGCTGAGAATGCCATGCTGAAGGCCAAGGCCATCTGCGAGCTGGCGAAGCTGCCCGCCATCGCTGACGATTCCGGCCTGTGCGTGGACGCCCTCAACGGCGGCCCCGGCGTGTATTCCGCCCGGTATGGCGGCGAGGGACTGGACGACAAGGGCCGGTATACCCTGCTGCTGCAAAATCTCCGGGGCCAGACCACCCGGGCGGCTCATTTTACCTGCGCCATTGCCTGTGCCTTCCCCAATGGGGACACCATCACCGCCGAGGGGCAGGCTCCCGGCACCATCGCTTTTGCCCCCATGGGGGAGGGCGGTTTCGGCTATGACCCCGTATTCTTCGTGCCTGACAAGGCAAAGACCTTCGCACAGCTGACCCAAGAGGAAAAGGCGGAGATCTCCCACCGGGGCAAAGCCCTCCGGGAATTTACCGCGAAATTGGAAACTTATTTGAAGAAATAACCGTCTAACCAGCAGAACCATTCCAAAAAGGAGGAACTGCCTTATGAAAGAGACAGGTGTGTGCCCCAAGTGCGGAGGGAGCAAAGTCCTGAAAGTGGACCCTATGCGCTGCAACGCGTTTCCCATTGGCTTTACCAGCTTGGCGAAGCTGGAACGGTGGTTCTGCGGCAGCTGCGGATTCACCGAAGAATGGATTCAGGAAGCGGATTTGGAAAAGGCGGTCAAATTCTGGGGGGAAACGCCCCAGTGAAAGGAGCCACGGATGAAGAAGACAAACGTATGCCCCAAGTGTGGGGGAACAGACATCGTAAAGGTGCCGGGAACGGCTTCTGGAAGCGGGCGTTACTGCTACAATGAAGTGCGGCCTATTCATGGTCGCGGCTCCGGTAGACCGCTTCGTCTGCTGTACCTGCGGCTACTCCGAGGAATGGTTGCGGAAGAGCAACTTGGACGATATAAAAGAACGTTGGGCCAAGAAGCCCAAATGAAAGGAACTTTATGGAACTGACAAGCAAACAGAGAGCCCAGCTGCGAGGGCTGGCCAACACCATCGACACCATCATCCACATCGGCAAGGATGGCATCGGGGAGAACCTCGTCAAGCAGACCGACGATGCGCTGGAGGCCCGGGAACTCATCAAGGGCCGGGTTTTGGAGAACAATATCGAGTATGACGCCCGTCTCGCGGCGCAGGAGCTGGCAAAGGCCACCCGCAGCGAGGTGGTGCAGGTGATCGGCACCAAGTTCGTGCTGTACCGGGAGAGCCACAGCAAGCCCAGAGAGAAGCGTATCCAGCTGGTGAAGCCGTCAAAAAAGCGGCAGGCGTAAGCGGGATCGCGTTGAAACAGGAGATGGAATTTTCTTGAAAATCGGTATTTACGGAGGAACCTTCAACCCGCCCCATCTGGGGCATCTGACGGCGGCGGCGGCCGTGATCGCCACGCTGAAGCTGGACAAGCTGCTGCTGATCCCCGCCAGCATCCCGCCCCACAAGGACCTGCCCGCAGGCAGCGCCACGGCGGAGCAGCGGCTGGAAATGACCCGCATGGCGGGGGAGCAGCTGGGCCTTGGGAGCAAGGTGGAAACGCTGGATATGGAGGTGCGCCGGGCGGGAAAGAGCTTCACCTCTGACACGCTGGCGGAGCTGAAAGCGCAATTCCCGGAGGATGAATTGTGGCTGCTGATGGGGACGGATATGTTCCTCAGCTTTGAAACGTGGCATGAACCGGAGAAGATCGCATCCCTTGCGGGGATCGCCGCCTTCGGCCGGACAAAGGCGGACATGGAACCGCAGTTTTCCGCCCAGCGGGACAAGCTGTACCGTCTCTACCCGGACGCCCGGATCTTTACCCTGACGGTCCCTGGCGTCATCGACATTTCCTCCACGGAGCTGCGGGAGCAACTGGCATCCGGGACGGGGGAGAACCTGCTGCCGCCGGCGGTGTACGGTTATATCCTGCGAAACCATTTGTACGGAACGGATGTAAACCTGAAAAGCTTGACGCTTTCTCAGCTGCGTCCGGTGGCCCTCAGCTATCTGAAGTACAAGCGCATCCCCCATGTGCTGGGGACGGAGCAGGAGGCCATCCGGTTAGCGACCCGCTACGGCGCGGATGTGGAGAAGGCCCGTGTAGCGGCGCTGCTCCACGACTGTACGAAGAAGCTGGATATGCCGGAGCAGCTGGCCCTGTGTCGTCAGTACGGCATCGAGCTGGACGAGCTGGAGCAGAAGGCGCTGAAGCTGCTTCACGCTAAGACCGGCGCGGCCATCGCCCGGGAGGTGTTCGGCGTGGACGATGAGATCTACCGGGCAATCTGGTGGCACACCACCGGCCACGCGGACATGACGCTGCTGGAAAAGATCATCTATCTGGCGGATTATATTGAGCCCTCCCGGGATTTTCCCGGTGTAAACGATTTACGGGCATGTGTGTATGAGGATCTGGATCGAGGGATGTTGATGGGACTGGAAATGACCATCGACGAGATGACGGAAATGGGAAATCCCGTCCACCACGCTACAGTGGAGGCGCGCGACTGGCTGAAAGGAAAGAGATAAACCTATGGCAGAAAATGTTGGAAAGCATTTAGAACAGAAGGAATCCAAACAGAAGAAAGCAAAGAAGCCCAGCCGACTGACAAAGGGGCAGAAGTGGCTGCTGGCGGTGGCCATCGTATTGGCGGTGGTGCTGGTGGCCGTGGTGGCACTGGACGGCTTGTTCGTCAAGCCGGAACTGCCCGGAAAGGGAAACGGCTCCAACGCAGACGGCACCCAGGCGGGGGACGGCATCGACTACGGCGACGGCGTGCAGCCCCGCGTCAGCGGCGAGCGGAAGAGCAAGGATTACTACACCGTACTGATCTTAGGCCGGGACACCGGGGGCGGCGGCAACACGGACACCATGCTGCTGGCCAGCTACGATGTGACCAACCAGAAGGCCAACGTCATGTCCATTCCCCGTGACACCATGGTAAACGTCAACTGGGACGTGAAGAAGATCAACTCCGTTTACAACATGAACGGCGGCGGGGAGAAGGGCATCAAGGCTCTTTATAAAGAAATCTCCCAGCTGGTTGGCTTTGAGCCGGATTATCAGGTGATTTTGGAGTGGGAGGCCGTGGGCAAGATCGTGGACGCCATCGGCGGCGTGGATTTCGATGTGCCCTATCCCATGGACTACCACGACCCGGCTCAGAATCTGGTCATTGAGCAGGCGCCGGGCCTGCGGCACCTGAGCGGCGACGACGCCATGCAGGTCATCCGCTGGCGGAAGAACGATAAGGACAGTCCCTACGGCTATAACAAGGGCGGCGTCGGAGACGCGGGCCGTATGGAATTGCAGCAGAACTTCCTGAAGGCGGTCATCAAGGAGATGATGCAGCCGAAAAACGTGCTGAATATCGGCAAGATCGCCAAGGTGTTCGAGGAATCCGTGGAGACGGACTTGAGCTTCCAGAATATCCTCTGGTTCGGCAAGCGGGCCTTCTCCGGCGGTCTGAGCATGGACGATGTGAACTTCATGACTATGCCGTACAAGGGCGCTGCGGCATACAGCCGGGTATACAGCAAGCAGCTTGGCAAGGACTTCTATCTGGAATATGTGGTGCCCATTCCCGGCAAGCTGCTGGACATTGTGAATAACCAGCTCAGCCCCTTCAAGGAGGTTTTCACCCTGTCGGATCTGGACATCATGTCCGTCAATAAGGACGGCTCCGTCAGCTCCACCACCGGCCATGTGGAGGACAGCAAGGCCGCCGTGCCGCCGACTCTGATGGGCAGCGGCAAGAAGGATGAGCCGGAAAAGGACTATATCACCGACGAAAACGGCAACCTGATCGACCCGGACACCGGGGAGATCGTGTCACCGCCGGAGGAGACAGAGCCGGGAACAGAGACGCCGTCTGAAACACCGTCTGAACCCACGCCGGAGACCCCGGCCACACCGGAAACACCGGGGACGGGGACGGAGACCACAGACCCCTCCGGCTCCACCGGGGGAGAGACGGGCACCGGCAGTCCGGAGACACCGGACCAGCCGGAAGATCCCGGCATCATCGTGGTGCCGCCGGAGGAACCTGCAACGCCCGATGCGAATCAGGGATTGGACCCTGTGACCGGAGAATCGCTGCCGATGGGCGGCTAAGACATTCAGAAAGGATTTTAAAAGTATGATGACACCGAAGGAACTGGCCATTCTGGCCGCCAAGGCCCTGGATGAGAAGAAGGGCAAGGAGATCTCCGCCATTGAGATCACCGACATTACGACCCTGGCGGATTATTTCGTCATTGCCACCGGCAGCTCCAACACCCAGATCAACGCCCTGTGCGGCTCTGTGGAGAAGCTGCTGGAGGAGCAGGCGGGGGAGAAGCCTCTGCGTCGGGAGGGCTACCGGGACGGTACCTGGGTGCTGCTGGATTACGGCTGCATCTGCGTCCATGTGTTCAGCGCCGAGGCCCGGAGCTTCTATGATCTGGAGCGCCTGTGGGCCGACGGCAAGCCCTTGGACCTCACCGGCGTTCTGACGCAGGACTGAGCCTGTTCAGGCGCGAAAACAGGCCGCGCAACGGAAAGTTGCGTCATATTTGGTGGCCGCAACCGCCTTTGTCTGGTAGCATGACGGCATCAGATCCATGGTGCTGAAAGCGGTACCGGAGAGCAAAGGAGGATATCAATATGTCAATATCACTTATTTTACTGCTGGTGGTCACACTGGTGCGGCTGGCGATCTTCGCGTTTGTGATCTACGCCGCCGTGCAGGGGGTCAAGGCTCTGCGGAAGTACAACCGCTCCGGAGAGGTCCGAAAGGAGAAGGCGGAGACCCGCCGCTCGCTGGGGGAGGTCCTGAAGGAGCACCGGGTCCGATGCAAGATGACCCAGGAGTTCGTGGCGGAGTCCTTGGGCGTCAGCCGTCAGGCGGTGAGCAAGTGGGAGACCGGAACGGCGGACCCCAGCACCTCCAATCTGCTGGCGCTGGCGAAGCTGTTCGGCGTATCCGCGGAGGAGCTGCTGCGGCAGGTGGACCGGACGGACGCGGAAGAAAACTGAATCAAACGGCGGCGGCCCGCAAGGGCCGCCGCTCAGCGTGTCGAAAAAGTCTTTTCGCCCCGCTGAGCAATTTTTCAGAACTTTATAAAAGTTCTTAAAACAATTGATTACAATGGTGCGGGGGAATACGGTATCGGTTTGACCGGTTTCCGTGCGCGTTGCGCCCGAAAACCGGGAGCCTTCCTCGAAACGGGCTCGCTTTCTCCGCCACTGGCGGCGCGTCGCCCGTTTCCCCCTCTTGGGTTATCTACGCGCCAAGAGCCGCCTTCGGCGGTTGCGCTCCGAAACGCGCCTGCGGGCGCAGTCCCGCGCACACTCTTTACCCGCAAGGGGTATGCAGCATCCGTAAAGCGGCAGAGCCGCTAACGGCTGCCCTACCTTTCCGTCGCGGAGAATTTACCACTTTATTGACAATCTCGGCGGCGGCCCGCAAGGGCCGCCGCTCTTTTGCATCCGCCGGGCTGCCGGGGTTTGACCCTTGTATTTTTATGGAAAAACTGCTATAATAACTTGAATCTGGAGCATTCTGCCCAGACGGTGAGAATCTGACTTCATTGGAGCGTTTTATGCTGCATTATCTGCAAAATCTGTTTCAGGCGCTGGATGTTTCCTCGCTGACTGACGCGGTGCTCCGTGTAGCGGCGGTGTTCCTCTGCCTGACGGTCCACGAGACCTGCCACGGGCTGGCGGCGCTGGCGCTGGGAGACCCCACGGCGAAGTCCATGCACCGGCTGTCCCTGAATCCGCTGCACCACATCGACTGGCTGGGTCTGGCGCTGATGTTTACGGTGGGCTTCGGTTGGGCCAAGCCCGTGCCGGTGAATCCCAACTATTTCCGCAAGCCCAAGCAGGGCATGGCGGTCACGGCGCTGGCGGGGCCGGTGTCCAATCTGCTTTTGGCGGTCCTTTTTCTGGGAATCGGCAAGGTGATCTACCTGTACGCGCCGTACAGCGCGGGCATGAATGTTTTCTTTGAGTGGTGCCTGTTTACGGTGGCCCCCATGTCCGTTGGTATGGGGCTTTTCAACCTGATCCCCATTCCGCCGCTGGACGGGTCCAAGGTGCTGGCGATGTTTTTGCCCAACAGCGCCTACGGTCAGCTGATGCGCTATGAGCGGTACGGTATTCTGGTTCTGCTGGCGCTGAGTTGGCTGGGCCTTGGCGGAAATTTTCTTGGAGACGCGATCTACGGCGTGTACGAAGCGCTGTTTCATATCTTTTTTGCTTGAGGTGTCCTGATTTTGGAAAGTCCTGTATTCAAACTGGAAAAGGTAGTCCACTCCCGGTCTGAGGAGATGCAGGATTTTGAGGGTCCGCTGGATCTGATCCTGTTCCTTTTGGGGAAGAATAAGCTGGAGATCCAGGATATCTCCATCTCGTTGATCTGCGGCCAGTATATCGCATGGCTGGAGGATCGGCAGCGGATGGACTTGGAGGTGGCCAGCGAATTCGTCATCATGGCGTCCCATCTGGTGTATCTCAAGACCCGGATGCTGCTGTCCATTGAGGATGACGAGGCCAAAAGCGAGATGGACGCGCTGCTTCAATCCTTGGAGGAACGGCGGCGCAGCGAAAATTACGTCCGGGTGAAGGCACTGGCCCAGCGGTTGGCGCCTATGGGAGAATTCGGTCGGAACATCGTGACCCGGAACCCGGAGCCGGTGAAGCGGGGCAAGGTGTTTGAATACAGCCATCAGCCGGCGGATCTGGTGCTGGCCATGGCGGAGATCCAGAACCGGGCGGAACGGAAGCTGCCGCCCCCGCGAGCCGCCTTCCGGGAGATCGTGCAGCATGAGCCGTATCCCGTGGAGAGCAAGGCGAGAGACATTCTGCAAAAGCTGAAGGAGGGCGGCATCACCCGCTTTTTGCTGCTGTTCCGGGGCAGCCGGAGCCGCAGCGAGGTGGTGGCCACCTTTTTGGCGGTGCTGGAGCTGTGCAAGGCGCGTGTACTGCATCTGGCAGGCTCTGAGACAGACTGTATCGTCCGGCAGGAGCGCGATGACGTGCCTGAGAATCTGACGTTTTAAGGAGAACCGTGGCTGACATGGATAGAAAGGAACTTGAATCCGCGTTGGAGGCGATCCTGTTCGCCTCCGGGGAACCGGTGCAGGTGGATCGGATCTGCGTGGCACTGGATATTGACCGGCCTACGGTGGAACAGCTGCTTCAAAAACTGATGGACTACTACGCTTACGAGCGCCGGGGCATCCGGCTTTTGAAAATCGACGACAGCTGGCAGCTTTGTTCCGCACCAGACTACGCGGAGACCATCCGTAAGGCATTTGAGATCCGCAAGCCGGCCAAACTCAGCCAGCCCGCGCTGGAGGTTTTGACCATCATCGCCTACTACCAGCCTACCACACGGGCCTATGTGGATCAGATCCGGGGCGTGGACAGCTCCTATACCGTGGGACTGCTGCTGGACCGGGGACTGATCGAGGAATGTGGTCGGTTACAGGTACCGGGGCGGCCCCGGCAGTACCGCACCACCAAGCAGTTCCTGCGGGCGTTCCATCTGTCCAGCCTGAAGGAATTGCCAGAGCTGCCGGACGATATCGGCGAGGATGGGCAGATGCGGCTGAACGAAGCCGGTGAGGTGGTAGATCCCATGGGGGACACGGAAGCGCCGGCACAGACCGACGCCGGGGAACCTGCGGACGTGTAAAAGCTTGGAGAGGGGGCAGCGGCTGTGATCGGATGGTGGATCTTGGGCATCCTGTTGTTGGTGCTCCTGCTGCTGTGCCTGACGCGGGTGGGCGTATTGATCCGGTTCGGCGAGGAGCTGACGGTCAGCGCCCGATTTGGTTTTTTGAAATTTCAGGTGCTTCCGGAAAAGAAAAAACCGCCGAAAAACGAAAAAAAACCGGAAGAAGCGCAGAAAAAGCAGACGCAAAAGCAGGAGAAGCCGAAGAAGGCGTTCCCGAAGCCCACGCTCAGCGACATTCGGGACGCATGGAAGGCCCTGTGGCCGCCGCTGAAAAAGGCGCTGCGCCGTACCCGCCAGGGCGTGCGGATCGATCCGCTGGATGTGTCCGTTATTTTAGGGGGACAGGCGGAACCTGCGGACGCCGCGCAGCTATACGGCGAGCTGCACGGGGCCGTCTGGACCGGGATGCCGGTGCTGGAACAACTGCTGGTGATCCCCCGGCCGCATATCCACCTGGATGTTGATTTTACCGCGGAGGAGACAAAAATCCTGGGAAGCGTCGGGTTTTCCGCCCGGATCGGTACGTTGCTGCGGATCGGCATGACCGTGGCGATTCCCGGATTGCGGTGGCTTCTGGCCTATATGAAGAAGAAAAAACAAGCACCAGTCGGAAAGGATGAATCGAATGGACATGGAAAAGAAAAGCCCGCTGCGTGATGTGATGAATTCCACGATGGAGAAGGTTCGGGAGATGGTGGACGCCAACAATATTGTAGGCGCGCCCATCACCACGCCGGACGGTGTGACCCTGATCCCCATTTCCAGAGTCAGCTTCGGCTTCGGCAGCGGCGGCGGGGATTACGGCAAGCCTGGCCAGAACAATTTCGGCGGTGGCGGCGGCGCCGGTGTGAAGATCGACCCGGTGGCCTTTCTGGTTATCAAGGACGGAACCACCCGCGTGATGCCCGTGGCGGTGCCGCCGGTGTCCACCGTGGACCGCATTGTGGATATGGCACCGGATATTGTAGACAAGATCGGAAAATTTTTCGATAAAAAAGACGGGGACGAAACGGTTTGATCTGGGTATACTAAAGACATCTCAGCTTTGGAGCGTGATGCCTTTTGACCCGGCGGTTTCTTTGCTGCACCCTTGCGGCACTGTGCCTGTATAGTATATTCCCTTGTCGAATTTTGGCGGTGGAGACCTCTGCTGCCTCTGCGATTTTAATGGACGCGGACAGCGGCCGGGTGCTCTATGAGCGGAACGCGGACCGGAAAATGCTCATCGCCAGCACCACCAAGATCCTGACGGCACTGGTGGCCATCGAGGAGGGAGATCTCCACGACAGCGTGAAGGTCAGCCGGGAGGCGGCGTATACGGAAGGCTCCGCCATGTACCTTACGGAGGGGGAGACCCTGACGCTGGAAACGCTGTTATACGGGGTGCTGCTGTGCTCCGGAAACGATGCGGCGGTGGCGGTGGCCCAGCATGTGGGCGGCAGCGTCAAGGGCTTTGTAGCCCTGATGAACGAAAAGGCCCGGGAACTGGGGATGGAGCATTCCTCCTTCGCCAACCCCAACGGTCTGGATGACGAGCAGCACTATTCCACTGCACGGGACATGGCAAAGCTGGCCCGGGCTGCGCTGGAAAACGAGACCTTGATGCGGATCGCCTCCACCCGGTCTGTCACCATCGGGGGACGGACCATGACGAACCACAACAAGCTGCTGCATTATGTAGATGGCTGTCTGGGCCTGAAAACGGGATATACGAAGGCGGCGGGCCGGACGCTGGTGAGCTGTGCGGAGAAAAATGGCCAGCGGCTCATTGCTGTGACCTTGCAGGACGGAAATGACTGGGCGGACCATCAAGCGCTGTATGAATACGGCTTTTCCGCCTACCCCGCCCGGACCTGTGCCGTCCGGGGACAGGCTTTGACGCAGGCGTCCGTCAGCGGCGGCGTCAGCCCCACAGTGCCGCTGATTGCGGGAGCGGGCTTTTGCTACCCTGCGGCGGAAACGGAACGGCTGACCACGCGGATCTGCTTGGACGAGCCGCTGCGGGCGCCGGTCTCCGCCGGAAAAACCGTGGGGGCGGCGGTGTTCTGCCTGAACGGAACAGAGATTGGCCGGGTGCCGCTGGTGGCAGGACGGACAGTGATGCCCAAGGTGTCCTCCGCTTTGGCCGGACTGAAATTGGAATTGAAGGATGAATGACCCGCCGTAAGACGGGATCAGGGATCAGAATGAAAGAACGATTGCAAAAATTACTGTCTGCCGCCGGGGTCTGTTCCCGCCGGGCAGCAGAGGGGTATATCACCGCCGGGCGGGTCGCCGTCAACGGAGAGACCGCCCTGTTGGGCCAGCAGGCCGACCCGGAGACGGATGACATCCGGGTGGACGGCGTTCCTCTGGGACGGGAGCCGGAGGCGGTGTACCTGATGCTGAATAAGCCCAGAGGCTATGTGACCACCGTGTCTGACGAGCAGGGCCGGAAAACGGTGATGGACCTGCTGACCGGCGTTTCCACAAGGGTTTATCCCGTGGGCCGGCTGGATCGGGATTCGGAGGGGCTGCTTCTGCTGACCAATGACGGAGCCCTGACCCACCGGCTGCTGCACCCCAGCCATGAGGTGTCCAAGGAGTACCGGGTGACGGTGTCCGGGCCTGTGGAACACGCGGCAGAACGGCTGAGCCGTATCCGGGACGTGGTGGGGCTGCCCATCCGCCCCGCGGAAGTGCGTGAACTGAGCCGGAAGGGAAACCGGGCAGAGCTGAGCGTGATCATCCACGAGGGGCGGAACCGCCAGATCCGGCGGATGTGCGCACAGTGCGAGCTGGAGGTCCTGCGGCTCCAGCGGGTGCGGGAGCATTGTCTGGAGCTTGGGGCGCTGCCGCTGGGGCAGTGGCGGTACTTAACGGCGGAGGAGATCGCCGGACTGAAAGAGGAATGACCGCTTTCCGAAGAAAGCATCAGGTTTTGCAGCCTCCTTGAAATAGCCGCATTGCGGCTATTTTTTATGAAAAACGCAGGGGAAAAAGGGAAGAAATCAGTTTCAATCCGGCGGAAAGTATGGTAGAATAGGCCCCGGAATCAAACGCGGCGTTGTGTGCCGCCGGAGGAAGAAAATCATGGCAAAAAGTGTGTTACATACGATCGAGGACAACCTTTCCACCTTTTCAAAGGGGCAAAAACGAATTGGACGCTATATCCTGGACCATTATGACCAGGCGGCGTTCATGACGGCCAGCAAGCTGGGAAAGTTGACGGAGGTCAGCGAATCCACGGTGGTCCGCTTTGCCGCGGAGCTGGGCTTTGACGGCTATCCCGCCATGCAGAAGGCATTACAGGAGATGGCCCGGAACCGTCTGACCTCGACACAGCGGATCCAGGCGGCGGAGAATATCTATGACCGGGACGTGCTCAGCAGCGTATTGCAGGCGGATATTGAAAATCTACGGCAGATCTCCATGGACGAGGACCGGGACACCTTTCAGACGGCTGTGGAGAAGATCGTCCACGCCCGGCATATCTATATTTTAGGCGCGCGGTCCTCTACCCATCTGGCGGGCTACCTGTATTTTTACATGCAGATGATCTTTGAAAACGTGACGCTGGTGCAGGCCAGCGCCGCCGGTGAGATCTTTGAGCAGCTGTTCCGCAGCGGAGAGGGGGACGTGATGATCGCGTTCAGCTTCCCCCGGTACTCCAAGGATACCATCAACGCAGCCCGCTTTGCCCGGTCCCGGGGAGCGGAGATCATCGCCATCACGGATCAGAAGCAGTCTCCGGTGGCGCAGATGTCCAGCGCGGCGCTGCTGGCTCCCAGCGAGATGCTGTCCTTTATCGATTCCATGACGGCGCCTATGTCACTCATCAATGCCCTGCTGGTGGGGATCGCCACCAAGATGGGCACGGATGTGACGAAGACCTTTACCACGCTGGAACGGCTGTGGGATCAGTACGATGTATTCGGCGGTGCGGACGATGAATAAAAAGATCGTGGTCATCGGCGGCGGCGCCGCCGGAATGATGGCTGCCCTTTCGGCAGCGGAGCAGGGGGCGCAGGTCACTCTGCTGGAACCCAACGAACGGTTGGGAAAAAAACTGAATATCACCGGAAAGGGCCGGTGCAACGTGACCAACAATACCGATATTGAGGGGCTGTTGGCCAATATTCCATGTAATGGAAAATTCCTTTACAGCGCTTTTAACCGCTTCAATAGCGCTGATACGATGAACTTTTTTGAGAAGCTGGGCGTCCAACTGAAAACTGAGCGGGGGAATCGGGTGTTTCCCGTCAGCGACAGCGCGTTCGACATCAGTGCCGCACTGGAACGGCGGCTGAAGGCCCTGAAGGTGCAGGTCCTCCGGGACCGGGCGTCGGCCCTGAAGATCGAGGACGGCGCGGTCTGCGGCGTTGTTGGGGAGCGGGGGCGCTATTCCGCTCAGGCGGTGGTGCTGGCCACCGGCGGCGTCAGCTATCCGGCCACCGGCTCCACCGGAGACGGTCACCGGATGGCGGCTGAGGCGGGGCATACCGTCACGCCGCTGCAGGGGTCTCTGGTGCCCTTGCAGGGGATCATCGCGGCGGGGATCCCCTGTGTTCGTTTGCAGGGCTTGAGTCTGCGGAACGTGAGCCTGACGGTCTTTGAAAACGATAAGAAGATCTATACGGATTTCGGCGAGCTGCTGTTTACGCACTTCGGCGTCAGCGGTCCGCTGGTGCTGTCGGCCTCTGCCCACATGCGGCATTTTACCAAAAAGCGCTACCGGCTTGAGATCGACCTGAAGCCTGCGCTGGATGAGCAGCAGTTGGACAAGCGGCTGCTGGCGGATTTTGCCAAATACGCCAACCACGATTTCCAGAACGGACTGGACGATCTGCTGCCCCAGAAGCTGATCCCGGTGGTCGTCGAGCTGTCCGGTATTCCCGGACGGCAGAAGGTCCACGACCTGACCCGGGAACAGCGGCAAAGCCTGCTGCGGGTTTTAAAGCATTTTCCTGTGGAGGTCTCCGGGCCGTGTCCTGTGGAGGATGCCATCGTCACCTCCGGCGGGGTGAAGGTGGGGGAGGTAGACCCCAAAACCATGGAGTCCAAGCTTGTTAAAAATCTGTATTTCGCGGGAGAACTGCTGGATACCGACGCCTATACCGGCGGCTTTAATTTGCAGATCGCCTGGGCCACCGGCCGTCTGGCGGGACAGTCCGCCGCGAATGAGAAGGAATAAGAAGGAGAGAACAGCATTGAAAACCATCAGTATTGCCATTGACGGCCCCTCCGGCGCCGGAAAGAGCACGCTGGCGAAAAGCGTTTCCAAAACTCTGGGCTATTTATATGTGGATACCGGCGCTATTTACCGCACCATCGGCTATGCCGCCTTTTCCAAGGGCGTGGCCCCCAAGGACGGTGAGGCCGTTGCCGCGCTGCTGCCGGAGCTGGAGATCGGCCTGCATTACGGGGAGGACGGCTTACAGCATATGACGCTGAACGGTACGGATGTGACCGATCAGATCCGTTTGCCGGAGATCTCCCTGTACGCCTCCGCGGTCTCCGCCCATCCGGCGGTGCGGGCCCATCTGCTGGAAATGCAGCGGAAGCTGGCTCGTGAAAACAACGTGGTGATGGACGGCCGGGACATCGGGACCGTGGTCCTGCCGGACGCCACGGTGAAGATCTTCCTGACGGCCTCTGTGGAGGAGCGGGCCATGCGCCGCTTCCGGGAACTGGAGCAGCGGGGGACGCCGGAAAGCTATGAAAAGGTGCTGGAGGAAATGCGTCAGCGGGACTATAACGATTCTCACCGGGCGGCGGCGCCCTTGAAGCAGGCGGAGGACGCCGTTTTGCTGGACACCACGGAGCTGGACTTCCATCAGAGCGAGGAAGCGATCCTCCGGATCATCCGCGAGAGGACGAGCCGATGAACGAGAGGCGTACAACGCAGCCCTTTGGACCGTTTTTTCCTCTGATCTTCACGGTTGCCAAGTGGATCTGCCGTCTGCTGCATCCGGTCACGGTTCAGGGCTTGGAGAACCTGCCCAGCCACGGCGCGCTGCTGGTGGCGAATCATGCCAGCAACTGGGACCCTCTGGTGCTGGCCACGGCGCTGCCCATGGATTACCGGCTTCGCGTCATGGGCAAGGAGGAACTGTTCCAGAATCCCATTCTGGCATGGGTCATTCGGGTGGGGGGCGCATTCCCCGTGAACCGGGGCGGCGCGGATATTCAGGCGGTGAAGACCGCCATCCAGACCATCCAGAGCGGCCACAATCTGCTGATCTTCCCGGAGGGTACCACCATCCGGAACGGCATCGGCAAGACAGACGGCCTGCCGGCCCACGCTCACAGCGGTGCGGCGGTGATCGGCGTCCGTACCGGCGCCATTCTGGTGCCTGTGTTCGTGGATGGAGAAAAGCGGACTTTCCACAGGACACGCATCATCATCGGTCAGCCCTATACGCCGGTATATACCGGCCGCCGGGGGACTGCTGAGGAAATGCAGAAGATCGCGGATGATCTTCTGCGGGAGGTTTACGCCTTGGGTGGGCAACAGGTAGGAGGTGCGCCGCTGTGCAAGTGATCCTGGCGGAAAGCGCCGGTTTTTGCTACGGCGTAAAGCGGGCCGTGGAGCTGGCCCAGAAAACAGCGGAGGAGCCCCAGGGCTGCTGGATGCTGGGGGACCTCATCCACAACACCCATGTGGTCAATGACCTGGCGGCCCGGGGCGTCCGGAAAACAGACCGTCCTGAAGCGCTGGGAGCAGGGGATACGGTGGTGATCCGGTCCCACGGAGAACTGAAAAGCGTACTGGACGGATTGGCGGCCCGGGGCGTCCGCTGCGTGAACGCCACCTGTCCCAACGTGGTCCACATTCAGGAGCTGGTGTCTCAGGCGGAGCAGGAGGGACGGCAGGTGGTCATCATCGGAGAGCCGCACCATCCGGAGGTCATGGGACTTGCCAGCTGGTGCGTTCATCCGCTGGTGTTCCAGGGGCCGGAAGCTGTGGCGGAATGGGTCAAAAACGGCGATTTTCAGCCGGAAATGCCCGTGAGCATCGTGGCGCAGACCACCTGTATTCGTGAACTTTTTGAAAGTTCCTGCAAAATCCTAAAAAAAGAATGTACAAACGTAAAAATCTTTGATACAATATGTTATGCTACGCGTAAACGTCAGAACGAAGCGGCGGAGATCGCTGCGCAGGTAGACGTGATGGTGGTGGTTGGCGACCGTAAGAGCGCCAATACGAAGCATCTGGCAGAGATCTGCCGGCAGAACTGTTCTCATGTCCTTTCCATTGAAGGGGCGGACGAGCTTTCCGCCGCAGACTTTGCAGGCTGCCGTATTACCGGGCTGACGGCCGGCGCATCCACACCCGCGGGCATCATTAAGGAGGTAAAAACAACGATGAGCGAAGAAATCAAGAGCACCGAGACCATGGAAGAGTCCTTTGAGGAACTGCTGAATCAGTCTTTCAAAACTTTAAATACAGGAGAGAAGGTAACCGGTATTGTCACCGCCATCACCCCCACCGAGGTTCAGGTGGATGTTGGCGCTAAGCAGTATGCTTACATCAAGCTCAGCGAGCTGAGCGACGATCCCAGCGCGAAGCCCGAGGATATCGTGAAGGTGGGCGACGAGGTCGAGACCTATGTTGTCCGCGTCAACGATGTGGAAGGCTATGCTGAGCTGTCTAAGAAGCGTCTGGACGCTGTGAAGATCTGGGAGAACATCGAGACTGCCGTTGAGGAGAAGACCGTGCTGGAAGGCACTGTCACCGAGGAGAACAAGGGCGGCATCGTGGTTTCCGTCAAGGGCATCCGCGTGTTCGTTCCCGCTTCTCAGAGCGGCCAGCCCCGCGGCGCTGATCTGTCTGCCATGAAGGGGCAGAAGGTCCAGCTCCGCATTACCGAGGTCAACCGTGCCCGCCGCCGCGTGGTGGGTTCCATCCGCAGCGTCACTGACGAGGCCCGCAAGGCCGCTCAGGAGGCCGTGTGGAGCACCATCGAGGTGGGCAAGCACTACACCGGCACCGTAAAGTCCATGACCAGCTACGGCGTGTTCGTGGACATCGGCGGCGTGGACGGCATGGTCCACATCTCCGAGCTGTCCTGGAGCCGCATCAAGAACCCCGCCGAGATCTGCAAGGTTGGCGACATCATGGATGTGTATGTCATCTCCTTCGACGCTGAGAAGCACAAGATCTCCCTGGGTGCTAAGGACCACAGTGTGGATCCTTGGCAGGTGTTCATGAACAAGTACGGCGTGGGCGACACCGCTGAGGTTCGTATCGTTAAGCTGATGCCCTTCGGCGCTTTCGCTGAGGTGGTTCCCGGCGTGGACGGCCTGATCCACATTTCTCAGATCGCTGACCGCCGCATCGAGAAGCCTGAGGACGTTCTCTCCGAGGGCCAGACCGTTGAGGCTAAGATCACTGCGATCGACGAGGAGAAGCAGAAAATCTCCCTGTCCATCCGCGCTCTGCTGGCTCCTGCCGCTGACGAGGAGGACGCTCCTGTTGAGGAGTAATTTCGACTGAAAAAAGGAGCAGACCGGCCGGTCTGCTCCTTTTTTTGCTGTTTCGCATCGCCCTTACGTTCTCGGTGGCTTTCATGCCTGTGATTTCAATGGGTCGAGGCGCGGCGAGAACAGGAGGGAGCGGGCGTATTTTGTTATGAGTGAACGTGCTAATTGGCGCGTGATTTGAATTATTGTGATTTTTTTCACGTTTTGCTTGCATTGCCGGACCGAATATGATAAGATTTTAACGATACAAGGAAAACTTTGCGGATATGCAGAATAAATATGGAGGTAAAAGAGGATGAATGTTCAGGAACTGTATCAGCAGAAGCTGACTACCGCTGAGGAAGCGGTGAAGATTGTCAAGTCCGGTGACTGGGTGGATTACGGTTGGTGCTGCAATCAGCCTGTCGCTCTGGACAAGGCTCTGGCTGCCCGGAAGGACGAGCTGTTTGACGTGAAGATCCACGGCGGCGTGACCATGTGGATGCCCGAGGTGTGCAAGGCGGATGATGCCGGTGACCACTTCACCTGGAACTCCTGGCACTGCAGCGGTCTGGATCGGAAGATCATCGGCAAGGGCATGGGCTATTTCGGCCCCATGCGCTATTCTGAGCTGCCCCGTTTCTATCGGGACGGCAACGCCACCACGGATGTGGCTATGATCCAGGTGACTCCCATGGACGCCCACGGCAACTTCAGCTTCGCTGTTTCTGCTTCCCACATTGGCGATATGCTGGAGCACGCCAAGAAGATCATCGTGGAAGTCAACCAGAATATGCCTTGGGTCTACGGTCTGACCGGCACCGAGATCAACATCCGCGATGTTGACATGGTCGTGGAAGGCGAGAACCCCGCCGTGGCCGCTATGGGCGCCGGCGCTCCTCCCACCGATGTGGACCGCAAGGTTGCCGAGATGATCGTGAAGGAGATCCCCAACGGCGCCTGCCTGCAGCTGGGCATCGGCGGTATGCCCAATACCGTTGGATCCCTGATCGCAGAGTCCGATCTGAAGGATCTGGGCGTGCACACCGAGATGTATGTGGACGCTTTCGTGGATATTGCCAAGGCTGGCAAGATCACCGGCCGCAACAAGAACGTGGACAGAGGCCGTCAGGTCTATGCTTTCGCTGCCGGTACCCAGAAGCTGTATGACTACATCAAGGAGAACCCCGATGTGATGGCCGCACCTGTGGATTACACCAACGATGTTCAGGTCATCGCCAAGTTGGATAACTTTATCTCCATCAACAACGCCGTGGATATGGACCTCTTCGGTCAGGTCAACGCCGAGTCTGCCGGCATTAAGCACATTTCCGGCACCGGCGGCCAGCTGGACTTCGTGATGGGCGCCTACCTCTCCAAGGGCGGCAAGAGCTTCATTTGCATGTCCTCCACCATGACTGCCAAGGACGGTACCGTGAAGAGCCGGATCGTTCCCACCCTGACCAACGGCTCCATTGTTACCGATCCCCGGTCCTGCGCACACTATATCGTCACTGAGTACGGCATGGTGAACCTGAAGGGCATGTCCACTTGGGAGCGTTCCGAGGCCCTGATCGGCATTGCACACCCCGATTTCCGGGATGAGCTGATCAAGTCTGCCGAGGCGATGCACATCTGGAGAAAGTCCAACAAGCGGTAAGTTACCGGATCAACCGAATCATAAGAAAAGCGGGAGCCGAAAGGCACTCCCGCATAAGGACATCAACAGAATACCGTTCATGAGCAAAGCGCGAGGCCACCAGAAAATCTGGTGACCTCGCTTTGCATTATACAGGCTGATGCCCCTTACTTGCCCTGATAAGTGCGGAACAGGAAGGTGACGATCTGAGCGCGAGTGCAGCCGTTACTGGGGCTGAAGGTGGAAGCGGACGTACCGTTGGTCACGCCGTTCTCCACGGCCCAGGCCACAGCCTCGGCACAGAAGGAATCAGCCGCCACGTCGGTGAAGCCGTTCACCGTGGTGGGAGCGGTGCCCATGGCGCGGTACAGGAACGTCACGCTCTGGCCGCGGGTGCAGGTGTTGTTGACGCCGAAGGTGCCGTCAGCCAGACCATTGGTGATGCCGTTTTCCAGCGCCCATGCCACTGCGTCATAGCAATAGCTGCCGGGGAGCACGTCGGCGGGAACCTTGGCTGTACCCTTGGGGGCGGGAGAACCGGCGGCACGCCACAGGAAGGTCACGATCTGGCCACGGGTGCAGGGATCGTTGGAGCCGAACAGGCCGTTGGCCTTGCCGTTGGTGATGCCCTTCTTCACGGCCCATTCCACAGCCTTGGCATAATAAGCGTCGGCGGGAACGTCCGCAAAGATGGAAGCCGCCTGCTCCTCGACAAACTCTGCGGAAACAGTGACCTTGCTGCCGGGCATGGTGAAGGTATACTTGCCGTTGCCCTTATCGGTGAGCTTGAGCTTATTGCCGCTCACGTCCTTGACGGTGAGACTATCCAACTCATAGCCCTTATCGGGGGTCACGGTGACGGTCACCCGGTCGCCCTTGGCGGCGTTCTTGGGGCTGACGGTCACATCGCCGTTCTTGGTGCTGGGGGCGGACACGGCGTAGCTGCGGTCAGAACTGGAGGAACCGCCGGAGGAGGAGCGCCGGGTCACGGACACCTGGCAGGTACCGAAAGCCTCTTTGTGGTTCGCGTCACCATTGTAGCTGGCCGTAAAGGTATAGGTCTTGGTCGCGTTGGGCAGCGTTGCGGAGATGCCGTCTTCGTTCTCGGTGACGTTGATGCCGTTGTCGCAGGTCACCTTAATTTTGCCATCAGTGGGAACGCCCTTGGAGGTGACGGTCAGCTTCACGGTGCCGGAGCCGGTGAGGGAGGTCGGGTCGGCGGAGATGGCGATGGTGGGCTTGGCTTGGGTGATGGTGAAGTTCACGCTTGCCGTTGCACCCTGAACGGTTACCTTTGCGGTATAATTGCCAGCATTTACGGGTGCTTCGTCCAGTTCTTTTTCGTCGGAATAATATGCAACCGTCAGTTCAGAAGTATCCTTCCACTCAGACGATTTTGCAATCGTGCACTCTTTTTTGCTGCCATCATAAGTCAGATTAGCAGGAGCGGCAACGGTGGCCGTACCAAACACACGGCCGCAGTCGGCGCAGCTTTCCGTCAAAACCGCACCGCTGGCGGTATATGCCTTCGTATTATGGCTGCAATCTGTCCAAATGGCTATATATGTTTTCCCGATCTCAGGAGTTGTTACTATTGTTTTAGAAGAATAGCCGGAATCCTCGGTAATTGTGCTATCGTACTCGTACCACTTGGCGGTACAGTCACTCTTGGACACTGCACCAAAACCAGCAGTTGCTGCTGTTACATCTACTGTGCCGCCGTTGACAATTAGAACGATACCCTTCGTGCCAAGGCCGGAACCATTACCTCTCAGCGTCTGAGCCGCAGTCGCATCCTTCGCATAGATTACACAATCTTCGTTGAACTTGTTCGGGGTTTCCATACTGGCTCCATAGGTAGGGTTGGTATCATCCCCAAAGCAACCCGAACCAACTGTGAGTGTACCAACAGCAGAGAGATCCAGCCAGTTCAGACTGGTGCAACCCATGAACATTTTTGCTTGGAGTTTTACGGTAGTACCAGTAAACTGTGCCGTCTCTAAGTTGAAATTAGAGCGAAAGGCAGCTTCTGTCTTGCCTGCATTATCAGAATTATCAGAAACTTCAGCTGCGGAAACGACCAAATGCTTGACAGGCGCCGTGCTTTGGAACTGATAATGGCCGACGCTCCAGCTAGCACCGTTGATGACCAGATTTTCAAAGCCGGACGGCAATGCACCGGAAGTCAAATTGTTTTTACCGTTGATCGTCAGGTTCTTCAGCGAGGCCAGAGTGGAAAAATTCAGTGTGTTCACTGTGCCGTTGATTTCAATGCTCTCTACCGGAGCCTGCACATAGCTGCCATGTGAATCAGGTCCAAATGCGCCGGTATTAAGTCCATTAATCTTAGAACCTGCCGAAGTGACAACTGTATTCAGTGAACTACAGCCTGCGAAGGTATTACTGTTATCCAGCGTCAGTCCTGCCGCATTTATCGTTACCTTCGTCAAGGAAGTACATGCCTCAAATGCGCGGCTTTCAACCGTTTCCACGCTTTTTGGCAGTACCAGATCGGTCAATCCAGAACCTTGGAAGGCGTAACCGCCGATTGCCTGAACTTTCTTGAGGTCGATCGCTTTGAGCGCCTTGGTGTTACGGAAAGCGTTCGTGGCAATCGTTTTAACAGAATCCGCCAGAACCGATGACAGCTGTTCACAGCCGTCGCACAGACCACTGGGGATCGCTTCAATCCCGTCGGCAACGGTCAGTGACTTTAAGCCGGAACTGTTAAAAGCATTGGATGCTCCGCCGCGCAGGCCAAGCATAATCTCATTAGATAGAGTAAAGGAATCCAGATTAGGCATACCGGCAAAGCCATATGCGCCAATATAGGTCAAATTATCCCAAACGTCAAAATCTACAGTGAACTGCGTTCCGCGGAATGCGGCACAGCCTACGCCGGTAAAGCTGTCAGGGAGCCAAGCCGAAAGCTCCTCGCCGCTGCCGAGGCTGGTGCAGCCGTCAAACATACTGGTAGGAACATAGTTTCCGCTATAAATCTTGTCTTTAGAATCAGTATCGATAATCTCGGGGGCATTAAAATCGCTGGCCCACTCGACCGTAGTCAGTGCGGTATCGCCCCGGAAAATGTGATTGCCCAACCCGGTAATGCTGGCAGGGATGTTCGCTTTAACTACGCTTGTTAAACCGGAGAAGGCCCAGTTGCCAAGATAGGTAACGCCTTCCTCAATTTTGATCTCCGAAATGGAATCCTTCAGGGCATACCACTCCGTAGGGTCTGTTACTGTTTCCCCCATTTGACTGGTATAGTCCTTCATCTGACCGGCATTATATCCGTCCTTCGGTGAGTTTGCCGCCGAGATCGTCAGGAAACCGCCCTCAACCTTCCAGTCAATACCGCCGCTGGTACCCTCAGTGGCCGAATTTTCCAGTTCGGGCACACTGGCCGTTTCTGCTTCGGTGTCCTCCGCCCATGCTGTCGGAACCAGCGTGAACATCATCGTCAGTGACAATAATATTGAAAGAATTCGCCGTTTCATTTCACTACCTCCTAAAAGTTTTCTTTATCTTTTGCCCGTCTCCGCGGGCTGGGTTTACATCATTTTTGCTCTCGTTCTGCCTGCGCAGATGGGGCAGCCACAGCGCTGCTTACCGGCTCTGGGATAAATGGCTGCTTTCCAGACATGGCCGTTGGCGCACTGCCACCAGACCTTACGATGGCTGCCTGCGGTCACCATCTGCGGGGTAAAGCTGCCATTCAAAGTGGGGTGCCACTGTGCGGCTACCGTTGGTTCCGCAGTGGCCAGGTCATTGAAGCCTGGCAGAACTCTCTTGTTGGCACAATAGGGGCAACCGCTGCCGCGCATTGTGCGGGTGGCGATGACCGCCTGATAGCTGTGGTTCTTTTCGCAGTGCCACCATGCCTTCCGGTTGCTGTAAGCGGAGACGGAATCCGGGGTCAGGGAACCGTTTCTCTCCGTATCCCACTCCTTTGCCAGTTCTGGGTATTGAGAAGCCAAATCGTTGAACCCCGGCAGAATCTGCTTCCCGGCACAGACCGGGCAACCGGCTCCGGAGACCGTCCGGGACGCGACGGCGGCCTGCCATCTGTGCCCCAAAGAGCACCGCCACCAAACCTTGCGGCTCGTTTTAGCCGTGACCTTTTCCGGCGTCAAAGCACCGTTCTTCTCTATATCCCATTCCTTTACCAGCCGTGGGAACTGAGAGGCCAGATCGTTCTCACCGGTCTGCACCAGCCTGCCAGCGCAGACCGGGCAGCCGCAGCCGCCGGAGACCCGGGAATTGATCTGGGCCCGCCAGGAGTGTCCTTTCTCACAAACCCACCACGCAAGGTGGTGGCTTCCCGCCGGGAATTCAGACGGCTTTCGCGGGGCATTTTTCCGCGTATCCCACTGGACAGCAAGATCCGGGTACAGCGATGCAAAGTCATTGCTCTGTCCCAATTTTTTACCGGCGCAGTAAGGACAGCCGCTTCCGGCGGCACGGGTATAGACCGGTGCCTGCCAGGAATGGCCGCATCCGCACCGCCACCAGGCCATGGTATGACTACCGTGGGTCACCCCATCCGGCATCAGAGGGAGATTTTTCTCGCTGTCCCATTCCTCCAGTAAATACTGCCGGTCATACTTCCGGCAGAAATCATACAGGCTTTCGCTCATGTGTCCGCCTCCCATGTCCGGGACAGCATTTCCATTGCGGCCCATGTCAGCGGCTCCGTCTCGGAAAAATCCTTCCCCAACAGATAGGCGCGGAACACTTCAGCAAAGTACTCCTCCACATTCTTTCGACAGTAATCCCTGTGCAGAAATGCGGCCATCAGAACCTGCTCTTTCTGGAACGCGTTCGTTATGGCGGCTTCTTCCTGTGCCGACGCATATTGCTCTTCAAAATGTCCCATCTCATGGAGAACTGTGGTGTTATCCCGCAGGAAAGCGCTGGCACTCACATCCACGCAGATAATTTTCCCGGATGGGATCGTAACACCCAGCCCGCCAGCATAGGACGCGTTCAGCGTTTCCAGACCATAGATCATAAAGCGCAGCTCCCAGTCTCGCTCCGCAAATTCCTCCAGAACGGCCTCCGGCATCGCCGCGAGGTAGACACGGGAACGGAAGGAATGGCGAACAGCGTCCTCATTTTCATATGTAAGGCGGAAACCGGACAGAGAAACTGGCCGCAGCGCGCTTTCGGTATCCTCCGGCACATGGTGGAGGGAGAGGATCATGCTGACGGCCTCAGCCCTTGTCACAGACTGTTCCGGGTGGAACAAGCCTGTGCCGTCATCCGGGATCAGACCCAGCGCGGCGGCACATTCGATCTGATTCCGCTCTTCCGAAGGCAGACTGCCCAGATCGTGAAAGCGTTCCTCTTTCTGCGGCCACGGCGTCGCGGCTGTGGCGGCAAACACAAGACAGACGGCATCTCTTCTTGTCAGGCAGTCTCCCGCAGCATGACCGTTATTGGCGTCCAGATAGGCGTTGATCATCAGCAAAGGACTTTCCAGCCAGTAAGCATCCAGTCCCTCAAAGCGATTCAGATAACGTCCCAGCATCGTGGCAAATCCCAGCATGGTCACAGGGCGGTCCGGCGCGAACTGCCCGTTTCCAATCCCGGACACAATGCCCTCTTCCGTGGCCTCCATGATATCCTCATACCAGATATTTCCCGGGTTCACATCTGTATAACCCTGCTGTATAACCCTGCGTCTCAATGGCCACGGCGGGTACAGACACAGCTGCTGCAAAAAAGCATACAGAGACGATCGCCGCAGCTAATCGCTGAAAAGTCGGCTTATACAGGATACTTAACTTCCAACAGGGCAAAACACTTCGCTTCATGGAACTTCCTCTTTATACAACGGAATCTATATTCCGTATGTGAACCATGAACAGTCTGACCGGGCTTTCGGCAGGCTGAAACAGAAAATAAGCGCCCATTTCTCCTTTGCAAAAAGGGAAATGGGCGCTTCTTCCAGAAGCCATGCAGATACCTTCATCATGGCTCATTTCTTTGTGCTTATTTTACCTGTTTTTTTCGACAAAATCCTTGCACATTGGATTTTTGGAGAGTAGAATACGGAATGTAGGAATGGGTTTTCCATATCTATTTCAAAATTGCACAACGGAATATAGATTCCGTTTCAGAGCACCAGCTGCAGCCGTTCCAACTGACGCCGGTGTTCTTGTCCTGTGGCCATCAGGTAGATGCGGGTGGTTTCAATGCTGGAATGGCCCAAGATGTCCGCCAGCTTTGCGATATCCTTGTAAATCTGATAATAGACCGTGGCAAACAGGTGGCGGAGATTATGGGGGAACACCTTGGAGGGTTCCACACCGGCTTTTTGACAAAGCCGCTTCATCTCCGCCCAGATCTGGCATCGCCCCATGGGCTTTCCGCCTCTGGTGAGAAAAATCTCGCCAGAGGTGATTTTTTGCTTTTTCGCGTATTTCAGCAGCCTCCTGCACAGCTTTCCCGGCAACAGGATGGTGCGGATCTTGCCCTTCAGAGAGATGGTGGTACGGCCTTCCTTTGCCGCCTCCACGGTGATATAGCGCACCTCGCTGACTCGGATGCCGGTGGCGCAGATTGTTTCCATGACCAGCGCAATCCGCTCCCGTCCTGACTCGCGGGCTGCCGTGATGAGACGCTCATAGTCCTCACGGCCCAGTTCCTGTCCGGCGTCCCGGAACAGACGATGCTGAACCTTCAGATAATGAGCGCGGCAATCCGGCCAGCCGAGAAAAGTAAATAGATCATTGATGGCAGCCAGAGATGCGTTGACGGTGGAAGGGGAATAGCCACCCACGCTTTGCAGATGTTCTTTCCAAGCTACGACAGCGTCCTTGGTAACAGGCCGCCCATCCAGGTACAGGAAGAAAGCCCGTACGCTTCGGAGGTATTTTTCAATGGTCGCAGGGGTTCGTTCCGCCCGGACAAGGGAGGACGCAAAGGCTGAGATCTGTTCGTTGGCAAGATAGTGTTGTTGCATGGCGGTTCTCCTTGTGATAAAGCGTGATGGGTTTCATTTTACCGGTTGGAAGATACCCTGTGCAAGAGAAAGCACAACGCATCAATGTGGACATTTCTCAGGTGGGAGTGATATTAACTCTGTTGGAGCAAAGATTCAAGTCTTTACGGATTCTTTCTGGCCTTTGGATACCGGATTTGGAAAAAACCCAGATTGGCGGGGATGAAGCCAACGCCGCCATAGGCGGCGCAGTTGCAAGCATCGCATTTTGATGTCAAAATACTGCTTGCTGGGGTAAACCCCAGTCCCCTATGCCGCCTGCGGGCGAGAACTTCTCGGCAGCATTGCCGGAAAGTGAGTGTAAAAATCGGGTTCGGCAATATGGCCGAACCCGATCACAGCGGACTGCTCTAAAGCGCTTCAGACAACATTGTCAAAAGCGGTAGACGCTGAAAACCGGGTTCGGTGAATTCACCGAACCCGGTCAGACCTTTTGACACGCTTGTCTAAAAGTAAGGGTTGGCAATCTTGCCAACCCTTACTTTACCAGATCGTCTCCCGCACCGCTCGAATCAGCGTCACCACCCATGACAGCGCCGCAAGACCCACCAGCACAAGGAAAATGCCGTCCGCCAGAGCGGTATGGGCCAGATACCACGGGCGGAATACCGTGATAACCAATGCCCCGTACAGCAGCGGTACGGACAGCCGCAGCGTCTGCGCCAGACAGATGATTCCTCCCAGCAGCGCCAGCCCCAGCGATAAAACAGCAGCCATCATGTTCCATGCCTCCTTCTTCGATTTGCGGTATGTTACCATCGGCAGACAGACTTTACAAGAGCCTGTCTGCCGATTTTTTCGCTGTGGGTGTCAATAAGACACCCTTGACTGGACGGCGAGGGTGTCTATTGCACACCCTTGACCTTAAAGCTTTTGCAGGAGCTTTTGATTTTGGGGTATTCACCACGCTGTTTTTTCGGGAGGGGTAGTGAGGGGGTATCTGAAAAAACAGAAAACCGCTTTCGGCAACATTGCCGGAAGCGGTCCGGAGGTAGTTTATGGGCAAACAGACACATCGGACCTGCATCCGCATGAGTGTCGAAGAATACAGTCGGCTCATGGAACGAAGCAAGGCGGCAGGGCTGCCCGCCAACGCATGGCTCATGGAGCAGCTCACCGACAATCGTCCCATCATCAGTCGGGACGGCGTCATGCCGGACTTCCTTCGTCTGCTCAATCAGAGGGGGCGGGAGATCAACACCGTGGCTCGTGCCTTCAACAGCGGATATGGCACGGCAGAGGGGCTCCGGCAAGTGCTTCGCTGCCTGAAGGACATTGCCCAGGCAGCATACGAGATCAGGAAGGAGGGGTTCACCCATGCGCCATAAGCGCAAAAAGCCGCTTCCCAGAGGGAAACTGCGGGACAACAGCAAAAGCATCTCCGTCAGGATGACAGAGGAACAATTCCTAAGGCTGGAACGCTATCGGGAACTGACCCGTCTGCCAGTCACCACCTACTTCCGCAAGCTCATTGCAGAGAGCGAGATCATGGAAAGACCCAGCCGGGTCAGGTTTCGGCTCTACGAGGAAGTCAACAAGATCGACTCCAATATCCGCCAGATTCTGCGGAATCCCCGCGCAGAGGAACTGGACCGGGAGGCAACGGACGGAATACGCCTCCTGCTGGAACACATTCTCGAACAGGCCTACCATATAAACGCCCATCATGATCTGAACCATAGGGACGGGCAGTAAACACCCACCCGTTCGCCCCGTGCCGCCCCGTGCGGCGTTCTTCCGCAATGGGCAGTGTCCTTGCCCATCCCCTCCGGCAGAGGCCCCCACAGACGGCGTGTGGGCAAACTCGATCCAAATAACACAAGGAGAGCCTATGGAGCAAAAAGCCAATATCACCATCGATAAGGAGCATATCACCATGGAGCGGACGCAGACAGCCTGCGGGCGGGAGATTCAAGTCATCTCCGTGTTTCCCCGGCACGGCAGTGAAACCGTGGAGGACAAGCTGAAAGCCCTGGCAGAACTGGACTTTCAGCAGGGAAAGCTGTGTGCGTAAAGTGCTGGACAATTCAAACCGTTCGGGGTATTGTGGTGTCGCAATGCTCTGAACGGTTTGACAAAGAAAAGGAGGGCTGTATGAATCAGTCAAACCAAATCAGGAAAACCGCTCTTTACTGCCGTCTCAGCCAGGACGATGGGATAGAGGGCGATTCGAACTCGATCCAGAATCAAAAAGCCATTTTACAGAAGTTCGCGGAAGATCACCATTTCCCCAGCCCCTGCTTCTATGTGGATGACGGTTTTTCGGGAGGAACCTTCCAAAGACCGGCGTTCCAGCAGATGATCTCAGACATGGAAAACGGCGAGATCGGGATCATTGTGACCAAAGATCTCAGCCGACTCGGTAGAAATCAGCTTCACACCGGCCTGTACATTGAGGAACGCTTCCCCATGTTCGGCGTCCGCTATATCGCCATCAATGACAATGTGGATACCGACAGCAACGAGAGCAACGACCTCATGCCGTTCAAAAATTTGTTCAACGAGTGGTTTATTCGAGACACCAGCCGGAAGATCCGTGCGGTTCTGAAGGCCAAGGCGGAACGGGGCGAACGGCTGGGGACCAGAGCACCTTACGGCTACCGAAAGGACCCAGGCACAAAAAAACTAATCGTGGACGAAGAGGCGGCAGCCATCGTCCGCAGGATCTTTGCCATGTGCGCCGGCGGCAGTGGCCCCAGCCAAATTGCCCGCATTCTCAAGAAAGAGCAGATCCTGACGCCCACCATGTACGCCTACACCAGGTACGGTATCACGCACACCTGTCTGGATACAGCACATCCGTATAACTGGTCAAACAGTGCCATTGCCAATCTTCTGGAGAACGAGATCTATCTGGGCAATACCATCAACATGAAGCACAGCAGCAGATCCTACAAGGACAAGCGAAGGGTCGAACATCCAAGAGAGGAATGCCTGGTCTTTGAGAACACCCATCCCGCCCTCATTACGCGGGAGGTCTGGGACGTGGTACAGAGAGTCCGTAAGAACAAGCGCCGTCTGACAAAGATGGAAGAACAGAGCAAGTATTCCGGCCTTGTGTTCTGCGCCGACTGCGGCTCCAACATGGTGCTGCACCGGGCGCATACCATGTCCGCCAGCTACAATCACTTTACCTGTCGCACCTACAAGAAGGACGGGGAAGCCTGCACGGGCCACTACATCCGGGAGTGTGTTCTGGACGAGATCGTACTGGAGGACCTGCGCCGGGTGACGAGCGCGGCGCGGGAACATCCGGAAAAGTTCGCCGCCTACATTGGCAGCAAGCAGTCCACCGAGCTTCAGCGGGAGATCCGCAGGCAGGAGAAGGAACTGGCAGCCATGCGGAAACGGAAAGCGGAACTGGACGCGATCTTCAAAAAGCTGTATGAGGACAGTGTGCTGGGCCGCATCACAACAGAGCAGTTTCAGATGCTCTCCGGCAGCTACACGGAAGAACAGAACCGTATCACCGCCGGCATCCCACAGAAAGAGAGTGAGATCCAGCGTCTGCGTGAAACCGTGAACGGGACGGACAGCTTCCTCGACAAAGCGAAGCGGTATACGGATATCACGGAGCTGACGCCGGAGCTGCTGCGGCTGTTTATTGAGAAGATCGTGATTCACGAAAAAGAGGTAAAGTGGTCTAAGCACGCGCCCCAGACCGTGGAGATCTACTACAACGGCATTGGCTATGTCGGCAGTAGTCAGCAGGACACAGAAGAAGCACTGGAAGCACCGCAAACCCAGGACACAGCGGAACCCCGGCAGGCATCGTAAACACGATGACCTGCCGGGGTATCCCAGGAATTACTTGTTACCCCTGTGAGGGGGGAACAAAAGGCTCCCGCTTTTTGGTTTGATGGAAGTTAGATCAATGCCGGAACAGGAGGTTCCAGAAGCCGGTGGAGGTCAGGAACAGGATCAGCATGACCACGGGCACCACATAGCGGTTGCTGATGTAGTCCATCACGTCCAGAAGCTGAGCGGCGCTGCCGTTGGGCAGGGTCAGCTCGAAGTAGAACACATTGTAGCCAAGGCAGATGGTCACGGCGGTCACCAGAGAATAGACGCCCACCATGGCGCACATTTCCTTGCGGCTCTTGTGGAAGATCTCCATGCAGTTGGCCACCAGAGTCTCCATGACGGATACACAGCTGGTCAGTGCCGCGAAGCCAAGGGCCAGGAAGAACACGATGCCGACGATGCGCCCCACGCCGCCCATGGAGGCAAACACCCGGGGCAGGCTGATGAAGGTCAGGCTGGGTCCGCTGGCCATGCCGTCCACGCCCAGAAACACATACACGGAGGGAATGATCATGACGCCGGCCAGAAAAGCCACGCCGGTGTCGAAGATCTCGATCTGCCCGTTGGCCTTGTTCAGGTCCACATCGTCTTTCACATAGCTGCCGTAGGTGATCATGATGCCCATGCTGACGCTGAGGGAGAAGAAGAGCTGGCTCATGGCGTCCAGCACCACGTTTAAAAAGCTCCGGAGCGTCATGCCGGTGAAGTCGGGCTTCAGATAGAAGGCAAGGCCCTGAAGACCGGTGCGGGTCACGCCGCTGTCATCCGTGTGGCTCAGCGTCAGAGAGAACACGGCGATCCCGATGACGAGAAGCAGCAGGACCGGCATGATATACCGGGAATATTTCTCAATGCCCTTCTCCACGCCGCGATAGACCACCCACGCAGTCAGTGCCAGAAACAGCAGCATAAAGACAATCGGAGAGACCTGAGAGGTGATGAAGGAGGTAAAGAAACCATCCTGAGCTGCCTGTGTTCCGTCAGAGACCAGATAGACCGCGAAATACTTAGCGATCCAGCCGCCGATGACGGAGTAGTAGGTCATGATGAGGGTGGGAACCAGGAAGGTCAGATAACCCAGAAAACGCCACTTCTTATGCAGAGTCCCGAAGGCGTTCAGTGCGTTCTGCTTGGTCCGGCGGCCGATGGCCACGTCCGTGGTCAGCAGTGTGAAGCCGAAGGTCAGCACCAGCACCAGATACACCAACAGGAACAGGCCGCCGCCGTCCTTGGCGCAGAGATAGGGGAAGCGCCAGATATTGCCGACGCCTACGGCACTACCTGCGGCCGCCAGAACGAAGCCCAGAGAGCCGCTGAAACCACTGTGTTTGTTTTTCATTTTGCACACTCATTTCTATCTTTTTGTCTTCAACGAGAGAACATTCTATCAGGCTGCGGAAAAAAGCAAACAGCAGAAGTTTCTTGAAAAGAAATATTTTTTTGAAAAATTTCTTGAAATGATATATACTAATGAATAATGACCTCAAAATTCGGTACACCCAAACGAGAAACATAAAATGGATATTTTAAGGAAACAAGTTGTATGAACGAGATCAATGTCTATATTGGCGGCCAGATCCGCAAATACCGCAAGGCTAACAGCATGACACTGCAGCAGTTGGCGGATGTCATCCACAAGAGCCGTGCCACGGTCTGCAAATATGAAAACGGAGAGATCTCCATTGATATCGCCACTTTATATGAGATCAGTCAGGCGCTGCAGGTTTCCTTCGGGCAGCTGACCAGCTATCAGCCGACCCTTCCGCCGTCCCCGCCGCCCACGGTGGGGACGCTGCAGCGGAGCCCGTTTTTTCAGGCTAAGCGGCTGTATTTCTATTTTTATGACGGCCGCTATCACCGTTTGAAGGACGGTGTGATCGACATTCACGAGCACGCGGAGCGGCCCGGCACCTATGTGGCGAGCTTTACGCTCTGCTCGGTTTCTGGCAACGGATGCAGCAATGAATCCTATTATACAGGGCACGTTGTTTACAGCGATATGCTGATCCGGTTTACCTTTTTCAACCAGCTCAATCCGCTGGAGGAAGACCTGCTGTATATTTTCAATCCGCTGGAGATGCGGGACTATACCGATGGCCTTCTCTGCGGCATTTCCAGCGCGGACCTGATGCCCTGTGCCTTCCGCTGTCTGGTGACGCTGAATCCACAGGAACTGGACGAGAGTCTGCGTCAGCGGCTGTTGTTCTCCAAACAGGAGATCCGGCGATGGGGGCAGCTGAATATGCTGCTGATCGGCAACCGCAGCGCAGAGGATTCCGCGTTTTTGTGATCGAAGAAAAGAAGAAAAAAGGGGAGAAGGACGTTTCCGTCCTTCTCCTTTTCATATTTCGATATTGTTTATTTCCGCTTGGGGATGTCCACCTTGGACAGAGGATTTGCCTTCGCGGCGACACGCAGGGCTTCATTATCAATATGGGTGTAGATCTCCGTGGTATTCAGGTGGTCATGTCCCAAAACCTCCTGGACCGCCCGGACGTCCACGCCGTTTTGCAGCATCAGCGTTGCCGCCGTGTGCCGCAGCTTATGAGAAGAATACTGGGTGGCGTCCAAACCGGCCTCTAAAAGCCGCTTTTTCACCATGGCATGAACGGTGGACCGGCTGATCCGCTCGTTCTGAGAGGACAGGAACAGTGCGTTGGCGTCCCGTCCGGTGATGGGCCGCCGGACCGCCAGATAGCGGTTCAGCGCCGCTTGGCAGGCGTCATTGAGGTAAAGGATCCGCACCTTGTTGCCTTTGCCCAGAATGCGCATGGTCTCATCCTGAATGTCCTGCAAATTCAATCCTACCAGCTCGGAGATCCGGAGTCCGCAGTTGAGGAACAGGGTCAGGATGGCGTAATCGCGCTCCTGATTTTTACCGTCCACGGCGCTGAGCAGATCCTTGCTTTGCTCCAATGTCAAATAGCGTGGCAATTCCTTTTTCAGCTTGGGCGCGTCGATATCTTTGACAGGATTTTCACGAAGTAGGTGGGCCTTGTTGGTCAGGTAATTGTAAAAGGAGCGGATCGTGGCGATTTTTCTAGCCCGGGACGCGGCGTTCAGACCGTAGTCCGAATGGGAGCTGTTCTGAAACCGGACCCGATCCCGGCTGAGATAGGTCATGTAGCTGTAAATGTCCGACAGCTTGATGCTGCCAACAAATTCCAGATCTACGTCCATAATACTGATCTCATCCAGAGCCTTGTCAGCCAAGTCGGGATCACGGATCTGTTTCATATAGCGGAAGAAATTTCGCAGATCCAAGTAGTATTCATCTACGGTGCGCTGGGAATGGGCCTTGATGGTCTCGTGATAAGAAAGAAAATCCCGCAGGATCTCCGGTGCTTCGGTACGATAATCAGACATAGCTGGCTGGCGGGATATTTGCGCTAAAAAAGCGGTCAAATGTCGAGGGAGGCTGAAAACGTCTCCCCTAAACTGAACAAAATTTTTATTTTGTTCAGTTTACTGCATCCCGCGAACGTCTCCTCTCCTCAGTCATTCAACATAAAATCCGGCGGATGGGTCATGCTACAAGCAAATCAAACAGAAATGAGTTGATGTTATGATCCCATGCACCAGTAAATGCGTTTATCAAAGCGACGGGCTCTGCACGTTGGACAGCGCTGCCGCCGCAGGACAACCGGCCTTGGGCGGCGCCTGTGTACACTTCATTCCGCAGGACGCAGCGCGGCTCGGATCGCCTCACCGATATTCCGGGCCGGGATCACCGTCAGACCGGTCGGCGCCTTTGTGGTACCTGCCCGATGAGCCGGCACCACGCACCTCCGGAATCCCAGGCGCTGAATTTCAGACACCCGCTGATCCAACTGATTGACGCTGCGCAGTTCCCCGGTCAAGCCCACCTCTCCGATGGCCACCAGATCGCTGGGCACCGGCCTGTCCAAATAACTGGACGCCAAGGCGATCACCGCCGCCAGATCTGCGGCAGGCTCGTCCAGCGACAGACCGCCCACGATGTTCAGATAGGCGTCGCAGGCGGAGACCTTCAGCCCGCCCCGCTTTTCCAGCACCGCCAGCAGCATGGCCGCCCGGTTGTAATCAAAGCCGTTGCTGGTTCGCCGTGGATTGCCGCCGGCAGAGCTGACCACCAGCGCCTGAAGCTCTGCCAGAACGGGCCGGACCCCCTCCATCACACAGGTGACACAGGTGCCGGGGGCGTCCTCCGGTCGGCCGGAGAGCAGCATTTCCGACGGGTTCTCCACCTCCGCCAGCCCCTCGTCCCGCATTTCAAAAACACCGATCTCGTTGGTAGCGCCGAAGCGGTTCTTCGCCGCCCGCAAAATCCGATAGCTGGTGTGCTGGTCGCCCTCAAAGTACAGCACGCAGTCCACCATGTGCTCCAGTACCTTGGGACCGGCAATGGAGCCTTCCTTGTTGACATGGCCGATGACAAAGACCGTGATCTCCTGCCCCTTGGCTACCTGCATCAAAGACAGGGTGCAGTCCTTCACCTGACTGACGCTGCCTGCGGCGGCGTCCAGCGCGTCGTTATATAAGGTCTGGATGGAGTCCACAATCAGCACATCCGGCTGCTCCGTGTTCACGGCCTCCAGCACATCCCCCAGATTCGTCTCCGAAAGCACCAAAAGCTGCTGGCTTTCCACATGGAGCCGCTTGGCCCGCAGCTTTAACTGGTGCTCAGATTCCTCACCGGAAATATACAAAACCTTGGAAAATTCACATAATTTGCTGCAAATTTGCAGCATCAGCGTGGATTTGCCAATGCCGGGCGCACCGCCCACCAGCACCAGCGAGCCCTTCACGGCCCCGCCGCCCAAGACCCGGTCCAACTCCCCCATGCCGGTGGGAAACCGGATCTCCTCGTCAGCGGTGAGGTCTGTCACGGGGCAGGCCCGGCGGCGGGTCATGCCCACCCGGACAGAGGCCCCCTTCCCTGTTCCCTTGGGGCGCTCCGGCTGCTCCACAATGGTATTCCACGCGCCGCAGGCGGGGCACTTCCCCGCCCATTTTGCGGTCTCATTTCCACATTCCGTACAATAAAACAGCGTTTTTGCTTTCATTTCCTATCCTCTCCGGCACTCCATCGCAGATACCCCGCCGCGATGACCGCCGCCAGTGTTTTCTGATAGTCCGCCTGTTGGAGCCGCGCGGCTTCCTCCCTGTTGGACAGAAAGCCGCACTCCACCAGCACGGCGGGAGCGTCCACATGGTTCATCAAATAGATGCTGTCCGGGATCTGTTTCGGCTCCTTGGCCCGGTGGGTGTTGACCACCGGGTTCAACCCGGCTTGCAGAGTCCGGGCCAGTGCTTCTGCCCCCTCCTGCCGGTTCCAGAAGGTTTGCGCCCCGTGGGTCACCGGCGAGGACGGCAGGCTGTTCTGGTGGATGCTCAACAGCACCGCGTTAGGAACGCCGTTGACAAATGACGCCCGGTTGTGGAGGTCTGACACCTTCCGCTGCCGCATGGTTTCCAGTCCGGGATCGCAGACCATGACGTCCTCCCGCCGGGTCAGCTCCGTCCGAACACCGGCAAAGCGCAAGAGCTGTTCCAGCTGCAGGGAAATCGCCAGATTGATCCGGCTTTCCTCCGTACCGTCTCCGGCGACGGCGCCGCCGTCCTGCCCGCCGTGGCCCGGGTCGATGACCACGGTTTGAACGCGGCTCCCCTGCCCCATCGCCCCAGTGGGCGTGAAGGCCCGTCGGGAGCCTGCCAGAAAAATGGCGGAAAGTCCGATCATACAGACCGCCAGCCATGTATACAGCAGCGTTCGTTTCCGAATCAGCAGGATCATGCCAATCACCTCGGCCCAGCCTATGCGCCGCAGCTTATCCAATATGTCATTATAGCGACTTTTTGTCGGGAAAGCAAGTTCCCTACTTGCCCCTTCCGCATAGGATAGGGTACGCGCCCAAGGGCGCTTTCAATAAGGAGGGGATCACGAAGCTATGGAAAAACCCGAAGTGAAGCCCGCGGTCTGCGAGGTCGGTCAGGGCACCCTGCCCGGCTGCGCGGCACTGGCTTTCCCATATATTCCCATGCAGAGCAATAATCCCACCCGGTACAGCCGGACGGAGGCTTTGCAGACCGGCACCCTGTTTCCGGGGCTGGACCTGCCGTTCAAGGCGGCTATTCAGGCCCGGACCAAGCTGCCAAACACCGCACTGGTGGAGCTGATGGCCCTTGACTTCGCCGTCACGGAGCTGAATCTCTATCTGGATACACACCCGCAGGACCAGGAGGCTCTGGGACTGTACGCCTCCTATATCAAGCTGGCCAAGGAGGGCCGGGAAAAGTATACCGCCAAATACGGCCCTCTGGACAGCGCGGAGCTGGTTCTGGAGGACGGCTACACCTGGCTCAATGACCCATGGCCCTGGGAGTTAGGAGGAAACGCCTGATGTTTGTTTATGAGAAAAAGCTGCAATATCCGGTGAAGGTCGCCACACCCAACCCCAAGCTGGCGGCGGTGATCATTAGCCAGTACGGCGGACCCGACGGGGAACTGGGCGCGTCCCTGCGCTACCTTTCCCAGCGCTACTCCATGCCCTATCCGGAGCTGAAGGGCCTGCTGACCGACATCGGTACAGAGGAACTGGGGCATTTGGAGATGATCGGCACGCTGGTTCACCAGCTGACTCGAAACCTGACCGAGGAGCAGATCAAGACCGCCGGTTTCGACGCCTATTTTGTGGATCACACTACCGGCGTGTTCCCACAGTTCGCCTCCGGCTATCCGTGGTCTGCTTCCACCATGCAGGTCACAGGCGATACCATCGCGGATCTCACCGAGGATCTTGCCGCAGAGCAGAAGGCCCGTGTCACCTACGACAACATCCTACGCCTTTCCGACGATCCCGATGTCAACGATGCCATCAAGTTCCTCCGGGAACGGGAGGTTGTCCACTTCCAGAGATTTGGCGAGGCGCTTCGTCTGGCCAAGGAGCGGATGAACAGCAAAAACGTCTATTATCTGAACCCCAGCTTTGATACACCGTCCAAATAATAAAACAGACCGCCGCTCTCAGAGCGGCGGTCTGTTCATGCTTTCAGAAATACGGAATCTTCCGCGCAGAAAGGTCTTGGCAAATTTTTGAGATAATTGACCGTCTTTTTGCACTGCCGATCAATTTGTTCACCATCTTGAGGATCATGCCCCTTATCAATTCCCATCCACTTGACCTTTTCCGAGTATCGGCCTGTCGCCTTGATGACAATGGTGGATTCCTCGCGTATGCGCCATCTCCCCTTCTTGACATTTTTGCGATCTTCGCTACTATAAATTTGGGGGGATTGTTATGCGTTTCAAGGATGAAATGAAAGACTTTCTGACTTCTGTGCCGGGAAAGCTCCTTCTTTTTCTTTTCGGAATTGAAGTAATCACTCTCATCTGGCTTTTCCAATGGCCATAAGAAATTAAAACCAAGGAGCGATCACCATGACAGACGGGTTCAAAATACAATGATCGTCTTTCTTATTGCATTATTTTTGGCTGGTTTATTTTATATCAACCTTTTATTCTAACCGCTTAATTTACTAAGCTCATCCGCCCGGATGTGCTTATTTTTTTGCCTTGCGGCTCAAATCGAATCATCCCGCCCTGCCGCAGGTCGCGGGTGAAACGGCTGACCTCCTTTGATCACGATCAGGTCGATCTGCCCCAACGATCCCAACATTAATGACACTATTAAGTTTCTCCGGGAACGGGAGGGATCCACTTCCTGAGATTTGGCAAAGCAAAGCGCACTGGATGGAACCGAATGAAAAGAACTACTGACAAAAAGACATCCAAGGATCAAATTTCTTGGATGTCTTTTGCTATTCACGGTTCCGTACCTCTGCAAACGGTGCATCATGGTGTCACTCTAAATGTTTACATCTACACGCTGCTTGGCGGCCCATGCGATCACAAAGGTGATGACCTGCGCGACCGGCGTGGCAAGCCAGACACCGGTCAGCTTCAGCATTGGCGGCAGGATCAGAAGCATCAGCAGCGTGCAGACCGGCTCAGCATATACGAGAAGGTAGGAAAGTCCATTCTTTTCCGTTGCGTAGAAGTAAGATGTTGTAATACGGACAAACGCCAGAAACAGCAGCGTTGCGAGAAAAAGTGGGAGATACCGGATGACCCCGGCGTTTGCCTCTGTCGAAGCGCCAAACAGCGTGCCGACTTTTGCTCTTGCAAGATAGACACCGATCGTGCAGACTGCCGTGATCGCAGCAGCGGTCAGATAGGCCAGCTTTCGGACAGCCTGAACGGAAGATCGGTCATCCTTTCCGTAATACTGGCTGATCAGCGGCTGACTGCCGTCGCCTACTCCTTGCAGCAGCAGATAGAGGATCGCGGTAATATAGCCGATACAGCCGTAAACCGCAACTGCCTGCTCATCCCCGTACAGAAGCAGAAAGCGATTTATGAGGAGCATCGTGATGATGGAAGAAAAGGTCAAACCAAAGGGCGAGATCGCGACGATCAGGACATTTTTCCAAAGCCTGCATAGCTCCCGCAGTTCCGGCAGGCAAAATCCGCTCTTTTTTACAAGGAAGAAAATGACTGCCACGATCATAGTCACGGCCTGTCCGATAATGGTCGCCCATGCAGCGCCGGCCATTCCCCAGCTCAGGGCCCACACGAAAACATAGTCCAAAGCAATATTCGTTGCAAAGCCGAAAGCCATGGCTATCATGGCAACCGTTGCCCCGCCCATATTACGGATAAACGGGACGAATCCGGTTGCCAAAAGCTGAAAAACAGCGCCCAGCGCGATTACCTGGGCATACATGACACAGAGCGTGAGCATATTGCCTCTTGCACCCAGCAGATGAAGAATCGGCTGGGCAAAAGCAAATAGGATCGCCGTCAATAAACCGGCAGTCAGCAGCATCAGCAGCGTTGTTCCGGAAAAGCACTCCTGACGCTTTTGGGTTTCCCCCTGCGCGTTCAGGATCGTAAAGCGAATCGCTCCCGACAGGCCAAGGCCCGTACCGACCGCTCCGATCAGCGCGGAAATCGGATAGCCCAATGTGATGGCGGTCAATCCTGTATCACCGAGGCTTTGCCCGATAAAGAACCCATCGACAATGGTGTAAACCCCCGACAATGCGAATGCGAGGATGGACGGAATGACATAGGAAAAGAATTTCTTGTTCAGTGCGGTGTTCATTTGCCTGTGTCTCCATTTCTTTTTCAAAAACAAGATTGAATAGTGTGATGGCGTCCGTCATCTGCTTCATACGCTCTGCGCCCATACATTTCAACCCGCATACCCCACGAGGGGGCGACAGCAAAAGTACACAAATTCCTTGTGAAGCTTTGCAACAAGGAGGCAATACAAAGACAGGCTTACACAAAATGCTGCTTTCGATAGGCGTCCGCCTGATCCAGCAGTTCGCCGGCACTTTCCAGCAGCGCAGGCGTTACCTGACTGCCGCCGGTGATCCGGGCCAGCTCCGCCTTGCGGGCCTCCCGGTCCAATTGGATGACTCTTGTGAACGTCCGTCCCCCGCTCTCCCCTTTTTCCACGGAAAAATGGGTGTCTGCCATTGCGGCCAGCTGTGGCAGATGGGTCACGCAGAGTACCTGCTTGCGCTGGGCCACCTGAGTCAGCTTTTCCGCCACCTTTTGGGCCGCGCGGCCGGAAACGCCGGTATCCACCTCGTCGAATACCAGCGTGGCAATGGACTCCTGCTCCGCCAGCACGTTTTTCAAGGCCAGCATGATCCGGGCTAACTCGCCGCCGGAGGCGATCTTAGCGATGGGCCGCAGGTCCTCTCCCGCGTTGGCGGACATCAGGAACCGGATCACGTCACAGCCGTCGGCGGCAGGCTCTTTTTCCGTGAATTCGATAGCAAAGCGAACTTTGTTCATGTCCAGATCCCGTAGTTCCGACTGAATTCGCTGCTCCAGCGCTTGGGCAGCCGCTTTCCGTTTTTGGGTCAGTTCCGCGCCGGCGGCACGGACAACAGCCTCCGCCTTCTTCAATTTACCGTTCAGCAGGATTAGGGTATCGTCCGCCGTCTCCATGGCGTCCAGTTCACTGCGGCACTGTTCCAGATAGGCGATCATGTCCTCCACAGTGGCGCCATATTTCTTTTTCAGGCGGTAAAGCTGGTCAGTCCGGGCCTCCGCGGCGTCCAACTCCGCGGGAGAAAAGGCAAATTCTGCCCGTTTATCCCGAATCGTCTCGGCAAGGTCATATACTTCACAGCGAATGGATTCCAACCGTTTGTATAGCTCACCCAACTCATCACTGAGGGTGCGGATGCCCCGAAGGGCCTCCTCTGCCTCCCGGATGGCTGAGACCGCGCCTGCACCGTTGTCATCGCCGCTGAGACAGTAATCGGCCCCGGACAGGGCGGCAATATACTTCTCACCGTTGCGCAGCAGCTCCCGCCGGGCATTCAGTTCCTCCTCCTCGCCGGGGACCAGCTCCGCCCGCTCCAGCTCATCGATCTGGAACCGGAGGGAATCCATGCGCCGGGCCTTCTCCGCCTCATTCATCTGTAAGGACCGAATTTGATCCCGGATGGCTGCCATGGCGTCATAGGCGCTGCGGTAGGCAGCCAAGGGGGCCTCCATCCGCCCGAAGCGGTCCAGATATGCGCCATGCTGTTCCTCGTCTAAAAGCTGCTGGCCGTCGTGCTGGCCATGGATGTTCAAAAGCTCTCCGCCGATCTGGCGCAGTTGGGTAACAGTCAGAGGGCGGCCATTGGCGCGGCAGACGTTCTTGCCGTCCCCGCCGATCTCCCGCTGCAACAGCAGATTACCGTCCTCGTCAGGTGTGACGCCGTTGTCAGCCAGTCCCGGCAGCGTAGGCGGCACCTGAGAAAAAACGGCGCTGACAAAGGCCTTGTCCGCGCCGGTCCGGATCAGCTCCCGGGAGGCCCGCCCGCCCAAAACCGCGCTCATGGCGTCGATCACAATGGACTTGCCGGCACCGGTCTCGCCGGTCAGGGCGTTGAAGCCGGGGCGGAAGGATATATCCGCCGACTCGATCACCGCGATATTTTCAATATGAAGCAATTCCAGCATGTTCCGCGTCTCCCTTCGGAATGGGTCTTTGCCGGTGGTTTACAGCATTTCCTGGATCTCCTGGCAGAAGGTCTCCGCGCTGGCGTTGTCCTTCATGACCACAAAGACCGTGTTCTCTCCTGCCAGCGTACCCACCATGCCGTTGACATCCATGTGATCCAGGGCCTCGCAAGCACCGCCGGCCAGACCGCCCAGCGTCTTGAACACCACGATGTTCTGGGCGCAGTCCACGCTGGTGATGCTCTCATGGAAGATGGTGCGCAGCTTGTCCGCAATGTTCAGACGGGCACGGCTGCTGGAAACCGCGTATTTGTAGGTGCCGTGACCCGTAGGCTCCTTCACCAGATGAAGCTGCTTGATGTCCCGGGAGATGGTGGCCTGGGTACTGGCCACGCCCCGCTGCCGCAGCTGCTCCAGGAGCTGCTCCTGGGTCTCGATGTGTTCCTTTGCGATGATGTCAAGGATCATGGATTGGCGATTGTTTTTCATGACTGGAAACCTCCCGGCAGCATTTTTTGCGCGAATACTTCGCAGAAGCTCTTTTCAGACAGATGCGCCAGCCGGGTCAGATACCGGCTTCGGCGGATCTGGACAATATCGTTGGAATGCAGAGGGAACGCCCGACTCTCATCCACAAACAGGAATATCGGCTTGCGGCCATTGCGCTCGAAAGAGACCGTCAGGGTGTGGTCCGGAGAGAGAACGTAAGAGGAAAAGCGCATATTGTGGGTGCAGATGGGTGTCAGAGTCAGGATCTGGGCCACCGGCTCCACCACCGGGCCGCCGGCGGAGAGTGAATAAGCTGTGGAGCCTGTGGGGGTGGCAATGATGGCGCCGTCTCCCGCGATGTCCGCAAGGTGCTTTCCGTCGGAAAATACCTTCAGATGGATCACATGGGAGATGGGACCCTCTCGGATCACTGCATCATTCAGACCCATATTCGTATAGATCTGCTTGCCGTCCCGCAGAACGGAAACGTCCAGCATCATTCGTTCTTCAATGGGAAAATCCCAGTTTTTCAGGCCGCGCAAAGCGTTCAGAGAGCCGACCTCCAGCTCCGCCAGAAAGCCCAGTCCCCCCATGTTGATACCCAGCATGGGGATCTTGTGCAGCGCCGCCAGCTTGGCCAGATGCAGGATCGTTCCGTCGCCGCCAAGGGTGATGACCAGATCCGCGCCCTTCAACTCCGGCAGCAGCGGCTTGGAGGGCAGGTCTCCAAAGGCGTCGGTCTTCGGGTCCCGGAAGGGCGAACAGACCACCGTCTGAAAGCCCATGTCCCGCAAAATGGCAATGGCGGACTTTGTGGCCTTCATTCCGGTGTCCCGGTCCGGATTCGGACAGAGAATGATTTTTTTCGGTTCCATTATACCGTCCCCTCTCCGTGCTCCTTCAGGGTTTGATGGGATTCCTCCACCAGAGCGTCCAAGTCAAAAGACACAGTGGTTTCCGCACCCTTTTGCAGGAAGCCCAGATACTCGATGTTCCCCTCCGGCCCCCGGATGGGGGAATAGGTCAGTCCCAGAACACCGAAGCCCGCTTCCCTTGCGTGCTCCAGATAGTGCTCCAGTACCTCCTTGTGCACTGCCGGGTCCCGGACAACACCCTTTTTGCCCACCTTTTCCCGGCCGGCCTCAAACTGGGGTTTTACCAGACTGGCCACATAGCCGCCGTCCTTCAAAACGTTGGCCACCGCCGGCAGGATCAGCTTCAGGGAAATAAAGCTCACGTCGATGGATGCAAAATCCAGCTCGTCCGGGATTTGCTCATGGGTCAGGTACCGGGCATTGGTGCGCTCCATGCACACCACACGGGGGTCCTCGCGGAGCTTCCAGGCAAGCTGGCCGTAGCCTACATCCACCGAGTAGACCTTGCTGGCTCCATTTTGCAGCATACAGTCCGTAAAGCCGCCGGTGGAGGCACCGATGTCTCCGCAGATGCAGCCATTCAGCTCAATGGGAAATTCCGCCATGGCTTTTTCCAGCTTCAGACCGCCCCGGCTCACATACTTCAAAGTATTCCCACGAATTTCGATCTTCGCGTCATTGGGGACCGCCGTTCCGGGCTTGTCCACCCGCTGACCGTTGACGAACACCAGACCGCTCATAATGGTGGCCTGTGCCTTCTGGCGGCTTTCCTGAAGCCCCTGCTCCGTCAGCAGCACATCCAGCCTCGTTTTATTGCTCACAGGACATGGCCTCCTTTACCGTTTTTACCACACCGGCAGCGTCAAGGCCGAACCGATGCCGCAGTTGATCCACCGTGCCCTCCGGGGCAAAGTGATCCTTCAGATTTTGCAAGATCGTGTGAGAACAGCTCTGCCCGGCCTCTTCCATGGCCGCAGCCAGCTGCTGGCCCACGCTGCCGTTTTCAAAACAGTCCTCCAAAATCAGGACAGTTTCGGCGCCCTCCGTCTCCCGGAGGATCGCCGCCGTGTCCAGAGGGGCGATGCGGTTGAGCTTCACCACGCGGGTGGAGATCCCGGATCGTTCCAGCTCCTCCGCGGCGGACAGGGCCTGCTCCACCAGCGTTCCGTAAGTGATCAGGACTGCCTGACGGCCATCCTTCAAGCGTACTGTGGCCTGAGTGCTGGTGTCCGCGTTAAAAACGCCCTCTCCCCCTCTGGGATACCGGACCGCCACCGGGCCGTCGATCTCAAACAGCGCCTGATGAAGCATGGTCCGCAGTTCCGCAAAGCTGGCGGGGCACAGGACCGTGAACCCCGGAATACTGGTGAGATAGGAAACATCCAGACAGCCGTGGTGGGTCTCGCCGTCAGCGCCCACCAGACCGGCCCGGTCCACGCCAAGGACAACATGAAGCTTTTGCAGAGCCACATCGTGGACCAGCATATCGTAGCTCCGCTGCAAAAAGGTGGAGTACACGGCGAAAACAGGGATCATCCCCTGCTTGGCCATACCGGCAGCCATGGAAACGCCGTGACCCTCCGCAATGCCCACATCGAAGAATCGCTCCGGGTGGGCCTGCTCGAATACTGTCAGGCCGGTGCCTTCCTCCATGGCGGCGGTGATAGCACAGATGCGGCTGTCCTCCCCGGCGCAATCGCTGAGGGTCTTGCCGAATACGGAGGAAAAGGTCTCTCCGGGTGCTTTTTTCAAAAGTCCGGTTTCCGGATCAAAGGGCGCGATCCCGTGGAACTTGCCGGGGTCCCGCTCCGCGAAGGCGTATCCCTTACCCTTCTGGGTGTGGACATGGACCACCACGGGGCCGGTAAGCTCCTTGGCCCACGTCAGCATATCGCACAGGCGGGGCAGGTCATGGCCGTCGATGGGTCCCAGATAGGTGAAGCCCATATCCTCAAAGAGAGTGCTTCCCGGCCACAGTGTCTTTTTCAGACTGGTTTTCAGCCGATGGTTGAAGCGATAGATGGCGGACTGGGAGGGAGACTCTCCAAAGAGGCCCCGATACCATTTCTTAAAGTGGTAGTAGGCAGGTTTGCTGCGCAGCTTGGAAAGATGATTCGGCAAAGCCCCCACATTGGGGTCGATGGACATTCCGTTGTCGTTCAGAAGAACGATCATATGCTCACCGGAGGCCCCAACGTTGTTCAGTCCCTCGTAGGCCAGTCCGCCGGTGAGAGCTCCGTCACCGATCAGCGCCATGACCTGATAATCCTGGTGCTGCAAGGTCCTTGCCCTCGCCATACCCAACGCCACGGAAACGGAGTTGGAGGCGTGGCCGGCGATGAAGGCATCATGGACGCTTTCGTAGGGCTTGGGAAACCCGGAGAGGCCGTCCAGCTGCCGCAGTGTGGAAAACAGAGCCTGACGGCCGGTGAGGGCCTTGTGGACGTAGGCCTGATGCCCCACGTCGAACACAAGGCGGTCATGGGCGGTGTCAAAGACCCGGTGGATCGCCACCGTCAGCTCCACAACGCCCAGATTGGAGGAAAAGTGTCCGCCTGTTTTCGACACGTTTTCCAGCAGAAACTGCCGCAACTCCTTACAAAGCTGCGGCAGTTGATTTTGATCGAGTGCCCTGATATCCTCAGGGGAATGAATGGAATCCAGAATCACAATGACCTCCTGCGGCTGTATGGATCAGCAAAGACTCAGCCGCGATGAAACAAATGCAGAAACCGGCCTGCCAGATGGACCACCCGCTTGCTCTGGTTCATGGCGAAGGGCTTTCCCAGCGCTTTGCCGCCGATGGTAGCGCCGGAGATCAGCGCCGTGACGCCCACGGAGATCAGCACGCTTTCCAGGTCCAGTCCCTTTTGCAGACGGGCCACGATCACCGCGCCGGTAGCGCCGGAGACGATGCCGCAGATATCGCCCACCACATCGTTGCAGACGCTGGATACCCGGTCCGCGTTCCGCAGGAGCTTCAGCGCCTCTTTTGCGCCCTTTTCCTTGTGGGCGGCCATGGAGTGAAAGGGGCGGGGATCCGCCGCGGTCACCGCCACGCCGATGATGTCAAACAGGATGCCAAGTCCGATGAACAGCGCCAGGATCAGCAGCGCCAGCAGCAGACCGGCGTTCTCCAAAATGGCCTCGGAGCTCAGGCTCAGCAGCCCGGACAGGGCTACGGCCATGACAAAGGCCGTCAGCGCCCAGCGGTAGTGGTTATGTTCCTTCTTGCCGGTTTTCGGATTGGAAGGTTTTTTCAAAAAAACGCCTCCGTTATCATTCAGATATGCTAAGTCAGCGGCAGCAAACCAGGTAAATCTTGCGGCTTAGGTGCGGGTTTGTTTTCCCCACGGAACACCTCTCGTTGCCGATGGAGGCGGTTCCCCTTTCAGTTCCGAGGCGCGCCGTCGCCGATCGCGCTACCCGATTGCCACTGAGTCCGCACTGCAATCCCTGATTCGCTTCCCATGAACAGCCTAGGTGTTTTCCACCACAGTCTGTCCGTTTCTTTAGCCTCTTTTGCAAAACTGGTTTCAGTGGGCGATCACGATCGCCGTCCCGGCCAGGACAGCGCCGTGTTGATCCCACATTCACCAGCTTCACGCAAGGCAGGCTACGGCTGCACACAGCGTTACGCACCCGGAGGCGCGATGCACCGCATTGCAGGTTCATCATCTGCTTCGTACATGGATCCGCTTACCACAATGGGAGTACGTCCACGCACAAGAACAGGTCTCCACGGAAACAGGGTCGGGGTATCCATGCCATTGGAAATCGCCCTGAGTCCGCAAGCGCGAAAAACGCGCTTCCTCCCAGCATCCACCCAAGACTGGGCGTCTCAAGCAGACACCAGAAGTTTCACAGGTGTGCCCTTTGAAGGCTTTTTAGGTCCTCCCTCGGAAACGGCAGATCTGACTAGAATACTGCGCCGCCGCTTAGCTTATATCAGTATAGCATGGCTTGCGAAAATATGCAACAGCTTCCGTATATATACAGAGCGGCTGACGGTGTGCTTCATAGACCCGACGAGCGATTTCTGGCGGCGTCTTAACAGCTTTCCGGGTCCCGGCCCATCCTGCCAGCTTCGTTGTGTACGGGGCCGATGGAGTTTTTCTAAGCAAACAACCGGGAGGTCTTCCCTCCCGGCTGCTTGATGAATTATTTCGTGCGCTCAGTGAGGCTTTCCGCCAATGCGGTCAAAAAGCCCTCCCGGTCCAAGTCGGACACGGCGGAGACCGCCTGTTCCGTCAGCTCATGGATCAGCTTGCCGCAATCGTCCAGTCCCAGCAGGTCCATATAGGTGACCTTGCCCTCGTCCTTGTCAGAGCCGATGGGCTTGCCGAATTCGCCGGCATTTCCGATGACGTCCAGCATATCGTCCCGGATCTGGAAGGCCAGACCCAACTGATAGCCGTAGGTTTCTGCTGCCTTCCGGGCCGCCTCGCTGCCGCCGGCTGCGCCGACGCCCAGCATACAGGCCCCGGCGATCATGGCGCCGGTTTTCAGGTGGTGGACCTCCGTCAGTTCATCCTGGGCAGAGGGATGGTGCAGCGTGTCCAGCACCTGCCCCGCTACCATGCCGTCCGGGCCGGATGCGTTCGCCAGAATCAGGGCGCAGTCCGCCCGCTGGGCGTCGGTCAGGCCGGGAGCCGTCAGGATCAGGCGGTAGGCCGCAGGCTGGAGGGCGTCTCCCGCCAGTACTGCCAAGGTCTCGCCATAGACCATGTGGTTGGTGGGCTTGCCCCGGCGGAGATCGTCATCATCCATGCAGGGCAGATCGTCGTGAATCAGGGAATAGGTGTGGACCAGCTCCAAAGCGCAGCCTACCGGCACGGCCTTATGCCAGTCCAGACCGCACAGCCGGGCAAATTCCAGCGTCATCACCGGACGCAGCCGCTTGCCGCCGGAGAGAACGCTGTACCGCATGGCCTCATAGAGATCCGCCCAGTGTGGCTTTTCCGCAAACAGGCCGTTCAAATAGTCCTCGATGGCCGCCAGATATTCCTGATACCGGGCGTCAAAATACCGGGCGTCAAACGCAGTCTTTTCCATGTCAATCCTCCGTACTTTCAAAGGGCAGCTCCACCGGCGCGCCGTCAGGCCCCTTCATCAGCTTGACCACCTGCTGCTCCGCCTTGTCCAGCTCCGTGGAGCAGGCGTTGACCAGTTTGGTCCCTTCCTCAAATAACCGCAGGGAATCCGCCAAGGGGGCATCCCCTTTTTCCAGCGCTGCCACGATCTCCTCCAACCGGGACAGCTTTTCCTCAAAGCTCAGTTTTTTAGCCGCCATTTCGCGCCTCCTCGATATGATCCACTACGGCGGTCAGGCCGCCGCTGCCCAATGTAATGTGTATCCGCTCGCCTATATGGGTTTCCCCGCTGCTTTTCAGCACCTGCCCCGCCTCATTCCGGGCCACGGCGTAGCCCCGGCCCAGAACCTTCAAGGGGCTCATAGCATCCAGTGACGCCGCAAGAGCTGTAAAGGTTTTTTGCTTTCGTGCGATCTCGGCATTTGCCAGATCTCCAAGGCGCTGCTGCAAGTGCAAAAGCTCCATGCGCTTGTCCTGTACATAGGCCAGCTGGTCCGTCAGAACCCGTTTGCAGCCCAGCGCATCCACCCGCTCCCGCAGGGCTTGCAGGCGGGATGTTTCGCTGCCGGTCATCCGCTCTGCCAGGCCACTGAGCTGCCGGCGCAGCTCCACCTGATCCGGCACCGCGATCTCCGCGGCGTTGGAGGGCGTGGAGGCCCGGGCATCCGCCACAAAGTCGGAAATAGTGACGTCCGGCTCATGGCCTACGGCGGAGATCACCGGGGTCTCGCAGGCGTAGATGGCCCGGGCCACCCGCTCATCGTTGAAGGCCCACAGGTCCTCCATAGAGCCGCCGCCCCGGCCGGTGATGATGACATCGCCGATCTTCCACTTGTCGGCGTACCGGATGGCCCCCGCGATCTCTGGCGGGGCCTCCGCTCCCTGCACCCGCACCGGCAGCAAGATCACCTTGGCTAAGGGATACCGCCGCCGCAGAATACGGATCATATCGTGGACCGCCGCCCCCGCCGAGGACGTTACCACGGCGATGCGCTCCGGGAATCGGGGCAGCGGCTTCTTGTGGGCCTCATCGAAAAGCCCCTCTTTATAAAGCTGCTCCTTCAGCTGCTCGAAGGCCAGCGCCAGATCTCCCGCCCCCTCCGGGGTCATGGTGTCGCAGTAAAGCTGATACGCGCCGTCCCGGGGAAAGACGCTGACCCGGCCCGTCACCAGCACCTTCATGCCGTTTTCCGGACGAAACCGCAGACGCAGAGCCTGTCCCTTGAACATGACGCACCGGATGGCTCCGGTGGGGTCCTTCAGGGAAAAATAGTGGTGCCCCGAGGGGTACATTTTATAGTTGGAGATCTCACCGCGGACGCAGATGCCGGACAGCATGGGCTCGTTGTCCAGCAGGAGCTTCACCAGCTCGTTGACCTCTGTGACGCTGAAAATATGCCGCTCCATAGTTACTCCTTATCCAGCCAGGGGCGGAGCCGGGCCGATACGGCTTCCTCCGCCCACCGGGAAAACGCTTTGACACGGAACAAGCGGAATAAGCCTGCCCGCAGGACGTCCGCCAGAGAGCAGACGAGGTAGATGGCAAACGCGCCGCCCAGAACGCCCGATGCCAGCAGAATCGGCGGCTTGTCCGCCAGAAACGCGAACCGGCCTGCCAGCCAGTGCTCCCAGATCAGCGGATGGGCGTGGATCAGGTACACGCTGAAGGCCAGCGGCGAGACGCTTTCGATAAAACGCCCAAAACGGGGGCCGATATTCAGCTCCGCGAAGCACAGTACCAGAGCCACCGCCGCCAGCAGGACGGTGGGCGAGGTGTACGCTGTCAGCAGCACCTTGTCGCAGAGGTGTCCCGTCCGGGCCATCCACAGCCGGTCCCCTGCCAGACGCACCAGCCACGTCGCCAGTACGCAGCCTGCATAAATCGCCCCCCGGTAGGCGGGACGGCGGGACGTCTGCCTCCCGCACAGCCGCAGAACACCGCCCAGCAGGTAGAGACAGGACAGCCACAGGACGCTGTAACCGTTGTCCGTCAGGAAGACGTCCTTTTGCCGCAGGGTGGGCAGAACGGAAAACACCAGCACGATGGACAGCGCCAGCAGCCGCAGCTGTCCCTTGGAAAGGCGGTTCAGCAGCAGATTGAAAAACGGGATGAACAGGCACATACCGAAGTAGGCCGTCACATACCAGTACTGCCGGAACAGCACCGGGAAAAAGGCCCGCAGCACCCGGTCACCGTTGACGCTGCCGGGCATCAGACATGCAAATACCGCCGTGATGCCCAGCGTGTAGAACGCCACCCGCAGCCACAGGGCCAGCGCACCGCTGTACCGGAAGCGCCGCTGAACGCCTACATATCCGGAGATCAGTCCGTAACAGTTGACGGCGCAGTAGGCGGCAGTCTCCAGCAGCCGTGCGGTCCCCTGCCCCGCAGACAGGGGCGCCGCGGCAGCCAGAACGCCGCCCTTATTCAGAATATGGAGAATGACCACCATCCACATGGCGGTCATCCGCAGCAGGTCGATCCCCCGGTTGCGCTGTTCCATGGCGTCTCCTTGTGTAAAAAAGCAGAACGGAGGCGGTCTGTGCCGCATCCGCTCTGCCGGTTTGTTGAGATGCTTACTGGGAGATCTCTTCCCGCGCGAAGCTGCCCAGAATTCCGTTGATAAATTTCACGGTTTCCGGCGTCTCGTATTTTTTGGCGATCTCCACCGCTTCGTTGATGGCGGCGCCATTGGGAATGTCCTGCATGTAGAGGATCTCGTACATGGCTACCCGCATGATGGCGGAGGCCACCAGAGGAATGCGGGAGAACTTCCAGTTCTTAGCATACTTGGCGATATAGCCGTCCAGCTCGGCGGCGTGTTCATTCACACCGGTCACCAGGCGGGTGATATACGCCACCTGCTTGGCGTTGGGCGCTTCTGTATACAGGGAGTCCTCCTCCGCCAGCTCGGCAAACGCCTCGCTGGTCAGCCGCTCCTGCAATAGCTCTTCCACGGTTTTATCCGTGAAGCTCAATTCGTAGGAAAGATGCGCGGCAATTTCCCGTGCGGTATTCCGTGTCATAGTTTCTCTCGTCCTTTTCTCTCTTGTTCAGTCTGGCAATCAGGCCAGGGTCACGCCGCCCACATGGATGTTCACCGTTTCCACGGTGCAGCCGGTCATATCGCTGACCGCAGAGGCCACAGCCTTCTGGGCATTCTCTGCCACCTCAGGGATAGCGTGGCCGTATGCCACCGTCAGGTAGATATCCAGCACCAGACCGGTCTCGGTCATTTCGATCTTTACGCCCTTGGCGTTCTTCTGAGCACCCTTCTTATTGGTCACCAGATCCGCAACGCTGGTACCCAGATTCCCCATCATGCCGGAAACGCCTTCCACCTCCCGGACGGCGCCCACCGCGATGGCGGCGATGACCTCCTCGGAAATGTGGATGCTTCCCTGCTCGTCGGAAAGCGTCATATAACCCTTATTTTCAGCCATTGTGATTCTCCTTTTTGTATCTTGGCGGCGAACTTCATTTCTAATGTGTTATTCTACCATGCAATTCCGAAAATTACAACAGCTAATTTGATGCCATGATCCGAATGGCGCTGGCGGCATAGCCGGTCTCAGTCATGGCGATGTCCGTGATCTTGGCTACATCCGTGGAATTCAGCGTTCCGTCCGCCGTGGATACAACAATGCTCAGGGAATCATCCCCCATAAAGGCCACGCAGTCGGTGTACCCCTTAGCCGTCACCAGATTTTCGATCTGGGCTTCCTTCAACGTGTAGGACGCCAGCACCTGAATACTCTCCGACGCCTGATTTGCCACCTCTTTGTCCGCGTCCTCCTGCTTGGCGGCATCCTCAAGGAGAGAAATGGCGCTGTCCCGCGCCTGCTGCCGGGTAAGCCGGGCAGAGGCGAAGTAATCGTCCCCCTCGTAGACGGTGTCCTCCGCCAGCTCTGTTCCCTCCTGACCGGAGACCAGCGTGGCCTCTCCCAGAATTTTCGTTCCTGTCTCCTCTGCCTGCTGGAGGGCCTCCTGCGTGGAGTATTTCCAGTTCAGCCCCACCGCTGCGCACACCAGCACCGCCATGGTGCCTACCACAAGATTCCGCTTCGCGTTTCCGCTCATAGCTTTGTTCCTCCTCCAAATGATCACTGACACTTTGCCACGGTGACGCGGTCGCTGGACAGTCCGGTCAAGGCGGACACCGCCTCGGTGACTGCCAGCTTCACGTCGGCCCGGTCGCCCCCCTGACAGACCACCAGCGCCCCCCGATAGGTGGGATACGCCGTCCGGGTCACAACGGTCTCCTCCCGGTCCCCGCCGTCCAGCAGGACCGGCTCCGAGGTCCGGGAATAGTCCGCCGGCGCCGCCGCACTGCCGCTGTACCGCAGCTCCGTATTCTGGGCCAACTGCCGTTCTCCGTCGGTATCCACCGTCAACAGCACCCGCACGGTCCCTACGCCCTGTATCTGCCCCAAAATTTCCTCCAAGTCCTTTCGCAGCGTCTCCGCGGCTGTATAGGCCGGTGGCGCTTCGCTCTGACCAGTCTGTGCCGTGTGCCCGCTCCCACCGGGCCATAACAGCAGCCCAGCGCCGATCAGCAAGATCAGTGCCGCGTATTTGTATCGGTCCCATAGCTTCCGCACTCCTTCAGTTTTCATTCCACACCTGTCTTTCCGCCGGGACGCCCAGCTCCGTTTCCAGCCACCGGGACAGCGCTTCGGACCTCGGCCCCGTCAGTTCCACAGAAACGGGGACGGGAACGCCGCTGCCGTCCGGCTCCACGGTGACTTGCACCCGGAGCGTCAGGCCCATATCAGCCGCCTTGTCCGATATATATGATTCCAGTTCGGCTTCTATGAGTCCCACCAGCTCTTTCTGCCCCTCTTGCTCCAATTCTGCCTGCCGCTGCTCCACCGTCTGCCGGTAGGCGTCCAGATCCAGCGAGACGGCAGACAGGTCCACATTCCCAAGGGGCCGCAAAAGCACAGCCAGCAGGAGCAGTCCCCCCACAAAGGAGGTGATCTCCCGGAGACTGCCCTTGGGCGTCAGCATTTGTATCACGGATAGCAGCAGCGTCACGGACACCACCGCCGTCAGCCATGCCCGGGCCGCCGCCATCATGATGTCACCACAGCTGCGGAGGCCAGAATGGACACCAGCAGTACCAGCGCGCAGCTTCCCACCATGCCCAGGATCAGACCGAAGGCGCCGCCAAGGCCGCCGATCAGTCCGCACAGCTCCGTATCTCCGATGACGGAGGCCAAAAAAGCCGTCAGCTTGTAGAGAAGGTACTGGATCCCCAGCTGCAAAAAGGGATAGGCACACAGGGCCAGCACCCCCAGCAGGCCAAACACGCCGATAGCCCCCTTCAAAAGCCCCGCCCCGGCCAGCACGGTTTCCGATGCCTCTGCGATGATGCCCCCCACCACGGGGATCATGCCGGAAATGGCGGTTTTCGTCACCCGCACTCTGGCGCTGTCCACCGTTCCAGCGAAAATGCCGCCTACAGTGAGGTAGAGGGTAAAGGCCAGCAGTGCGGCGGTCAGCAGCTTGGTGCAGACGGTTTTCAGCAGCTCCGCCACCGCCGTCAGCCGCTTGTCCGCAAGGCAGCAGCCAGCCGCCAGCGCCCCGGCGTAGAGATAGACCATGGGCATCAGCAGTCCGTGAATCAGCCCCAGCAGCAGGTCCGCGAAAAACACCGTGGCGATCTGCCGCAGTGTCGCGCCCACGGCCCCGCCGGAGATGGCGGAAACGGCGGCCAGCGTGGGAAGGAGCGCCTTGGAAAAGGTGTTCATCTGCTCCATGACCGCAGTCCCCGCCCCCATCAGACTGTCCAGACTGCCTGCCGTCAGAGCAGTGACGGCCAGCCCGCCCGCCATAGGCAGAAACCGGCTCTCGTCTCCCACACCCTTTTGAAAACCGCTGACCAATCCGCATAGCACCGCCACCAGCAGCACTGATACCGCCCCACGGGTCTGACGCCGCAAAACGGTGTTCACGTCTTTTCGGAGGTGGTTCCAGATGGCGCAAAGCCCCTCCGGAAAGCTGTTCACGTCCCAGTGGTCCACATCCTTCAAAAGCTGACCGGCCTCTCTGGGCAGCGCCCGCTCCACCTCCGGCGGCAGCTCCGCACTCCGGACCGGGAGCGTCAGCAGCAGGAGGGCCAGTCCCAAAAAGCAGCAGGTTTTCAAGTGTTTCATCATCTCAGCTCCGTTATCAGCTCCAGCACCGCCCGCAGCAGGGGCAGCGCCGTCAAAAGGGCACAGACCGTCCCGGCAAATTCCAGTGCGGCGGCCAGTGCGCTTTCCCCGGCATCCCGGCACAGTCCGCCGCCCACTTTCACCACAAGGGCGATGCCCACCGTCTTATAGAGGGGCGTCAGCAGCGTCCGGGAGACACCGCTCTGCTCTGCCAGCCGTTCCAGAAACCGCAGTAATTCCGTCAGTGGCTCCGCTAAGGCCAGCAAAACCGCCGCTGCCGCTGCCAATGCCAGCAAAAGCGTGATCTCCGGGTTGCTCCGGCGGAGGACAAGTCCCAGCAGGGCCGCGATCACGCAGAGCGCCGCCGCCTGGGTCACCAGCGCCATCTCAGAGATCAAACAGGGTCTTGATGAGCTGGAACAGTCCGCTGATCTCCTGCACCAAGATCATCATGACCACCACAAGACCCGCCAAGGTGGTCATCATGGCCTGCTCCTCCCGGCCTGAGCGAACCAGAAGCTGGTTCAGCACCGCGACCAAGATCCCCACAGCGGCAATTTTGAAAATCAGATCTACATCCATCGTTCCTTCCTCAAATCAGTAAGATCACCAGCAGCGCGGCGGTGGAAAAGCAAAGGGCCGCCGTGCGTTTTTCCTCCTCCGGGCGCTGTTTTTCCAGTTGTGACAGGCTGTTTTGCAGCTCTTTTCTTGCAAGCAATATACCTTTACAGGCGCTCGTTTCATCGCCTTGCAAGGTATTGACCAGTTCAGACAAGGCCCGCTTGTCCGTTTCCGACACTGGAAGGCAGGAGACTGTCTGACACCAGACGATTTCCGGGGACCTCCCCGCTGCCAACGCCGCCGCACTTCTCTCGAACAGCTGGGAAACCTCATGGCAGCGGCCCCGCGCCGCCTGTCGGAACAGCGGCAGCAGCGGCGTCCGGTTCAGCCGGATAGACGTTTCCATGTAGTCTAACGCCGCCGCCAATTCCGCCAAGACCTGCCGCCGGCGCCGTTGCTCCTGATGCTGAAGCCACCAGACGCTCCCTCCCGCGAACAACACGCACAGACTGCCCACCAGTTTTATCACGGCAGATTCTCCACGGCGTACAGCCGCCCCTCCGGACCTGTTCGGATCAGCACCACCTGACGGAACACCCGCCCGGCCAGCAGTTCCTGATACAAGGGCTTGGCCTGTAACTCCTCCACGTTGGCGGCGTGGATGGTGGCCAGCAGCGCCACGCCGCAGCCCGCCGCCTGCGAGATGGCTCGCAGATCCTCCCGGACGGTGATCTCGTCCACGGCGATAATCTGCGGATTCATAGCCCGCAGCGCCATGGGGATCGCCAGTGCCTTGGGACAGCCGCTGAGAACGTCCGTCCGGGGGCCTACATCCATCTGAGGCTGGCCCCGATACATGACGGCGATCTCCTCCCGCTCGTCGATGAGGGTGATCCGCTGGGGCGGGACGCCCTCCCCTTGGGAAAGTTGCCGCACCAGATCCCGCAGCAGCGTGGTCTTGCCGCCTCCCGGTGGGGACAGCAGCAGGGTGCTGACGAACCGCCCGTCCCGGAACAGCCGGGGGGCCACGGCCTGCGCGATGCCCTTCTGCTCCCTGGAAATGCGGATCACAGCGGAGGAGATCTGTTTCAGATTGGTGACCTCCCCGTCCTTCACCACAGCGGAGCCGCAAAGTCCCACCCGGAAGCCACCCCGCACCGGAAGAAACCCCTGCCGTAGTGTTTCGATGGAGGCGTAGCGGGAAAATTCAGCGGCGATGTCGCACAAGGTCTCCAATTCCTCCGTGGTGACGATGGCCTCCAGCGACCGCTCCCCCTCCGGCAGCAGCACCGACAGACAGTGCCCCGCCCGCAGCCGGAATTCCTCCGCCCGTCTCTTGTCCGTCTCCGGCAGTTCCATGGCGATCCGCCGCAGGCGGCTGGGCAGGATGGCCGCCGCCAGTTCATAGCGCGTCTCACATTCTCTTCGTTCCAAGGGTCGTCCCTCCTTTTGTTGTTGCTCCAGTGTATGACGGCCCCCGCCCGGATATGCCAGATGAAAAAAGTGGGGGTCCCCCATTTTTCACCTTATGGAAGCCTCCGCATAGACTGGATTGAAGGAAATTCCCTTCGCTACATCGTTTAGGAGGTAACACAATGCCTGAGAAAGTCATGCCCGGCCCCGTGGAGGGTACCGGCGGCATCCGTGAGGCGGTTTGCGTCCATACACGTAAGATCTATGATTCCTGCCGGGATAAGGACTGCATCGAGGACCTGCGGTTCTATCCGAAGCTCCAGTATGTGGACGTCATCAATCACGCCCTCTCCGTCAAGGGCGGGTCTGCGGACCTACTGTATGTCTATGTGGATGTGGAGCCGGTCAATTTCAATCGGGGTTTCTACACGGTGGATATGCGGTTTTTCTACAACGTGACCCTGCAAGCCTATACCAGCTGCCCCGCGCCGGTGACGGTGGAGGGCCTGTGCGTCTTTGACAAGCGGGCCATTCTGTTCGGCAGCGAGGGCAGCGCCAAGATCTTCTCCTCCAAGTTCCGCTCCGGGGAGCCGGATATCCCCATGCTGCGCCGGTCCAATTTACCCGAGGCGGTTGTGGAGGCGGTGGACCCCATCGTTCTGGACGCCCGGCTCGTGGAGAGCGGCTGCAGCCGACGGGACTGCGACTGCGATCTGTGTGAGGTGCCCCCGGCCATCAGCCAGTGCTTCGGCGGGGAGCTTTGCGGCGGAGACGAAGGCCGCCGGATCTACATTACTCTGGGGCAGTTCTCCATCGTCCGTCTGGAGCGGGATTCCCAGCTCCTGGTGCCGGTGTACGATTACTGTATGCCGGAGAAAGAGTGCTCCTGCGGCAGCACCGACGATCCTTGCAGCCTGTTCCGCAACATCAATTTCCCTGTGGGCGAATTTTTCCCGCCCAACACCGTGGCCCTCCCGGAGGATTACGAGGAGGCCAAGAACTTCTGCGCCTGCTGTCATAAATAAGGAAAAGCCCGGAGACACATTCGTGTCTCCGGGCTTGTTTGAGTTCAGATCCTATGTATCAGGAGCATTCCACTTTACTGGTTTTGGGGTCCATGATGCAGACGTAGCTGTTTCCCCGGCCCAGAGCCAGCGGCTGGCCGTCCGCCGTGGTGTATACAAAGTGGCTGTTCCGGTCCGCGCGTCTCCAATGGATGGGAACACTCTGCCCGTTCCGGCAAAGGAGGCCGTCTCCCTCTCCGGTGGTGCGGACCTTCAGACGGCCCTCCTTATCCCCGGAGATCACGGAGATGTTCGTCTCCAAAAGCAGCAGATTCACGGCGCTCACTTGCTCGCCGGTGTTGCCATCCACATAGGGGGCCTGATACTGGCTCACCAGATACCTGCCGGTGGCGGCATCGTAGTCGAACAGGCCGGTCTTATAGCTGGTGTAGGCCAGCTTGACGTGCTCCGCCGTCGCGCCGCCGGTCAGCGGCTCGTCGGTAAAGGTCTGGGAATAGGTATATCCGTCCCCATGGGTCTTGGCGTACTTGCTGCCGTCCCAGAAGCTCTGGATCTTCTCGCCGGAGGTCACCAGCGTGTGCTCGTAGTCCATGGTCTTTCTGCGCTCCTGATCCCGCCAGAACACGGCGCTCTGGCTGGCACTGCCATTGACGCCATCGATATTGTTCACCTTCCAGCTTTTCAGATCCTGATACGCCTCCGGGCTGCCCCCGGCATGAACGTACAGGGCGTCATGGCCCAGCGCCAGTTCGATGTAATAGGGGCGGGAGGAGCGGATGCTGCCAAGGGTACCGATTCCGTCCAAGGTCTGGTAGACTGCCAGCATCCGGGTGATGCCGCCCTCGGCGGGGACCTCATAGATGATGTCGGCCTGAGCGTTGCCAAGCTGCGGCTGGGCCTTTTTCAGATTGTTCAGCATCACAGCCACCGGACGGTTCCGTTCATATTCCGGCTCCATGGGAAGTCCTGTCAACGGATTCATTCCCGCCGGTACGGCAGGCTCCGGTTCCGCTTCCGGTTCCGGCGTCACAATGGGTTCCTCTGCCGCAGGAGGCTCCGGATCAGGGACCGGTTCCTCCTTTTTGCCACAGCCTGTCAGGACCAGAAGAAACGCCAGCGCCAGCGCCCATGCTTTCTTTTTCAAGGTATCCCGCCCTTTCATGTTATGTTAACTTCATCATACCAAGGCGTGATAGAACCGTCAAGGGAAATTTCGCCGGGCTTCGACAAATTTCCGGCTGTACAATCATGCCCGTCTGGGGTATACTGAAATGAAAGAACGATTCACATACAAAGGAGAGCTTCCATGACCGCACGCGGATTTATTCAGGACAAGCTGGAGATCAAGTTCCTTATTTTATATCTGGCCGCCCGGGTCATTGAACCGGTGCCCTTCGACACGCTGCTGGATCTGACCCTCTGCGACGATGCCGTTGACTACTTCGATTTTTCCGAGTGTCTGGCGGATCTGGTAAAAACAGAACACCTGACTCTGGACGAGGAGAGCGGCCTCTATGCCATTACGGAAAAGGGCCGGCGCAACAGTGAGATCTGCGAGACCAGCCTTCCCTACTCCGTCCGACTGCGGTGCGACAAAAATCTGAATGCCTGCAACCGGGCTCTGCGGCGGAAGAATCAGGTGAAAAGCTCCACGGAACCGCGCCCCAACGGCACCTTCACCGTTTCCCTGTCTCTGGATGACGATATGGGCAGCGTGATGGACCTGAAGCTCATGGTGCCGAGAGAGGACATGGGAAAGATCCTGGCCGCCCGGTTCCGGCAGGCCCCGGAGAAGCTGTACAGTGAGATCATCGACCTCCTGCTCAACACCCCCACGCCGGAGGACGAAGAGGAGTCTTAACGAAGAATATCCATAGCGAAAGACGCCGCGTATTTTGCGCGGCGTTTCAGCGTGTCGAAAAAGTCTTTTCGCCCCGCTGAACAAGTTTTCAGAACCTTATAAAAGTTCTGAAAACTTAGAATTTCAATGGCGCAGGACACCCTTCTTAGGTTTCCCGCACACACCCTTCCTTACCGTCGCGGAGAATTTACCGTTCTATCGACAGTCTTGTTTTTTATGGCGTCGGTCATGAAAAAGCGACCGCCTGTCTTCTGCACAGCTTTTGCAAGGCATTACCCACGCTTATAATGTCTGCTCTTTAACCAAAAAGGTATTACTTTTCAAGATGAATTTGATGACTATTTGGCGTTGCCATTTTTCGGTTTTTTCGGTATGATATGGGTGACGGGTTTCTTTGTCCTATGTGGAAATCCGCCGAAAAAAAGGATTTAATTTGAGGAGGATTTATTGAAATGAAGAAGTTTCTTGCGCTGCTCCTGAGTCTCTCTATGGTCCTCGCCCTTTCCGCCTGCGGCGGCACTAAGAGCGACGATGACAATGCCAAAGGCGACGAGACCAAGACCGATGCTCCCGCCGAGACCGCTACCGACTTTAAGGTCGGCTTCATCATGCTCCATGATGAGAACTCCACCTATGACCTGAACTTCATCAACGCCGCTAAGGAAGCCTGCGAAAAGCTGGGCGTGGAGTACAAGATCATCACCAACGTTCCCGAGGGTCAGGAGTGCTATGACAAGGCTGCTGAGCTGGCCGATGACGGCTGCAACATCATCTTCGCCGACTCCTTCGGTCACGAGGACTACATGATCCAGGCTGCCAAGGAGTTCCCCAATGTGCAGTTCTGCCACTCCACCGGCACCAAGGCTCACACCGAGGGCCTGAGCAATTACCACAACGCCTTCGCCTCCATCTATGAGGGCCGTTACCTGGCTGGCGTTGCCGCCGGTATGAAGCTCAATGACATGATCGCCAACGGTTACATCACCGAGGATCAGGCCAAGATGGGCTATGTAGGCGCTTTCACCTATGCCGAGGTTATCTCCGGCTATACCTCCTTCTATCTGGGTGCCAAGTCCGTGTGCCCCTCTGTCACCATGGACGTGACCTTCACCGGTTCCTGGTATGACGAGACCGCTGAGAAGGAAGGCGCCAACAAGCTGATCGCCAACGGCTGCGTCCTCATCAGCCAGCACGCTGACTCCATGGGCGCTCCCACTGCCTGCGAGACCGCCGGCGTTCCCAACGTCTCCTACAACGGCTCCACCCAGGCTGCCTGCCCCAACACTTTCATCGTTTCCTCCCGGATCGACTGGGCTCCCTACTATGAGTATGCCATCACCGCTGCTATGAACGGCGAGGCCATCGACGCCGACTGGACCGGCACTCTGGCTACCGGTTCCGTGGTGCTCACCGATGTCAACACCACTGCTGCCGCTGAGGGCACTCAGGAGGCCATCGACGCTGTGAAGGCCGAACTGGAGAACGGCACCCGTCACGTCTTTGACTGCTCCACCTTCACCGTGAAGGGTGAGACTCTGACCTCCTCCAAGGCTGACGTGGACACCGATCCCAACTACACCCCCGACACCGAGGCCATCGTGGACGGCTACTTCGCTGAGTCCACTTTCCGTTCCGCTCCCTATTTCGATCTGCAGATCGACGGCATCAACCTGCTGGATACCAACTTCGGCGGCTAATCGCTTCTCGATCCCAAACAGCCGGACTGCCTCAGGCAGTCCGGCTTTCCTTTTCCACGGTTCCGGTTTTCCCGGATTTTTTCCCGTCAGGCCTGTACTTTGAATTTACAAGCCGCCGGGTGTATGCTATAATTATCCATATCGAACGATCCGGCGCGGGACTGTGCTTACTCCCCCGCCGCTGAAGAAAGGGTGACTGCCTTGGCTCCTGCGTGTGCGGTAAAAATGGAAAACGTAACGAAGCGGTTCGGCAAGGTCGTGGCGAACAACGCCATCAATCTGGAACTGCGCGAAGGCGAGATCCTGTCTCTGCTGGGTGAAAACGGCAGCGGCAAGACCACGCTGATGAATATGCTTTCCGGCATCTACTTTCCCGATGAGGGACAGATCTATATTCACGGCAAGCCTGTGACCATCGCCTCCCCCAAGGACGCATTCAACTATGGCATCGGCATGATCCATCAGCATTTCAAGCTGGTGGATGTGTTCACCGCCACGGAGAACATCGTTCTGGGTCTGGAGGGCAAGCTGGACTTGGCCGAGGCCGGCAAGAAAGTCAAGGAGATCTGCGATAAGTACGGCTTTGACATCGACCCCAATCAGAAGATCTACGATATGTCCGTTTCCCAGAAGCAGACGGTGGAGATCGTCAAGGTACTGTTCCGGGGCGCGGATATTCTGATTCTGGACGAGCCTACCGCCGTCCTGACGCCGCAAGAGACGGACAAGCTGTTCCAGATCATGCGGAACATGAAGGCGGACGGCAAATCCCTCATCATCATCACCCACAAGCTCCACGAGGTGCTGGACGTCTCCGACCGGGTGGCGGTGCTCCGCAAGGGCGAATATATCGGTGACGTGGCCACCAAGGACGCCGACCAGCAGTCCCTGACGGATATGATGGTGGGCCACAGCGTCAGCCTGAACATCGACCGGCCTGACCCGGTGAACGTAACGCCCCGTCTGGTGCTGGACGGCTTGACGGTGTTCGATGAGCTGGGCGTCAAGCGTCTGGATAATGTGAGCTTTACCGTCAACGCCGGTGAGGTGCTGGGCGTGGCCGGCGTGGCCGGCAGCGGCCAGCGGGAGCTTCTGGAATCCATTGCGGGCCTCTACCCCATCGCCTCCGGCAGCGTGACCTATTACGATCCCGCCGACGGCAAAACGAAAAATCTGGTGGGCATGGACCCCATGGACATCCGCAAGAGCGGCATTGCCATGTCCTTTGTCCCGGAGGACCGGCTGGGCATGGGTCTGGTCGGCTCCATGGGCATGACCGGCAACATGATGCTCCGCTCCTGGCGGAAGGGTCACGGTGTTTTCCTGAACCGGAAGGACCCGGAGGATCTGGCCCAGCGCATCTGGCAGGAGCTGGAGGTTGTGACCCCCAGCACCAGCTTCCCGGTGCGCCGGATGTCCGGCGGCAACGTTCAGAAGGTGCTGGTGGGCCGTGAGATCGCGCAGGCCCCCGCCGTTCTGATGACGGCCTACGCCGTCCGCGGTCTGGATATCAACACATCCTACACCATTTACAACCTGCTGACGGAGCAGAAAATGAAGGGTATCGCCGTGATGTATGTGGGTGAGGATCTGGACGTGCTGCTGGAGTTGTGCGACCGGATCGTGGTCCTCTGCGGCGGTCAGGTGTCCGGCGTGGTGGACGCCCGCACTGCCGACAAGCGGCAGATCGGTGCGCTGATGACCCGCATGGAGGGAGGCAAGACAGATGAATAAAAAGCAATCTCTGTTCCACATCGCCAAGCGGGACACCCTGCCCTGGTACAAGAGCTTCGCCATCCGGGGCTGTGCCATTCTGCTGGCTCTGGTGGTCTGCGCGGTGGTCACTATGCTGCTGACCGGCGAAAACCCTGTCAATATTTTTGCCACGATCTTCAAAGGCGCCTTCGGCTCCGCCCGAAAGTCCTGGGTCACCTTCCAGAATCTGGCGGTCCTGCTGGGTATTTCTCTGGCGGTGACGCCCGCCTTCAAAATGCGCTTTTGGAACATCGGCGCCGAGGGTCAGGTGCTCATTGGCTGTCTGGCTACGGCTGCCTGCATGATCTGCTTGGCTGACAAGCTCCCCAACGCAATGCTGATTCTGGTCTCTCTGGCCGCGGCACTGGCTGCGGGCGCTCTCTGGGGCTTCCTCCCCGCCTTCTTCAAGGCCAAATGGAACACCAATGAAACGCTGTTCACCCTGATGATGAACTATATCGCCACCCAGCTTGCAGCCTTCTTCATCATCGTGTGGGAGGTCCCCAAGGGTGCCGGTAAGATCGGCATCATCAATCAGGGCACGGAGGCTGGCTGGCTGCCGGTGGTCGGCGGTCAGAAATACCTGCTGGTGATCCTTGTGGTGGCAGTGCTCACCGTGTTCATGTACATCTATCTTAATTACAGCAAGCATGGCTATGAGATCGCCGTGGTAGGCGAAAGCCAGCGGACCGCCAGCTATGCAGGCATCAAAGTGGAGCGGGTCATCGTCCGCACCATGGTGCTCTCCGGCGCGGTATGCGGCCTCATGGGTCTGCTGCTTACTGCCGGTACGGACCACACCCTCACCACCACTATCGTGGGCGGCCGTGGCTTCACCGCCGTCATGGTATCGTGGATGGCGAAATTCAACCCCATCATCATGATCTTCACCAGTCTGCTGCTGGTGGTGCTGGGCCGGGGCGCCAGCGAGATCTCCAGTACCTTCGGCCTGAATCAGTCCTTCTCGGACATTCTCACCGGCATTATCCTGTTTTTCATCATCGGCAGCGAATTTTTCATCACCTATCGGGTCAGCTTGCGCAAGGGCGGAAAGAAGGAGGCATAAACCATGGATCTTATTTCATTCCTTCCCCGGGCAGTCATGCAGGGTATTCCCCTGCTCTATGGCAGCACCGGCGAGATCCTGACGGAGAAATCCGGCAACCTGAACTTAGGTATCCCCGGCATCATGTATGTGGGCGGCATCTGCGGCGTCATCGGTGCGTTCTTCTACGAGCAGTCCACCCCTGCGGCCTCTATGAACGGCCTTCTGGCCGTTGGAATCCCTATGCTGTGCTCCCTGCTGGGCTCTCTGCTGATGGGTCTGCTGTACTGCCTGCTGACCGTGACCCTCCGGGCCAACCAGAACGTGACCGGCCTTGCCATGACCACCTTCGGCGTGGGCATCGGCAACTTCTTCGGTGGCTCTCTCATCAAGCTGACGGGCAGCGAGGTCCCCTCCATCGCCCTTTCCACCACCAGCGCCTATTTCAGCAAATCCCTCCCCTTCGCCGCCAAATGCGGCTGGTTTGGTCAGATATTCCTGTCCTATGGATTCCTGGCGTATCTGGCTATTCTGCTGGCGCTGCTGGCCTCCTACTTCCTCAAGCACACCCGTCCCGGACTGCATCTCCGGGCCGTGGGTGAGAGCGCATCCACGGCGGACGCCGCCGGCATCAACGTCACTAAGTACAAGTATCTGGCTACCTGCGTTGGCAGTATGATCGCGGGTCTCGGCGGACTGTACTATGTGATGGACTACGCCTCCGGCGTCTGGTCCAACAATGCCTTCGGCGACCGCGGCTGGCTGGCCATCGCACTGGTGATCTTCACCATCTGGCGGCCCAACGTCAGCGTGCTGGCTTCCATCCTGTTCGGCGGGTTTTACATCCTGTATCTCTACATTCCCACCGGCACCAATCTGGCCATCAAGGAGCTTTACAAGATGCTCCCCTATGTGGTAACGCTGGCGGTACTCATCATCGTTTCCCTGCGGAAAAAGCGGGAGGATCAGCCCCCCGCCTCTCTGGGTCTCAGCTTCTTCCGGGAAGAACGCTGACCAAACCTACACCGGCTCTCCGTTTTCGGAGGGCCGGTTTTTTCGTTGGCAACTGAACAGATAAACCAAGCCCGGCCTCCGGAATATTCCGAAAGCCGGGCTTTTTGGATCTTTGGCTGTTATTTGACTACCACATTTTCGTGACCCAGCGTCTCCTGAGCTTCCTGCACCAATGCCGGGTGCAGTAACGCCTGGGTAACATAGACCTTTCGGGTGTCCGCCATGACCATTTTCACCACGCTTTTGCCGGGGAACATCTGGAACACCAGCTTCATGTGGCGGATGGCGGGATCGTCGATGCTGGGGAATTTCAGGAACAGGGTCTCCCCCGCTGCCGTTTCCTGCTTGGGCTGGGGTTCCGGAATGCCGCCCTCCACCGTGGACAGAGGGTAAATGGAGTCGCACATGATCTGGGGAGCCTTTTCGTCCCGGACGGACAGCCGCCCCTTTACCACCACCGCCTGGTTCTCCTTCATATAGGCGCCGCAGGTCTCCAGCACCCGGCTGAAGCACAGTAGTTCCATGGAGGCGGTATCGTCCTCCACCATGACATAGGCCATAAGGCTGTTGTTCTTGGTGGTTTTCGTCTTGCTGGAGGTGATGACGCCGGCAATGGTGATCCGCTGGCCGTCGGTGAAGCGCTCCGGACCGTTTTCCCGGGAAAAGTCCTCGATAATTGAAACGATGGTGGGAGCGTGGAGCTTCCGCACAGCGTCCCGATAATGGTCCATAGGGTGACCGGAGAGGTACAGTCCAGTGGTGGCCTTCTCCATGGTCATCAATTCCTCCGGTGTATACTCCGGAATATCAGGCAGGGGAATTTCCTTTACGGAGTTTGATTTTTCATCATTGTCGGCGGCCATGGAGAAGAAGTCCATCTGTCCCTCCACGTTTTCCCGCTGCTGGGCTGCCACGGAGTCCATCACCGACTCATAAACCTTGATAAGCTGGGAACGTCTGGCGCCCATGGAGTCAAAGGCACCGGAGCGGATCAGGTTTTCCACCGCCCGCTTGTTCATTTCGCTGCCGTTCATGCGGCTGCAAAAATCGTACAGGGACGTAAAGTCGCCCCCGGTCTCCCGCTCCCGCATCACCGCCTGGATAAAGCCCCGGCCGATGTTCTTGATGGCCACCAATCCGAACCGGATGCCTCCCTCCTCTACCGTGAATCGGTCTGCGGAGCGGTTGATGTCCGGCGGCAGCAAGGCGATGCCGCACTCCCGGCACTCACCGATGTAGCCGGAAACCTTGTCGGAGTTATCCAGCACGCTGGTCAGCAGCGCCGCCATGTACTCCCGTGGAAAATGACATTTGAAGTACGCCGTCTGATAGGCCACCACCGCATAGGAAACGGCGTGAGCCTTGTTGAAGGCGTAATTGGCGAAGGCGAAGATCTCATCGTAGATCTTTTCGGCCGCGGCGGGGTCGATGCCGTTGGCCACGCAGCCGCGGATGCCACGGGCGGGATCGCCGTGAAGAAACGCCTCCCGCTCCTTAGCCACATCCTTGGCCTTTTTCTTGCTCATGGCCCGGCGGAGCATATCCGCCTGTCCCAGCGTGTACCCGGCAAGCTGCTGGAAGATCTGGATGACCTGCTCCTGATAGACGATGCAGCCGTAAGTGATGGACAAGATCGGCTCCAGCTCCGGGATGATGTAGCTGACCTTGCTGGGGTCATGCTTACAGGCGATGAACTTGGGGATAGAATCCATGGGGCCGGGACGGTACAGGGCAATGATAGCCGTGATATCCTCAATGCTCTGGGGCTTCAATCCTACGCACACGCCGGTCATGCCGGTGGATTCCATCTGGAACACGCCGTTGGTCTTGCCATCGGAGAGCATTTTATAGGTCTCCGGGTCCCCCTCCGGGATGTCCGCCAGGGTGAAGTCCGGCTGCTGGGTCTGGACCATTTTCACAGCGTCATCCAGTACCGTCAGGTTCCGCAGGCCCAGGAAGTCCATTTTCAGCAGGCCCAGCTCTTCCAGCGTGGTCATGATATACTGGCAGACCACGGATTCGTCATTTTTCGCCAGGGGTACATATTCGTACACCGGCTTCCGGGTGATGACCACGCCGGCGGCGTGGGTGGAGGCGTGGCGCGGCATTCCCTCCAGCGCCCTGGCGGTGTCGATGAGCTTTTTTACCTGCTCGTCGGCCTCATAGAGGTCGCTGAGCTGCTTGCTGAGCCGCAGCGCGTCATTCAGGGTGATGTGCAGGGTGTTGGGCACCAGCTTGGCGATGACGTCCACATCGGCGTAGGGCATATTCAGCACCCGGCCCACGTCCCGGATCACGCCCCGGGCGGCCATGGTGCCGAAGGTGACGATCTGAGCCACATGGTCGTCGCCGTACTTGCGGCGGACGTAGTCCACCACCTCTCCCCGGCGGGTATCACCGAAGTCCATGTCGATATCCGGCATGCTCACCCGCTCCGGGTTCAGGAACCGCTCAAAGTACAAACTGTACTTCATGGGGTCAATATCGGTGATGCTGAGGCAGTAGCTGACCATGGACCCCGCCGCGCTTCCGCGGCCCGGTCCCACCGGGATACCCACGCTTTTGGCGTAGCGCACGAAGTCGGATACGATGAGGAAATAGTCGGTAAAGCCCATTTTCTCGATCATGTCCTGCTCGTATTTCAACTGGCCCCGGAATTTGTCATCATCGCCGTACCGGGCCTTGTAGCCCTCGTCGCACAGCTTTTTCAGATAGGAAAAGCTGTCATACCCCTCCGGCAGCTTGAATTCCGGCAGGTGGTACTTGCCGAAGGTAAATTCAAGGTTGCACATCTCCGTGATCTTCTGGGTGTTTTCCAGTGCGCCCTCGCAGCCCTCGAACAGCGCCGCCATCTCCTCCTCGCTGCGGAGGTAGAAGTTCTGCGGCTCATAGCGCATCCGGTTTTCATCGTCCACCGTTTTTCCGGTCTGGATGCACAGCAGGATGTCGTGGGCCTCGGCGTCCTCCTTTCGGAGATAGTGGGCGTCATTGGTGCAGACCATGGGGATGCCGGTCTCCTGATGGATCTTCAGGATAGACTGGTTCACGATCTTCTGATCCCGGATGCCGTGGTCCTGCAATTCCAGATAGAACCGATCCGGGCCGAACAGCTCCGCCATTTCCAGCGCGTAGGCCTTGGCGTTGTCATACTCCCCGTTCCGCAGGCGGCGGGGGATCTCCCCTGCCAGACACGCCGAAAGTGCGATGAGGCCCTTGGAGTGCTCCCGCAAAAGGGCCTGATCGATACGGGGTTTCACATAGAAGCCCTCCGTCCAGGCAAGAGACACCATGTAGGAGAGGTTGCGGTAGCCCTCCTCGTTTTCGCACAGCAGCACCAAATGGCGGCTCTCGCTGTCGAATTCGTGGACCTTATCGAACCGGGTGCGGCCCTGAGGGGCCACATAGACCTCACAGCCGATGATTGGCTTGATGCCCTCCGCCTTGCAGGCCCGATAGAAGTCGATGACGCCGTACATAACACCGTGGTCCGTGATGGCACAGGCGGTCTGGCCCATGGACTTCACCACCCCCGGCAGCTCCTTGATCTTGCAGAAGCCGTCCAGCAGGCTAAACTCCGTATGCACATGCAGATGGGTGAAGGCCATAGGCCACCTCCTGTTTTCCCTCTTGTGTATTTGCCAAATTTACTTCTATTTCAACTTGTGTAAAGCTTATTCACTATACATGTTTTGTGCGGATCTAATCGCAGTCATCCAGCGTTTTTCCGCAGTCCGGGCAGAAATGGGGCAGACTGGACGGCATCCGGCCGCCGGCCATCAGGGACGCGCCGCAGTAGGGACAGCGTAGCTTCGAAAAGGCGGTCAGAAGGCTTCCGGCCATGATCAGGATTCCAACACCTGCCGTGATCCAAAGGAATACCGGCACATCGTTTCCCCGCCACTGATAGGATTCGCCGATCAGATAAATCACAGCCATCAGGCCAAGCCCACCGAAAAAGAAATCATTGCACACTTTTAAAAGCTTATGCGGTCCCATAGGTGCTTTTTTTTGCATGTCTATCCCTCAGCTTTGTAAAGTGAATTTATTTTACAGTGATTGTCGCTCCGCCAGCATCTGCTCCACGATCTCGACCGCCGTGGAGATCATAATGTCGCAGTGGCCGGTAAGCCCCAGAGCCTTGGCTGCGGGGGTGGCATCGTCCGGGACAAACTTCTTTTGCAGAAGATCCGCGCACCGCAGGGCGTCAAATCGCTCCGCGAACCGCTTTTGCAGTTCCTTGGCCTGTCCCACAGACCGCTTTTTGGAGCCGATCACATCCGCCGGGTCAGCTGGGGTCAGCAGATCCAGCACCATGACGGCGCCGATCACAGCGCCGCATAGCTCGCCGGTGCCTGCGCCCGCACCGAAGCCGCCGCCCAAGGTCAGGCATTGCGTCTCCGTCAGTCCGATCACATCCTGAAAAGCCGCCAGAACGCTCTGGCAGCAGTTGAAGCCTTTCTTGTGGTAACCAACCGCTTGTTCACACCGATCCATAGCTTGTTCTCTCTTTCTTTTGTAAAATCGTATTATTCAGACAGGTCTCTGGATAGCTCCAGCAGCTTCCGCAGCCGGTGATTCAGACAGGACTTGCTCACCGGCGGATCAAACTCCGCCGCCAGCTCGGACAGACTCAACTCCGGGTATTCCAGCCGCAACGCCGCCGTTTCCTGAAGCTTGTCCGGCAGCTGCTCCAGCAGCTCCGCCGCTTGCAGGCGGCGGATGGCCTCCATCTGCTCCTGTGCCGCCTCCACCGCCTTATCCAGATTGGCGCTGTCACAGTTCAGGCGGCGGTTCACGCTATTCCGCAGGTCCTTTTCCAGCTTGGCGGACATCACGTTCATGGCTGCCACGGGTGCGCCGATCAGCGTCAGAAAGTCCTCGATCTGGTCGCTCTGCTTGAAATAGGTAATGAGGCTGCCGCCCCGGCTGAGACTTTTGGGCGGATAGCCGCACTCCTGAAGCAGTGAGCCCAGTTCCCGGCTCACCTGCAAATGGGAAGTGGTCAGTTCCAGATGGTAGCGCTTTTGGGGGTCCGTGATGCTGCCCCCGGCAAAAAAGGCTCCCCGCAGGAACGCCGCCCGGTCGCAGGTCTCCTCCACCATACCGAAATTGATGTGGAGCACCAGATTTTGCTGGGGATCAAACCCCAGCAGATTGATGATATGGTCCAGCTTTTTTTGATCCGTGATCTGGAAGATCCGCTTGCCCTCCTCCTGCTCCGGCTCCGGCTGGCGGTCGAATTGCAGGTTGAAGGCCCGGCGGAACAGTTTGGGGAGCCGTGCGGCAAAATGGGGGTTCTCCGTGATGATGCGGACCTCCGTGGCACTGAAGGTATTGCAGAACAGCAAAATTCCGTAGGCCTCCGCCCGGGCACAGCACAGCTTCTGTACCGGCAGGCGGCACAGTTCGTTTTTCGTATCGTAGGAAAAGGACATGCGTCCTCCTTTCTCAGGCGGTCACCGGTTCATATCCCGGTGGTTTTCCCGGACCCGGTATCCAAGGTTCCGAATGTCCTCCGCCAGGGCGTGGGTCATGGCTACGGAGCGGTGACGGCCGCCGGTGCAGCCCACCGCGATGACCAGCTCCGTTTTGCCCTCCTCGGCGTACAGTGGGAGGGAAAAGGTCAGCAGGTCCCGGAGCTTTTCCATAAAATCATGGGTCTGGCGGAAAGAAAACACATAATCCGCCACCGGCTGATCCAAACCGGTCTTTTCCCGCAGCTCCGGGATGTAAAAAGGGTTCGGCATACAGCGCACGTCGAACACCAGATCAGCCTCCATCGGCAGGCCGTATTTGAAGCCGAAGGAGGTGATGGTGACACTCATACCGCCCTTTTCCGTAGTATCGCTGCCGAAATGCCGCAGCAGCTCACCCCGGAGCTGGGCTGTGGAAAGATGGGTGGTGTCGATGACCACATCCGCACGCTGGCGTAGAGGTTCCATCATCTCCTGCTCGGTCCGCACCGCCTTTTCCAGAGAATCCGCCTGCTGCATCAGAGGATGACGGCGGCGGGTCTCCTTGTAGCGTTTGATGATGGTCTCCGGCTCCGCCTCCAAAAACAGCAGGCTGCAGGCGCCGCTGCTGTGCTTCAGCACGTCCAGCACGTCGAACAGCTCCGTTGGGCTGTTGGCGGTGCGGACATCATACACCAGCGCCACCTTGTCATAGCGCTGGCTGCCACCGGCGCAGAACTCCGCAAATTTCAGGATCATGGCCGCCGGCATATTATCCACAATGTAAAAGCCCATATCCTCTAAAAAAGAGGCGGCCCGGCTCTTTCCTGCACCGGAAAGGCCGGAAATGATCAGGATCTCCATGTATTCACCCGCTTATTTAACGATTTTGACCTCCGGCTCCAGCGTGACGCCGGTTTCCTCCAGTACCCGCTGCTGCACCTGACGGATCAGTTCCGCCATGTCTGCGAAGGTTGCGCCGCCCCGGTTGATGAGGAAGCCCGCGTGTTTTTCCGAAACCTGCGCGCCCCCCACCGTCAGTCCTTTCAGACCGCATTGGTCGATGAGCGTCCCGGTAAAGTGGCCCTCCGGCCGCTTGAAGGTACTGCCCGCGCTGGGCCATTCCAAGGGCTGGCTGGCCTTGCGCTTTGCCATCAGCTCCCGCATGGCTGCCCGGATGGCCTCCGGATCGCCGGGCGTCAGTTCAAATTCCGCGTACAGCACCACCGCCTCCGGATGCTCCGTCAGCAGACTGTGCCGGTAACTCAAATTCAGTTCCTCGCAGGAAAGCGTCCGGATGCCCTCCTCCGGGAACAGCACCGCCGCGGATCGAAGCACCTGCTTCATCTCGCCGCCGTAGGCCCCGGCGTTCATACAAATGCCGCCGCCCACCGTGCCGGGGATGCCGTGGGCAAATTCCAGCCCCGTCAGCCCCGATTTGCAGGCGAGATCCGCCGTCCGGGCCAGCGTAGCACCGGCGTCCGCCAGGACGGTGTTCTCGCTTCCCCGCTCCACCCGGTTCAGGTTGGCAGAGGTGTCGATCACCAGCCGGTCCAGTCCCTCATCCGGGACCAGAAGATTGGAGCCGTTGCCAATGACCAGCGGATTTGCGCCGTAATTCTTTGCAAAGCTCATCAGCAGCACCAGCTGCTCCCGGCTGGAAGGAAATGCCATCCGCTTTGCCGGACCGCCGATGCGGAAGGTGGTGTGCCGGCTCATAGGCTCGTCTTGGAGCACTTCCAGATCCGGCAGATACTGTTCGATAGCCTTATCAAATTCAATCGTCCAGTCCATAGTGGACCTCCTTACATCCAATCGCCGTTATTTTCCCTGATTGGCCGATTTGCTGCCCAGATCTGCATGCAGATCCACTTTTCTGGCCAACTCCTCCGCGGCATTGTATCCATACCGGCGGTGACGGTTGTTCATGGCCGCCACCTCTACGATGCTGGCCAGATTTCGGCCGGGCCGGATGGGCAGCGTCACGCAGGGCACCTGTTTGCCCAGAATGTCGATAAACCGATCCTCGATCCCCAGACGGTCATAGGCCTTGGAGCTGTCCCAAGGCTCAAATTCCACCACCAGGTCGATCTGAGACTCCGGCATGACCGCCCGCATACCGAACAGCTGCTGAACGTCGATGACGCCGATGCCGCGCAGTTCGATGTAGTTGCGGATGACCTCCGGCGCCGTGCCGATCAACTGGTCGGCCACACGGCGGATCTCAACGGCGTCATCCGCCACCAGACGGTGACCCCGCATGATCAGTTCGATGGCGGATTCGCTCTTGCCGACGCCGGAATCACCGGTGATCATAACGCCTTCGCCGTAAATGTCCAGCAAAACGCCGTGCCGGGTGATGCAGGGAGCCAACTGCTTGCTGAGATATTCCATGGTATGGCTGGTGAAGTCCGCAGTCCGCTCGGTTGTCCGCAGCAACGTCCGTCCGTGGTTCCGGGCGCATTGCAGGCACTCTGCGGGACATTCCATATTCCGGGCCAGGACCAGCGCCGGAATGGTGTAGGAAAACAGGTCATCAAAAACCTTGGTCCGCCGGTTCTCGCTCATTTTCATGATATAGGTCAGCTCTGCCTTGCCCATGACCTGGATCCGGCGGGCGTCGAAATAGTCGAACAGGCCTAGGATCTGCAGATCCGGCCGGTTGACGTTGGTAGATTCTACCTTGTCCGTTTCATAGGTATCTCCATGGTTCAGAATTTCCAGTCCGAAATGCTCCACATATTGTGCCAGGCTGGTGCCTTTTTCACTCATCGTATTCCACCCTTTCATCATGTGCCCGCCGCTGCTCCGGCGTCCAAATGCACACACGGTCCAGCGGCCAGAAAATCAATTTATTCGTTTTTTCTCATTATATATGATTTTCCACATAGGCGCAAGACTTTCACCGTTTTCAGGCTGAACGGCCCTCAAAAAAACTTTTCAATTTTTTTCAAATTTTTCTTGCATTTTGTGTTTGAATCTGCTATGATACTACTTGTGCTTGTATGTAAGCATGTAATTACGCAACAGCAAGGAGGTGCAACGGATGGCAAAGTGCGAGTTCTGCGATAAGGGCGTTACGTTCGGCATTCAGGTCTCTCACTCTCATCGGCGTTCCAATCGGACTTGGAAACCCAATGTGAAACGTGTGAAGGCGATCGTTAACGGTTCCCCCCGCCATGTTTATGTTTGTACCCGGTGTATGCGTTCCGGTAAGGTCACCAGAGCGGTCTAATTGTACAGATAAACAGGTAAAGCACTCAGACTTTGGTCTGAGTGCTTTTTCTATTGGTATGCTGCGGGGCAGTTTTCACTTGCACCACTCCCCCGCTTCCGTTTGCTGTTTCATTCCCTCTGATCCCATTGAAATGAGCTCTGCCGGTTTCCCGGCGAAGCTCGTTTTTGATGAGTCTTACTTCCCTTTGCGGTTTCTCCGCAATCTTCGTGACCTTGGGATCAGCTGGAAGTGCGGAATTAAATAAAACTTAGAAAAACCACCGGAGCAACACGTTCCGGTGGTTTTGTTATGCATTACAGCCAGGTGGTCTCTGTTAGTTCGTCCTTTTTGGCCCGGCGCATGAGGCTGCTCACTACATCCTGCACGGCCACGCCATGATAAAGGACCTCATAGACGCTGCGGCAGAGGGGCATTTCCACGCCCTCCCGCTGCGAAAGCTGGTAGATGCTCTCCGCGGCGTAATAGCCCTCCACCACGGCGCCCACCTCCGTCATGGCCTCCTGCGCGGACTTTCCCTGTCCGATCAGGATACCCGCCCGGCGGTTACGGGAGTGCATGGAGGTGCAGGTGACGATGAGATCGCCCATACCTGCCAGACCGCCGAAGGTCTGCCGGGTACCGCCCAGCTTTTCGCCAAGGCGCGTCAGTTCCGCCATGGCGCGGGTCATCAGCAAAGCCTTTGTATTGTCCTGATAGCCCATGCCGTCACATACGCCGCAGGCCAGAGCCACTACGTTTTTCATGGCGGCGGACAGCTCCACGCCCACGATATCCTCACTGGTATAGACCCGGAAATAGTCATTCATGAAAGCGTCCTGTACCAGCCGGGCCACTTTCAGATCCGGACAGGCGGACACGCAGCCGGTGGGCATCCGAATGCTTACTTCCTCTGCGTGAGAGGGACCGGAAAGGGCAGCTACTTTACAGATGTTCCCGGTGACTTCCGTCAAAATCTGGCTCATGCGGAGGTTCGTATCCCGCTCGATGCCCTTGGAAACACTGACCAGAACGGTCTCCGGTGTCAGGTATGGGGCGATCTTCTTTCCCGTCTCCCGCACGGCGAAGGACGGCGTGGCGGAGATCACCAGTTCTGCCCCCTTCAGGCAGTTCAAATCTCCGCTGATCTTCAGGCTGTCCGGCAGCCGGACGCCCTTCAGCTTGGAATTCTCCCGGGTCTTTGCCATCTCCGCAGCCTTCGCCGGGTCATGGGACCACAAGGTCACATCATGTCCGTTGTCGCAGAGCACCATGCTCAGGGCCGTGCCCCAGCCGCCGCTGCCAACTACAACTGCTTTCATGTTATCCTCCTAAGTCTTCTTCCGATGGAAACTGAGTTTGTTTTCATTTCCCGCCAGCAAGCGCTGGATATTGGCCCGGTGCTTCCAGACGATCAATCCTCCCAGGCAAAAGGCCAGCACAACGATGGGCGTTTGGGGGTAGCAGTACCAGCTGATAAAGGGGAAGCTGGCTCCGGCCCACAGGGAGCCGAGGGAAACGTACCGGGTCAGGGCAGTCAAAATCAGGAAGCCGCCCCAGACCACAACGGCGATGCGCCAGTCGATCATAATGGCCACAACACCTCCGGAGAGGATGCCCTTGCCGCCCTTGAACTGGAACATGCAGGGGAACATATGGCCCAGCAGGCAGAACAGACCCGCCCAGTATTTGGCGAAGGTGTCCCAATACGCAACGGTAAAGTCTGCGGAGATGAAGATCGTATAGCCGCTGAACATCAGCCATTGGCTGACCAGCAGCGCCACAACCGCTTTCAGCACGTCGCACAGGATCACCACAAAGGTCAGCGGCCCGCCGAAGGTGCGGAAGAAATTGGTCAGGCCGGCGTTGCCGCTGCCGTGGTTCCGCACGTCATTCCGCAGAATATACTTGGAGACGATGACCGCCCCGTTGAAACAGCCGCAAAGGTAGGCGAATACCGCCGCGGCGCCCAGCAGCAGCGGCAGCGGCGCGCCGTTTGGAAAGATACTCTGCACGGTCAATCCTCCTTATCGCCCTTTTCCCGGATGGACAGGATGATGGGGGTGCCCTCCAGACGGAAGGTGGAGCGGATGCAGTTTTCCAGATACCGCTGATAGGAGAAGTGGAACAGCCGCCGGTCATTGCAGAACACCACAAAGTGAGGCGGCTTCACGCCCACCTGGGTCATATAGTAGATCTTCAGGCGACGGCCCTTGTCCGTGGGAGGCTGGACGCGGGTCTGGGCATCCGCCAGAACGGTATTCAGCATACCGGTGGTGACCCGGAAGGCGGCCTGATTGGCCACATAGTCGATCATATCGAACAGCTTGTCCACCCGCTGACCGGTCTTGGCGGAGATAAACAGGATGGGTGCGTAGGTCATGTAGGCCAGATCCCGGCGGATCTCCTCCGTCATCCGGGCCATGGTCTTATCGTCCTTTTCCACCAGATCCCATTTGTTCACCACGATGATGCTGGCCTTGCCCGCCTCGTGGGCCATACCGGCCACTTTGGTATCCTGCTCGGTGACGCCTTCGGTGGCATCGATCATGATCAGGCACACGTCCGCCCGGTCGATGGCCATAGTTGCCCGGAGGACACTGTATTTCTCAATATCCTCTTCGATTTTGGACTTTTTCCGCATACCGGCGGTGTCGATAAAAACAAAGTTGCCTTTATCGTTGGTGAAGCGGGAATCGATGGCATCACGGGTGGTGCCCGCCACGTTGGACACGATGACCCGCTCCTCCCCTAAGATCTGGTTCACCAGAGAGGACTTGCCGGCGTTGGGCTTGCCGATGACCGCCACCTTGATGGCGTCATCTTCCTCTTCCTCCTCGTCCTCCGGCGGGAAGTACTGCACGCAAGCATCCAGCAGGTCACCGGTACCGTGGCCGTGGACGGCGGAGACGGCGATGGGATCGCCCAGACCCAGATTATAGAATTCATAGATGTCCGGGCTGCGGCCCTGGTCCACCTTGTTGACAGCCAGGATCACCGGCTTGCCGCAGCGCTGGAGCATGGAAGCCACCTCCTGATCGGAAGCGGTCATACCGGTCTTGATGTCGCAGAGGAACACGATGACCGTGGCGTTGTCAATGGCGATCTGGGCCTGAGAACGCATGAAGGCCAGGATCTGATTATCCGTCCGGGGCTCGATGCCGCCGGTGTCGATGAGGGTGAACTTCCGGCCCTGCCAGTCGCTCTCCCCGTAGATCCGGTCGCGGGTCACGCCGGGAGTGTCCTCCACAATGGACAGCCGCCGACCGATGATCTTATTGAACAGCATGGACTTGCCCACATTGGGGCGGCCCACGATGGCGATGATAGGTTTCGACATAAGATGACTCCTTTCCTGAGCGGCGTTGGTGTGTTTCGCTGCCGCCGCAAGAAGTTGAATGATTGAATCTATTATATCCGTAATTCCCCTGTATGGCAAGGGAAAACGGAGACTTTTCACGGTGCGCTGACCCGGTACCCTTACTGTTCCGCGCAAAAGTAAAGGAGGGAAGAATTCTCTTCCCTCCTAAAGCAAGCAATTGTCTCTTACTTCGCCGCCACGGACTTGACAACTTTGACCTCACGGCCATTGTAGCTGCCGCACTCCTGGCACATTCTGTGAGGCAGGTGCAGAGCACCGCACTTGGGGCATGCAACGAGACCGGGGACAGCCAGCTTCCAGGTGGAGCTGCGTCTCTTATCGCGTCTTGCTTTGGATACTTTTCCCTTAGGTACTGCCATTGTGACACCTCCTTGATCTACAAAGGCCAGGCGGCCTTATTTATACTTTATTTGTTCTCCAAAAGCTTTGCAAGGACCGCCAGACGGGGGTCTACATCCTTTTTGCAGGAGCAGGGTCCCAGATTCAGGTCGGCACCGCAGCGGGGACAAAGTCCCTTGCAATCTTCAGAACACAGAGTTTTCGTGTCCATGTCGAGAATAAAGGCTTCACGAGCCAACTCGCCTACGTCCACCTTGCCGTCTTCCAGCAGGAGGATCTCGTCATCCTCCTCGTTCTGCAACTCTTCCGCCAGAATACAGCCGTAAGAAACCGCCTTCTCCTGAAGAAATTCCTTTCCGCAGCGGTCACACACAGCGTCCAACGTGGTGTGAGCCGTCAGCTCCAGATAAAGGACTTCCGCCCGGTTCCGAACCGCGCCTTCCACAATGACGGGCCGGCTGATGGGATTTCTTCCGCCGAATTCCATATCGGACAGATCCAGCTCAAACTGAAAATTCAGTTCCTTGCCGGGGATATGCAGAATAGGTCTAACGTCAATGAGCATAAGCTACCTCGCAATGACACGTTTAGTATTATATAGGATTGCATCCGCAATGTCAAACAGTTTTTTTGATTTTCCGCCAGTTTTTTCAAAAACGGCGGCGGGATCAAATTTCATCGTCCAACGGCGCCTCTTTTTTCTTCTCCGGGACCTCAAAACCCAAAATTCTCAGCTTGAAGCCCTTACAGATCCGCTCATACCCGGCGGCATGATAAACATCCTTGGGCCAGCGCAGGTTCCAACGGTCCCGCAGAACGCCCGCAAAGGGCCGCAGTTCCTGATCCGCCATGAGCATAGGCGTCAGATACCCTACTACCACCTGCTTGGTTTCGCCCCGGACCGTTGTGCGGTTCCAGAAGCGGGCCTGCTTCCACTGGGCCTCCAAATCGTCCAGCAGGCTGTCCGCCAAAGCAGGAAGCCCGGACTCCCCCGCTTCCCGCACCGCCGCCAGATAGTCCGGCGTGAAGCGATCGCAGTATTCCCGGAACGTAGACTCATATCCGAGGCGGGTAAAGCCCTCCAGCCATTTGCCGTTGTCCGTCAGCGCCGCCAGCAGCCGTTCCGTCATAGGGGATCCTCCTCGTCGCCGTTGTCCGCGGGAAGCTCCTCTTCCACCGGATCATCGTTCCAGGTGGAGGGATCGTCCTTGTGGGCGGCGCCGAACTGATACGCCTTCCATTCCCGGCGCAGCAGCCAGAAGCCCACGCCGATGAACACCACCGCGGCGGGAATGACCACCAGGATCGGAGTGCTGTCGGCTCCGTCTCTGTACAGGCTGTACAGCAGCTTGCCGCCTAAATAGATCAGATAACCGCCGGCCAGGGCCCAGACAAAATTGACCTGACCGGTCTGCTCTTGCTTTTGTTTCTTCATAGCTTCGCCTCTTTGATTTTCGTCCCGCGCTTTACAACACGAGAAAAAGCGGGTATGATGAGAGCAGTCCACAACGAAAACGGAGGATGCTCATGCGGGAATTTACCATTGGAAAAAATGACGCCGGACAGCGGCTGGACCGCTTTGTGGCCAAGAACCTGCCGCTGCTCCCCCCTGCTCTGCTGCAAAAGTACATCCGCCTGAAACGGATCAAGGTCAACGGCAAGGGGTCTAAGCGGGATGTCCGTCTGGAGACCGGCGATATTCTTCAATTATACATCAATGATGAGTTCTTTGACAAGCCCAATGAGGAAAATCTCTTTCTCACGGTGTTCAAGCCACAGTTGAATATTGTCTACGAGGACGAAAATCTGCTGTTGGTGGACAAGCGTCCCGGTATGTCCGTCCACGCTGACGAGACGGAAAAGGTCAACACCCTCATCAATCACATTCAGGCATATCTTTACCAGAAACGGGAATGGAATCCCAAGTGGGAAAATGCCTTTGTCCCGGCGCTGTGCAACCGGATCGACCGGAACACCGGCGGTATCGTCATCGCCGCCAAGAACGCGGAGACCCTGCGGATCATCAATGAGAAGATCCGGGCCCACGAGCTGGAAAAGTCCTACCTTTGCATCACCGTGGGCCGGCCCAAGCAGCCGGAGGGAAAAATCGAGGGCTTTCTGCTGAAAAACGAAGCCAAAAAGGAGGTTCGATTCTTCCACAAGCCGGTGCCCGGCGGCAAGACCGCCGTCACCCTTTACCGGACACTCGAAAGCCGGGGCGGGCTGTCTCTGGTGGAATGCCGTCTGCTGACGGGCCGCACCCACCAGATCCGCGTTTCCATGGCGGAGATCGGCTGCCCCCTGCTGGGGGACGGCAAGTACGGCAAGGGCGATGTGAACCGCCGCTATCATGAGACCCGGCAGGCGCTGTACTCCTACAAGCTACGGTTTGATTTTCCCACCGACGCCGGTCTTTTGAACTACCTGAAGGGGCAGGAGTTTACGGTGGAAAACGTTCCCTTCCGGGAGAAATATTTCCCAGAAATACCTTCTTAATATCTTTTTTGAAAAACGCCCGACAAAATTGGGCGTTTTCCTTGACATTTCAAGGGTTTTCCGCTATGATTCTGAATTGCCGAATTTCAAAGAAACAGGGTCCCCCCTTAACAGAGAGAAGAGGCGGCATTTTTCAGGCCCCCACCGGAAAACGGGTGGGAAACGGCCTTATGAAATGGGGGAGGATACATGTCCAAAGAGTTGATTCGCCTGCGGGATCTCTGCATGGCATTCGACGACGAGCCGGTTCTCGATCACATTAACCTTTATATCAATGACAAAGAGTTCCTCACACTTCTCGGACCCAGCGGGTGCGGCAAAACCACCACGCTGCGTATCATCGGAGGTTTCGCGACGCCTACGTCGGGAGATGTCCTGTTCGATGGTGTGAGGATTAATGACGTCCCGCCCTATCAGCGGCAGATCAACACCGTTTTCCAGAAATACGCCCTGTTCCCGCACCTGAATGTGTATGAGAACATTGCCTTCGGTCTGCGGATGCAGAAGCTGCCGGAGGCTGAGATTAAGGAGCGGGTCATGGAGATGCTGGAGACCGTCAGTCTCAAGGGCTTTGAGCACCGGCGTCCGGAGGCTCTTTCCGGCGGTCAGCAGCAGCGGGTGGCCATTGCCCGTGCGCTGGTGAACCGCCCCAAGGTGCTGCTGCTGGACGAACCGCTGGCGGCGCTGGACCTGAAGCTGCGGAAGGATATGCAGATCGAATTAAAGCGGATCCAGCAGCAGGTGGGCATCACCTTCATCTATGTGACCCACGATCAGGAGGAGGCTCTGACCATGTCCGACACCATCGTGGTCATGGATAAGGGCTCTATTCAGCAGATCGGAACGCCTGAGGATATATATAATGAGCCGAAGAACGCCTTCGTGGCGGATTTCATCGGCGAGTCCAATATCATCGACGGCATTATGCCCGAGGACAACGTGGTGCAGATGTACGGTCGGCGCTTCCCCTGTCTGGACGGCGGCTTCGCTCCCAACGAGGCGGTGGACGTGGTCATCCGACCGGAGGACATCGACATCGTCCCCGTGGAGCAGGGTCAGCTTACCGGCACCGTCACCTCCGTGACCTTCAAGGGAATGCAGTATGACATCATCGTGGATTTCCGGGGCTTCAAGTGGCTGATCCAGACCACGGACCACTGCCCCGAGGGTGCCCGCATCGGCATCAAGATCGATCCAGACGGCATCCACGTCATGAAGAAGAGTGCCTACTCTGGTATGTTCGGCGATTATTCCTCCTTCTCTGAGGAATACGATGAGCTGGACGACGCCACCCTTTCGTCGGATGAGGAGGAGAGCGGGGATGAAGAATAACCGTCTTTCCCGCTTCGCCATCCCCTATGTGATCTGGATGGCGCTGTTCGTGGTGGCCCCTATCATCATGGTGGTCATTTACGCGTTTTCCGCCTCTGTCGGCGGCTTTACGCTGGATAACTTCGCCAAAATGGGCACCTACACCGTGGTGTTCACCCGCTCCTTCAAGCTGGCCCTCATTGCCACCGCCATCTGCGTGCTCATCGGCTACCCCGTGTCCTACAAAATGAGCAAGGAAGGCCCCCGGTTCCAGCGGCTGGCCATGGTGCTCATTATGCTGCCCATGTGGATGAACTTCCTGCTGCGGACCTATTCCTGGATGGCAATTTTAGAGAACAACGGTCTTTTGAATCAGCTGTTCCGGAAGATTGGGCTGATTGCCCTGTACAACAACATCTTCGGAACGGACATCAGCTTTTTCCGGATGATCAATACCCAAGGGGCCGTGGTGCTGGGCATGGTGTATAATTACCTGCCCTTCATGATCCTGCCCATCTATTCCGTGATCGTCAAGCTGGACCACAGCCTTATCGAGGCGGCCCGGGATCTGGGCGCCAACTCCGTTCAGGTGTTCCGGCGGGTGATCCTGCCCCTGTCCCTCCCAGGTGTGCTCTCCGGCATCACCATGGTATTCGTCCCCTCCGTGTCCACCTTTGCCATCAGCAAAATGCTGGGCGGCGGTACGGAAATGCTGCTGGGTGACCTCATCGAACAGCAGTATATGGGCGGCGCGTACAATCCCTATCTGGGCGCGGCCATCTCCCTTGTGATGATGGTGATCGTGGTCATCTGCATGGTGGTCATGAACCGCTTCGGCGAGGGCGAAGAACAGGCGGTGATGATGTGAAGAAGAACAATTCGTTTCTGGACCGCCTGTTTATGGCGCTGGTGTTCGTGTTCCTCTACGCGCCCATCGTGCTGCTGATCGTCTTTTCCTTTAACTCCGGCAACAGCAACATGGTCTGGAAGGGCTTCTCCCTCCATTGGTACACGAAGCTCTTCCGCAACCGGATCATCATGCAGAGCGTGTACACCACCCTGCTGGTGTCCCTGCTGGCAACCATCATCGCCACTGTGGCCGGGACCTTCGCCGCCATCGGCTTTTACGCCATGCGCCGCCGGGTCCGGAATCCGCTGATGACCGTCAACAACATCCCCATGATGAACGCGGATATCGTCACCGGTGTTTCCATGTGCCTGCTGTTCGTAGCGTTTTTCAGCGGTTGGGGCAGCTTCGCCTCCTGGTTCAACACATTGGGGCTGTTCCGGCTCCCCACCCACCTGACCATGGGCTTTGGGACGCTGCTCATCGCCCATATCACGTTCAACATCCCCTATGTGATCCTCTCCGTCGGCCCCAAGCTGCGGCAGATGGACCGCAATCTGGTGGACGCGGCTATGGACCTGGGCTGCACCTGGATGCAGGCCTTCTGGAAGGTCATCATCCCGGAGATCAAGCCCGGCATCGTCTCCGGTGCGCTGACGGCCTTCACCATGAGCATTGACGATTTCGTCATCAGCTACTTCACCGCCGGTTCCTCTTCCTCTACTCTGGCCATGACCATCTACGGCATGACCAAGAAGAAGGTGACCCCGGAGATCAACGCCATCTCCACCCTGCTGTTTGTGACGGTGCTGGTCCTGCTGGCGGTCATCAACGTCCGGGAGGCCCGGCAGGAGCGTAAGCTGGCCGCGGAGCAGCGGCGGTAAAAACGGTTTCACGGCGTAAGCCTGAAATAGAAAAATCAAAAAAACACTGGAGGAATGATCAATTGAAAAAAGCATTAGCCTTGACTTGTGCCATGACCATGGCGGCAAGCCTGTTTCTCACCGGATGCGGCGGCAGCGACTATACAACCATGAGCGGCAACGGCTCCGACAACAATTCCGGCGACAGTAACGGCAGCGGCAAGCGTGTTGTGAATGTTTGCAGCTGGGGTGAATACATTGACGAGGACTTGATCTACAAATTCGAGGACGAGACCGGCATCAAGGTCAACTACCAGACCGCCGAGAGCAATGAAGCCCTGTACTCCCTGCTGAAAACCGGCGCTGGTGACTATGACGTCATCGTCCCTTCTGACTATATGATTGCCCGTCTCATCGACGAGGGTATGCTGGCGGAGCTGAACTACGACAACATCCCCAACTATGAGAAGATCGGTGAGCAGTACAAGAGCCTGAGCTTTGATCCCGAGAACAAGTACACTGTTCCCTACACCTGGGGTACCCTGGGCATCATCTACAATTCCACCATGGTGGACGGCGACATCGACAGCTGGGACGCCATGTTCGACGAGAAGTACGCCGGAAACGTCCTGATGATCCGCAACTCCCGGGACGCGCTGGCCGCCGCCCTGCTGGATCTGGGCTATGACATCAACACCACCGACGAGGCTCAGATCCGGGAAGCCTACGAGCTGCTGGCGGACGCCAAGAGCAAGGGCGTGTACCAGTCCTTCGTGATGGACGAGGTCTTCGGCAAGATGGAGGGCAGCAACGCCGCCATTGCCATGTACTATGCCGGTGACTACCTGACCATGCTGGACAACAACCCCGATCTGAAGTTCGTAGTGCCCAAGGAGGGCAGCAACTGGTTCGTGGACGCCATGTGCGTTCTGAAAACCGCTCAGCACAAGGAGGAGGCCGAGGCGTGGATTAACTTCATCGCCTCCACGGAATCCAATCTGGCCAACATGGACTACATTGGCTATGCTTCCCCCAATCTGGAGGCTCTGGAGGGTTATCCCGCTTACTACGAGGAAACCTACGGCGAGCCTCTGGACGAGGAGCGCTATGAGATCATGGCCGCTCCCGATGACGTGCTGGCCCGCTGCGAGCTGTATACCAACCTTCCCGCCGACACGCTGACGCTGTACAACGATCTCTGGACGGAGCTGGGTATTTAACAGAAACCACAGTCCCGCCGACGCGGGACGGAAAGGAACTGAGTATGATTGAAATTGGCGCAAAATTGACTGTTGAAAAAACGGTCACCCCGGAGCTCACCGCACAGGTGGCCGGTTCCGGTATGCTGCCGGTGTTCGGCACCCCCTTTATGACGGCTATGATGGAAAATGCCGCAGCCGGCGTCCTTCAGCAGTATCTGGAGGAGGGCAAGGGCAGCGTGGGCACCCATCTGAATGTCTCCCATGACGCCCCTACCCCCGTAGGTATGAAGGTCTGGGCGGAGGCTGAGATCACCGCCGTTTCCGAAAACGGCAAGATGATCGACTTCGCCGTAAAGGCGTGGGACGAGAAGGGCCCCATCGGCGCAGGCACCCACACCCGGGCGATCATCACCAATGACCGCTTCCTCAGCAAGTGCAACAGCAAGCTGGAAAAGTAAAAACGGATTTTCTTAACAAGAACGCACCTCGTATTCAGTGAATACGAGGTGCGTTTCTGCAAAGTGCTTTAGCCTTACGCATACTGAATCCCAAGAGAATTCAGCCGTTGTCAGTACACTCCAACTCTTTTTTGAAAAGCACGCCCGACGCGGCTATCAGCCGGATCAGGCGTGCTTATTTCCTGGTGATCGCCTCTTAAAACAGGGTGATCTGGCTGGTGTCCGCCATGCCCGCGAAAGCGCCCAGTGCCTTCAACTGCTCGATATGGGTCTTGGACAGCTTGTTGCAGCACATAGAAAACTCCTCGATGGAGATGAACTCCTTCCCCTTTCGCTTTTCCACCGTGTCCAGAGCCGCTGCCTCGCCTAAGCCGTGGACCGTCACAAAGGGCGGCAGAAGGCCCTTTTCTGTGACGATAAACTTGGTGGCGTCCGACTTGTAGATGTTGATGGTATCGAAATGGAAGCCCCGGAGATAGAACTCATAGCACACCTCCAACGTGGTCAGCAGGTTTTGCTCCACGGCGGTGGCGTCCTTGTTGTTTTCGATCTCCTTGATCTTCCGCTTCACCGCGTCCATGCCGGCACAGCAGTATTCCGCGTCAAACGCCTTGGCCCGGACAGAGAAAAAGGTCGCATAGAATGCCAGCGGCTCATGGACCTTGAACCAGGCGATGCGGAAGGCCATCATGACGTAGGCCACGGCGTGGGCCTTGGGGAACAGGTAGCCGATCTTGGCCAGAGACTCAATGTACCAGTCCGGTACATCGTGCTCCATCATAGCCTCCTCCCAGCCCTCGTCGAAGCCGCCCTTCTTCACCTTGCCCTTTCGCACCTTCTCCATGATCTTGAAGCTCATTTTGGGGTCAAGGCCCTTGGAGATCAGGTACAGCATAATATCATCTCGGCAGCCCACCGTTTCCAGAACGCTGGCGGTACCGCTGAGGATCAGTTCCCGTGCGTTGCCCATCCACACGTCCGTACCGTGGGAGAAGCCGGAGAGCCGTACCAGCGTGTTGAAATCCTTGGGCTGGGTGTCAATGAGCATCTGGCGGGTAAACCGGGTGTTGAACTCCGGAATGGCCACGGCGCCGGTTGGCCCCAGAATAGGGTCATTTTCATAGCCCAGCACCTTGCTGGAAATAAAAATGGACATGGTCTCCGGATCGTCCAGCGGGATCTCATGGGGGTCCACGCCGGTGAGATCCTGCATCATGCGCACCATGGTGGGGTCATCGTGTCCCAGCATATCCAGCTTCAGGATGTTGGCCTCCATGGAGTGATATTCAAAATGGGTGGTGATGGTATCGGAATCATCGGCGTCCGCCGGGTGCTGCACCGGGCAGAAGTCCTCCATATCCTTATCGTCCGGGACTACCACCAGACCGCCGGGGTGCTGGCCGGTGGTGCGGCGTGTGCCCACGCAGCCAAGGGTCAGCCGGTTTTCTTCCGCCCGGCAGGCCACGATGCCGTTTTCCTCCAGATACTTCTTCACAAAGCCGTAGGCAGTCTTTTCCGCCAGCGTACCGATGGTACCCGCCCGGAACACCTGTGTCTCTCCGAACATTTCGATGGCGTGACGGTGAGCCCGGGCCTGATATTCGCCGGAGAAGTTCAGGTCGATATCCGGCACCTTGCCGCCGCCGAAGCCCAGGAAGGTCTCAAAGGGAATGTCAAAGCCGTCCTTCACGTATTTGGTGCCGCAGACGGGACACACCTTGTCCGGCATATCCGCACCGCAGCCGTAGCTGCCGTCCAGGATGAATTCGCTGTTCTTGCACTTAGGGCAGCGGTAATGGGGCGGCAGAGAGTTGACCTCCGTAATGCCGGACATATAAGCCACCAGCGACGAGCCCACGGAGCCACGGGAGCCAACCAGATATCCGCATTCGTTGCTGCGCTGCACCAGCTTCTGGGCGGACATGTACACCACGTCGTACTTGCCTAAGATACCGCCCAGCTCTACGTTCAGGCGGTCCACGATCAGCTGGGGCGGATCCTCGCCATAGAGCCGGTGGACCTTTTCCCAGACCAGACGGTTCAGGTCCTCCTCAGAATTTTCCAGCCGGGGCGGGAACAGCTCCGCCGGCAGCAGCTCGAAGGTCTCGATCTGATCCGCCACCAGACGGGTGTTGGTGACCACCACCTCGTAGGCCTTTTCCTCCCCCAGATACTGAAATTCCTCCAGCATTTCCTGAGTGGTCTTGAAGTAGATCGGCAGGGGCTCGTTGGCATCCGGGAACTTCTTGGACGCCAGCAGGATATGCCGGTACACCTCGTCCTCCGGCTCCCGGAAATGGACGTCGCCGGTGGCGCAGACGGGTTTTCCCAGCTCCTCGCCGAGGCGGACGATGATACGGTTGAATTCCCGCAGGTCCTCCTTGCTCCGGGCGTCGCCGTTGCGGAGCATGAAAGCGTTGTTGCACAGGGGCTGAATTTCCAGATAGTCGTAAAAAGAGGCGATGCGCTTCAGCTCGTCCCAATCCTTGTGGTCCACCACTGCCTTGAACAGCTCACCCGCCTCGCAGGCGGAGCCGATAATCAGCCCCTCCCGGTGGGCGATCAGCTCACTTTTGGGAATGGTAGGCACCCTCTTGAAGTATTTCAGGTTGGATGCCGAAATCAGCTGGTAGAGGTTTTTCAGTCCCACCTTGTTCCGGGCCAGAATGATGATGTGCTTGGGGAAGCGGTTGGACTTGCTGCCCAGGGGGCGCAGCTTCTCCATTTCCGGGTTCACGGCCTGCAGGGTGTGTATCCCCCGCTCATGGAGCATTTTCCAGAAGGGGATCAGCATATAGCCCACCGTGGCGGCATCGTCGCTGGCCCGGTGGTGGTTGAAGGCGGGCAGGTCCAGATGCTCCGCCACAATGTCCAGCTTGTATTTGCCCAGGCCCGGCAGCAGGTTCTGGGCTAAGATCAGGGAGTCCACATAGGTGGGGTCAAATTCCAGTCCCACCTTTTTGCAGCCTGCCCGGATAAACCCGATGTCGAATTCCGCGTTGTGGGCGGCCAGGGGCCGGCCGTTGACGAATTTCAGAAATTCCGTCAGGGCATCCTTCAGCTGGGGAGCGTCCTTCAGCATTTCATCCGTGATGCCGGTGAGACCGATGATCTCCGGCGTCAGGCGGCGGTTGGGGTTTACAAAGGTCTGGAACCGCTCGGAAATCTCGCCGTTTTTCAGCACCACCGCGCCGATTTCCGTAATGGCCTCCCGATCCACCTTCAAGCCGGTGGTTTCAATATCGAAGCAGACGAACTCATCGTCCAGTCCGCAGTCTCCCCGGCCATGGACGGCGATGCGGTCATCCACGTTGTTGATGAAGTATCCCTCCACGCCGTAGAGGATCTTGATCTTGTCCCCGGCGGCATGCCAGGCGTCCGGGAAGGACTGGGCCACGCCGTGATCCGTGATGGCAATGGCGGGATGGCCCCAGCGGATAGCCTCCTTGATGACCTCCTTCGTGTCCGTCAAGGCGTCCATATTGCTCATTTTCGTGTGGAGATGCAGCTCCACCCGCTTCACCTGGGCGGTGTCCTGCCGCTCCTCGTGCTGGATAACGTTGATGTGGTAGGGATTGAGCTGAATGTCCTTGCCGTCCCAGGTAGGCTCCATCTTGCCCTGAACGCACAGCCACATACCGGGATTGATCTTCCCATCCAGGCCCTTGGCTTCCTTTTCCGTCAGGTTTTTATGGACGGCCACGGAGCTGGTGTAGTCCGTCATCTCCACATGGAGCCGCCACATACCGGGCCGCCGGGTCTCCACACATTCCACGGAAAACACCTTGCCGCTTACCGTGGCATTGCCCATTTTCAGATCCAGCGTCTTCATTTCCACGGGCTTGACCTTGATGGGGTTGCCCATCAGGACCGGCCCTGATGGACCTCCCCCGGACGGGGCGGACGGCGCGGCCGCTGCCTTCCACTGAGAGGGCAGCTGTTCCTCCTTCAGCGTGACCCGGAATCGCACCTCGTTCAGTCCGTAGCCGTTACGGATGGCGCTGTTCAGCTCGTCCAGATCCGATGGCTCCAGAGGGTGCTTCACGATCATCGCCAGCTCCATAGAGAGGGTGTCCTGATGGATGCAGGCGCTGGCGATCACCGTCCCCAACAGCTTTAGCCGCAGCTCCGGGGAGAGCTGCAGCTGTGCGAATAATTCAAAAAACGGTATCTCTCTCGACATGCGTCCTTCTTTCCCCTATCTTATGTAAAAGCTGCTTACAGCTTTTCGATTTCCTCCATCAATGCGTCCACAAGCCGCTCCTGAGGCACCTTGTAAAGGATCTCTCCTTTGCGGAAAATCAGGCCCTCGCCCTTGCCGCCGGCGATGCCAACATCCGCGGCGGTGGCCTCTCCGGGCCCGTTGACGGCGCAGCCCATCACCGCCACGGTGATGTTTTTCGTACAGTTCATCAGGCGGCGCTCCACTTCCTCCGCCATAGGGATCAGGTCGATCCGGGTGCGGCCGCAGGTGGGACAGGCGATGAGATTCACACCCTCCTTCCGCAGACCTGCCGCCCGCAGGATCTTTTTGGCAGCGTAGATCTCCTCCACCGGGTCCGCCGTCAGGGTCACCCGAATGGTATCGCCGATGCCCATGCACAGCAATCCACCGATGCCCATGGCAGACTTCACCATACCCATAGAGGGCGTTCCGGCCTCGGTGACGCCCAGATGCAGCGGGTAGTCCGTCTGCTGGCTCAGCAGCGTGTAGGCCCGCATGGTCAGCGGCACGTCGGAGCATTTCACGGAAATGCAGATATCGTCAAAATCGAACCGGTTCAGCAGCCGGACATGGCCCATGGCGCTCTCTACCAGCGCCTCGGCGGTCACGCCGCCGTACTTGGCCCGCAGCTCCTTTTCCAAAGAGCCGCCGTTGACGCCGATGCGGATGGGGATGTTCTTTTGGCGGCAAATGTCCGCCACGGCCTTGACCTTCTCCTCCCCGCCGATGTTGCCGGGGTTGATCCGCAGGGCGTCGATCCCCCGCTCGGCGCACATCAGCGCCAGCTTGTAGTTGAAGTGGATGTCTGCGATCAGGGGAATAGCGATCTGCTCCTTGATCTTGTCTACCGCCTTGGCAGCGTCCTCGTCCGGCACCGCCACCCGGATGATCTCGCATCCGGCATCCTCTAATGCGTGAATCTGGGCCACAGTAGCGGCCACATCGTCGGTTTTCGTATTGCACATGGACTGGATGGACACGGGGGCACCGCCGCCCACAGCCACCTTGCCAACCATCAATTTCTTTGTCATATTGATCGCCTACTTTACCAATTTGAATACATCCTGGAATGTTACCAGCAGCATAAAGCCCATCAGCAGGACAAAGCCCGCCGTGTTGATGGCCGCCTGATATTTCTCCGGTACCTTCCGCTTGAACAGTGCCATGGAAACCGCGTCCACCAGCAGGAAGAAGATCCGTCCGCCATCCAGCGCCGGCAGGGGCAGCAGATTCATCACCGCCAGATTCACAGCGATCAGCGCCGCGAAATAGGCGATGCTCTCCGCCGCAGCCAGCAGGCCGTTCTGGTCATTCTGTTCCGCCGTTTCCTGAGCCTCGGTGCCTACATCCTTGATGGTGGTCACAATGCCCACCGGCCCGCTGAGGTCATTGAGTCCGGCCCCGCCGGTAACAAGCTGGCCCAGACTGAACCACACAAGCTGCACGAAGTCCATGGTCTGATACCAGGTGTAGCGGATGCGGTTGGATACGGTGGCCGGGACAGACAGCCGTCCCACATACAGGCCGAAGCCCTGATAAGGCTCCCCCTGCTGGTCGGTGCAGGTCTGCCGGGCGACGTTTTCCACCAGAATACGCCGCCCGTTCCGGACAACCTCGATGTCCGCCGTGTCGCCGGAATAGCTCAGAAACATCTGGGCGTCGCCGCTGAAATAGGTGCGCCAGCCGTTGATCTTATAGATCTGATCCCCGGCCTGTAAACCGTTTTCCCCGGTCCGGGATACCTCCGGGGCAAGGCCTGTGATCCCGTCCACAAAGAAGGTCCCGGCACTGCTGAACAGGATCGCCACGATCAGCAGTCCCGTCAGGAAATTCATGAAAGCACCGGCGGCTAAGATCACGAATTTTTTCCAGAAGCCCTGACGGGTGAAGGCCCGGGCGTTGCCCGTGTCTCCGTCCTCCCCCTCCATGGCGCAGTAGCCGCCGATGGGCAGGATGCGGAAGGAATAGGCTGTCTCCCCCTTCTTCCGGTGCCAGACGGCAGGGCCCATGCCGATGGAAAACTCGTTGACCTGTACGCCGCAGAGCTTCGCCGCCAGGAAGTGACCCAGCTCATGCACGGCGATGAGCACGCCGAAAATTAAGATCGCCGCCAGGATATAGACAAAGCTCATGAATGTCTCCTTGCAAATGCGGACTTCACGGCCTCTCGGGCGGCGTGGTCCGCTGATAAAATTTCCTCCAACGAGGGTGTTTGCGTCACCGGGACGGCCGCCCGCGCCGCCGCAACCAGGTCGGAAATGTCATAAAAACCAATTTTTTCCGCCAAAAACAGACGGACGGCTTCCTCGTTGGCGCCGTTCAGAATGGCGCAGGCCGTGCCGCCCGCCTCGGCCGCCTCCTCCGCCAGACGGAGGCAGGGAAAAGTCTCCCGGTCCGGCTCCGAGAAGGTCAGGGGCGGGCTGTTCAAAAGGTCCAGCGGCGGTGCCGGGTTCTCCCCCCGCTCCGGGTAGGTCATGGCGTAGCGAATGGGCAGGCGCATATCCGGCGTACCCAACTGGGCGAGAACGGCTCCGTCCTTAAATTCCACCATGGAGTGAACGATGCTCTGCGGATGCACCATGACGGACACCTGCGCCAGCGGCAGACGATACAGCCGCATGGCCTCGATGACCTCCAGCCCCTTGTTCATCAGCGTGGAGCAGTCCACGGTGATCTTGGGGCCCATCGTCCAGTTGGGGTGCCGCAGGGCGTCGGCCCTGGTCATGCGTCCCACCTCGTCCCGGCCCATCCCCCGGAAGGGACCGCCGGAGCAGGTCAGGATCAGCCGCCGGATCTCCCGGCGGTCGGCGCAGCCCTGTAAGCACTGGAAGATGGCGGAATGCTCGCTGTCCACCGGCACGATCTCCGCACCGCAGCGGTCCGCCTCGTCCATCACCAGTTCCCCGGCGCAGACCAGCGTTTCCTTGTTGGCCAAGGCGATACGCTTTTTCTCTCGGATGGCGGCCAGCGTGGCCTTCAATCCCACCATGCCAACCACGGCGGTGACTACCGTTTCCGCCTCCGGGATCACGGCGGCGTCCACCAGAGCATCTGTACCGGCCAACACCTTTACAGACGTGTCCTGCAAGCGAACTGCCAGTTCCTTTGCAGCTGCTTCCTCCGTCATCACCGCCAGGCGGGGACGGAACTTCCGGCACTGTGCCTCCATTCGCTCCACGTTGGAATTGGCGGTCAGTGCCGCCACCTGCAGGCCCAGCTGCTCCGCCACATCCAGAGTCTGACGGCCGATGGAGCCGGTGGAGCCCAATATTGAGATCGTATTCATCATAGTATGTCCTCTATGTCTCTTAAAGCATACCCGCGCACACAAACAAATAGATCCACGGAGTGATAAACAGGGTGGAATCGAATCGGTCCAACATTCCGCCGTGGGTCAGGAAAATATGGCTGTAATCCTTCACGCCCGCCTCCCGCTTGATGAGGGACATGGCGAGATCGCCCAGCTGGCCGATGGCGTTGGTCACCAGACCGGCCAGGACCAGATTCAGGTAGTTCGGCTCGTAACCCAGCCACATCCGGGCCACCACACCCCAGAGCACCAGTCCCAAGGCGCTGCCGATCAATCCGGCGACAGAACCCGCCCACGTCTTGTGGGGGCTGACCGCCGGGGCCATTTTCCGTTTTCCGAACAGCATCCCGCCGTACATGGCAAAGCTGTCTCCCAGAAAGGCCACGCAGAATGGCAGCAGTACATACATCTTGCCGTACAATCCGTCCATTCGCAGCAGGAAAATGGCGCTGTACATCATGGGAAACACTGTGCCGCCCATCATCGCTGTGGCAACATCGGCAAAGGGCATGGCGTTCGGCGTTCCGTAGCCCTTGACGGCAACGAAAAACAGGGCCGTCACCAGCGCCAGCGGCACGCACAAAATGCGGATCATACCCACGGACTGATAGCTGTCATAAAACTGCCAGGTATGCGCGTCATAGATGACCCATTCCTGCGCCACGGCAGCCAGAATGGTAAACGCATAGACACACTTGGGCACTTTCTTTCCCGCCGTGTGCAGCAGCTCATAGGCCGCGGCAGCGGCAATGCCGCACACCACGATCACCGTCACCCAGTCCGGACACAGCAGCAGCGCCGCCAGCAGCAGCGGCAGGCCGATGATGACCACCAACCATCTTTGCAACATAGAATTTCAGTCCTTTCAACACCTGTAAGGGCTTATTTCTTCACACCGCCGAACCGGCGATCCCGGCTCTGGTAGGCGGCGATCGCCTTGTCCAGCTCCTCCTCATCGAAGTCCGGCCAGAGGGCATCCGTGTAATAAAACTCGGAATACGCACACTGCCACAGGAGGAAGTTGCTCAGCCGCTGCTCCCCGCTGGGGCGGATGATCAGCTCCGGGTCCGGGATGCCGGCAGAGTCCAGATAGGTGGAAAACAGCGTTTCGTCCAGGTCCTCCGGCTTCCGCTTCCCTTCCGCACACTCCGCCGCAAACCGGCGGACAGCCCGAAGGATCTCATCCCGGCCGCCGTAGTTCAGACAGACATTGGCCTGAAAATCGTCCTTGGACAAATGCTCCGTGATCTCGTCCGTCTCGTGGGCCAACGCCCGCAGCTCCGGTGCGATGGGCGTCATGTCTCCAAAGAAGTGGAGGCGGATATGGTCCCGCTCCATGGTATCCACAGCCTCCAGCAGGTACTTCTTCAAAAGCGCCATGATAGCGGAGACCTCTGTCTCCGAGCGCTTCCAGTTTTCCGTGGAAAAGGCGTAAACTGTCAGGTACTTGACGCCGATGTTCTTGCAGTAGGTGGCGATCCGGCGGAAGGTCTCCGCCCCCGCCTTATGTCCCGCGGTGCGCGGCAACCCCCGTTGGGTGGCCCAGCGGCCATTGCCGTCCATAATAATCGCAATATGGCGAGGTGGGCTGGCAGCCCACCCCGCCGTATGCAGCGTGTTTCGTGTCTCGATCATCAAATCTCCATCAGTTCCTTTTCCTTGCGGGCCAGCAGCTCGTCGATCTTCTTGCTGCTGTCATCCGTCAGCTTCTGAAGATCCTTTTCTGCCTGCTTCAGATCATCCTCGGTAATCTCGGAAGCCTTTTCCTTCTTCTTGAAGGACTCCATGGCATCCCGGCGGATGTTGCGGATGGCCACCTTGCCGTTTTCCGCGTACTTGCGGATCTGCTTGACCAGCTCCTTACGGCGCTCCTCCGTCAGCTGAGGGAAGTTCAGACGGATATTCCGGCCGTCATTCTGGGGATTGATGCCCAGATCGGAGTTCAGAATGGCCTTTTCGATGGATTTCAGCGCAGAACCGTCCCACGGAGAGATCTGCAAAATCCGGGGGTCCGGGGTGGAGATCGCCGCGATCTGCTGAATAGGGGTGGGGGTGCCGTAGTAATCCACCATAATGCGGTCCAGCACGGCGGCATTGGCACGGCCTGCCCGGACGGAAGCAAAGTCCGCGGCGGCAGAGTCGATGCTCTTATTCATTTTTTCCTCGTAGATCTTGTAATCGTCTTTCAACATAGCTTGGTTCCTTCCTTTCGCGCCTTTATTCTTTTACGATCGTGCCCACGTTTTCGCCGCAGAGAGCCCGGATGATATTCTCCGGATCCTTCAGGGCAAAGAGCAGCACGGGAATGTGGTTATCCATAGAAAGAGAGGTTGCGGTGGTGTCCATCACCATCAGATGCTGGGCCAGCACTTCATCATAGGAAATGCTGTCATACTTGACGGCGGTGGGGTCCTTCACAGGGTCGGCGCTGTACACGCCGTCCACGTTCTTGGCCAGCAGGATCACGTCCGCGTCGATCTCAGCCGCCCGCAGTACTGCTGCCGTATCCGTGGAGAAATAGGGGTTGCCGGTACCGGCGCCGAAGATGACCACGCGTCCCTTTTCCAGATGCCGGATTGCCCGGGAACGGATGTACGGCTCCGCGACAGCCCGCATCTCAAGGGCGGTCTGCACCCGGACGGGGATGCCCTTCTGCTCGCAGACGTCCGCCACTGCCAGGCAGTTCATGACCGTAGCCAGCATACCGATGTGATCGGCACGGGTCCGCTCCATTTTGCCGCCGCCGCTGTTCTTGGCGCCACGCCAGAAGTTGCCGCCGCCGACGACCAGGCCCACCTGAACGCCCATGTCCAGGCACTTCTTGATGACGTCGCACACCTGACCAATGACCTCAAAATCCAGACCGGAATGCTTGTCTCCCGCAAGGGCCTCGCCGCTGATCTTCAATAGGACACGATGATATACCGGTTTTTCCATAATGACCTCCTGTGGCATATGTTATTAGTGTCTATTTTACCTTATTTTCCGTCGTTTGGAAAGGGGGTATCCGAAGATTTTCACAGGAAAATTCCATGACCGGTTTTTGTTGGAATTCCGGTCTTTTTTCCGCCCGCAACCGATAGTTGACAGCCGGGTGGTAGCCAATAGCGGCCCCGTATGGTATACTGAAGTCGAAATTCCACCGATACCCCCTATGGAAGGAGAACGCGATATGACACTTGGACAGCGCATCAGCCTGTATCGAAAAAAGCTGAATATTTCTCAGGAGGAGCTGGGTGCCCGATTGGGCGTCAGCCGGCAGGCCGTCAGCAAATGGGAGACCGACCTCTCTGCCCCGGATCTGAACAACCTGATTGGGTTGGCCCGGGAGCTGGGCGTTTCCCTGGCGGAGTTGACGGAAACGCCGGAGGAACCGGTGCCGCCGAAAAACACCAGCAAAAAGTGGTGGTTCCTCCTGAGCGTATGCGTTCTGCTGCCGGTTCTGATTGCCGGGTTCCTTCTCTACCGGGCCAGCCAGCCGTCTCTGGGACAGGTAGGTGATCTGGCGCGGCCCGTATCAGACTTCTACTTAGAATGGCAGGTCCCCCGGCGTGACGGCCGGGAATGGTACGAGTTCCTGACCTTAGGAACTCAGGCGGAACCCTTTCCCTTCCACACCTCCCTCCATCTGACGGCCCCGGAGAAGATCGTCACGGAGGGCACGGACCTCCATTTGGCCGCCGTCCACCACGCGGTCTGCGGCGGACTGTATGTGGATTACATTCGCTTTCAGGCCGACCCGGAGCAGGGGCAGGCCGCCGGGGATACCATCTGCCGCATTTCCACCATGGCCCCCGGCTTCTGGACGCCCCGTGGCATCAGCGTCGGTAACGAAAAGTCCTTTGTGGTGGATGCCTATCACTCTGGCAAGGAGGATCAGGCGGAAGGAACGCTGCTGTACGGTCTCAAGGAGGCGGATGGGTATTCGCTGGTTCCCCATGACTATCTGTATATCTGGAGCGCCTTTGAGGAGGGCCGCGGCTATCAGACGATCTATTTCTTCATAAAGGATGGCCTGGTGGCGGGCATCTCCATGGAGCTGATGCAGGATATGGGAGACTACTACGCCGCCGCCAACAATACCTCCACCTTCCCTGTGGATGAAAACGGCGACCCGGACTTCTCCCACCGGCAGGACCTTCCGCAGGAGCCGATAGACGCTACCCGGCAGGTCTATATTGCGTGGAACCAGCTTGTAACCAATGAAAACCTCTCCGCCGAGGAACGGTATGCCTACCGCCGGGATGTTTTCACCAACCTGCCGGATATGGATTGGCAGGAATTCGGAGCGTTGGGCGGTATCGACAGCAGTGGTACCATATTTGCCTTGCTGGATTGGCTCTCCCAACAGGAACACTACTCCAGTGGTGATATTTATTTCATTCAGCGCGGTTATGCTGCGCGCGGCATCGACGGCGCTTACGCGGAGGATTACTGCTATCTCCTCTCCCGGGCTCTCTTTTCTGATCCGGTGGCTTATGCCAAGGCGCTGGCCCGCAGCACTGCCGATGATGAGGCGGTGCAGACTCTGATTATGGGAGGCACCGCCTACGGTGCCGACTACTACCCCGCCGACTGCGAGACAGCAGTCTCCGCTCTGGACGCCGCCATCAATGCCAATGCCTTGACGGCAGAAGAAACCGGCTGGGCTAAGATGCTGCGGTACTACCTGGCAAATCCCAATGATGGCTATTACGCCGACTATCCCAAAACGCCGGCAGAGCTGGAAAACTGACCATGCTTGCCGCTCCCCGCTCAAAAGACCGATCCAACACGGGCAAAACTACGAAACCGTCCCCATGTTTGGCTCTGCCAAGCACGGGGACGGTTTTCTTGACGGATCTTGATTTCTGCCGTCATCGTGATTGAAGCAAAAAGGACAGCCGCATTGCGGCTGTCCTTTTTCAGACGATATTCGGTGTTGGGCTTAGCCCTTGACCATCTTGGCGATCTCCTCAGCGAAGTTCTCCTGCTTCTTCTCGATGCCTTCGCCCTTCTCAAAGCGGATGGCGTCCACGAAGGTGATCTTGCCGCCCAGCTTCTTGGCAGCGTCAGCGATATACTGCTCGACAGTGCCGGTGAACACATCGCCGCGGACAAACTCCTGCTGCAGCAGGCAGTTCTCGGAGTAGAACTTGTTCATCTTGCCCATGACGATCTTCTCGCGTACCTGCTCGGGCTTGCTGGCCATCTTGGGATCATTCTCCATCTGGACCATCATGATCTTCTTTTCCTCATCCAGCACGTCCTGAGAAACCTGAGACTTGTCCCAGAAACGGGGATTCAGAGCGGCGATCTGCATGGCAACGTCCTTGCCCACGGCGGTTGCGTCAATATCGCCCTCCACCTTCAGGTTCACCAGCACACCGATCTTGCCGCCGGCATGGATATAAGGAACGGAAACGCCCTCAGTGAAGATGGCGAAGCGGCGGACCTTGATATTCTCGCCGATGACGAGGACCATCTCCTGCTGCTGCTGCTCAACAGTCAGGTCGGTGCCGTTGTACTTGCAGGCCATCAGGGCCTCCAGGTCGGCGGGCTTGTTGGCGGCCACGGTAGCGGCAACACCCTTGACAAAGTCCACGAACTTCTCATTCTTGCCCACGAAGTCGGTCTCGGCGTTGACCTCAACGACCACGCCCACGCCGTCGATGACAGCGGCGTAAGCCATGCCCTCGGCGGCAACACGGCCAGCCTTCTTGGCGGAGGCGGCCAGGCCCTTTTCACGCAGGAACTCAACGGCCTTGTCCATGTCGCCGTCGGAAGCGGTCAGAGCCTTCTTGCAGTCCATCATGCCTACGCCGGTCATTTCGCGCAGGTTCTTAACATCAGCAGCGGTAAAAGCCATAATCTTTTTCCTCCAATTTATATAGTATCGGAGCTTGCGCTCCCGCAGAGTCTTAGTTTATTCGGCAGCGGGGGCCTCAGCGGCCTCGTCCATCTGCTCGCCCTGCTTGCCCTCCAGCATGGCGTTGGCCATGACAGAAGCGATCAGCTTGATGGCGCGGATGGCGTCATCGTTACCGGGGATCACATAGTCGATCTCGTCGGGATCGCAGTTGGTATCGGCGATAGCCACCACGGGGATGCCCAGCTTGTGAGCCTCAGCGATGGCGTTGCGCTCCTTGCGGGTATCCACGATGAACAGAGCGCCGGGCAGCTTCTTCATGTCCTTCACGCCGCCGAGATACTTCTCCAGCTTCTCGATCTCGCCCAGATGCTTCATGACTTCCTTCTTGGGCAGCATATCGAAGGTGCCGTCAGTCTGCATGGCCTTCAGCTGGTTCAGACGGTCCACGCGGGTACGCATGGTCTTGAAGTTGGTCATCATGCCGCCCAGCCAACGAGCGTTGACATAGTACTGACCGCAGCGGGTAGCCTCTTCCTTGATGGCCTCCTGAGCCTGCTTCTTGGTGCCGACGAACAGCAGAGACTGGCCGTTCTCAGACAGCTGACGGACGAAAGCGTAAGCCTCCTCCAGCTTCTTCACGGTCTTCTGCAGGTCAACGATATAGATACCGTTGCGCTCGGTGTAGATATAGGGAGCCATCTTGGGGTTCCAGCGACGGGTCTGGTGACCGAAATGGACGCCTGCCTCCAGCAGGGACTTCATGGATACGACACTTGCCATAGTTTGATTTCCTCCAAAAATTTAGTTTGTACCTCTGGCTGTTTCCTCCCCTCTGCTAACCCGTTTTTTACAAATGGGCACAAACAAAGAGTCCGCAGCCATGCGGAATGCTGAATTATCATAGCACAACGTAAAACGGATTGCAAGAATTATTTCCAAAAAATACGTGAAATTTTCGGCGTTTCTCCGAAAATTCCACGTTGAGCTGTTTTTTATCAGAATTTTTTCCGCCGGCGGCGTTCCAGTGCCGGGTCCCGGTGCTGGGCGGGCTTGTCGATGAGGATGATGTCATCCCCGATCCGCTGGATGCTGTCCCACGGGACGTAGTACTCCTCTCCCCTGCCGAACAGCCCGAAAAAACGGGCGGGACCGTAGACGATCAGGGCTGCCGTCTGGCCGTCCGGCATCCGGAGGTCCACGTCCCCCACAAAGCCCAGCCGCCCGCCGTCCGTAATGTTGATGACCTCTTTCCGCCGCAGTTCCCGTATCCGCATCTACGCCGCCCCCTTTCAAAAAATGGTATGCCGATCCGGGACTGTCCTATGCCGCCGGAATCGGCAAAAACCTCCCGTATAGGAAAAACGCGGCAGGGGCATACTGACTCCGTCGAGCTTAACGGCAGGAGGCGGATATATGCAGGGGAAAGTGGAGATCGCGGGGGTCAACACGGCAAAGCTGAAGGTCCTGAAAAGCAGTGAGACCATGGAGCTGCTCCGCCGCAGCAAGGCCGGGGACCGGCAGGCCCGTGAAGAGCTGATCGAGGGGAATCTGCGGCTGGTGCTGTCGGTGATCCAGCGGTTCGCGGGGCGAGGTGAAAGCGTGGACGATCTGTTTCAGGTTGGCTGCGTAGGGCTCATCAAGGCCATTGACAATTTCGATATTTCCCAGCCGGTAAAGTTTTCTACCTACGGTGTGCCCATGATCGTAGGCGAGATTCGCCGCTACCTCCGGGACAACAGCGCCATCCGGGTCTCCCGCTCCATGCGGGACACCGCCTACCGGGTCTTGCAGGCCCGGGAACACCTCATGGCGGAAAACCAGAAAGAGCCGACGGTAGAGGAGATCGCCAAGGTGCTGGATATTCCCCGGGAGGAGGTTGTCTTTGCCATGGACGCCATCGTGGACCCGGTCTCTCTGTACGAGCCGATCTATGACAGCGGCGGCGACGCCATCTGCGTCATGGATCAAGTCAGCGACACGAAAAACACAGATGAGCGCTGGACGGAGCGCATCGCCTTGAAGGATGCCATGAAGCTGCTGGACCCACGGGAGCGGCGCATCCTGTCCCTGCGGTTCTACGAGGGCAAGACCCAGATGGAGGTCTCCGCCGAGGTGGGCATCTCTCAGGCGCAGGTGAGCCGGTTGGAAAAAGGGGCCATCAACACCATCCGCAAGCACTTATAGGAGAAAAACCGCCGGAGCGCTGCTCCGGCGGTCAATTCTGTATTCCACCGCGCGGTTGCAAGCGAAACAGAACGGTTTTTGAGCATTTTCTTCTGTTTTCGTTTGACCTTTTCTGTCAAAGCGTGTAAAATGGGGCAAAATCATGTTGAGGAGTTCCTGCAAATGGATATGCAAAAAATTCTGGAATACCGCAACGCCCGCAACCGCTTCTGCCAGCGTATCGGCATCACGGTAACGGAGCTGTCCCCCGGCTATGCCAAGGTAGTCAAGACCGTAACAGAGGACGATCTGAATCCCGTGGACGTAGCCCATGGCGGCCTGTTCTTCTCCATGGCGGACAACGCCGCCGGCTCCGCCATGGCGGCTTACGGCGAACAGGCGGTGACGCTGAACGCCCAGTACAATTTCATGCGTGCAGCCAAGGCAGGCGATGTTCTGACCGCCGAGGCCCGGGAGGCCAAGCACGGCGGCACCGTCTGCGTATTCGACATCCGGATCACGGATCAGGACGGAAATCTGGATGGCACCGGCACCTTTACCTTCTACAACCTGAAAAAGCCCCTGAAGATTGACTGAGCAAAAAAGGTCTGCCCCGAAATCGGGACAGACCTTTTTATTTGGCTTACTTTTTGAAGCTATCCTTCAGGCTGACGCTGCGGTTGAACACCGGATGGCCCGCCTTGGTATCCTTGTTATCCAGACAGAAGTAGCCCAGACGCATGAACTGGTAGCCGGGAGCCGTCTTTCCGCCCTCGTGGTTTTCAGCATAGCGGTCCGCGGCGGCGGCCAGACCGGCCTCCACCTTGCAGTCCGTCAGGACCTCCAGAGAGCCGGGATTCAGGCACTCGATGAAGTCCTTGTCGGCGGCGTCGGGGTTGGCGTCGGTGAACAGGTTGTCGTAAAGGCGCACCTCGGCGTCCACGGCGGTGGCGGCGTCCACCCAATGAATGGTCGCGCCCTTCACCTTCCGGCCGTCGGCGGGGTCACCGCCCCGGCTGTCGGGGTCATACTCGGCAGCGATCTCAGTCACATTACCGTTTTCATCCGTCTCATAGCCGACGCACTTGATGAGATACGCGCCCTTCAAACGGCACTCCGGGCCGCCGGGGAACAGGCGCTTATACTTGGGGATCGGCTCAGCCATGAAGTCGTCGGCCTCGATCCACAGGCTGCCGGAGAAAGGTACTTCCCGGGTCCCGGCGGAGGGGTCCAGAGGATTGTTCTCCACGGTGACGGTCTCCGTCTTTCCGGCGGGATAGTTGGTGATGGTCAGCTTGATGGGCCGCAGAACGGCCATCACCCGCTGGGCGGTCTCGTTCAGATCCTCCCGGAGGCAGTGCTCCAGGAAGCCGTATTCCACCACGTTGGCAGACTTGGCCACGCCGATGCGGTCACAGAAATTACGGATGGACCGGGCGGTGTAGCCCCGGCGGCGCAGGCCGCAGAGGGTGGGCATCCGGGGATCGTCCCAGCCGGAGACCCGGCCTTCCTCCACCAGTTTGCGGAGCTTGCGCTTGCTCATGACCGTGTGGTCGATGCCAAGACGAGCGAACTCGATCTGACGGGGATGGGCAGGCAGATCGCAATGCTCGATGACCCAGTTGTACAGGGGACGGTGGGCCTCAAATTCCAGAGAGCACAGGCTGTGGGTAATGCCCTCCAGCGCGTCCTGAATGGGATGGGCGAAGTCATACATGGGATAGATGCACCACTTGTCCCCCTGACGGTGATGGTGCATGTGGTTGATCCGGTAGATAACGGGGTCCCGCATATTGAAGTTGCCGCTGGCCAGGTCGATCTTGGCCCGCAGGGTCATGGAACCGTTGGGGAACTCCCCTGCCCGCATCCGGGCAAAGAGGTCCAGGCTCTCCTCCATGGGACGGTCCCGGTAGGGAGACGTGGCAGGAACGCCGATGTCTCCCCGGTGTGCACGGAACTCCTCGGGAGACAGCTCGCACACATAGGCAAGGCCCTTTTTGATGAGGCCCACAGCCTGCTTGTAATCCTCCTCAAAATAGTCGGAGCCGTAGAAGAAGCGGTCACCCCAGTCGAAACCAAGCCAGTGGATGTCCTCCTTGATGGCCTCCACGAACTCCTCGTCCTCTTTGGTGGGGTTGGTGTCATCCATCCGCAGGTTGCACAATCCGCCAAACTTCTCAGCGGTACCGAAGTCGATGGTCAGGGCCTTGCAGTGGCCGATATGCAGATAGCCGTTGGGCTCCGGCGGAAACCGGGTATGGACGGTCATGCCTTCAAACTGTCCGCCCTGGGCAATATCCTCCTCAATAAACGTGTGGATGAAATTGCGGCTTTCGGGGGCCTCCGCCGCCGTGGTCTTGATCTCGTCAGCCATTGCTGTCAGTCCTTCCTGAAAAAATCTATCATAAATTGGCATTATACAGAAGCTATGGAGAAAATGCAAGGAAAATCCGGCGTTTTCAGCCGAAACGTCGAAAAGTCAAGGAACGGTTGTCAGTTTGCTTCCTCCCGGGGTCCCGGCAAAAACTCCTCCCCTGCCGCCGTCATGGTCAGACTCCCGGCGGAAAGCTCCGTCAGCCGGAGCTGGAACGTTTCCGCAGCCCCGGCGGGAAATGCCGTCCGGAGGGTGATGTCCGCGCCGTATTCCGCGTCCCGGACCACGCCGCCGGTGGCGGCCACCTCCAGCTTCATCCGCTCCAGCAGCGGATAAGTGCAGGGCACGTCCCACAGCGTCCACAGACCCATCCGGGCAATTCCGGCGGCGGTCAGGGCGTCCGACGCGCCCTTTGTATAGGCCCGGGTCAGCCCCCCGGCCCCCAGCAGCACGCCGCCGAAGTACCGGGTCACAACGCAGCACACATTCCAGACCTCCTGCCGCTGGAACACGTTCAGCATAGGCTGGCCCGCCGTGCCCTGCGGCTCGCCGTCATCGGAGTAGCGGACCACGCCGCCCTCTTGCAGGAGGTAGCACCAGCAGTTGTGCCGGGCGTCATAGTATTTCTTTTTCATTTCCTCGATGCGGGCCCGGGCCTCCGCCTCCGTCTCCACCTTGTAGAGGTGGGTGATGAAGCGGGAGCGCTTTTCCGTAAACTCGCTCTCGGCGTCCTGATAGGGGACGATGTACTCCGTCATGCAAACTCCTTTTCACCGGAAAAAGCCAGCCATTCTTTCTTTTTCAAGGCGTAAAACACCGTTTTGTTGGTCATTCCGATGACATTTGTTGTCTCTTTCGTGAACTGATAACGGAAGCCGCACTTCTCAATGACCCGACGAGACCGGCTGTTCCAGTCATAATGCGAGCACCAGACGGCTTCCAGCCCCAGCGTCTCAAAGCCGAAGCGCAGCAGTTCTGTTGCAGCCTCCGTCATAACGCCATGGCCCCAATACGGCCGTCCCAGCCAATAGCCCATCTCCCGCTGCTCTGTGGCAGACAGCTCCGGAAAAATCTCCGATGACGGCTGAAGGCCCACCGCTCCCAGCAGTGCGCCGCTCTCTCTGCTGAGAATCGCGCAGACCTCCGGCGCGCTGAACACATCCCGGATGACCTCCCGGCTTTCCTCCACGCTTCCGTGGGGTTCCCAGCCGCACATGGGTCCGATCTCCGGGTCCGACGCCAGAGCGTACAATGCCTCGGCATCCTCCTCCCGCCAGGGGGCGAGGAGCAGCCGCCACGTTTTCAGCGTGATCATTCCCAGTCCTCTTTCGGCGGCGTCCAGTCCGGGGTATAGTCTCCGATCTGGCCCAGCACCTTGGGCGGGCACACCGCCACAATGTCAATGGTCTCGCTGTATTCCACGGATTCCACCTTGGCCTCCCGGTACAGCATATCCAGCAGGCCGCCCTTGTCATACGGCAGGTGGATGGTCACCCGGCGGGTGCCCTTGTCCAGCCGCCGGTCGATCATTTCCAGCAGACGATCCACGCCCTCGCCGGTCCGGGCGGAGATGGAGCAGATGTCGGCGCCATGGGGCCGCAGATCGCCGGCCTCCACACGGTCGCACTTATTGAATACGTCGATGCGGGGGATCTCATTGGCTCCCAGCTCCACGATCAGCTTCTCCACAACCTCCGCCTGATGCTGCCATTCCGGGTTGGATACGTCGATGACATGGAGCAGCAGGTCGGCATACTCCAATTCCTCCAGCGTGGCCTTGAACGCCTCCACCAGCTGATGGGGCAGCTTGCGGATGAAGCCAACGGTATCGGACACCACCACATCCATTGTATCGCTGACCGTCAGCAGGCGGCTGGTGGTGTCCAGCGTGTCGAACAGCCGGTTATTGGCCGGGATCGCAGCGCCGGTAAGCTGGTTCAGCAAGGTAGATTTGCCCGCGTTGGTATAGCCAACGATGGCCACCACCGGGATCTCGTTCTTCTGCCGCTGCTGGCGCTGGGTGGCCCGGACACGGCGTACCTCTTCCAGATCTGCCCGGATCTTGTCGATCTTTTTGTTGATCAGACGGCGATCCGTTTCCAGCTGCGTCTCGCCGGGGCCCTTGGAGCCGATAGGCCCCTTGCCGCTGGTGCCGCCCTGACGCTCCAGATGGCTCCACATACCGATCAGCCGGGGCAGCAGATAGCGGTACTGGGCCAGCTCCACCTGCAAGCGGCCCTCCTTGGTTTTTGCCCGCTGAGCGAAAATATCCAGGATCAGGCCGCAGCGGTCCAATACCTGAATGCCCAGCAGCTCCGTCAGCACCCGCTGCTGTGAGGGGGAAAGGTCATTGTCGAAAATGACCATGGTAGCACCTACATTTTCAACGTAAAGCTGCACCTCCGCCACCTTGCCCTCCCCGATGAAGGTCCGGGGATCCGGCGCGGGCCGGTTCTGGAGAACGATGCCGGCAGTCTCGCCACCGGCGGTCTCCACCAGGGCGGACAGCTCGTCCATACTTTCCTCGGTGGCACTGTCCTCCCGCAAAACCGGGGAGTTCAGGCCCACCAATACAACTTTATCTCGAATTTCTTCCTTTTTCGGTAACAAATGTGTCTCTCCTTGCGTTTGGGAGGCCCCGTGTCAAATGGGTTTCCCATTTCATTGATGTGTCCAGTATATCCGAATTTTGAAAAAATGCAATAAAAAAGCAGTGGTCTGCAGATGCAGACCACTGCTGGATGTGACGAAGTGTACAGGCTTACTTGTTCAGGCCGAACTTCTTGTTGAACTTGGCCACGCGTCCGCCGGTATCGACCAGCTTCTGCTTGCCAGTGAAGAAGGGGTGACACTTCGAGCAGACTTCCACCTTGATATCACTCTTGGTAGAACCTGTCTCAATCACATTACCGCAGGCGCAAGTAATCGTAGTCTGCTGATAATTGGGATGGATTCCTTCCTTCATTGCTCTCGTTCACCTCTTTCTGGTACAAAACTACCTCTATGGAGCTTTCACCCCACAAAAGCTAAATAAGCATATCACATCGGAACACAGATTGCAAGCATTTTTTCCGGCTTTTGCGAAAAAGCTTGAAATTACGAGATTTCCACGGTTTTTCCGGCTTGCAGGAAGTACAGTGCCTTCCGTGTCACCGCCTTTTCCAGCACCCGTTCCAGCGCCAGAGAGTACGCCGCCAGCTGGCCCCGGTACAGCTCTGCGTGCTGCGCCACATCTTCCTCCGTCTGTACGAAGTCGGTCTTAAAGTCCACCACCGTGATGCCCTCCGGCGTTTCAAACCAGCAGTCCACCACGCCTTGCAGCAGGATGCTGTCCTCCTCCGCGGCTGCCGGGTCATAATCCCGGGCCGGCATCAGCACCGTGAACCGATACTCCCGCGCCGCCGTTTCCGCCTGCCGCATTTCCTCAGCCAGCGGGGATTCCAGAAAGCGCCGCAGAGCGGGAACGTCCACAGCCGCCGCCTGCTCCGCCGTCAGCTTGGCCTCCAGCCGCAGCTTTTCCACCTGTCCGGGCACATCCAAATTTTGCAGATCCAGATACTGCAAGACAAGATGGGTGGCGGTGCCCCGCTCCGCCGGTGTCAGTCCCTTTTTCTCCCGGCGGAATTTCGGCTGGACAAGGGGCCGGATATAGGGCGTGTGGTAGGCATCTTCCGCGATCTCCTGATCCAGCGCCCGGCCCTTTAGCTGCGTGGCGGTGAGTTTGGCGGGGAGAGTTGTTTCCCGCTGATAGGGATACCGGAAGGTCAACAGCGCCGGGTCAAAGAGCGTTTCTCCTGCATCCTTCTCCGTGTCGGACACAGCCGCTCCGGGCGCCCATCCGAAGTCATCGCCGTCATGGATGAACACCTGCCATGGGGCGGTATCGCCGGTATACAGACCGCCCGCCATCACCCCGGCCATATCCCGCAAAGGCGCGGCCTCCGGGCGGCACAGCAGCGGCAGTAAGATCCAATCTCCGAAGCACTTCCCCTCCGCCACCACCTCCGGCATGACGGGACAGGCCGCGGCAGCAGTCAGTTTTTGAAGGCGCTTTTCCGCGCCGTACAGCGCGTCTACCAAAATCAGCTTTTCCTTTGGCCGGGTCATGGCCACATACAGGATCCGCTGTTCCTCCGCAAGATTTTCACGGCGAAGCTTTTCTTCCAGCGCCAGCCGGGCCATGGTGGGATAGCGGATCTTCCGCTTCAGGTCGATGCACAGAGGGCCAAGGCCCAGTGCCGGGTGCACCAGCACCGGCGTATCGAAATCCTGCCGGGAAAAGGCGTGCTCCAAGTCGCAGAGGAACACGATGGGAAATTCCAAGCCCTTGGATTTGTGAATACTCATCATCTGAACGCCGCCGCTCCCCCCGGCGGTTTTCACGGCGGGAGCCTGCCCGGCGTCAATGAGCCGCCGGAGCTGTGTGATGAAGGCGAACAGCCCCCGGTAGCCGCTGCTCTCAAAGCGCTCGGCATGGCGGGTCAGGGCTACCAGATTTTCCTGCCGGACGCCGCCCTCATCCATCGCGCCGAAGATACCAGGCAGATGCAGCATATTGTAGATGTGCCACAGCAGGCGGCACACGTTCATGTCTGCCGCCGCGTCCCGCAGGCCGGTCAGCGTCGTCAGGAACGCTTGTACGTCCTCGCCGCCGTCCGCCAGCAGAGCGTCATAGAAGTCTCCCTCCCGGTCACGGCTGCGGATCTCCGCCAGACGGTCCGGCGTAAAGCCGAATACCGGGGAACGGAGCACGGCGATCAGGGGCACATCCTGCCGGGGATTGTCGACGATCTCCAACAGGGCCAGCGTGACAGAGATCTCCGGGGTCTGGTAGAAATCGCCGCTTTCCTCAAAGGAGCAGGGCACATCCCGCTCCGCCAGCGCTTGGGCGAAGGCGGCGGACCGGCTCCCCGGAGAGCGCATCAGGATCACGATGTCCTCCGGGCGGCAGGGCCGCAGCGTGCCATCCTCCCCGGTGACGGGATACCCCTCATCCAAAAGCTGACGGATACGCTGCGCCGTGAACCGGGCCTCCGCCAGCAGCCGTTTCACCGGGCGCTCATTTGCCGCCGACTTCTGATGGGCGGAGATGAGGTGGAATTCCGTCTCGCAGTCCTTCCGGGGCGGGTAGTACTCCGCGCCGAAGTGGAGGGACTCGTCCTCGCCGTATTCCATCTCTCCCATCTCCGCCGACAGGATGTTGGAGAAGATGAAATTGGCCGCGTCCAAAATCTCTCCTCGAGAGCGGAAGTTTTTGGACAGCAGAATTTTGCGGTCCTCACCTTCCGCCGCATTTTCAGCAGGTGTGAAGTTGCGGTACTTGTCAAGAAAAATCGTAGGGTCCGCCAACCGGAACCGGTAAATACTCTGCTTTACGTCCCCTACGGTAAAGAGGTTTTTGCCTTCACGGGACACCGCCCGGAAAATGGCGTTCTGCACCTCGTTGGTGTCCTGATACTCATCCACCAGGATCTCCCGGTAGCGGCCCGCCACCTGACGGCCCAGTTCCGTAGGCGCGCCGTTCCGCTCCACCAGCAGACGAAGGGCCAGATGCTCCTGATCGGAGAAGTCTGCGCAGTTCATCCGCAGCTTTTCCGTCCGGTACGCGTCGGAAAAGTCCGCCGTCAGCTTCAAAAGGGCCGTCATGGCAGGGGCCATGGTCTGAAGGTCCTCCATGGCCTCCGTATCGCTGACCGCCAGCATGGGAGCCAGCTTTTTGGCGGCAGTTTTGGCGTTCTCCCACAGCCCCTTCAGTCTCACGACCTCCGGGTCCTCCGCCATTCCCTTCGGCGTGGTGAGCCGGGGGAATTCCAGTCCATCCAGAGAAACGCGGGCGGCCTCCCAGTTCTGTGCTGCCGCCAAGGGTGCGAAGCTGCGGCTGGCCCGCAGAAATTTTTCGCCATATCCCTTATAGAGATCCCCGCCCACGGTGGACTGTCCCGCCCGCCGCAGCGCTTCCATATAGTGAAACCCCTTTCGACGGATGACCGCCAGCAGCTCGGCGGCGTAGGGCGTTTCGTCGAAGTCCCCGCTCCGATTTTCCCAGATCGTCCGATTTTCCGCGAGCCAGTGTTCAGGATCGGCGTGACTTTGCAGCTTTTCGTAGGTTTCCAGCACCAGATCCTCCAGGGCGCTGTCATCCCGGCCCGCGCCCAGCGTATCCGCCAGCAGCGCGCCGCCCTCGTCCAGTTCCTCGTAAAACCGCTCCAGTACCCGGGTCAGCACCCGCTGGCGCAGGAGCTTTGCGTCATTTTCGTCCAGCACCCGAAAGTCCGGCGTCAGGGTATAGCGCTCTCCCTCCTGTGCCAGAAGATGGGTGTTCTCCCGCAGCAGCGCCGTACAGAAGGCGTCCACGGTCTTGATGTCCGCCTGATACACCCGCAAAAGCTGGCTGCGGAGGTGTCGGTCCTCCGGGGTCTCCGCCATCCGTTTGGACAGTTCGGCGGCGATCTTGCTCCGCAGCTCGGCGGCGGCAGCCTTCGTGTAGGTGATGATGAGAAAATCATCGATATGGCAGTGGTCTTCCGTCACATATCGGAACAGCCGCTCCACCAGCACCTTCGTCTTGCCGGACCCGGCGGCGGCAGACACCAGCAGGCTGCCGCCCCGGTTTTCCACCGCCGCTTGCTGCTGCTCCGTCAGTTTCAGCTTTGCCATGGGTCACCGCCTCCTTCCTCAAGTTCTTTCCAAAATTCCTCCGGTTTTACCGGCAGGATGTACCGCAGACGGTCCCGATCCCGGCCATCCCGGAACTGACAGGCGGAGACCCAGTCGCAGAAGCGGCACTGGCTGTCCTCCTCGCTGTGGCAGCAGGGGTCCGCGTCGATGTTGCCGCTGCACAGTTCGTCGGAGATCTGCCCCAGCAGCCTGTCAACATACGCGCCCAGCTTTCCCAGCCGGGCGGCGGAGGCAAGGCTCCCGGAGAGATTTCCGTCCTTGCTGATCCGCAGCGGCAGATAATGAGGCTCCGTCAGGGCCTCGTGCTCCATGGCCTGCAACACCGCCGGATCCTCCAAGAGAAGTCCGGAGCGCTTCAGCGTCTTTTCCCGCTCCTTTTGCAGAGCTTCCTGAGAGATGCCCCGCTCCGCCGGCAAAATCTCGTCCCGGGCGGGGAGATACAGCACGCCTGCCGGCTCGATCTCTTTTCCGAAAAATTCCGCCCCCTCCTTTTGCAGGGCAAAGAGGTACAGCAGCATCTGAATATCCAGTCCCATGCGGACGTTGGCCAGATCGAATTTCTTCTTGCCGGATTTGTAGTCCACCACCCGGAGGTACAGCTTATCGTCCTTGATCCAGCCGTCCACCCGGTCCACCTTGCCGCCTACCCGCAGTTCCCCGTCCGGACGGGAAATGGTGACGGCGGGCAGTGTTCCGTCCTTCCCTCCGAACCCCAGTTCGAAGGCCATGGGGACAAAATCCGAGTGGCGCAGTTCCTCCGCCACCTGGTCAATGATAGCGTAGGCGTTGGTCCGCAGACGGTTGAACAGATACCGGAACCGGGGGGTGCGGTTCTGGAAATTGTGCAGCTCCTGTTCCGCATATTGGTCGATATATTGTCGGGTCAGGCGGTGAAGTTTTTTGTTATCCACCGCGGCAAAGCCGCCCTGCCCCAGTACGTCCCGGGTGACGTTTTCCAGCAGATAGTGGAGAAACGTGCCGATCTGGGGCGCGTCGAAGGAGGCCGGTTCCCGGGGTTTGGCCCGCAGACCGTACTCCATGAAGTAGGCGAAGTGGCAGGAGCGCATCCGTTCCAGCCGGGAGGCGGTCATGGAAACCCGCTCTCCGTAAATGGCCCGGACCGCGGCGGGAGACAGACTGCCCCGTCGGACCGCAGCGGCCCGCTCCATGGCGCTTAAATGCCGGGCACAGTCCGGCTCCTGCTGAAAATACCGCCACAGGGGGCCGTCGGGGTCCTGTCCCGCCATTTCCAGCGCAGGTTCAACGGCTGACAGGCGATATGCCTTGTCAGCTCGCTCGTGTTCCACACGCAGCTCCGGGAACAGTTTCCGCAGCCGCTCCACCACAAACGCGGGGCGCAGTTCGCTGCCGGAAACATCCGTCACCGGATAGCTCACCGTCAGGCCCGCCGTGGGCTGGGCAAGCGCGGCGTAGAGGTTTTGCAGTTCAATGCCCATCCGTTCCATGCCGGTGGGGGCCAGCTCGACGCCCCGGAGGGCCAGCGCCTGACGGTCATCCTCGTTCAGCAGGCCGCCGCTCTGACCGGGGTCCGGCAGCACGTGGTCATTGGCTCCCAGCAAAAAGAGGTAGCTGGTGGTATGCCGGTCATTCCGGGTGATCTCACTGACGGACACCTGATCCAAAGCCACGGGGATGGTACCCACGCTGTACTGGGTCAGCACCAGTCGGAACAGCCGCTCAAACTCGCTCTGTTCCAAGTGTTCTTCCCCTAAAATTTCCACAAACTGATCCAGCACACCGCAGAGGATCTCCCAAAGCTGAGCGGTCTCCTCCGCCTCCTGCATCCGGCCCGCCTCCGCCTGCGCATGCATCCGCTCCGTCAGGGCCGTTTCCAGTTTCAGCTCTTCCATGAAGCTGTACAGGGCCTCTACATAGTCCCGGGCCGTCTCCCCAGCCTTCAAGCCCGCCGCCAGACGCTCCAGCGGCTCCCGCACCCGGCGGCGCAGTTGATTTACCTGCGTCAGCACGGCCTGCCGCCGGTCATTCCACGGCGCGCCGTAGCCGTCCGGGTTTTCCGTCCAGTCCTCGTCCCGGAGCCACGTCTGGCCGTGGATGTCCCATTTCAGAACATAGTTTTCCAGCAGGTCACATTCTTCTGCCGTCAGGCCCGCCAAACCGGTTTTCAGCCAGCGGAACATATCCTCGTACTCATAGCCGTTGGAGATGGAGGACAGCACGCCGGTCAGCAGGCTCAGCACCGGCTTTTCCAGAATGTCGCTGCGGCGGCTGAGATACACCGGGATCCCGTACCGCTCGAACACTGTTTCGATGGTCCCGGCGTACTCCGTCATATTCCGGGCCGCCACGGTGATGTCCCGACAGCGGCACTTCCCCGCCGCCAGCAGACGGCGGATGTCGGCGGCGGTCTGCTCCACCTCGGAATAGACAGTGGCGGCCTCCCGGAGCCGGATGACGGTGCTGTCGCCCTCATAGGGCAGATTCTCCCCAAAGAAATGGCGCTCCAAATGTCCAAGTGCTGACGGGTCCTCATTTGTTAAGGATAGTAGCTTTACAGGCTTTCCCTCGGAAGCGGCCAGCCGTTCCAGCATGGACATGGTTTTCAGCGTGGGTTCAAAGATCTCCTCCCGGCTGTTGACCTCTCCTAACAGCGTGACCGTGACAGACCGGGCCTGCCGCAGAAAAATCGCCAGCGCCCGCCGCTCCTGCGCGTTGAAATAGGTAAAGCCGTCGATGAAAATGTCCTTGCCCCGCACATAGCCGGACTCCTCCAGATGGTCGCAGAGCTTGGTCATCCGGTCCCGGGCGTCCAGACCGGGACGGCGGAGCCGGGCCTCATAGGCGGCGTAGAGCAGACTCAGATCCGTCAGCTTGTCGTGGGTGGCGCCGTCTATGTCCTGCGCCTGCTGGTACAGGATCTCCGGGGTCACCTCGTAGCTTCGCAGTTCGTCGAACAGCGCCAGCATCTGTTCCAGAAAGCCCACCTTTTGCGAGGGTTTCCGGTATACGGTCATCTGGGGGGCCGTTTCCAGCAGCGCCCGCTGGAGGGTCAGCAGCTTGCCGCCGTTGTCCAGCGTCACATCCGCGATGCCGCCGGTGATGCTTAGCACCCGCTCGCCCAGCCGCCGAAAACTCAGCACCTCGGCATGACGGCTGGCGGTATCGCCGCAGGCGCTGCACACGTCCACCTCCGCCTGATGGGAGGCGTGCTCCGGCACCAGCAGGATCTGCTGGCTGCTCTCCCCCAGCTCCGCCATCCGCCGCAGCATGGTATCCGATTTTCCCGTTTTGGCACGGCCGATCAAGATCGTCAGCATAGTGACCTCCCGCAGTTTGTTTTTTCCCATTCTATCACAAAACCGCCGCCAAAAACAGACCCGATTGCCTTTTTTTCACCGCCATGCTACAATGGCTTCGCTATGAATTCTGACATACAGGAGTGATCGTCATGCCCCATATTCCACAGGGCACCACGGATACCGTGGCCCTCGAGCTGTTTGAACCGGCGCTGGACGCCGCCCTGCGCCCCTCCCCGGATTACGATGTAAGCCGCTGGCTCTATGTGCCCAACACCTATTCCGAATACCGTTACATTTTAGGCACCCGGGGCCAAAAGTCTCTGATCTGCGTGGGGATCAACCCCTCCACCGCCGCGCCGGACGCGCTGGACCCCACCCTGCAGTCCGCCCAGCGCATCGCCCTGAACAACGGCTATGACAGCTTTCTCATGTTCAATGTCTACGCCCAGCGTGCCACCCGGCCGGACGATATGGAGCGGGTGTGCAACAGCGCTCTCCACGAGGAAAACCGAAAAGCCTTCCGCTATCTGCTCTCCCTTTCGGAGTCCCCTGCTATCTGGGCCGCCTGGGGGAACATCATCGAAAAGCGGGATTACCTCATGGACTGTATGCGGGATTTCGCCGCTGACGGTCAGGCCGCAAACGCTCAATGGTTCACCGCCGGGCCGCTTCTGAAATCCGGCCATCCCCACCATCCCTTATATCTGAAATCCACTACTGCATTGCAGCCCTTTGATATTGACGCTTATCTGTGCCGCTGATCCAGCCGCCCGTCTGGATTTCCGGGCGGGCGGTTTTTATCTTTGCCCTCCCTTGTCAAAAAAACACAAAAGTCCTCCGCTGAACAACGCCGAATTTTGGTGAAGCGGCGGCAGATTGGTTATTGAACATTCAATTTTGACGTGTATAATGAATTATTATTCATGTGTCTTCATAGGAGGCTGCTTATGAAAACCTACAACTTTAAATATGGACATGGGTCTGTGTCCCTTTCCCTGAACGAAGCGGATATTCTGGCGGAGCTGCATGGAACAGAGACGCCACCCATCAGCGACATCCGTTCTGCCCTGTTCGCCTCGCTGGAGCAGCCCATCGACAGCGCGCCTCTGCGCCAGCGGGTCCGCCCCGGAGATCGGGTGGCGCTGGTAATCAGTGACATGACCCGATTCTGGATGCGGCAGGATCTGGTGATCCCCCATCTCGTTGACTATCTCATCGACGAATGCGGCGTACAGCCGGAGCATCTGACCATCGTGGTGGCCAACGGCACTCACATCGGCGGCGATGAGCAGGAACTGCGGACACTGGTCACCGACGGGGTCTATAACCGGGTCCGTGTGAAGAATCACGACTGCGAGGCCAAGGATCTTGCCTATCTGGGCACTACGCCCCATGAGACACCAGTGTGGATCGACCGCACTGCCGCAGAAGCGGATCTGGTGGTCTGTTTAGGCGCCGCCACCCATCATGTGATGGCCGGCTTCGGCGGCGGACGGAAGAGCATCCTCCCCGGCATCAGCGGCTTGGAGACCATTCGCCACAACCACGCCTATTCGCTGGACAGCACCAAGCTCCGCACCAATCCCGCCATCGGAAACGGCGTGTTGGCGGGAAACCCGCTGCACGAGGATATGTGCGAGGCGGCGTCACTGGTGAACAACCTCTTCATGGTAAATCTGGTGATGAACGCCGACATGAAGCTCTCGTATATCTTCTCCGGCCACTATCTGACCTCCTGGGAGCGGGCCTGTACTGCCGTGGATGACATTTACCGGGTGGATATTCCCTGCCGGGCAGACGCCGTGGTCACCAGCTGCGGCGGCTTTCCCAAGGACATCTCCCTCTATCAGGGCACCAAGACCATTGACAATGTGGAATCCGCGCTGAAGCCCGGCGGTACGCTGGTTCTGATGATCGAAGCGCCGGAGGGCGGCGGCCCCGCCGAGTACTTCGACTGGAGCAAGAATTTACAGGACGGCTCCATTGAGCAGCGTCTGCGGGAGGCCTTCACCGTGGCAGGCTACATCTTCTTTCTGAACTGTGAGCAGGCCCAGCGGTACCGCATTTTCATGTATTCCTCCATTGATCCCCAGACCGTTGCACCCATGGGGATCCACGCCTTTTCCGATATGGACGCCTTACTGAAAGCCGCGGAACTGGACGGAAAATCCACCTATATCATTCCCAACGGGTCCACTGTGATCCCCCGGGTGAAAGGAGAAACGCTATGAGACCTGTAAAATCATATATCGCCAAGCGATTTCAGAATTCCGACGCCGGACTGAGTCTGGACACCGACGCGCTGGCCCGGTATTCGGATATCATTGATCTCAGCATCGGCGACACGGACTTTATCACCGATGACGCCATCATCGACACCGCCTTCCGGGAAGCCAAGGCCGGGTACACCCACTATGGAGATCCGAAGGGTGATCCGGAGCTGATCCGCTCCGTCTGTGACGCATGGCAGACGGATTTCAAGCAGCCCCTCTCCCCGGATCACGTTCTGGTCACCGCTTCCAGCAGCATGGGAATGGCGCTGGTGATGCTGTCCGTTCTGGACCCCGGTGACGAGGTCATCGTCTTTTCCCCCTACTTCTCCCTCTACCGCACCCAGGCGGAACTGGCCGGCGGTGTGTGCGTGGAGGTCCCCACCTATGCAAGCGAGGGATGGGCCATTGACGAAGCCCGTCTCCGGGCGGCCATCACCCCCCGTACCAAGCTCATTGTGTTCAACAATCCCTGCAACCCCACCGGCATGGGCTATGACCGCTCCACGCTGGAGCTGCTGGGCCGGGTGGCGGAGGAGCATGACCTGCTGATCGCGGCGGATGAGATCTATACCACCTACCTCTATGAGGGGGACTTCATCCCCCTCCGCACGATCCCGGGGCTTGCCCACCGGGTCATCACCCTGAACAGCTTTTCCAAGAATTTTCTCATGACCGGCTGGCGGGTGGGCGTAGCCATCGCGGAGCCGGAGATACTGGAGGTCATGAGCAACATCAACAACTCCCTGATCTATACGGCCCCTTCCATCTCCCAGCGGGCCGCCATACAGGCGCTGGCGATCCGGCAGACCATTCGTGAGAAATACGTTCTGGCCTACCGGGACCGCATTTTCTACGCGGCGGACCGGATGGAGCAGATCCCCTACCTCAGTCTGGTACGGCCCAAGGGTACCTTCTACCTCTTCCCCGGCATTGAGAAAACCGGCCTCAGCGCCGAGGACTTCTGTCAGGCGCTTCTGGAACGGGCACACGTTCTGGTCACACCCGGCACGCTGTTCGGCAGCACCGGCGCCGGACATTTCCGCATTGCGTGTACGGTGGGGCTGGACCGCCTGAAGGAAGCCTTTGACCGGATGGAGGGCCTGTCCTTCTGACGACAATTTATTCGCGCGTTGTGAATATTTATAAATATTCATTCAGCAAGTTTTCGATTATATACAGTTTGCCTATTGATTTTAGTTGAATATTGCGTATAATCATACGTATAAACAGAGTTGATTCAATAATCACTCAGGATTTGGAGGATAACATGAAAAAGAATACATGGAAAAAGCTCCTGTCTCTGGCGCTGGGCGCCATGATGATGCTGTCTCTGCTGACCGGCTGCGGCAGCAAAACTGAAGATTCCGCTCCGGCGGACAGCACCCCGGCTGAGGAAACCCCGGCAGAACCGGCCGCAGCGGCAAGTCTGCTGGAAAAGGTCAAGACCAGTGGCAAGCTGGTAGTGGGTACGGAAGCCCAGTACGCTCCCTACGAGTTCAAGGATCTGAATGCTAACTTCGCAGGCTGCGATATGTGGCTGGCCCAGCAGATCGCCGATCATCTGGGCGTGGAACTGGAAGTGGTGGATATGTCCTTTGACGGCATCATCCCCGCCGTGAAGTCCGGTCAGGTGGATCTGGGCATCGCCGCCTTCACCAAGACCCCTGAGAGAGCCGAGGAGATCGACTTCAGCGACCTGTATGAGAAAAGCGCTCAGCTTCTCATTGTAAAGGCAGGCAACGCGGACCTGTATTCCACCAAGGAATCTCTGGCAGGCCAGAAGGTCGGCGCGCAGAAGGGCACCATCCAGTCTCAGCTGATCCAGACCGCTCTGCCTGACAGCGAGCTGTTCGAGCTGGAAAAGTATCCCGCTCTGGCGTTGGAAGTTCAGAACGGCAACATCGCCGGCCTGGTGGTGGATCAGGCTGTGGGCGAATCTCTGATCGCCACCAGCAACGGCGGTCTGGAAGTCTCCAACTTCGCCTTCACCTCTGAGGAAGCCTCCTTCGGCAAGGCCGTTGTGGCCGCCAAGGGCAGCGAGGATCTGCTGGCAGAAGTCAACACCGTCATCAATCAGGTGGTCAATGACGGCAGCTACCTGAAGGCTTATGACGAGGCTGTGGAGCTGGCAGCCAGCATGGGTCTGTAAAATAAATACCGATTCTGATTAGAACCAAGCACGGACGCGCGGGGAACCAATTCTGGTTCCTCGCGTGCCCGCCTGATATTTGCCGGATACCGGCACACAAACAAGGAGGAATTCTCCCATGGCCTTTTTGGAAACCATGGCAAAGCTGATAGAACGCTACAACAGCTTTTTCACCGAAGGCATCGTCAACACGCTCATCATCGCCGCCTTCTCCGTTCTGTTTGGCGCGATACTGGGCACTCTGATGGCCTCTCTGCGGATGTGCCGCATCCCTCCCCTGCGGTGGATCGCAGTGGCGTACATCGAGTTTGTCCGCGGAACGCCGCTGATGGTGCAGCTCATGTTTATCTTCTACGGTCTGCCTATGATCGGCATTACCATTCCTAACATTCCCTGGATTCCCAACTTCTCCCGGTTTGCCGCCGGTATCGTGGCTATGAGCATGAATAGCTGTGCCTATGTAGCGGAGATCATCCGTTCCGGTATTCAGGCTGTGGACGGCGGACAGATGGAGGCCGCCCGGAGCGTTGGCTTCAGCAGCGGCGAGGCCATGCGGCTGGTGGTCCTCCCTCAAGCTATCCGCAATATTCTCCCGGCGCTGGGCAACGAATTCGTCACCGTCATCAAGGAATCCTCCATTGTCTCCGTGATCGGCATTGCCGACCTGATGTTCCGCACCAACGATGTGATCGCCGTGACCTACAAGAATCTGGAATGTCTGGCTGTGGCGGCGCTGTGCTACTTCGTGCTGACCTTCGTCAGTAGCCGGGCGGTGTCTCTGGCGGAAAGGAAGCTGTCCCATGGAAAATAAGCGTGAAATTCTGAAGGTTGTGGACCTGCAAAAAAAATTCCACAAGCTGGAGGTCCTCAAGGGGATCAGCACCACCTTCCACGAAAATGAGGTGGTCTCCATCATCGGTCCCAGCGGCGGCGGCAAGTCCACCTTCCTCCGCTGCCTGAATCTGCTGGAGCAGCCTACCTCCGGCCAGATCCTCTTTGACGGCACGGATATCTGCACCATCAAGGGCAAGGCCATCGACCACTGCCGTCAGCGGATGGGCATGGTGTTCCAGCAGTTCAACCTGTTCAGCAACATGGACGTGATGCACAACCTCACCGCTGCCCCGGTGCGCATTAAGGGGATGTCCCAGTCCGACGCACAGGAGAAGGCCTTGGAGCTTTTGGCAAAGGTGGGGCTGGCCGACCGGGCCGACGCCTATCCCAGCCAGCTTTCCGGCGGCCAGAAGCAGCGGATCGCCATTGTGCGTTCCCTGATGATGGACCCGGAGGTCATGCTGTTCGACGAGCCTACCAGCGCTCTGGACCCGGAGATGATCGGTGAGGTGCTGGACGTGATGAAGGATTTGGCGGAGAGCGGCATGACCATGATCGTGGTGACTCACGAGATGCGCTTCGCCCGGGAGGTCAGCAGCCGTACCATTTTTCTGGACGGCGGCGTCATCGGCGAGGATAAGCCCTCCCACGAGCTGTTCTCCCATCCAGAAAGCCCCCGGCTCGTCACCTTCCTGAATAAAGTTCTGTAAAACCTGTAACAGCCCGTGCGGAATTGATCCGCACGGGCTGTTGTCATTTGGTCAGCTTTGCTTTTAAGGTCTGCCACAGCTCCACTGATTTGAATTTTAGGATATAGCCCTCGTCCGCCTCCGTGATGAGGGCCACCTCCTGATCCGTCAGTCCCGCATCCAGCGCGACGGTGGGAACATCGCTGGCCGCCGCCGTACACAGGGGCGGAAACACCACGCACCACCAGTTCTGCCCCGCCGCCTCTCCGATCAGGACCCGCAGAGCCAGATATTCCCCGGCGGGCAGGGCAAAGCCGTCATATTCCTTTGTAGGAAAGGACGTTTCCGCCAGCTCCGCCCGGACGCCGTAATCATAGCCGTTGGCCGTGATGACGGCACGGGCCGTTTCCTCCAACTCCGGGAGGATATCCGTCAAGCGGCGGCTGGCCTCTGCCTGACTGTCCGCTCCCCGGAGGGTCTCCGTGGCCTGTTCCAGCACGGCGTCCCGCACCTTCAGCTTCAGCGCCTGATCCTCCTCAGAATCGGAGTTGGCCAGTACGTGAAGCCGCACCACCTTTTCCGCTAGCTGGCTCTGGGTGTGAAGGGCCACTGCCCCGGAGGTCAGCGCCAGCGCCGCCACGATCATCAACGTAAGCTCGATGGGATGTAACCGCTGTTTCATAAAAAATTTCCGTCCTTTCCGGATACAATTCTCATGTATCTGGATTCTGGACGGAAATTTTATGTTTTATACCAACTCGCCAACAGGTTTTGCCAAATAGGTCTGCGGATAGCACTGCTTCAAGGCGGTCTCCGCTGCCTTCGCCGCCGTTTCCTCCCGGAAAATGCCGAACACCGTCGGCCCGGAGCCGCTCATGGCGGCGTTCAGCGCCCCCAGCTCCAAAAGCCGGTTTTTGATGTGGAACACCTCATGGTATTCCTCCGGCAGAAATTCCTCGAACACATTGCACAGCCGTGCCGCCACGCCGCCCAGATCCCCCGCAGACAGTGCGCGGATCATGCCATCGATATCCGGGCGGTTTTTCGGTGTCCCGGCATCCGCCAACGTGAACAGCGCAGGCGTGGGGATGCCGAATTCCGGCTTGCACAGAACGATCCAACAATCCGGCAGGGCAGGCAGCGCCGTCAGCCGTTCCCCCCGGCCCTCCGCCAGAGCCGTGCCGCCGGAAACGCAGAAGGGCATATCACTGCCCACCGTCAGTCCGATGGCCCGCAGCTGCTCCACGGGCATTTCCGGCGCATACTGCCGGCGCAGGCACCGCAGCAGCGCCGCCACATCCGCGCTGCCGCCCCCCAAGCCTGCGTAGGCCGGGGTGGTTTTTTCCAGATGCACGGTCAGGGGCGGCACGGGCCGTCCGACGGCGGCAAAAAAGGCTTCCGCCGCCTGCTGCTCCAAGGAGGACTTCCCCGCCGGGACCGTGAAGCCGTCCGACAGCAGCGTGAAGCCGATGCCAGTCTCCTCCACCGTTACTGTGTCGCAAAGGGAAACGGACTGCATCACCATCCGCAGCTCGTGGTAGCCGTCCGTCCGGCGGCCTAAAATGTTCAGGGCCAGATTGATTTTCGCCGGGGCCTGTTCCTGTATCTTCATCGAATCCTCCTGGCTTCCAGATAGTAGCGCTTATCCCGCGCCTCTCCCATGGAGAAGGTCTTGCGGGGCAGCACGCCGTCGGCCATCACGGTGGGGAACAGCTGCTCCTTCCCCATGAGCGGCAGCAGGAATCCCAGATTCTCCGGCCGACTGCCCAGCTTTCGGGCCACGTCATCCCCGTGGATGTAATCCACCTGCACCTCCGGATGGTCCCTGCAATATGCGTCCAGAAAGGCTTGCAGCGTTCCCACCGTCAACTGCGCTTTGGGGTGCGGAACCGTCCACAGGCCGTCCATTCCCTGACCGCAGACCTCTGCCGTATGCCCCTCTCCCCCGCCAGTATGCGCGCCGGGATAGAACGCCTGAAAGGCGTCCCACAGATCCCGGCCGTCCACATGGAACAGTACCCGGTGGATGGGTTCAAAGGTCAACGCGTCATCGTGAAGATTCACCACCTCCACCAAGGCGTACCGGGCGGGCAAAGACGCCCACTGCTCCGGCGGCGTCACCTTTTTCAGATTTTCATAGCAGACTTTGGCGGTGGCCAGAGAATGATTGCCGTCTCCCACGGCGAACAGCAGCGGGGCCGCGTCCGCCATGCCGTACTTATCCGCCATGGCCGCCGGGGTTTTCAGGGCATTCAGGGCCTCCGCCGTCCGGCCCATCTGGCCCTCCGTCAGCCGCCAGCCCTTCACATGGCCGCCCCCCAGCATCAATTCCGTGTCGTACAGGGCCTCCATGGCGCCGGTCTCTCCCGCCAGGGGCTGGATGACCGTCCCCTGGGGATCGTCGATCAGCAGCATCACGTGGGGCAGTTCCAGCGCCGCGTGCTCCCGCACCCGTACCCGGGGTGGGATGCGCTCCAGCACCGTCCCCTCCGTGGCCCGGATCAGCGCCCCGGAGCCAGGGGTGAAGTCATATTGCTCCAGATCAACGCAGCCGATCAATCCATGCCGCACCCGGCCGTCAGACTGGGTACGCTCCAGATAGATCAGGCTGTCCGAGAGTGTCCGGAACAGGCCATCCGCCAAGTAGCGGTCCATAGAAGCGTTGATGGTCTCAATTCGCTTGTCCACATCCGGGCCGTTCAGATAGACCTCCGGCAGCACCAGCCGCAGGGCTGACGGAGCCTCCCCTACGGCTGCTTCCGCCGCCTGCCAGTAGTCTGGCTGAGAGGTGAACTGATCGCAGGCGACCACCGGCCATTTTTTCATTTCAGCCGTCTGCGGCAGTAAGATATCCGCCGGGTAAAAGGCGGTCTGTTCAAATCGTTGATCCATAGGTATCCCTCGCTGTTTTGAATTTCGTTTTTTATTATAATGCAGACGCATCTGCCTTGCAAGGTATGAATAAAATCCGTCTTTTACGAAAACACTACGGACAGTTCACTTGTCACACAGGAGGTACAATATGATCGTTGACAAAATTGCGCTGATCCTTGTGATCGTCGGCGCGCTGAACTGGGGCGGCGTGGGGCTGTTCGGCTTTGACACCGTCGCGTTCCTGTTCGGTGGGCAGGCCGCCGTCCTCTCCCGGATCGTCTACGCGCTGGTCGGGCTGGCAGGTCTCTGGTGCGTCACGCTGCTGTTCCGGGACACGGAGGACAACACCGGCCACGCGCCTCACACAGCCTGAGCCATTCAACAAAAAAGAGCACCTTACGGTGCTCTTTTTTCCTGTTATTTTCCGTTTTGCAGACGCCTCACCAAGTCCTCTGCCGGGGTGACGTTGACGGTGCGGTAGGTGGTGTAGATCACCATGCCGGGGCGGGCGCCCACCGGTTTTTTTACATACTTCACCTGTGTGCAGTCCACCGGCACATTGGCGCTGTCCTTGGCCTGGGAGTAGTAGGCTGCCAGACCTGCGGCCTCTGTAATATCCTGATCCCCCGGCTCCCCGCCGTTGGTACAGAGGATCACATGGGAGCCGTGGAGCTTTTGCACATGGAACCACAGATCCCGGTAGTCGGCGTCCTTCAGGGTCAGCTTGTCGTTCTGGCGGTTGTTCCGCCCCACCAGTACCCGGAAGCCGCCGGAGGTTTTGAATTCCCGTGGCTTGGAGGGCCGCTGGAGCACCTTCTTCCCCTGCTTGCGGATGTAGCCGGCATCGCTCATTTCCCCCCGGATGTCCAGAAAATCCTGCTCCGTTTCCGCCTGCTGGATCTCCTGCAAAATGCTCTCTAAATAAGCAAGGTCTCGACGAGCCAGAGACATCTGCTCCCGGAGGTACTTCTCCGCTGTCTTAGCCTTGGTGTAGCGTTTATAATACTTGGCGGCATTCTGCTGGGGCGTCAGCAGCGGGTCCAGCGGAATGGTGACCTCCGCCAGATCTTCATCGTAGTAATTCTGGCAGACCAGCTTGCTCTCCCCACGCTCCATGCGGTAGAGATTGGCGGTGATGAGGTCCCCGGACAGCCGCAGAGCGTCCCGCTCCTGGGTGGCGGCGTAGTCTTTCTCCTGCAAGGCCAGTTTGCGCCGCACCCGGTCCCGGGCGGTGGTGGCGGTGCGGATCAGGTCCGCTCCCCGCTGCCGCACCCGCTCCTGCCGCTCCTTGGCTTCATAAAAGCTGTCCAGCAGAGCGGAAAAGCTCTCAAAGGTCTCCGTTTCCGCCGCAAGGCCGTATTGGTGCACCGGCAAGGCGGAAAATTCAAAGGGAACCCCCTCCCGTTTCAGAACGATCGGCGTAAAGTTGTTTTCCTTTACACAATTTGCAAATGCAAAGAAAGCGTCCTGAAAGCGGATTTTTCCGGCCTCGTCCAGATTGCAGAGCCGCCCGTCCGTTTCCCCGCAGGCCCGGAAGCTGAGTTCCCGGGCCATCAGGGGCGAAATTCCGAAATAGGCGTCCAGCAGGAAGCGATCCAGCTGGATCTCCGGATTGACTTGGGCCAGCTTTTCGGCAAGGCCCTCCTCTGTTTCCTCTAAAAAGGGCAGCCGTCCTGTGGAGGCGGGAGGCTCGTAAAAAAGCCCCGGCAGTACCTGCCGGGCTGCGGACATCTCTGCGTCCACCCGGCGCATACAGTCGATGACCCGGTTCTCGCCGTCCAGCAGAATCAGGTTGGAGCGGCGGCCCATGGCCTCCAGCACCAGCGTCCGGTGGCCCGGCTGACCGAAATCATCGGTCACGTCCAGTTCAATTCGCACCAGCCGTTCCAAACCCGGCTGGGTGATCTCTGCCACCCGTGCCCCCACCAGATGCTTGCGCAGCAGCATACAGAACATGGGCGGCTCTGCCGGATTGTCACGCAGCAGCTCCGTCAGCTGGAGACGGGGGGCATTAGCCCCGGCGTTCAGCAGAAGCCGCTTGTTGCCCCGCAGCAGCAAGATCACCTGATCCCGGGCGGGCTGCTGCACCTTATCGATGCGCAGATTCAAAAGCTGGGGCCGCAGCTCCTCCACCACGGCCCGGAGGGAAATTGCGTCCAAAGGCATTTCTTATTCCTCCATCATCACGTCAAAGAGATCGCTGGCCCGCTGACGCTGTCCGCCCAGATACAGCCAGCCGAACAGGGCCTCCAGCGCCGTGGCGGTGCTGTACTGAGCGCGGCTGGCGTGGCTGGGTATCGAATGGACCTGAGCGTTGCGGCCCCGGCGGAACACAGCCAGTTCCTCCTCCGTCAGCATGGGGAGGATTTTTTCCGCACAGGCCGCCTGATGCTCTGCCCGTACCAGCTGGATGGTGGCCTGATGGAGTCCTTTGCCGGTGGCTTTGCCGTGCTGACACAGCCATCCCCGCACCAGCAGTTCAAACACCGCATCCCCCATGTGGGCCAGACCGATGGAACTGATGCCCCGAAGCTGGTCCTCCGTCATACAGATCTCAAAGTGATTTTCCATGATTTCTCCTCACATGAAAAAAAGATTTGCCCGGGCAAATCTTTCAAATTCTGTGCTTACACTACCACAAATCCCGGAAAAATGCAAGTCTTGTTCCGAAAATGTTCCAGAGCGGCTCATGGCGGCAGTCCTCAAGAACTGACTGATAAAAAACTCGGCGGAGCCAGCTATGCTGGCTCCGTCGGTCATTGAATATTACGCTATTTAACAGGGCTGTGCCCTTTCGAGCTTACAGACTTAGAAATCCGTGTTCACCACAGTGCCGTCAACCCGCAGAAACAGCTGGGCAGGCTTGGGCTGAGAGGCAAATTGCATGGGGCTGATAACGGCGGCGTAAGAGCCGGCGTTGGGGAACACCACGGTGTCGCCCACTTCCATCTTGGGCATGTCCGCATCGGAAAGGACCAGATCCGTGCCGGTGCAGAGGTTGCCCGTCACGGTGACGGTCTCCCGCTCCGCAGTCTCCACTAGGGGGATCATCTGGAAGGAGTGATCACCGGTGTAGATCGGCTCCCATGCGGCGATGGGGCCATTGCCCATGAAGTGCTCCAGCATGGCCACCATGGAGGGACGGGCAAAGCCGTTCAGCGTGGCGCTGAGCAGCACGAAGTTCTTGCCATGGGTGACCTTCTTGTCCACCACCTTGGCGACGTAGGTACCGGCGGTACCAACGGCGTAACGGCCGGTCTCGATGTAGAAGCGGGTCTCCGGCAGCTTTTCCTGGAACTCTGCCATGAGCCGCTGGGTCTCAGCACCCAGAGCCGTCGTATCAAAGGGCTTATCCGTTTCACAGAAAGGAATACCCATGCCGGAACCCAGATTCACAAACTTCAGGGTACCGAAAGCCTCCCGCATGGAAACAGACAGCCGGAACATATTCCGATAATAGCCCTTCAGAGTCTCAGCGCTGAGCTCCTGGCTCTTCAGGTGGGCATGGAGGCCAACGATGCGGATGTTCGGCAGCTTCTTCCAAGCCTCCATAGAATCATAGATAAGCTGCTCGTCAATGCCGAACTTGGAAGCGACACCGGTATCGGCGGTATAGGTGAAGTCAGGGTTGACCCGCAGGCCGATCTCCGCCACAACGCCCTGCTCCGCAGCAGCCTCCTGAATGCGCTCCACCTCTGCGGCACTGTCAGCCACCAGCGTGGAGATGCCCAAGCCGCCCCGGATGTCCGCCATGGTCTTACCGGGGGCGGAGAAGATCACCATGTCCTTGCCCAGACCGGCCTTCTGGCCCATAACGCACTCAGCCAGACTGGCTGCGTCCACGCCGAAGCCCTGATTCAGTACGCAGCGCAGGACCTCCGGATAGGGGTTGCATTTCACGGAATACAGGAAGGTCACACCGGGGAAATCCGTCTTCAGCTGTTCCGTATTCTTCCGGATGATGGCCTCCTCATAAAGATAAAAGCTGTCATGCTGCTTGGCCTGCTCTAAAATGCATTCGCGATTCATGGTCACAGTCCTCTCTTTCATAAAATTCATAAAAATGATCTCATTTTCGGGATCGATGTTGCTCTACTTTGACTATACCACAGCCGCGGGCAAATAACCATATAGGAAAAATTGAACGCCGGTAATGCAGATCTGTGATGCCCTTCCGTCTCATCTGGATCACCGATGAAAAAATGTCAGGCAAACGGTTCACACGCGCGCAAAAAACACAGCAACTCGCCATTCAAGCAGTCCGGGTGTGTCCAGACTTTTGATCGAGCAGTCAGTGCGGAAAATTGCGCAAAACACGCAGAGAACGATCCGGAAGAAATCAATTCCGGAAAGTAAAGAAAAAGTCCTGAAGCCTTGTGGCTTCAGGACTTTTGTGGCAGCGGGTGAAGGATTCGAACCCTCACATACAGAGTCAGAGTCTGCTGTGCTACCTTTACACAAACCCGCTATATTCGTTCGCTCGTGTCGCACGAACAGGTATTATTATACCGGAAAACAAGAATTTGTCAAGGGTTTTTTGAAAAAAATAATATTTGCCGATTTCAGCCATTTTCAGGGCGTTTTTTATGGAAAATACGTACTCCGCGTGTATCATCAGAAGCGGATCTCATCATTCCACAAGTGAGATCCGGCGCAGAGTCTGCTTTTTCTTTAAATTTCATCCGTCACCAGTGCCCCGCTCCCCCCTTGTCCCCATGATTTTGCATTTTCAGGCACGGAAAAGATATGGACCCGGATCGTGACACTTGTGATCCGTCATCAGATCAGGAAGCGAAAACAGCGCCCGTCTTTCGACAGGCGCTGTTTTTCAGCAAGAAACAAAACGAATCGTTCGTTCAATTAGCCCTGCTCACGCATCTTGGCGAAGCACTCGCTGCAATAGACCGGACGGTCGGACTTGGGCTCAAAGGGAACCTTGGCCTCGCCGCCGCAGGCAGCGCAAACAGCGGTGAAGTACTCGCGGGGACCGCGGGCAGCGTTCTTGCGAGCGTCACGGCAGGCCTTGCAGCGCTGGGGCTCGTTCTGGAAGCCGCGCTCAGCGTAGAACTCCTGCTCACCGGCGGTGAACACGAACTCCTGGCCACACTCTTTGCACACTAAGGTCTTGTCTTCGTACATGATTTTACCCTCTCTTTGAAAAGAAAAATATATTGCGTTCAGCGTGAGCTGAATTCGCCGGAAAGAATTTGCTGTGCCACCTTGCGCCGGATACGCTGCACAGCGTTGTCCACGGACTTCGCGCTTTTGCCCACTTCCAAGGCGATTTCTCTGCAGGAAAGTCCGTCTAAATAGTACCCCAGGATCTTCGCTTCAAATTCGGACAACTGTTTCCGGACACCGGATAAGAGGGCTGCCGTATGTTCCCTGTCAATAAGGTCATCTTCAGGGTCGCGCTGCGCCAGATGATTGGTGCCAGAGGTGTAGGAATTGCTGTCAAAGTCGGGAGTATCCAATGAGACCGACTGGTTCAGCACCTGATGCTTCTCCCGTCCCGCGGAACGCAGAGCGGAATACAGTCGGCTTCGTATACAGATCTCAGCAAAGGTTCGGAATGAGGCATCCTTGTTGCCATTGAATTCCCGCACAGCCTTGATGAGCCCCAGCATTCCCTCCTGTGTCAGGTCCTCACTGTCACCGCCTGCCAGAAAATACGGGCGGGCACAGGTGCGAACCAACCGGATATACCGGGCGGCTAAAATCTCCTCCGCCTGACGATTGCCTTCGGCAACCAGACGGCACAGCTCCTCATCGGTCAATGCTTCCGGGAAATTCAATTTTTCATTTGGAACTTTGCACATAACGTATTATACCTATCTTGTAGCCGAAATGTCAAGCAAAATATAAAATTCTCGTGAATAAATCAGAAAATTTTTAGTGAAATTATGGAGAAAATCGTTTGCTTTAAGTTTTCTCTCCCACAACGACGCTTTTAAAAGGTCAATTGATCCATCAGCGGACCCTCTGCAGCGCCGCCGGGAATGGGCTTATGGAGGTGCTGATACGCCTTTTGCGTCACACACCGCCCCCGGGGAGTGCGGGTCAGGAACCCCAACTGCATGAGGTACGGCTCGTAAACGTCCTCCAGCGTCACGGACTCCTCTCCGATGGTGGCCGCCAGAGTCTCCAGCCCCACGGGGCCGCCGTTGTAGTTTTCGATGATGGCCGCCATCATCCGCCGGTCCACCGGGTCCAGCCCCAGATAGTCGATCTCCAGGGCACAGAGGGCCTCGTCCGCCACCTGCTTGGTAATGACGCCGTCGGCCTTCACGTCCGCGAAGTCCCGCACACGGCGGAGCATCCGGTTGGCGATCCGGGGCGTCCCCCGGCTGCGGCGGGCGATCTCGTAGGCGCCCTCCGGTACAATATCACAGTTCAGAATTCCGGCGGAGCGGGTGACGATTTTCGACAGTTCCTCCGGGGTATACAGCTCCAGCCGCAGCGTTACGCCGAAGCGGTCCCGCAGCGGGGCCGAGAGCTGTCCGGCCCGGGTGGTGGCGCCGATCAGGGTGAAATGAGGCAGATCCAGCCGGATGGAGTTGGCCGACGGCCCCTTGCCTACGATAATATCCAGAGCGTAGTCCTCCATGGCGGGGTACAGAATTTCCTCCACGGAGCGGTTCAGCCGGTGGATCTCATCCACAAACAGGATGTCCCCCTCGTTGAGGTTCGTCAGCAGCGCCGCCAGATCGCCGGGCTTTTCAATGGCCGGGCCGGAGGTGATGCGGATGTTGACCCCCATCTCCTGAGCGATGATGCCCGCCAGCGTGGTCTTGCCCAGTCCCGGAGGGCCGTGGAGCAGAACGTGGTCCAAAGATTCCTGCCGCTTCCGGGCGGCCTGAATGAAGATGCTCAGATTCTCCTTGGCCTTTTCCTGACCGATGTACTCCGCCAGGGTCTTGGGTCGCAGAGAGGATTCCTGGGCGTCCTCCGCCAGAAAGGTCTTGGCCACGATAGGCTCCTCGTAAATATCATTTCCAAAGTCGATGCTCACAGCTTCACTTCCCTATCACTTCACCATTTTCTTCAGGCTCTGGCGGATGATCTCCTCCAACGGCAGATTCTCCACATCCACGCCCTTGAGGGCCATCTGCACCTCTTGCGTGGAATAGCCCAGCACCGCCAGCGCCGCGGCAGCCTCGGTGGCCTTACTGGTAAACACGGCGGGGACCGCCGCGCCCTTTCCGCCGGAGAAATCCAGTCCGGAGGCGGTCTCCTTCGCCATTTTGTCCTTCAATTCCAAAATGATCCGCTGGGCGATCTTTTTGCCGATGCCTTGGGCCGCCGTCAGGGACTTGGCGTCCTCCGTGACGATGGCCATGGCCAGCCCCTCCGGCGTGTTGGCGGAAAGGATGGCCAGCGCCGCCTTGGGTCCCACGCCGGATACCCCCAGCAGCAGCTTGAAGCTGTTCAGCTCGTTCTGGGTGGCAAAGCCGTAGAGATCAAAGATGCTCTCTCCCACGTTCAGGTAGGTGTAGAGCTTCTTCTTTTCCCCCTTTTTCAGCTGGGAGAGGGTGTTATTGGTGGTCATGCAGGCGTATCCCACGCCGCCGCAGTCGATGACGGCCAGCCCCGGCAGGATCTCCGCCACGGTGCCGTCCAGATAGTAAAACATACGGTTTTCTCCTTATACAGTTTCCTTCTCCGGCTTGATCTGCGGGAGCCGTGAAGTAGAACTCCTTGCGTGGCATAACGCCAGCGCCAGCGCATCGGCGGCGTCATCGGGCCGGGGTGTTTTCGCCAATTTCAGCAGCCGCTTGGTCATATCCATGACCTGCCGCTTCTCCGCCTTGCCGTAGCCGGTGACGGCCATCTTCACCTGCCCCGGCGTGTACTCAAACAGCGGGATGCCGCACCGCTCCGCGGCGCACAGCAGCACCCCACGGCCATGGGCCACGGCGATGCCGGTGGTGATATTCGTGTTGAAGAACAGCTCCTCCACGGAGATCACATCCGGCTTCAGCTGGCCGATAAGCTCCTCCATGTCCCGGTCGATCTGGTAGAGCCGTTTGGACAGAGGCAGCCCCGCCGGGGTGGTGATGGCCCCATAGGTCACCATTCTGTATTGTGCCCGCTCCCCTTCGATCAGCCCAAAGCCGATGGTGGCGTAGCCGGGGTCGATGCCTAAGATCCGCACAGTGTCCCTCTTTTCTTCTCAATTAAAAATAGTATAGCAAACTTGCCGCCAAACCGCAACAAGAAAAACAGATGTTCGATAATTTCTGTAAGATTCCGGCTTGCATCCGCAGGGGCGGTATGATACCATGTAAAAAATGTGTGAAAGGGCGGTGAAGCAGGTGCATCGGCATTGGTTGCCCCTCAGTTTGTCCCTCCTATGCTGGCTTGTTGGCTGCGGCGCTTTTCAGGAATCTCCCATGCCGTCAACGCCGGAACCGTCTCTGGAAGCACCGGCCGACCCGCTCCCCGCGCCCGCCGCGTCAGGAGACGGCGCCGAGGCGGAGCCGGACGAGGGCTCCGAGCCTGCCGAGGTAACAGAGTCGATCCCCGCACCGGAGGACTTTGTCCGTGTGGCGGACTGGATCCCTGATATATACACAGACCTGCGCTACGCCGCCGACAACAACTTCACCGGACAGGCCATCTATAATTTTTCAGACGCCTACCTGCGGTACGGTACGGTGCAGAAGCTGGCGGCGGCACAGGAGACCGTTGCGGAAAGCGGCTGTTCCCTGCTGATCTGGGACGCCTTCCGCCCTGCTTCCGCGCAGTTCCGGCTCTGGGAGATCTGTCCGGACCCCGCTTATGTGGCAAACCCGGAAAAGGGCTTTTCCTCTCACAGCCGGGGGAACACCGTCGATGTGACGCTGGTCACCGCTGATGGGCAGCCCATGGAAATGCCCACAGACTTCGACGATTTCACCGCTCTGGCAGACCGGGATTACAGTGACGTCGGAGATACTGCCGCCGCAAACGCCCGCCTGTTGGAAAGCGCCATGACGGCTGCGGGATTCCGCCCCTATTCCGCCGAGTGGTGGCACTATTCGGACACTCAGTCCTATCCTGTGGATGAACAATTCATCCCCCTATCATAAGGAGTTGCACTATGCGCATTATGGCAATCGACTACGGCGACGCCCATACCGGCATCGCCATTTCCGACCCCACCGGCCTGCTGGCCGGTTTTACCACCGTGATCAACAGCCGTCGGCAGGAGGTCGTGGTGGAACAGGTAACACTTTTAGCCAAGGAACACGGCGCGGAGGAACTGGTCCTGGGACATCCCGTGAACATGGATGGCACTCTTGGGCCTCGCTCCGAGAAGGCAAAGGCCATGAAAGCGCTGCTGGAGGAGGCCACGGCCCTGCCGGTGGTCCTCTGGGATGAGCGCCGCACCACCATCGACGCCCACAACATCCTCTTCAACAGCGGCAAGAACGCCAAACAGCGGAAGAAGGTAGTGGACGCTGTGGCGGCCTCTCTGATCTTAGAGGGGTATCTCACCTTTAAGAAAAGCCATTGAGGAGGCATACCCGTGGAATCTGAGGCGCAGCGGTCCCCTTCCCAATGCAGCCGGGCATTGGAACTGTTTTTGTATTTTTTTAAAATTGGCTTTTACACCTTTGGCGGCGGCTGGTCCATCGTAGCCCAGATCCAGCAGGAATATGTGCAGAAAAAAGGCTGGATCACCGACGAGGACCTGCTGGACATCACCAGCGTGGGCCGCAGCCTGCCGGGGCTGATGATCGGCAATGTGTCCTATCTGTTCGGCTATCATGTGGCGGGCTTTCCCGGTGCTCTCGCCTGTCTGCTGGGGATCTCCCTGCCCTCGCTCATTGTTCTGACGGTCGTGACCTGGTGCTATACCCAGGTAAAGGATAACCTGTATGTCAGCCGGGCCATGACCGGCGTCCGGGCCGCCGTAGCGCCTGTTGTGGCTTCTGCGGCCTTGAAGCTGCGGAAGGCGGCGTTGACAGACCGGGCAGGGTATGTCTTTCTTTTTCTGGCCTTCGCCCTGTACCTGTTCGGCGGACTGAGCTGCATCCTCATCGTACTCATCAGCGGATTTTTAGGCTGGCTGCTGTCCGTCTGGCATTGCCGGAAGGGAGGCCGCTCATGATCCTCCTTGAACTGTTCTGGTCCTTCTGCAAGATCGGCTTTACCAGCTTCGGCGGACTGAGTATGGTCCCCCTCATCAACAGTGAAATGCTGTCCCACGGCTGGATGACCCTTTCCGAGGTCAGCGACATTGTTGCCATTGCGGAAATGACGCCCGGCCCGCTGGGGCTGAACTGCGCCACCTTTGCCGGGACCCGTGTGGCGAGACTGGCCGGGGCTGTCTCCGCCAGTCTGGGGGTCCTGTCCCCCACCCTGCTGATCTGCGCGGCTGCCGCCGTCATGTTTGAAAAATTCCGGGAATCCGATTTCATGAAAAAAGTGATGTACGGTATCCGCCCCGCCTGTTTAGGCCTGATCATAGCGGTAGTCTGCTCATTGACCGCGACCAACTACACGAACGCCGCAGGCAGCATCAGTTACGGTGCGGCTCTGATTGGCGTGGCCGCCACGGTCCTGCTGCTGAAATTTAAGGTCAGCATCCCCAAGGTGATCCTGCTCTCCGCCGTTTTGGGACTGTTCCTGACCCGTTGACGCACAAAGAACCAGCATAGAGCGATGCTCCATGCTGGTTCTTTTCAATCTGTATCAGTCCTTCACGGTGCCGTCCGCATTGAACAGCGGCAGCTTTTTCAGGAACTTGATGTCCGTGCGGTCCGCCGCGTCACCCTCGGCCAGTACGGCAACCTTGCCGGTGACTACGCCGCCGGCCTCCTGCACCAGAGCCTCCATAGCCTTCAGAGAGCCGCCGGTAGAGATCACGTCATCCATGATCAGGATGCGCTTGCCCCGGATCAGGTCCGCATCGTCCCGGCCCAGGAACAGCTTCTGGGTACCGGCGGTGGTGATGGAGTGATCCTCCACATGAATGGGGTCCGGCATATAGGCCTTGGCACCCTTGCGGGCGATAAAATACTTGGTGGCACCGGACTGGCGGGCCATCTCATGGATCAGGGGGATACTCTTAGCCTCAGCAGTGAAGATATAATCATAGCTGTCGGCAGGCACCAGCTTCAAAAGCTCCCGGGCGCAGGCCACAGTCAGCTCCGCGTCGCCAAAGCAGATAAATGCGCCGATATACAGGTCATCCGTTACCTTGCAGATGGGCAGTTCTCTCTTCAAGCCTGCCACTTCGATGGGATATGTCATCGTGATTGCCTCCTCATTTTCCTGTCTGAAACGATCCCGCGTTTGATTGTGTTCAACCTTATTTATTATATCGAATAGACATCAAAAGTCAAGCTGTCAAAGGAGCTGGTCCAGCATCAGACGGCGCACCGGCTGCGGCGGCTCCGGCTGTCCGGCAGCAACGCCCGCCGCGTAGCCATGAAAGGAGTCCACCTCGTAATAGAACTCTCCGCGGTTCAGCGGCGCTTCCGTCCGCATCATGGTCACGATCCCGCTGCCGGTGCGCTTGACACGTGCCTCCCGCCGGACCCAGCTCCGAAAGAAGGCCGCCTCCGTCCGAACGCCGGCGATCCGCTCCATGGCCCGGACGCTCACGGGGCGGACGCGCTCGATGTCCACCCCAACCGGCGTGTCCGCTAAAGCGGCGGCTGCGGCCCCAGCCGTGTGACTGAGGCTGAAATGGGTATCCGGATGGTCCGGGAAAAAGGGTTTTCCCAGTTCATCGACCCCGATCCGGGGAAGATCCCGCCAACCGCGCTGCTCCCACAGCGCCATCCGCAGCAGAAGATAGGCGCACAGCACCTCCTGGTGCTTTTCCTTCGGCAATTTTTCCAGCCGCTCCCGCCGCGCGTCCGGCAGAAGGGCCATCATATCTCCGTATTCCTGTTCCGTCAGCGGCCGTTCCATTCTGGCCAGCCATACCTGGATCGGCATATTTCCCCTCCATATTCGCCTGTTTTTCCATTTTTCTTTATTTTACAGCCGGATTTTCCCCATGTAAAGGCACACAGATAAAAAAATTAAATTTTTATTTTAAAAAAAGAGGAAATTCGCCTTTTGCGGGGTATAACTTAACGTGACCATTTAATTCGTGAAAGGAGGACCGGCCGTGGCATTTCCCCAGAGCTTTATGGACGAGCTGACCGCCCGCAGTGATATTGTGGACGTGGTAGGCAGTTACGTACAGCTGACCCGCAAGGGCAGCAACCTGTTCGGCCTGTGCCCCTTCCACAGTGAAAAGACCGGCTCCTTCTCCGTCTCGCCGGACAAGCAGATCTATTACTGCTTCGGCTGCAAAAAGGGCGGCGGCGTTGTCAACTTCATCATGGACATTGAAAACCTCCCCTTCCCGGATGCTGTCCGGTTTCTGGCCAAGCGGGCCGGGATGGAGGTCCCGGAGGAGGAAGGCGACCGGGAAGCCGGACGCAGGCGGCAGCGTCTGCTGGATCTGAACCGGGATGCCGCCAGATTTTACTACCAGCTTCTTCAGCAGCCGGAGGGTCGGGCCGTTCAGGACTATCTGGACCGACGGCAGATCAAAAAATCCACCGCCGTCAGATTCGGCATGGGCGCCTCGCTGGACGCATGGGACGTGCTGCTGACCGCCATGACGAAAAAGGGCTACACCAAATCCGAACTGCTGGACGCCGGTCTGGTGGTGCAGAACCGCAACGGCGGCCTGTACGACAAGTTCCGCAACCGGCTCATGCTGCCGGTGATCGACACCCGAGGCGACGTGGTGGCCTTTGGCAGCCGGGTACTGGACAAGTCCGAGCCAAAATACATGAACTCTTCAGAAACGCCGGTATACTCCAAGCGCCGGGTGCTGTACGGTTTGAATCTGGCAAAGAAGTCCAAGCGCCCCAACATCATTCTCTGCGAGGGCAACCTGGACATCGTCACGCTGCATCAGGCGGGCTTCGACAATGCCGTGGCCTCCATGGGAACGGCGCTGACGGTGGAGCAGACCCGGCTTCTCAGCCGTTTCACCAAGGAATTGGTCCTCTGCTATGACAACGATAACGCCGGCAAGATCGCCACGGAGCGGGCCTTGCAGATCCTGAACGGCTCCGAGTTCAGCGTCAAGGTGCTTCAGCTTCCCCGCCGTCTGGTGGACGGTGAATACATCAAGCAGGACGCCGACGATTTCATCAAGTTTCAAGGACCGGACGCCTTCGAGCGTCTGCTCAACGGCAGCGAGAACGGCGTGGAATTCCGCATGGCTCAGATCGCCGGAAAATACGATCTCAAGGATGACGAAGCCCGCATCGCCTACTGCGGAGAGGTCAGTGAGCTGCTGGCCTCCCTCCCCGGTGCCGTGGAGCGGGAGATCTATACCGGGCGGGCTGCCGAGGCCGCCGGGATCACTGCGGAGGCCATGAAGCTGGAGGTCCAACGGTCCTTCAAGCGCCGGATCGCCCGGGAAAAGCGGGCGGAGCTGCGGAAGGATCTGAATCCTGCAATGGCCTTGCAGCCCAAGGAGCGATCCCTGCGATTTGAAAATATGCGTTCCGCAGAAGCGGAAAAAGGCATTCTCCGTCTTTTGCTGACGGATGACACCCTGTTTTCCGACACTATCCCCATCCCGCCGGAGCGGTTCTCCTCCCCCCTATTGAGCCGGGCTTACCAACGGCTGTGGGAGGTCCATGCCGCCGGAAGCCGGCCCATGATCTCATCTCTGGGAGAGGAATTTTCCCGGGAGGAGATCGATTGTCTCACCGCCGTCTGTCAGGAGCCTGTATCCACGCAGCATGCGCAGCAGGCTCTGACGGATTACATAGATGTGATCAACAGCGAAGCGGATAAGCGAACGGCACAGGATGATCCTCTGCTGGCCGCTGTGGAAAAATTCAAGAACAAAAAGAGAGGAAAGCAACATGTCTAAACGTGATTTGAGCCCTGATAGTCTGGAGGCGCAGGCCGACGCTCTGCTGGCCGCTGCCGACAGCATGGATATTCCGGATGAAATCCCGATGCCGGGAAAGAGCAGCCGTTCCGGTAAGGCCGCAAAGGCCGCCCGTCCCGAAGCAGACCATATCATGACGGATGAAGAGGCCAAAAAGGCCAGCATCGTCCGTCTGGACGATAAGCAGGTCGCTGCCCTCCCCGCCGCCAGCTGGCTGATGGGGCAGGAAAAGCTGCGGGAACTGCTGGCCCGCGGCAAGAAGAAGGGCAAGCTGGACTCCGGCGAGCTGATGGAAACCGTGGACGATCTGAATCTGGAAAGCGATCAGATGGATCAGCTTTACGATTCTCTGGAAGCGCTGAACATCGATATCGGCACGGAGGAGGACCTCCTCCCCGAGCTGCCCGACGATGAGCCTGCCGCCGAGGAGATTGCCGACGTGGAGGAAGAGGAGCTGGTGGACCCCAACTCTTTGGTCAGCAACTTCTCCATCGACGATCCTGTCCGTATGTACCTCAAGGAGATCGGCAAGGTCCCCCTGCTGAACCCCGATGAAGAGATCGTGCTGGCACAGGCCATGGCCGCAGGCGCGGAGGCCAAGGCCCGTCTGGACGAGCTGCAGGAGCAGCGTGAGGCCGGTGAAACACCCGCCGTCACTCCGGAGGAAGAGGCTGAGCTCCGCAAGGCCTTTAAGAAGGGCGAAAGCGCCAAGCAGAAGCTGGCAGAGGCGAACCTCCGTCTGGTGGTTTCCATTGCCAAGCGGTATGTGGGCCGCGGTATGCTGTTTCTGGACCTGATCCAGGAGGGCAATCTGGGCCTCATCAAGGCCGTTGAAAAGTTCGATTATACCAAGGGCTACAAGTTCTCCACCTACGCAACCTGGTGGATCCGGCAGGCCATCACCCGCGCCATCGCGGATCAGGCCCGTACCATCCGGATCCCCGTTCACATGGTGGAGACTATCAACAAGGTCATCCGTGTCTCCCGTCAGCTCTTGCAGGAGCTTGGCCACGATCCCAGCCCCAACGAGATCGCCAAGGAGATGAATATGCCCGTGGACAAGGTCCGGGAGATCCTGAAGATCGCTCAGGAGCCTGTGTCTCTGGAAACCCCCATCGGTGAGGAGGAGGATTCTCACTTGGGCGACTTCATCCCCGACGAGGGCGCCAGCGAGCCCAGCGAGGCCGCGTCCTTCACCCTGCTGAAGGAGCAGCTGATGGATGTGCTGTCCACTCTGACTCCCCGTGAGGAAAAGGTGCTGAAGCTGCGCTTTGGCATTGAGGACGGCCGCACCCGGACGCTGGAGGAAGTCGGCAAGGAGTTCAACGTGACCCGCGAGCGTATCCGCCAGATCGAGGCCAAGGCCCTGAGAAAGCTGCGCCATCCCTCCCGCAGCAAAAAGCTGAAGGACTTCCTGAACTGAAAACCGAACAATATTAAGTAAAAAACCGTGCTGTTTATAAAACAGCACGGTTTTTTCACTTCATCCAACTCAGTAAGCGGCCTGCCTCCAATGCCGCCTGTGCCCGGACGCCCTCAAAATCCACATAGGGGTTGTAGACGCCCTCCAGCAGATCGTGGGCTGCCTTGGCCTCTTGCAGTGCGGCGATCGCCTCCTCCCGGAGCACCCCCGTCATCCGGGCGCGGAACCGCAGACGGGCCTTGTTCTCCGGGTGGCTCAGGGCGTCCAGCCGCACCCGGCGGTAGGGCTTTCCCGGATACACCATCCCTGGCTTGGATGTAACGAAAGCCACACCCAGCTCCGGGATCAGCAGGTGTTCCAGCTGCCCCGGTTCCTCCGGGGACGGGCAGGCGGTCACGTCATAGTCCCGGCGAGCGGCTTCCTCGCACAGCGCCGCCAGCAGCGGCCCCGCCTGCTCATAGCTGTCTTCCAGCTCATAGACCTTGGGGCACAGGGTCTCCACGCTGTCAAACCGCCAGACCGGCCCCCTGTGGGTCAGGCTCCCCAAAAATCGGCGAGTGATCTTCCCCGTGCCGCTCCCCCGGCCCCGCAGCTCCCGGGCCATGATCCCGGAGAACCGCCGGGCCGCCCGCTGACGGTCAAAGACGCGGCTGACCTCGGCAACCGTATCCAACTCCACCTGTCGGGCCGCCTTCAGACAGCGGTAGGCCCGGCCATAGGCGTCCTGATAGTCGCGGGTGTGGCGCTTTACCTCCACCACCTGCGCCTTGGCGGCAGGCAGGTCATAAAACCGCCCCAGATCCACATAGCGATCCACAGCCGCCGGGTACTTCGGCTCTACGGCGTGGGCAATGTCTCTTTAGGACACCTACTTTCTTTTGAAAAAGAAAGTAGGCAAAGAAAGCTTTAGACTACTTCCTGTCAAAATTTCCAATGGATTTTGACCTCCTGCTGGCCGGTATCCGGGTCCTGTTCCCCGATCTCGATCTTTTGAATCAGCATGACCGCCAGCTCGCGGGGCAATGTGTCCAGCTTCAGAAGCTCCTGGGCCTTTTCCATCAGATCCGTCTGCTGCCGCGGCTGTTCCTGCTCCGCCAATTCTTCATCGATCTGAGACAGTCGCCGCTCCAGGCGGCTTTTTTCAGCGAGAAAATCCTGATTCAGGTCCACAAACTGACCCTCACTCAAAACGCCGGAGACCTTATCCAGGTACAGATTCTTGAGTGCGGCGCTCCTCTTTTCCAGCTGGGCGGTCAGGGCTTTCTGCTCCTGCAACAGCACATCCCGTTTGGTATCCCGGGGCTGGGGAAGCTCCATCTCCTCCAGGGTGTAGTAGTTCTGGACATAATGCCGCAGCCGCTCCAACACCAAGTCGATCAGCCGGTCCAGGCGGATGGAGTGGCGGGTACACAGCTTTTCCTCCCCGCTGTCGGCGTACAGCTTGCACCGGAGATAGTAGACCTGCTTCGGCCCCTTTTTGCCGTTGGAGGTCTTGCTCATGGTGCTGCCGCAGTCCATGCACTTCACAAGCCCGGCCAACGGGTGGACTATCCCGGTCCCATCCTCTCGGGACCGCAGCGCCATCAGCTTCTGCACCGTCTGGAATGTCTTTCGGTCGATAATGGCCTCGTGGGTGCCCTCCACCCGGAACCACTGCTCCTCCGGCATCGTGATGAGGGTCTTGGATTTGTAACTTACTTTCTTCGTCCGGCCCTGCACCATGACGCCGGTATACATCTCATTGTGGAGGATGCGCCAGACCGTGGTCTTGTTCCATAAGCCGTAGTCATTCTTGATGGGGTGGTTGCAGCTCCAGCCACGTTCCGCCTTGTACCGGGTGGGGTTGACAATTCCCCTGCTGTTGAGCATAAATGCGATGTTCTGCTTGCCATGGCCCTCCAGCGCCCACTGAAAGATCTGCCGCACCACCTCCGCCGCTTCGGGCTCAATAATGAGATGGTTCTTGTTTTTCGGGTCCTTCTGATAGCCGTAGACGGGAAATCCGCCGATGTACTGCCCCTGCCGCCGCTTCATATCGAAGACCATGCGGATATTTTCGGAAAGGTCCTCTAAGTACCACTCGTTGATGAGGCCGTTGATCTGCCGGGCTTTTTTGTTGCCCTTGATCTCGGTGTCGGCGTTGTCAGCCACCGCGATAAAACGGATGCCCCAGATGGGAAACAGGCCGTGAATGTACTTCTCCACCAGCTCCATGTCACGGGTAAAACGGGACTGGCTCTTGCAGAGAATGATCTGAAACTTCTTCTCCTTGGCCGCTTCGATCATCTTGTTGAAGTCAGGCCGCAGGCTGTCGGCGCCGGAATAATCCTCGTCGCAGTAGATGTGGTAGATGTCCCAGCCGCGCTCCACGGCGTAGCTGATCAGCAGAGATTTCTGGTTCTGGATGCTCTCGGATTCAGGCTGCTGCTTATCTTCGTCCTCCTTACTCAGTCGTGTATAAATCGCGCAAAGGATAGTTACACCTCCTTCAAGGCGTAACTGCTCACTCAAATCGTAGCATAGGAGCAGCTACCCGGCAAGAAATTATTTGAAATCCCTACGCCGCTAAAACGCAGCGTAGGGATCATTTGGATAGTTCTTTTGTGAGCCACACGGTGATGGCTTGTTGGATGATGGTACTGATTGGGGACTTGTCGTTGGATTGTCGCTGCTCGGTTAAGATCAAGGTTGGATTTTTCATGAGAACACCTCCGGGGAATTTTATGAATGGATGATTCGAGATATGAAAAAGCAGATGTTGTCCATCTGCTTTTTGAGTACGTTTATATTGATGATAGTTGGCCAGAATTATAGTATGAATTGCACTTAAAAGGGATGTTTGATACAATGATATAAAACTGGTTGCTACATGAATTCATCGAAACCGTACTATATCAATTTATGGATGAAATTAATTGTGAAATAGCACATCAAGATATTATGGCCTCTGGGTACAGAAAATGGAAATGCCTCGAAGCGTTAAAACAGGAATCCCAATCTATCGAAAAAATTGATAGTTTGGGATTCTTTGAAAAAGTTGTGTTTGTGCATCAATGTAAATTTACATTATGGAAAAATTAATGCACTATTCATTTTTTGCAATGCCAAAATAGTATGCGATAGTTCCACTGCACAGAAAGGATGATGAACATGGCTACTCCAGGTATAGGTGATCCTTATTGGTTCGAATGGTATGTCGGATTAAAAAACATTATTAACATGTTAAATCCAGATAATGGAATAGAATATGTTATTTTCCAGTGCTCAAAATATAACACCATTGACGATGTTGTTGTTGGCTATAAGGACGGGGGCCATGAAATATGTTATCAGATTAAACATGAGATTTTTACCTCTAAAACTCAGAATCTTACTTTTGGGAAGCTCCTTGAACAAGAAACAAAGACTAAACCCTGTTTACTCTGTGCTATAGCTCAAGGATGGCAAGCAGCAAGAGCGTCGGCAGAAAATCAAATCAAGCCCATTCTCTATACGAATAGAACTTTGGGGCCAAATCGCGCCACTCGTACATTCAACGGGAAGAGTTACTCTTCATATCCCATCAAAAAGTTCTTTGAAAAAGTAAAAACTGCATTGAATAAGCTACCAGAGGGAGCAGAAGTCTCTTTTGAAGACAAAACCTTGCAAACACAGTGGGAAGAAATGTGTGCAGCAATTGATACTTTGGATACTGCAACGATAGTTGCATTTTCAAAAGCATTTGAAATACAAGGTAATCAATTGGGTTTGCTTGATACAGAACACGAATTAATCACATCTCTTGCTAAAACTTTTGCATGCTCTGATAATCTGGCAAAAGAACTATTCATAAAGCTAGCTGCTGCATTAAGAAAATGGACAACTACATCACGTGCAAACGAAAAGATATTTATAGAAGATGTTTATTCGATTTTAGGGGCAGAAAGCGAGCCAGATTTATCTCCACACCGCTTGGCTCCTCCGTTCCCTTTTTTCGAAAGTAGAAAAGCGTTTTCCGCGAGATTGGAAAAGCAATTACGAGAAACAAACAAAAAAGTTGTATTTATTTCTGGAAATCCAGGTGCTGGCAAGACAAGTATTATCAGTCATTTGCAAGCAGAATTCAATTTGTTCTTTTTGAGATACCATACCTTTAGACCAATTTCACCCGAACAGCATTTTTATAATACCGATGGAGATCTTTGCACGCCAGAAAACCTGTGGGGAACTTTACTTGAACAATTACGATATCATTTTCGTGGCAAATTGGCTCAGTATCAAATTCCTTTAAATAATCACTTTTGCACCACGGAAGAAATGCGTGCTCAGGTATACCGTTTATTAAAAATTCTTGGACGAGAAGCGCTTGATCGAGAAGAAAAGATATTTGTTTGCATTGATGGCATAGATCATGCTGCACGTGCTAAAAATGTAGTATCCTTTTTAGACTCACTATATCTGCCTGAAGAAATTCCGGACGGGATTTGCGTTATTATCGTAGGTCAACCGGCAGACATGTATCAATCCCGGTACCCCACCTGGATAACCATGCCTGATTTAGTTGAACAAATCAACATACCCAATATTAATGAAAATGATATTAAACAATTAATCCTTGCTCGTGCACCACACTTTACTGATGATGTGGTCGGCATATCAAATCTTGTTTTTCAAAAAACTCAGGGGAACAATCTATCTGCTGTATTTGCTGTAGAAGAATTGAAAAAACTGTCATCATTAGAAGAGGTCGTTTCTCACTTTGAAAAGAGTCATATTAGTGCTGATATCCAACAGTATTACCACCATATGTGGAATTTTGTAAAACACGAGCTTTCAAGTGCTGGCCTTAATATTTTATATCCCGAAAGCGTTGTTTCTTGCCCTATTTTACTTATGAACGGGCGGATTAATACTCGAATTTTAGCAAATGCGTTGCCCTACCAAATTAGTAAAACCGACTGGGAACTCATTTTCAACAAATTGTACCCACTGATTATTCCGGCAGATGCTCCCGATGAGTTCACCTTGTTCCACAATGATTTTCGTATTTTTCTAATGGGGCAAATTACGGGATATCAAGCACGTTATGAGGAAATCGCCGGTTTTCTTGCAGATTATTTGCTCCATCATAATGAGGGATTGCTGACTTATATTCTGACAATACCTTTGCTTTGCCATGCAAACAAAAAGGAATTAATTCCTCAATACTTCACTTCAAGTTTTGTAATAGATGCTCTTGCGGAGGGGGTTTCTAAAAAACGATTAGCGGAATATGCGCAGCTTGCTTACGACATGTCATGTGTCAGCAAAGACGAGAAACTGTACTGCAATACATACCTTGCAATAAAGACACTGTACCAGCATGGAGAATATTATGAATACTATGACTTCAAATACCAAAGTATAGATTATCCTGAACTAAGCACAATCGATATAGCCGAAATACGAGCACTTCCTCTTTCAATAGAAGTCCTTGAGGAATATTCTGCGGTCCTATCCCTATGCTCTAAATTTGTTAATAGCAACACTACTGAATATATTGACAGAGCTATTGCATTGTACGAAAAATGGTTTGGATCATTAACGCCGTATTCGTTTGTACCTCTTTGGAATGGTGGAAGAACGGAAAATGCTTGGGAATTACGCAACAGCGATGTTGGCCGTGTGCTTCATCAATGGGGCTCTGTTTTTTCTATACTAAAAATGCCCTTGCCTTGTATTGAAGCTCCCACCTCAGACATAAATGCTGCCGCAAGGGTGATTTGGGGTGACGCATACTTTGAGAACTGTTTTGAAAGCAAGGATTATGAAAGAGCCTGTGATGCACTCAAAGGTAGATTTGTAAGTAAGAGATGTTTTGAGGAAAAACTTGAGACAATATTCTACGCTGGCCAAGTTGCTCCATTTGAAACATACATTTCAAAGTTAGCAACACAAGCAAATGAACCATCAAATTGTTTACTCGCTTCGGCAGCATTAGCTTTATACAATCACACATGTATTCTTTCAAAGCAAGTTGAGCCGATAAAACATATTTATGATGCAAACAGCTATATTGCCGTCTTAACTGCATTTTTAATCGGATGCGCCGAAGCTTCTTCTGACGAAGCGGTCATATGTAGCCATACCAAGAAAGTATATGATTTGCCAACAGATAGCAATGAGACAGAAGTCAAACAGATCACCTGGTTAGTGCGGCTGGCAAGTTTACTTGGAAAATACCATATGCGACCGACTAATATGTCATCAGAAGCTTTAATTCGTCATGTTAAATGGTTTTTAACTACAAAGTTGAGAAGACCATTTGACTATTCAAAAGCGCATCGATTCCTTCTGTTCATTCTACTCAAAAGTAATATTGGGCTCAAACTTTTGAAAACATATGATTTGGCTGCAGATTTAGAGTATACTCTTATGAATATCGATCTTTTAGGGATGCACTACAAAGTCCATATTCTAGAATTCTTAAAAACACACAATAGACTTCCCATAATTAAAAAATATATTTATGCTCTTTATGGCGAAGATGGAACAAAAATTTTTTTGAATGAAAATGTTGTAGAAATGCATCAGATCTTTAGCCCATATGGCATGCTTGTAGCCCCGGATATCATGAAAGCAGTTTCTCAAAAAATTAAATGGAATGTTGTGGGTTATACAGGCTATAAAGAGTATGCTATGCAAGGCCCTTCGGATTGTTTTGAACTATTGACTTCAATGAATCCATCTCTTTGGAAGTCATATGGACATTCACTTTACTGGCAATCCGAATATGCTAGTCTATCAAATAATGGTTATTCATCAGATATTCAAACCAACATTGCAAAGGCTGCTGCGCAGTGTGGTTTAGCAGATTTCTGGGAATTACATTTTTGGAATGAGGATTATCAACTAAACCCCAATATTCTGTATCAGTCTCTTTTTGAGTTTATCTCCATTGCCCATACAAAGGAAGATTTGCAAGCCCTCTGGCTCTTTAATTGCGGAATTCATACATGGTATACGCAAGAAGGACGGCTCGGGGGAAAGTATATCTTTGAAGCATGCTCAAAAAAAGCAGCAGAATGGAATGTTGATTTTGAAGAAATAGTTTACAAATTAACGCCTGAATGGCTAACTATTGTTCAACACGAATTGAACAGTTCCAAAATCATGTCTCAGCCTGACGATTTCACGAAACGTTTCGATGAAGAAAAACAGCAGATTCATGTAGAATACGGCGAAATGAGTTACAACGAAATCCTTCAAAGCCTTCCTCAAACAGCATATTTATCTAATGCTACTGAACGTTTTCGAACAATATCTAAGCGTATTGAACAGGAGCAGAAGTTAAATCATGACAATGCTGTATATATGATAGAAAATATGTGTCCGTATTTAGCTGACAAAACATGGAGATATGAGGGATTTGAAGACATACTTAAGCCTTTAATCGCAGCTTCAAACAGGGAAGGTTTCTGGCTTCTTGCCAAGATAATTGGTCAAAACTTGTCTGAATATAATTACCAAATTTCTGTGCGCAACATGCAATTATTATTAAAGCTCTTTTGTTGCTGCGAAGAACCAAAATTACAAAATCTTTTTGAGCAGGAACTGTCTACACAAGAAATGTGGATTACCGGAAATAAACATATAAATCCTGATTTTAAGATAATCCCTGTACTGCATGACAATACTACGCCCACATCGTATGCTCAATATGCATTCATGGTCTTGATGGAACAAATTGAAACTCATAATGCACGAAAAATCGAGGGTGCCATTTATAGCATTTATAACCTAGGGAAACATTTCGGGGAAATCTTTACAGTGCTGTCCGAAAAATGGAGCACATACTCTGATTTTCAAAAAGACACTTTACTTGTTATTATTGCACGATGGTTTTTCGATCAGATTGATGGCCTTGATCATCTAAGAGAAATCGTACTTTTAGAGTACAGAAATTGCTCATCATTGACGCGGAAATACTATCTTCACAGTATACTGACTTCCGATAGCAAGAGTGATATCTCAGCGAGTGAGGCGATATATACCCCATCAAGTTCCAACTGCGATTTTCCAGGAACACCTAGCAATGTAATTTCCAGGAGAGTTGATCGTTTTTTGGAGTTCATTGAAGAATGGTACGACTACCCGCATATGAACGATGACTTGCGAATTTGCATTAAGAGAAGCGGATGCAAAGAGAATTATGGCGTAGATAATTTCCAAAAAATAGGTGACTGTCTTCTGCCTGCAGCAATTGATGAGGAGGATCGTATTCTCTATAGTGCAGAAAAAGATGGGCGTTGGGTTGAAATTCCATTGTTACAGAAGAAATGCTGGTTACTCCCAAGCGACGATCCCTATTTGCTAACAGAAATGCCACACATGGTTTTTGATGACTCCTGGTTCCCCTGTATCTCAGATTCTTACGGTGAAAAATCGGACATTCGAATTAATAAAGACCAGTTTTCAAAAATCGTGCATGGGAATCGTCCTGTAGGTGAAATAGTTCTTGGTGCCTGCGTATGGTATCCGTGGAATGACGATGATGGCAAACTATATATTGAGACCGCAAAAATTGATACCAATACCCTTTCACCGTATCGGAGTGACAAAGTTGATCCTTGTTTTGGCAACTATGGGTTATTAGCTCACGAAGGAGCTTTAGTTGAGTTTGGTGGTGATTTTGCCCACATCAATGGAGCTAGCCTATTTAAAGTAGTTGGCGGAAATATGTTCTTTTATCTTTGTAATTCTCAGATTGCGCCTTCTGAAATTTGGCGTGAAGGATTCAAATGTGTTCCAGATCATACTTCTCCATATTGTTGGCGTGACGAGAACGGTAATATAGTTCTTCGTTTTGAACGTATTGCTTCTCCAATCCGCGAAGCTATGCATGAAAAATATTATCGGCAACCCATCTTGTTCCGATGGCTATGTAACTCAGAATGGTTAAAGGAGACTTTGTGTAAGCATAATTTACACCTAAGATATGTATCCCGCTTGGAAAGCATCCCTTAACGCTTTCAAATATTCAAGTCGTTATCAGCTTTCTTGATTGTTCAGAGTTATAGCTGACTGTTATAGTGGTAGTATGCTTAGACTCTATTGCGATGTTGTTTTAGTGATGAGAGCCAGTTGGCTTACCCCCTCTTTTGTAGTACAGCGAGCTTCGTAGAATAACCATGTATTACTGCTGTTAAATCTCAAAAGAAAGGAGCAGTTTTCATGGCAGCACCCATCCGAAATCGCAGGGCAGAGGCCGTAAAGCTGGCAGATAACCTCAACTCCATGGAAGAGGTCCCTGTATCTGCCTATCCTAAGGAATTTTCTCAATCTTGGGTCAACGGCGAGTTGACTGGTGAGCAAATGAAAACCACTCTGTTGGCCTTCCACAAAAGATAGGCGAACAGGAAGCTCAGCCCGCTATTGGGGGGCCTATCCTTTCTAAATCCGGGAAGTAGGTACCTTCAAAACAACACAATTTTGCGGTTGGACGTCGGTGCTGCTAGCTGGCAACTTTGATTGTGCCTGGAGAAAGTATGCCGACTGTCAATGGCCTAGAGATAGTTAAGTCAGGGAAAATACGTAGAAATGCGATTTTTCCTGACTTAACTGTCATTTCTCCGGTGTATCACCTGTTTTCTGATTCGTTCTCCTGTTCCGACAGCTGGATCGTATCCCTCTCGACCATATCATACATCATGGCAGCCAGATGGACGCACAAGCTACCAGCACCGCAGGTGCAGAACATATCATCAATGGTATGATCCTCGTTGAGATTAATCTCTGTGAAAATGGTTTCACCACCACCATTGAACTGGCCGTCAAATTCCAGCGTAGAGCTGGGAAGGACCCGGAAAGGCTGGATCTCGTGATGATACCGTTTGACATACGCCAGGTCTTCGGGTGAAATCTGCTGCAAGTACTTGTTGATCGTCATATGTCATTCCTCCAATTAAATTTTTTTCAGCGTCTCTGCGCTGGCCAATTTGGTTTCATATTCCAGATGGGCATACAGGTCCGCTGTGGTTTCCAAGGTGCTGTGTCCCAGCCATTGCTGTACTTCAATCAACGGAACGCGATTTTGAATCAGAACAGAGGCGCAGGTATGTCTCAAATCGTGCAGACGGATCTCCCGCAGGTCATTGTCCCGTAAAAACTGTTTGAAGCACTGGGTGAAATAGTTGGGTGCAACAGGCTCCCCTTCCCGATTCAGGCAGACATATGCATCGACAGGGGCTGGAGCTTCTCCGTAGCGAACCGTCTTCAAATTGTAAAGCAAGATCCACACTGTCTCCGGTATTGGAAGCGTCCGATAGCTGGATTTTCGTTTCAGGATATCCCGTTCTATGACAGCATCTGTTCCATCAGAATCGCCATAGATGCGGGTGTGCTGGATCGTAATGCTCTTGTTTTCAAAATCCACACTTCCCCACTGCAACCCCAGGACTTCGCTTCGGCGCAGTCCATAGAACACAGACAAGACAACCGGCACGTACATCCAATGCCCACGCAGCTTGTCCAGCAGCTGGTTCACTTCACTGGCAGAGTAATGGGCCGGTAAATACTTTTGTTTCTGCGGCCGGTCTGCGATTTCGGCCACATTGCGGTCTACCAGGTCCAGCCGGACAGCATCTTTCAGCGCCTTATGGATATTGGCATGGTGATGAATGGCGGTGTTAGGCGATACTCCTTGTTCTTGCAAGTAGGCATAGTACTCTTCCAGGTCTATGGCACGCAGACCACGCAAAGGAATACCCCGCTCCCGAAAATACGGGCAAATACTGTTTTCGATCACATATTTATAATTGCGGTAAGTGGTAGGGGAAACCTTGCCTTTCATCCTGGCAAGCCATTGCAGCATATAGTCTGCGAAAAGAGGGCCGGAAGGGCCTGGCTTACCATAGATGTCCGTATACTGCTGTCTGGCCTGCAGGAGCATCTCCTCGGCGCGCCGTTTATTGCCCTGGACGGTTAGATGCGTCGCGATCCACTTAGGGGCCCGTTTTCCTGTCTCGTCATGCAGATTCAAAATGATGTACCAGTTCCCTTTCTTCTGCTGTAAATGCCCAGACACCATGATGGCACTCTCCTTTCTTTGCATCCGTTTTATTTCTCTGCGCCAGAATTATTTCTGTTTGACTGACTGCCTACCGTGCTGTAAAATACCGCCACAACCACACCCTGCGCGGTCGCTTTTTTCGGAACGTTAAACGCACCGGACTCAAAATCCGACGCGAGCGTTACCGTATGGGTTCGAATCCCGCCACCGATACAAAGTGAAGGGGCTCTGTTTTTCGTACGTTTTTCGAGAAGCAGAGTCTCTTCCATGTTCAAAGTATCGATGAACCGACTTTAATGATATGGAATCTTGCTGGTTTGACGAAAAATAAAGGCCTATTTCGGAAAAGTTATGCTATTTTTCCGTTGAAACTTCCGATTTCGGAAAACTTGATTTTTTTATTGAGCAGTTACGCCTTACTTCAAATAGCTTGTCCTGTAAAAGTATCCTATTGGTGCCATGACGGGTGCTGGAACCATAGTATTTTCGTCTCCGCAAAGCCTTGCAAATACTGCCTTTTTTCGTGTGGTGTCCTAATGGTGCTGTGCCATGGGGCGAGGTCCCATCACAGACGGCGCACCGGAGCGCCGGGATCACCACGCCGTCCAGAGAATCCGGGTCCCCGGAGCACCAGAGATACTCCACGTCCGCTCCCGCCTGCTCCATGGTCCTGCCAATCTCCCGCATGAAGGTGTTCTTCCCCACCCCCGGCCCGCCCTTGAGGATCATGATGTCAAAGGCCGTTTCCGGGTCCATGATCTCGGAAAATAAATTCTGAAAGCCGCTGCCGCTGTTGGCCCCTAAGAAGAAATTGGTGATCTGTGCCATAGCCGCCCCTCCCCATTTGATTTCATTCCCAAGCTATGCAGCAGCGGCTTGACCGGTCCGGTTTTCCCTAAAAAAGGAACAGCGTCCCGTGACGGGACGCTGTTTCGCTATATTCCAATGGTCTTTCCTTACAGGAACACCTCGTTCTTTTTCGGCTCGGTGAAGGTCTGCTCCAGCATGGCTACATGGGATAAAAACGCCGGATCGTCAAAGTACTTGGCATGTTTCGTGCATTTCCGCACACAGGCCTGACACTTGATGCAGGTGCCGGGAACGCTGTATACGTCCTTGGGGTCGATGACCCCCATGGGGCACAGCCGGGCGCAAGCGCCGCAGTTGGTACACTTGGCTGGGTCGGTCCGGGGCTTGGCCTTCAGGAACTTGGCGGGTTCTCCGTCGGCGCCCTTGGGGATGTAATACGGGGCCTCCGGGTCTCCGGGAACGGTGACAGGTGCGGGATTTTCTGTCAAGTTTTTTACCTTGTCGGCGATTGCAGTCGCAAATTTTTTGAGTTCCTTTCGGTCATCCCAGTCAGGCCGGTCCTCCGCCAGTTTGTCCGTAAAGGCGTGACGGCCCACAAAGGCGCCCCCGGCCACCGTATGGAATCCGTCACCCTCCAGAACCGCGCACAGCTCCGCCAAAGCGTTGTCATAGGACCGATTTCCGAAGGTCACAATGGCCGCCGCCAGCGCGCCGTTACCATGAAGGCGGGCCTCGAGGTCCGGCAGGATCTTGTTAGGAATCTTTCCCGCGTAGGTGGGTGTACCCACCACCACCAGATCCGTGTCGGCAAACATATAGTCCCGTTCCCGCTCCGCAGGCTTGGTGAACGGCAGCCGCTCCCAAGGGACGCCCAACTGCTCCGCCAGCGTCTCCGCAAAGGCGGCAACGGTTTTTTCCGTATTTCCTGTGGAACTGAAATATAGGGCGCATACACGCTTGATCTCCATAGTCTCCTCCTTTTGCCAAAACAGGCACCCTTGCGGGTGCCTGTTTGAAATTCACAGGGAAAAATCTTCCTCTTTCAGCTTGGCGGTGTCCAGAGAAGCCGGACGGGGCGGTACCCGCTTCAAAGGATCGTAGTGAAACCCTCTGCAATGGTGCTCCACCGGAACGATGCCGTGCTTCACGCACATAACGTCCGTTTCGCTGATCTGCTGCCCGCGCTGGCAATAAGCGCAGCAGGGATCGATATTCTTCCGAAACAGCTTCACCGTACCTCTCCCCTTTCTTACAGCGCGTCCAGACGGATAGCTTCGTTCTCCGCGGCAGCGTGGATCCGGGATACCGGATGCTCGTAGCTGTCGATGATCTTGGTGGCCATGGGGTCCTCCAGCTCCTTCTGGATGGTGCGCCGCAGGTTCCGGGCGCCGTAGGTCCGGGAGAAGGACTTTTCCACCAGAAACTCTACCAGGCTGTCATCATAGGTAAAGTTGATGCCCTTGTCGCCCAAGGAGGTGACCAGCTCGCCCAGCATGATCTTGGCGATCTCCTTGAAGTTCTCCTTGGACAGGCGGTTGAAGGTAATGACGGCATCCACGCGGTTGATGAACTCCGGCCGCAGGAACTGCTGCAGCGCCTTCATGGCCTTGTCGGCGTCCTGCTGGGTCTGACTGCGGTCAAAGCCCACGGTGCCGCCGTCCTGATTGCCGCTGCCGGCGTTGGAGGTCATGACAATGATGGTATTTTCAAAGTTGACCCGGCGGCCGTGGGAATCGGTGATCTCGCCGTCATCCAGAATTTGCAGCAGCACGTTCAGCACGTCGGGATGGGCCTTTTCGATCTCGTCGAACAAAATGACGGCATAGGGCTTCCGGCGGATCTTCTCCGTCAGCTGGCCTGCCTCGTCATAGCCCACATAGCCCGGCGGGGAGCCCACGATCCGGGATACGGAGTGCTTCTCCATAAATTCCGACATATCCAGCCGGATCAGGGCGTCCGGGGTGTTGAAGAGGTCCACGGCCAGCTGCTTCACCAGTTCGGTCTTGCCCACACCGGTGGAGCCGACGAAAATGAAGCTGACGGGCTTGTGCTTGGGGGAAATACCCACCCGGTTCCGCCGCACGGCGGCGGACACCGCCGCGATGGCCTCGTCCTGGCCGATGATGTGGCTCTTGAGCCGCTGTTCCAGCTGGCTGAGCCGCTGGAATTCCTCCTCCCGGATCTTGGAGGCCGGGATCTTGGTCCACAGCTCGATAACGTGGGCAATATTCTCCATGGTCAGCTGGGGATCGCCCTTCAAAAGCAGGGTGTTCAACTCCGTCTGACGCTGGAGGATCTTGCTTTTCAGCGTGGCGATCTGCTCGTAATCCGGCTCCGCGCCTTCCTGCGCCCCCTGCTCCTCCAGCATGGCCCGTTCCTTTTCAAAGTCATCGATCTCCCGCTGAAGCTGCATCCGCCGGGAGATGTCCGGGTCCTTCAGGTTCAGGTCGGAGCAGGCCTCATCGATCAGGTCAATGGCCTTATCCGGCAGGAAGCGGTCGGTGATATACCGCTCGCTCAGCAGCACCGCCTGACGCAGGATACCGTCGGAGATCTTGACGCCGTGATACGCCTCGTAGTTGGGGGCCAGACCCTTGAGGATCTTGACGGAATCCTCGATGGAAGGCTCGTTCACCGTCACCGGCTGGAACCGGCGCTCCAGAGCGCTGTCCTTCTCGATGGACTTGCGGTATTCATTAAAGGTGGTGGCGCCGATGACCTGGATCTCGCCCCGGGAAAGAGCGGGCTTCAGGATGTTGGCAGCGTTCATGCTGCCCTCGGCATCTCCCGCACCCACGATGTTGTGGATCTCGTCGATCATCAGGATGATGTTACCCAGCTTTTTGACCTCGTCGATGAGGCCCTTCATCCGCTGCTCAAACTGGCCCCGGAACTGCGTCCCGGCCACCAGCGCCGTCAGGTCGAGGAGATAGACCTCTTTATCCCGCAGCTTGAAGGGCACATCCCCCGCAACGATCCGCTGGGCAAGGCCCTCCGCGATGGCGGTCTTGCCCACGCCGGGCTCACCGATGAGACAGGGGTTGTTCTTCTGGCGGCGGTTCAGGATCTGAATGACCCGCTCGATCTCCTCTGCACGGCCGATGACCGGGTCCAGCTTGCCCTCCTTGGCCTTGCGGTTCAGGGAGATGCAGTAACCCTCCAGGAACTTCCGCTTGCCGTTGGGCTTGCCCTCCTTCTTCTCCCGGCGGCTGCCGTCCTCCGCGGGGGTCTCTTCCTTGGGAGCAGGCTCGCCGCCGTTGTTGAACAGGCGGTTCAGAAACGGGAAGGTAGCGGTCTTACCGGCTTCCTCGTCATCTTCTCCGCCGGGCAGATCCTCCACATTCTCGATGGAGTCCATCGCCTGCATCATTTCATTATTCAAATTATCCAGGTCTTCATCTGTGATGCCCATGCGCTGCATCATCTCGTTCACCTGCGGCAGTCCCAGGCTCTTGGCGCACTTCAGGCACAGACCCTCGTTAACGGTCTTGTCCCCCTCCATCCGGGTGATGAACACCGTGGCGATATTCTTTTTACATCTGGAACAAAGTGTTGGCTGCATAGTTACCTCCGTACCCCACGGAGCGCGCGGCGCTCCAAAGGGAAATTATGATAGGGATGACAGCAGGCCCATTGGTCCGACCGTCATGAAAAAGTGAAGCAGATAGGTGTTCTCCGCGGGAAGGGCGATGCCAAGGCGGGGGGCCAGCCAGATCAGCAGCCACACCACCATCATGCCCTCTAACAAGCCCAGCAAAGCGCCGCCCAGCGTGTTGACCCCGGAGAGCACCGGCAGGCGCAGGACCAGATTGATGGCCAGCGCCGCCAGCCGCAGCAGGATCACCAGCGCCACAAAGATCAGAATGTACAAAATGGCATAGGCAAAGGTCTCCACCAGTTCCCGGGCCACAGCCGCCGCAATGGCCTTGGCCGTGGCGGCAACGCTGTCCTCCGCGCGGCGCTCCAGCGTCCCCCGCAGCGGATCTAAGAGTCCCGTCCGGTCCAAAAGGCCCTTCAGACTGTCCGGCAGCAGTTCTTCCAGCGTTTGACCGCTCTCCTGCCCCTTCTTTTCCAAGGTCTTTTCCACCGTTCCGGCGATCCGCTCCTCGATTTTTGGCGTCACCCAATCGGAGACCGGCTGGGTCAGGGCCTTCGCCCCCAGATTCGCGCCGATCATGGCCACGATCAGAACAAGGATGCCAGACAGGGACAGGAACAGCCCCCGCCAGCAGCCACGCAAAGCTGCGGCGATCAAAAGTGCCGCGATCAGAACGTCTAATATTATAGCAGGTGTCATGGGACTTGCCTACCTTTCACCGTGAAAACAATTTGTAAACATCGCTGTAAATCCTGCCTTTTATGGCAGAAACAGTTCTGCGGAATCCGCACCGATCATCAGAACGGAGCCATCCGCCCGGGTCAGCACCTCGCGGGTGTGCTCCGGGCCGTGGAGGGTAGCATAGGCCTGTAACTGACGGTTGTAGACCACCAGACGGTCCGCGTACAGCACGGAGAGATACCGCCCGCAGGCGGAAACGTCCCGGACTTCCTCCGCAACATCCAAACTGGCGATCTCCTCGCCATCGTCATCCACCGTCACCAGCCGTCCCACACTGCCGGACTGATACCGGTTCAGCTGCAGCACCGTGTAGTCCTCGCCTCCAAGGTCATATTCCCGGAGGTACTCACCGTTGTAGGAATAGGTGCCAACGAGCTTTCCGGCGGTATTTCCCACCGCCAGACAGGTATCGGTGACGGTGAGGATCCGATCTCCCCGGCCTGTCATGGCCGTCACCAGACCGTCCGGCACAGAGTAGTCCGCCACGGGGTCCTCCTGGGTCAGATCGTAGATCACCAGATCGCTGATAAACACGCTGTCCGCCTGCCCCATGGTCACAGCGGCCAAATAGCCGCCGTCCTCCGTCACGCAGGCATCCGCCACAAAGCGGCGGTGGGCGTTGAAGGCAAACAGTACCTGCATATCGGCGCCGTACACGTCCACATGGCCCTTGGTGCCGCTGATCTGGGTGGTCACGGCCAGCATCCCGGAGCCGTTGAGATTGGCGGAGACCAGCGGCCCGTCGGAGGTCAGCTCCAGCCGGGGCCCGGTCTCGTCCAGCACGTAGAGGGCCGTGCCGCCGATGTCATAGGCTACGGCCAGACCGCCCCCCTGTCCAAGCGCCGGAGCGTTCATCTTCACGTTGGCGCTCCACACCTCGCTGCCGTCAGGTCCCAGCAGCCGCAGGGACGTATCCGACAGGATGACCAGTGAGCCGGTCCCCACCCGGGCGAAGCGGTTGGTATTGTCCGTATCGTAGCGGTAGACGGTCTTTTCCCCGCCCACCGCCTCCGTACCGTAGGCAAAATACCGGCGGAGAGCGTCGAACCCGGTGCCGTCCCGCCACGCCGCCACAAGCACGAGGCCCAGCACCGCGATGAGCACCAGCAGGAAAATCAGGAACTTCCGCAGCATACGCCGCTTTTTCGGCGGTTCCTTGGCTCCGTCATCGTCATTCCAAATGTCTTTTGTCGTATTTTCAGCCATTGAGCCGTTCATCCTCATACCAAAGTCTTGTCAGGTACAGTCCCCCCGGCGGCACCGTGGGTCCCGCCAGCGTCCGGTCCCGGCTTTCCAGAATGGCCGGAATATCCTCCGGCAGGAACTTCCCCTCGGCGGCGTAGAGCACCGTGCCGGTGATGGCCCGCACCATGTTATAGAGGAAGCCGTCGGCGCAGACCTTCAGTTCCAGCAGTTCCCCGCTGCGGGTCACGTCGCACCAGTAGATCGTGCGGACAGTGGTCCTTGTCTCCGTGCCCACGCTGCGGACCGCCGCGAAATCGTGAGTCCCTACGAACTGATGGGCCGCCTGGTTCAGAAATTCCTCGTCCAGACGCTTGGGGTAGAAATACGCCCGGTTGACATAAAACGGATTCTTCACCCGGGAATTGTAAATGCGGTAAGTATACTCCTTTTTCAGGCAGGAACCGATGGCGTTGAAATCCTCCGCCACCTCCAGCGCCTCGCTGACGGCAATATCCTCCGGCGTGTGGGTATTGATGGCAAAGGGCAGCCGCTCCAGAGGGATGCGGCTCTCCGTGCGGAAATTGGCGATGTACCGCTCCGCGTGAACGCCGGCGTCCGTGCGGCCGCAGCCGGTGAGGTGCACCGGTGCGCCGGTGATCTTCTCCAACGCCTTTTGCAGCGTCTCGCAGACGGTGACGGCGTTTTTCTGCACCTGCCAGCCGTGGTAGGCCGTTCCATTATACATCAGTTTCAGTGCGATATTACGCATATTGGCTCCTTTAACGGCACTGGCCGTGTTATTTTTCCCAGAAAACGCGCACGTTGTAATCTGTAACCGGCCAGATCTCTTCCGCCATCGTCCCATCCTGATCGATCTCATAGGTGCAGGCAGTAAAGTCATAGGAAAGTCCAAAGCTGTCCCGGCAGAGCAGGTGCAGCTCCACGGTGTCCTCCGGCTGGCAGGAGACCGCGATGCCGCCATTCTCCGAAGCCGGGGTATAGTAGACCACATCGGGATCGCCGCTGAAGGTGGACTCCGAAATCTTTGCCGGAAGGGTCTGGACGGTCTCTCCGTTTTTCAGCACCTGAAAAACAGGGGCGATCACTTCCGTACCGTACTGCTTTCTGATGCCCAGATCGTATTGAAGCTGGAAGTTCCCTCCCCGATAGGTGGGATCACCATAACCGCTGCTGTCATTCGACAGGGGCAGCAGCACAGCAAGGTCACTGTAACTGGTGACCTCTTCCCGGCTGGTCTGACCGCCGGCAGTAATATTCGCCGCGAAGGACACTTCGCCGGTATCCTCCACCGGCAGGCTCACCAGAGCGGTGAACACGCCGCCGTTCCCGGACATAGGCTGTTCCGTGGTCTGGCCGTTCTGAGTCACCGCCAGCGCCACCTCCGTGTCCGCCGTCCAGCGGCGGAGGGTGATGCTCATGTCGGCTTGCAGCGTATGACTTTCCGGGTCAAGGCCGGTGGGCTCCAAGGAAAAATCCGACAGGCTCTCCGTCTGCTCCCGCTGCTTTGCGGACAGGTTCGTGATCCGATCATCCACATCGGAAAGCCGATATGCGATACCGTCCAAATTGCTTTTCAGGATCGTCCGCGTATTCACCAGCTCCGCCCGGGTCACAAGCAGGGCGATCAAAAGCGCCACATTCAGCGCCAGAGACAGGATCTGAAACCAGTTTTTCTTCATAAGACCGCTCCTTTCACGCAAAGCATTTTTCCTTTACAGCGTTTGTGTCTACAGAGTTTTTCTGTTTTTAGGCGCCCAGCCTCCGCAGGGCTACCACCAGCACCAGAATGACCGCGCCGCCCGCCAGAGCAACGTAGTCCCGCCGCTGGTACTTCAGAACGTGGAGCTTGGTGCGGCCCTCGCCGCCGTGGTAGCAGCGGCACTCCATCGCCGTGGCCAGCTCGTCCGCCCGGCGGAAGGCGCTGATAAACAGAGGCACCAAAATGGGCACCAGCGCCTTGGCCTTCTGGAAGATGTTCCCGCTGTCGAAGTCCGCGCCACGGGCCTTCTGGGCGGACATGATCTTGTCCGTTTCCTCGATCAGCGTGGGGATGAACCGCAGGGCAATGGCCATCATCATGGCCAGCTCGTGAACGGGAACATGGATCTTTTTCAGGGGGTTCAGCAGGGATTCCAGTCCGTCCGTCAGGCGGATGGGGCTGGTGGTGTAGGTCATCAGGAACGTCCCCATCACCAGCAGCATAATGCGGATGACCATGAACAGCGCGTTTTCAATACCCTTCACGGAGACCCGGAGGATGCCCCACTCCCAGAGGTAGTGGGTGTCCGGGGTGAAGAACATATTGAGAATGCCTGTGAACGCGATGATGAACACCAGCGGCTTCAGGCCACGCACCAGCGCCCGCAGGCCCACATGGGACACCTTCACGCACGCGGCCAGCGTCACCGCCATGACAGCGTAGCCCATCCAGCCCTTGGCGCTGAACAGTGCAATGATGTACAGCGTCACCAGCAAGATTTTCGTCCGGGGGTCCAGCTTATGGGCGATGGAATTTCCCGGGAAATACTGGCCTAAGGTAATGTCCTTCAGCATCCCGCTCCCCCCTTCCGCAGGGCAAGGAGCTGACGCTCCAGCGCCTCCACCGTATAAACAGCCGGGTCGATGTCCACGCCCCGACGCTTCAATTCCATAGCGATCCGGGTGATCTGCGGCACGTCCAGACCGGCGGAGAGCAGTTCCTCGCCCCGGGCGAACACCTCCGCGGGCGTTCCCTGCATCAGCACATGGGCGTTTTTCAGCACTAAAATGCGATCCACGTTCCGGGCGATCTCGTCCATGCTGTGGCTCACCAAAATAATGGTTTTTCCCTTGTTGCGGTGATAGTCCCGGATGTTGGCCATGAGGTTTTCCCGGCCCGCCGGGTCAAGGCCCGCCGTGGGCTCGTCCAGCACCAGCACCTCCGGCTCCATAGCCAGTACGCCCGCCAGCGCCACCCGGCGCTTTTGTCCGCCGGACAGCTCAAAGGGGGATTTTTCCAGCTGATCGTCCCGGATACCCACTAACTTGGCGGCCTCCCGGACGGCGTGATCCATCTCGTCCCCGGTTTTTCCCTGATTAGCGGGGCCGAAAGCGATGTCCTTGTACACTGTTTCCTCAAACAGCTGATATTCCGGGTACTGGAACACCAGACCCACCTTGAAGCGAACCTCCCGGATCTTTTTCGGCTCCGCCCAGATATTCTTCCCCCGCAGCAGGATCTCTCCTGCCGTTGGCTGGAGCAGACCGTTCAGATGCTGGATCAGGGTGGATTTGCCGGAGCCGGTATGGCCGATGATCCCTAAGAATTCTCCCTCGTTCACATCAAAGCTCATGTGCTCCACGGCACTGCGCTGGAACGGCGTTCCGGCGCCATAGGTATGTGTCAGGTCTTTTACCTGTAGAATCGGTTCCAATCCTTCTGTCCTCCGTCAATTCTTCGCCAGAGCCGCAGTAATGGCAGCCGCACATTCGTCCACCGTTAAAGCGTCCAGGGGTACATCCAGCCCGTCCTTCCGCAGACGGTCCAGCAAGTCCACCGTGTCCGGCACCGTCAGGCCCATGGTCCGCAGCGGCTCCACCTGGGTAAAGACCTCCTTGGGGGTGCCGTCCAGCGCGATCCGGCCGTCATCCATGACGATGACCCGGTCCGCCTCCTCCGCCTCGTTCATGTGGTGGGTGATGAGCACCACGGTGATGCCCTTCTCCCGGTTCAGCTTATGAACGGCGGAAAGCACCTCCTGCCGCCCGATGGGGTCCAGCATGGCGGTGGCCTCGTCCAGTACGATGCACTCCGGCTCCATGGCGATGACGCCGGCGATGGCGATCCGCTGCTTCTGACCGCCGGAGAGGAGATGGGGCGCGTGGGTCATAAAGGCCGTCATATCCACGGCGGCCAGGGCGTCATCCACCCGGCGGCGGATCTCCTCTGAGGCCACGCCTAAATTCTCCGGGGCAAAGGCCACATCCTCCTCCACCACGTTGGCGACGATCTGGTTGTCCGGATTCTGGAACACCATGCCCACCCGGCGGCGGATCTCCAGCAGACACGCCTCGTCCTGCGTATCCATGCCCTCCACGTACACCTTGCCGCCGCAGGGCAACAGGATGGCGTTCAGGCATTTGGCAAAGGTGGATTTTCCGGAACCGTTGTGCCCCAGCACCACCACAAAGCTTCCCTTTTCAATGGCCGTGTCCACGCCCCGCAGGGCCAGGACCGGCTTCTCTCCTTCCTCCGCCGGATAGGCGAATTCCAGAGCCTTTGTTTCGATCATATCCATGGATCGGTTCCCTCATTTAACTTGATATTCAATCCAACGGGGCCCGGTAAAAGCCGCCGTAGAAGTTTTCCGTGCGGAGCACGTTGATGATCGCATGGGGGTCCACCTGCAAGATCAGGTGCACGATGTCACTCTCCTCATAGCTGGAGATCACAGTGTGCAGGACGCTCATATCCTTGTGGCTGTATCCGCCCACCGCCTTCACGCAGGACATCCCGTGCCGGCACCCGCTCACATAGGCCGCCATGATCTCCTCTGCCTTTTGGGTGGTGATCTGAAGCGTCAGCCGTTCGTAGCGGTGGTGGAAGGTCTCTACCGTCTTTGTGGAGATAAACTGAAACAGGATGGAGTAGCCTGCGTACAGCCAGCCGAACAGGTAGCCAAAGATGCACAAAATACAGGCGTTAAACACGAAAACATAGGACCAGATGGATTTTCCGGTCTTATTGGAGACATACAGCGCGATAAAGTCCGTGCCGCCGGTGGAGGCGTTTCCCTTCAGGGCCAGCACGATGCTGATGCCCATAAGGAAGCCGCCGAACACCGCGCTGAGCAGAATATCGTCAAAAATCGGCGGCAGAGAGAAGTATTTCAGGAATAAGCTGGTCATGCCTACTTGCAGAAGGGAAAAAAGCGTGAATCTCGGGCTGATGCTGCGGTAGCAGAGGACCGCCACCGGCAGATTCAGCGCCACCAGTGCGAGAGAAGTGGAGATGGACCCGCCGTAAAGCGATGCTGCCCGGTCGATCAAAATAGCAACGCCTGTAAAGCCGCCGGAAAGCAGTCCGGCGGAATGGACAAAGCTTTCGATCACAAACGTCTGCAGCAGCGAAGAACACAGGACCGCAAAAAATGTGATCACATACCGCAGATGCTTATTCTTCGTTTTTAACATAGCCGCTCCTTGTTTATCTGTTTATTACTCAGAAAACCATCGTCCGGTGGCGCCGCAGGGCAGCGCCATGCCGGTAGCCGTCACCGGCAGACCCAGCTCGTCCCAGCTGACGGTGCCGCCGTACTTCTCCGCCACCAGCAGGTGCAGCAGATACCCCAGCACACTGGGGGCCAGACCTGTGGTGTAGGAGTTGATGAGCACGAACAACGGCTTGTCCGACAGAACCCCGGCGCAGAGCTTCACAAAGGGGTACAGGCTCTCTTCCAGCTTCCAGACCTCGCCGCCGGGCCCCCGGCCGTAGCTGGGCGGGTCCATGATGATCGCGTCATAGGTCTTGCCCCGGCGGATCTCCCGCTCCACGAACTTGGCGCAGTCATCCACGATCCAACGGATGGGCGCGTCGGAGAGGCCGGAGAGCCGGGCGTTGTCCTTGGCCCAGGCCACCATGCCCTTGGCCGCATCCACATGGCAGACGGCAGCGCCGGCCTTGGCACAGGCCACCGTAGCGCCGCCGGTATAGGCGAACAGATTCAGCACCCGGATGGGACGGTCAGCCTTGCGGATCTTGTCCATGACAAAATCCCAGTTCACCGCCTGCTCCGGGAACAGACCCGTATGCTTGAAGTTCATGGGCTTGACCTGGAAGGTCAGATCCTTATAATGCACCTGCCAGCTTTCCGGCAGTGCCTTTTTCTCCCAGTGTCCGCCGCCGGTCTGACTGCGGAGATACCGTGCGTTGGCCCGTTTCCACTCCGGCAGACGCCGGGGCGTTTCCCAGATGGCCTGTGGGTCAGGACGCACCAGATACTGCTTGTCCCAGCGCTCCAGCTTTTCACCGCCGCCGCAGTCCAGCAGCTCATAATCCTGCCATTGATCCGCGATCCACATAGATGGTTCCTCCTCCATGTCCCGCAAAGCACCGAGGGACATACTTTCTCATAATAAATCATTTTATTATACCTTTTTTATCTTGCCCGGTCAACCAAATTCCATCAATTTTGTCTGTCCGGTCCCCTGTGAGCAGCAAAAAAGAGAGCCGCCGAAGCGACTCTCTTCAAAATCAGATGTTTGCGCACAGGGACTTGGGTTTGGTAAGCTTGGCAGATACAGACGTCCGAACCTTCGGCAAGTCGGCAGGCGGCTCCCGCCGCTCCGACAGGCGTTCTCTTGCCACCGCCAGCATCAGCTTGATCCGATTCTCCTGATTGACCCGAGTGGCGCTGGGATCGTAGTCGATGGGGGTGATGTTGGCCTCCGGGTACAGCTCCCGGATCTTATTCACCATACCCTTGCCGCAGATGTGGTTGGGCAGGCAGCCGAAGGGCTGGGCGCAGACGATGTTCTCATACCCGGAGCGCACCAGCTCCAGCATTTCCGCCGTCAGCAGCCATCCCTCACCCATTTTGCAGCCCATGCCGATGGTGTGGCTCTGCTCCGGCAGCTTGATCAGCTCGCTAAAGGGCATGGGGGCATGGTAGCCTGCGTCCTTGAGGGTCTTGATGATGACCTTCTCCATGCCCGCGATGAGGGCCAGTGCCGCCTCCGCGGCGGTTTTCTCCACCAGAGAGCCACCGTAGAGCCGCACGGTCTCCGCCATGTTGTAGGCGCAATACTGCACGAAGCCCATCAGCCCCGGCAGGTTCACTTCGCAGTCCTGAGAGGCCAGGAACTTTTCCAGTTCGTTATTGCCTAAGGGGGAATATTTGACGTAGATCTCCCCCACTACGCCTACCTTGACCTTGGGCACCCGCTTGACGGGGATGGCAGCAAATTCCGCCGCGATCTTGGGCATAGTGGCCCGCATCTCCCGGCCGGAGTAGCCCTTGCCGTGGCGGACCTCGTCGCAGAGGACATCCAGCCACTTGTTCTGCAGCCGCTCCGCCGCGCCGGGTTCCAGTTCATAGGGCTGGGTCTGGGCCCGGAGGGTCATCAGCAGGTCGCCGTAGTAAATGGCGGCCAGGGCCTGCCGCATGAACTTCAGATCCATGGGCATGCTGCTGTCCTTCTCCAGACCGGAGAAGTTCAGGCTCAGCACGGGGATCTTACCGTAGCCCGCCTTTTCCAGCGCCTTGCGCAGCAGGAAAATGTAGTTGGAGGCCCGGCAGCCGCCGCCGGTCTGGGTGATGATAAGGGCAGTGTGGTCCAGATCATACTTGCCGGAATCCAGTGCGTCCAAAAACTGGCCGATGACCAGCAGCGCCGGATAGCAGGTGTCATTATGGACGTATTTCAGTCCCAGCTCCGCCACCCGCTCACCGCAGTTGCCCAGCAGTTCCACCTGATAGCCATGGTTCTCCATGCTGGCCGCCAGAATGCGGAACTGCACCGGTGCCATATTGGGAATAAGAATTTTATGGGTCTTTTTCATGTCCGGTGTAAACCGGGGATAGGTCTGTTCCATATCAAGTCTCCTCCTGTTCCTCCAACGCCGCAAACAGGCTCCGCAAACGAATGCGTACCGCGCCCAGATTGGTGATCTCATCGATTTTCAGCTGGGTATACAGCTTGCCGCCCTCCCGCAGAATTTCCCGGGTCTCGTCGGTGGTGATGGCGTCCACGCCGCAGCCAAAGCTCACAAGCTGCACCAGATCCATATCCGGCTGGGAGCAGCAGTACTTCGCCGCCGCGTAGAGCCGGGCGTGATACGTCCACTGGTTCAGCACCGTGGTCTTGAACGGATCTGCCAGCTGAGAAACGGAATCCTCCGTGATGACTGCCGCGCCGAATTGGGTGATGAGGGTGTCGATGCCGTGATTGACCTCCGGGTCCACATGGTAGGGGCGGCCTGCCAGAACGATGATCCGGCGCCCCTCCTTCCGGGCGGCGGCCATGATCTCCGCACCCTTCTCCCGGATCTGCTTCATGTGATGGTCATATTCGGCGTAGGCCGCCTCCACCGCCGCCTTGATCTCCCCATGGGGGATGGGGCCGAACTCCCGCTCCATCACGGCGGTGATCTTCTTTTCAAAGTCGTGGGGCCGGTGGATACCCACGTAGTCGTAAATGAACTTGGTGTTTTTCAGGCAGTCGCAGTTGCCTGCCAGCACCTCCGGGTAATAGGCCACCACCGGGCAGTTGTAGTGATTCTGGCCCAGACCCTCGTCGATGTTGTAGGTCATGCAGGGGTAGAAAATGGCATCCACTCCCAGCTTGGCCAGAAATTCAATGTGGCCGTGGGCCAGCTTCGCCGGGAAGCAGGCGGTGTCGCTGGGGATGCTCCCCTGCCCTTCCAGATACAGCTTCCGGCTGGACATGGGGCTGTGGACCACCTGGAAGCCCAGCTTCGTGAAGAAGGTGTACCAGAAGGGGTACAACTCCCAGAAGTTCAGGCACAGGGGCAGACCGATCCGGCCCCGCTTGTTCTCCCCGGGCTTGTAGCCTAAAAGCAGCTGCCGCTTATATTCATACAGATTCCAGCGATCATCGTCCTTTTTGCCGGTGATGGGCCGCTCGCAACGGTTGCCGCTGATGAGCCGCCCGCCATTGGAGAAGGTGTTGACGGTAAGCTGGCAATTGTTTCCGCACTGGCCGCAGCTGCGGCTCTCTGTTTCCCGATGGAACGCCCGCATCTCCGGCTCTGTCAGGAGTGTACTGTGGTTTCCCTTGACAGCCTTTTTCATGCCGTACAGGGCCGCGCCGTAGGCTCCCATGAGGCCCGCGATGTTGGGGCGGATCACCTCAAGGCCCATTTCCTTCTCGAAGGCCCGGAGAACGGCCTCGTTATAAAACGTGCCCCCCTGGACCACCACATGACGGCCCAGCTCCTCCGGTGAGGAGGCCCGGATCACCTTATAGATGGCGTTTTTCACCACGGAAATAGACAGTCCCGCGGAGATGTTTTCCACAGAGGCGCCGTCCTTCTGGGCCTGCTTCACACTGGAGTTCATAAACACGGTACACCGGCTGCCCAGGTCCACCGGACGGTCGGCAAAAAGGCCCAGCTTCGTGAAATCCTTCACGTCATAGCCCAGAGCCTGGGCAAAGGTCTGCAAAAAGCTGCCGCAGCCGGAAGAACAGGCTTCGTTGAGGAAAATGTCGCTGATGGCGCCGTTTTCGATCTTGAAGCACTTCATGTCCTGACCGCCGATGTCGATGATGAAGTCCACATCCGGCATAAAATGCTTGGCGGCGGTAAAGTGGGCTACGGTCTCCACCACGCCGAAGTCCGCATGGAAGGCAGCCTTGGCCAAATCCTCGCCGTAGCCGGTGGTGGTGACGGACGCCACGTTCAGCTTGGGATGGCTCTCATATAACCCCAGCAGCACGGTTTTCAGCAGGGCAATGGGGTCCCCCTGATTGGGCCGGTAGTCGGTGAACAGCAGCTCCGCGTTCTCGTCGATGACCGCCACCTTCACCGTGGTGGAGCCTGAATCGATGCCGATGTGGACGGGCTTGGCGTAGTCCGTCGGGAAGTCCGCCTGCGGCACCGCCGCCTTGGCGTGACGGGCTTTGAACGCGTCATATTCCGCCTGATTTTCAAAGAGGGGCGGCTGGGAGCGGTAGGTCTCCGACATGCCGCGCCGCTCCAACAGTTCCGCCGTTTTCAGCAGGTCCCACGATTCCTCGGCGTAAAACGCCGCGCCCAGAGCCACAAACAGCAAGCTATTCTCCGGACAAGTTCCGGTGACGCCCAAAGTCTCGTTGAAGCTCTGCCGCAGACACTTGGAAAAGGTCAGCGGCCCGCCCAGATACAGAACGTGGCCCTTGATAGGCCGTCCCTGCGCCAGACCCGCGATGGTCTGGTTCACCACCGCCTGGTAAATGCTCTTGGCAATATCGGCTGGCTTGGCCCCCTGGTTGATGAGGGGCTGGATGTCGCTCTTGGCGAACACGCCGCAGCGGGAGGCGATGGTATAGGTCTTTTCCGCCATCTGGGCCGCCTGGTCCATCTCATCCGCGCCCATTTTCAGCAACGTTGCCATCTGGTCGATGAAGGCACCGGTGCCGCCGGCGCAGGAGCCGTTCATCCGGACCTCCATACCGTTGGTCAGAAAGAGGATCTTGGCATCCTCGCCGCCCAATTCGATGATAACGTCCGTCCCCGGTGCCAGACGGTTGGCCGCCACACGGGTTGCGAACACCTCCTGCACGAAGGGAGCCTTCACACTCTCCGCCATGCCCATGCCGGCAGAGCCGGAGATGGCAAACACCGCCTCCCGGCCGCAGCGCTCCGCCACCCGCCGTAGAAGCTCTGCGGATTTCTCTACAATATGGCTGTAATGCCGCTCGTATGTATGGTATATCAAGTTGTTCCGGTCATCCAACACCACGCATTTGATGGTGGTGGAGCCTACGTCAAGTCCGACCCGCAAGGGGAGTTCCTCCTTTAGGGGCCATTCAGCCCCACATTAGCTTATTACCAATATTTTACGTTTCTCCGCCGTAATTCTCAATGTAAAAAACATGGAATTTTCGTGAATATTCCGTTAAGAAATCGGTTACGCCCTCGAACTTTCTTCATTTGACAGCCTATGTTATACTATAGAAAACATGCTTTTTCAGAAGGGAAGTTTCCGCTATGACATCTGTTTTGATGCACACCTGCTGCGCCCCCTGCTCCCTCAGCTGTATCGATCCGCTCCGGGCCGAAGGGATCGAACCGGTAGCCTTTTGGTACAACCCGAACATTCATCCATGGAAAGAATACGAAGCCCGGCGGGACTGTCTGCTGGCCTACGCCCCCACCATTGAAATGCAGGTCATTGTAGACGAGGACTACGGTCTTAGAACGTTTGTCGAGCACGTTGCAAGCGATATTGACCACCGCTGCACCTACTGTTATCAGCACCGGCTGGAGGAAACGGCCCGGTACGCGGCGGAGCACGGCTACGAGGCCTTTACCTCCACCCTGCTGGCCAGTCTCTATCAGGATCACGACGGCATCAAGGCCGCGGCGGAGAAATACGCCCGGCAGTACGGCGTGGAATTTCTCTACCGGGATTTCCGGCCCAATTTCCGGGCAGGGAATCAGCGGGCCAGAGAACTTGGCTTTTATATGCAGAAGTACTGCGGGTGTGTCTTTTCCGAACAGGACCGCTACCAGAAGCAGATCGACCGGGACAAGAAAAAATTTGCGGAGCAGGCATAAGCCCGCCCCGTTTTGTAGCAGAAAAGAGCTTTTAGATGAAAAATCAGTTGCAGGGAATCGCGCTGATCCTGTTTGCCGGTATGCTGATGCTGTATGCCCCGCTCTCTCCCTGGCTCCCCATCCTCGGCAGTCTCCCCTCCGATCTTATCAGCCTTGTGGGACTGGCTTTCGCCATCGCGGGACTGGTGCGGTGTTTCAAAAAGGAAGACTGACCGGTTTCAATTCCCATTTCCAGAGCGTTTTTATTTTGCAAACCGCTGATTTTTGCCAAAACCCCCGCCGTATGACTACGGCGGGGGTTTGCTGTTCAACTATTCAAATCAGTTCCGCAGGCTGTGGAGCGGGGCCGGGATGCGGCCGCCCCGCTGGATGAAGTCGGCGCTGGACTCCTTGTGCACCGGCATCACCGGAGCACTGCCCAGAAGGCCGCCCATTTCCACCGTGTCGCCCACGTTCTTGCCGGGGGTGGGCAGCAGGCGGACGGCGGTGGTCTTGTTGTTCACCATGCCGATGGCCGCCTCGTCCGCGATGATGGCGGAGATGGTCTCCGCCGAGGTGTCGCCGGGCACGGCGATCATATCCAGACCCACGGAGCAAACGCAGGTCATGGCCTCTAACTTATCCACGCACAAAGTACCCGCCTTGGCGGCGGCGATCATGCCCTCGTCCTCGCTGACAGGGATAAAGGCGCCGGACAGTCCGCCCACGGAGGAGGACGCCATGACGCCGCCCTTCTTCACAGCATCGTTCAGCAGGGCCAGTGCAGCGGTGGTGCCGTGGGTGCCGCAGACCTCAAGGCCCATTTCCTCCAGAATACGGGCCACGGAGTCGCCAATAGCCGGGGTAGGAGCCAGGCTCAGGTCCACGATACCGAAGGGGGTATCCAGACGGCTGCTGGCCTCCTTAGCCACCAGCTGGCCCATGCGGGTCACCTGGAACGCCGTCTTTTTCACGGTTTCCGCCACCACGTCAAGGGGCTGGCCCTTCACGGACTGCAAGGCATGGTACACCACGCCCGGACCGGAAACGCCCACGTTGATGACCCGCTCCGCCTCGCCTACGCCGTGGAAGGCGCCGGCCATGAAGGGGTTGTCCTCCACGGCGTTGCAGAACACCACCAGCTTGGCGCAGCCAAGACCGTCCCGGTCCGCCGTCCGGGCGGCGGTATCCTTGATGATGCGGCCCATGAGCTTCACGGCATCCATATTGATGCCGGCACGGGTGGAGCCAACGTTGATGCTGGAGCACACCAGCTCCGTCCGGTCCAGGGCCTCCGGAATGGAACGGATCAGCTTTTCGTCGGCAAGGGTCATCCCCTTCTGCACCAGTGCGGAATAACCGCCGATAAAGTTGACGCCGCAGGTCTTTGCCGCCCGGTCCAGGGCCAGGGCAAAGGGCACGTAGTCCTCCGTCTCGCTGGCTCCGGCCACCAGAGCCATGGGGGTCACGGAGATCCGCTTATTCACAATGGGGATCCCGAATTCATGCTGGATGTCCTCGCCGGTCTTGACCAGCTTTTCCGCGTACCGGGTGATTTTCTCGTAGATCTTGTCGCAGGCCTTCTTCGCATCGGGATCGCAGCAGCTCAGGAGGGAAATACCCATGGTGATGGTGCGGATGTCTAAGTGCTGCTGGTCAATCATGGCGATGGTAGAGAGGATCTCTTTTTGATTCAGCATCGTTCTCTCTCCTTATATTCTGTGCATGGCATCGAAAATTTCTTCCCGCTGGATGCGGATGGACAGCTCCATCCCCTCCCCCAGCTCCCGAAGCTGGGCAGCCAGTTCCTCAAAGCCCACGTTGGCATTGGCGGCATCTACCGCCATGACCATGGTGAACTTGCCGTCCAGAATGGTCTGGGAAATGTCCAGCACGTTGACGTTCATCTCCGCCAGCTTGATGCACACGGCGGCGATGATGCCCACCTTGTCCTTTCCGATCACGGTTACAATTGCGTTCATACCTATCTCCATTCCGCCGCTTGATGCGGCTTATTTAATGATTTCCAAACAGTCAAAGGGACACGGGGAACCCATACCGGCTTCCCCGTGTTCCGCTATATCACTCAGATTTCGTCAAAGAATTTGGCGTGGATGGCCCGGACTGCCCGGTCCACGTCCCCCTCGTCCAGCAGGACGGAAACCCGGATCTCAGAGGTGTTGATCATCTGGATGTTGATGCCCGCCTCATACAGCGCCTCAAACATCCGGGCGGCCATGCCGCAGTTGGTCATCAGGCCCGCACCCACGATGGAGACCTTTCCGATGTTGCCGTCCACCTCGATATGGTCAAAGCACAGAACCTCCTGATTTTCTGTCAGGATCTCCTGAGCATCCTCCAGATCCTTTTCGTGAACAGTAAAGGAAATATCCTTGCTGTCCTCCCGGCCAATGGACTGCAAAATGAGGTCCACATTGATGTTATGCTTGCTCAGCAGATCAAACACCTGAAACGCGACGCCGGGATTGTGCCGCAGCCCGATCAGCGCGATCCGCGCGATGCTGGTATCCTTCGCCACACCGGCGATGGTCGTCTTTTCCACTTTTGTGACCTCCTTCACTTTGGTTCCGGGTTTTCTCTCCAGACTGGAGAGCACTTCCAGATCCACCCGGAACTTCTTCGCCAGCTCCACGCTGCGGTTGTGGAGCACGCCGGCCCCTTGAGACGCCAGCTCCAGCATTTCATCGTAGGTGATCTCATCCAGATGCCTGGCATTTGGCACGATCCGGGGGTCCGCAGTGTAAACACCGTCCACATCCGTGTAGATCTGGCACAGTTTGGCCCGGAACGCCGCCGCCAGCGCCACCGCGCTGGTGTCGCTGCCGCCCCGGCCCAGGGTCGTAACATCCCCGGCCCGGTCCATTCCCTGAAAGCCCGTGATCAGTACGATCCTGTGCTGATCCAGCTCCGCCTGGACCCGCTCAGAATCGATCCGCTTGATCCGGGCGTCCCCGTGGACGGCGGTGGTCTGGATCCCCACCTGCCAGGCGGTCAGGGACACGCAGGGCAGGCCCATGGATTCCAGCGCCATGGCACACAAGGCTACGGAGATCTGCTCGCCTGTGGACAGCAGCATATCCATTTCCCGCTTGGAGGGATGGGAATTGATCTCCTCCGCCTTGGCAATGAGGTCATCCGTGGTGTCTCCCTGTGCGGAAAGCACCACCAGTACATCGTTGCCCTCCAAATAAGTTTCCGCAATGATACCGGCAACGTTGCGGATCCGCTGTGCGTCCCGCACACTGCTGCCGCCGAATTTCTGTACGATCAAGCTCATGGTTGTTCCCTCTTTGCTTCAGATTGCCGCCAGTCCATTGAAATCTTACCGACCGGCAGCAGGGTCCACTCCATCATACGCGGGAAGCCGGGATTGGGGAATCAATCCAGCACCCGCATCTTTGCCAGCGTGGGCAGGTAAGCCGCCAGCCGCTCCGCATCCGTGCCGGTGATGGGCGGCGTGATAAAGGCGGTCTCCGTGCCCTGTTCCAGCACCTTTGCGCTATGTAAGGCCTCCGGAAGGGTATCCGTTCCCACCCGGAAATACCAGCGGTTCTTCAGCGTCAGCGGAGAGGCAAAGCCGCCGGTATCGGCGCTCCAGCCGATCTCCGGCCGGTGGCGCTCCTCCTGCAGACACTCGATCACATCCGCTACACAGGCAGAGGCGGTGGGCAGCTCGCCCGCACCCTTGCCGTAAAACATGACCTCACCGGTAGCGTTGCCCCGGACCACCACCGCGTTGAACACATCGTTCACATCGGACATGGGGTTCTCCTCCGAGATCAGGTGGGGCGCCACATACGCAGTGCGGCGGCCGCCCTCCAGCCGCAGGCAGCGGCCCAGCAGCTTGATGCGGTAGCCGTGGCGTCCGGCGATCTCCACATCCTTCAGATCAATGCCGGTGATGCCCTCCATGGGTACCTGCGCCGGGTCCACCTGATGTCCAAAGGCCAGATCCGCCAGAATACAAATTTTGCGGCCGGCGTCGATGCCCTCCACATCCGCCGTGGGGTCCGCCTCCGCGTAGCCCTTCTCCTGCGCCAGCTTCAAAACCTCGGCAAATGACGCGCCCTCCTTCACCATCTTTGTGAGGATAAAGTTAGTGGTGCCGTTCAGGATGCCGTAGATCTCATCCACGCGGTTGGCCGCCATGCACTGGGTCAGGGGGTGCAGCACAGGGATGCCGCCGCCCACGCTGGCCTCGAACAAGTAATTCACATGGTTTTTCCGGGCCAGATCCAGCAGCTCGCAGCCATGCTCCGCCACAAGCTGCTTGTTGGCTGTGACCACGTGCTTGCCCGCCATGAGACACCGGCGGGTGTACTCATAGGCGGCCTCCACGCCGCCGATGGTCTCCACCACCACCCGGATCTCGCCGTCATGTTCGATCTCCCGGAAATTCTCGGTCATCAAGTGCTGATACGGGTCGGCCCGCAGCTTCCGGACCAGCGCCGTTTTCACGGACAGCGGCTGGCCCAGCTTGTGCTGGATGGGGGCTGTGTTGGCCTCTACTACCTTCACAACACCGGTCCCCACTGTACCCAACCCCAGAATTGCGATCTTGATCATCGTTGCTCCTCCCTTATCCGGCCAGGATCTCGAATTTGATAACGTTGTCCAATGCGGAAATGTCGGTGATCAGCTGTTCCAGAGACTTCTCCATGGCGGAGGTCTCAGCGGAAATGGTCACGGCCGCGCAGCCGTTTGTGGGAATGCTCTGGTTGATGGTCAGGATGTTGGCGCCGGAGGCGGCAAACACGCCCAGAACGCTGGAAAGCGTGCCGGACACATCCTTCAGCAGGGTGTAAAACGTAATGATATGCTCCGACTTCATATCGTTGAAGGGCTGCACCGCGTCCTTGTACTTATAGAAGGCGCTGCGGCTGATGCCGGCCATTTTTGTGGCTGCGCCCACCGTGTCCGCCTCGCCGGTCTGCATCATCCGCTTGGCCTCCGCCACCCGGATAAAGATCTCCGGCAGGGCCTCCGCCGCCACCAGATAATACTTGATTTTTCTCGCCATATCGTCCACCTCATACGGTCATTTGTCTTTGAGTAGTTCTATTCTATCAGCTTTCCCAACAGCTTGCAACCGAAAACGGCAAAGATACCCTTGTGGGATTTGGAAAAATTTCGTTAAATTGTCCGCCGTTTACGGTCAAATTGTTGAAAAAGGTCATATATGAAAAGACAGGAGCGGTTTTCCCTCCTGCCTTTTCCATATTTTCTCGCCGTCAGACTCTTTTGAAACAGCTTTTACTCCGCTTCGTAAACAGCTTTCATACCTTTATATGTCTCATAGCAGTCCAGCTTGGAGACCACCTCAAAGGGAGCGTGCATGGCCAGCACCGGCACGCCGGCGTCCAGCGTCGTGATGTTGCGGTTGGCCATATACATGGCCACGGTGCCTCCGCCGCCGGCGTCCACCTTGCCCAGCTCCGCGATCTGCCAGATGACCTTGGCCCGGTCAAAGATACCCCGGACATAGCCCACCGTCTCGGCGCTGGCATCACTGGCGCCGGACTTGCCACGGGCGCCGGTGTACTTGCACAGACCAATGCCGTAGTTCAGATAGGCGGCGTTCTTCTTTTCAAACACCTCGCCGAAGTTGGGATCGTAGGCCGCCGTCACGTCGGCACTGAGGCAGAAGGAATTCTCCAGACACACCCGCAGGGCCGCGCCCTGAGCCTCGCACAGATCCTCCATGAAGGTGTCAAAGGCAGCGGACTGCATACCGGTCACACCGTCGGAGCCGATCTCCTCCTTGTCCGCCAGCACGCAGACGGCGGTTTTGGCAGGCGTCTTGTCCAGATCCAGCAATGCCTTCAAGGCGGCGTAGCCGCAGACGCGGTCGTCATGGCCGTAGGAGCCGATCATGGAGCGGTCCAGGCCGATCTCCGTGGCCTTCACAGCCGGCACCGCTTCCAGTTCAGCGGAGGTGAAATCATCCTCCGTGATGCCGTACTTCTCGTTCAAAAGCTGCATCACAGCCAGCTTCACCCGGTCGGAGCCTTCATCGTCTCCGATGGGCTTGCTGCCCAGCAGCAGATTCAGCTGCTCGCCCACGATGCCCTCGGCCAGCGGCTTCTTGCTCTGCTCCTGACCCAGATGGGGCAGCAGGTCCGTGATGACCAGCTTGGGATCGCCTTCATCGCCGCCGATGTTCACTGTGACAGTGGTGCCATCCGTCAGCGCCACCACGCCGTGAAGCTCCATCGGGATGGTCACCCACTGATATTTGCGGATGCCGCCGTAGTAGTGGGTCTTGAAATAGGCCAGTTCATTGTCCTCATACAGAGGGTTAGGCTTCAGATCCAGCCGGGGAGAGTCGATGTGGGCGGCGGCGATCTGGGCCCCCTCGCTCATGGGCTTACTGCCGATATGGGCCAGCAGCACGCTCTTCCCGCGATTGCAGACATACACCTTGTCTCCGGCCTTCAAGGCCTGTCCCCGGACCAAGGGCTTGTATCCGGCCTGCTCTGCGAGGCGGACTGTCTCCGCCGCGCAGAGACGCTCGGTCTTGCCTGCGTCCAGAAACGTCATATATTCCTTGCAGTAGGCTTCCATCTGCTCCAGCTCCGCCGCGTCCACACGGTCAAAGCCGTTTTTACGGCTGCTCAGCAGCTTTTCCTTCAATGCTTTGTTGCTATCAGACATAGTATCCTCCTTCGAGACTGTCGATAAAGTGGTAAATTCTCCGCGACGGTAAGGTAGGGCAGCCGTCAGCGGTTCCTGCCCGCCGTTTACCGGCTGGCTTCATTCTTTTCCTCCCGGAGCTCTCCGATGAGACGACGGAAGAAATCTCTGGCGATCTCCCGGAAATCCTCCGGCGTCTCAGCGGTGTTGCTGAGCTCATAGTCGCACTTACCGCGGTAGAATTCGTCAGATTTCTGGGCAGAGATCCGCATACGGGCATAGCGCTCATCAATGCCGTCCCGGGCCATGATCCGCCGCACCCGCAGCTCCGCCGGGGCCGTGACAGCCACGGTCCGGTCGCACAGGGCCTCCGCACCGCTTTCGATCAGGTTGATGGCGTCCACCGCCACCAGTTCGCCGGCCTGACAGCGGCGCTGTACCTCCGGCACGATGAACCGATAAATGACCTCATTGAGCTGCGCCATCCGTTCCTTGTTCTCAAAGACCAGCTCACCCAGCTTCTTGCGGTTCAGCGTACCGTCGGAATTAAACACGCCGTGGAATTTCACCTCGATGGCATGGCGCAGCTCTGCGCTGTCCCGGAGCATCTCATGGTACACCTCGTCGCAGTCGATGACCCGGCCGCCCAGATCCCGGATGGCCTCCAGCGCGCTGGTCTTGCCGGAACCGGTACCGCCGGTGATGCCGATGACCACCCGCTTCTGTCCCGCGGCGATGGTCTTGAAGCCCGCCGCCTTCTTCAACCGGTTGCTGATAGCAAGGCCAAGGCCCTGACTGTCCGGGCACTGGGCATAGATCTGAGCCGCGTCCTTGCTGTCAAAGGCCCGCAGAGCGTCAAACACCCGCTGGGCCTGGATCCGCTTATCCTGACTGGGTCCCAGACATTCCACTTCCTGTTCCTTGAACAGCTCCGCGAACTCATCAAAGCAGATGACACCGTCACCGGGCTTCACCATCTGCAAAATGGTCTGAGCGGAAGCCTCCGCCGGGCCGGTGACAACGGTCACCGGAGCCTTGGGGGCATAATGGCGATACTTCATACCGGGAGCCTTGGGCTGCTCTCCGTCCTTCAGCCGCTCTGTTACGGCCTTATCCACCGCCACGGGGCCGGCGACCTCTTCCAATGCCTCCAAAGGCAGTCCGCCGGGTCTCAGCAGACGGGGCGGTGTGCAGGTCAGATCCAAAATGGTAGACTCCACGCCCACCTGACAGGGGCCGCCGTCCACCACGGCGTCGATCTTGCCCTCCATGTCCTCCATCACGTCCGCCGCGGTGGTGCAGCTGGGACGGCCGGAGGTATTGGCGCTGGGCGCGGCCACGGGAACGCCTGCCTCCCGGATGATGGACAGCGTTACCTGATGGTCCGGGCACCGGACACCCACGGTGTCCAGTCCCGCCGTGGTGGCATCCGGCACGATGGGCTTCCGCTTCAGGATCATGGTCAGAGGACCGGGCCAGAATTTCCGGGCCAGCGTATACGCCAGCGGCGGCACGTCCTCACAGTACCGGGGCAGCCATTGCGGTCCCGGAATATGGATGATGAGAGGGTTGTCCTGCGGACGGCCCTTGGCCTCAAAGATCTTGTTGACAGCCTCTGCGTCCAATGCGTTGGCACCCAAGCCGTAGACCGTTTCCGTGGGAATTCCCACCAGTCCCCCCTGCCGCAGGATGTCTGCCGCTGCGGAGATCTGATCCTCGATGATCTTTTGCTGACCCTTGGTGTCCCGCAGGTCAAAATATCGTGTATGCATCATTTCTCGCCTCGAATTATCTTATATTCAACGCCGCCGGGCGTTTGCTCTCAAAATATGCTCACTCTGCTTCCTGTCCCTGTTTCAGCTTCTCTGCCTGATCCGCCGTCACCAGCGCGTCGATCAGCTCGTCCAGCGCGCCGTCCATGATGGCGTCGATCTTATAAAGCGTCAGGCCGATGCGGTGGTCTGTCACCCGTCCCTGTGGGAAATTATAGGTGCGGATCCGCTGAGAGCGGTCCCCGCTGCCCACCTGACTGCGGCGCTCCGCGTCATAGGCGCTCTCCCGCTTTTCCCGCTCCGCCTCGTACAATCTGGAGGCCAGCAGGCGCATGGCCTTCTCCCGGTTCTGAAACTGGCTGCGCTCCTCCTGACACTCGGCGATCATGCCGGTGGGCTTATGGATCAGCCGCACGGCGGAGGAGGTCTTGTTCACGTGCTGTCCGCCGGCGCCGCTGGCCCGGTAGACCTGCATTTCAATATCGGCGGGGTTCAGTTCCACATCCACCGGCTCCATCTCCGGCAGCACCGCCACCGTGGCGGCGCTGGTGTGGATACGGCCGCCGGACTCCGTCTCCGGCACCCGCTGGACCCGGTGGACGCCGGATTCAAACTTCAGCCGGGACCAGGCCCCGTCCCCTTCAATAACGGCGGAGCAGTCCTTCACGCCGCCAAGCTCCGTTTCGTTGATGCTGGCGATCTCCAGCTTCCAACCGCGGCTCTCGGCGTACATGGTATACATCCGCAGAAGGGAATGGGCAAACAGGGCGCTTTCCTCGCCGCCCACGCCGCCCCGGATCTCCAGGATCACGTTTCGGCTGTCATTAGGATCTCTTGGCAGCAGGAGGATCGTCAGTTTTTCCTTCAGCTGTCCCAGTTCTTCCTTGGCTTCCGCCAGTTCGTCCTGAGCCATTTCCTTCATTTCCGGGTCATGGAGCAGCTCCTCCGCCTCCCGGCGGCGGCTGTCCGCCGTCTGATAAGCCCGGTAGGTCTCCACCACCGGCAGCAGCTCCTTCAATTCCCGGTTCACCTGACGCAGTTTCTCTGCGTCGCCATACACCCGGGGATCGCCCAACTGGGATTCCAGATCCTCATACCGGAGGTCCAGATCCTTTAATTTATCCAGCATAGCTGTGCTCCTTTCTCAAATGTTGAAATTTGAAAAGGAGTGTCGCTATTCCTCCTCCGCCAGCAGTTCCCGGATCTGCCGGAGAAATTCCTCCTGCCAGAAGGTGTGGCCCACATGGCCCACCCGCAGGGATGTGGCCGCCTGATGGGGCTTTCCCGTATACTGATCCATCTGCCGGTAAATATCCTCGCTCTTGTGCTCGCTGCCGCGGGTCAGCACATAGGCCACCCGCTTCATCTCTCCGCCGTGGTTTTTGAGGAAACTGCGGATCACGCTGCTGCACCGCCCGGCCCACACCGGGGTGCCGACGATGACCAGCCGGTAATTTTCCAGCTTCCGTTCCGTTTCAAAGGGCAGAACGTCAGGGCAGTCCTTCCGCATGGCGTCCATGCCGCTGCGGAGCCAACCCCGCAGACCGCTCCGCTCCACGCCATCGGTCAATGCCAACAGCTCCGCGTCCATTTCTTTGGCGATGGTCTCCATCACCCGTTTGGTATTCCCCGTTCGGGAATAGTAAATGCAGAGTACATCCCGCATGTTTTCACCTCTGTTTCTTATGCCTCGCCTGCCGCTTCGCTGAGTTCCTCCCAGCGGAGGTACAGGGCATCCAGTTCCGCCTGGGCAGCGTCCTTATCCGCCACCAGCGCATTGAGCTTTTCATAGTCGCAGGCGTTGGCCTCCATTTCGGCGTCCAGCGCCCCGATCCGCTCCTCCGCCTTGGCGATCTCCCGCTCGCAGATGGTCAGCTGCCGCCGGGCCGCCTGCTGCGCCCGGTCGCCCCGGACCGGTTTTTCTGTAACCGTCTTTTCCTTTACAGGCTTTGGTGCTTCTGCTTTTTCCGCTTCCTCCTGCGCCTTCACCTGCCGGTACTGAGCAAAGCCCATGGGATAGTCGGTAATGGTGCCATTGGCCACCTCCCAGATCCGGGTGGCGAAGCGGTTGATGAAGTACCGGTCATGGCTGACGAACAGCAGCGTGCCGTCATAGGCCTCCACCGCTTCCTCGATCCACTCTCTGGAAGCAATGTCCAGATGGTTGGTAGGCTCGTCCAGGATCAGGAAGTTGATCTCGTCGTCCATCAGCATGCACAGCCGCAGGCGGCTCTGCTCGCCGCCGGACAGGACGGACACCGGCTTGAGGACGTCCTCACCCCGGAAGTCATAAGCCGCCAGCCGGTTCCGGGCGGACTGAGCGGAGATGCCCCGCTTGGCCGCCATCATGTTCTCCACCAGATTCCAGTCCGGGTGGTCAAAGTGGATGATCTGAGGCAGATAGGCCAGCTTCACCTGCGGCCCCAACCGGATGCGGCCGCTGTCCGGATACACCTCATCCACGATCATTTTGATCAGGGTGGATTTGCCGGTGCCGTTATCGCCGATGAGGGCGATGCGCTCGCCCCCCTCCACCTTCAGGGAGATTCCCTCGAAAAGCGGCTTCTCGCCGTAGGCCTTGCTCAGGTTCCGGATTCCCAGCACCTCGTCCCCGTGGAACTCTGCAGCGGTAAACCGGGCGTCCATCTTCCGGGCCTTGGTGGGCTTGGCCGTGGTGCGCATCCGCTCAATGCGGCGCTCCATGGAAATGGCGCGGCGATAGGTCTTGTCCATGCCCTGGAAGGCCCACATCCGCAACTGCTCCGCAGACTTTTCCAGTTGGGCGATCTTGGCCTGCTCCTTTTCGTACTGCTTCATCCTCTCCTGATAGCGGCGTTCTTTTTCCACCGCGTAGAAGCTGTAATTGCCGGAGTAAAACTCCGCTTTACCGTTTTCGATCTCAATGACCCGGTTCACGGAGCGGTCCAAAAAGTAGCGGTCATGGGAGATGGCCACCACGGTACCCCGGAATTTCTGGATATAGGCCTCCAGCCACTCCGTAGCGTGAAGGTCCAAATGGTTGGTAGGCTCATCCAGCAGCAGAATGTCCGTATCCTCCAGAATCAGGCGGCCCAGGTTCACCCGGGTCTTTTCTCCGCCGGAAAGCTGGTCGAACAGCCGGCCCCGCATATCGTCGGAAATAGACAGGCCGTTGGCCACCTTGCTGATGGCCACATCCGTATCGTATCCGCCGAACACCTCAAACCGCTCGGAAAGACTGCCATAGCGCTTCAAAATGGCCGGGTCCGTCTCCCCCGCCGCCATGCGGCCCGCCAGCTCCTCCATTTCAGCGGTCAGGGCGTGGAGTCGCCCGAAGGCAGAGCGCAGCACATCGTCCACGGTGTACCCCTCCGGGTACACCGGGATCTGAGAGATCAGACCCATGCGGTGACCCGGCGAAATGGTGACGGTGCCCTCGTCGCAGTCCAGTTCTCCTATCAATATTTTGAACAGCGTGGACTTGCCGGCGCCATTTTTGCCCAGCAGACCTACCCGCTGCCCCTGATCAATCTGAAAGGTGACGCCATCCAGAACATTATGGCCCACCTCAAAGGATTTTACAAGGTTGTTGACCTGAATCTCAATCATAATACTTCCGCAAGTCCTCCGTCAGCCGCTCAAAGCGCATGGAGTGTGACGCCTTGATGAGCATACTGGTGTTGGGCCGCAGCTGCTCCCGCACCGTGGGGAGCGCCTCCTCCTTCGTGGCGAAATGCACCACGTCTCCGCCGCTCATGGCGGCGCCGTCTGCGATCCGTGCAGCCTTGGAGCCAATGGCGATCACAAAGTCAATGCCCAGCATGGCCGCCAGAGCGCCGGCGTTGAAGTGGGCCTGATCCGTCAGATCTCCCAGCTCGCCCATGTCGCCCAGCACCGCCACCCGGCGTTCACAGTCCGTGCGGCCCAGGACCTCCAGTGCCGCCGTAACGGACTGGGGATTGGCGTTGTAGCAATCATCCAGCAGCACCCGCCCCCCAGGCAGGCGGATGACCCGCATTCGGGAGCCGGTAGGCTCATAGGCTGCCACGCCCCGGACGATCTCCTCCCGGCTGAGGCCCAGTTCCTCCCCCACGGCCACCGCCATGGATGCGGAATAGGCCATGTGCTCGCCGGGAGCCGGGATGGTCAGGGCATAGGTGTCACGGGCTGTTGTCACCGTGCAGGTGATGCCGTCCACGCCGTGATCCACAATGTCGCTAATCCGGGTTTCGCAGTGCTCATTCTGGCCGCAGCGGACGATCCGCTGGGGCAGCGTCACCGTATCCAGTAGTGCGTCATCGCCGTTGAGGATAGCCACGCCGTCTGCCTTCAGATGTTCAAAAATCTCGCATTTGGCCTTTAAAATGCCCTCCCGGCTGCCCAGATATTCGATATGGGCGTCGCCGATGTTGGAGATCACGGCAATGTCCGGCCGCACCATGGCTCCCAGATATTCGATCTCGCCGAAGTGGTTCATGCCGGTCTCGATCACCGCCGCCTCATGCTCCGGAGCAAGACCCAGCAGCGTCAGGGGCGTGCCGATGTCATTATTGAAATTTTCCGGCGTCTTGAGGACGTTCAGCTTGGCCCCCAGCACGGCGGCGATCATCTCCTTGGTGGTTGTCTTGCCCACGCTGCCGGTGATCTGCACAAAGGGGATCTCAAACCGGTCCCGGTAGGCGGAGGCCAGATCCCGCAGAGCCAGTCGGGTATCCGCTACCTTGATGTAAAACTTATCCTCCCGGATATTCTGGGGCAGCTTGGCGCACAGGCAGCCAGCGGCGCCGGCGTCCAGCGCCGCGTCGATGAACTGGTGGCCGTCGAACTTCTCCCCCACCCAGGGCAGAAACAGGCTGCCGGGAACGATCCTCCGGCTGTCCGTGGAAACGGCGCTCACCACCGGGACCTGGTCGCTGGGATTCCACCAGACCCCCTTGACCGCAGATGCGATCTCTGTTACCGTCATTGGCTGCATACGTTATCTCCTCTTGATTTTTAAGGACTGCCGCACGATCTCCTCGCACAGGTCATCATAGCTGATGCCCACGGCGGCGGCCTCCTTGGGCACGAAGCTGGTGGGGGTCATTCCCGGCAGAGAGTTGGCCTCCAGGCACCAGAGCTGCCCGTTTTCGTCCAGGATCATATCCGTCCGGGAATAGACGGCCAGCCCCAGGGCCTTATGGACCCGCAAAGCCATCTCACCCACGGCCTTCGCCTGTTCCTCCGTCAGCTCCGCCGGGCAGATCTCCTTGGCGCCGCCGGCCTGATACTTGGCCTCATAGTCAAAGTTCTCCACGCTGGGGAAGGTCTCCACCGGGGGCAGATACCGCTCGCCCAGCACGGCGTCCGTCAGCTCCCGGCCGTAGATCCGCTGCTCCACCAGCACCTCATGGCAGAAGCTGCGGACCTGCCGCAGGGCATCCGCCAGCTCTGCCCGATCCTTGGGCAGATAAACGCCCAGAGAAGACCCGCCAGTGGGAGCCTTCACCACGCAGGGCATGGGCAGCGTCTCCGCCAGTTGGGGGATCTCCGCCTCGGTATAGGTCAATTTCTGCCACTTGGGATTGGGGATGCCGTTGGCATCCATCATCTCCTTGGCGGCGATCTTATCCATGGCGATGGCGGAGCCTAAGTAGCCCGCACCGGTATAGGGGACGCCCAGCAGGTCCAGCGTTGCCTGGATGCGGCCGTCCTCGCCGTCCTGACCGTGAAGGCCCAGGAACACGATGTCCGCCAGCCGGCAGATATCCAGCACATGAGGGCCGATGCGGCTGGGACTCTGGTCCGGACGGCTGCGGCGGACCGCGTCCAGATCCGGGGCCTGCACCTCGATCTTCACATCCGGGCACAGGCCGTCCGGCGCGTCAAACAGCGTGTTCAGATCAGCGGGCGGATTTTCCAGTCCCATAAACATATCCACCAGAATGGCCTGATGGCCCTTGCGGCGCAGCGCCTGGCACACGCCGGTGCCGGACACCAGAGAGACGGTTCGCTCGGTGGAGATGCCGCCGGCTAAAACAACGATTTTCATGGAAAATCAGAACCTTTCTATTTTTATGGCAGTTTGCGATGGACATAACGATACTATTTTAGTCTATTGTAATTATAGTAGTTTAGCACAAACCCCCGCTGAATACAATATGAACTTTTCCCCCGGTTCTGTTCAGACGCAAGCAGCCTGCCCGAATGGGCAGGCTGCTTGCGTCAGCGTGTCGAAAAAGTCTTTTCTCCCCGCTGAGCAAGTTTTCAGAACTTCATAAAAGTTCTGAAAACTTAGGATTTTAATGGCGCAGGACACCCTTCTTGGGTTTCCCGCGCACACCCTTCCTTACCGTCGCGGAAAATTTATCACTTTATCGACAGCCTCACGCAAGCAGCCTGCCCGAACGGGCAGGCTGCTTGCGTCGTTTTGTGGGTGCGTTCGCCCTTGCGGGGTCAGGACTTTTTCAGCAGGCCCAGCAGGCCGGTATCCTTCTCCCCTCTCAGCAGGGTTCCCGCCGCTGAGAGCATCCGGGCCGCGTCGGCACGGGTCACTGCCGTTTCCAGACGGTCACTTCCGAAACTGCCCACGCTGAGGACATTCAGTGCTTCCATGTTCCCCACAGCCTGCGCCGCCCAAGAGGGCACCGCCTCCCGGTCCGCAAACCATACCTCCAATTCCACATCCCCCAGATCCAGCACCCGGTTCAGCACCGTGGCGGCTTCGCTGAAGGAGATGGGGTCCTCGCAGGAGAATACCGCCCCGTTCTCCGTGGGCTTTCCACGCAGGATGCCCTCCGCCACGCCGGCGGCGGCATAGCTTTTCGCCCAAGTGGGGATGGCGTCATCATCCCGGAAGCCGGTCATGGTGACGTCCGTCACCTCCGCGCCGGCGGTCTCCAGCACCATGGCCAGAAATTCTCCACGGCTGACGGTCCGGTCCGGCTCGAAATACCACTTATCTCCGATCTTTGCCCCGGTGAACACGCCCCGCTCCGCTAAATCCTGCGCGGCGGTGGCGGTGGCCTCGCCGGTGTCCGCGTAGGTAACGCCGGAGCGGGTCTTTTCGATGGTCACGGTCACGGTGGCGGGCAGGGACACGGCCCCGGCGCTGTTGGCGGCGGAATAGGTGAAGCTGTCCCCTCCGGCGGCGTTCTCCTTGGGCGTGTAGGTGAAATTGGCGCCCTCCACCGTCACGGTCCCCTTCTTGGGCTGGGTGACGATGGCAAAGGTCAGCTCCCCGCCGTCAGGGTCCGCAGCCTCCAACTGCCCCAGATAGGGGATGCCCCGGTAGGTGCGGATCTCCAGGTCCCGGGCCGTGGGGCCGTTTTCAGGAGAGACTGTCTCCGGCTTGCTCTTTCCGAGGCCGAATAACGCCTGCGCGCTGCCTGCCAGCAGCAGCGATGCCATCAGGACCAAGGCCATGCCGCGTTTCATGCGGATATTCATGATAAAAACCTCCTGTCAGTTCGGATATACCGTATTGATACAGAGGTAGTGTTGTCGAAGAACCGGAAAAATATGTGAACGGGCCCGATGGAAAAAACCGGAGCGCCGCGCGCCCCGGGTTTCAGTCAATATACCGCGTTGGAACCTAAAGGCCGTCCCGGACGGCGGCGGACCACCGTCCGCTTCTTGATGCCGGAAACGAAGCCCATAGCCGTAAACAGCGTCACCACCGACGAGCCGCCGTAGCTGAAAAACGGCAGTGTCAGGCCGATCACCGGCATGATGAACAGGCACATGCCGATGTTGATGATCATTTGAAACATCACCATGGAGGCGATGCCCACGCAGACGTAGGTGTGGAACGGCTGGGCAGCCCGGCGTCCCACCACCAGTACCCGGATGATGATGGCCACCAGCAGCAAGATCGCCAGTGTTGCCCCCACAAACCCCAGTTCCTCACCGATGACGGCGAAAATCAGGTCCGTGTGCCGGGCCGGAACGGAGCCGACCCCCGCCTGAGACTGTGTTCCATGGAGATACCCCTGTCCCCAGAAGCCTCCGCCGCCGATGGTCAGCAGGCTTCGGGTCTGCTGCCAGCCTGTATGCTGGACATCGTAGCTATGGTCAAACAGAACGATGAAGCGGTTGAGCATATACTTTTTGGAATCCGGTACCAGATCAAAGGCTATGATGCCCCCGATGACGGCCCCCGATGCGCCGAAAAGCAGTGCGAACCACCGCAGGGCAAAGCCCGCCACGAAGGACATCACCACGAAGATCAGCAGGAACATCAGCGCGTTGCCCATATCGCCGGAAATAACAAAGTACAGTCCCGCTATCCCCAGCGTATGACCGCCCACATAGAAGGCGGCGGAAAAGGACCTCAGATCCCGTTTTTCCTCCCGGAGCCATTGGAGCTGCCAGGCCAGCAGGATGATGAAGGTGATCTTCACCACCTCCGCCGGGCCGATGCTCACCGGCAGAAAGGGGAATTTCAGCCATGCGGTATTGCCGGTATCGTCGCTGACGCCGAAGGGCGTTTTCAGCAGCAGGATAAACAGCACATCGAACGCCGCAATCCACTTCCATCGCTTGATGAGCATTTCCAGGTCGATCATGGAAATGCCGAAATACACCACGATGCCGATGAGCAGCGCCGCCGTCTGTACGATGATCTTCCGGTTATCGTTGTTGTACCGGGTGGCGCTGTAAATCATGGCGATGCCGAACACCGACGCGGCGCAGCAAAGCCCCAGCAGGATCAGGTCCGCCTGCTGGATGATCTCCAATATGGTCTCTTTCAGTCGCTTGAACATAGCTGCCTCTTGCTTTCATACGGAAAAAAATTGCTTACATAGTGAGACTGTCAATAAAGTGGTAAATCCTCCGCAACGGTAAGGTAGGGCAGCCGTTAGCGGCTGTGCCGCTTTACGGATGCTGCATACCCCTTGCGGGTGAAGGGTGTGCGCGGGAAACCCAAGAAGGGTGTCTCGTGCCATTAAAATTCTAAGTTTTCAGAACTTTTATAAAGTTCTGGAAACTTGCTCAGCGGGGCGAAAAAACTTTTTCGACACGCTGATAGTATACCACACAAAAAGGGACCTGTAAACTTGTTGAATTTTGTTTTTACATTTTCTGTCGGACGTGCTATAATGTGATGGATTACGTGCAGCAAGGGAGGGTGTCCATGGAATTTCACAGTCATAACGAAGCGGAGACGGAAGCCATCGGCGCCCGTCTGGCCGCCGTGCTGAACCCCGGCGCGGTGGTGGCGTATTTGGGGGATCTGGGTATGGGCAAGACTGCCTTCACCCGGGGACTTGCCGCGGGGCTTGGCTACAAGGGCCGGGTCACCAGCCCCACCTTTGCCATTGTGAATGAGTACGAGGGCGGCCGGCTGCCTCTGTTCCACTTTGATATGTACCGTCTGAACAGCGCCGATGACCTGTTCGACATCGGCTGGGAGGATTATCTCTCCCGCGGCGGCGTCTGCGCCGTGGAGTGGAGCGAAAACGTGATGGACGCTCTGCCGGAGGACACCGTCTGGGTCCGCATCGCCCGGGAGGGAGACACCGGCCGCAGCATTACCATAGAAGGAGTGGAGCTTCCATGAAAATTTTAGCCCTGGAGACCTCCGCCAAGGCGGTATCCGCCGCCGTATCCGAAAACGGACGCATTTTGGCCGCAGGGTATCAGGACACCGGGCTGACTCACAGCCGCACCTTGATGCCCATCGTGGAGCACATCCTGAAAAATACGGACTTGAAGCTGTCCGATATGGACGCCATTGCCGTGGCTGTCGGCCCCGGCTCCTTTACAGGCATCCGCATCGGCGTTTCCGCCGCCAAGGGCCTTGCCTTTTCTGTGGACAAGCCCGCCGTGGGCGTGTCCACGCTGGCCGCTATGGCCCGGAACGCGGCCTTTGCCGACGGGCTGATCGTCTGCGCCATGGACGCCCGCCGCAGTCAGGTCTATAACGCCAACTTCGCTGCGGAAAACGGCGTCCTCACCCGGCTGACCCCGGATCGGGCCGTCTCTCTTGACGAGCTGGCGGAGGAGATCCGAAACGATCCCCGGCCCATCACCTTAGTGGGTGACGGCGCGCATCTGGCATACGCCCGCTTTACGGAGCAAGGCATCCCCTGCCGTATGGCTCCCCCCCACCTCATCATGCAGAACGCCACGTCCGTGGCGCTGGAGGCAGAGGCGTTAGCCGCACAGGGCAAGCTGGCCTCCGCTCAGGAATTGGAGGCTTTCTACCTCCGGCCGCCGCAGGCGGACCCCCTGAAAAAGAAACCGACGCCGATTCAATAACGTCTTCAATTTTTTGATATAGAGGAGAACAGAATTATGGGTAAAGTAGTCATTATGGATCATCCCCTGGTGGCCCACAAGCTGACCATCATGCGGGACAAGAACACCAGCGTCAAGGATTTCCGGGAACTGGTCAGCGAGATCGGTATGCTCATCACCTATGAGGCCACCCGCGATCTGCCCATGACCACCAAGCACATTGAGACCCCCATCTGCGAGATGGACGCCCCCACTCTGGCCGGCCGCAAGTTCGTAGTTGTCCCCATCCTCCGGGCCGGTCTGGGTCTGGTGGACGGCGTGCTGCGGATGGTTCCCGCCGCCCGTGTGGGCCATATCGGTATGTACCGGGACGAGGAGACTCTGGAGCCCCATCCCTATTTCTGCAAAATGCCCAAGGACGTTGCCGAGCGCGACGTGCTGATCGTGGACCCCATGCTGGCTACTGGCGGTTCTGCCGCAGAGGCCATCGGCGAAATGAAGAAGCGGGGCTGCAAGCACATCAAGCTCATGGTCCTCGTGGCCGCTCCCGAGGGCATCAAGTTCCTGCAGGAGAAGCACCCCGACGTGGATATCTATGCCGGCGCTCTGGACGATCACCTGAATGAGAAGGGCTACATCGTCCCCGGTCTGGGCGATGCCGGCGACCGGATCTTCGGCACCAAGTAAATCTGTTCTTTTCAAGATCAAGACAGTCTCAAGCGGGAGCCGATGGCTCCCGCTTTTTTCCATTTTTTATTTGCTCTATCCAACTTTCTGTCTCTAGGCCGCAGATTTTTCTTGCATTTTTCCCCGCTGTCCTTTACAATAGGGTTACAAGTACATAACTGCAAAGCAAGACAGCTGCAACGGAGTGCCATGCGCACGGGCTGACACCTGTCTCCTTTGCGCGGCAGGTGTTCCGGGAGACCGGGGCGCCTTTTTCTTTTATCCTTTTTCGCAAATCATTTTCAAATTTCCAATATTTTCTCAAGGGGGGACGTATTATGACACTTGTTACCAACGGACGGCTCATCACCCGCGATCCGGAGGGTCAGGGCTACTACGAACACGGCGCGGTGGCCTACGAGGGCACGAAGATCGTGGAGATCGGCGAGGAAGCCGCTCTGAGAGCCAAATACCCGCAGGCGGAGATCATCGACGCCAAGGGCGGCGTGATTATGCCCGCCCTCATCAACGCCCACACCCACATCTACTCCGCTTTGGCACGGGGCCTTTCCATCGTGGGCAACAACCCCACCAACTTCTATGAGGTGCTGGACGGAACGTGGTGGGCCATCGACCGCCATCTGATGATGGACGGCACCCGGGCCAGCGCCACCGCCCTCTACATCGACTCCATCAAGCAGGGCGTCACCACCATCTTCGACCACCACGCCAGCTACGGTGAGATCCCCGGCACCCTCCACACCATTGCGGAGGAAAGCAAGCGCCTGGGGCTCCGCTCCTGCCTGTGCTACGAGGTCAGCGACCGGGACGGCGAGGAAAAGTGCTTGCAGGCCATCCAGGAAAACGCCGACTTCATCACGGAGTGCGAACAGCGGAAGGACCCCATGCTGGCGGCCATGTTCGGCGGCCACGCTCTCTTCACCATTTCCGACAAGACCTTTGACCGCATGGTGGCGGCCAACAACGGCCGTACCGGCTACCATATCCATGTGTCCGAGGGCATGAACGATGTGTACGACAGCCTGCAGAACTATGGCCGCCGCCCCGTCCAGCGTCTGCAGGACCACGGCATCCTCGGCCCCAAGACCATTCTGGGTCACTGCATCCATGTGAACACTGCCGAAATGGAGATCATCAAGGAAACCGGCACCATGGTGGTGAACAACCCGGAATCCAACATGGGCAACGCCATCGGCATCTGCCCGGTGATCCAGCTCTACAAGCGGGGCATCCTGCTGGGCATGGGCACCGACGCCTACACCAACGATATGCTGGAATCCCTCAAGGTGGCCCTCTGCTCTCAGCGGAGCCAGAACTGCCTGCCCAACGTCGGCTGGTGCGAGGTCACGGATATGCTCTTCAAGAACAACGCCAAGATCGGCGAGAAGTACTTCCCCGACACGCTGGGCGTTTTAAAGGCCGGGGCCGCGGCGGATATCATCGTGATGGACTACAAGCCCTTCACCCCCTTCTCCGACGAGAATATTGACGGCCACATGATCTTCGGCATGACGGGCCGCCAGTGCCAGACCACCATCGCCGCCGGCAAGGTGCTGATGCGCGACCGGGAGCTGGTCGGCATCGATGAAGAAGCGGAAAACGCCCACATTCTGGAAGCCGCCAAAAAGCTTTGGGGCGACCTGAACCACAGAGAATACTGAACAAACTTGATATAATAATGAGGTGTGAATATGTCTGAGTTAATGACCCCCATCCCCTTCCGGCAGCTGATGACCTGGATCGTCGCAGAACATGACCGGGAGGGTTCCGTGTTCGGCATCCATCGCCCCTTCCGTCCCAGCGGCAAGACCCTGCCCATTTTCGGAGAGACCATCGAAACGCCCTTCGGCCCCGCCGCTGGCCCAAACACCCAGCTGGCCCAGAACATCGTGGCAGGCTACTTCGGCGGCGCCCGGTTCTTTGAACTGAAAACCGTTCAGAAGATGGACGGCGCCGAGCTGGCCGCCTGCATCAACCGCCCCTGCATTCTGGCAGAGGACGAGTGCTACAACTGCGAGTGGTCCACGGAGCTGACCGTCCCTCAGGCCTTTGAGGAATACGTGAAGGCGTGGTGCGCCTGCAAGATCATGTCCAAGCTGTACGGTCTGGGCGATCCCAACGGCTTTGTGTTCAATATGTCCGTGGGCTACGATCTGGAGGGCGTTAAGGGTGAGAAGGTGGACACCTTCCTGAACGGCATGATGAACGCCGCCGAAACACCTATCTTTCAGGAGTGCATCTCCGTTCTCCATGAGCTGTTCCCGGCTGAAAAGGACGCCATCGACGCCATCTCCCCCCGGATTTCCCGCTCTGTCACCCTCTCCACCCTCCACGGCTGCCCGCCGGAGGAGATCGAGCGCATCGCCACCTATCTCATCGAGGAAAAGGGGCTGCACACCTTCGTCAAGTGCAACCCCACTCTGCTGGGCTATGAGACCGCCCGCTCCATTCTGGATGAAATGGGCTATGACTATATCGCCTTTGATGACCACCACTTCAAGGAAGATCTGCAATACAAGGACGCCGTCCCCATGTTCCACCGTCTGGAAAAACGGGCCACGGACCGGGGTCTGGAATTTGGTCTCAAGCTGAGCAACACCTTCCCCGTGGACGTAAAGGCCGGAGAGCTGCCCAGCGAGGAAATGTACATGGCTGGCAAAAGCCTGTTCCCTCTGACCACTACCATGGCCGCGCGGCTGAGCCGGGAATTTGACGGCAAGCTGCGGCTGTCCTACGCCGGCGGCGCCGACGCCTTCAACATCGACAAGCTGTTCACCTGCGGCATCTGGCCCATCACCATGGCCACCACGGAGCTGAAGCCCGGCGGCTACCAGCGCTTCACCCAAATCGGCGAAATTCTGGACAAGCTGGACTTCGCCCCCTTCGGCGGCGTGGATGTACTGGGCATCGACGCCCTGGCCCTTTCTGCCCGGCGGGATAAGTACCATCTGAAGGACATCAAGCCCCTGCCCCGGCGGAAGCTGCTGGAAAAGGTGCCTCTGATGGACTGCTTTACCACTCCCTGCGAGGGCGGCTGCCCTATCCGGCAGGATATTCCCGAGTATATTGAGCTGTGCCGCAAGGAAAAGTACACCGAGGCGCTGGCCCTCATCACGGAGAAGAACGCCCTCCCCTTCACCACCGGCACCATCTGCGCCCACCGCTGCCAGACCAAGTGCACCCGGAACTACTATGACGATCCCGTTCAGATCCGGGCTACCAAGCTGATCGCGGCGGAGAAGGGCTATGATGACCTGATGGCCTCTCTGAAAAAGCCGGAGCCTGTCACCGATGGCCGCAAGGCCGCCATCATCGGCGGCGGTCCCACCGGCATCGCCGCGGCCTACTTTCTGGGCCGGGCCGGTATCCCTGTCACTGTTTTCGAGCAGAGCCACAAGCTGGGCGGCGTGCCCCGGCTGGTGATCCCCGGCTTCCGTATCAGTGAGGAGGCCATCGAGAAGGACATCGCCCTCATGAGGTTCTACGGCGCTGCGGTAAAGCTGAACACCCCCGCCCCCTCCGTCAGCGAACTGAAGGCCATGGGCTACACCCACATCTTCTTCGCCGTGGGCGCGGGCAAGGCCGGTCAGCTGGACATTCCCGGCAATGTTGTACCGGTGATCCAGTGGCTCCGTGACCTGAAAGCCGGAAAGGACGTCCCTCTGGGCCATGTGGCCGTGGTGGGTGGCGGCAACACCGCCATGGACGCGGCCCGCGCTGCTCTCCGTGCCGGGGCCAAGACCTCCACGCTGGTATACCGCCGGACGAAGAAGTATATGCCCGCCGACGCGGAGGAGCTGGAGCTGGCCGTAGAGGACGGCGTCCGGTTCCTGGAGCTGGTGGCACCCGTAGAGCAGGTCAACGGCAAGTTGAAATGTGAGGTCATGAAGCTGGGCGATCCCGATGAAAAGGGCCGCCGCAGCCCCGTCCCCACCGGGGAATTCACTGAGATCAACTGCGATACGGTGATCGCCGCCGTGGGCGAGCGGGTGGACAGCGACCTGTTCACCGCCAACGGCATCGAGGTCAACGCCAAGGGCATCCCCGAATTCCGCACGAATCTGGAAAACGTCTTTGTGGGCGGCGATGCCATGCGCGGCCCCGCCACCGTGGTAGAGGGCATTGCCGACGCGCAGTATTTCGCCAATGCCGTCATCGGCAGCGTCCACAGCATCGCCATCCCCGATGACGCCCACGCCACCCGGGATGAGGCCATCGCCCGGAAGGGTGTCCTCTGCCCGCCCAAGGCCGGGTGCGAGGGCGAGCGCTGCCTGCACTGCAACACCGTCTGTCAGGTCTGCGCCGACGTCTGCCCCAACCGGGCCAACGTGGTCATCACGCTTCCGGACGGCCGACATGAGATCCTCCATGTGGACCGGATGTGCAATGAGTGCGGCAACTGCGCCGTGTTCTGCCCCTATGATTCCGCTCCCTACCGGAACAAGTTCACCCTGTTCCTGACCCGCGAGGGCTTCGACGAGAGCACGGAGAATCAGGGCTTCCTGCCGCTGGAGGGCCGCAAGGTCCTGGTGCGGCTGGACGGCAAGGTCTTTGAGGCCGATCTGGACGGACAGAATCAGCTTCCCGCCGACGTGGAGACTTTCATCCTGACGGTTCTGAAGGACTACGCCTATCTGCTGTAATTCTCCCGGCCAAGCAGTTTGTTTCCTTGCAAATAAATCGTTTGCAAGCAGATGCACTTTACAGCTAAACGCCGGATTATCAACCCCTTAACCGACCGATACGCAAAAAAAGGCCCGCCGCATGATTCATGCGGCGGGCTTTTTCATCATGTACTGGCAAACTGCGGTCACAGGGAGGCGCTCAAAGCAGCCGCACCAGCTCCGCGTTTTTCATCTTCACGCTCCAGAAGTCCTTCACGGGGATGTCCTTGATCTGGCACACAATGCTCGCGTTCATGGCACCGTGGCCCACGATCAGGATGTCCTTTCCCTGCCGCAGCTGCGGCTCGATCACTTCTTTCAAAAATGCCCCCGTCCGGGCATACAGGTCCTCCAGGCTCTCGCCGCCCTCCACCGGGATTCGATAGGTCTCCGGGGCAGCGAACAGCGGGTAGATGGGGTTGTCCGGGTTATCCTGAAAGTCCGTTGTGCCCTCGCAGATGCCGAAGCCCATCTCCTCCAGCCGGACGTCCGTGATGATGGGGATCTCCCGTCCCCGCAGCACGATCTCCGCCGTCTCCACGGCCCGGATCAGCGGCGAACAGTAACAAACATCAATATGCGTATCCCGGCAGGCAGCTGCGGCCTGCTCCACCACAGGCCGTCCCGCCTCGCTGAGAGGCACATCCGTTTTCCCCTGCAGCTTGTGTTCCATATTCCACACGGTCCTGCCGTGGCGCATGATATACAGCATCGTTCTTCAAACCCTTCCGTTTTCGTTCATAGCCTTTTTATGATACGCGGAAACGGTGCGGAAGTCAATGCTTATGCGGATGCGTCCCGGTTCTTCTCCCCCAGTTCATCCAGCTTGTGATCCACGGCGTCTTCAAACCGCTTCATCACGCCCTTTTGCCACAGGCCCGCCAACAGCGAACCGATGGCGATGACCAGACACAGCTGGAACAGCCACTCCAAGTTGTTGCACTTCAAAAAGCCTGCCAGGCCGCGATAGATCCGATCCGCCGGCTCCTGATTTCCCGCGATCACTGTGGACGCGACCATATATTCCGCCGGAAATACCGACGAGAAAATTCTAAGCAGCAGCAAGCCGAAGCCGGACACCCCCAGCGGGATGGCCCATGGCAGGACGCTCTTCCGCAGCTTTGGCGATGGTGCGGTTCCGCCACCTTCGCTGCCGGTCGGAGCGCCGTCGGTCAGGTTTTCCCAGCCTTGGCTATCCTCCAGCAGCCAGTCCAAGCTGACGCCGAAGCGCTGCCGCAGCTTTAGGAGGTTCCCCGCATCGGGCAGAGCCGTGCCCTGTTCCCAGCGGGACACAGCCTGCCGGGAAACCTCCAAATATGACGCCAGCTCCTCCTGGCTGATGCCCTCCCGCTTCCGCAGGCGAATCAACTTTTCCGAAAAATTCATAGGCAATTCCTCCCTTGCTTCTGCCCCAATTTTACCAAAAAGCGCCGGGCAAGTCCACCACGGCAGGGTTTCAGGGCCGCAACCAAATGCAACATTTGAAAAAAATCTTGCGAAAACCGTTGAAATCCGGTAAACTGGCCTCAGAAATTCACCTGTTGGAGGGGAAGCCGCCATGCTGAAGAATATCTTTTTGGATCTGGATGACACCATTTTGGATTTTACCGCCGGAGAGGCCAAGGCTCTTTCCCAAACGCTGCGGGAGGCAGGCATCGAGCCGACGGAGGCCATTCTGGACCGCTACCACATCATCAATACCGCCCACTGGGAGCTGCTGGAGGAAGGCCGTCTCACCCGTGACGAGGTTCTGGTGCAGCGCTTTGAGCAGTTATTCCGGGAACTGGGCGTTGACCACAGCGGCAAGGCCATCAGCGAGCGGTATGAGGTACTGCTCTCCTGCCAGCATGACTTCATGCCCGGTGCGGAGCAGCTTTTGAAGGATCTCTCCTCTCGGTATGACCTGTACCTCGCCTCCAACGGGGCTGCCGCCGTCCAGAATCCCCGGTTGGATGACGCCGGACTGCGCCCCTATTTCAAAGGCATTTTCATTTCGGAGGAAATGGGCGCCGACAAGCCCTCTAAGGCTTTCTTCGATGCCTGCTTCGCCGCCATTCCCGGCTTCCGGTTAGAGGAAACCGTCATGGTGGGCGACAGTCTGACCTCCGACATCCGGGGCGGATCGAACACCGGACTGCGCACTGTCTGGTTCAACCCCCACGGCAAGGAGCCCCGGCCGGATATCCGGCCGAGCTATACCATCCACGCTCTTTCGGAGCTGCTCCCCCTTCTGGCATCTACGCAGTAAAGCAATTTCATTTTACATCTATTCCGTGGGAATCGACACATCAACGATCTCGATTCCCCGCCGCAAGGCGTATTCCACCGTGTAGCGGGTCCCGCCGGCGGTGCCGTCAAAGGCGGCGATGAGCAGCATGGCGTGATCCACCATGTAGCGGTCCCGCCGCTGCATACAGGTGGAAGAATAGGTGTCGGAGACCATGGTCTCCATATCGCACCGGGCAACCAATTCCCGGTAGCGATCCCGCTCCGCCTCCGGCCAGGCGTCCGCCTGCGTGGGACAGGGAATGGCGGCCTCCACAGTGACCTCCGGATAACGCTCCCGCAGAGCCAGCACCGCCTCACAGAAATAGAGGTCGCAGCCCTGGGCCATGCCGCAGAGAAAATGCCGGTACCCCTCCTGATAGGCCAGCAGCACCGCATCGGCGATCCGCTCCTTCAGTCTGACGCAGCGGGGGTCTCTCTCGTTGTAGCCCCATGGCAGCTTTGCAGGTCTGTGCCCGGTAAAGCAGCAGGATTCCTGTCTGGCAGGCATCTCCTCACCTCCTCAAGTGTATCGCTTCCATTATAGAACATCTGTTCTTTTTTGTAAAGTCAAAAATTAGGGGTTGCATTTTTGTTTCTTCTGTCGTATACTATCACCCGAAGAAAACAACTGAATCTTTGTCTTCAGGGCGGGGTGTGATTCCCCACTGGCGGTAAAGTCCGCGACCGGATACTTCGGTATCCGCTGACTCGGTGAAACTCCGGGACCAACAGTTACAGTCTGGATGGAAGAAGATGAGTACGGGAAAGCCGTGCGTTTTGTGCGCGCTCCTTTTTCGTTTGTTCACCTTGGAGAAGTCAAAGCATCCAGGGTGTTTTCAAACGAAAAAAGGAGTGTATTTTTTATGTCTGAACCCAATGCCAACGCGATCCCCTCCACCCGTGCGGCCAATCGGAGCCGCACCCACAAGCTGACTATTTCCGCAATGCTCTCCGGCGTGGCCTTCCTGCTGATGTTCATTGAATTCCCCATCCCGGCTCTGATTCCCTCCTTCGTAAAGCTGGACGTGTCCGATCTGCCGGAGCTGTTGGCCGCCTTCTCTCTCGGCCCTGTCTACGGCATCGTGGTCACCTTCCTGAAGAACCTGCTGTTCTCCGTGCTCCACGGCACCTCCTCCGCCTATGTGGGCGAGCTGTTTAACTTCGTGATGGGCAGTGTCTTTTCCTTCTCCGCCGGTTACATCTATTCCCGGAATAAGTCCCGCAAGGGCGCTCTGATCGGCGCTGTTGTCGGCGCCGCGCTGATGGCAGTCCTGTCTGTGCCCTTCAACTACCTCCTGGTGTATCCCGCCTATGTGGTGTGCTACGGCCTGCCTCTGGACGCCATCATCGGTATGTATCAGGCCATTCTCCCCTCCTCCGACAGCCTCATCAAGTGCCTGACCATCTTCAATATGCCCTTCACCTTCTTTAAGGGAATGCTGGACGTGGTCCTCTGCTTCCTGATCTACAAGCCCCTCTCTCCCCTGCTGCACAAGTAAACTGATCTGCACATATCGATTCTCAAAGCCGATGCGGTCCCTTTCGGGGCTGCATCGGCTTTTTGTTATGCGTCTTGAAAAACTCCAAATTACCTGATCGCTGGCCTGCGCTGCACCACTAAATATATAAGCACCACCAGAACGGCAAAAGCCGCATACAGAAGGGCCTCTGCCTTCACTGAAACGGTCACCGCCGGCGGCTGATCCACCCCGTTTCCGCTGTCGGAACGAATCCTTACCTCTTGCGCGGTTTTTTTATCGAAATTCTGCATTTTTGATCTCAAATTCCATAGTTAACCCCTTGACAACGGCGGGTATCTGTGCTATTTTACCAGTGGAGTTTCGGATATTCGTTATGTGTTCATATATCCGAATAGTAAAAGTTTTTTATCCAACCACTACCGCCTTGCGGAACACAGCTCTGAAAGATTGGAGTCCACCTTCATGGAATATCACAATCCAACCCTGCGGGTCCTCCGGATTCTGGAGCTGATCGACGCCAATTCCGGCGGTCTGAGCCTGACGGAGATCGCCAATCTTCTGGACCTGCCAAAGGGTACCATTTCCCCCATTCTGAAAACACTGGCTGCCACCAATTACGTTGTGACGGACGGCAGTCTCTACAAGATCGGTCCCCATACCTTTGAATTGGGGCTGTCCTACGCCAGCGGCCAGAACGCTCTGTCCATTATCCGCAGTGAAATGCGCAGCATCGTCTCCCAAGTAGACGAAGTCTGCCAGATGGGTGTGCTGGTAGGGCAGGACGTGCACTACCTCTTAAAAGAGGAGGGCCACGCCATCATCTCCATCATCAGCGATGTGGGCCACCACCTTCCTGCTCATGTCACCGGCCTGGGCAAAGCGCTTCTCTCCGGCTTGACGGACGATGAGGTCCGGCAGCTTTACGCGGGATACCACTTCTTCCCCTACACGCCAAACTCCATTATGGATCTTGATACCCTCATCGCAGCACTTCAGGACATCCGCAGCGCCGGGATCGCCTATGAAAGCGAGGAATCCACCGCTGAGATCTGCTGCGTGGCAGTCCCGCTGGCTGAAAACGGTCAGGTCAAGGCAGCCATCAGTGTAACCACCCCCAAGTTCCGGTACACCGATAAAAAAAAGCAGCAGATCACCCAGCTGCTTCTGAAAAAACGGCAGTTGATCGAAGAGAGCTGCCGTATTCAGAATTGCAGACTGGTTTTCTGACCTTCATGTGTTACCATCTGCGGATGGTGCCTATATATGTAAAAACAGCATATTCAGATAAGAAAGATAGGAAGGATCTTGCGTATGAAGAAAAATTACGTAGTCATGGACGGCAACACGGCAGCCGCGTACAGTGCGTACGCCTTTACCGAGGTGGCGGCCATCTACCCCATCACCCCGTCCTCCCCCATGGCGGAAAAGGTGGACGAGTGGTCTGCCAAGGGCAAGAAGAACCTGTTTGGTTCCACGGTGGACGTGATCCAGATGCAGTCTGAGGCCGGTGCTGCCGGCACCTGCCACGGTTCCTTACAGGCAGGCGCTCTGACCACCACCTTCACCTCCTCTCAGGGCCTGATGCTGATGATCCCCGCCATGTACGCCATGGGCGGCCAGTTCCTGCCCAGCGTCATGCACATCGCGTCCCGCGTGGTGACCTCCAACCATCACTCTATCTTCGGCGACCATACGGACTTCATGACCTGCCGTATGACCGGCTACGCCATGCTGATGTCCTCCTGTCCTCAGGAGGCCATGGATCTGGCCGCCGTGGCTCATCTGTCCGCCATCAGCGGCCGGTATGCCTTCATGCACTGCTTTGACGGCTTCCGTACCTCCCACGAGATGCAGCGGATCGAGGCTCTGGACTATGAGGACCTGCGTGGTCTGGTGGATCAGGAGGCCCTGCAGGCCTTCCGCCATCAGTCCCTGAACCCTGAGCATCCCACCAACCGCGGCAACAACGTCAACCCTGACATCTACTTCCAGTGCAAGGAGGGCGCCAATGTCAAGGCCAATGCCCTGCCCGACACCGTCCAGCACTACATGGACGAGATCAACAAGCTCACCGGCCGTGACTACAAGCTCTTCAACTACTACGGCGCTCCCGACGCTGAGGAAGTCATCGTGGTGATGTGCTCCGCCAGCGAGACCGTGAAGGAGACTGTGGACTATCTGAACGCTCAGGGCCGCAAGGTGGGCATGGTGCAGATCCACCTGTTCCGTCCCTTCTCCGTGTCCCACTTCGCTGCCGCCATCCCCGCCACCTGCAAGCGGATCGCCGTGCTGGACCGCAACAAGGAGACCGGCTCCGTGGGCGAGCCTGTGTATCTGGATGTTGTCACCGCTCTGAATCAGGCTGGCCGCGGCGACATCCGCGTGGTCGGCGGCCGGTACGGCCTCTCCTCCAAGGACACCACCCCCGGTCAGATCATTGCCGTGTATGACAACCTGAAGCAGGAGACTCCCAAGAACAACTTTACCATCGGCATCAACGATGATGTGACCTATACCTCTCTGGACTACAAGGAGATCGAGCTGGCCCATCCCGGCCAGATCAGCTGCAAGCTGTGGGGTCTGGGCGGCGACGGCACCGTGGGCGCCAACAAGAACGCCATCTCCACCATCGGCTTCGTGGGCGGCAAGTACGCTCAGGCTTACTTCTCCTATGATACCATGAAGTCCGGCGGCCTGACCCAGAGCCACCTGCGCTTCGGCGACGAGCCCATCCGCAGCACCTATCTGGTGTCCTCTGCTGACTTCGTGGCGGTCCATGCTCCCACCTACGTCAAAAAGTACGACACCACCGAGGATCTGAAGGAGGGCGGCACCTTCCTGCTGAACTGCCCGTGGACGGTGGAGGAGCTGGACGCGCACCTGCCTGCCAAGATGAAGCGCGATCTGGCCCGGAAGCACGCCAACTTCTACATCATCGACGCTGCCAAGCTGGCACAGGAGATCGGCCTGGGCAAGCGTACCAATAACATCCTCCAGGGCGCCTTCTTCGCCCTGACCAAGGTCATCCCCATGGATCTGGCCATTGAGGATATGAAGAAGAACAACTACAACTCCTACTTCAAGAAGGCCGGTCAGAAGATCGTGGACCTGAACGATCAGGCCGTGGATCTGGGTGTCAGCGCCGCTGTGAAGGTGGAGATCCCCGCCTCCTGGGCCGACGCGCAGGACGCTCCCGTTGCGGAGCCTAAGGGACTCACTCCCTTTGCCCGGGACATCGTCATGCCCATGGACCGTCAGAAGGGCGATCAGCTCCCCGTGTCCGTGTTCCAGAAGTACGGCGTTCTGGACGGCACTTGGGAAAACGGCACCTCCGTGTTCTCCAAGCGCGGTGTCGCCACCAAGGTCCCCAAGTGGGACGGCAGCAAGTGCATTCAGTGCAACCGCTGCTCCATGTGCTGCCCCCATGCCGCCATCCGTCCTGTGCTGCTGACCGAGGAGGAGAAGAAGTCCGTTCCCGCCGGGTTCGAGACTGTCCCCGCCAAGGGTCTGGGCAAGGATTCCCCCTATTCCTTCCGGATGCAGGTCTCTCCCTATGACTGCCTGGGCTGCGGCGTGTGCCTGACCGCCTGCCCCGCCGAGGGTGCTCTCACCATGACCTCCTTCGAGGACATGAAACCCGAGCAGACCCTCTTCGACGAGGTGGCCATGAACGAAAGCTACCTGAAGAAGGACGCTATCAATGACAAGAGCGTGAAGAACGTCCAGTTCGCAAAGCCCTACTTCCAGTTCTCCGCCGCCTGCGCTGGCTGCGCTGAGACTACCTATATCAAGCTGCTGAGCCAGCTGTTCGGCGATCGGATGTACATCGGCAACGCTGCCGGCTGCTCCTCCGCCATCTCCGGCGGCGCCCCCATCCTGCCCTACTGCAAGGACTGTCAGGGTCACGGCCCCGCTTGGGAGCACTCTCTGTTTGAGGACAACGCTGAGTTTGCCTACGGCTTCTTCCACGCACAGGACTCCATCCGCAAAGAGCTGCTGATCCGTCTGGAGGCCATCAAGGCCGCCGGTATCGCCGTGGAGGCTGTGGAGGCCTATGAGAACGGCTGGAAGAAGACGGAGACCTCCCGTACCGTCACGGACGCTCTGATCACCGCTTTGGAACAGGCAGAGCAGACCGAGGACGTGAAGTACATCCTGGAGAACAAGGAATATCTGGCTAAGAAGTCCGTGTGGGCTGTGGGCGGTGACGGCTGGGCCTACGATATCGGCTACGGCGGCATCGATCATGTGATGGCCCAGAACCGTGACGTGAACCTGATGGTGCTGGATACCGAGGTGTATTCCAACACCGGCGGTCAGTCCTCCAAGTCCACCCCCACCTCCGCTACCGCCAAGTTTGCCGCCGGCGGCAAGCGGGTAGCCAAGAAGGATCTGGGTGCCATGCTGATGCAGTATGGCTATGTGTACGTCGCCCAGGTGGCCATGGGCGCTGACCAGGCCCAGACTCTGAAGGCTCTGCGTGAGGCTGAGTCCTATGACGGCCCCTCCATCGTGATCTGCTACTGCCCCTGCCTGGAGCAGCACATCAAGGCCGGTATGGGCACCTCTCAGGACGAGATGAAGAAGGCTGTGGAGTGCGGCTACTGGCACCTGTACCGCTATGATCCCCGCCGGATCGCCGAGGGCAAGAACCCCTTCCAGCTGGACTCCAAGGAGCCGGATACCTCCAAGGTGATGGACTTCCTCATGGGCGAGAACCGCTTCGCCTCCCTGAAAAACAACTTCCCCGACAAGGCCGACGCCCTGTATGCCAAGGAAGTTGAAGACGTAAAGGCCCGCTACGCCAAGTACAAGAAGCTGGCCGAGGGCTAACCCTCCATTCCTCCTACATTCCCTATTATCCCTCTCTCAAAAAGGAAGCGTTCCGGTTCTCCCGGAACGCTTCCTTGATCATATAATGAGCTAAAATACACTTGCTCATCAATTTGCCGGCGGTCTCAGCAAAAAAGCATGGACGGTTTCCCTTAATGGGTTCCGTCCATGCTTTTTGTTTTATCCGCGGCAGGCATCTACCAGCAGGCGGAGCAATTCGTCCTTTCCGCTGCCCTTTTCCGCAGAAAAGGGGATCAGAATATCCCGCTCCGTCAGTTCCAGCGTCTCTCGGATCAGCTCCAGCGCCGGTTCCACCTGACTCTTTTTCAGCTTATCCAGCTTGTTGGCCACCACGATCTCCGGGCAACCGGTCTGGCGGAACCAGTCGTGCATGACCAGATCGTTGGCCGTGGGCTTATGCCGGATGTCCACGATCAGAACACCGGTGGTAATGGCGTCCGCCTCCCGCTGGAAATAGGTCTCCATCAGCCGGGCCCAGCGCTCTTTTTCCGAGCGGGACACCTTGGCATAGCCGTATCCCGGCAGGTCCACCAGATACGCCTTCTGGTCGATGAGGAAATAGTTGATGTGGGTGGTCTTTCCCGGCGAGGCGCCCACATAGGCCAGATTCTTTCGGCCTACCAAACGGTTGATCACCGAGGATTTTCCCACGTTGGAGCGGCCCGCGAAGGCAAACTGGGGCAAACCGTCCCGCAGGAAGTCCTTGGGCTCTCCGGCGGAGCGCACAAACTCCGCTTTGTTGAAATTCAGAGGCATACGTCCCTCCCTTTACTGCCGTAAGGCTGCTTCTTTACTGTTTTCTACCGGCAAAAATGCAGGGATCGCGTCGGCTTTTGTCTCCACTCTGGAGGGGCAGAACACCTCGGCAAACACCTGATCCACCGTCTCCACCGGTACGAACCGCAGCGCCGCCCGGACGGTCTGGTCGATCTCCTCCAGATCTCTGGCGTTGTCCTTGGGGATCAGCACCGTGTGGATGCCGTACCGCTTGGCGGCCATGGTCTTTTCCTTCAAGCCGCCGATGGGCAGCACCCGGCCCCGCAGCGTGACCTCGCCGGTCATGGCGATCCCCGCCTTGATCTTGCGGTTGGTCAGGGCCGACAGCAGCGCCGTAGCCATGGCAATACCGGCGGAGGGGCCGTCCTTGGGCACTGCGCCCTCCGGGAAATGAACGTGGATGTCCTTGGTCTTATAAAAGTCCGGATCTATGCCCAGCGTCTCCGCCCGGCTCCGCAGGCAGGACAGAGCCGCCTGAGCGGATTCCTTCATCACGTCACCCAGATTGCCGGTCAGTTCCAGTTTGCCGGAGCCATCCATCACGTTGACCTCGACCTCTAAAATCTCGCCGCCGGCCTCCGTCCAGGCCAGGCCGTTCACCACGCCGATCTCCTCCTGCTCCACATGGACCGTAGGCGGGTAGGGCTGCATATCCAGCAGCTTCGGCAGGTCCTTTTCTGTAACGGTAACACGCTTTACAGTTTTTGACAGCAGCTGCATATCCGTCTTTCGGCAGACGGCGGCCAGCCGCCGCTCCAGCTGGCGGACGCCGGATTCCCGGGTGTAGTCGCGAATGATGGCCCGCAGGGTCTCCTCGTCGATCCGCAGGCTGCCCTTCTTCAGGCCGTGTTCCTTCATCTGCTTGGGCAGCAGGTGATTCTTGGCAATTTGCAGCTTTTCCTCATCGGTATAGCTGGAAAGCTGAATGACTTCCATCCGATCCAGCAGGGGCCGGGGAATCGTATCCAACGAGTTGGCCGTGGTAATGAACATCACCTGAGAGAGGTCCAGCGGAATTTCCAGGAAGTGATCCCGGAAGGCGTGGTTCTGCTCGCTGTCCAGCGCTTCCAGCAGCGCAGAGGCAGGATCGCCCCGGTAATCGCCGCTGAGCTTATCGATCTCGTCCAGCACCAGCAGCGGGTTCATGGCGCCGCTGCGGCTGATGGCCTCCACGATGCGGCCCGGCATGGCACCGATATACGTTTTCCGGTGGCCGCGGATGTCGGCCTCATCCCGGACACCGCCCAGAGAAATGCGGCTGAGCTTCCGGTTCAGCGCCTTGGCAACGGACAGGGCGATGGAGGTCTTACCCACACCCGGAGGGCCTGCCAGACAGATGATCTGCCCCTTCCCCTCCGGATTCATCTGCCGGACGGCAATGGTCTCCAAAATCCGCTCCTTCACCTTTTCCAGACCGAAGTGCTCCCGGTCCAGCACCTTCCGGGCCGCGTCCACATTCAGACGCTCCTTCGTATATGTACCCCAGGGCAGTTCCAGACACACGTCCAGATAGTTCCGGATCACCGAAGCCTCCGCGCTGACATAGGGCTGCTTTGCCAGCTTGTTGATCTCCTTTTCCAGATGCTCCCGGGTCTCGTCCTCTAATTTCAGTTCCGCCAGCTTTTGACGGTATTCTTCGATCTCGTTGTCCTCGTCCTCGCCCAGCTCGTTTTGCAGGACCCGGATCTGGGTCCGCAGGATCTGTTCCTTCTGCTGCTGAGCCAGCTCGTCCCGGACCTTGCCTTCCATCTGGCGCTCATAGCCCAGCACATCCCGCTCCCGGGCCAGGAAGCCGTTCAGCTTCCGCAGCCGCACCAGCGGAGACAGTTCTTCCAGAATTGCCTGCTTATCGTCATACCGCAGAGCCGTATTCTGGGCGATAAAATCCGCCAGATACCCCGGCTCCTGGCAGTCCAGCACCGCGGCGGTGACCTCCTCGGCCACATTGCCTGCCAGATGGGCATAATCCTGGAACAGGCCCCAGGTCTGCCGCAGCAGGGCCTCGGTTTTCGGACCGTGGCTCACGGCAGCGGATTCCTCCACCACCTCCACGTGGCCCTGCAAATAAGGCTCTGTCTGCCACAGGCGGCGCAGCCGTGCCCGGCGTCCGCCCTCCACCATCACCCGCAGGGAGTTTTTCCCCAGCCGCAGGATCTGGGTCACCCGGGAAATGGTGCCCATGGTGTAAAGGTCCTTCTCCCCCGGACGGTCCGTGTTCAGTTCCCTCTGGGTCACCAGAAAGATCTCCTGACCGGATTCCATGGCCACTTCCAGGGCCTTGATGGAAATACGGCGCTCCACGTCAAATGTCAGGTTCGTATGAGGGAAAACCGTCAGGCCCCGAAGGGCCAGAACGGGAAGATTCAAGGTGTTCGCTTCCATAAATTGCTCCTCTCTGGAGAGTTCAAAGAGGGGGAGAGGCGCTGCCCCTCCCCCCTGTTATACCCAAAAGGGCCGTCAGGACGCCGATTTCGGCGTACCGGACTCGCTCCGGCTCTCACTTCTGCCGGGGTTCAGCTTCACGGAATAGTTGATCTTGTTGGGATCGTGGGTCAGCTCCGGCTCCGCCGTGCCTTCCACACATTCCTTGGTGACCACCGCTTTCACAACAGTCTCGTCGGAGGGGATCTCGTACATGACCTTGGTCAGCAGACCCTCCATGACCGCCCGGAGGCCACGGGCGCCGATGTTCCGCTCAATGGCCTTATCAGCGATGGCGTTCAGGGCATCCTCTGTGAATTCCAGATCCACATCATCATATTCCAGCAGCTTCTTGTACTGCTTCACCAGTGCGTTCTTGGGCTCCTGCAAAATTCGCACCAGATCCTCCCGCTGCAAGGCGTTCAGCGGTGCAATCACCGGCAGGCGGCCCACCAGCTCCGGGATGATGCCGAATTTCAGAATATCGTGGGGCTGCACCTGCGCCAAAAGCTGGCTGACGTTCTTTTCCTTCTTGCTCTGGACGTTGGCACCAAAGCCGATGGCCTTCTCGTCCAGCCGCTTTTCGATGATCTTTTCCAGACCGTCAAAGGCGCCGCCGCAGATGAACAGAATGTTCTTGGTATTGAGCTGGATGAACTCCTGATGGGGGTGCTTCCGGCCGCCCTGAGGCGGCACGTTGGCCACGGTGCCCTCCACGATTTTCAGCAGCGCCTGCTGCACGCCTTCGCCGGAAACATCCCGGGTGATGGAGGTATTTTCGCTCTTGCGGGCAATTTTGTCGATCTCATCCACATAGATGATGCCCCGCTCGGCCCGCTCCACGTCAAAATCCGCCGCCTGCAAAAGCCGCAGCAGAATATTCTCCACATCATCGCCCACGTAGCCGGCCTCCGTCAGGGTCGTGGCGTCGGCAATGGCGAAGGGCACCTTCAGAATACGGGCCAAAGTCTGAGCGAACAGCGTTTTGCCGGAGCCGGTGGGGCCCAGCATCAGAATGTTGCTCTTTTGAAGCTCCACATCGTCGCCGCCGCCGAAATAGATCCGCTTATAGTGATTGTAGACCGCCACGGACAGCGCCACCTTGGCAGTCTCCTGTCCGATGACATATTCATCCAGCACCGCCCGGATCTCCTTGGGGGTGGGCAGCTGATCGGGGACGTCCTCCAAGGGAGTGGTCTCCGGGCCGTCGAACCCCTCGTTCAGAATGCTCATGCAAAGCTGCACGCACTCGTCGCAGATGCGGACGCCGGGGCCCTGGATCATACGATGGACCTGCTGTTCCCTCTTTCCGCAGAAGGAACAGCGCAGGGCCTTTTTGCCTTCGTCACTCATGGTATTACCTCTTTTACTTCTTAGCAGTGATGATCTTATCCACCAGACCGAAGTCCTTGGCCTCGTCAGCCGTCATCCAGTGGTCCCGCTCGGAGGCCGCCTTGACCTCTTCGGCGGTCTTACCGGTGTTGGACGCCAGGATCTCATTCAGGTTCTTCTTGATCCGCAGGAAATGCTCCACGTCGATCTCCATGTCCGTGACCTTGCCCTGCGTACCTGCGGAGGGCTGGTGGATCATAATTTCGGCGTTGGGCAGTGCGATCCGCTTACCCTTGGCGCCGGAGGACAGCAGGAAGGCGCCCATGGACGCAGCCATGCCCACGCAGATGGTAGACACGTCGCACTTGACGTACTGCATAGTATCGTAGATGGCCATGCCGTCCGTCACGGAGCCGCCGGGGCTGTTGATATAAAGCTGAATATCCTTATCCGGGTCTTGGGCCTCCAGATACAGCATCTGGGCCACTACCAGACTGGCGGTGGTGGCGTTGACCTCCTCGCCCAGGAAAATAATCCGGTCATTCAGCAGACGGGAGAAAATGTCGTAGGACCGCTCGCCGCGGTTGGTCTGCTCTACAACATAAGGGACTAAGCTCATAAGTTGACCTCCTTTTGTAACGCGGCACATTTACAGCGCAAATCGTGCCTGATAAACCATTCTCTCATGATACCACGGGTACCATGAGAGAATGTGTCGAATCTGTAAAATGTACCGTGATCGCCGCGAAAAAGTTTCGCCTTTATTCGGCTTCCTTTTCTTCCTTCTTGGCAGCCTTCTTAGCGGGAGCCTTCTTGGGCTTCTCCTCGCCCTCGGCGGTCTCAGCCTTCTTGGTGGTCTTCTTGGCAGGCTTCTTCTCCTCACCCTCGGCAGTCTCAGCCTTCTTAGCGGTCTTCTTGGCAGGCTTCTCGGCGGTAGCGCTGTCCACCACCACGGCCACGGCCTTCTGGGTCAGGATCTGATCGTGGACCTGCTCCTTGGAGAGATACTTCTTGACCATCTCCACATCCATGCCGAACTGCTCAGCCATCTTTGCGAACTCGGCTTCCACCTCCTCATCGCTGGCCTCGATGTTCTCAGCCTTGATGATGGCGGCGGTAGCCAGATCCATCTTCACCTGACGCAGAGCGGGTTCCTTGGCCTCCTCCAGCAGCTTGGCGTCGTCCATGCCGGTCATCTTCTTGTATTCCTCATAGGGGAACTGACGGCTGATCTGGGCCTTGAAGTTGTCCAGATACTGATGGGCCTGGTTCTCCACCATCACATCGGGGATGTCGGCGGTGATGTTCTCGGCCACCTGGTTCATCAGGTTCTCCTCGAACACGCGGTCAGCGTCCTTCTGACGCTCCTCGGTGATCTTCTTCTTCAGGTCGGCCTTCAGGTCCTTCAGAGTGTCGAACTCGGAGACGTCCTTGGCGAACTCATCGTCCATAGCGGGGACTTCCTTCTCCTTGACCTCGTGGACCTTCACCTTGAACACAACAGCCTTGCCGGCCAGGTCAGCGTGATAGTTCTCGGGGAAGGTGATGTCGATGTCCTTCTCCTCGCCGGCCTTCATGCCGATGACCTGATCCTCAAAGCCGGGCACAAAGCTGCCGGAGCCCAGCTCCAGATTGTGGTTCTCGCCCTTGCCGCCATCGAAAGGCTTGCCATCCAGGAAGCCTTCGAAGTCGATGACGGCGGTATCGCCGCTCTTGGCCGCGCGGTCCACGCTCACCAGGCGGGTATTGCGGTCAGCCAGCGCCTTGAGGCGCTCGTCCACGTCAGCGGCCAGGACCTTGACCTCGGGCTTCTCAGCCTTCAGGCCCTTGTACTCGCCCAGAGTGACCTCGGGATACACAGGGGTGGTAGCCTTGAAGGTGAAGCCGTCCTTGGTGACCTCGCCCACCATCTCGACGGTGGGATAGCCAACGATCTGCAGCTTCTCCTGCTCAGCAGCGGCTTCATAGGCCTCGGGGAATGCGATATTGATGGCTTCCTCGAAAAACACCTCTGCGCCATACATCCGCTCGATCATCTTGCGGGGGGCCTTTCCGGGACGGAAGCCAGGAACACTGATCTTCCGGCGCATCTTCTGATATGCCTTTTCGACGGCAGCCTCAAACTCAGCGGCATTGACCTCGATGGTCAGCGCCACCTGGCTCTTTTCAACTTTTTCACAGCTCTTGACAGTCATAATTGTTTACTCCTCCGTTCATCATGGGCGGTAAAACCCATCCTCATAGGCAACAGCCCATGCAAATTTGTATTTTACCAGAAATATTTCAAGATTTCCAGTCTTTTTTCTACTTTTCGCAAATTTTTTTCGGCACAAACCCCAGATAGTCGCCGGAGATCAGAGAAAATTCCGTATTTCCGTATTTTCCCTCCTGCCTCCGGCGGATCACCGGCCCGTGGAGATGGCCGTAGCAACACAGCTCCACCTTGTAGGCTTCCAGCAGGGACAGGATCTCCGGGCACTGGTAGCCCTGATACAGTGGTGGATAGTGGAGGAAGCAGAAGATGGGCTTCTCCCCCGCCGCCTTCAGCGAAGTCTCCAGCCGCAGCAGCTCCCGGTTCAGCACCTTGGCGTTGTGGGGCTTCTGCTCCTCCTCCAAAAACCAGCCCCGGGTGCCGCAGACGGCGTGATTGCCGTAAAAAAAGCAGTTGTTGTGCAGCAGTTCCAAGGTGGTGAAGCCATTGGCCTCACAAAAGGCGCGGAACTTAGCGGCGGTGGTCCACCAGTAATCGTGGTTGCCCTTGATGAGATATTTTTTGCAGGGAAACTGCTCCAGAAACCGGAAATCCTCCACGGATTCCTCAAGGTTCATTCCCCAGGAGGTGTCTCCCGCCAGCACCAGCACATCCTCCGCCGTCAGTTGGCTCAGGGACGCCCGGATCCGCTCTGTATAGTTCTCCCACGCGGGGCCGAACACCTCCATGGACTTGTTGCTGTTTAGGGATAAATGCAGATCGCCTATGGCGTAAAGCGCCATTCGGCGGCACCTCCTTTCCGATGTTGTTTTTCAGATGACTTATTTCAGGAAGTCCAGCACCGCCTGCTCCATGGCCTGCTTCTCCACCGTTTTGTCAAAGCGGCGGGACTTTCTTTTCAGCTCCGCCAGACGGCAGGGCACCGGGACGCCGCTGACCGCGTGAAGCTGGTCCAGCAGCTCCAGTCCGTCGCCGCAGGGCGTCTCTCCGATGGCGGTGAGTACGCTCCCGCAGAACTTGTAGGGACTGGCGGTGGAGACCACCACGGCGGGAGTCTCGTCCCCGGAAGCGACGCGGTACTGCGCCAGCACCTCCGCCGCCACGGCGGTATGGGGGTCGATGAGGTAGTTGTGATCCTGCCAATACCGGCGGATGGTTTTCTCCGTTTCCTCCTCCGAACAGCAGCCGCCCCAGAAGGCATCGTCCAGCTTTGCTTTGATATTGTCGGACACCTGATACCGGCCTGCGCTGCCCAGTGCATCCATATACATCCGGATTTCGGCGTCGTTCTCCCCGGAGAGGTCGAACAGCAGCCGTTCCAGATTGCTGGAGATCAGAATGTCCATGGAGGGGCTGATGGTGGTGTGGAAGGGCCGGTTCCGGTCATAGATGCCGGTGCGGAGGAAGTCCGTCAGCACATTGTTGCTGTTGGAGGCGCAGATCAGCTTATTTACCGGCAGACCCATACGCTTCGCGTAGTACGCTGCCAGAATGTCGCCGAAGTTGCCGGTGGGGACGCAGAAGTTCACCTTGTCCCCCATGGTGATGGCACCATCCCGCACCAGATCGCAGTAGGCGGAGATGTAGTAGACCACTTGGGGCAGGATACGGCCCCAGTTGATGGAGTTGGCAGAGGACAGGAAATAACCCCGCTTGTCCAGCTCCGCCCGGACAGTCTCATCGGAGAAGATACGCTTAACGCCGGCTTGAGCGTCGTCAAAGTTACCGATGACCGCCCGGACGTCCACATTCTCCCCCTCCTGCGTCACCATCTGCCGCTCCTGCACGGGAGAGACGCCGTTCTTGGGGTAGTAGACCTGAATACACGTCTGGGGCACATCCGCAAAGCCGGCCATGGCCGCCTTGCCGGTATCGCCGGAGGTGGCCGCTAAAATACAGGCCGTCCGCTTTTCGCCGGTTTTCCGCAGTGCGGCGGACAAAAGCTGAGGCAGCATTTGCAGCGCCATGTCCTTGAACGCGGAGGTGGGACCGTGCCACAGCTCCAGGCAATATAGGCCATTCTCCACCTTCCGCACCGGCGCGGCAATGGGATCGTCAAACTGCGCCGGGCCGTAGGCGTTCCGGCCAAAGGTCAGCAGCTCCTCCTCGGAATAATCCGTCAGATACAGCGCCATGACCGCCGCCGCCCGCCGGGCATACTCCAAAGGCGTCAGCCGCTCCAAAAAGGCCCGGTCGATCTGAGGAATCCGCGTTGGGGTCAGCAGACCGCCGTCCCGGCTCAGGCCCATTTTCACGGCTTCCGCCGCGGAAAGGGACACGTTCTTATCCCGCGTGCTGTAATACTTCATATCGGGCTCCTCCTTTATGAGGCTAAATAAAAGCGTTTTCAATATAGGAAATGCGGAGGCTGCCGCCCTCGTCATAAACCTCCGCCACGTCGAACCGGACCGGTACGTCCAGCTCGTTCGCCGCCAGATACAGCTCTGCGGCACTGCGGAGCCGTTGCTGCTTGCGGCCGTCCACAAACTCACGGGGCAGGGCGATGGAGCCGCTCCCCCGGAGCTTGACCTCCACGATGCAGAGGAGCCCTCGCTTGTCCTTTGCCACTAAGTCCAATTCACCAAACCGGCAGCGCCACTGACTTTCCAGCAGCGTATAGCCCTTCTGCCGCAGATAGCGGGCCACCGCCGCCTCGCCCCGGTTTCCGGCGCTCTGGGTTTTACCCATGGCGTTTGGCCTCCCACTTTTTCAAAAAGCTGCGCCGGTGCTCCGGGCAGGGGCCGTACTGGTCCAACAGTTCATAGTGCAGCTTCGTACCGTATCCCTTATGCTTAGCGAACTGGTACTGGGGATATTTTGCGTCCAGCTCTCCCGACACATACCGGTCCCGGCTGACCTTCGCCAGAATGGACGCCGCCGCGATGGAGGCGCTTTTGCCGTCCCCGCCTACGATGAGCTGATGGGGCGTCTCGATGGCGTACCGGCTGCCGTGGTCCCGATTGCCGTCGATGAAAGCCGTATCCGGTCGGACGGACAGGCCCTCAATGGCCCGCTGCATGGCCAGCATCCGGGCGTTGAGAATGTCCATCTCGTCGATCTCCCACGCCTCCACACGGGTCACGCTCCAGGAAACCGCCTGAGTGGTGATGACTTCGTACAGGGCTTCCCGCTTTTTCTCCGTCAGCTTTTTGGAGTCATTCAGGCCGGGGATGTCCAATTCTCTCGGCAGGATCACCGCCGCCGCGTACACCGGCCCCATCAGGGGACCGGCCCCGGCCTCGTCCACGCCGCAGACGGTCTCCGCACCGCTGTTCCACGCCTGACGCTCATAGTCCCAAAGTTCCATATCAATACTCCACGATCATTTTACGGCAATTTTCGCAAATATACGCTGGGAGTGCGCCCGGTTTCCTGAGCCAGCCCAAACTGCTGCACATATCCAGCACAATGCCGCCTCTGTCCTCGATCCCACGCCGTGTCATCACCAGGGCAGCGTCTCTCCCGGCGGCAGGAAATACAGGCCGCCGGTGGGAACGTAAGCCGCCTGACCACGGCGCATTTCTTTTCCGCATAATGGGCAGTCCATCGGCGTTTCTCCTTTCGTCAAGGCAGCTCCAGCGTAAAGCGTCCCAGCTTGGCGGAGCGGAACTCGTCCAGCAGGATCTTTGCCATGCGCTCCGTATCCACCTCCCCGCCGGAGATCAGAAAGCCCCGCTTCTTTCCTGCTGCCTCCAGCAGCCGGTAGCCGTAGGCTATGTCATTTTTCTCCGCTTCCCGTTCCGGCAGAGCGGACAGCTTATAGGCTGCTTTCAGGGCGTCGGGATAGTGCTCCCCCAGATAGGCCATCAGGTGACAGCCCAGTGTCTCCACGTCTAAAATATCGTCCTTCACGGCGCCGGTGTAGGCCAGATTCATGCCCACGCTCTGATCGTCAAACTTCGGCCAGAGGATGCCCGGCGTATCCAGCAATTCTAAATTCCGGTCGATGGGTACCCACTGCTTGGAGCGGGTAACGCCGGGACGGTCCTCCGTCTTGGCGGTCTTGCGGCCTGCCACTTTATTGATGAAGGTGGACTTGCCCACATTGGGGATGCCCAGGATCATGACCCGCACCACCCGGCCGGTCATCCCCTTTTCCGCGTAGGCGCGGAGCTTGTCCGCCAGCAGTTCCCGAACGGCCCCGGCGAATTTCGCCGTGCCCACGCCGCTTTTGGCGTCGGATTCCAGCACGGCGTAGCCTTTGGCCCGGAAATGCTCCGCCCAGCGCTTCGTCCCCTCCGGGTCCGCCTGATCCACGCGGTTCAGCACCACCATGCGGGGCTTGCCCGCCGTCAGCTCGTCCACATCCGGGTTCCGGCTGGAAACCGGAATGCGGGCGTCTAAGATTTCGCATACCGCGTCCACATTCTTGATCTGCTCGGCGATCATCCGCCGGGTCTTTGTCATGTGGCCGGGATACCATTGAATATTCATGACCAAATCACTCCGATCCGTTTAAAGTCCCGCTTCTCCGTCTCATAGTCCGGACCGGGGAAAATCAAAAAGGCAGCCTTCCCGATGACATACCGGGTATCCACCGTACCCAGCCGGTAATCCCGGCTGTCGCTGGAGCCGTTGCGGTTGTCGCCCATGACGAAAATGGACCCCTCCGGCACCGTCAGGGGAAATTCGGTGCCCTCGGCGGTGTAGGTCGGCTCCCGGATGTAATCCTCCTCCAGTGCCTCACCGTCCACATATACGATGCCCTCGGCAAAGTCGATGTCCACCGTCTGACCCTCCACGGCGATCACCCGCTTGACGATGGGGTCATCGTCAAACACGCCGTTTTTCCGCAGGATCACGATGTCGCCGTACTTGTAGTCATGGTACAGCATGGAGTTAACCACCAGCAGACGATCCCCGTGCTGCAACGTATTGAGCATGGAGTGGCCGTCCACTCCCATCATGCGGATCACAAAGGTAAAAATCGCCACCACCACCAAAACGGAGCCTACCAGCGACTGCACCCATTCATACAGGTCCCGGCCCTTCGCCGTCTGCTTTTCCTGTTCCTGCATCAAACTCTTCCTTTCAGACCATAAGGCCAATTACGCATTATTGGAATAGTATATCAAAAAAAGCCCGGCGTCACAAGGTCTGCGTCAGATTTTTATAACAAAAAAAGAGAGGCTTTCGCCTCTCTTTTTCTGCTCAACTGAAAGCTGATTACAGCTTCTCCTTGACCTTGGCGCCCTTGCCCACGCGGCCACGCAGATAGTACAGCTTGGCGCGACGGACCTTACCGTTGCGGACGACCTCAAAGTGGTCGATGGAAGGAGAATGGACGGGGAACACCTTCTCAACGCCGATGCCGTAAGAAACACGGCGGACGGTGACGGTTTCCTCAATGCCGCCATGCTTCTTGGCAATGACGGTGCCCTCAAACACCTGGATACGCTCGCGAGAGCCTTCCTTAACCTTCACGTGTACGCGAACAGTGTCGCCCACCTGAACGTTGGCGGTTTCCTTCTGCAGGGCTTCTTTGTTCAGTTCCTTGATGAGATCCATGGATTTTTTCCTCCTGTTAATAGGCGTTCATGCCGCTTTTTATGCGCATTGGCACACTTTTAGTCGGCGCACGACAGAGGACCGCCCTTTGTAAGCCATGATAGAATACCATAGAATCTGTCAAATTGCAAGGATTATTTTAGAGTTCTTCCGAAATTTCTTCCGTTTTCGTCTCTCCGGCAAACCAATCCGGGTGGTTGTACAGCTCCGGGAAGGAGTGGAACACGCCACGGTGCTTAAAGCCGGGGAAGGTATCCAACTGCAAGCCGTTGATCCCCTGAAAAATACTCTTTTCGATGTTGGGATTCGTCTTTTTCAGCTCCCGCAGCAGGAATTTGATCTCCTGCCGCTTGCTGCGGCCCACGCCGTCCCCCGCCGCCTCCCGTTCCTCCGTGAACCGGCAGGCGCACTGGAGAAATTGCAGGTGGTTGTAGTTCTTCCATGCGATGATGGCGTCCTCGTGGACGCAGTACAGGGGCCGGATCAGTTCCATGCCGGGGAAATTCTTGCTGCGGAGCTTGGGGGGCATGGCCTGAAGCTGTCCGCCGTAGAACAGGCCCATGACAGTGGTCTCGATGACGTCGGAAAAGTGGTGGCCCAGCGCGATCTTGTTGCATCCCAGTTCCTGAGCCTTGGCATACAGGAAGCCCCGGCGCATCCGGGCGCAGAGATAGCAGGGGTTCTTCTCCACGCTGACGGTGACATTGAAAATGTCGCTGTCGAAAATCGTGATGGGAATCCCCAGCAGGGCGGCGTTATCCTCGATGAGTTTTCGATTCTCCGGCTTGTAGCCGGGGTCCATCACCATAAAGACCAGCTCAAAGGGCTGAGAGGTATGGCGCTGCAATTCCTGCATCAGCTTGGCCAGGATCACGGAGTCCTTGCCGCCGGAGATGCACACGGCGATCCTGTCCCCCGGCTCGATCAGCTCGTACCGCTTCACAGCGGCGATAAAGGGATTCCAGATGGATTTGCGATAGGTTTTGATAAGACTGCGCTCGGCAGTCTCCTGCGGTGTCAGTTCCCGGGACATACGTTTTGATCCTCTCTTACTGTTACAGCCAGATGGCTCCTAATTTCAAAATGGACGCCGTCATCCGCCGGAGCCACGGGCGGTTCTCCCAGTCCTCCAGTGTATAAAGCTGGCTGTCCTCCACGATGTGGTCCATATCCTCCAAAAGCTCCTCGATCACCGGCATGTGGTAGAGCATCACCGCGTCCTCATAGTGAAGCTGGAAGCTGCGGTAGTCCATATTGGTGCTGCCGATCAGGGCCGCTTCCCGGTCCGCCATGGCGCTTTTGGCATGGACAAAGCCGGGGGTATATTTGTAGATCTTGACGCCGTGACGCAGCAGTTCTCCCCAGTAGGTCTCCGCCACCAGATACACCAGTTTTTTATCCGGGATAGCGGGGATCATCAGCCGCACATCCACCCCGGCGTCCGCTGCGATGCACAGTGCCTCCTGGATGGATTCCTCCACGGCGTAATACGGCGTGGTGATATACAGCATCCGCTTGGCAGAGGCGATGAGCTGAAGATAGACAGCCTCCACCGGATTGTCCGGGTTATTCAGCGGCCCATCCTCAAAGGGCTGGCAGAAGCCCTCCACCGCCGGACCTTCCCGGCGGGAGCGGTAGTAATCGTCCTCGTTGGGAAAATGACGGCCCAGCATCTTCCACATCTGCATGAACTGCACAGCAAAGCCCCAGGCCCCGTCCCCCGTCAGGCGAACGGTGCTGTCCTTCCAGTAGCCGAAGCGCTCGATCCGGTTGGCGTACTCGTCTCCGATGTTGATACCGCCGGCGTAGGCCACATAACCGTCGATAACAGTGATCTTCCGGTGGTCACGGTAATTGAAGTACAGGCGGTTGATATACCGGTGGACGGGGTTGAAGATCTCCACCTCGATCCCCGCGTCTTTGATGGCTTGCAGCGTCCCGTCAGACAGACGGGTCAAGGTGCCGAAATCGTCGATAATCAGGTGGATCTCCACTCCGGCGGCGGCACGTTCCTTCAATACGGCGAAGATCTCGTCCCAGACAGTCCCCTCCGCCAAAATATAATACTCCATGAAGATATAGGTCTCCGCCTGCCGCAGATGCTCCACCAGATCCCGGAAGAAGGACTCCCCCTCTCCGAAATAGGCGGCGTCCGTATTGCGGTACAGCCAGAATTGCCGCTTCTGGAGATAGGCGGCCAAGCGGCCCCACGCAGGGCTGCGGCGGGTCAGGGCGGTCTGATTCAGGTCGCTGAGCATTTTTGCGCTCTCCCGCTGGGGGATCGGCGGCACCGGCTTCAAACTCAGCTGCTTGGCCTGATGCGTGCCGCCCCATAGACAGAACAGGAGCATACCTGCCACCGGCAAAATCAGCAGCAAACACATCCAGCTCAGCTTATAAGATGGACTGCCGCTGCGTTGGTAAACCCGAATGGCCACCGCTGCACCGATCAGCTGGAGAAATCCGTACACAAAGCTGGCCTTTTCTTTCAGGAAACGGGTCAGCAGAAGGGTCACCGCGATCTGCGCCAGCACCGTCAGGGCGCAGAGTATCAGACTGGCCGCAGCGGAGATCCGCCGCTCCGTGCGTTCCTGATTCCTATGGGACATTCTGCCCATACCGTCACCTCCCGGATCCAAATAGTTTTCTATTATAATTATAGCAACACAACCGGCAATCTTCAACTATATTTGAAAAAAGCGCATGGCCATTCCAGCCATGCGCTTTTCATTCAGCGGTAATTCTTACGCAGCAGATCCTGCTTGATGTCCCAGAGCTTCTGGCTCAGGTCCACATAGTAGTTGTGGGGATTCTCAAAACGCTTTACCTCGTCCCACAGGGTATCGATCTGCTCCCGGCAGTACTTCTGGATCTCCGACAGCGTGGGCTGCTGATACACCAGTTCGCCATGGTCAAAAATCTTCTCCTGGAGGGGCTTGATGGTATAGTCCGTGTAGGTCCGCCGCTTCCAGGTGGCATCCGGATCGAACAGTTCCAGAGGCTGACCCTCCTCGATCACTTCATCCCACACGGTGATGTAGTCCGCCTCCGCCTTGCCAGTGGCCTTGTCAAAGATCCGGTAGACCTTCTTGAAATGGGGGTTGGTGATCTTGCCCACATTTTCGCTGATCTTGATCTTCGGCACGATGGTGCCGTCCTCTTTCTCAATGGCCGCCAGCTTATAGACACCGCCGAACACCGGGTCGCTCTTGGAGGTAATCATCCGCTCACCCACGCCAAAGAGGTCCACCTTAGCCCCCTGACGGAGGATATCCTGAATGATGTACTCATCCAGGGAGTTGGACGCGGAGATCTTGCAGCTCTCCCAGCCCGCCTCATCCAGCATCCGCCGGGCCTCCCGGGTGAGATAGGCGATGTCGCCGGAATCCAGACGGATGGCGCACTTGGTAATGCCCTTGGGCCGCAGCACCTCGTTGAATGCCTTGATAGCGTTGGGAACACCGGATTTCAGGGTATTGTAGGTGTCTACCAGCAGCGTGGCGTTGGTGGGGAATACCTCGCAGTAGGTCTTGAATGCCTCATACTCCGAGTCGAACATCTGCACCCAGGCATGGGCCATGGTGCCGCCGGCGGGAACGCCGAAAAGCTGGTCGGAAATGGTGCAGGCCGTACCGGCGCAGCCGCCGATATAGGCAGCCCGGGCGCCGGAGATGGCGGCGTCCGTGCCCTGTGCCCGGCGGGAACCGAACTCCAGCACCACACGTCCCTCCGCCGCCCGGACAATGCGGTTGGTCTTGGTGGCCACAAGGCTCTGGTGGTTGAAGATCAGCAGCAGGAAGGTCTCCACCAGCTGTGCCTGAATAGCCGGAGCCCGGACAGTGATGATCGGCTCCCGGGGGAAGATGGGAGTACCCTCCGGGATGGCCCAGACGTCACCCGTGAATTTGAAATCGCGGAGATAGTCCAGGAATCGCTCGGAAAACAGATCCTTGCTCCGGAGATATTCAATGTCCTCCTCAGAAAAATGCAGATCCTGAATATAGGCGATGATCCGCTCCAGACCGGCGCAGATGGCATAGCCGCCGTGGTCCGGAACATCACGGAAAAAGATGTCGAAATAGGTGATCCGATCCTTCAGCCCCGCTTCCAGATAACCATTTCCCATGGTCAATTCGTAAAAGTCGCAGAGCATCGTCATATTGAGTTTATCTGTGATATCCATCGTGTGTCTCCTTCTCGTTACACCACAAGTTACCACACATTATAGCTATCTCCCCGGATAAAAGCAATTCTTTTATCAATTTTTTCACAAATAAACATTGACAAGGCACCTCTGCTCCCCTATCATAACTAAGACGGCGGCCGACTTTCGCGTATCCCTCACCTGCCGGCCCCCTTTGGAAAGGAAACAAGCCATGGAAGTGATCTTAGGCATTGATATTGGCGGCTCTACTACAAAGATCGTAGGGCTGCGGACCGACGGCAGCGTGGTTTCCATGCTCCGGGTCCGGGCAGAGGATCAGGTCACCAGCCTGTACGGCGCACTGGGCAACTACCTGACCAGCAACGGTCTCTCCCTCGGAGATGTGCGCCGGGTCGTTCTGACCGGCGTTGGCGCCAGCTATGTGGATGGGGATGTGTTCGGCCTGCCCACCTGCCGGGTGGATGAATTTCAGGCCAGCGGCACCGGTGCGCTGGCTCTGTCCGGTCAGACATCCGGCGTAGTTGTGACGATGGGTACCGGCACCGCCTTTTTGTGGGCGGAAGCCGGAAAAGAAGTGCGGCACCTTTGCGGTAGCGGTATCGGCGGTGGCACGCTGGGTGGCCTCTGCCGCAAGCTGGTGGGTATGGAACGCTTCTACCAGATCAAAAAGCTGGCCGCTCAGGGGGATCTGAGCCATGTGGATCTCACCATCAGCGACATTGCCCGGAACCCTGCCTCCACGCTGGACCCCAACATGACCGCTGCCAACTTCGGTGATCTCTCTGAGGACGCCCCCCCCGCCGATCTGGCCGCCGGCGCGGTAAATCTGGTCCTTCAGGCCATCGGCACTATGACGGTGCTGGCCTGTCAGAGCTGCCATACGGACACCGTGATCGTCACCGGCTCCATGACCACGCTGGATCAGGCGGAGCCAAACTTTGCGGCTTTCGAAAAGCTCTACGGCATCCATTACGTGATCCCGGAAAGCGCCACCTTCGCTACCGCTATCGGTGCCGGACTTTGCAGCCTGCGGCAGAAATCTGTAAAGTAATATAGCTTTAAAGTCATTGCATCAACTAATTTTATGCATCCGCAAAGGAAATCAAGCAAAACAGCTCCCCGGTATTCACCGGGGAGCTGTCAGCGGGGCGAAAGAAGTTCGCCCCGCTGAACATTTTCGGAACTATATGAGAGTTCCGAAAATGCGGGATTTTAATGGCGCAGGGAAACAGGCGAAGCGCCGCCGGTGGCGGATGAAGCAAGCCTGTTTCGAGGAAGGCTCCCAAACAGCGGATACGCAGTATTCACTGTTTGGCCTGAGCCGACGGTGTATCCCTTCTTGGGTTTCCCGCGCACACCCTTCCTTACCATAGCGGAGAATTCATCGTTTTATCAGTAAGAAAAACAGCTCCCCGGTATTCACCGGGGAGCTGTTTCATGTTGGATCGGATCGGATTTACTCCTGATCGTCGTCAGAGTCCTCTTCCAGAGAGCTCATGTCGAACTCCAGCTTCTCGCCGCAGTTGGGGCAGATGACCTCGCCATCCTCCAGCACGGACTCATCGAAATAGATGGTCTCCTCGCAGGTGGGGCAGGTGGTGGCGTAGCAGTCCTCGTCCTCTTCGGCGTCATCCTCATAGTACTCGTCGTTGAAAGACTCCTCGTCATCCTCGTCATACACGATGTCCTCGATATCCTCCAGATCATCGCTGACAACGTCCAGACCGTCCTCCAACTCGCCCTGAGCATTCCACAGGTCCTCCAGCTCCAGGCCGATGTCCTCCAGAATGTCCACCATAGCGGACAGGATCTTGCCCTCGTTGGTCTCCGTGTCGATCTTCATGCCTTCCATCAGGCCCTTCAGATACGCAACCTTCTCAGTGATCTCCATAGTGATCGCTCCTTTCAAAATATCAATTTTGGAAATAAAGGGAGGATTATCGTTATAATCCCCCCTTCAAAACTTATTCCTTCACGCGGCCCAGGTACTCGCCGGTGCGGGTATCCACCTGAATCTTCTCGCCCTCGTTGATGAACAGAGGCACCTTGATGATGGCGCCGGTCTCCAGAGTGGCGGGCTTGGTGACGTTGGTGGCGGTATCGCCTCTCACGCCGGGCTCGGTAGCGGTGACTTCCAGCTCCATGAAGTTGGGAGCCTCCACGCTGAACACGCTGCCCTTGTAGCTGACCAGAGTGCACATGGTGTTCTCCTTGACGAACTGGAAGCCGTCGCCCAGAACGTCCTTGTTCAGCGGGGTCATGTCATAAGTCTCGGGGTCCATGAAGTAGTACAGATCGCCGTCGTTGTAGCTGTACTCGGCGTTTCTGCGCTCCACAGTACCGTTCTCGAACTTGGCGCTGGGGTTGAAGGACTCCTCACGGATTGCGCCGGTCATCACGTTCTTGTACTTGGTACGCACGAAAGCGGCGCCCTTGCCGGGCTTGACGTGCTGGAAGTCCACGACCAGCATGGGCTTACCGTCCATCTCAAATACAACACCCTTACGGAAATCGCCTGCGGAAATAGGCATAGTTAAATCCTCCTCACAAATCTTTACGAGAAAACGACCGTGAAGTGGACATTTTCTCAATTCTTTCCTGTCTTATATAATTTGACCGATGATATTTTACCCTATCTTGTCCGTTATTGCAAGTGGTTTTCCGGTTATTTTGTGTTTTCCCCCGGATTTTTTTGGCATTTATAGGGGCAGGCTCTTTTAAACGGGCGCTGCAGCAGGTGCAGAACATGGTTCCACAGTCCCACAGGTCCCCCCAGCGGCTCCACCATCCACGCCCGGACGCCCGCCCGGTGGGCCGCCAGCATATCGGTCAACAGCTTATCTCCCAGCATGGCGGTGTGGGCCGGATCTGTTCCTGTTCGCTCCATAGCGGCCCGCAGGCCCTTTGGACTGGGCTTTCCGGCATGGCCCTGATAGCCGATGCCCAGATCTCCGCAGAACTCAGTCACGCGAACGCCGGATCGGTTGTTCGACACGATCATCACGGTGATCCCGGCGTCCTTCAAGCCGTCGATCCACTGGCGCAGGGCGTCATCCGGGCGGCGGACCGCCTTGGGTGCCAGTGTATAGTCCAGATCCGTCAGCAGCAGCGTCACGCCCTGACTTTGCAGAAAGGCGGGGGTGATGTCCCGGTAGCTGTCAAAAAGAATGTCCGGCGTCAGCATAAGCCGCCCTCCTCTCACATAAGAATAACTGCAGTATACCAGAATCCTGACCGCTTCACAAGGGGGAACCGCCATGCAGCTCTATTTGACCGTCCGACCGGAGGACACGCGAACCGCCTCCGCCTATCCGGCGGGACTGGCCCACGCCGCCTACCGCATCGGGGAGGGGTCCTCCCTGTTGAGCCGGAATTTACTGACACCGGCCCGGTCCGGGCCGATGGCCCCGTTGCCGGGGCTGCTGGTTCTCAGTGACCGTTCCGCGCCGTCCATTGACCGCCCGGCGGCACTGGCCGAGGCCGTGCTCCGGGAATGCGCCCGCCGCAGCTATGGCGGAATCGTTCTGGATTTTGACGAGCCGTCCCGGGAGGATCGCCGCCGCTTTGCTGCCCTATTGGGGCAGCAGTGCGCCAAAAGCCGAAAGTTCTTCTACCTTCCCCCGTCCTACGCCGGGGCTGTCGAGCGTCCCACCGTCATCTTGAACACAGCCATCTCCGGCGGCAGCTTTGAAACCCACATCCGGGAGGAGCTCGCCCGCTACGGCGGCGGGCGGAATGTGGTCTTTGACCTCCAGCGGCTGCGGATGGACTTCCGTCTCCCCGCCCGGAGCGGTCAGGGAGAGCCGCTGACGCAGGCGGCGCTGGACGCGCTCTTGAAGGAGCGTCAGCCCGCCGTGTTTTTCTCCAAAGACCTGTTTGCCCGCTACTTCACTTATGCCAAGAACGGTGAATCCCACTTCATCCTCTTTGATGACGCCGACACGCTGCGCCAAAAGCTGCGTCTTGGGCGGCAGTTGGGCGTGGCCGCCGCGTTTTTCCAGTGGCCGGAGGTCTGCGACATCGCCGACTCGCTGTTCCGCCGCAAGTAAAAAAGAAGTACCGCACCTCACGGTGCGGTACTTTTGCTTCTTAGTAGAAACGCTTCTTGTTCTTACGAGCGGCCTCAGACTTCTTGCGACGCTTCACGCTGGGGCTTTCATAATGCTCTCTCTTGCGAACCTCGGCGATAACGCCTGCCTTAGCGCAGCTACGCTTGAAACGCTTCAGTGCGCTATCGATGGATTCGCCTTCCTTGACATGAATCTCAGACATTTATATTTCCCTCCCTCCGAGACATCCGGCTTGATCCTGGATGCTTAGGGGCTACGTATAGCCTTAACGTACATCATTATAGGAAATAATCAGAAGAAAGTCAAGGATTTTTTCTCAAATCCGAAAAATTTGATGGTTTCCCGCATTTGAGCCGATCGTTTTCCCTTACCGGGGCTTTACGATCAGGTTGATCAGACGGTTCTTGACCAGAATGGTCTTGACGATCTGCATCCCCTCGGTGGCCTTCTGCACCTTATCCACAGACAGTGCGGCGGCCTTGACGGTCTCCTCATCGCTGTCCACCGGCATGGTGACGGTGCCCTTCATCTTGCCGTTGACCTGAATGGCCATCTCCACAGAGGAAGCCACGGTCTTGCTGGCGTCATATACCGGCCACTCCGCCTGGCAGCACATTTTGCCGGTCTTTGCGGCAAAGCCCAACTGCTCCCACAGCTCCTCGGTGATGTGAGGTGCAAAGGGATTCAGCAGGCGCAGCAGGATGCCCAGATCGCCCCGGGTCACGCCGTTGGCGGTCATTTCGTTGACGGCAGTCATCATGGCGGCGATGGCGGTGTTCATCTTCAACGTGTCGATATCGTCCGTGACCTTTTTGATGGTCTTGTGGAGGATGGCCTCGTTGGCGGGGGTCAAGTCCTCGCTGTCAGTGGCGGTCTCCGCCAGATTCCAGACCTTATCCAAGAAGCGCTTGGAGCCCTTCACCGCGTCGGTGGACCAGGTAGCCGCCTGCTCAAAGTCGCCCACGAACATGATATACAGACGCATGGTGTCCGCGCCGTACTGGGCCACGATGTCATTGGGGTTCACCACGTTGCCCCGGGACTTGGACATCTTCTCGCCGCCCTCGCCCAGGATCATGCCGTGGCTGGTGCGCTTGGCGTAAGGCTCCTTGGTGGGTACGGCGCCGATGTCATAGAGGAACTTATGCCAGAACCGGGAGTACAGCAGATGCAGCGTGGTGTGCTCCATGCCGCCGTTGTACCAGTCCACAGGAGACCAGTATTCCAGCGCCTCCTTGGAGGCCAGGGCCTTATCATTGTGGGGGTCCATATACCGCAGGAAGTACCAGCAGGAGCCGGCCCACTGGGGCATGGTGTCGGTTTCCCGCTGGGCGGGGCCGCCGCACTTGGGGCAGGTGGTATTCACCCAGTCCGTCATCTTGGAGAGAGGAGATTCGCCGTCGTCGGTGAGTTCGTAGCTTTCCACCTCCGGCAGCAGCAGCGGCAGCTGCTCTTCCGGCAGGGGCACCCAGCCGCACTTCTCGCACTTCACCAGGGGGATCGGCTCGCCCCAGTAGCGCTGGCGGCTGAACACCCAGTCACGGAGCTTGAAGTTGGTCTTGGGACGGCCGATGCCGTGCTCCGTGACCCACTTCTTCATAGCAGGGATAGCCTCCTTGACGGTGAGGCCGTTGAGGAAGTCGGAGTTGACCATGATGCCGGTATCGTCCTTCAGGGCGAAGGCGCACTTGGTCACATCGCCGCCCTTGACCACCTCCACGATGGGCAGACCGAAAGCGGTGGCGAAGTCCCAGTCGCGCTGATCGTGGCCGGGCACGCCCATGACGATGCCGGTGCCGTAGCCCATCAGCACATAGTCGGAAACGAAAATGGGAATATGCTTACCGGTGACGGGGTGGACGGCCTCGATGCCCTCCAGCCGGACGCCGGTCTTTTCCTTGTTCAGCTCGCCCCGCTCGAAGTCGGACTTCCGGGCAGCCTCCTGCCGGTAATCCTCCACAGCGTCCCAGTTGGTCAGCTGATCCTTCCACTGGGCGAGGTAGGGGTGCTCGGGAGAGATGACCATATAGGTCACGCCGAACAGCGTGTCGCACCGGGTGGTGTAGACCGTCAGCTTGTCGCCGTTGGTGGCGGTGAAGTCCACCTCAGTACCCTCGCTGCGGCCGATCCAGTTGCGCTGCTGGATCTTGACCCGCTCGATATAGTCCACATCGTCCAGATCGTCGATCAGGCGGTCGGCGTACTTGGTGATGGCCAGCATCCACTGGCTCTTTTCCTTGCGGATGACCTCGCTGCCGCAGCGCTCGCAGACGCCCTCCACCACTTCCTCGTTGGCCAGTACACACTTGCAGCTGGTGCACCAGTTCACGGGCATGGATGCCTTATAGGCAAGGCCCTTCTTGAACAGCTGGAGGAAGATCCACTGGGTCCACTTGTAGTAGCCGGGGTCGGTGGTGTCTACCACCCGGTCCCAGTCGAAGGAATAGCCCAGCATGTGAAGCTGCTTGGTGAAGTTGGCAATGTTCTGCTTGGTAACGATGGCAGGATGGACGTGGTTCTTGATGGCGTAGTTCTCCGTGGGCAGGCCAAAGGCATCAAAGCCGATGGGGAACAGCACGTTGTAACCCTGCATCCGCTTCTTGCGGCAGATGATGTCCATGGCGGTGAAGGGACGGGCGTGGCCCACATGGAGGCCCTGACCGGAGGGATAGGGGAACTCGATGAGGCCGTAGAACTTCTCCCGGGTCTTGTCCCCGGTGACAGCGGTGAAGGGCTTTTCCTCCAGCCACTTCTCCTGCCATTTCTTTTCAATGGCTGTAAAATCGTACTTCATGGTTGACTCCTTTTATCTGAAATGTTCTGCATTTTGATTGATTTGATCTCAGGACCGCTTTTGTGTCCGCCGCTTGACGCACCACCAGACCAGCTGAACGGCCAGTGCGAGCAACGCTGCCGCGCACAGCATCTGAAAAGCTGTTGCGGGTTCAAAGGTCCCGCCCCATTTCTCCGTTCCGAACACGGACAGGCAGACGCAGGATACCAGCAGGGACAGGGCATTTCCCAAAAACAGGGCTTTCAGGCTGCTTCTGTGGTATGCCCATTTCATCAGCGTAATCACGCCGATGATAGACAGGAAATTCGCCAATGCTCCGCCCGTTTCCCCATGTCCCCAAAATCCCAGATACGCATAGGGAACGCCATAGGCCAGAAAAGAAACGGGGGAATCCCACAGCTTTTTCATCCTGCAACACCTCACGCTTTCCGCCAAATAAAGAAAACGCCCCTAAGCCTTACGGCTCAGGGGCGTTGAAAACGCGGTACCACCCTGTTTCCGCCGGTTTCCCGGCGCTCGGTGCGGCAGATAACGATGCCAGCCGTTCCGCCCTACTGCTGTTCAGGCAAAAGACTCCGGGGCCAGTCCTCCCAGGCTCCCCCACCGGCTTGCAGCAAACGCCGGCTCTCTGAAGGCGGGATACCAGGGCTTTTTCCCCATCTCAGTCGATAACGGATTTATTTTATGCGCAAACCGCCGGTTTGTCAAGTCCTCTTACCGGCCGCAGCAGGCAAAACCGTTCCAAATCAGGCCCGTTTTTCGAGATTGCCACTGTATTTCTCCCGGAAGTCGGCAAAGGTGCCGTTGTCCAGTGCCTCACGGATCTTGGCCATCAGTTCGTTGTAGAACCAGAGGTTATGCAGCACCGCCAGACGCAGGGCCAGCACCTCGTCCGCCTTGAACAGATGGCGCAGATAGGCCCGGGAATGGCTCCGGCACACCGGGCAGTTGCAGCTTTCGCTGATGGGCCGGTCATCGGTGATATACTTCTCGTTCATGATGTTCACGGTGCCCTCCCAGGTAAAGAGCTTTCCGTGACGGCCGTTGCGGGAGGGCATCACGCAGTCGAAGAAGTCCACGCCCCGGGCCACGGCCTCAATGATGTTGCTGGGGGTTCCCACGCCCATGAGATACCGGGGCTTCTCCTTGGGGGCAAAGGGCTCCACCACGTCGATCATCTCGTACATGATCTCCGCCGGTTCACCCACCGCCAAACCGCCGATGGCGTAGCCGTCGCAGTCGATCTTGGCGATCTCCTGCATATGCCAGGCCCGAAGATCCGCGAAGGTGGCGCCCTGGTTGATGCCGAACAGCATCTGATGGGGATTCACCGTATCCGGCAGACTGTTGAGCCGGTCATGCTCCACCTTGCAGCGCTGGAGCCAGCGGAGGGTCCGCTCCACCGATGCCTTGGCGTACTCATACCGGGCCGGGTTCTCCACGCACTCGTCAAAGGCCATGGCGATGTCACTGCCCAGATTGGACTGGATCTGCATGGATTCCTCCGGGCCCATAAAGATCCGGTGCCCGTCGATATGGCTGGCGAAGGTGACGCCCTCCTCCTTGATCTTCCGCAGAGAGGCCAGCGAAAACACCTGAAACCCGCCGGAGTCCGTGAGGATCGGCCCATCCCAATTCATAAATTTATGGAGGCCGCCCATCTGCCGCACCACCTTGTCACCGGGACGGAGATGCAGGTGGTAGGTGTTGGACAGCTCGATCTGGCAGCCCACATTTTTCAAATCCAACGCCGAAACGCCGCCCTTGATGGCCGCCTGCGTACCCACATTCATAAACACCGGGGTCTGCACCGTGCCGCCGTGGGCGCAGGAGAATTCGCCCCGCCGGGCCTTCCCCTCTGTTTTCAAGATCTTAAACATAGCCACATTCCTTTTCGTTTATTGCAAATGCCCTTACATTATAATATAGGGTACCGGAATGTGCAAGAGCGTTATCATCCGCAAAAGCTGGCGATTTGACAAAAACGCACCGGGAGACAGTGTCTCCCGGTGCGTTTGGGGTAAAATCAATCCGATAAAACCAAATCAGGCCTTGCCGGCGCAGCCGAGGACGTCCACCAGCTTGTGACGGACCAGCTCCTTGATGTTGGCACGGGCGGGCTTCAGGTACTCGCGGGGATCGAACTTGTCGGGATGCTCTGCCATAAACTTGCGGATGGTGCCGGTCATGGCCAGACGCAGGTCGGAGTCGATGTTGATCTTGCAGACGGACAGCTTGGCAGCCTGACGCAGCTGCTCCTCGGGCACGCCGATGGCGTTGGGCATCTGACCGCCGAACTCGTTGACCATCTTCACATACTCCTGAGGCACGGAAGAAGATCCGTGGAGCACGATGGGGAAGCCGGGCAGGCGCTTGGAGACCTCTTCCAGAACGTCGAAACGCAGGGGAGGGGGAACCAGAATGCCCTTTTCATTGCGGGTGCACTGCTCGGGCTTGAACTTATAAGCGCCGTGAGAGGTACCGATGGCGATGGCCAGAGAGTCGCAGCCGGTCTTGGACACGAACTCCTCGACCTCCTCGGGGCGGGTATAGGAGGCCTCGTGAGCGGCGACCTTGACCTCGTCCTCGATGCCGGCCAGAGTGCCCAGCTCGGCCTCGACCACAACGCCGTGATCGTGGGCATACTCCACGACCTTCTTGGTGATCTCGATGTTCTCGGCAAAGGGCTTGCCGGAAGCGTCGATCATGACGGAGGTGAAGCCGCCGTCAATGCAGCTCTTGCAGGTCTCGAAGTCCGGGCCGTGGTCCAGATGCAGAACGATGGGGATATCGGGGCAGCACTCCACAGCGGCCTCAACCAGCTTCACCAGATAGGTGTGGTTGGCATAGGCGCGGGCGCCCTTGGAAACCTGCAGGATCACGGGAGCGTGCTCCTCCTGGCAAGCCTCGGTAATGCCCTGCACGATCTCCATATTGTTGACGTTGAACGCGCCGATGGCATAGCCGCCATCATAGGCTTTCTTGAACATTTCAGTAGAAGTAACCAGTGGCATACGAACATCCTCCTATAAAATATAACTTTCTATTTGGGGATCTATCCGTTTTTCATCCCGGAAGCCCTTGTGAACATATTGACAATTTTTTAGATTTCTGGGAGGAAAACGTTTTTCTTTTATCATAATATCACAAAAAAAATAAATTGCAAGTATTTACTTTCTAAAATTTCGATGATATGATACAGGTATCTTATTTTGAATCGTCAGGAGGATTTTCATATGAGCGAATTGAAAGGCGCCTGTATCTTCGGTCAGTCCGGCGGTCCCACTTCCGTTATCAACGCCAGTGCCTACGGCGTGATCGCAACTGCCCTGAAGAACCCCAACATCACCCAGGTCCTGGGTGCAGAGCACGGCATCAAGGGTGTTCTGAATGACCGTCTGTTCGACATGGGTCAGGAGGACCCCGCCGAGCTGGAGCTGCTGAAGTACACTCCTTCCTCTGCTCTGGGTTCCTGCCGCTATAAGATGGCGGACCCCGATGTGGATGACACGGATTACAAGCGCATTCTGGAGATCTTCAAGAAGTATGACGTCCGTTACTTCTTCTATAACGGTGGTAACGATTCCATGGACACCTGCAACAAGATCTCCAAGTATATGCAGAAGGTCGGCTATGACTGCCGCGTGATGGGCGTGCCCAAGACCATTGACAATGACCTGTTCGGCACCGACCACTGCCCCGGCTTCGCCTCCGCCGCCAAGTACATCGCCACCTCCTGCATGGAGGTCTATCAGGACGCCCGCGTCTATGACACCGGCATGGTCTGCATCATGGAGATCATGGGCCGTCACGCCGGCTGGCTGGCTGGCGCTGCCGCTCTGGCTACCGCTTACGGCGCAGGTCCCGACCTGGTGTACCTCCCCGAGGTGGACTTCGACATGGACAAGTTCCTGGCCGACGTGGACCGCATCTATAAGGAAAAGGGCAACTGCATGGTGGCCGTTTCCGAGGGCATCCACTATGCTGACGGCACCTTCGTCTCCGAGGCCAAGACCTCTGCCACCGACGGCTTCGGCCACGCTCAGCTGGGCGGTCTGGCTGCTCACCTGGCCTCTGTGGTCAAGGAAAAAACCGGCGCCAAGGTCCGCGGCATCGAGCTGAGCCTGCTGCAGCGCTGCGGCGCACATCTGGCCTCCGAAACCGACATTGAGGAGTCCGTCATGAGCGGTAAGGCCGCCGTGGAGAACGCCGTGGCCGGCATTACCGATAAGATGGTCGGTTTCCAGTGCACCCGTAACAACGGCAAGTACGTCTGCAAGACGGAGCTGCTGAACCTCACCGACGTGGCCAACACGGAGAAGAAGGTTCCTCTGGAGTGGATCAACAAGGAGCACAACGGCGTGGAGCAGCCCTTCATCGACTATGTGCTGCCCCTGATCCAGGGTGAGCCCAACCTGCCCAAGGTGGATTCCCTGCCCCGCTTCGCCAAGCTGAAGAAGGTTCTGGTAAAGTAAGTCTCCCCTTTAGAATTGTAAAACGCAGCCGCCTGATGGATACTCCATCAGGCGGCTGATTTGTTGCTTTACTGCTTTCTTTTCATTTTTCCGATTTACTGGTTTCTCTTATAGATGGCCCACAGGCCCTTCATCAGCAGTGTTTTATCGTAAAGGATCTTATTCCGGCAAAATTTCACGATAAAGGGCGCGCTGCCGCCGGTGGCCACGATGTGCAGCTCCTTTCCGGGAAATTCCCCCCGGATGCGGTCGATGATACCGTCCAGCATGGCGGCAGTGCCGTATACGATGCCGGAGCGCATACAATCCTCCGTGCTTTTGCCGATCAGGTTTTTCGGGGCCTGAAGGGAAATGGCCGGGAGCTGGGCCGCCCGCCGGGAGAGGGCCTCCAGAGAGACGTTGACCCCCGGCAGCAGAAGGCCGCCCTCATAGGTCCGTCCCTCGGAAATGACACCGATGGTAGTGGCGGTACCCATGTCGATGGTAATGATGGGCGCGGTGAACTGTTCCAGCGCCGACACAGCGTCCGCCACAATGTCCGCCCCCACCTGACTTTGGACCGCCAGGCGGATATTCAGTCCCGTTTTCACGCCGGGGCCCACCACCACCGGCGGCTTGCCCAGCAGACGGGTCAGCGCTTTCTCCATCATAAAGTTCAGCGGCGGCACCACGCTGCACAGAATGGAATCCGTCACATCCTCATAGCGGAAATGGTAAAGCTGAAACAGGTTCATCAGATCCACGCAGATCTGATCCGCCGTCTTTCGGTAGTCCGTATCCAAGGATGCCAAAAAGCACAACTCCCCATCCAGCCCAAACAGGCCGGTGGAAATCGTGGAGTTGCCGATATCGACCGCCAACAGCATACAGCGCCGCCTCCCCTCGTATAACAAATGGTTTTCTCCATCATACCACGGCATGAATTCTCTTGCAAGTGGCACGGGCCTTGATTATAATGGCATCGAGCCGTCATTCTATGCGTCAGGAGGGACTTTTATGGAGCTGACCCGGTACGCTTCCCCGCTGGGAACTATATTTTTAGCCGCCGACAACGGTGCGCTGGCCGGTCTGTGGCTGGAAGGGCAGAAATATTTTGCCGCCACGCTGGACGAAGCCGCCGTGGAACGGGACGATCTGCCCGTGTTCCGTCAGGCCGCCGCGTGGCTGGATGCCTATTTTGCCAAGCAGCCCCTTCCGGATCTGCCGCCGCTGGCCCCCAAGGGCAGCGATTTCCGTCAGGCGGTGTGGCGGCTGCTGTTGGAGATCCCCTACGGTCAGGTAACAACCTACGGCGCGCTGGCCCAGATTCTCCGAGACCGGGGAATTTCCGCTGCAGCCCAGGCGGTCGGCGGCGCGGTAGGGCACAACCCCATTTCTATCCTCATCCCCTGTCACCGGGTAGTAGGAGCGGACGGCAGTCTCACTGGCTACGCCGGAGGCGTGGAGAAAAAGCGCTTTCTGCTGGCATTGGAGGGTGTGGATATGACAAATCTCTACATGCCCAAGCGGGGCACGGCCCTGTGACCGTTCCGGTGTTCTTTATATTTGCAGACAAATGCCCCCGGCGGGAATATTCCCGCCGGGGGCACTTTTATTTACCTTTACAGGATAATGCAGATCAGCCCGCCGCTGCCCTCGTTGATGATGCGGGTCAGTGTCTCCTGCAGCTTTTTCCGGGCATCCTCCGGCATCCGCTTCAGCTTGGTTTGCAGATCGTCACTGACCACCTCGTGAAAGCTGCGTCCGAAAATGTTGGACTGCCAGATCTTACTGGTGTCCCCTTCAAACTCCTGAAGCAGATAATTCACCATGTCCTCAGACTGCTTCTCATTACCCACGATGGGACTGACCGCCGTCTCAATATCCGCCCGGATCATGTGGATACTGGGGGCGCTGGCCTTCAGGCGGACGCCGTACCGCCCTCCCTGCTTCATGATCTCCGGTTCCTCCAGCTTCAATTCGTCGATCCCCGGCACCACGATGCCATAGCCCGTTTCCCGGACATCCCGCAGCGCCCCGGCCACCTTGTCATATTCCGTCTTGACGCCAGCCAGCTTTGTCAGCAGGCTCATGAGGTCACCGTCATCCCCCACATCAAATCCGGACTGCTCCGAGAGCGTCCGGTAGAACATCTCCCGGGGCAGGCTCACCCGTGCGGCGGCTACGCCGGTGCCAAGGTCGATGGCTGTGATGAGCGCCTCGCTGATGTTCTCGTTTTCTCCCAGTTTCTTCACCGCGCCGTCGATCTCCCGGATGTGGTGCAGCTCCGCCATGCTCTGCCGGATGGCGTCATAGATTCCCGCCTTTACCGGATGCTCTCCCGGCAAAGCGTCCACCCAAGGCGGTAGGAAAATATCCAGCTCCCGCATGGGGAACTCATACAGCACCGCCTTTAGGATCTCCCCTACATCTTCCTCCTCCAGCCGCAAACAGTTCACCGGCACACACTTCACCTGATACCGGCTGGCGATGTCCCCGGCTAAGGCCAGAGTCCGGTCCGATTTGGGGTCCTCGCTGTTCAGCAGGACGATAAACGGCTTTCCCAGCTCCTGCAATTCCCGGATCACCCGCTCCTCCGGTTCCAGATAATCCTCTCTGGGAATGTCGGAAATGCTGCCGTCTGTGGTGATGACGATGCCGATGGTGGAATGCTCCGCGATGACCTTCCGAGTGCCAATCTCCGCCGCCTCCGTCATGGGGATGGGATGATCGTACCACGGCGTTGTGACCATCCGGGGCTGATCATCCTCCGTCTGGCCCAAGGCCCCCCGCACCATGTACCCCACGCAGTCAATGAGACGGACGGAAAAGGCCGCGCCCCCCTCCAACTGGATCTGGGCCGCCTCCTCCGGCACGAACTTCGGCTCCGCCGTCATCACCGTGCGGCCGGAGCCGCTCTGGGGCAGCTCATCTCTGGCCCGCTCCCGGCGGTACACGTTGTCAATATTGGGAATGATCTGCGTCTCCATGAACCGCTTGATAAAGGTGGATTTGCCCGTCCGCACCGGCCCTACCACACCGATATAGATGTCGCCCGCGGTGCGGGTGGCAATATTCTGATAGATCGAGGTATTCATAGCATCCCGTCCTTTTTCCGCTTTTATAGTCCATTTCTATGAGACAGCCTGGAAAAGTATGACAGCCCGTCTGTCTTTGTTCATTCCCACCAAATCACCCGCCGCACTTTCGGCGCATTTTGTCGCTTTCACTTCTTTACATTACCAATTTATCATGGTAAACTACTACCATGATAAATCAATCGCTCGAACAATTCTTCAGGAGGAATGGAACATGAAAAAGTTGACTGCATTTGTACTCTCTGCTATGATGGTTCTGTCTCTGGCCGCCTGTGGCGCCAAGACCGAAACCCCCGCTGATACCAGCACCCCCGCCGCCGATGCGGCCAAGCCTGCTGAAGTCGCCAAGCTGACCTACGCAGTGGAAGCCGGTTCCGCCGGTGAGGAAGTGGCACTGGCCAACGGCTACAACGTTGTATCCGTAGACTCTCAGGCCAAGGCACTGATGGAAGTACAGGCCGGCACCGCCGATGCCGCTATCATCGACTCCCTCATGGCCGGCGCCATGGTGGGTGAAGGCACCAGCTATCCCGATCTGACCATCACCGATCAGAAGCTCACCGAGGAGCTGTACGGCGTCGGCTGCCGCAAGGGCAGCGATTTGGCCTCCTTCATCAACTCCGTGATGGCTGACGCTTACGCCGACGGCGTTCTGGAAGCAACCGCCGAGACCTACGGCGTACAGGCCGCTCTGGTGGAGCAGCCCGCATCCGAGTTCACCGCTTCCGAATCCGACAGCGACGTGCAGTACATCAAGGACAAGGGGACGCTGGTCATCGGCATCACCGAGTTTGAGCCCATGGACTATCAGGACGCTGACGGCAACTGGATCGGCTTCGACGCCGACATGGCCAAGCTGGTAGCGGAAAAGCTGGGCGTGGAGCCTGTGTTTACCGTGATCAACTGGGACAACAAGGTCTTTGAGCTGAACGGCAAGGGCATAGATGTGGTCTGGAACGGCATGACCATCACCACCGCCGCCCAGGAATCCATGGAGTGCACCAACGCCTACTGCAACAACGCTCAGGTCATTGTGACCAAGTAATTCCGCAAATCATACAGCAAAGGCAGAGAGCGGTCGCTCTCTGCCTTTGAGCGGCATATTTCCCGCATACGCTTTCCTTCCTCCCCCTTTGTTCCCCCCATTATCACTACATAGAGGAGAATTTTTTCATGTTCTGGACTGTTACCCTCTCCATCCTGCAAGGCTGTAGTCAGGCGGTCAAGCTGTTTTTCCTGACGCTGCTGTTCGCGCTGCCCCTTGGTCTGGTAGTGGCTTTCGGCTCCATGAGCAAGTGGGCGCCCTTCCGGTCTCTGGCCTACCGGCAGCAGGAAGCGCGGGGCTTTGCCCGCTGGCTTTCCCAGCTTCGTCCCCTGTCCGCCCTGACCAACATCATCGTCTGGATCATCCGGGGTACGCCGCTGATCCTCCAGCTTATCATCATTTTCTACGGTCCCGGCACCTGGTTCGGCACAAATCCGTGGAACGCCTTCCGGGATGGGCGCATGACTGCCTGCTGCATCGCCTTTATCATCAACTACGCCTGCTACTTCTCTGTGATCTACCGGGGCGGCATTGAGGGCGTCCCGGCAGGTCAGCGGGAAGCCGGTGAGGTGCTGGGCCTGACCAAGCGGCAGATCTTCTTCAAGATCACCCTTTTGCAGATGGTCAAGCGGGTCATCCCCCCCATGTCCAATGAGATCATCACGCTGGTGAAGGACACCTCTCTGGCCCGGACCATCGCCATCATTGAGATCACCATGGCCGGCGAAGCTTTTATGAAGTCCAAGGGCATCACCTGGCCTCTGTTCTATACCGGCGTGTTCTATCTGGCCTTTGTGGGTCTTTTGACGCTCCTGTTCAGCTTCATCGAGCGCAAGCTCAGCTATTTTAAGTAAGGGAGGGCTTTGAAATGTCGATCTTAACCGTACAGCATCTGGAAAAGCATTTTGAAAACACAAAGGTCCTCAATGACATCAGCTTCTCTCTGGAGGAGGGGCAGGCCCTTTCCATCATCGGCTCCTCCGGCAGCGGCAAAACCACGCTGCTGCGGTGTCTGAATTTTCTGGAAACGCCGGACGCCGGCACCATCACCGTACAGGACAAGGTGCTGTTTGACGCCGACCATCACGCAAACTGCTCCGAAAAGGAGATCCGGAAAAACCGGCTCCACTTCGGCATGGTGTTCCAGTCCTTCAACCTTTTTCCCCAGTATACGGCTTTGGAAAACGTGACCCTCGCCCGGGAACTGATGGCCAAGGACACCGGCGAGAGCAAGGACGCCATCCGTGCCGCCGGAATGGAACTGCTGGACCAGATGGGCCTTGCGGACCGTGCCGGGCACTATCCTCATCAGCTTTCCGGCGGTCAGCAGCAGCGGGTGGCCATCGCCCGGGCACTGGCGCTCCACCCGGATATTCTCTGCTTTGACGAGCCCACCTCTGCGCTGGACCCGGAGCTGACCGGCGAGGTACTGAAGGTTATCCGTGGTCTGGCGGAGCAGAAAACCACCATGATCATCGTCACTCACGAGATGGCCTTCGCCCGGGACGTGGCAGATCAGGTCATCTTCATGGACGGCGGCTTTATCGTGGAACAGGGCGATCCCAAGCAGGTCATCGACCACCCTCAGGAGGAGCGCACCAGGCAGTTTCTGGCCCGCTTCGCGGAAAACAACTGATTTGACCAGGCTCCGTGCCTTGAACAGTCCCCCATTTGTCGGACGATCCGGCAAATGGGGGCTGTTCTCTATCAAGCTGTGTACAGAAATCAACAGGGCTGTACCGTCCCATGTTCCGTTCCTCTAAATCACAAGTCTTATTGGACCGGGTAACTGCATCCGAGCAAAAACACCGCGCTTGCGGGAACGGACGGCAAAGCTGTATCAGGTCTGCGGTTCCGTTTTCGCGCCGCACATCAAAAAAAGGGCTTGCCATCTGCGATACGCAGACAGCAAGCTCTTTTGGCTGCTTAAATCGAACAGTCCGACCAAACTTAGTTCTTCTCGTCCTCATCGGCCTTGGGAGCCTCCACAGCGGGAGTCTCTTCCTTCTTTTCGGCCTTCTTCTCCTTCTTCTCGGCCTCGGGCTGCTCACCGGTCTGAACGCCCACCTGAGACACGGCCCACTTGGTCAGCTCCATGCGGACACGGTCATCGCTGGTCTCAATCACAATGGTGTTGGGGTTCACCATAACGATCTTGCCCACAATGCCGCCGATGGTGGTGATCATATCACCCTTCTTCAGGCTGTCACGCATGTTCTGTGCCTGCTTCTTCCGCTTGTTCTCAGGACGGATCATGAAGAAATACATCACCGCCATGAGGGCAACAATCATAATCATACTTTCCATAGTTCAAGGTTCTCCTTCAGTGTTGAAATCAGAATGTATCTATTATATCAAAGCTGACACTATTTGCAAGCCTTTTCTCAAGAAAGCAGTCTGCAATTTCATTTCCGTGGTCTGAAACAACGAACACCGATGTGCATCACCCTCGCGGGGCCAGATAGATCAGGTTTCGGTCCGTGATGAAACTCGACACGCTGTAAAGCACCACGGCGGTATCGATGCCCTGCTCCGCCATGTAGTCCGCCACGGAGGCGTGGTAGTACCGCAGATCCAGCAGATGCACCTCGGAAAAGCGTTGGGCCAGAAAGGGCGCCAGCGAATCGGAATAGGAGTCCCGGATCAGCAGCAGCTTGCTGCCGTCGGTGATCGCCGGGTTTTCAAGGACGCACAACGGCTGATTGCCGCCGAGGAAGGAGCTGTATTTATCCTTGTGCTCCAGATAGCTGCGGTCATACAGCCGCCCCGGCTCCTCCTTGCCGGATTTCCACGATGTGACCCGCAGATCGTCCTCGGACACCCAATATTCTATGGTATCCGGGGCGAGCCAATGGATACCGGAGGTGGAGTACAGGGTGCCGTTGAAGTCCGTACTGGCAACTTCCGGTGTAAAGTCAGTTTCCTTTAATGGCTCCTTTCCCAAGGCGGCCAACAGCGCATTGGCTCCGTAGAACGCCCCACGGGTGGTCCAGTGGTGGTCGGTCCGGTAATAGATAGGTTCCCCCGCGTGTTCCGTCAAGGCTCCCAGCAGATCCACCGTGGGCAGGCCCGTTTTCTCCGCCGCGTTTTGGATAAACGCAGCCTGATCGAAGCTGGGCACACCCTGCGGCAGCCTGTCCTTCCAGACCTCTGCCGCCGAGGGGATCAACCCCAAAAGCACCTGGCCGTGAGCCGCTTCTCCAAACCGCTTCACGTAGTCTAAATTCTTTTCCGCCTGAAGTCTGTCCGGTTCGTCCACCTTGGCGATAAGGGTATCGCCGCAGAGGTAGACGCCGTTGAATTCCCGCTTGCCCAACATCTGCTCGCACCGGGCCTTCAGGCCCGTCCAGTCATCCCGCAGAGGGAACTGGTCGGCAAAATAGTCCTCCATCCCCGCGGTAAAGCTGCCGTTTTTCAGGGTTTCCCAGGAAAAGTCCGGGAACTGGGCCAGCGTCCGGTTTTCCGTTTCAGAGCGCGCCCGGTCCGGCAGCGCAATGTGCCACACCAGCAATCCTGCCAGAAACAGGCAGAAGATCCCCGTGGTCAGTCGTCCCTTGTTCGCCATGCGGTTCCCTCCCTTCTTGGGTAAAATAAAGAATCAGAATCGGAAATACAAAAACGGGTTGTAGCTGCCGTCTACCAAGTAGGCCGTGCAGATCACCAGCCCCGCCGCCATCAGCAGCGGCCCCAGCAGGTCTCTCGCCCGCTCCGGCAGCCGGTTCCAGACCTTCCGGGGCAGGCGGGTGGAGCCAACCGTTAAAAGCAGCAGCGTCAGGCCATAGGCTATCAGGTAGTAGCCGTCAGCGGCGCTCCACAGCGTTCCGCTGCCGAAGCAGGTTTTGAAATACCCGGCGCAGACGGTAAGGTCCTCCATGGCGAACACGCCCCAGCCCACGAACACCACCACAAGCGTGTAGAAATGCCGCAGCCACGATGGCAGCTTTTGGAGAAAGTCCCGCAGCAGATACTTTTCCAGCATGAGCCACACAAAGAAGTGCAGGCCCCAGAGGATAAAGTTCCAGCTCGCCCCGTGCCAGAAGCCGGTGCAGAACCAGACAAGGAAGATATTCCGTACCGTCCGCCATGTCCCCTTCCGGCTGCCGCCCAAGGGGATGTACAGATACTCCCGGAACCATGTGGTCAGGGAAATGTGCCACCGCCGCCAGAACTCCGTCACGGAGGCAGCCGTATAGGGGTAGTTGAAGTTTTCCGGGAAGTGAAAGCCCAGCATCTGCCCCATGCCGATGGCCATGTCGGAATAGCCGGAGAAGTCGAAATAGATCTGGAAGCCGAAGGCCGCGATGCCCAGCCAGCCGCCGACGGCCGTCAGTGTCCCGGCGGACTGCGCCGCCAGCTCCGCGTCCCACAGTGCACCGATGCTGTTGGCCAGCAGCACTTTTTTCGCAAGGCCCACGGTGAACCGCCGTGCCCCGGCGGCGAACGCCGATGCCGTGTTCGTCCGGTGAATCAGCTCCGCCGCAACATCCTTATAGCGGACGATAGGCCCCGCCACCAGCTGCGGGAACATGGTCACATAGGCGCCGAAGGACACCATGTTCCGCTGGGCGGGGGCGTCCTGCCGGTAGACATCAATGGTGTAGCTCATGGTCTGGAAAGTGAAAAAGGAGATGCCGATGGGCAGGGGCAGTCCCAGGGCCGGAATGGAGATACCGGGGATCAGGGACAGGTTGGCGGCGAAGAAATCCCAATATTTAAAAAAGCCCAGCAGTCCCAAATTCAGCAGCACGCTCTCCGCCACGAACCACCGGGCCAGCTTGTCCCGGCTGCGGTACTTCTCCACCAGAAGGCCGTGGGTATAGTCGATGAGGATGGACAGCACCATGATGCTGATATAGATCGGCTCCCCCCAGCCGTAAAATACCAGGCTGGTCAGCAGCAGGGCCAGATTCCGCCACCGGAGGGGAACGGCAAAGTAGATCGCCAGCGTGATGGGCAAAAAGCCGAATAAAAAGGGTAAGCTGCTGAAGCGCATGGGCTGTTCACCTCCTTTTCCCCGTAAAGTAATTTCACTTGAATAGCGTTGAAATATAACAGTTTTTCGTTTCTACATAGCAAACCAGCCGTGGTGTCACGGCTGGTTGTTCCGCGTCAGACTGTTACGCGCCGAACTGTGCGTTCCAGGCATCCTCGATCTCCGTCTGGTGCTCGCCGGAGGCGATCATTGCCACATAGGCGCCGTTTTGCAGCACCTTGGCAGCCTTCCACTGGTCAATGGTCTCAGGATAGAAGGCATCCCCGTCCGCCTGACTGTCGATCCGGGTCTGGAGGATCTTCACCGCCTGCGCGGCGTCCTGCTCACTGTCGGCTTGCAGGAACACATACTCGCTCACGGCGTAGGACATCACAGGGGCCTTGGCCAGAAGCTGCTTGACCGCAATATCGCCCAAACCGGGATAGTACATCTCCAGCATTTCGCCGTCCAGGTCCATCATATCGTCGCCCCAGCCGTATTTTTCCGCCAGAGCGTTGTAAAATCCAGTCAGATCCACGTCATTGGCAGTCTCCGTTTTGCTGCCGCAGGCGGTCAGCAGGCCGCACAGGGTCAGGGCCACAGCCGCCAGCGCAAACAATTTCTTCATAGTGCCTCCTTATAAACGTCCCTCAGGGGCGTTCATTTTCTTTCTATTGTGTTCTCTGCTTGCTAATATACACGATTTGCGTTATAATAGTCAAGAAACAAGCGGTAACAATCCGATTACAGAAAAGAGGTTTTTTTCATGTACAGCTTCCGCAACGATTACAGCGAAGGCGCGCATCCCCAGGTTCTTCAGGCTTTGACGGACACCAATCTGGTCCAGACCTGCGGCTACGGCGTGGACCCCATCTGCGAGGAGGCCCGTGACCTGATCCGGACGGTCTGCGCCGCTCCCGAAGCGGATGTTCACTTTCTGGTCGGCGGCACCCAGACCAACCTGACGGTCATCACGGCGCTGCTGGCCTCCTATGAGGCGGTGATCGCCGCCCACACCGGCCACGTCAACTGCCACGAGACCGGCGCCATCGAAGCCACCGGCCACAAGGTCTGCGTGGAGACCTCCCCGGACGGCAAGGTGACTCCCGCTATGGTGGAGGCCGTTCTGGCCCGTCACGACGGCTCGGAGCACATGGTCTCCCCCAAGGTGGTCTACATTTCCGATACCACCGAGATCGGCACCGTCTACACCAAGGCGGAGCTGACCGCTCTGCGGCACTGCTGCGATGAGCACGGCCTGCTGCTGTTCCTGGACGGCGCCCGTCTTGGCTCCGCCCTCACCTCCCCGGAAAGCGATCTGACACTGGCGGATCTGGCGGCGCTGACGGATGTGTTCACCATCGGCGGCACCAAGAACGGCGCGCTGTTTGGCGAGGCCGTGGTGCTGACGGTGCCCTGCCCCCACTTCCGCTGGCACATCAAGCAGCGGGGCGGTATGCTGGCCAAGGGCCGGCTGCTGGGCGTACAGTTCCAGGCGCTGCTGAAGGACGATCTCTACTTCGACATCGGCCGTCACGCCAATGACATGGCTTTCCGTCTGCGGGACGGCTTCAAGGCGCTGGGCTATGAGTTCCCGGTCCCCTCCCCCTCCAACCAGCAGTTCCCGGTCATGAAGATCCAGACCGCCGAAAAGCTGGCCGCCATGGGCTTTGAGTTCCAGGTGGAGCGGGTCATCGACGAAGAACACATTATGTACCGCTTCGTCACAAGCTGGGCCACTCCCGAAAGCGCTATTGACGATCTGCTGAACGCTCTGGCTCAGTGCCAGTAATCGCGATTTCCGGCAAAACAGCTCATAAATCCCCTGCTCTTTTGAAAAAAGGGCAGGGGATTCTTCTTTTTTTGACAAGTTTTTCTTGACACGAACAAGTGTTCGATGTATGATAAAAGCAGATAAAACATTTGTTCGATTGGGGGAACGTGTTATGATCGGTTGGAGCTTTTTCTTTATGCTGGTAGGCGTATCCACTTTGGCTTCCCAGGTATTCCGGGTGGTAGACTATATTGAACAGCCCGCCCGTCATACCCGCCGCCACGCTGCGGCGCGGTGAAGATGGACGTTCTTGCCAAGCTGGAGATCCTGACGGACGCAGCCAAGTATGACGCCGCCTGTACCTCCAGCGGCGTCCGCCGCGGGTTCCGGCAGGGCTATATCGGCAACACCACCTCGTCCATCGCCGGCTGCTGCCACACCTTCTCCGCTGATGGGCGGTGCGTCACGCTCCTGAAGGTGCTGATGAGCAACTGCTGTGTCTATGACTGCGCCTATTGCGTCAACCGGCGGAGCAACGATACCCGGCGGGCGGCGTTTACGCCGCAGGAGCTGGCGGACCTGACCATCAACTTCTACCGGCGGAATTATATTGAGGGGCTGTTCCTCTCCTCCGGGGTACTGCGGAATCCGGACTACACCATGGAGCAGATGATCCGGGCCATCCGCATCCTTCGGGAAGAATACCGCTTCAACGGCTATATCCACGCCAAGGCCATCCCCGGCGCTGCCCCGGAACTGGTGGAGCAGCTGGGCCTTTTGGCCGACCGACTGAGCTGCAATATCGAACTGCCCTCAGAGGCAGGACTGCGGACTCTGGCCCCGGAAAAGACGAAGGCCGCTGTACTGGCTCCTATGCGGCAGATCCAAGTCAGAAGTATTCAAAATAAAGAAGAACTGGTCAAGTACCGCCACACACCCAAGTTCGCCCCGGCGGGCCAGAGCACCCAGATGATCGTGGGTGCCACGCCGGACAGCGACCTCCACATTCTGCGGCTGACGCAGGGGCTTTATGACCGGTATCAGCTGAAACGGGTATTTTTCTCCGCCTATGTGCCGGTGGTGGAAAGTGCCCTTCTCCCCTCCAAGGAGACCAAGCCGCCCCTGCTGCGGGAGCATCGGCTCTATCAGGCGGACTGGCTGCTGCGGTTTTACGGGTTCCGTGCGGAGGAGCTGCTGGACGAGCAGGCCCCTTCCTTTGACCCCCGTCTGGACCCCAAATGCTGCTGGGCCTTGCGGCATCCTGAATTTTTCCCCGTAGAGGTGAACCGGGCGGATTACGAAGCGCTGCTGCGCGTCCCCGGTCTGGGGGTAGTATCCGCCCGCCGCATCCTGACTGCCCGGCGGACTGGCCCCCTGCGGCTGGAAAATCTGCCGAAATTAGGTGTGGTCATGAAGCGGGCGCAGTATTTCCTCACCGCCAATGGCCGCATGGCCGACGGTCTGCGCTTCACGCAAGACAGCCTTCTGCGAAACCTCATCGCCGTGGAGCAGTCCCTGCTGCCCCAGCCGGAGATGCGACAGCTTTCTCTGTTCGACGATGCCGTTTAAGTCCGGAGGTGCCCTATGAACGAAATGATCTACACCTATGACGGCAGCTTCGAGGGCTTTCTCTGCTGCATTTTTGACAGCTACGCCAACAAAGAAGTCCTCACCGCCATTACCGACGATGAGGACTCTGCGCCTATTCTGTTTCCCGTCCGGGCAATCCGCACCGACAGCGGCCACGCCGGACGGGTCCTGCGAAAATTGCACAAGCTCTCCCCCTACGGAGAGGAGCTGGTACGTCGGGGGTTTCTCACCTGCATGGAGGAACGCGAGATCCGCCTGTACCGGCTGGTGGTAAAGCTGCTGCGGGAAGGTCCCAGTTTTCTGCGGAACTTTTCCGACGAGACGCTTCATCCGGTAGCGACAGCCGTCCGGCATCTCAACGGCGAAGCCCATCTTTTAAAAGGCTTTCTCCGCTTCTCCGATCTGGGCGGCATTCTGGGAAGCGAGATCGAACCGAAAAATAGGGTCCTCCCCATTCTGCGGAGCCACTTCTGCGCCCGCTATCAAAACGAGAAATTTTTCATTTATGACCGTGTCCACCACGAGGCGCTGTTTTACGCCGCCGGCAAGGCCGTCATTCGCCCGTTAGCGGACTTTCAGATGGCGCCGCCGAATGAAACGGAGGCCGCCTACCGGCTGCTTTGGAAGCGGTTTTACGATACCGTGGCTATTCGGGAGCGGGAAAATCCAAAACTACGAATGACCCACATGCCAAAGCGTTATTGGTCCACCATGACGGAATTTCAGGATGATCCCTATTTCACTCCGCAAAGCTCTGCCGCAGCCGTTCCAGTCCCCGGCGTTCCAGCCGGGAAACCTGCACCTGGGACACCCCCAGCACCCGGGCGGCCCGCTCCTGCGTCAGCCCCTTGAAATAGCGGAGCAGGATCGTCATGCGCTCCTTCTCCGGCAACTTGTCCACCGCCTCCCGCAGAGCGATGCGCTCCACAAGCCCCTCCTCCGGAGCCTCCGTGCCCAGCAGCCCCTCCAGCGCAAGGCCGTCCGCTGTTTCCCGCTGCAAGGAATCCGGTGCCTCTGTGGCCAGATCCACCTGGGCGATCTCCTCCGGTGTCCATCCGGTCTGGGCCGACAGTTCGGAGAGGGACGGCTCCCGCCCCAACTCCTGCCGCAGCCGCTCCCGCAGGGCATACAGAGTCAGTGCCTGCTCCCGGATGCTCCGTCCCACCTTGATGGTGCCGTCATCCCGGAGAAACCGCCGGATCTCCCCGGCGATCTTGGGAACGGCATAGGTGGAAAAGCAGGTGCCGTAGGAAAAATCAAACCCCCGGATCGCTTTCAGAAACCCAAGACATCCCAGCTGGTACAGATCGTCCGGCTCCACTCCCCGGCCGTAATACCGGCGGACCACACTCCAGATCAGGCCGTTGTTTTCCAGCACCGCCTGCTCACAGGCGTCCCGGTCCCCCTCCTGAGCCGCCCGCAGCAGCTCTATGGCACCATTCATCGCTTGATCCGGGGGGCGATCTTCTTTTTCATCACCACGGTGGTGCCCCGGCCAGCCACGGACCGCACCTTTAAACTATCCATAAAGCTCTCCATGATGGTGAAGCCCATGCCGCTGCGTTCCTCTCCTCCGGTGGTGAACATGGGCTGCCGGGCCTTTTCCACATCCGGGATGCCCCGGCCGTAGTCCCGCACCGTGATCTCCAGCACCTGTCCGGTACAGATCCGGACCTTCACCGTCACCTTCCCGATCCGGTCTGGGTACGCATGGACGATGGCGTTAGTGGCCGCCTCAGAAACGGCGGTCTTGATGTCCTCCAGCTCGTTGAGAGTGGGGTCCATCTGTGCCGCAAAGCAGGCCACCGCGGAGCGGATAAACCCCTCGTTGCTGCTCTGGCTGGGGAACTGCAAAGTGACTTCATTTTCCGTCTTTATTTTCATTATGTAAACCTCCCGTTATTGAATGGAAACCAGCCGCCCGATGCCGGCAGCGTCCAGAACACGGCGGGCCTGCTCCGGCACGTTCCGGAGCACAACGCTGCCCTCCATCAGCTGCATCCGCTGCTGAGACCGAAGGATCAGGGCGATCCCGGAGCTGTCCATAAAGGTCACGCCCGCAAAGTCTAAGATCAGACTTCGGGGAAGGGCCGCATCAATGGCGATCTCCACTTCCTTCAAGGCATTTCTGGCCCCGTGATGGTCCATTTCTCCGCTGAATTCCAGCAACAACTCCCGGTCTGTGTCCCGCGCTCGTATATCCATACTATTCCCTCTTTTGTCGAATTTTATCCCCATTTGTCAAATCAGCTCAGAAGGCGCTCTGCTCCGATCAGATCTGTTGGGGAATGGCTTGTCTTACGGTGATGGTAGCATATTCGCCGGACAGGTTTCTGTCGAAGCCGGGTGCGACTGTCATATTTTTTATGTAAATCTCTGCCGGTTATCTCTCACCTGCCGTATCACGGTCAATATCGACGGAAAACGTTCCCTTAATGCGCCCATGGCCCTGCCTTCGGGCCCATAATAGCGCACTTGAAATTTGCAGCAAAAAAAGCGGCCCATGCGTAAAACGCATAGGCCGCTTTTTCGTGCAGTCAAAGCAGATTAGATCCAGTTTTCAGAAAACGGTTTTTCCGTTAGTACACCGCTTCGCCGGTATAAACCAGCTTGGCGTCACCGGTGAGGGTGATCTTCTCGTCGGTGTAATTCACCACCAGATCACCGCCGGCAGCCCGGACGGTCACATCCCGTCCCTTTTCGCACATACCGTTGGCCACGGCCGCCACCACAGCGGCGCAGGCACCGGTGCCGCTGGCCATGATCTCGCCGCTGCCCCGCTCCCAGACCCGCATTTTGATGGTGCTGGGATTCACCACGCGAATAAACTCTGCGTTGATCCGCTCCGGGAAATAGGGAGCCTGCTCAAACCGGGGACCGAGGAACTCCACATCCACATCGTCGATCCGGGGGCAGAAGGCCACGCAATGCGGCTCTCCCACGTCTACGCAGGTGATGTTGAAGGACTGTCCGCCGATATACACCGGGTAATCCACCACCGTCTTTTCCGCGATGGCAAACCGGAAGGCCGCCGCATCCAGAGAGGCGCAGCCCATATCCACACAGGCGGAGGTCACAAGACCGTTGGCGGTGTAGAGGTGCACTTCCCGGACGCCGGCACCGGTCTCGATCCGCATATCTTCCTTTTTCACCAGACCGTTGTCATACAGGTACTTGCCCATGCACCGCAGGGCGTTGCCCGCCGTGGCGCTCTCGCTGCCATCGGCGTTGAACAGCCGGATCTTCGCGTCGGCAATGTCGGAATGCTCCATCAGGACGATCCCGTCGGCGCCGATGCCGTAGTGCCGGTCACAGAAGGTGACGCACAGGGACTCCGGGCAGGTGATCTCGCCGTGGAAGTTTTCCAAGAAGATGTAATCGTTTCCGCAGGTCTGCAGCTTGGAGAATTTCAGCTTCTGACGCTCGCTGCGGAGGTGGCAGATGTCGATGAGCTCCGTGTTCCGCTGGTTGTAGCGGCTGGCCAGAATATCCGTCAGCGCATTGGCGGTATCCAGAGAGGTCAAGCACGGAATCCCCAGCTGGACGCAGCGGTGGTTCAGATGGATGAAGTCCCGGATATAGATAGGCTCCGTGGAGCCGGTGAGGATCACATAGTCGATCCGGCCGTTTTCAAGAAGCTGGAACACCCGGTTGTCCTTCCCCAGCTTGCCCACGATCTCCACATCGGTACCCAGACGGGAGATCTCTCTGGCGGTGCCGTCGGTGGCGTAGAGCTTGTAGCCCATTTCGTCCAGCTTCCGGGCGATGTTGACGATCTCCGGCTGATCCCGGTGGTTCACGGAGATCAGCACGCCGCCGCGGGTCTCCTTCTCCACCTTGTATCCGGCAGAGACAAGGCCCTTGAACATGGCCTCCTGCATATTTTTGCCAAGGCCCAGCACCTCGCCGGTGGATTTCATCTCCGGGGAGAGGGCAGCGTTGGCATCGGTGATTTTCTCAAAGGAGAACACAGGCACCTTCACGGCCACATAGGGGGGCTGGCGGTACAGACCGGTGCCATAGCCCAGAGAGGCCAGAGGCTGACCCACCATGACGCGGGTAGCCAGATCCACCATGGGTACGCCGGTGACTTTGGAGATATAGGGCACCGTGCGGCTGGCACGGGGGTTCACCTCAATGACGTACAGCTCGTTCTGGTAGATCAGATACTGAATATTGATGAGGCCATGGGTTCCCAGAGACAGGGCCAGCTTTTCCGAGCAGTCCACAATGACCTTCAGCATCTTATCTCCGATGGAGAAGGGCGGATAGACAGCGATGGAGTCGCCGGAGTGGACACCGGTGCGCTCGATGTGCTGCATGATGCCGGGGATCAGGACGTCCTTGCCGTCGGAAATGACGTCCACCTCCAGCTCCTTGCCCATGAGGTACTGGTCCACCAGCACCGGGTTTTCGATCTTGCCGGAGAGAATGACCTCCATATAGGTCCGCACGTCCTCATCGTTGTGGGCGATGACCATGTTCTGGCCGCCGATGACGTAGGAGGGGCGCAGCAGCACGGGATAGCCCAGCTCATGAGCGGCGTCCAGCGCCTCCTGCATACCGGTGATGGCCCGGCCCTGAGGCCGCTTGATGGAGAACCGCTCCAGCAGGGCATCGAACCGTTCCCGGTCCTCTGCCATGTCGATGGACTCAGCGCTGGTACCCAAAATGGGGATACCGTAGCTGTCCAGGAACTTGGTGAGCTTGATGGCCGTCTGGCCGCCGAAGGCCACCACCACGCCCACGGGCTTCTCCACCTCGATGATGTGCATGACATCCTCGGGGAACAGAGGCTCAAAGTACAGGCGATCGGCGGTGTCATAGTCCGTGGAGACGGTCTCGGGGTTGTTGTTGACGATGACTACTTCGTAGCCCAGCTCCTTCAGCGTCCAGACGCAGTGGACGGAGGAATAGTCGAACTCGATGCCCTGACCGATGCGGATGGGGCCGGAGCCCAGCACCATGATGACGGGCTTGCCGCTGCGGGGGAAGGTCCGGGATTCGCAGAACTTATCAAAAGTGGAATAGAAATAGGGAGTCTCGGCATCGAACTCCGCGCCGCAGGTGTCCACCATCTTGTAGACGGCGTCTTTCTTTTCACAGGGCAGCGCGGCAGCGCCGGAGAGTCGCTTGAGGGTATCGTCGGGATAGCCCATCTTCTTGCCGGTCTCATAATGCTCAACAGTGAGGCCGTCCTTTTCCAGAGCCTTTTCAAATTCCGCCATTTTCTTCAGCTTTGCAAGGAACCAGCGGTCGATCCGGGTGATGCTGAAGATCTCGTCGATGGACGTACCGCCCTTCAGGGCCTCAAAAATGGTGAACAGCCGGTGGTCATCCACCCGGCGGAGCCGCTCCCAGATGGGGGCATGGTCCTCGGGATCGTTTTTGCGGTTCAGGCTGTCCAGGCCCACCTCCGCCCCCCGGACGGCCTTCATCAGCGCCATCTCAAAGCTGGGGGCGATGGCCATGACCTCGCCGGTGGCCTTCATCTGGGTACTCAGCTTGCGGCTGGCGTCGGCAAACTTATCGAAGGGCCACTTGGGCATCTTCACCACAATGTAGTCCAGCGTGGGCTCAAAGCAGGCGCAGGTCTTGCCGGTGATGTCGTTTTTGATCTCGTCCAGGGTGTAGCCCAGGGCGATCTTGGTGGTGATCTTGGCAATGGGATAGCCGGTGGCCTTGGAGGCCAGGGCGGAGGAGCGGGACACACGGGGGTTCACCTCGATGACCGCATACTCAAAGCTGTCCGGGTTCAGAGCCAGCTGCACGTTGCAGCCGCCCACGATGCCCAGATGAGTGATGATGTCCAGAGAGGCCTTCCGCAGCATCTGGAACTCCTTGTCCGCCAGGGTCTGGGTGGGAGCCACCACGATGGAATCACCGGTGTGGACGCCCACGGGGTCAAAGTTCTCCATGGAGCAGACGGCGATCACATTGCCCACGCCGTCCCGCATGGTTTCAAATTCGATTTCCTTCCAGCCGAAGATGGCCCGCTCCACCAGGATCTGCGTAATGGGAGAAGCGTCCAGACCGGTTTGGGCGATGATCCGCAGCTCCGCTTCGTTGGCAGCGGCGCCGCCGCCGGCACCGCCCAGGGTAAAGGCGGGACGGACGATGACGGGATAACCGATCCGCTCGGCCACCTCCAGAGCGCCCTCTACGGTTTCAGCAATGTCCGAGGCAATCACCGGCTGACCGATCTCCGCCATGGCTTCCTTGAACAGCTCCCGGTCCTCCGCCCGGGAAATAGCCTTGGCGTCGGTGCCCAGCAGACGGACCCCCTGCTCCTGGAGGAAGCCCTCCTTGTCCAGCTGCATGGCCAGGGTCAGGCCGGTCTGGCCGCCCAGGCCCGCCAGGATGCTGTCGGGCCGCTCCTTTTTGATGATACGCTTGATGGTCTCCGTAGTCAGAGGCTCCAGATAGATCTCGTCCGCCATGGCCTGATCGGTCATGATGGTAGCGGGGTTGGAGTTGCACAGCACCACATTGACGCCCGCTTCCTTCAAGATACGGCAGGCCTGAGCGCCGGCGTAGTCAAACTCGGCGGCCTGGCCGATGACAATGGGGCCGGAGCCGATAACCAGGACTTTTTTGATACTTGTATCCAAAGGCATTAGACTCTGCCCCCTTTCATCAACTCTACAAACTGGTCAAAGAGGAAGGACGTATCCTTGGGGCCAGTACAAGCCTCAGGATGGAACTGGACGGTAAACGCCTTCAGCTCCGGATAGTCGATGCCCTCGCAGGTGCCGTCATTGGCGTTGACAAAGCGGACCTTGCCCAGCTTCACCGTGTCGCCGTCCACCGCGTAGCCGTGGTTCTGGCTGGTGATGTAAGTACGGACGCCGTTCAGATCCCGGACAGGCTGGTTCACGCCCCGGTGGCCGTATTTCAGCTTATAGGTGCTGCCGCCGGCGGCCAGCGCCGTCAGCTGGTGACCCAGGCAGATGCCAAACATGGGCACCTTGCCCAGAAGCTTGCGGATCTGCTCGATTTGATACGTGTTTTCCGCAGGATCGCCGGGGCCGTTGGACAGCATCACGCCGTCGGGACCGGCGGCCAGGATCTCCTCCGCGGAGGTGGACGCAGGCAGGACCGTCACGGTGCAGCCCCGCTTCTGGAGCTCCCGGACAATGTTGCGCTTGGCGCCGTAGTCGATGAGGGACACCCGGAAGCACTCCTCCCCTTCCGCCGGATAGCGGTCGGGCTCCTTGCAGGAAACAGCCTCCACCACACCGGTGATGGCGTAGGTCTTGATGGGAGTCAGATCGGCGGGGATCTCGTCGCAGATGGCGGCATTCATCACGCCGTGCTCCCGGATGATGCGGGTCAGCTCCCGGGTATCTACGCCGCACAGCCCCGGCACGCCCTGCTCTTTCAAGTACGTGTCCAGATCGCAGTCCGTCCGGAAATTGGAGGGTGTGTCGCAGTATTCCCGGACCACATAGCCCTTCACGCAGCAGGCGCCCTCGAAGTCCTCCCGGATGATGCCGTAGTTGCCGATGAGGGGATAGGTCTGCATAACGATCTGTCCGGCATAACTGGGGTCCGTCAGGGTCTCGACGTAGCCGCACATACCGGTGGTGAACACCAGCTCACCCACGGTGTCGGTCTCCGCACCGAACCGGACGCCCTCAAATACCTGGCCGTCCTGTAAGATCAAATAACCTTTTTTCATCATAATCTCCTCAGGCCGTCTTATTTGCCGGCCTCAGTCTCGCAGTAGATGCAGCGGTAAACACGCTTGGCCGGATCGGTCAGTAGGAATTCCTGAGGCAGCTCCTGCTCCACAGAGGTGATGCAGCGGGGGTTCTTGCACTTCAGCACGCCCCGGATCCGCTCCGGCAGCTTCAAGCCCCGCTTTTCCACCAGCTTGCCGTCATGGATGATGTTGACGGTGATGGTGGGGTCCACATAGCCGATGAGGTCCCAGTCAAGCTCCATCTCCCGGTCGATCTTGATGATGTCCTTCCGTCCCAGTTTGCCGCTGGTGACGTTCTTCAAAATAGCGACGGTGCAATCCAGCTTGTCCAGGCCCAGGATGTTGTACAGCTCCATGGCCTTACCGGCGGTGATGTGGTCGATCACGATGCCGTTCTGAATAGAATCAATAATCATGTCCGTTCTCTCCTCTCACTGAATACCCAGCAGCTTCATGATCAGCGCCATGCGGATGTAGCGGCCGTTCTGGGCCTGCTTGAAGTAGCAGGCACGGGGGTCCTCGTCCACCGCCACAGAGATCTCATTGACGCGGGGCAGCGGATGCAGGATTCGCAGATCCTCCTTGGCGTTTTCCAGCTTCTCCGGGGTGAGGATGTAGCTGTCCTTCAAGCGGAGGTAATCCTCCTCATTGAAGAAGCGTTCCTTCTGGACGCGGGTCATGTACAGGATATCCAGCTCCGGCATGACCTCCTCCAGACAGGTGGACTGGGTATAGGGAATGTTCTTGGACTTGACGTACTGCTCCTTGACGTAGCGGGGCAGCTTCAGCTCCTCCGGGGAGACAAACACGAACCGGACGCCGGTGTAGCGGCTCATGGCAGCCACCAGAGAATGGACCGTCCGGCCAAACTTCAGGTCGCCGCAGAAGCCGATGGTCAGGTTGTCGAAATGGCCCTTTTCCTTGTGGATGGTGATGAGGTCCGTCAGGGTCTGGGTAGGGTGGTTGTGGCCGCCGTCACCGGCGTTGATCACCGGCACCAAGGAGTGCTGCGTTGCCACCAGAGGCGCGCCCTCCTTGGGGTGGCGCATGGCGATGATGTCGCAGTAGGCGCTGACCACCCGGATGGTGTCCGCCACGCTCTCGCCCTTGGAGGCGGAGGAGCTGGCGGCGGAGGAAAAGCCCAGCACCTGTCCGCCAAGGGACAGCATGGCGCTCTCAAAGCTCAGGCGGGTACGGGTGGAAGGCTCAAAGAACAGCGTTGCCAGGATCTTGCCGTCGCACTTATGGGCATATTTGGCGGGATGCTCCATAATATCGCAGCCCGTTTTTACCAGCTCGTCGATCTCCTCGGTGGAGAGCTGCATAATGTCGATCAAATTTTCCATTTTAGTTTTCCCCTCCATTGATCCAGCTTTCGTCAGACGGATTGTCCCGGAATTTCAGCAGACGGGCCACATCCTCCGGTGCGATATAGCCTTCCTCCGCGCCCACCTGGGCGATGGTGTCCAGGTTCGTCAGGCTCACGTTCTTCACGCTGGCCTCCGCCATGCGCTCCACGCCCTTCTTCATGCCGTAGGTGAAGATGCTCACCACGCCCAGCACCTCAGCGCCTGCTTCCCGCAGGGCCTCCACGGTCTCCAGCACGCTGCCGCCGGTGGAGATCAGATCCTCCACGACCACGACCTTCTCGCCCTTGTCCAGACGGCCTTCGATGCGGTTCTGACGGCCGTGGTCCTTATTGCCGGAACGGACGTAGCCCATGGGCAGGCCCAGCAGGTGGGCGGCAATGGCGGCGTGGGCGATGCCGGCGGTGGCGGTGCCCATCAGGACCTCCGCCTCCGGGTACTCCCGCTTCACGGTATCGGCAATGGCCTGCTCCACCTCGTTCCGGGCTTCCGGAGCGGTGAGGATCAGGCGGTTATCACAGTAAATGGGGCTCTTGATGCCGCTGGCCCAGGTAAAGGGCTCCTGAGGGCGGAGAAAGACCGCCTTAATCTCCAGCAGACGCTTGGCAACGCGTACATTGATGCTGTCCATAGTTTGTTCTCCTTTATATCAATTTTTCTGTTGATCCAATCGTTTCCGTTTCGCGGCTCAGCCCACGAACTCCGCTACGCAGCGGCGGTAGGCAGCCACGGGGTCCTCCGCCTGGGTGATGGGACGGCCCACCACGATGTAGTCGGAGCCAAGCTCCTTGGCCTTGGCCGGCGTGGTGACCCGCTTCTGGTCGCCCACATCTCCGTCAGCAAAGCGGACGCCGGGGGTCACGGTGAGGAAGTTCTTGCCGCAGCGCTCGTGGACCGCGCCTGCCTCCAGGGGAGAGCACACCACGCCGTCCAGTCCCACGATGGAGGCGATCTCCGCATAGTGCATCACCACTTCGGCAATGGGCTTTTCGATCCACAGCTCTTTTTCCAGCATGTCCTGATCCGTGGAGGTCAGCTGGGTCACAGCGATCAGCAGCGGGCGGGTACCATCCGGACGGGTCAGGCCCGCCAGAGCGGCGGACATCATGGCGCCGGTACCGGCGGCATGGACGTTCACCAGGTCCACATCCAGCGCAGACAGAGCGGCCATAGCCTTTTTCACGGTGTTGGGGATATCATGCAGCTTCAGATCCAGGAAGATCTTATGGCCACGGGCCCGGATCTCCCGGACGATGGAGGGGCCTTCGGCGTAGAACAGCTCCATGCCGATCTTCACAAAGGGCTTTTCCTCTGTGAAGCGGTCCAGAAATGCCAGTGTCTTTTCCTTGCTGTCAAAGTCCAGCGCAACGATAACGTCTTTACCCATGATGTGCTCCTCCTATGATCTCTGTCAGATTTTCCATGCCGTACCGTTCCATCACGGCAGGCAGATTTTCGATAATGGTCTTGCAGGCATACGGCTCCACAAGGTTCGCCGCGCCCACGCCGATGGCGGTGGCGCCCGCCAGCATCAGCTCGATGACGTCCTCCGCCGTGGTGACGCCGCCCATGCCCACGATGGGGATGGACACTGCCTCGTAGACCTGATACACCATCCGCACTGCCAGCGGGAACATCCCCGGGCCGGACATACCGCCGGTGGTGTTGGCCAGCAGCGGACGGCGGCGCTTCAGATCGATCCGCATACCCGGCATGGTGTTGATGAGGCTCACGCCGTCGGCGCCCTCATCCTCGCAGGCCTTGGCAACGGCGGCGATGTTGGCCGCCGTGGGGGACAGCTTCAAAATGATGGGCTTTTTCGTCACCGCCCGGACGGCCTTCGTCACCTCGGCTGCGGACTTGGGATCCGCGCCGAAGGCCGCGCCGCCGCCGTGGACGTTGGGGCAGGAGATATTGACCTCCAGCCAGCCCACCTGCTCCTGGGCGTCCAGCTTCTCGCAGACCTCGGCGTATTCCGCCACGGAAAAGCCGCTGATATTCGCCATCACCGGCTTGTGAAATACCTGCTGGAGCTTCGGCAGCTCCGTTTCGATTACCGCGTCCACACCGGGGTTTTGCAGGCCCACAGCGTTCAGCAGACCGCCGGCATACTCCGCAATGCGGGGCGTGGGATTGCCGAACCGGGGCTCCCGGGTCGTACCCTTGAAAGAAAAGGTGCCCAGCATATTGATGTCGTACAGCTCCGCAAACTCATAGCCAAAGCCGAAGGTGCCGCTGGCGGGGATAATGGGGTTGTCCATCTCAATACCGCAGAGGGTCACTTTTGTATTCACCATACGATCTCCTCCTTTTCCAGCACGGGGCCGTCCTTGCAGATCCGTTTACTGCCGTATTTCGTCTTGCAGGAGCAGCCCATGCAGGCCCCGAAGCCGCAGCCCATCCGCTCCTCAAAGCTGAACTGGCCGGAGGTCTTGCAGGCGCTGTATACCGCCTTCAGCATCGGCTCCGGACCACAGGTATAGAGATAGGTGTAGTCGGACACGGCGGCCATGCCGTCGGTCACAAGGCCGTGGATGCCTGTGCTGCCGTCGGCGGTGGCGATGATGACCTCCACCCCCAGCGCCCGGAACTCCTCTGCCAGGAAGATCTCGGATTCCCGGTTGAAGCCCAGCACGGCGGTGACGCGCTTACCCTGTGCGGTCAGCCGCTTGGCAAGGCCGTACAGCGGCGGGATGCCCACGCCGCCGCCCACCAGCAGGGGGTGTTCCCCGCTGCGGGACACATCGTAACCGTTGCCAAGGCCCGTCAGCACATCCAGTTCCGTGCCGGGAGCCATGCCCGTCATGGCCTCGGTGCCGTGGCCCAAGACTTTATAAATAAGCGTCAATTCTCCGTTCTCCCAGTCGCACACGGAGATGGGACGGCGGAGGAAAAAGCCGGAGAGCTTCAGATTCACGAACTGGCCGGGGGCGGTGATGGCAGAGGTGTCCCCCGCCAGCCGCAGACGGTAGATCCCATCGGCCAGTCTTGTGTTTTCAGTCACTGTCAAAGTTGTTTGCTTCACGATCATTCTCCTTTCAGCAGACGGTCTGCATCATACCAGACAGCCGTTTCGCCTGCTGCTGTCAGCAGGCAGCGGCCTTGGACCTCCCATCCTGTAAAGGGCGTTGCCTTGCCCATGGAGAGAAAGTCTGCCGGGTCGATCCGATAGGTGTCATTCAGGTCGAACACAGTAAAACCGGTGTCTGTCGGGATGTTGAAGCGGCGGCAGGGAGCATCGTGGAGCAGTTCCATCAGCCGTTCCATAGAGATGACGCCGGGCTCCACAAGTTCAGTATACAACAACGGGAACGCCGTTTCCAGTCCTACAATGCCCATTGCGCTTTTTTCCAGTCCGCGGCCTTTTTCCTCGGCACTGTGAGGGGCATGGTCCGTGGCGATCATGTCGATGGTGCCGTCCGCCAGGCCTTCCAACAGAGCCTCCCGGTCGGCCTTGTCCCGGAGGGGCGGATTCATTTTGAAACAGCCATCCTCCTGCAAGCAGGAATCGTCCAGCAGCAGGTAGTGGGGGCCGGTCTCGCAGGTGACGTCCAGGCCCTCGGCTTTGGCCTTGCGGATCAGGTCCACGCTCTCCTTGGTGGAGATGTGGCAGACATGATAGCCACAGCCCGTCTCCCGCACCAGCTCCAGATCCCGCTGAATGGGCCGCCACTCGCTCTCGGAGCAGATGCCCCGGTGACCGTGGGTCCTGGCGTAGGCGCCGTCGTGGATGTAGCCGCCATGAAGCAGGCTGTTGTCCTCGCAGTGGGCCACGATGAGCCTGCCCAGCTGTTTGGCTTTCAGCATGGCCGCCCGCATCATCTCTCGGTCCTGCACGCCCTTGCCGTCATCGGAAAAGGCCACCACGTAAGGGGCCATGGCATCCAGATCTGCCAGCTTCTCCCCTTTTTCGCCCTCCGTAATGGCGCCGTAGGGCAGGACGCGGATCACCGCGTCCCGGCGGATGGCATCCAGCTCCGGCTGAAGGTGTTCCATGCTGTCCGGCACCGGGTTCAGGTTGGGCATGGCGCACACCGTGGTATAGCCGCCATGGGCCGCCGCCAGAGATCCGGAGCGGATGGTCTCCTTATAAGAAAAACCCGGCTCTCGGAGATGTACATGCACATCAACGAAACCGGGTAAAACCACGAAAGAAGAAGCATCCACACAAACGGGAGAAACAGCTCGGGAAACACCACCGCCCAAGGAAACGGAAACATCATTCCGGGAGAAAACGCCGCTGCGGAATACCTGCGCATTGTTCAGTACCAACGTCACGATCATCGCTCCTTTTCTAAAAATCTCTAAACTTTCGATAGGATACCATGGGTTTCCCTACCTGTCAAGGGTCTTTTTTCACAAGAGGTCCTCCGATTTCACCGATGCGTTTCTACGCCCCGGCAAACTGACGGAAATTATCAATTTTCCCCTCTGTCTTTAGGCGGGCACGCAGAAAAAAACATCCACCCGCCGGGCGGGTGGATGCCAGCGTGTCGAAAAAGTCTTTTCTCCCCGCTGAGCAAGTTTTCAGAACTTCATAAAAGTTCTGAAAACTTAGGATTTTAATGGCACGGGACACCCCTCTTGGGTTTCCCGCGTACACCCTTCCTTACCGTTGCGGAGAATTTACTACTTTATCGACAGTCTCACATCCACCCGCCGGGCGGGTGGATGCTTTTGGTCGGTTCGGTATTTAGGCTCAGGCCATGGTCTTGGCGGATTCCTCCAGCTTGGCGATGAGCTCCTGATATTTGGCAACCTTCTCTCGCTCGGCGTTCACCACATTTTCGGGAGCGTGGGCCACGAATTTCTCATTGGCCAGCTTGCCTTCGGTGATCCGCAGACCGTTCTTCGCCTTTTCCAGCTCCTTGGCAATGCGCTCCCGCTCTGCCGCCAGATCCACCAGCTCGCTGAGGGGCAGGTAGGCGGTGGCGTCATGGGTCACCACGCTGACAAGGCCGGTCACATCCGCCGGAGCGGTCTCCGGGAAGGTGACGTTGCTGGCGTAGGCCAGACGCTGGATGAAGTGCAGGCCCTGCTGATACGGCTCCGCCTGATCGGTGACGATCATCAGCTCCGCCTTCTTGGAGGGGGGCACATTCATCCCGGCGCGGCGGGCACGAATGGCCCGGATCAGGTCCATAACGGCCTCCATAGCGCTCTCCTCCGCCGGGAAGCTCAGAGCCTCCGTGTACTCAGGCCACTGGGCGGTCATCAGGATGTCCTCAGCGCCGTCGCACTTGGGAAGAGCCTGATAGATCTCCTCGGTGATGAAGGGCATGAAGGGATGCAGCAGCTTCAGCAGCGTCACCAGAACGTAGCAGAGCACGTTCTGTGCGGTTAGCTTGGCGTCCTCGTCCGTGCCGTTCAGCCGGGTCTTGGTCAGTTCGATATACCAGTCGCAGTAGGTGTCCCAGATGAAGTCATAGACCTTGGCGGAGGCCACACCGATCTCGAAGCTGTCCAGATTCTCGGTGACCTCCTTCACCAGCCGGTTCAGCTTGCTGAGGACCCACTTGTCCTCCCGCTCCAGCTTGTCGGCAGCGGGCAGGTCGTAACGGTCGATGGTGAGGTTCATCATCACGAAGCGGCTGGCGTTCCAGATCTTATTGGCGAAGTTCCGCATGGCCTCGCACTTTTCGGTGTAGAACCGGGTGTCATTGCCGGGGGAGTTGCCGGTGATGAGGTTGAAGCGCAGCGCGTCCGCGCCGAATTTCTCCGCCATTTCCAGTGGGTCGATACCGTTGCCCAAAGACTTGGACATCTTGCGGCCCTTGTCGTCCCGCACCAGACCGTGGATCAGCACGGTGTGGAAGGGGATCTTCTTCATCTGTTCGCAGCCGGAGAAGATCATCCGGGCCACCCAGAAGAAGATGATGTCATAGCCGGTGACCATGACGCTGGTAGGATACCAGTAGTTCAGGTCGGCGGTCTGCTCCGGCCAGCCCAGCGTGGAGAAGGGCCACAGGGCGGAGGAGAACCAGGTGTCCAGCACGTCCTCCTCCCGGGTCAGGTGGGTGCTGCCGCACTTTTCGCAGGCGGTGGGATCTTCCCGCTTCACGTTGATGTGGCCGCAGTCATCGCAGGTCCACGCGGGGATCTGATGGCCCCACCAGAGCTGACGGGAAATGCACCAGTCATGGCAGTTTTCCATCCAGTTGGTATAGGTCTTGGAGAAGCGCTCGGGGACAAATTTCACTTCGCCCTCGTTCACCACCCGCAGGGCCTCCTTGGCCAAAGGCTCCATCTTCACAAACCACTGGGCAGAGATCAGGGGCTCCACGTCATTGTGGCAGCGGTAGCAGGTGCCGACATTGTGGTTGTAAGGCTCCACCTTCACCAGATAGCCCTGCTCCTCCAGATCCTTCACGATGGCCTTGCGGCACTCGTAGCGGTCCATGCCGTTGTAGGGGCCGCCGTTTTCGTTGATGTGACCGTCATCGGCAATGACCCGGATGACCTCCAGATTGTGCCGCAGGCCCACCTCAAAGTCGTTGGGGTCGTGGGCGGGGGTCATCTTTACCGCGCCGGTGCCGAAGCCGATCTCGCAGTATTCGTCGCCCACGATGGGGATCTCACGATTCATGATGGGCAGGATGCACTTCTTGCCGATCAGGTGCTTGAAGTTCTCGTCCTCGGGGTTCACGGCCACACCGGTATCGCCCATCATGGTCTCGGGACGGGTGGTTGCCACCACGATATCGCCGGAGCCGTCCGCCAGCGGGTAGCGGATATACCACAGGTGGCCAGGCTTGTCCACATACTCCACCTCGGCGTCGGACAGGGCGGTGACGCAATGGGGGCACCAGTTGATGATGCGGCTGCCCTTGTAGATGAGGCCCTTGTCATACAGCTCGCAGAAAGTCTCCCGGACGGCTTTGGAGCAGCCCTCGTCCATGGTGAAGCGGGCGCGGCTCCAGTCGCAGGAAACGCCCATCTTCTTCTGCTGCTGGACGATGCGGTTGCCGTATTCCTCCTTCCACTTCCAGACCCGCTCCAGAAACTTCTCCCGGCCCAGGTCATAGCGGGTCTTGCCCTCCTTGACACGCAGCTCTTCCTCCACCTTGATCTGGGTGGCGATGCCGGCATGGTCAGTGCCGGGGACCCAGAGGGCGGCGTAGCCCTGCATCCGCTTGAAGCGGGTCAGGATGTCCTGCAGGGTGCAGTCCAGCGCGTGACCCATGTGGAGCTGGCCTGTGACGTTGGGGGGCGGCATGACGATGGAGAAGGGCTTCTTCTTGGAGTCCTCCACGCCCTTGAAGCAGTCATGATCCTCCCACATCTGATAGATGCGGGACTCCACCTGCTGGGGCTCATACACCTTGGGGAGTTCTTTGTTCATGTTGATTCTCCTATCTGAAATATTGCTTATTTGATCATCTCTACGGCTTTTCCTGTTTTTGATTCTATAAAGTCCCGGAAGCCCGCCGGATCTCCTTTTGTAAAAGCGCCTTTCTGCAAAGCCCACCACTGTTTCCCCGGAAGAATCAGGTAATCGCGTTCCCCATCCTCCCAGACGGCATCTAAAGCGTGGTAACGATAGCTGGCGGAGCCGGAGGGCTCCCAGACATAAAAGCCATCTTCTTCAAAGGTAAACCGCATAGGGGTATCCGTCACATTTTCCTGAAAAGCCCGCTGGGCGGCGCGGCTTTTTACGCCTTCAGCCGCCTCTTTTTTCCGGAACTGCCGAATACCGAAATACAGCATTGCAGCGCCCATAACAGTCAGGAGATTCGGACGGCCTGACAGCAGGCTCAATCCGGCCAAAGCGCCGCCGAAGACTGCAAAAAACAATCCCAATGCCCGCTGAAACCCCCATAGGCCCCGCATAATGCTTCCGGTGACCTTACCGTGCAGAGCGCTGGCAATCCGATATGCGTCCCAGTCCCGCCAGGTAACGATTTCTTCTACTTGAAAAAGCATGCGCCGCCTCCTAACGAAAAACGCCCTGAGCCATAAGGCTCAGGGCGAACAAAAGTCCGTGGTACCACCTGGATTCCACGCAAAGCGCGTGACACTTACCGTCTGTAACGGGACACCCGTCCGGCTTACTGGATTTCAGCACGGCCGCTCCGCGGTGACTTCACTGACCGTCCGGTAGGGCTTGCACCGTCCGCCCTCTCTCTTGACCGTTAAAATCAGCTACTGCTCCGCTTCTCAGCGTTTGAACGGAATTCATTATACGATAGCTTTTGTGCTTTGTCAACCTAAGAAAGCCGCAGAATTTCCTTTTTCAGCCGTTGGATGATGCGCTTTTCCAGCCGGGAAATGTAGCTTTGAGAAATCCCCAGCCGGTCGGCCACCTCCTTCTGGGTCTGCTCCTTTCCTCCGCCCAAGCCGAACCGCAGAGTGATGATCTCCCGCTCCCGTGGTGAAAGGGTATCCAGCGCCGACGCCAGCAGGCACAGGTCCACATCGTCCTCCAGAGGCCGCATGACCACATCCGCTTCGGTACCCAGCACGTCGGAGAGCAGCAGTTCGTTGCCGTCATAGTCCGTGTTCAGCGGCTCGTCGAAGGAGACCTCCACCCGCCGTCCCGCGTTTTTCCGCAGAAACATCAATATTTCGTTTTCGATGCACCGGGAGGCGTAGGTTGCCAGCTTGATGTTCTTATCCGTCCGATAGGTGCCCACGGCCTTGATGAGACCGATCGTGCCGATGGAAATGAGATCCTCGATGTTGATGCCCGTATTCTCGAACCGGCGGGCGATGTACACTACCAAACGCAGGTTATGCTCGATCAGCTCCTGTCGGGCTGCCTCCTCTCCCAATCGGTTCAGCAGCTCCGTCTCTCGCTCCCGGCTCAGCGGCGGTGGAAGCGTATCGCTGCCGCCGATATAATGCAGCTCCGGCTCCCGGCACAATCCCAGACGGCACAGCAGCCGCCGCAGCCATTCTCTCATGATTCCTTCTCCCTTCCCCGCCCCATAAAGCGGTATATCCGCCCCCCAACTCTGTATCCGTCAGGGCGATCCGCAAATTTGGATAACGAACGCCGCCAATCTCCGTCCAATCGCTGCTCACGCTGACCAGCAGCCCGCCTCCCGCCGCCGTCCGCATCGGCAAAAGCTGGGGACGCAGCTTTGGAAAGCGCTGGCGCAGCATAGGCAGGGTCTCTGCCGGCGGACGGTGCTGAATGGCCGCCGCAAGCTGCGGAAATCGGGACAGCTCCGCCGTCAGCACCGGTTCCCCGGCGGTGTCCCGCAGGCTGTTGCCCGTGTCCAGCAATGCGGTGAGGGCCACCGTTTGCCCCAGCAGGCACACCGTCACCGGCAGACACTCCCCCCGGATACCGTGGGCGGCCGCCGCCCGAAAGATCACCGTCAGCAGCAGGTAGACCCCTGACGCAGAAAGCAGCAGGGTTTTCCCGTTGACATTCGTATAGAAAATTCCCCGGGCGTTGGGAATGTGCTGCCCCGCCAACAGTCCGAGGGCCAGAACCGTCCCCGCCAAGGCGCAGGCGATGGCGACGGCCAGCAGCGTCAGCCGGAGAAAATGGGTCTCCCGGCCAAAGGCGATGAGCGCCAGCAGCAGCCCCACGCCTGCCTTTACCAGCGTTTCCGTGAGAAAGCCCCCGCCGGGAAGGAACACCGCCGCAGCATACAGCCCGCCCAGCACTCCGCAGAGGAGGTAGCGCCGGCGGCGCAGAGGGATCCCCGCCAGCCGTGCCGTAGAGAGAAACAACAGGTAGTCCAGCAGGGCGTTGAACAGAAACACACTGTCCAGATACACCACCGTCATACGCTCTCCCCCCTCTCACAAGGAGATTATAAGCCGGGCCGTTCCGAAAAAAGGTCGAAAGAAAGCCCGGCGGACAAGAAAGCCGTCCGCCGGGCAAATGAGGCGCTTTATACCATCAGCAGCGCGCTGATACCGGTAGCCGCCAAACCAAAGACCAATACGCCCACCAGAATCAGGGCAATGATACGGGTCCGCTTCGGAGTCATTTCGGGGTTCCTCCTTTAACTTCCCCGCTGGCGGGGAGAATTTTTTTGATGCTCTTTTCTACCTTGGACCGTGGCAGCATCAGCTCATGACCGCAGCCAAGGCACTTCAGCTTGATGTCCATGCCCACCCGGGTGATCTCCCATTGCTTGGAGCCGCAGGGGTGGGTCTTTTTCAATTCTACAACGTCTTTTATATGCAGATCCATAAAAGGGCCTCCTGTCACCGCTGCGGCGAAGCCGCATAAGGTGGAATATCAAAGAAAAGGATGTGATCCGTATGCCGGAAAACAGAGGTTACTTACCGGAAGGGCTGTCCGCCCCGCCGCTATACACGCTGGAAATGCTGCGCCGCGCCGTGAGCGACGGCACCGTACTGGAGGGGACTATCCAGCGGTGCGATGGGGACCTGAACCTGTACTTACAGCTTGGGAGCACTTTCGCGAAAATTCCCAGAGAGGAAGTCACCGCTCCGTGGATCAGCGGTGCAGACCGGGAGATCGCCGTTTTATCAAGGGTCGGAAAGCAGGTCTGTTTTACGGTGGAATCCCTCTCCGCCGACGCGAAAGGCGCGCCGACGGCCCTGCTCTCCCGCCGGAAGGTCCAGGAACAGGCTATGGAGGAAATGCGCCGCAGTCTGGAGCCGGGAGCCGTGGTGGTGGGAAAGGTGGTACGCATGGAGCCCTTCGGGGCCTTCGTGGACATTGGCCGGGGCATCGTGGCTCTGCTGCCCACGGAATACATCTCCGCCGCCCGCATCCGCCATCCCAACGAGCGGTTCCGGGTGGGGCAGAAAATTCTGGCAGTGGTCAAGGTCTTTGACCGGGAAAACCGGCGGATCACCCTGACCCACAAGGAGCTGTTAGGCACCTGGCTGGAAAACGCCAGCCGCTTTTCCGAGGGGGACACGGTGCGGGGCACTGTCCGGGGTGTTATGGACTACGGCTGCTTTGTGGAACTGGCCCCCAACCTCTCCGGCCTCACCGACCAGCGGGAGGATCTGCGGGAGGGGGACGGGGTCTCCGTCACCGTCCGCTCCATCCGCCCGGAGCGCATGAAGATCAAATTACAGGTCATTGAAGTGCTGCCGCCTGCGGAGCCGCCGGAAACGCTGCCCTACTGGATCACCGACGGGATACTGGATCGCTGGGTTTACTCCCCCGCCAACTGTGAGCGGCCTCCGGTGGTCACGGAATTCACTGAGATTCCTTGATCTTCTCCCAATAGTTTTTCGCGGCCTGCTCGGTCTTGTTGTCGCCGTAGTGATAATAGCGGGCGTTTTTGATGGCGTCCGGCAAATACTGCTGGCGAACCCAGTGGTGGCCGTAGTTATGGGGGTACTTGTAGCCCTGTTCCCGCTCCAATCCGGCGGAATCAGCGTGGACATTCTGCAGCTCCCGGGGCACGTCGCCCCCCCGGCCCGCCTTCACATCCGCCCACGCGGACATGATACCGGTGCAGACGCTGTTGGACTTGGGGGCCGTGGCAAGCAGGATGGCGGCCTGTGCCAAGGGGAGCTGTGCCTCCGGCAGGCCAAGCTGCATGGCGGTATCCACGCAGGACTTTACAATGGTGATGGCCTGGGGATAGGCGAGACCCACGTCCTCACTGGCGGCGCACAGCAACCGGCGGCAGGGGGTGATGAGATCCCCGGCCTCCAGAAAGCGGGCCAGGTAGTGGAGGGCCGCGTCGGGATCGCTGCCCCGGAGTGACTTGTGGAGGGCGGAGGCGGCATCATACATGGCGTCGCCGCCCCGGTCATACCGCATGGCGCTGCGCTGGGCCAGGGCCTTGGCGTCCTCCTCCGTCAGCAGCAGGCCACCGTCCTTGGGGACCGCCGCCTCGCAGAGAAGTTCCACGGCGTTGATGGACTTGCGCACATCGCCGCCGCAGCCCTGAGCCACCAGCGCCGGGACCTCCGGCTCCCACATCAGGGGCAGGGGCGTCCGGGACTTCATGATCTCCAAGGCCCGGAGCACCGCCGGGCGGATCTCCTCCGCCGGGACGGATTTGAACTCAAATACGCTGCTGCGGGAAAGCAGCGCGTTGTACACATAGAAAAAAGGATTTTCCGTGGTGGAAGCGATGAGGGTCAGGGATCCGTTCTCCATAAATTCCAGCAGGCTTTGCTGCTGCTTTTTGTTGAAATACTGGATCTCATCCAGATACAGCAGGATGCCGCCGGGGGCCAGCAGCGTCCCCACATCCGCAATGATGTCCTTCACGTCCTGCAAGGACGCCGTGGTGGCGTTCAGACGGTACAACGTCTTGTGGGTCCTTTCCGCGATAATGTTGGCCACGGTGGTCTTGCCGGTGCCGGAGGGACCGTAGAACACCATGTTGGCGTCGGTCCCGGCGTCGATCAGGCGGCGCAGAACACCGCCGGGCGCCAGCAGGTGCCGCTGACCCACAACTTCATCCAGAGTTTTCGGACGGATCTCGTCCGCTAAGGGCCGGTGCATAGCGTCCCTCCCTTCTGTCAAATGCTGAAATTGTATTATAGCATAACTGCCCGGAAAATGCTATGATTTTTTCTCTTTCATTTCCACAGAATCCGTGATAAAATAACACCATTCTTGTACATAGGAGGTGCGCCATGCGGTACAAGGCGTCCACCCTGCGCGTCATCGAAAAATTGAAGGAGCTGTACCCGGAGGGGTTGTGCTCCCTGCAATATCAGAAGGATTACGAGCTGTTGTTCGCCGTGCGGCTGTCCGCCCAGTGCACCGACGCCCGGGTGAATCTGGTGACCCCGGCGCTGTTCGCCCGGTTTCCTACACTGGAAGCCTTCGCCGCGGCGGACCCCAGAGAGGTGGGCGAATACATCCACTCCTGCGGGTTCTACAATGGAAAATCCAAGGATCTGGTGGCCTGCGCCCAGCAGCTTTTGGAGCGGTTCGGCGGGAAGGTTCCCGACAATATGGAGGACCTCACCTCCCTCCCCGGCGTGGGGCGAAAAACCGCCAATCTGATTCTGGGGGACGTGTACGGCCAGCCCTCCTATGTGTGCGACACCCACTGCATCCGCATCACCGGGCGGTTGGGCATCACCGACGGGTCCAAGGACCCGGTGAAGGTGGAGCAGCAGCTCCGCAAGGCCATCCCTCCGGCAGAATCCGGGCCTTTCTGCCACCGGATGGTGCTTTTCGGCCGGGATGTGTGCACCGCCCGCTCCCCCCAATGTGAGGATTGCCCCTTAAAAGCGGACTGCGCTCAGGGGAAAAAGCTGAAATGATGTAAAAATGTGTCTGCGATTTTCGCAGGCACATTTTTTTCGCGCCGTTCATATACTGGTCTGAGACTGAGAGCATGGGAGGACACAGCCATGGATGAAAACGCCAAACGGATGATGGAGCAGTTGAAGGCCGACCCCGCCGCCCTTCGACAGCTTATGCAGTCCCGCGATGGGCAGGCGCTCATGCAGGCGCTGACCCGGCCGGACAACGGCGCGGGGCTTCAGCGGGCCATGCAGGCTGCCATGCGCGGTGATACGAATGTCATGGCGGAACTGGTGGGCCGGGTAGCACAAAGCCCGGAGGGCGCGGCTTTGATGGAGCGGGTCAGCCAGCGGCTCCAGAAATAAGGAGGGAGGTCCGGCCTCATGGCGGAGTTTGACGACAAGCTGAATAGTCTCCTCTCCAACCCGGAGGCCATGGACCAGATCATGAAAATGGCCCAATCCCTTATGGGAAACGGCGGTGGGACGGAGCAGCCTCCCCCCGCCGCGCCGCCCTCCGGCGAAACAGGAAACGCAGCGCAGAACGGCGGCCTTCCGTTTCAGCAGAGCGGTCCCGCCAGCAGGGAGACGGCACAGAGTTGGGGCCAGCCCACCCCGGAAAGCCGAATCCCGTCTCCCAGCGGGCCTGTGGCGAGCGGTCAGCCGGGGTCTGGCCCAGGTTTTCTCTCCGGACTGGGTGATCTGGATCCCAAGGCCATCGCCTCCCTCCTGCCGGTCCTCCGGGAGTTGGGAGAGGCCCAGAACAGCAACGCCCGTCAGCTTTTGTTCGCACTGCGGCCCTATCTGAAACCGGAGCGGCAGGATAAGGTGGAACGGGCATTGCAGCTGGCCCGGCTGTTCCGGGTGGGGAAAAAGTTCCTGCTGAGGGGGGATGGCCATGTATAACCGTTACATCCGCCGGGATGACGGCACCTATACCAAGGTGGCGGAACCGGATCCGCCCCGGCAGGAAACAACTGGCCCCGGATCGCAGCCCTCTCCCCCGCCGCCAGACGATCCCAATGAATCCGGCCCCCGGTCCGGCGGTCCGCCGCCGTCCTTCGGCGGCACGGAGGGCCTTGCCGGGTACCTGCGGCGGATACTGGATCAGCTTCATCTGGATCGGGTGGACGCCGGAGATCTGCTGCTGTTGGGCCTGCTGTATTTTCTGTTTCGAGAAAAGGCGGACGAGGAACTGCTGGTGGCTCTGGGACTGCTGTTGATCCTGTAAACGTAAAACACCGTACCTGACTTGCGTCAGGTACGGTTTTGTTCAGACCAGCAGCTCCTGCCAGTCCGCGTATTCCAGATGATGGGCGTCCGCCAAGGCCCGCAGCGTTTCTTCGGCGTCTAAGGGGGCGCACCACGCCATACCGCAGTCCGCCGTCAGCTCCCGGGGAGTGGGGATCAAGCGGCCAGGGAGGTTCTGCGCCTTGCAGAGCGCTTCCATGGCCATGGCTGCTGCCGTGGTGTGGAACGTCACCACCAGTTTCAGGGTTTTGGGTCTCATTCCGCCAGCTCCTTTACCGCCCGGATCGCCGTGTCGATCTCATGTTCCGTGTTGAACCAGCCGAAGCTGAACCGCACGGCTCCCTGGCGCTCCGTGCCCAAGGCCCGGTGCATCCGGGGGGCGCAGTGGGCACCGGGACGGGTGGCGATGCCGTAGTCCTGCGCCAGCGCGTCCGACACCTCGCCGGAATCGTAGTCCCGGATATTCAGCGCCACCACCGCCGTCCGGGGGGCAGCAAAATCACCGTAGACCGTTACGCCGGGAATGGTAGAAACCCCCTCGTAAAACCGGCGCATGAGGGCTTCCTCCTTCTCCCGGATGGTCTCCATGCCCACCATCCGGATATAGTCCAGCGCGGCGGACAGCCCGGCGATGCCGTGACCGTTGAGAGTCCCCGCCTCCAACCGTGTAGGCAGCTGCTCCGGCTGGGCGGGGTTGTAGGTCTGGACGCCGGTACCCCCCACCTTCCAAGGCCGGAGGGCGATCCCCTCCCGGATACACAGCCCGCCGGTACCCTGAGGCCCCATGAGGGACTTATGCCCGGTGAAGCAGAGCAGGTCGATCTGCTGGGCTTCCATGTCGATGGGCAGGACCCCTGCCGTCTGGGAGGCGTCCACAAGAAAGATCAGGCCGTGTGCACGAGCGATGGCCCCCACCCGGCCGATATCCACGGCGTTTCCGGTGAGGTTGGAGGCATGGGTGCAGATGATGGCCCGCGTCTCCGGGCGGATCAGCCGCCCGAACTCGCCGTAGTCGATCCGCCCCTGCCGGTCAGCCGGGACGAAACTGAGAGACACGCTCCGCTCCGCCTCCAGCCGGTACAGAGGACGCAGGACGGAATTGTGCTCCAGATCCGTGGCGATCACATGGTCGCCGGGGTCCAGCAGGCCGCAGATGGCCATGTTCAGGGCCTCCGTGGAGTTGGCGGTGAACACCACATGGTCAGGCCGGGGACAGTTGAAGAATGTTGCCAGCTTTTCTCTCGTGCCGTAGATCATCCGGGAGGCAGAAAGGCTCCCCTCGTGGGTGCCACGGGCACTGTTGCCCAAGGTGGTCATGGCCGACACCACCGCGTCGATCACCGGCTGGGGCTTCTGGCGGGTGGTAGCGGCGTTGTCCAGATAGATCATGGCTTGATGACTTTCCCGGCGGCGGCCAGCGTCTCCGCGATGGCGTACATATTGGTGATGCTGCCCACGGCCAGGGTCTCCTTCAGCTTGTAGAAGTCCAGACAGGTGCCGCAGGTACGGATCTCCACGCCCTGCGCCTCCATGAACTTCAGATCCTCCAAGGAATCGGACCCCGCGCAGGTAAGGTATGCGCCGGAATTGTAGAACAGCATGGTCTTGGGCAGGGTGGGCAGCTGGCTGACGGCGTACAAAAAGCCCTTCATCAGCGTCTTTCCAAGAGCTTCCTTCCCGTTGCCCATGCAGTTGGAACCAACGGCCACCACCAGATCCCCACGGGCATCCGGGGCGCAGACGGTCTCCTCCGCGGGTCGCACCGGGGCGGACACCTCCATGGTGACGGAGAACCGCTTCTCTCCGGTCTTTTCCGCCCGGACGGGCAGCTGGCAGCTGGCGGCCAGCTTGCTGAGGTTCTGGACCGCCGCCTCATTGTCCACCAGAATTTCCAGTGTATCAGGGGTTTGCAGCTCTGCCAGAGCCTTCTTCGCCATCACAACGGGAATGGGGCACTGTTTGCCCAGCGCATCTACAACAACAGACATGGAACACAACTCCTTTAATTCAGATTTTCAAGTTCAGTGTATCACGATACATCGTGATTCGCAAGAAAAAACAACGGGATACGGCAAAACCCCCGCCGAAACCTCGGCGGGGGCGAATTCTGTCAGACGATCTCAAGGGTATGCTCCGTTTGGGCGACCACCGCACCTATGATGGCGCTGTCCGGGTCTCGCTCCCGCAGAGCCGCGAGCAAGGCCCCGGCTTCCTCCATAGGGAGGGCCACCAGCAATCCGCCGGAGGTCTGGGGATCGGAGATCAGGTCCACGCGGGCCTGCTGGACGCTCTCCGCCACGGTCAGGCGGGGTTTCACATAGTCCAGATTCCGGTAAGCCCCGGCGGGGATGATCCCCATTTCCGCAAATTCCAGCGCCCCCGGCAATAAGGGGAGCCGCCGGCTGTAAAGGCGGATGGTCACGCCGCTGCCTCGGGCCATTTCATCGGCGTGGCCCAGAAGTCCGAAGCCGGTGACGTCCGTACAGGCGTGGATCTCCGGGCATTGGGACACGGCCTCCGCTGCGTGGGCGTTCAGCCGGGCCATGGAGCGAACCAGACGGTCATACTGCTCCGGCTCCAGCAGGTCCGCCTTGGCGGCGGTGGTCAGGACGCCGGTTCCGAGGGGCTTGGTCAAAACCAGCGCGTCTCCCGGTCTGGCGCCCACGTTCCGCAGGGCCTTGTCCGGGTGGACATAGCCGGTGACGCACAGGCCGTATTTCGGCTCATCGTCCTGAATGGTGTGGCCACCGGCGATGACGCAGCCCGCCTCCACAGCCTTCTGGTGGCCGCCCTCTAAAATTTTCCGGATGGTCTCCTGAGAGAGACAGCCGGGGACGCACAGCAGGTTCATCGCCACGGCAGGCCGTCCCCCCATGGCGTACACGTCACTGAGGGCGTTGGCCGCGGCGATCTGCCCAAACCAGAAGGGGTCGTCCACAATGGGGGTGAAGAAATCCACGGTATGAATGGCGGCGATCTCGTCGGTGATGCGGTAAACACAGGCGTCGTCGCTGGTGTCAAAGCCCACTAACAGGTTGGGGTCAACCCGGTTGGGAAGGTCTTTCAGAATGTTCGATAGGACACCCGGCCCTAATTTTGCCGCTCAACCCGCTGATGGGGTCAGCTGCGTCAGACGAGGCTCCTGATCCATGATGCTCCCTCCCTTCCCGATATCTGGCCGTGGGCTTCACGGTCAGGAAAAGTATAGCACAGTTCCCGCCGTTTGGCAATTCGCCCATGCTGGACTTTTTTGCGATCCTATGGTAACATACTTCAACAAAAACAGATGAGGTTCGCGGGCAGCCGCGAAGGATGGGAGCAGCTATGGGTATTGTGGTGTTGGGCGCCGTTTTCGTGGATATTAAGGGGTATCCCGCCGATGTATATATTCCCGGTGGGCGGAACGCCGGACGGGTGGAGATCGTCCACGGCGGCGTCAGCCGGAATCTGGTGGAGGACATTGCCAACGTGGAGCTGCGGCCCACCTTCGTCAGTCTGGTGGACACCACCGGCACCGGAGCGGACGTGATCCGCAAGCTGCAGGACCACAAGGTCAACACGGATTACATCCGGGCCGTGCCTGACGGTATGGGTACCTGGCTGGCCGTTTTCAACAACGGCGGCGACGTGGTGGCCTCCATTTCCAAGCGCCCGGATCTGCGGCCTATTGTGGACATTTTGGACGATCACGGAGACGAGATCTTCCGCAACGCCGACAGCATTGCCTTGGAGATCGACTGCGACAAGGAGATCGTAAAGGCGGTCTTTTACTACGCGGAAAAATACCGCAAGCCGGTGTTTGCCGCCGTGTCCAATATGAGTATCGCCGTGGAACGGCGGGACTTTCTGCGCTTCTGCTCCTGCTTCGTGTGCAACCAGCAGGAGGCGGGAATTCTGTTCTCAGAGGACTATGACAGCAAAACCCCGGAGGAGCTGCGGGACATTCTGGCCCACCACGTACAGGCGGCTGAGATCCCCCGGATGGTAGTGACCATGGGTGCCCAAGGGGCGGTCTATGCCATGCAGGACGGTTCCTGCGGCATCTGCCCCGCCAGAAAGGTGGACGTGAAGGACACCACCGGCGCGGGGGACGCCTTCTTTGCCGGGATCACCATGGGCCTGACCTATGGAAAAACCATGGATGAAGCCTGCGAGATCGGCACCCGGCTGTCGGCGTCGGTGATCTGCACGTCGGAGAACGTGTGTCCCCGGTTCCTGCCCAGCGAATTCGGGCTGGAACCCGGCAGAGCCGCCGGAGAGCAGCTGACCTTTGATATATAAAGTTTTCGGAACAAAAGAGGAGAACGCCATGAACATCAGAACAGCGACATTGAACGATCTGGACGCGGTAACTGCCGTGGAGGCTGCCTGCTTCCCGGCGGCGGAGGCCGCCTCAAAAAAGGAATTTGCAGAGCGGCTGCGGTATTACGGCAGCCACTTCTGGCTCATGCTGGACGGCGAAAAGCTCATCGGCTTTGTGGACGGCATGGTGACGGACCAGACCGACCTGACCGATGATCTCTATGAGCAGGCCCACGCTCACAACGAACAGGGCGGCTGGCAGATGATCTTCGGCGTCAACACATTGCCGGAATACCGGTGTCAGGGCGTGGCGGCCGCTTTGCTGGAACGCGCCATCTCCGATGCAAAGGCCCAGGGCCGGAAGGGTCTGGTGCTGACCTGTAAGGACAAGCTGGTGCACTACTACGCCAAGTTCGGCTTTGTCAGCGAGGGCGTGTCCGGCTCCACCCACGGCGGCGCGGTGTGGTACCAGATGCGGCTGACCTTCTGAGTCATCGAAAGCAGATGCAAAACCCCGCCGGGAGAAATTCTCCCGGCGGGGTTATTGTTCAGTCAGACTTCTTTTATCGGCGGATAAACTGGATATTCATGTCCACCCGGCCGTTGATCCCGGCCACGGCACGGGTGCTGGAGAACTGCCAGTAGTCCATGTGATACACCAGCGTGGGGCACAGCTTCTCGGACTTTTCGCTCTTGTACTCAGGATACCAGCTCAGGTAGTCCGCCAGAGCGCCCTGATCGTACTTCATGTAGGTCACATACGTACCGCCGTAGACCATGGGGGTATACCCCGCGTCCTTGATCCGCTCGCAGAAGGCCACAGCGCAGGCGGTAGCCATTTCCGGGGACGTGCCGTAGACCCGGTAGGTGGAATCGTGCATCTCCCAGTCGTAAGCCACGGGGCCGTTGATGTCCAGCCCGTCCAGCAGGCTGATGACGTAATCCGCCTCCTCGATGGCCTCCTCCACGGTGACAGCCTGGGCGAAGAAGTACACGCCGGTCTCCAGCCCCGCCCGCATAGCGCCCCGGATGTTCTGCTCGTAGTATTTGTCGGTGTTCAGGCTGCCGGTGCCGGTGCCCCGGAAGCCCACCCGGACCATGGCGAAATCGATGTTGTCATCCGCCACGGCGTCCCAGTCGATCTCCCCCTGGAAGGAGGAAACGTCGATGCCGTACCGGGTGCGGAACTCGCCGCCCAGGTATTCCAGCCGACGCTGATTTTCATTTTCTTCACCCGTCCAGATGAAATCCACGTCGGAGAACACGTTCAGCGGACGGTCCCGGTAAATGGGCACGGTCTTGCCGCCGTATTCAAGGGTGCGGTCCAGCGTGGTACCGGGCTTGTAGACCTCGGAGGGCTTGGTAGCCGTGCTCTCCGGCGTGATCTGCGGCGCTTCAAAGCGCACCTCGCCGGTGCCGTAATTGCGGATATTGCCCTGGATCACGCAGTCCACCAGGGTCACGTCCTTCGTAACGCCGGGAGCTAAGATCAGATCGCCGCCGATCCGGATGCCCTTCAGCGTTGCGCCGTCCGCCGCGCTGATGAGCAGGCTGCCGGAAACATCCTTCGTCACAGTGGTGGTCTCCTTCACCAGCGTATCCACCATGTTGCTGAGGATATTGATCAGTTCCGCCCGGGTGATGGGGTCCGTGGGCCGGAAGGTACCGGCGGCGGAATCCGTCAGATACCCGCGAACCTCAAACTCTCCCACATAGGCCATCGCGTACTCCGCGATCTGGTCCGTGTCCGTATAATCCGGTGCGGCGGTCTCCGGTGCGATCCGGAAGGCGCGGCCGATCATAGCCACCGCCTGCTGCCGGGTGATGGTGCTGGAGGGCAGCGCTGCGCCCTGATTGCCCAGATAGATGCCGGAGGCGTGGAGCTTCAGGATGGCGTCCTCCCAATAGGTCCCGGCGGTATCCGAGAAGGTATCCGCGGGAGAGGCGTTCTGAAAATGGAGAAAACGGTCCAGAATTCCCGCAAAAGCGCCTCGTGTGATGGATTTATCCGGGCGGAACGTACCATCGTCATATCCCTGAATGATCCCATACTCCCCGGACCACTTATTGATGGCGGACTCCGCCCAGTGTCCGTCCGTATCCGCAAATGCGTTGGCCGTCATGACGGTGCAGCCCACCGCCAGAGCCGCCGCTGTCAGCCACTTTCCAAAATGCCGCTTCATAGCTGCTCCTTTCTGTCAAAGCCAGTCGAATCTATGCCGAAAAAACGCCACGGCCCTTATGGGCCGTGGTGTTATGTCGCCCTACGGCACATTATAGCAAAACCGGAGACATGGGTCAATATTCTGTCGGAAATTTCTCCCGGAAAATTATGTAAAGTTTCGGAAAGTGTTCCCCCCTCTCCCCGGAAAAAGCACCCGGCTTCACCTATGCGCTCTTTCCCTCTTGCAATGCGCAAACAGGCATGGTAGCATGGAGTTGATCCCGAAAACCGGCACAGAGACCCAAATTGTCGATCAAACCGCTTTGCGGCTTTCGCTGCGGTAGGAACCGAATCAGGAGGGAAACGCTATGGCATTGCTTGTATTCGCCATTTTGAACGTTATGTGCTGCTATTTTTGCTATTTCGTCGGCACGCAAAAGGGATACAACGGGCCGCTTTGTGCTTTTGCCGGGTTATTTGGCAGTTTTCTTGCGTGTCTGATCCTGCTTCTGATGCCCGATAAAGCCAGTGACACATTTAACAGCGCCGCCTATAACCGGGAAGTATCTGAACTGAGACAGCAGGTAAAGGATCTGCAGAAGAGGATCACTGAATTGGAGCACAGCGCGGCGCCGGCAGATCAGCCGAAAGCGGCGGTCCATACGGAGCAAGCAAAGGACGAGCCGAGCACTGAGATCAGCAAGCCGGTTCGGTTCCCCACCCGAACATCGGACACGGTCATTTGTCCTGGCTGCGGGAAGCGGCAACAGGGGAATCGGAACAGCTGCTACGCCTGCGGGCTGTCATTCCACTACGAGGATGAACAAAAGCCGTAACGGTCCCGGTTCGAGATACAATAAAGGATTCAAAAAAACGGCGGAGGCCATTTAAAATGGTCCCCGCCGTTTTTGCGTCCTCTGATATTTGGGGGAAAGGTCCCCTTTTATTCCACCGTCACGCTCTTAGCAAGGTTCCGGGGCTTATCAATATCGCAGCCCTCCCACAAAAGCTGCGCTTTTGCGGGAACCCTATGATTTAACTCAAATCGTCCGGAATGAATCCGTCCGATTTCAAGATTTTGCGCTATGCGCAAAATGCTTGTGCGCCGCACTTGCGGGCGAGCCAGCGCGGCTGTATCCGGTTCGGAAACGGGTTTATTCCACCGTCACGCTCTTAGCAAGGTTCCGGGGCTTATCAATGTCGCAGCCGCGCTGGAGGGCCACATAATAGGCGAAGAGCTGCAAGGGCACCACGCCCAAAGAGGGCTGCACCACCGGGTGTGTCTCCGGCACAGCTATGACGCTGTCCGCCGTGTGGGCCATTTTCTCCTTGAAGGGCTCCGTGGCCAGCGCCAGCACCTCGGCTCCACGGGCCTTTACCTCCACCACATTGCTCATGGCCTTGTCAAAGAGCGGCTCGTAGGTGCCCAAGGCCACCACCAGCGTTCCCGGCTCGATGAGGGAAATGGTGCCGTGCTTCAGTTCGCCGGAGGCATACGCCTCGGAATGGATGTAGCTGATCTCCTTCAGCTTCAGGGAGCCTTCCAGACCCATGGCATAGTCCAGATTCCGGCCGATGAAGAAGATGGAATCGTGGTTGAAGTACCGGGAGGCGAAATACTTCACATCCTCGATGCTTGCCAGCACCCGTTCCAGCTTTTCCGGCAGGACTTCCAGCTCGTGAAGAATGGTATCGTACTCCGTTTTCTCAATGGTACCCAGCAGATCGCCCAGATACAGGGCAATGAGGTCCATCAGGACCAGCTGAGTGGAGTAAGCCTTCGTGGTAGCCACGGCGATCTCTGGACCGGCCCAGGTATAGAGCACATCGTCCGCCTCCCGGGCGATGGAGGAGCCTACCACATTCACCACTGCCAGTGTCCGGCCGCCGCGCCGCTTGGCCTCCCGCAGGGCGGCCATAGTATCCAGCGTCTCACCGGACTGACTGATGAAAATGACCAGAGAATGATCGTCCACCAACGGGTCGCAATAGCGGAATTCCGAGGCCAGACACACCTCCACCGGGCGGCGGAGCAGGCGCTCCCAGTTGTACTTGCTGACCATGCCCACATGGTAGCTGGATCCGCAGGCCACGATGAAAATACGGCTGACGCCCTGGATGTATTCCTTCGTCAGGCGCAGATCGTCCAGCACCACCCGGCCCTCCCGGACCCTGGGGGAGACGGTTTTCCGGACGGCCTCCGGCTGCTCGAAGATCTCCTTGAGCATAAAGTGGGGGTAGCCGCCCTTTTCCGCAGCGGAAACGTCCCAGTCGATGTGGCTGTGGGGCTTATCGATGGGGTCCATCTCGTCATTGAAAAGGTTGACGCCCTCCGCCGTCAGCACGGCGATCTCGCCGTCCTCCATGTAAATAACATCGCGGGTATGGCTGATGACGGCAGTCACGTCGGAGGCAATGAAATTCTCGTTTTCACCGCAGCCGATGATAAGGGGGCTGTCCTTCCGGGCGGCGATCAGGGCGTTGGGATAGTCGGCGCAGATGATGCCGAAGGCGTAGGAGCCTTCGATCCGCCGCAGGACACGGCCCACGGCCTCCAGCATATTGTGACACTCGTTATAGTGGAATTCCAGCAGCTGAGCCGCCACCTCGGTGTCCGTTTCAGACTTGAACGTAACGCCGTGACGCAAAAGCTGCTGCTTGATCTCCATATAGTTTTCGATGATGCCGTTATGGACCATGGCGATCCGGCCATCCTCACTGACATGGGGATGGGCGTTGATGTCATTGGGCTCTCCATGGGTAGCCCAGCGGGTATGGCCGATACCCAGCGTTCCTTCCACATCAGCGCCGCCGTGGATCATATCTGACAGCACCTGAAGGCGGCCCTTGGACTTATAGACCTGAAGCCCCTTTGTCTCGGACCGCACCGCCACACCGGCGGAATCGTAGCCCCGGTATTCCATCCGGGCCAGTCCGTCCAGCAAAATCGGGGCCGCCTGCTGGTGGCCCACATAACCAATAATTCCACACATGGGTAAAAAATCCTCCTGAAAATTCATTCAAAAGGACAAACGCGCAGAGATTTGTCTCTTTCTCCGCAGTCAGATTCCTTCTGTTCCGGGGTCACCCCCGTATTTGTAGAACCTGTCACATGGCTGCGGCCACGGAGGGGCACCCGCCGAAGTTTCGATACTCCCCTCTCCTCGTTATCCCGGAACTCCGCTTCTATGAAGTCATTTTCCGGGCGCATGGCGCTGTTGATGGGCGCTGCCCATAGCCTCCTTTCGTTTCTGCGGCTTTTATGAAAGAACTGGGGCTGCGCAGACCGCCGCCCCAGCTCAGTCAACTCATTTCTTTGCGATGACATGGTCCTTGTCCTTATAGACATGGCTGGCCGGGATGACGCCCCGGACGCAGGACGTGGGGTACACATTGGAATCCGGGCCGATGACGGTGCCGGGGTTCAGGACGCTGTTGCAGCCGACCTCCACCCGGTCGCCCAGCATGGCGCCCACCTTTTTGCGGCCGGTCTCCACCTGCTCCGCGCCGTCCTTTACCACCACCAGAAGCTTGTCGCTCTTGACATTGGAGGTGATGGAGCCGGCGCCCATGTGGGACTTATAGCCAAGGATGGAATCCCCCACATAGTTGTAATGAGGCACCTGCACATTGTCGAACAGGATCACGTTTTTCAGCTCCGTGGAGTTGCCCACCACGCAGTCGTTGCCCACCAGCGCGCTGCCCCGGATAAAGGCGCACTGACGGACCTCCGTCCGGTGGCCGATGATGCAGGGGCCGTGGAGATAGGCGGTCTTGAACACCGTTGCGTCCTTGGCCACCCAGACATCCTCCAGAACGTTGCCGTCCCAGTCGGTGGGGTGCACATACTCGTCCTCCGGAAGCTGCTTGCCGATCTCCAGAATCAATTCGGAGATCCCGGCCAGCGCCTCCCACGGATAGGTGAATTGCTTCAGGTAATCTCCCGCCAGAGAATGGCTCAGATCGTATAACTCGTTGACAGTCAGCATTACTTCTTCACCTCGATGAGATGGCCGCTCTTTTCCATAGCGGCGATGATGCGGTCCACCTGCTTTTCACATTCCTCGGCGGTACCGGCCTCCGCCATGACCCGGAGCACCGGCTCCGTGCCGCTCTTCCGCAGCAGTACCCGGCCGGAATCGCCCAGCTCGGCGGTGCACTCGTCCACGGCGGCCTGCACGGCGGCGTCCGCCAGCGTCAGGTCCTTATCGTCCACCCGGACGTTTTTCAGCACCTGAGGATACATGGTAACGCCGGCGGCCAGCACGCTCAGGGGCAGTTGGGTGTCGATCATCACCTGCATGAGCATGAGGGCGGTGATGAGACCGTCGCCGGTGTGGGCGTACTTCCGGAAAATGATATGGCCGGACTGCTCGCCGCCGATCATGAAGTCATTCTCCTTCATGTTCTCGTAAACATAGCGGTCGCCCACGGCGGTCTTTTCATAGCGGATGCCCGCCTTGTCCAGCGCCTTGTACAGACCGAAGTTGCTCATAACGGTAGTGACCAGCGTATTGCTGGGAAGCTGGCCACGCTCCTTGAAGTGCTTGGCGCAGATATACATGATCTTATCGCCGTTCAGCACCTGGCCCCGCTCGTCTACGGCAAGGCAGCGGTCCGCGTCGCCGTCAAAGGCGAAGCCCACGTCCAGATGATGCTCCCGGACGTAGAGCTGCAAGCCCTCAATGTGGGTGGAGCCGCAGTCCGTGTTGATGTTCACGCCGTCCGGCTGATCGTTGATGACATAGGTCTTGGCCCCCAGAGCGTCAAACACTGCCCGGCCGATCATCCAGGAGCTGCCGTTGGCGCAGTCCAGACCAACCTTGTGCTTTTCAAAGGACCGGGAGGGCAGGCTGGTGAGGTAGCCGATATAGCGGTTGCGGCCGGAGTAGAAATCGATGGTCTTGCCCACCTTTCCCTCAGTGGCCCAGGGGAGGTAAGCGGGATCACCGTCGATGAATGCTTCCAGCTCTGCCTGAAGGGCGTCGTCCATCTTCTCGCCCACGCCGTTCATCAGCTTGATGCCGTTGTCATAAAACGGATTGTGGCTGGCGGAGATCATCACGCCGCAGTCGAAATTCTCCGTACGGGTGATGTAACTGACGCAGGGAGTGGTGGTAACGTGGAGCAGATATGCGTCCGCGCCGGAGGAGGTGATACCCGCCGCCAGAGCGTTTTCAAACATATAGGAGGAACGCCGGGTGTCCTTGCCGATCACGATGCGGGCGGAGTCCTCCGTGTGCTTCCGGCTGTAATACCAGCCCAGAAAACGGCCCACCTGGAAGGCGTGCTCCGCCGTCAGATCAACGCCGGCCTTGCCCCGGAAACCGTCTGTACCAAAATATTTACCCATCAGAACAATAAGCTCCTTTGTCTTTTAATTTGAAATCGTTCCTATCATATTCGTTTTTTACAGTAGATACAAGAGGCAAAATGTAAATTTTCAAGCCGTCTGTCCCCAGCTGGCCGTATAAAATCCCATCAGTTGTCCATACTGGAACAAAAAGGGGGCGACGGACATGATCACCGCACTGTGCCGCACGGTCATTCTCTATTTTCTCATTATGATCGGCCTGCGGCTGATGGGAAAGCGGCAGATCGGCGAATTGGAGCCCAGTGAGCTGGTGCTGACCATGATGATCTCCGATCTGGCCACGGTGCCCATGCAGGATTTCGGCATCCCGCTGCTGGCCGGGGTCATCCCTATTTTAATTCTCCTGTCCCTGACGCTGCTGATGAGCCAGCTTTCCCTGCTGAATCTGCGGTTCCGGGCGCTGATGTGCGGCACACCGGCCATCCTGATCCGCAACGGCAAGCTCCAGCAGGCGGCCATGCGGAAAAACCGCTACACGCTGGACGAGCTGTTGGAGCAGCTCCGGGGGCAGGGGTGCCTCTCCGTGGAGGAGGTGCAGTACGCCGTGTTGGAAAACTCCGGACAGCTGTCCGTACTGCCATGGGCCAAGGCCAAGCCGCCCACGGCGGAGGACCTGGGCCTGACCTTGAAGGAGGACACTCTCCCCACCGTTCTCATCAATGACGGCCGGGTTTTGCGGAACAATCTCCGTCTTTGTGGCCGGGATGAGGTGTGGCTTCAAAAAATTCTGAAGCAGGAGCACTGCACCACCAAGGAGGTCTTTCTCCTGACGGTGGATGAAAACGGAAAAACGCTCTGCGTTCCCAAGGAGGCTGACCCATGAAACGGATGCTGCTGCCGCCGATTTTCGTGTTGGCGGCTCTGTTGGCGTTTTCCCTGTGGAATATCCGCCACATGGAAGAAGAAACGGACCGCTGGCGGGAACAACTGCAAGCGGCGGACCGGCTGGCCCTCTCCGGGGAGTGGGCCGAGGCGCTGGACGCCCTCTGGGAAAGCTACGATGACTGGTCCCACAGCCAGACCTATCTTCACATCGTCTCCCACCATGACGCGGTGGATGACGCGGAGGCCATGTACCGCCGGGCCATCGCCTTCGGGGAAACGGAGGAGCTTTCGGAGTTCCACGCGGAGCTGTCCGACCTCCGGGACCAGCTGCGGCTCATTGCGGAGATGGAAGCGCTGAACATCCGGAATGTGCTGTGAATCGTTTCTTCCTCCAACAAACCTCTGTTGAAAGATAAATCAAGTTTAACTTGCCGCTCTGTTCCTCAATCCGCTGTTTCTTTTTTCAAGCATTCTTGAATGCAGGATACAATCAGCATTACGCTAACACACCAAAATATACCAAACAAGCCAATATTTGTTGAATTTGATATAGAAGCGATGTCAAACTTTACGTTGAGCCAATTTGCAAATATACTGCGAATTAAAAATGCAAAGCCTATCAGCATGGTTATGACATGGAGGACGAACTTTTTACAAGCACTCTTCTTGTTCTTGAGCAGGACACATCCAACAATCAGTTCAAAGCTGCTTACAACCAATACTCCGCCAATAAACAGGGGGATAACTTCTGCTTCAAATGACATCGTAAAGCCTCCTTCAGATGACGTTTTTTCATGTTCTCACATCTTTAAGACAGTCTTAAAAATCAACCAGCAGCTTGGCCAACAGTCTCAGTTTCGAAAGGGAGCTTCGTTATTTCTCCGCCAGGAGCTTATTCAGCTCCGCCATGAAGGTATCCAGATCCTTGAACTGACGGTAGACAGAGGCGAAGCGGACGTAGGCCACCTGATCCACCTTCCGCAGCCGGTCCATCACCTTTTCGCCTACATCCTCCGTGCGGATCTCCCGCTCCATGGAGTTCTGCAGCTCCTGCTCGATCTCATCGGCAATGCGCTCCAACTCGGCCAAGGGCACCGGCCGCTTCTCGCAGGCCCGGATCATGCCCCGCAGAACCTTCTGCCGGTCAAAGCTCTGGCGGCTGCCATCCTTTTTGATGACCACCATAGGCAGGCTCTCCACCGTTTCATAGGTGGTAAAGCGTTTGGCGCAGGAAAGACACTCTCTCCGGCGGCGGATGCTGGCGTTTTCGTCCGCGGGACGGGAATCAATGACCTTGCTTTCGGGGTGACCGCAATAGGGGCATTTCATAGGCTTGACCTCCTGATAAACGTTCCGGAAAAACCCGGTTCATGTGTGGAAAGCACAGGATACTGCGGATATTGTACCACATTCCTTCTAAATGTGGTATCCCTATTTTCAAGTTTTTTCAAAAAACAGGCCATTCCCGGTCATCAAAGCGAAATACCCAGTACGCCCGTCCCTGCAAACGCCGGGAACGGGCAAAGCAAAACATGGCTTCCAGAGGAAAAGGGGCCGCGTCATCCCGTGGGACGGCGATGAGACGGCCCCGCTCCGGCCGGCAGGTCAGCACATCGGAAAGCCCGCCCAAGCGGCAGCGGAGGTATGGACTTCTCAGCAGTTCCGGTCTCAGCGGTTCCCACTGCTCCCGCTCCTCTCCTAAAGGGCGCAGTTCTCCCCGGAGGATGGGTCCCAACGGGTCTGTCAACCGTTTGGAAAACCGGCGGCGGATTTGCAGGCAGCCGTTCTCCGGTTCCAGAACACCGATACGGAGATTCCCTGTCTCCCCCATCGCCCACGCGCACCACAGTCCCTCCCGCCCCCGGCAGGAGACGGAAAAGGCCGTATACAATGCCTCCGGGGTGACGGTCAGTTCCCCCACCGTCTGCTCCTCCCGAAAAACCGGATACTTGTCCATGAGCCGCCACCTCCTGGCAAAAAAATCGCCTGTGCATCAGTTTATGCACAGGTTATATTTCAATGGTGCAGGGAAACAGGCGAAGCGCCGCCAGTGGCGGATCAAGCGAGCCTGTTTCGAGGAAGGCTCCCAACCAGCGGATACGCAGGATCCGCTGGTTGGCTTAGGCCGACGGTGTATCCCCTCTTGGGTTATCTCCGCGCTAAGAGCCGCCTTACGGCGGTTGCGCTCCGAAACACGCCTGCGGGCGTAGTCCCGCACACACCTTTCCTTACCGCCGCTGGAAGTCCACTTTCTTATCAATAGAACACTCCGCCTGTGCATCAGTTTATGCACAGGCGGATCTTAATATGAACGCTATGTATGGCAAGTTCAGGCGATGGTGTAGCTGCCCCGCACCAGCAGCTTCGTGGTGTCGGAGCCGGCCTTGACGCCCCGGCCCTCAATGGTCATCATATAGAGATGGTTGGCCGCCAGCGCACCGCCGTTATTCAGGGAGGCAGCGGTAGTCTCGTCGATGAGACCCGGATTGGAGGGGGACACGCAGGAGGCCGTACCCACCCGGAGCATCACTTCACAGCCGATGTCTCCGGTGAGAACCTGTCCCTTGGAAAGGGTCACCACGGCAAATTCCACCCCAGACATTCCGCCCGCGCCCCCGGACTGCTGAAGAAGCTGGCTGTTCCGGGCAGCGATCTTCTGGTCTACCTTGGTCATGATCTGTCCCAGAAACACATCGTTCAGATAACTCAGTGTCACCAGCGGGTCGGAGGCGGAACCGGGCTCCACCGCCAGGGAAACGCCGCTCATGGCAAGGCAGCTTATCAGTGTCAGTGCCGCCAGACGCAATGCCCATCTGTTTTTCATATGTACCTCCGTTGTCTCTTGGCTCCCTCCCGATGGGCGTTTCCGCCCGCCGGGAGGCAGTATTCTGTCTCTTATACAAACTGGTCGTGGGGCAGTCCGAAGCTCACCGCGATGGCGGTGTCCACCTTCTCCATCACCTGCTCCTCCACATGGCCCATCCGTTCCCGCAGCCGCTTTTTATCCAGCGTCCGCACCTGCTCCAGCAGGATGATGGAGTCCCGGTTCAGGCCGCAGCTCTCGTTCACCGGAAGGGCAATATGGGTCGGCAGGCGGGCCTTGCCCGTCTGCGAGGTGATCGCCGCCGCGATGACCGTAGGGCTGTATCGGTTGCCGGTGTCATTCTGAATGATCAGCACCGGACGGATGCCGCCCTGCTCGCTGCCCACCACCGGAGAGAGATCGGCATAGTAAATATCGCCGCGCTTGACACTCGTATCCACAAAGTTCACACTCCGCCGAAAGAAGTACCCGTCACCATTCGGTGAGGCCACTTTCATTCTCCCACGCAGCACCGGAATTTATACCACCGGGGCAAAATTCCGGTGTCCCGCCCCGTGTCATCCTATGCGCCTGGCGGAGTGCGGGTGCCTGCTTACAGCAGTCTCAAGCTCCGCTCGATCTCCTTGCCGTTTTCCATATACAATCTGGGGACCCGCTTGCTCACCGCGCAGTGAAACAGGCGAAGCGCTGCCAGTGGCGGATGAAGCAAGCCTGTTTCGAGGAAGGCTCCCAATCAGCGGATACGCAGGATCTGCTGATTGGTTTGAGCCGACGGTGTATTCCCTCTTGGGCTATCTCCGCGCCAAAAGCCGCATTTGCGGCGGCGAACTGACCTGCTTACAGCAGCCGCAGGCTTCGCTCGATCTCCTTGCCGTTTTCCATATACAATCTGGGGACCCGTTTGCTCACCGCACAGGTCAGTATCCCACCGGGATCTCGATCCCGGCGGGAGCCCTTTCATTGGACTCAAATGGTCCGAAATGAATTCGGCCCATTTCAAGGTTTTGCTCCGCAAAACGCTTGTACGCCGCATTTGCGGCGGCGAACTGACCTGCTTACAGCAGCCGCAGGCTTCGCTCGATCTCCTTGCCGTTTTCCATATACAATCTGGGGACCCGCTTGCTCACCGCGCAGGTCAATTCGTAGGGGATCGTGTTCAGAATTGCGGCCAGAGAATCTACGCTCTGGGTCTGGCCGAAGATCTCCACCGTATCCCCCACCTTTACCTCCGGCAGGTCCGTCAGGTCCACCATGCACATATCCATGCAGATGCGGCCCCGCTGCGGTGCCGGGCCATAGGCCGTCTGCACCGCCATGCGGTTGGAAAGCCCCCGGAAGAAGCCGTCGGCATAGCCGATGGGCAGCACGCCCATACGGGTCTTTCCCTCCGTGCGGAAGGTCCGGCCATAGCTGACGGTGGTATCCGGGTCAAGGACCTTGATGGTGGACACGCAGGACTTCAGCCGCATCACCGGCCGCAGGCCCAGCCGCTCCGCATCATCCCCCACGCCGTAGAGGGCGATGCCGGGGCGGACCATATCCAGATACATCTCCGGATAGCGGGTCAGGGCGCCGCTGTTGGCGCAATGGCGGATGCGGAAGGTGCGGCCCTTGGCGGCCAGTGCGTCCAGCACATGGGTAAAGACGCCGAACTGCTCCCTCGTATACGCTTCATAGTCCGCGCCGTCCATATCAGAGACGGCGAAATGGGTGAAAATACCCTCCGGGTCCAGCCCCGGCAAGGCGCAGGACTCCGCGATGGCCTCCACGCCGGTTTCAAAATGCTCGCCCCGGACCAGAAAGCCCAGCCGGGACATACCGGTATCCACCTTGATGTGGACCCGCAGCGTGCCGCCGCACTTCACAGCCTCGGCGCTGTACGCCTCCGCCTTGGCCTTGGCGGACACCGCCTGAGTGATGTTGTATTCGATGAGCTGGGACACCATCTCCGGAGGGGTGTGCCCCAGGATCAGAATGGGCATGGTAATGCCGCCGTGGCGCAGTTCCCGGCCCTCGTCCAGACTGGACACTGCCAGATAGTCCGCCCCCAGCTGTTCCAGCTTCCGGGCCACCTGCACCGCACCGTGGCCGTAGGCGTCCGCCTTCACCACGCCCAGATACTTCACGCCGGGGCCAATCTTCTGCCGGGCCACATTGTAGTTGTGTTCCAAAGCATCCAGGTCGATTTCCGCCCAGGTGCGCCGTAAAATCGTATCCTCCAAGTTGATTCACCTGTCTTATGTGGATTTGCGGGGTCCTCCCCGCTGTTTTTACGAATTATCCGTTATTGTATCACAAAATCCGAACGCCGTAAACCGTACCGTCAAAATTGTTTCGCCGTCCACGGCGATCTCTCCGAGGAAAGGCGTTCCGTCCGCCTGACGGAGCCAGACGGTGGTCACGATGTCCGTGTCCGACGCGCCGGTCTGGTCCAGCGCCAGCCGGGTACAGGGGACTCCCTCCCGGCTTTCGTCGTTCTGTTCCAGCAGCCAGCCCTCCCGCAGCGCATACACGATCCGAGCCAGTGCCGTGGCGGGACTGACGGCTTCCTCCGTCAACGTTCCGGCATCCAAACAGAGATCGCCGTATTCCAGCGTCCAGCCCTCCTCCCGGATGACCGCCCGGACGCCTGCCAGTTCCAGCGGCTCCAGCACCTCCACGGTGCTCTCCCCGCCCGGCACATAGGTACCGTGAAGCGTGGCGGACCATTCCAGCCCGGACTGTTCGCAGGTGACCTCCGCCGTCATTTCACAGCCGGACATCTCCTGATAGACCGACCGCAGGTCCGCCGCCGGCTCCGCTGTCTGTTTCCCGCAGCCGCACAGCAGCAGGCACAGGGCTATCATTGGTACGCAGTTTTCAATGCGCACCCTGTTTCCCTCCGTTATTCCAGAATTTCCCGGATGGCGTCGGGCAGTTTCCGGACCACGTCCTCCGGTGTGACGCTGTAAGCCGTCAGCTCCTGTTCCGCCAGATCCCCGGCGCGGCCGTGAAGCCAGACTCCCACCGCCGCTGCCCGGAGCGCGTCGGCCCGCTGGGCCATCAGGGAGGCGATGACGCCGGTCAGCACATCCCCGCTGCCGCCCTTGGCCAATCCGCTGCCACCGGTGGTGTTCACCAGAACGTCCCCCTCCGGTGACGCCGTGACGGTCCGGTGGCCCTTCAGCACCAGAACGCAGCCATGGGCCATGGCGAAGTCCTGTGCCGCCCGTTCCCGGTCCCCACGGCTCAGATCGCCGCCAATCCGGGCGAACTCCACCTCATGGGGCGTCAGAACCGTGGGCCTGCCCCGGCGGGCATCCAGTAGATCTATATGCCCGGAAAGGGCGTTTATGCCGTCGGCGTCCAGCACCAGCGGTTTTTCCGTTTTCAGCAGCTCCCACACCAGGCGGGCAGTCTCCCGGCTGCGGCCCAGCCCCGGCCCCAGCGCCAGCACATCGCAGCCGTCCAGCTTTTCCAAAATTTGCGGCAGAGCCTTCCCCGCCAGCATGCCGTTTTTCTCCGGCAGCGGAAAGGGCATGGCGGAGACACATTTGGCTGCCTCGATGGGCCAGATGGTCTTCGGCACCCCCAGCGACACCAGCCCGCAGCCGGTCCGTGCCGCCGCCGACGCGGTGAGATAGGGCGCGCCGGTGTAGCCCACCGCGCCGCCTACGATCAGCAGCTTTCCAAAGGTCCCTTTATGGCCGTCCAGCTGTCTCTGCGGCAGTGCCGGTTTCAAAAGATCCAATCCCACCGTCCGGACAAGCGTTGTCACTTCCATGGTCAGTCCCCCTTTTTCTATGTTATCCAGTCAGTTTGTATTTGAAAAAAGCAGGGAACATTACTGTTCCCTGCTTTTCAATGCTCTTATTCGCCCTTGGCCGCTTCGATGATAAGCTTGGTGCACAGGGAATAGCCCAGCTTGCCGCTATCCAGTACCAGGTGGTAGTTATGGCTGTCGCCCCACTTTTTGCCGGTATAGTGGTTGTAATAGGTATGACGGCTGTTGTCCTTTTTGGCAATGATCTTCTGCAGCTCCGTCGCATCCGTGCAGCCGGTAAGCTCGCTGGCCCGCACCGCCCGGTGCACCGCGTCGGCATGGATGAACACGTTCAGGCTCTCCATGCCCGCTTCCCGCAGGATCTCGTCGGCACAGCGGCCCAGAATCACGCAGGGTCCCTCCTTGGCGAAATGGAGAATGACCGCCTTCTGCACATCGTGGATGGCATCCTGGGTGTCAGAAAAGGAGGCGTCCGCAAAGGAGCAGATGCTCTTGAAGAAGAAATTCGTGGAGGATACATCCTCCTGATCGTGCTCCACCATATCCGGATCAAATCCGCTGGTCTGGACTGTTGCCTTCAAAATATCCCGGTCATAGAACGGGATCCCCAGTTCCTTTGCCACCTGCTGGCCGATGGAATGGCCGCCTGCGCCGTATTCCCGGCTGATGGTAATGATCTTATCCATGGTACTCCCCCTCACAGGTCCCGTCTTTTGACAGGGCCGATACTCAGCGTGTCGAAAAAGTCTTTTCGCCCCGCTGAGCAAGTTTTCAGAACTTCATACAAGTTCTGAAAACTGAGGATTTCAATGGCGCAGGACACCCTTCTTGGGTTTCCCGCGCACACCCTTCCTTACCGTCGCGGAGAATTTACCACTTTATCGACAGTCTCACTGATTGTATGTTATCACATTTTCTGCTTACGTGCAATAAAATTCTGCTTCCGGGCCGTTTTTCTAAGATTTGTGCATTTCGCGCTTGCATTTCCCCTGTTTTTATGGTATACATTGGTATGTTATGAGCTGTGAAACGGGAAAATAACCTGAAACGCCGCCGCAGAGAGGGTCGGTCACCGGCTGCAAGCCGACCTGCGGACGCCTGGTTTGGTTCGCCCCGGAGCTTCCATGGAGACATGGCGGTCACCCTCCGTTATCAGGGCACAAGTGTGCGCTTCGGCGCGAATTTGGGTGGTACCGCGGAAGTGAGCCTTTCGTCCCAATGTGGGACGGAGGGCTTTTTTGTTTTCCGCCGCCCCGATCCGATCATCCCATTCCATACAAAGGAGTTTTGCGTTTATGATGAAAGAACAACTGGAAGCCATCCGCAAGAGTGCGCTGGAAGCCATCGCCGGCACGAAGGCCGCGGCGGAACTGGACGCGCTGCGGGTGAAGTACCTGGGCAAAAAGGGTGAGCTGACCGCCGTCCTCAAGCTGATGGGCAGTCTCTCTGCTGAGGAGCGCCCCGTCATGGGCCAGATGGCCAACGAGGTCCGCGCCGCCGTGGAAAAGGCCGTGGAGGCCCAGTCCGCCATTCTGGAAAAGGCCGCTCTGGAAGCCAAGCTGAAGGCCGAGACGCTGGATGTCACCATCCCCGGCAAGGAGGTGGCTCTGGGCCACAAGCACCCCATGTACACCGTGCTGGATGAGATCAAGCAGGTGTTCCTTGACATGGGCTTTGAGATCATGGACGGCCCGGAGATCGAGCTGGAAAGCTACAACTTCACCAAGCTCAACGCCCCGGAGTCCCACCCTTCCCGTGACTGGACGGATACCTTCTATCTCACCGAGGATTCCAAGATCCTCCTGCGGACCCAGACCTCTCCCATGCAGATCCGGGCCATGGAGGAGCACGGCGTACCCATCCGCATGATCTCCCCCGGCCGGGTTTACCGCAAGGACGAGGTGGACGCTACCCACTCCCCCATGTTCCATCAGATCGAGGGTCTGGTGGTGGACAAGGGCGTGACCATGGCGGACCTGAAGGGCACGCTGAACGCCGTCATCAAGGCCATCTACGGCGCCAATTCCGTCACCCGGTTCCGTCCCCACCACTTCCCCTTCACTGAGCCCTCCTGCGAGGTAGACATCCAGTGCCACAAGTGCGGCGGCAAGGGCTGCCCCACCTGCAAGGGCGAGGGTTGGATCGAGGTGCTGGGCGCCGGCATGGTGCACCCCAAGGTGCTGCGCAACTGCGGCATTGATCCGGACGAGTATTCCGGCTTCGCCTTCGGCATGGGTCTGGAACGCTTCGCCATGGGCCACTTCAAGATCAGCGACCTGCGGCTGATCTTCGAGAACGACGAACGGTTCCTGCAGCAGTTCTGACCATCCTCGTCAAAATGGCACAGCCATTTTGTGCGAATTTTGCAGAGTGCCGCAGCGCACTCGCCGCAAGCGGCTCGCACGTTTGCGCTCTGAGCGGTGTTTTTTGTGCCGTACACGCCGCCGCAAAAAACAATTACAACTGATGTTTGCCGTGGCAAACATGCATCGACCGTACATCGACTGCGGCGTACCACCAGTGAGCGGATCTCACTGGCGAGGGGATGCCTGATTCCCTTCGGAATAAAAGAGGAGGATAGACAATGATTCTTTCCCGTAAATGGTTAAATGAATTTGTAGATGTTTCCGACATCAGCGACCGGGAGTTTGACGAGGCCATGACCCTCTCCGGCTCCAAGGTGGAGACCGTCACGGCGCTGGATGAGTCCCTGAAAAACGTGGTGGTGGGCAAGATTTTGTCCATGGAAAAGCACCCGGACAGCGACCACATGTGGATCTGCCAGATCGACGTGGGACAGGCGGAGCCTACCCAGATCGTCACCGGCGCATGGAATATCCATGTGGGCGATCTGGTGCCCGTGGCCCAGCACAAGTCCCTGCTCCCCAACGGTACGAAAATCGAAAAGGGCAAGCTCCGGGGCGTGGTGTCCAACGGGATGCTGTGCTCTCTGAAGGAGCTGAGCCTCACCGCCGAGCATGACTATCCCTACGCCGTCATCACCCCCGCCGCCCTGCTGAACGACTACAAGCCTCTGGACCCGGAGAAGCCCTCCATCCCCGCCGACATCAAGGCCGGGGACAAGGTGTTCGGCCCCGTGGTCTGCGGCAAGGTGCTGGAATGTGAGGCCCAGTCCTACGGACAGTACCACACCACGCTGGACATCGGCGGTGCCACCGCCTCTCCCGACACTGCCTGCTCCAACATCCACGTGGGCGACCTGGTGGCATACAACACCAAGACCGATTCTATCTGCACGCTGGAGGATCTCCACGCGGAGCAGAAGGAGTTCCCCCACTGCATCGCCGACGGTATCTTCGTGCTGAACGAGGACGTGAAGCCCGGCGACGATATGGCTGCGGTCATCGGCGCGGACGATCATGTGGTGGAATTTGAGATCACCCCCAACCGGCCTGACTGCCTGTCCGTTATCGGCCTTGCACGGGAGGCCAGCGCCACCTTTGGCCGTCCCCTGAAGCTGCACACCCCTGAAGTGAAGGGCTGCGGCGGCTCCATTGCGGAGCTGGTGGACATCGACATTGAGGACGGCGATCTCTGCCCCCGGTACACCGCCCGGATGGTGAAGAACGTGAAGATCCAGCCCTCTCCCGCGTGGATGCGGGAACGGCTGCGGAACTCCGGCGTCCGCCCCATCAACAACATCGTGGACATCACCAACTATGTGATGCTGGAATACGGCCAGCCCATGCACGCCTTCGACTTCTCCTGCGTGGAGGGCAACCATATCATCGTCCGCACCGCCCGGGAGGGCGAAACCATCCAGACCTTAGACGGCAACCAGCGGAAGCTGACCCCCTCCATGCTCTGCATCTGTGACGAGAACAAGCCCGTCTGCGTAGCCGGCGTCATGGGCGGTGCCAACAGCGAGATTGTGGGCGATACCGCCATGGTCCTCTTTGAGTCCGCCAACTTCAACGGAACCTCTGTCCACCGCACCGCCGCCGCTCTGAATATGCGTACCGACGCTTCCTCCCGCTACGAAAAGGGTCTGGACCCCATGAACACCCTGAAGGCCGTGGAGCGGGCCTGCGAGCTGGTGGAGCTGCTGGGCGCCGGCGAAGTGGTGGAGGGCGTGATGGACGTCATCGCCAAGGACTCCAACCCCGTCACCGTGAAGCTGGAGCCGGAGAAGGTCAACGGCCTGCTGGGCACCGATGTTTCCCGTGAGGAAATGGTCCGGATTCTGGAAGCTCTGGACTTCAAGGTGGAGGGCGACACCATCCATGTTCCCTCCTGGCGGTCCGATGTGGAGCACTACTCCGACATCGCCGAGGAGGTAGCCCGGTTCTACGGCTACAACAACATCCCCGACACCCTCTCCAACGGTCTCACCGCCCGCCGTGGCCTCACGGATATCCAGCAGACGGAAAACCTGCTGGGCAGCGTGTGCCGCGCCGCCGGGTACGACGAGATCATCACCTACTCCTTCATCAGCCCCACCTATTATGATAAGATCGACCTGCCCAAGGATTCCGCTCTGCGGGATTCTCTGAAAATTCTGAACCCCTTGGGCGAGGACACCTCCATCATGCGCACCACCACCCTGCCCTCCATGCTGGAGATCCTGACCCGGAACTACAACTTCCGCAACAAGTCCGCCAAGCTCTACGAGCTGGGCCGGGTTTACTTCAAGCGGGCCGACGGCCTCGCCGACGAGCCCAAGGTGCTGACCCTGGGCGCTTACGGCGGCGGCATGGACTTCTTTGCCCTCAAGGGCGCTGTGGAAGCCGTTCTGAAGCAGCTGCGGATCGAGAACGTCCGCTTCCTGGCAGACACCGAGAACCCCTCCTACCATCCCGGCCGCTGTGCCAAGGTCTACTGCGGCGACCGCCTGCTGGGCACCCTGGGCCAGGTCCATCCCCACGTGGCGGGCAACTACGGCGTGGACACCGAACTGTACGCCGCCGAGCTGCGGTTCGACGCCCTGTATGAGAGCAAGGGCGCACAGCCTGTGTACCAGCCCCTGCCCAAGTTCCCCGCTGTCACCCGGGACATCGCCGTGGTGTGCGACAAGGCCGTGACGGTTGGTGAGCTGGAGGACGCCATCCGCAAGGGGGCCAAAGGCCTGCTGAAGGACGTGGCCCTGTTCGACATCTACACCGGCGTAGGCATCGCCCCCGGCAAAAAGAGCGTGGCCTTCAACCTGACCCTCCGCTCCGACGACCGGAGCCTCACCGCCGAAGAGGCGGACGCTGACGTGAAAAGCATCCTGACCGCTCTGGAGCAGGAATGCGGCGCGGTTCTGCGGTAAGGCTTTCCAGCCTCTTCGCCCCGCAGTGCGGGGACGCGGGACACCGCGTACAAGCGTTCCGCGCAGCGGAACCTTGGCGCAGACGGAATTCATTTCCGCCGAGCATTTCGATCATTCAGGGTTCCCACAGACTGGCCAGCCAGTCTGTGGGATGGCGGACGCTGACGTGAAGAGCATCCTGACCGCTCTGGAGCAGGAATGCGGCGCGGTCCTACGGTAAATCGAACAGTTCCCTGCAATCAAGGCGGTGAGGTTTCTCGCCGCCTTGATTTTATTACCATTCTGTTACATTTCCTTTTTTCCCTTTACTTCCCCCCGAAAACCGAGTATACTGATTACAGTTTCGAAGGAAAGGTGGTGTCCGTATGGATGACTATACCCGCAAATTCAGTATTGTGGACGATAAGGATGTGGAGATTTATAACATTCTGACCACAGTCTATCAGGCACTGGAGGAAAAGGGGTATAACCCCATCAATCAGATCGTTGGCTACATTCTCTCTGAGGACCCCACCTACATTACCAATCACATGGGAGCCCGCACCCTGATCCGCAAGCTGGACCGGGACGAGCTGCTGCAGGTTCTGGTAAAAAAATATCTGGGACAGTAAATCAGCCGATCAAAGCATGGAGACGTTGTCTCCATGCTTTTTTTATGTGTGTAAACTGCCGAAATATCTTGAAAAGCCGTTGTTTTGGACTGATGGAAAAGATTGCCGCCATTCCAACGTTGACAAATTGGATAAAAGATGTTACAATTTGGTTACAATTTTTCCAAGGGAGTGTTTGCATGTCTGAAACAAAAACAGAAGGCTTGATTTATAAGGGCCATCCTCTGCGGCGGATCGACAACCTGATCTACTACGGAACGATGGCTGATCCATATATCGTCATGATGCAGATTCTGGAGAGCAAAAAGGAAAACGGTCTGGATATGGCTACCAAGGTTTCCCTGCAGCTCCAGTCCACGAATCCCAATGTGAAGGCACGGGACCGCGTGGTCAAGAAGGGTGAAAAGAGCAGCCTGTATGAGGCGATGGATTTCGCTTCCATCTGGTTGGAGCGGGCGTTAGCCGGCAAGTAAGAACCCCCTACCCCCGCACTGACTGACACAAAGGAAAGGAAGCGTTTCGATGAAGCATCTGATGAAAAAGGCCGTGAAGGCCGCTGTTTTTGCTGCCCTCACCACTTTGGCGCTCACCGCCTTCGCCTCTGCCGAGGGAGAGATGGCCATTGGCGCCGGCTGCACCACCGGTACTTCCCTGCGTATGCGGTCCGAGCCCAACACCTCCTCCGCCATCGTCACCACGCTGAACAAGTCTGTGGCCGTGGCCCTGCTGGATGACAGCGTCCCCGGCTGGTACGAGATCAATTATAACGGCAGCACCGGCTATGTGTCCTCTGATTATCTTATCATCGATCAGGACAACATCTTCACCACCTACGGCCGCGTGCCCGAGGGCACTGTGAACGTCCGGGCCGACGCCACCACCGAGAGCGAGAGCCTGGCCACCATCGACGCCGGCACCATAGTCACCGTCAACGGTCTGGTAAACGGCTGGTATGACGTTACCTGCCAATACGGCACGGAGGGCTATGTCCGCAGCGATCTGCTGGTACTGACCAGCAATGCCACCAGCGGCAAGGGCTCCTCCATCGTGGAAACCGCTCTGAGCCATCTGGGCACCCGCTATGTGTACGGCGGCGCCTCCGCCGGCGGCTTCGACTGCTCCGGCTTTACTATGTACGTCTATAAGCAGTTCGGCTATTCTTTGCCCCACTCCGCTACCAGCCAGTGGCTCAGCGGCATGGGCACCAAGATCTACAGCATTTCCGAATTGCAGCCCGGCGACCTGGTGTTCTTCAATGATCCCAGCCGCAACAAGGGCAAGGCCTGCTCCCACGCCGGTATCTACATCGGCAACGGCCAGCACGTGCACGCCTCTTCCTCCAGAAACGGCGGCGTCATCACCAGCGATCTGACCTCCGGCTACTACAATACATATTTCGTAGGCGGTCTCCGGCTGAGCTGACCCTATACAAAATTTTCGTTTTTTCGCCCCGGTACAGTTGTACCGGGGTGCTTTTTGCCTTTTTCCAGCAGAAAACGGGAATTTCTGTAAAAAACCTTGCCTTTTGGAAACAGGTCTGCTATATTCATACAAGTGTGAAAAATATGACAAAGGAGGCGGTCCCATGCCTGGAGGCAAGCACGTCTTAGGTCAGGGTAAAAACCGGATCTTCGGCACCGCCAAGGTGGGTGACCGGGGACAGATCGTGATCCCCCAAGAAGCCCGCCGGTTTTACGGCATCTCTCCGGGAGACACCCTGCTGATCCTTGGCAACGAGGCCAGCGGACTTGTTGTGACCCGGCCGGAGATCCTGAACGATCTGGCTGATGAAATTTTGGGAAAAGAGGAACACAAGACATGAAAATGGAATCCATGTACGAACAGCTGGGCGTCAGCGCGGCTGTCTATGAATACGGAGAGCGGATCATTGCGGAGCTGCGGGACCGGTTTGACGCCATCGACCAGACGGCGGAATACAATCAGGCCAAGGTCCTGTCCGCCATGCAGAGGAATCGGGTAAATGCCACCCACTTCGCCGCCACCACCGGCTACGGCTACGATGACGAGGGCCGGGACAATCTGGAACGGGTCTATGCAGATGTGTTCCACACGGAGGCTGCGCTGGTGCGGCCTCAGATTACCTGCGGCACCCACGCCCTGACCGTGGCCCTGTCCGCCAACCTGCTGCCGGGAGATGAACTGCTCTCCCCCGTGGGCGCACCCTATGACACACTGGAGGAGGTCATCGGCATCCGGGAGAGCAAGTGCTCGTTGAAGGAGTACGGTGTTACCTACGCCCAGGCGGACCTGAAGGCCGACGGCACCTTCGACTACGATGCCATCCGTTCCAAGATCAACGAGCGCACCAAGCTCATCACCATCCAGCGCTCCAAGGGCTACGCCACCCGCCCCAGCTTCTCCGTGGAGCAGATCGGGGAGCTGATCCGCTTCTGCAAGGAGATCAAGCCTGACGTCAAGGTCATGGTGGACAACTGCTACGGCGAATTTGTGGAGCGCATTGAGCCTTCTGATATGGGCGCTGATATGGTAGTAGGCAGTCTCATCAAAAACCCCGGCGGCGGTCTGGCCCCCATCGGCGGCTACATCTGCGGCACCAAGGAGTGCGTGGAGCGGTGCGCTTACCGGCTGTCCGCCCCCGGTCTGGGGCAGGAGGTCGGCGCAAACCTGGGTTTGATGCCTGCCTTCTATCAGGGTCTGTTCCTGGCTCCCACCGTGGTGTCCGGTGCCTTGAAGGGTGCGGTCTTTGCCGCCAACGTCTACGAAAAGCTGGGCTTCGCCTGCGTCCCCAACGCCACGGAAAGCCGCCATGACATCATTCAGGCGGTGACGCTGGGCAGCCGGGAGGCTATGGTGGCCTTCTGCGGCGGTATTCAGGCTGCTGCACCGGTGGACAGCTATGTGACCCCGGAGCCTTGGGCCATGCCCGGCTACGATTCCGACGTCATTATGGCGGCAGGCGCTTTCGTGCAGGGCAGCAGTATCGAGCTGTCCGCAGACGGCCCCATCCGCGACCCCTACGCCGTCTATTTTCAGGGCGGCCTCACCTGGTATCACGCCAAGCTGGGCATCCTCATGAGCCTGCAAAAGCTGGTGGACGCCGGTCTCGTGACCCTGTAAGTCCAATTCTAATTTTTCAATAAGGAGACCTTTCCCATGTGGCTTTGGCTTTCCCTGACTTCCCTCCTGTGCTGGAGCGGCAGCGACCTCTTTTCCAAAATCGGCTGCCGGGACGGCAGCGACCGTTACAGTCATCTGAAAATGGTCATCGCCGTGGGCGTGGTGATGGGCCTTCACGCCGCCTTTGAGATCTTCGTAGGCGGCACGGCCATCAGCTGGTCCGTCATCTGGACCTACCTGCCGGTGTCCCTGCTGTATATCAGTTCCATGGCTTTGGGCTATCTGGGCCTGCGGTATATCGAGCTGTCCGTTTCTTCCCCCATCTGCAATTCCTCCGGCGCATTGGTGGCAGTGCTGACGCTGCTCTTCGTGGGCGGAGACGATTACTCCCCCCTGGCCCTGTTGGCCATCGCGCTTGTGTGCACAGGTGCCATCGGTCTGGGTGTGGTGGATGCCACAGAGGACCCGGAGCTTCGTCTGGAGCGGCAGAAGGCCAGCAACTATAAGTACGCCAAAAGCTTTCTCGCCCTCGCTCTCCCCGCGGCCTACTGCCTGCTGGACGCCGCCGGCACCTTTGCCGACAACCGGGTGCTGGAGATTTTGACGGACCGCTACATGAACGCCGGTATGTTCGCCACGCTGAGAGAATGTGCCGATCAGGCGGCGGCCTCCGCCAACTGCGCATACGAGTTGACGTTCCTTGCCGCAGCAGCATTTTGCTTCATCTATGTGGTAATCATCAAGAAGGATCGGCTGGTTCCCAAAATGGAGGCCCCCAAGTACTTTGGTGCCATCTGCGAAACTGCCGGTCAGTTCGCCTACATCTACGCCATTTCTGACACCGCCCATCTGGCCATGTCCGCTCCCATCATTTCCTCCTACTGTGCCGCCTCCGTGTTGTGGAGCCGCATCTTCCTGAAGGAAAAGCTCTCCTGGAAGCACTATGCCATGATCTGTCTGGTGGTCATCGGCATCGCCATCATGGGCTTCTTTGACCTGTAAGCCCACTGTATATGACAAAAACCCCCGCCGCTCACATGAGCGGCGGGGGGCTTTTTCAGGCACGTTCAGGTGTGGATTCAAGCGCGGGGTAAGGCCCGGTCCAGCTTTTCCAGAAAAAAGGCCAGCAGGAATCCGGCGGCGCAGCAGAGCAGCGACGCCACGGCCTCGCCCACGCTGTCATACCGGATGGGAACGATCACCAATGTGGAGGCCGCCACGATGCCCAAGATCCCGTGGAAGGTCACAGCGTAATGGGTCCTCAGCAGCCATGTAACGCCCCGGGCCAACAGCAGCATGGCCAGCAGCATTCCCGGCAGGCAGGCGGACAGGGTCAGCAGCCGCATTTCCGCGAGGCTGTTCAGCAGCGGCTCATACAGCCCCAGTGCCATCATAATGGAGGAACTGGTCAGCCCCGGCAGCACCACACTGGCGCCCCAAAGCGCGCCGCAGAAGTTGTACCAGCCAAAGTTCGGCGTCACCGTCACGCGAAGCACATGGCGCACATAGAAAAGCGTCAAAAACACTGACAGGGCGCAGACGCCGCAGGCGATCCACGCCGCCCGGCCATGGCCCTCCTTTCCCGCCTCCCGCCAGAGGGCAGGAAACGTTCCGGCAATGAGGCCGATAAAGAGCCAGACGGTAGCGGCGTCCGACAGGGCATAAGCGACGCTGATCCCCTTGGCGAGACCCAGAAAGCCCACGGCCCAGCCAATCCCCAAGGGAAGGAAAATGTGCCAGTATTTCCGGATGCCCCGTCCGGGATGGGCCAGTGTCTCCATCATAGGGCGGTATACGTCGAACACCACGGCCAGCACGCCGCCGGAGACGCCGGGCAGGATCGCCCCCGCGCCGATCAGCGCACCGCACAGCAGATCCCGCAGCCAGCGCGCCCGATCCGCCTGCTTATATGGGTCCGTCATATTCCACCTCCTCACTCAAACTGTATACAGGGTATCATATCAGCATTCCCCGCTCCGCGCAATCCGAAACTGTGAACGATTTGAGAATTTTAGCGGTTTTGAAAGAATTGACGCCCTAAAAGCCCCGGTTTCCCCATTTAGGAAGGGCATAGTGATCTTTCGCTAAAAGCCCTTGCGTGTCTACGGAAAAAATGGTAGAACTTTTTAGAAAAAGGGGTGGCTTTTCCGCTATGGCGGTGTTAGAATAGGGACACTGCCCTGAAGGGCGACCCTTTTCTGTATTTTTGACAGTATTTCAGGAGGTTTCCCATGATGCGGAGCGCAAAGAAAACCTACGAGATCGACATGCTGCATGGCGCGATCCTGCCGAAGCTGCTGCGCTTCGCCGTCCCGCTGACCCTCTCCACCATGCTGCAGCTGCTGTTCAACGCGGCGGACGTGGTGGTGGTCGGCCGCTGGGCCGGTGACAATTCCCTGGCGGCGGTGGGTTCCAACACCTCCCTGATCGCCCTGCTGACCAATATGTTCTTAGGATTGTCCATCGGCGCCAATATTCTGGCTGCCCGGCACTTCGGCGCTCATGAGGACGAGGAACTCAGCAAAACGGTCCACACCTCCATCCTGCTCTCCCTATACAGCGGCGTGTTCCTGACAGTGATCGGTATTCTGGGTGCCCGGACCATTCTGATCTGGATGCAGTGCCCTGCCAATGTGCTGGATCTGGCCACGCTCTACCTGCGGATCTACTTCGCCGGCATGACCGCCACCATGCTCTATAACTTCGGCGCCGCTCTGCTGCGGGCCAGCGGCGATACCCAAAGACCGCTCTATTACCTGTTCGCATCCGGCGTTGTCAACGTGATCCTGAATCTGGTCTTTGTCATCTACTTCCACATGGATGTGGCAGGCGTGGCATTGGCCACCGTGATCTCTCAGTGCATTTCTGCCGCACTGGTGGTCCGCTGCCTCATGAAGGAGACCGGTCCTCTGCGGCTGGACTTCCGGCAGCTGAAGATCTACCCCATCAAGCTCAAGCAGATCATGCAGGTGGGCATCCCCGCCGGAATTCAGGGAATGCTGTTCTCTCTGGCCAACGTGACGGTGCAGTCCTCCGTCAACTCCTTCGGTGAGATCATTATGGCCGGCAGCTCCGCCGCCATCAGCATTGAGCAGTTCATTTATTCCAACATCAACGCCTTCTATCAGGCCAACGTGGCCTTTACCAGCCAGAATTACGGCGCCGGTGACTATCGGCGCATCAAGAAGATCGCTATGATCAGCGTTGTAACCGGCGTTGTGACCACAGAGCTTCTGAGCGTTCTGGCCGTCTATTTCGGCCCGCAGCTTCTGGGGATCTATTCCCCCAGCGCCGAGGTGGTGGCAGCCGGTATGGTGCGCCTCCGCTGGATCGCCCTGTTCTATGGTCTGGACGCCATCATGGATGTGATCGTCGGTTCTCTGCGTGGCGTGGGGTACAACATTCTACCCATGCTGGTCACGCTGATGGGCGCCTGCGCCTCCCGGCTCATCTGGCTGTCTACCGTATTTCGGCTTCCAGCCTACCACCGGATCGAGATGGTTTACATCGTCTATCCTCTCTCCTGGGCCCTGACGGCCACCACCCACCTCATCTGCTATTTCTTCGTTTCCCGAAAGGTGGACCGGGAGCTTCGTGCCCACGAAGCGGAGCTGGCCGCCCGTATGGAAGAAAGCCCGGAGGAAGCAGACTCCTGAGCACATTCGCCAAGCAAGCAAAAAAGCTGCGGAAACCAGTCGGTTCATGTTCATAGGTACACAATGTGACCTATGGGGTAGGCCGGACGGTACAGGGCACGAAAAAATAAGTCGGGGGAAATTCCCTCGACTTATTTTTTCTTTGATCCCAAGTTTATTTGAGCGCCACATTTCAATGTGGATGCGCAGACCCCAACGAGAGCGGGTAGCGGAAACCGTCAGACAGCACGGGATAGGATATTGCCCATCGTTTGCGCCGCTTTGAGCTGCGCGTCCGTGGTAACGTGGGCATAGGTATCCAGCGTGAAGCCCGTCGAGTAGTGGTCAAGCATACTGCTGACGGTCTTGACGTCCACGCCGTTCTGGAGCGCCATCGCGGCGAAGGTGTGTATAAATCGTGAAACTCGAATTGAGTGATTAATTGCACTATTTGGCAGTTTTGTGAAACAAATTGCGGGATAGTGCTTTTTATTCTCAATCATCTGCTATACTTGAAATAATAAAAATAATGATTGAGGGATAGCAAGAATTGGTGCATTCCTTCAAAACCATCAAGTCACAAAAAGGGATTCTGTTGGGCGCACATTGAATCAGTCTTTCTAACTGGCCAAAGTTATGATGTGCCTCTGCTAAGAGAAATGCCAATTCATCGTCCATTTTAGGTGTAAAGGCGCTCTTGAAAATCAGGGCAAACATTTCCGGTACTACGCTGATGTGCATGATCAGGACTCCCAAGCCGCCTACAATATAAATCAGAGCCGAACGGCACAACTTTTTCCATGATATCCGCGATTCGCTTTAGGCCGCCATCGGCAGTAGCAAGGTATCAGTCGGTTTTTTCTACAAAACAAGGGGCCTTCGTAAAGAAAGCCCCTTGTTTTTAATGTTGGCCTAAGATTGTCTGCCAAGTCATCCCCAGTCAGCGCACTCCCTCAAAGCAGAGAGCTTTGTTTCCAAACTGAGCGGGGACGTTTTCCGTTCGATTATTTTCTCTCGGAAGTTTCAGCAGTATTCTGCTTTGCCAGCTTTCTGGACTTGTAGTTCCGGATGCCAAAAATTGCCACGGACACAATCGCGATCAAAATGAACGCGCAGCTGATCGGACGAGTGAAGAAAATGCTGAAGCTGCCTTCAGAAATGACCATGGCACGGCGGAAGTTCTTTTCAGCCAGAGGTCCAAGCACGATGCCCAGCAGAATAGGCACCAGTTGGAAGCCCATGCGCCGCAGGAAGTAAGAAACGATACCGAAAATCAAAATGATATAAATATCATAGATGCGGTTGTTGGTAGAATAAGAGCCTGCAATGCAGAATGTCAGTACGATGGGAGCCAGAATCTCATAGGGAATGCGGGTAATATGCGCATAAAACCGGGTCAAACCAGTGCCCACGATATACATGAACACATTCACCACGAGCAGGCCCAGCATGATGGCATAAAGAACGTTGCCCTGCTCGGCAAACAAGGACGGACCGGGAACCATGCCGTGAAGCATGAATGCGCCCATCAGAATGGCCGTTGCACCGTCACCGGGGACACCCAGCGTCAGCATGGGGATCATAGTTGCACCGCAAGCGCCGTTGTTGGCAGATTCCGCAACAGCCACGCCCTCGATCTCACCCTTGCCGAACGTTTCCGGGTGCTTGGACGCCTGCTTGACCTGATTGTAAGCAATAAACGCCGCCAAACCGCCGCCAGTGCCGGGCGTTGCGCCAATGATGACACCGACAAGAGAACCAATGCCAATGGGCTTGCGGCAGCGCCGATATTCCTCTTTTGTGATCTTATCCTTCGTCAGGGCCTTGGGGGCATAAATTTTATGATCCGTTTTGGGATCATATTTAGATTTGGTCAGAATTTCAGAGATGGCGAACATACCGATCAGCGCAATAATGAGGTCGATACCGGCCATCAGCTTCTTCTGACCAAACAGGAACCGCGCTGTGCCGCTGATAGAATCCACGCCGATCGTGGTCATGAACAAACCAAGGCATGCAGCAATCAGGCCCTTGAAAATGCTGTCATTCGACACACCGGCAATAACAGACAGTCCGAACACCGCCAGCGCAAAATATTCCGCAGGGCCAAAGAGCAGGGTGATCTTTGCGATCAGCGGAGCCAGAAACAGCAGAGAAAACGCACTGATCAGACCGCCGATCGTAGAGGCGTACAAGGCCATTTGCAGGGCCTTAAACGCCTGCCCTTTGACGGTCATCGGATAGCCGTCAAACAGTGTTGCCGCATTGGCGGATGTACCGGGCGTATTGATGAGGATCGCCGTGATCGAGCCGCCGTAGGTACCGCCGCAATAAATGGCCAACAGCATCAAGATCGCCATGGTCGGGTCCATGCCGTAGGTCAGAGGAATGCACAAGATAATGCCAAGGTCAGAGGTCAGGCCGGGAATTGCTCCGACCACGATGCCGATAACCAGGCCGACGGGGATAATCAAGAAGTTCTGCCAATTCAACAGAATTTGCAAACCGCCTAAAAATTGTTCCATGATCTTCCTCCTTCCCCGTTACGGCAGAGAGACGTGAAGCACGACTCGGAATACATAATATACGATGCCTACCATGGCAAGGGGGATCGCATAGTAATACCATTTTCTGGCACCATAGTACACCATGATCGCAAGAACCAGGATCACGGTGGAGATGACAAAACCAAGAGGTTTCACCATAAAGCAGTAGGCAACAAGGAAGAGGCAATAGAGAATGGAGCGCAGTTCCTTCTTAAAGGCAGCGGAATGAAAGGATTCCTTCGTGACGGTCAATTCCTCTTTTTCCTTCATAAAGATGCCTTCCAGCAAAAGGCAGACGGCAAAAACAAACATGCCGCCGATGGCGATTTTAGGAAGCGTCTGTGCGGTAATAGCGGTTTTCTCCATCGTCTTGACCTGCGTAGGGATAGAAAACCATAAAAAAGAGCTGATAAGGGCAAACACGATGCCCGATATGATCTCATGGTTATACTTGATTTTCATAATAACACACCTCAGTTAAAAAAGGGGTGCCCCAAGCCCAAGGACTCAGGGCACCTCAGTCACTTACTGAACCAGAGGGATGTACTGACTCATAGCCTCAGTCTGGGAATCGATCATGCTCAGGATCTCGGCAGCATCGGAATCCCATGCCTTCATGCCCATGCCAGCCATGAACGCCTGGAACTCAGGATCGGCATACACTTCCAGAACAAACTCGCGCAGCTTTTCCTGGATACGGGGATCGACAGAGGAACGGACGGCCAGATAGTCCATACCGGTGAACTCCACGTCAATGCCCTGCTCCTTGAAAGAAGCAATGTGGCCAATGCCTTCCACATCCAGACCTTCGGGGATAAAGGTACCCAGGCAGTTCAGCTGACCGTTGATCACATAGTCGCGATAGGTCGGGGGAGAACCGATGGCAATATCCACATGGCCGCCAACCAGAGCGTTGATCGCTTCCTGGCCGCCGTCATAAGGCACTGCCTCGCAGGGGATGTCCAGAAGGGCGAACAGTGCGGAGATCATGGTGTAGCTGTCATTGCCGGGGCCGCCGGTAGTTGCATATTTCACCGTGTGGCCAGCGGCAGCGTAATCCTTCAGCTCCTGAATGTTGGTAATCTTGCTGGATGCGTTGCTGAGGATGACAAACTCCGTGATACGGATACCGCAGATGGGGCTGATGTCATCAATGGTATAGTCCACATCAATAAAGCTGGGAGTCAGAGAAAACAGAGGACCGTTGCAGCAGAACAGCGTGTAGCCATCGTCCTCAGCCTCCAGAAAATCGTTCATGCCGATGGTACCGGAACCGCCGGTATGGTTTTCAACGATCATGGGGACACCCAGGATCTTGTCGCTGTAAGAGGCGATCTGACGGGTGATCACGTCAGGACCGCCGCCCAGGCTCCAAGGCTGGATCAAGGTGATCTCCTTGGTGGGCCAATTCAGTTCTTCCGTAGCAGGGGCACCCGTCTCAGACGGAGTACCGGAGGTCGCGGGGGGCTCGTTGGTCTTTGCGCCGCAAGCAGCCATGCTCATGACCATGGCCAGAGCGAGAAGCAGGGATAAGAGTTTCTTGCTTTTCATCGTGGTTCCTCCTTAATTAGTGTTTGGTGGTAAATTTGATAAATTCCGGAGTAATACTCCCAGAATCGATCACAAGAGTGATGGCCTGAAAACCGTCAGGCTGGTGGAAATATGGGGGGTAAGATCGTTCGTCCGTGAAAAGGAATTGCGGCGGCCGGTTTGCGGGGCACATGGCCAAAAGCCGCTCATAAACCTCAGCATTTGCACTCCGGTAGCGGCGATCCGAGGATGCAGTTGTGATCACATACCGCAGCGGCATATCTCCCATAAATTGTTCTGAAATACTATCAACTTGACCGTGATGCGGCAATTTGAGAACGGTTACATTTTTGAGTAAAGAAATATCGACCTCGTCCCAGTCACCGGGGCAGCTATCTGCTGCCGTCAGAAAAACTTCGTCCCCTGCTTCGATCCTCAACAGGAAGCTGGTGTGATTGGACATAGCGTCTAACTTGGTCAGGATCTCTGTGATCACATCCATGTCTGTTTCATCATAGGCCCGCTCTATGAAAGCCATGTAATCGCTGATGTTCTTTGCCTTCGGTGCCAAGACGCTGATTTTCAGATCCTCCGCTAAATCCAGCTGGTCATCAGGATGGAGCACATGGACCGGAATTTGTTTGGCATTCGCATCCGATATGATCTCACGGTAGCTGTTCAAAGCCGCCGTATACAAGGGAACACTTCTGGCCGCCCCTTCTTTTGCTTCTAAGGGCTTGCCCTTCAAGAACGGTTCTGCCGGGTAGGGTACATAAATGGCGCCAACACTCACATCCTTCAGCACCGGCAGCAAGCCACAGACATGGTCCTCATGAATGTGAGAAATCAGCAGCGCATCAATATGATGGATCTGTCGGGTTCGCAAATATTCGGCGCAGCGAACACGGTAAGGATCTCCCTCAAACTCTTGCGGCAGATTGCCGCCTCCATCTAAGAGCGCCGTATAGCCCGTGTCTGATTCCATCAAAATGGCATCACCATATCCGACATTCACAAATGTGATCCGCATTTCTTCACCTCGTTTTTTGTTTTGATAAAAAGATTCTCAAGTGGTTCCGCGAACGATCAGTTCTGTTGGCATTTCAATATACCATTTCGAAAGCTCTTCCCCGTCGATCAGGCGAAACAGCATTTCTACCGCTAACTTGCCCATCTGAAGGGAATCGATCCGCACCGTGGTCAACTCCGGTTCAATGACCCGGCTGACATAGCTGTCATCAAATCCGATCACTGCTACATCTTCCGGAATCCGGAGTCCCATACGCATCGCAGCCTTCATCGCTCCTACCGCAATGGTATCATTGGTACATAGCAGCGCAGTCGGCCGCTCCGGGCAGCTCAGCATTTCACGGGCACAAGTTTCCGCGCACAGCTCATTGGCATCCACATCCCGTATAAGCAAAGGATCTACTGTGAGTCCGGCACTAACGATCGCGTCCATGTATCCGTTGTGGCGGTCATGGTAAATCTGGGGAGAAAAACGTCCCTCCAGTAAAGCGATCCGTCGATGGCCCTTCTGAATCAAATGTTCAGCGGCACATTTTGCCCCATGATAGTTGTCAACAGCGATGCAAGGCAAGTGTTCCATCTGGATCAGATTATTCAACACAACAACAGGAATGTTCTGTTTGCAAAAGCTTTCGATAGAGCTTCGGTCTGTTTGTCCGGCTATGATAACGCCATCCATGTGCTTTTTTATGCTCACTTCTCCGCTGGGCAGACGCACATGGTCATTTGTAGTGACAAAAAGGCCATAGTTCCGTTTCATCGTTTCCTGCATGATCGCTTCCAAAGCCGACGAATAGAACGGATTCAGAATGGCAGGATACTGATTTTCGTGAATCACAAACGTGATATTATCCGTTTTCTGGCGAGCCATTGCTCGGGCGATTGGATTCGGCGTATAATTCAGCTCATTTGCCGCAGCGTAAATCCGGGCCTTTGCTCGCTCGCTAACCGCTTCCGGAGACGCAAATGCACGCGAAACAGTTGCTTTTGAGTATCCACATTTTTTCGCAACGTCGATGATCGTAGCAACCATTCAAATACCCCTCGCCCAAAATGAGAACGTTCTCATATCGTTTGCAAAAATAATGATGGCGTATTGCCCTCATTGCATTTTTAACATATCATGCGCTTCTTTCGTTGTCAACACACTTCTATTTTTTCTACTTTCTGCTGTTTTTTGCTCAAGTTTTTTGTGTATAAACGCCAGTATTTCCTCGCTTGGACGCAGTCTGTCCACCCCTTATTCACAAAAACGCAGCTACGCAATGCAGAATAACCTTCTCGCCTGTGGCACAGGTCGTTTGCAGCGCTGGCGCGGTATGAAAAGCGCAGATCGCCGCTTTCTTCTCTGCTGTACAGTGTAACCTGCATGTGATACAACAGAGTTCAACAGCAAGAAGCAAACTGAGATGTCCTTGCAGAGTTTTGCCCCCATTCATCAGTGCTGCACGGTTCCGCAGGTACCGCGATGTCAACAAGAAAGGGACATACGCCAAAGCGTATGTCCCCTTCCCTTTCCCTATTTTTTAACGGATCAGATCCCGTCCTTCGTCCGGGCCAGGCGGCGGCTCACAGCCATACCGAAGGCGTCCGGCCCCACATGGCTGCTGACGCTGAAGGAAAGCGGATCGGCGAAGATGCCGCCGTGCTCCGGGAACGCGTTCATCGCCATCTCCCGCCAGTCCTCCAGTGCGGCGGCGTCCTGATAGCTGCCGGCCACGGCGATGTCGATGTCCCACTTGGCGGAAAGCCGCTCCGCGTCGCCACGAATGGTCTCCAGCAGCTTTTTCTTGCAGCCTGCGGTGCCGCGCACCTTGGCGCAGGCATCCAGCAGCTCCCCCTCGATCTTCAAAAGGGGCTTGATCTGCAAAACCGCGCCGATGGCCGCGGCTCCGGCGGTCACGCGCCCGCCCCGGCGGAGATATTCCAAGGTCTCCACGCCCACATACACAATGGAATCCAGCCCGCTGGCCTCCAGCTCCCGCTGGATCTCCTGTGCCCCGCAGCCCGCCTCCCGCAGAGCCACGGCGTCCCACGTGGAGCTTTTCTGAGAGATGGAAATGCGGTGGTTGTCCACCACAAACACCCTGCCCTCGTAATCCTCCGCCAGCATCTGCGCCGTGGCGCAGGAGGCGGAGAGACCGCTGGACATGGGGATGTACACCAGCTCGTCATATTCGGTCAGCACCTTATCCCAAAGGGCCGTCACATCGCCGGGAGACGGCTGGGAGGTGGAGACCGCCTGACGCTCCGTCAATGCGCGGAAAAACTGGTCCGGAAGCAGGTCGATCCCCTCGTAATACGCCTGTCCCTCGATGATGACCGGCATCGGCAGGACGAAAACGTTCATTTTCTGCGCTTCTATCTGCGTAACGCCGCTGTTGCTGTCTGTTACAATGGCTGTTTTCATGCGTTTGCTCCTTATGTGTGAACGGGTTCTTTCAGATCCGTGTTCATGATTTTGCGTGCCGTCAGGGCGCAGCAGCTCTTTCTATATGCTTTTCTGCGGCCTGCGTAGATTTTTCATTATAACAGATACTCAAAAAACATTTCAACACTTTTCGCTCAATTGGGCTGAAAATATCCCACATTTCAATGCAGCGCCTTTGTGGGACACACCTTCGTGCACTCATAGCAGAGTATGCATTCCGTTCCGTTTTTCCGCTTGCGGGCTTCCCTGTTGACCTCCACATCCATGGGGCAGGCTCGCAGACATTTCCCGCAATGGACGCATTTGCTCTCATCGCAGTGGACGCGGAGCAGAGAAAAGTAGCTCATGGGCTTGAGAAAAACCGCAGCGGGACAAAGATACTTGCAGAACGCGCGGTTATCCTTAAAGGCGAACGCCAGAGCAATGCCCGCAAGGTAATAGAGTGCGTTCCCGGCGAGGAACAGCCAGAACATGATCTGTTCCAGATGCGCAACTTTCATCAGGAACAGCCCAGACACCAACGCCAGAGACAGGGCAAACATCACATAGCGCAGAACGCCCAGTTTTTCCCTACGCGGCTTCTGCGGCCGCTTGTAGGGCAGAAAGTCCAGCGCCATGGCCGTCCAGCAGGCGTAGCCGCACCAGCCGCGCCCGAACAGCAGCGGGCCGAAGATCTTTGCCACGGCGTAGTGGATAGTCGCCGCCTCGAAGGTGCCGAGAAACAGATAGTACCAGAACCCCTCGATCTGCATATTCTCGCGGGAGATGACACCGAGGTACAGCAGCATATAGCTGCCAACTGCCAGCTGCGCAAAATGGCGGGCATAGCGTTTCCCGGCGGTAAAGAGCGCTGTTCCCAATGCCATACAGCCGCCGATGTAACTGAAATTCAGCAGATAGAATAAATTGTCCTTCGTGAACCATAGCGTGACCGCTACTGCTTTAAACAACAGAAACAGCAGCAACGATGGCACATATTTGCGAAGTCTGCTATCGTTTTTCATTGTTTTCCCTCTGATCTCCCGCAATTTTCCAAACACTTTCTATTATTTTACATCATCAAGCTCCAGGCCACAATTCTTTTTTCTGTCCGCGGTTCCATGCGGAGACTTTTTGGTTTTCCTAACACTGCCGCCCGCCATCGTAGAAGGAGAGCGACATGCAGGCAAAGAAATACTTCACGTCCAAAGCAGCTTTTTGGCCAAGTCCTTCAGCCAATGGACCCGCTCCTTTGGCGCACCGGCCGCCGCTGCGGGGATATGCGGATGTTGCTGCATAAATGTATCCTGAGAATCAAAGGGCACGGCGCTGTGTTTGCGGCAATAGGAGCCATCCGGAAGCATCAGGCTCGCCTTTGCCGTGTCCCGCAGCTGAGAATCTAAAATCCAACTGAGCTGTCCCCGTATGCACGTTGCCATACTCCGTTTATTATAGGAAAGACCGGAAAAACCGATAGACAGCCCCGGTAAAAGGTATGTAAAATTCTGGTCAAGTGCGTCAGCCATGCCATTCCGAACCCGACGGACTCTCAAAAAAAACACCAGCGGGATCAGATCCTGCCGGTGTCCGCTTTTACCACTTCAAAGGGGATAGTTTCCGAAATTGCCGTGTCCTGACGGCGCACAATTCCACGTAATAACTCAAATACTGCTTTTTTAATTGACGCTGCGACTCCTGATTTTTACAGAAGCTCGTCCAATACGGGCAGTCCAGATGACAGCCTTGGCAATACTGACTGCAGTGTTCCTGGCAGGGAAGCATTTACAACACCTCGCTTTTCTCCGGATACTTTTATTGTAAGGCTTCCCCTTCCGGTAGGCAAACCAAGTGTTTGTAAAATCAACACAAGTTCTGTGACAGGAGTGAAAACCACTAAAAATTCCGCCCTAATATTCAGATCCACCAGGGAGGCACGGCTGCCGCAGCTCACTGCGTGGAACCCGCAGTCCTCGCTTCCCCATAGAGTAAGCAACCCGCTGTTGCGGAATATGCGATGATAGAATTTTTATTCCTACCAGCGCCCTGTCCCATTCATCGAAACCGTGCGTCCAGTGAAGCCGCAGCGTGCTCTTTTGATGAATGCCGAGCGTGTACTCCTCGACGGGGAGCAATTACGCTCCCTCGTGTTTCTCCAGCAGATCAGTCATGTTTTTCAAACCGATGCCCAATGTGGATGTATTGTGCAGCAGCGCGGATATTGCGGGTGGCAGTACCCCCGCTACGCCCAAGGTGATCAGCGACAGGTTGAAGGCCACGATAAACCGGTAGCTGCCGTGGATCCGATCCATCAGCGCTTCACTGAGCTTACGCAGCGTCACCAACTCAAAGAGATCCTCTGAAGCAACGGTGATGTCAGCGATCTCCCGGGCGATGGCCGCGCCGGTGGAGATGGCGATGCCGGCGTCCGCCTCGGAGAGGGCGGGAGAATCGTTGACGCCGTCCCCCACCATGATAACGGTGTGTCCCTTTTCCTTTTCCTGACGGATAAAGGCGGCCTTGTCCTCCGGTAGGACCTCTGCGTAAACGGCGTCCACGCCCACCTCGGCGGCAACGGACTCCGCTGTGCGGCGGTTGTCGCCGGTCATCATCACCACATTGGTAAAGCCGCTCTCATGCAGCGCTTTTACCGCGTCCTTAGCCTCCCGGCGCAGGGGATCGTGGATGCAGATGACCGCCGCCAGCTCCCCGTCGATGCAGAGATACAGATGGGAATATGCGGCGGGCAGCGCGTCATATTTCTCCTGCTCTCCCTCCGGGATACAGCAGCCCTCGTCCTCAAAGACAAAGCGGGCACTGCCGATGATGACCTTTTTGTCCTCTCCCATAACGATTTGCTTTACCAGTGCCGCCCACTGCTCCGGGTAACATGCCAGCAGTTCTTCATGCCGCAGATCCTGTTCATGGATGACAGGATGGTCAAAATGCCGCAGGTAGCGGAGGCGATACTTTTTGCCCATTTTCAGGGCGTAAAAAATATGAATTTCCGTACCGGGCACATTGAACTGATCCGGCAGCGGTGTAATGAGATCGGAGTAAAACTGGTTTTTGCAGCTTTTCATGGTCACATAAGGCCGCCCGCCGCCCAACATGTCCATAAACGCCTGCACATAGGCTTCCGTCTGCCCCATGCGTTTTTGAAGCCTTTTTTGCAGGATACGGCTTTTGAACTCTCCATCCCGGATGAAGGGATAGAGCAGAGGCAAGAGCAGCGCCGTCTGTAATTTTGCGGCGGCAACCGGCGATTGATCCAGATCAGAGCTGCCCAAAATGCCATAATCCATGTGGATGTTCTGCCGCGCCGCCAGCAGGCCCACAAAAGAACCCCCCAGAGAACAGCCGTAAGCCCCATGGATATGACCGCTGCAATGCTCCTTGATGTACGCTTCTATTTTCTCTGTTTCCTCAAGCATGGTCGAAAACTCTGTGTTTTCCGTCTCGTCAAAGCCGTCATAGCTGACGCAGAGTACTCGAAAATCCTTTTCCAGCAGCGGAATGACTCGCCCAAAATTGCCTTTCCAATGGCAGCAGGTTCCGGGCAGCAGCAAAAGCGCCGGGGCGCTTTTTTTACCGAACTCGTAAACCTTCATCTTCCAACTCCCGCTAAGTATCTGCTGTTTGCTCTTTCTTCGGTATCATCCGATTCGTCATAGGCATCGTATGGGGCGTTGGGATCATGGGCTTTTTTCCGAAAGGGGGAGCAAAGCTCATTTTTGTGTGCAAAAGCAAAGTCCATATTGTCCGTCCAGCCTGTGTGTCCGGTTATGAACAACGGATGTAAATCGCGCCTCCGCAGCTTTTCTTCCAGTGCAGTCAGAGATCGCACCGCCAGTTCATTATCCTCTGCCAAGGCGGAAATGAAGCTGTATCCGCCGTCCGCGCCGAACCAAATGGTGTCGCCGGTAAACAGGTAACGGTCATCGACAAGATACACCATATGTCCCCAAGTGTGGCCGGGAACGAGGAAGCATTCGATTTTGATGCCGTCAATGTTGATGACTTCCCCATCCTGAAGCAGCACTTTTTTGTTGTTGATCGTGACCTGCGGCAGCTTATAAAGATGATAGATGACCTTGCGGCGTACCTCTCCGGTCAGATAACGGTTTTCAACTTCCCCGATGTACAGCGCTGCGTTTTGGAACAATCCGGGGCTGTCCGCTTCCACCGCGCCCACATGGTCGGTGTCCTGGTGGGTGATAAGAATGTGCTGAACCGACTGCGGGGCGATTCCCAACCAGCCCATTTTTTCCGCCAACCGGTCATAGTTGTACCCGGCATCGATCATAATGACAGCATTGTCCTTGCAGTAGAAGAAGATATTTGCTACCCATTCCCGCACGCAGGCAACGTTTTTATCGATCCAGCCGGTGTTCAGAGGCTTGAAGATCTCCTTGCCCCGGTACATCCGGCTCATTGCTTTTCGTTGGAATTCCGTTGCTTTTTTCGACATGATCGCACCTCATTTTCGTGCCGTGACGCACAGCCAGCCTGCTTTATTCTTGTGTATCTGCACCTCGTGAAAGCCCGCCTGTTCCAGATATGCTTTCAGCTCGGTACCCTGATAAATGGTCATGCCGTTAATGATCTTCGTCCACTTCTCGTCCTTGTCTGTGTCGCCATTGCTCTCGTTGCAGATAAACAATGTCCCGCCGGGCTTCAGTACCCGCCAGACCTCACGGAAGCACTGCAGCAGATCCGGCCAGAAATAGACGGTTTCAAAGGCCGTGACCGCATCAAACCAGTTATCCGCGAACATCATATCTGCCACGCTGCCTTGCAGAACGGCGCAGCGACCATCAGCGATGGCGGTCTCGTTGACCTTTTTGGTTTTCTCCACGCTGACGGGCGAATAGTCGATGCCCTTCACGATACCCTGCGGGCATTTTTTCAGCAGCCGTCGGATATTTGCCCCGCCGCCGCAGCCGCAGTCAAGCACCTTATCGTCCGGAGCAAGCTCCAGAAAGTGAAGCCCCCACCATGCCACAGGACTGTGACCCAGGTTCATCATGACCACCATGAGCTTTCCGCCAAAGCCCGCAGGCTTGCGGGTATTCTCAAAAAAGGACATTGTAAAGCCTCCTTACGTTTTCTAATGGTGAGCCAGCCGGAGCGATTCCTCGCGGCGTTCGGATCATCCGGCGCCGATTCCGTTTCATTCCTCCGGCTTCAGGAATTTTTCCGCATAGTGATCGAACAGCTCCGGGTGCACCAAGACCAACTCTGCGTGGGCCATTTTGGGAATTCCGTGGACCCGAATCTGCGGAAAATAATGCTTCATAAACCGAATATTGTACCTACGGTCTTTCTTTTCATCGCAGCCGTACCAATAGGTGATTTTTGTGCCGCATTCGGCAGGCACTTTCGGCAGAGCGTAATTGTTGGCAGACCAGAATATGTTCCGGATCGTCCGGTTCGAGAAGGTTTTGAGGTACCGCTCCATCGCATTATACTCTTTCCTGCTGTCATGCCCCGGCGGAGTAAACCGTTCCGGCGGAAATGCCGCTTCCAGCACCTCACGGTTGCTTGCCACCGTTCTGAAGGACAACACATCCCGCGCCAGCAGTAGCTTTCGCACCAGAAACGGCAGGCGATAGGGAGTCATACCGCCGTCAATGATTGCCCGGCCAACGGAAATTTCCCCCAAGGCCAGCAAACGGGTCAGACACGCACCGCCCAGAGAGCAGCCGTAGGCAGCATCCAAATGGGAAATGCCGTGGACATTCAGATATTGGGTCACCTCGTCCACAGTCTGCTCCACGGAAGTAAAGTCTCCCGGATATTCCGGCTGGTGACCGTCGAACACCACCTGAAAAATATGCCACCTTTGGGACAGGACCACAATGGTGTCCGCAAACGCCCATACAGGCTCTGCCGTGCAGGGAAAAAACAGCAGCGTTTCTCTATGCTCCCGTCCGCACTCCAAAATTTGCACCGTTTACTCCTCCTTCTTCACATATTCCGCATATGACCCGGCATTCCGATCCCGGAGGCCCTTGTGTTCTTGCATCGCTGTCATCCTCTTTCGCGGTTAGATTGGTCTAACCATCGCCCGTGAATTCACGCGATTAGAGGCGTCTAACCGTCATGCCTTGAAAAAGCCGCATTTCTGCGGCCTTTCGGCTTATTCAAATAGCTCCCTGCAAGCGCCGTACACCAGCGTTTCCAGCACCTGCGGGTATAGCTCCCCGATCTGCTCCTTGTGAGAAACGGTAAGAATCAGTCCCCGCACCGTGGCGGCAGCCAAAGAGATGCCGCGACTCGGCACAAGGTCATATTTTTCCAGAAGCTGACGAATGTGCGTCTCGTCATCGTGGTAATGGACATTTTTGATGTCATCCGGCAATCTCTGTAAAAGCAACTTGGCGTCATGTTCAATGAAAACCATGTCGCCAGTATCAGACAGCCTCCGACAGACGGCCAGAACCGCCTCTGCCGCGCGCTCCGATGTTGGCAGGCCGCCATTTCTGTGCAACGCCTGGTCAGCCACCCCGTAAAGCTCGGAGTGGATACTTTCCAGAACCGCGAAGAAGGCCATCTCCTTGGATTCGTAGAATTTATAAAACGAGCCTTTTGCGATACCGACAGCCTTTGTCAGTTGATCCACTGAGGTTTTCTTCATCCCCAGTGTGACGGCGCAGCGTCTTGTTTCCTTCAGCAGCGCCTTGTGAAGTTGTTCTGTTTCATAGTCGGTAAAAGCCAAGCTCGTTCACCATCCAAATGACCATTTCGGTTCTTCTGGTCATATTATATCATGACTCTTTTCATTTTGCAAGAGATTTAAGGCATAAACCTTCATGCATGAATACCGCACCACAAAAATGCGCAAATGCCGGTGCATGAAGTTTTTGTGCATCATTTCCGGCTGCCCCGCAGGGGCGAGGAAATGGCAGATTTGTCACAGCATCCGTGCTGTAGGCAAGAAGGCACCCTCTTTTCCATAGAATGCTCGAAAAGTGGGTTTCATTCAGTTTACACTTGCGGATAAAAACGGTATAATTACATACAAGTCGAAACCGTTATAGACAAAGGAATCTGTTGAAGCGCATCGGAGGGCGAAACCATGCCGAAACCGAAATGGAATCTGAATACCATTTACATATCCGAGCGGCTGTAGGAGAGCCTGCGGCCCATCTCCCGCTGCGCCATGACCACGGTGGTAGCGCCCATGGGCAGGTGAAGGACAACGGACAGATCAACATGGCGCTGTGCTGCGATTTTCGGTGCGGCACATCTCACTGTGTCACTTCAATCCTTTCGCTGACGCTTGCTGTGCGCTGTGATTCAAAAAATTCAACCAGGTCTTGACAAGTAACCACTCGGTAACTATAATAGAAGTTACCGAGTGGTTACCTGCCAAGGAGGAATATTATGGCTGGAGATACGAAAGAACGAATTTTGGAAACAGCGCTGGAATTGTTTGCGCAGAACGGCTACCTTGGAACATCTATGAATGATATTGCCCAGCAGTTAGGATTCACAAAAGCCGCCCTGTATAAGCACTATACCAGCAAACAGGAGATTTTGGACAGGATTGTAGAACACATGAATGAGATGGACTATGAACGTGCGGAAAGCTATGAAATGCCGGAGACAGAGCCAGACGGCTTCGCGGAGGCGTATCTGAACACGCCGATTCAAAAGATCCGCGCATACAGCATGGCGCAGTTCGACCATTGGACGAAGGAACCGTTTTCCTCTAATTTCCGTAAGATGCTGACACTGGAGCAATACCGTGATCCCAAGCTGGCGCAGCTCCATCACGACTACTTGGCGGGTGGGCCTCTGGAGTACATGGCGGCAATTTTTCGTAAGCTGACAGATACTGACGAAGCCGCCATGCAGCTGGCGCTGGAATTCTATGGGCCAATGTACCTCCTCTACAGCGTCTACGACGGTGCGCAGGATAAAGATTCCGTTGCTCCTTTGCTGGATGCGCATATTGAGCGGTTCATTGCCAAGGTCGAATCCTGTTACAGAAAGGACAGGGAGACGATATGAAGGAACATGAAGAGAAAAAACAGTGGGTTTTATGCCCTTGGTGCGGCTCGAAAACGCGGCTGCAAATATTTCGGGAAACTGAGTTGAAAGACTTTCCTTTGTTCTGCCCAAAGTGCAGACACGAAAGCATCATCAACGCAAAGAATTTCACGATTGAGACGAAAGAAGCCAGACGCTAAGACGCAGTGCTGATCGCAAAGCCGATCATGCGCTGCGTCTCACTTTTTTGAGAGGAATGTTTCTATGAACGCAATTATTTACACCACCAATACCGGCAGCACAGAGCATTATGCTAAGTTGCTGGCGCAGAAAACCGGACTTCCTGTGTATTCCCTTGCAGAAGCGAAGAAGCGGGTCTTTGCCGGAGCGGAGGTTATCTACCTTGGCTGGATCATGGCAGGCTCTGTCAAGGGCTATGCCGAGGCCGCAAAGCGTTACCAGGTACGCGCCGTCTGCGGTGTCGGCATGGGGCAAACCGGAACGCAAACGGACAACACGCGGAAAAAGTCGGCGATCTCTGCTGATATTCCGCTGTTTACCCTGCAAGGAAACTTTGATGTCAAAAAGCTGCACGGCGTCTACCGCCTTATGATGGAGATCATGGTCAAAACGGCAGGCAAAGGCCTTGCCGAAAAGAAAGACCGCACACCGGAGGAGGACGATATGCTGGATATGATGCTCCATGGCGGTGAGCGGGTTAAGGCGGAAAATCTCGGCGCTGTTCTCGATTGGTACAGTGCACAGCGATAAGAATGGGATGAAATGATGATGATGTGTCCGAAATGCGAAAAAGAAATGAGAAACGGCTATCTGTTCAGCAGTAAAGATGGCGCGTTCAGCTTTGCAAACGAAGTGCCGAGTGCCTTGGAAAACGCCAAAAACACGGAGGAATTTGTAAAACTCACCGGGTTGAAGGTCGGCGGTCGCACCAGCGTGGAGGCCTGCTGCTGTGATGCGTGCAGAACGATCATGATCCAGTATTGAGAGGTGCAGTGAGAATGAAACTCTATTTTGGAAATGCCGTTGCTACGACGACAACTTTGATGATCCTTGCCCTGCTGGGCTTTATCGGCTGGTCGGTTTGGGGCCGCGCAGTTATTCAGTATTGGGGACGCAGAAGTGTGCTTCTGCTTGTTTTTGGACTTGTGGTCTGCTGCTTTGCGGCGGCGCGGGACGGGTTATATAAAACGATTCAGAATGCCATTGACGGAAGCTGCGCACCGGGACTGTTTCCACTGGTCAGCATTCCCACCATCGTCGGCTGTGTCGGTGCGCTGCTGATTATCATTGCCGCCATTGCCACGCCGATTGCCAAAACGCAGCACGCGCGCGAGATATGGTTCTATATGATGTCGGGCGGCGCTGTACTGAAAATCGTAACGATGGAGATCGCACGAATCATTCTCTGAAGGGAAAAGGCAACACATTTTGACGGCGAGATTCCGCTGTTTTGAGAAAGGGTTCATGAGGATAAAATGAAAAGGTTAATAGTATATGTTCATGGAAAGGGCGGCTCGGCGCAGGAAGCCGAGCACTATAAATCGCTATTTCCGAAGGACGAAGTAATTGGGTTTGATTACCGTTCGCAAACGCCATGGCAAGCCAAGAAAGAGTTTTTTGCGTTTTTTACCGAGCAGAGAGGCCGGTGTGAGCACCTCACCTTGGTTGCCAACAGCATCGGAGCTTTCTTTGCGCTGTCCTCGCTGGATGAAACACTGGTTGACCGGGCTTATTTCATCTCTCCGATTTTGGATATGGAAAACTTGATTTGCAATATGATGCAATGGTCGAATGTAACCAAACAGGAGCTTGCCGAGAAAAGGGAAATCGCCATGAATTTCGGAGAAACGCTGTCATGGGAGTATCTTTGCTATGTGCGCAAGCACCCGATTATCTGGAATGTCCCTACCTGTATTCTCTACGGCGAGCATGACAACCTGACATCCATTGAAACGGTATCTGCATTTGCCAAACTGCACCATGCTGATCTGACCGTCATACCCGGTGGCGAGCATTGGTTCCATACCGACGAACAGATGCAGTTTCTGGACAAATGGATCAGAGAGCGCAGCTTGAACGATGTCTGCGGCTGATGATACTTAACGGCGTGAACAATGAAACAAGAATAAAAGTAAGCGGGAGGCAGCGGGAATGGAGCTTCAGGAACTGCACTCATACATATGTCGGCAGAAAAAGCCCTCGCTTATGGGCTGATCGACAAAATTATTGACAAGAGATAAGGAGAAACACCATGTCAGAAAAAAAGATTACCATTCGTCTGGAAACGAAAGACGATTACAGAGCCGTTGAGAATCTGACCTGCGAGTCCTTCTGGAATGTCTACCGCCCCGGCTGCATGGAGCACTATGTGCTGCACCGCTATCGGGATGACCCGGCTTTTGTGCCGGAGCTGGACTTCGTCATGGAGCTGGACGGTGAGCTGATTGGGCAGGTCATCTATGTGCGGTCGGAAATCGACTGCGATGACGGAAGAAAGGTGCCGATCATGACCTTCGGTCCCCTTGGCATTGCGCCCGCATACAAGCGGCAGGGCTACGGGAAGCAACTGCTGGACTATTCCATGGAAAAAGCAAAGGAAATGGGCGCGGGTGCGCTTGCCATCACCGGCAATATTGACTTTTACGGCAAGTCCGGTTTCGTTCCGGCAAAAACCAAGGGCGTGCGCTATGCCGATGATCCGGAGGCGGATTATTTTCTCATCAAGGAGCTGACGCCCGGCTTTTTGGACGGCATCTCCGGCACTTATAAAGACCCTGAGGGATATTTTGTTTGCGAGAAGAATCCGGAAGCATTTGAACAGTTTGAAGCGACCTTCCCGAAGAAGGAAAAGCTAAAGCTGCCGGGACAGCTGTTCTGAGCAGGAGGAATCTGAGTATGATCGAGTCAAGATGTGGGCTTCGGTGCAGTGATTGCAACTTTCGGGAATCGATGGGCTGCAAAGGATGTGTGAATATGGACAAACCCTTCTGGGCGGATAGCTGTCCCGTGAAATCATGCTGTGAAAAGAAGGGCTTGCAGCATTGCGGCGAATGCGATGACTTCGTTTGTCCTTTATTACATACTTTTGCTTACGACATGGAGCAAAGCGATAACGGCGCAAGAATCGAGCAATGCCAAAAATGGTGTAACAATAATGGCATCCAGTAAAGAGTATCTTCATTTCATTCTGGAACAGCTATCCGATTTGGACGATATGCCTCGGCCCGGCGGTATCCGAGTGGGATCGTCCAGTTCCTCCAGCTCCGGATCATCCCCACCGATAATTTCGGAGCATGTCATTTCCACAAGTCCAATATCCTCCGGCGCAATGCCCTGTATGTCAGGGAGATCATATACGCTCTGTGTGTCGGCGACCTGCCGCAGTAGTCATATTACTCTCGGAGAGCGTCCAACAGCTTGTCCATCACCTCTTCGCAGAGCGTTTCTGCCTCCCCCGCTGTGTTGTACTGCGAGAGCTGCATAACCTGTAAGCGGGCAGCGGCATCTGCCAGCCGCTTATTAGCTGGGATCAGGTCAATGCCAGTCTCTGTATGTATCACGGCACGGGGAAGATGCAGTTCCAGGTCTTCCGGCGAGTCGATTTGAACAAGCAGCAGTTTCGCCAGCGTATTTATCTGTTCACCCGGCGTATAGCCAAGCGCTGCTGTAAGATTACCCTGCGGGTCATTGTCGATCAGCAGGACCTTTTTGTTTTCATTTGCAAGAGCAGCAGCAAGATTCAGTGCTGTTGTAGTCTTACCAACACCACCCTTAGAGTTGGTGATAGATATTACAGTGTTTTCCCTCATATATATTACTCCTAATAGTCATAAAATTTTGTAGCCGCGACATCATTTTTATAGAGATATGAAGGGAGAATACTGGCTGACTGTATTGAGCTCTCCTATATTGGTGTAAGATTGGTGTAAAATCAGTATTCTTGCATATTCTACATTCTGTAGAAGCATTGCAGCGCAACGGTTTGACCGCTCCAAAACGCATTCCGTTAAATATCTAACGTTAATTCATTAACATTTTCAGACTTCCGTTTACAGCGCCGCTTTTTTATGTTAAAATGAGTTGATTTTTGACCTGCGGAGGTTTTTGATAATGAGAATGCGGAAAAAGAAGAATCTGGTTCCCCGAATGGAGCGCTGCGCCGCGCAGCTGATCCGGGACCCCTATGAGCACCGGGGCCACTGGCGGGATCTGATGCCCCAGGCCCGGGAGCTGCGGGTAGAGCTGGGCTGCGGCAAGGGCCGCTTCACCCACGGCACCGCCGCGGCGGAGCCGGATGTGCTGTTCATCGCCATTGAGATGGTGCCGGACGCCATGGTGGTAGCCATGGAACGGTGTGTGAACGACGGTCTCACCAATGTGTTTTTCGTGGACGCCAACGCCGACCAGCTCCCCCAGTTCTTCGCCCCCGGCGAGGTGGACCGGATCTACGTCAACTTCTGCGATCCCTGGCCCAGCAAGCGCCATGCCAAGCGCCGCCTGACTCACGGCAACTTTCTGAAGCTGTACCGTCAGGTGCTGAAAATGGGCGGTCAGATCCACTTCAAGACTGACAACCAGCCCCTGTTCGAGTTCTCCGTGGAGGAGCTGCCCCAGTTTGGCTTTGAGCTGTCCGAGGTCACCCGGAATCTCCACGAAAACGGCCCGGTGGGCGTTATGACGGACTATGAGGCCAAGTTCCACGAGCTGGGCCAGCCCATCAACCGCTGCGTGGGCACCATGGTGGACTGGGAAGAACCGGAAGTTCCGGAGGACGCGGAACCCGCTGAGGAAACTGTTGAGGAATAAGAACGGGAGGACGCGCCGATGGGCGCGTCCTTTTACTGTTTTCTGTAAAGACAGCCCTCTCCCCTATTTTTCAAAATCTACACGCAAAAAACCTCTTCGGTTTCCCGAAGAGGTTTTTGTTTGAAGAACTGTGTAATTAAGCCTTCTTGGCGATCTCGATCAGCTGAGTGAATGCAGCGGGGTTGGAGATAGCCATCTCAGAGAGCATCTTGCGGTTGATCTCGATGCCGGCGACCTTCAGGCCGTGCATGAAGGTGGAGTAGTTCATGCCGTTCATCTTGCAGGCAGCGGAGATACGGGTGATCCACAGGCTGCGGAAATCACGCTTCTTCAGCTTGCGGCCGGTGTAAGCGTAGGTCAGGGACTTCATGACGGCCTGGTTAGCCATCTTGAAGTGCTTGGACTTGGAACCCCAATAGCCCTTGGCCAGCTTCAGAACTTTATTTCTTCTCTTGCGCGTCATCATCGCGCCCTTGACTCTTGCCATTTGTAGTAGCCTCCTATTTCAAACGTCTCGTTACTTATTTGTAGGGGATCATCTTGCGGACAGCGTCCATGTTGGTGACGTCCGCATAACCGCCTGCGCGCAGACGACGAGTGCGCTTGGTGTCCTTCTTGGTGAGGATGTGGCTCTTGAAAGCCTTGGCGCGCTTGACCTTGCCGGTCTTGGTGAGATTGAAGCGCTTCTTGGCGCCGCTGTGAGTCTTCAGTTTCGGCATTGTAGTTGCTCCTTCCGTGTATTGAAATCTCTTGAAATTTACTTGCTCGTCTTGGGAGAGAGGAAGATGGACATCATACGGCCCTCCAGCTTGGCGCTCTTGTCCATGTTGGCCACCTCGGCGCACTGCTCAGCAAACTGGTTCAGCAGATCCCGGCCGATGTCCGTATGTGCCATTTCGCGGCCGCGGAAGCGGACGGAAACCTTCACCCGGTTGCCATCGGCAATGAACTTTTGGGCGTTCTTGAGCTTCGTGTTGAAGTCTCCCACGTCGATGCCCGGTGACATCCGGATCTCCTTGATCTCTACCACATGCTGATTCTTGCGGGCTTCCTTCTCCTTCTTGCTCTGCTCAAAGCGGAACTTTCCGTAGTTCATGAGCTTGCAGACGGGGGGGACGGCCTGGGGCGAGATCTTGACAAGATCCAAGCCCTGCTCATCCGCGATCTTCAGGGCCTCCTGGGAACTCATGATGCCCAGCTGCTGACCTTCAGCGCCGATGAGTCGGATCTCCTTGTCGAGAATGTCCTCATTCAGTTCATGCATTTGCTTAGCTATGGTCGAAGCACCTCCTTCTAAAAATCACAAAACGCGGATACCATTTTGGCATCCGCGCAACAACAAACCGCCCTGCGGCAGTCTGGTAACAACGTTGTTGACCTCTTTGCGTCATGCTGGAGGTGAGGCGGATGCGATCAGCCTTCTTTGTTTTGCCTTGATAGTATACCAAACCATTTCTGATCTGTCAACAGGAAAATCAAGAAATTTTTTCTTTTTTTGTGAATAGGTTTCCCCGCGGCGGCAACACTATCTTCTGTACGCAGACCGTCCCCCCGTGGGGACAGGAAAGGAGGCACGTTCCATGCAGGAGAAAAACCGGGAGAGCAACCAGAAAAACGCTCAGAAGGAGCCCAACGAGCAGAAGAACCAGAAAAACGACCGCAAGTAAGCCGGCGGCCATCCCATACGCAAGCGGCCCGGAGTTTCCGGGCCGCTCAGCGTGTCGAAAAAGTTTTTTCGACATGCTGAACAAGCTTTCAGAACTTTATAAAAGTTCTGAAAACTTAGGATTTCAATGGTGCAGGGAAACAGGCGAAGCGCCGCCAGTGGCGGATGAAGCAAGCCTGTTTCGAGGAAGACTCCCAAACAGCGGATACTTTGTATCCGCTGTTTGGCTTGAGCCGACGGTGTATCCCTTCTTGGGTTATCTCCGCGCTAAGAGCCGCCTTGCGGCGGTTGCGCTCCGAAACACGCCTGCGGGCGTAGTCCCGCACACACCCTTCCTTTCCATTGCGGAGAATTTATCACTTTATCGGTAGTTTCAGCGGCCCGGAAAACTCCGGGCCGCTTTTCTTTTGATTTTCTCTGCGTTCATTAAACCAGTTTTCGTCAATGGGCGATTCAGCGAGGGATCCCGTCACGCGGCGGCTGCGTTCTTTGGCCGGCTCAGATGCCAGATCATGCCGATGGCAAAGCCGATGACCGCCGGGAGCAGCCAGCCCAGATTCTTGTCGAACAGCGGGAGATTGGCTGCGGCGAACTGAATGGGCGCGTCCAGATGGAGGGCCGTCTGCGCGGAACCCGGCAGGGTCTTCATAAAGTCGAACAAAGCGGCGATCCATGTGGGGATCATCACGGCGATGTACACAATGCGGTCATGCCCGAAAAATCTGCCGATAAACGCCAAGGTGATCAAGGCGATGGCAGGGGGATAGATCAACATGAGCACTGGGATGGAATAGTTGATAATGGCACTGAGGCCCACGTTGGAGACAGCGAAGGAAAAAGCCGTGAACAGAATGGCCCAACCCCGATAGGAGAACTTTCCGCCGGTCATCTTGTCGAAGGTCTCCGCGCAGGCGGTGACCAGGCCGATGGAGGTTTTCAGGCAGGCGAAGGTAATGGTAACCGCCAGAATAAGCTGTCCCACGCCGCCCAAGTAATGCCCGGCGATCTGTGTCAGGGCCACGCCGCCGTTTTCAGACAGTTCAAACAGCCCTCTGGACTGAGCGCCCACCAGAATGGACACCACATAGATCAGTGCCATCAGCAGGCCCGTGAGGAGACCGGAGGAGAGCACGTCCTCCGCGATGGCGTCATCATTGGTCACGCCCATGCGGCGGATCACGTCAATCACCACGATGCCGAAGGCCAGACCGGCGATGGCGTCCATGGTGCCGTAACCCTCGATCAGAGAGGGGAAAAATGCGTCACTCTGATAGGCCGCCACCGGCTCCACGGCAGACGCGGCGGCACCGGGGGCCAGCAGCGCCGCGATCATCAGCACGGCAAAGAAGATCAGGAAAATAGGATTGATGATCTTGCCGATCCAGACGGTGATCTTGCCGGGGCGCAGGGAGAAAAACAGTACGAAGGCGAAAAACACAGCGGAGAAGATCAGCAGATACAGCCATTCCGCCCCGCTGTCCCCCAGCATGGGCGCGACGCCGGTGGTAAAGGACACCGTGGCGCATCTGGGAATGGCGAACAGCGGCCCGATGGTCAGATACAGCAGACAGGTGAAGAAGATGCCGTATCCCTTGCTCACCTTGCCGGCGAGGGTCTGTAAACCGTCGGAATGGGTGATGCCGATGGCGGCCACACCGAAAACGGGGATCCCCACCGCCGTAATGATAAAGCCGATCATGGCGGGAATGGCGTTCCGGCCCGCCATCTGTCCCAGATGGACCGGGAAGATCAGATTGCCCGCGCCGAAAAACATGCCAAACAGCGTCCCGGCCACCAAAAGCTTCTGCCGGATCGTCAGCTTCTTCGTTGTCATGGAACATCATCTCCTTTATGGGTCTTATCATATAGGAAACCCTTGCAAAAGAGAAACGCAGGGTTATAATAGTTATATGACAAATCGTAATACATAGTTGAAGGAGGGAACCATGGACAGCAAAAAGCTGGAGATCCTGATGACGGCAGTGAACCTGGGCAGCTTTTCCAAGGCCTCCGAGGTGGTGGGTTACACACAGTCCGGCCTGACCCACCTCATCAACGGTCTGGAGCGGGAGATCGGCATGGCCCTCATTCGCCGGGACCACAGCGGCATTTCCCTGACAGAGAACGGTAAGGCTCTTCTGCCCGCCATCCGGGATTACCTCAGCGCCACGGCGAAGCTGGAAAACCAGATCGCCGCCATCACGCAGAAAAAGGCGGAGACCATCCGTGTGGCAGCCTACGCCAGCCTTGCCATGCACTGGATGCCGGAGATCCTGTACCGGTTCCGCCGGGTGTGCCCGGACACCGACGTGGATCTACGGATGGTGGACCACGAATTGGAGCCCTTTGAGCTGCTGGAGGAAGGCCGCACCGATGTGATTTTCGCCGCAAGGCAAAGCCATGTCAACTGCGACTGGACACCGCTGTACAATGACATTATGTACGCCATCCTCCCGGAGGATTACCCCACCGGGGGACGGGACTCCTTCCCCATCGAGGAATTTGACGGAAAGGAATTTCTGATGCCCTACGGTCGGTTCGACATTGACGTGAACGCCGCCCTCAGTCCCAAGGGCGTCCGACCCCAGATCCGCCCCTGTCACGTGGACGATGAAACGGTGATCCGCATGGTCAGCAAGGGACTGGGCGTCTCCATGATGACGGAGATCATGATGCGCGGCAGGACGCAGGGCGTCCAGACGCTGCCGATCACGCCGCGGGCAGGCCGGGAATTGGGCATAGGGATGCCTCTGCGGAAAAATATGCCGGAGGCGGTCCTCCGTCTGCGGGACTGCGTGCTGGATTTCATCCACGAACTGTGACCAACCGGCGCTCCCCTGTTGTGATTCCATTAAAAATCAGCTATACTGAAATTCAAATTCTAAAAAAGGCGGTAGAGCCATGAATCTCTGCGACGAACTGACGATCCGGATGCTGCTGGAACGCCACGGCTTCCATTTTTCCAAATCCATGGGGCAGAATTTCCTCATCGACCCCCAGATCCCCGCTGACATTGCGGCAGCGTCTCAGGCAGACGAGACCTGCGGCGTGCTGGAGATCGGCCCAGGCATCGGCCCTTTGACGTCCGAGCTGGCTCAGCGGGCCGGCAAGGTGGTCTCCATTGAACTGGACCGGGCGCTGCTGCCCATTCTGGCAGAGACCATGGCCCCTTATTCTAATGTGGAGATCGTCCCCGGAGATGTGACCCGGTTGGATCTCAAGGCCCTGATCGGCGAAAAATTCGCTGGCCTGCGGCCCATCGTCTGCGCCAACCTGCCCTACAACATCACCACGCCCGTGCTGACCGCGCTGGTGGATATTCCCGCCATCGAGTCCATCACCGTCCTGATCCAGAAGGAGGCCGCCCAGCGGCTCACCTCCGCCAAAGGCAGCGCCGACGGCGCGTTCCCCCTGCGGCTGCAATACGAAATGGAAACAGAATGTCTCTTTGACGTCCCCCCGGAGAAATTTCTGCCCGCCCCCAAGGTGACCTCCACCGTTCTGCGGTGCGTCCGCCGGAAGGAGCCGCCGGTGGCCGTCCGGGATGAGGCGTTTTTCTTCCGGGTCATCAAGGGAGCCTTCCTGCTGCGGCGAAAAACCCTGTCCAATTCCCTGTCCGCTGCCCTGCCGGGGTGGGACAAGGCCGCCATTGCCGACGCCATCGCAGCCTGCGGCCTGCCTGCATCGGTCCGGGGAGAGGCGTTGACGTTAACGGAGTTCGCTGCCCTGACAGACGCGCTGGCGGAGCGGAAATAACCGCCGCCCTGCCGCAAAAAGTCACAAAAGGAACTGTCCTCTTTGCCGGAACTTGTCATCTTCATAACTTGCTTTTTCCCCTGCGTTCCAGTATCATACAGTTATCAACCATGATTACAAGGAGGTATCCCGATATGTCCACAAAGGCCTATTATCCCAGAGCCGAGATCGGTCCCGGCCAGGTGGGTTTTTCCAAGACCCGTTCCATCATCGAAGCTCCGTTCTACGGCAACAATGTCATCAAGGTCAACACCTTGAAGGAAGCCTATGAGCTGGCCAAAAATTCTCCCGGCACCGTGGTCACCGATATGCCCGTCTACCGGGGCGAGGAATTCGGTCTGGAACCGGACGCCAAGGTCCTGCTGTTCAATGACGGCTCCATCACCGGCCGCTACGCCCCCGCCCGCCGCATCACCGGCAAGCCCGGCGTGGACACCGCCGCCCTGGATAAGATCGTCATGGACGCCGTGTACGACACCCGCTGGAAGACCATGTATCACGCCGAGGTGTTCATCGGTCTGGACCCCGAGTTCATGGTGAAGGCCCATCTGCTGATCCCTGAGGGTGAGGAAAACCTCCTCTACAACTGGATGCTGAACTTCCAGTATATGTCCACGGAATATGTGAAGATGTACAAGAACTCCAAGCCCGTAGGCGACGGCAAGGAGCCTGACATCTACATCTTCTCCGATCCCCAGTGGACCGGTGCCCCCGGTCAGGAAAAGGTCTGCGACCCCAAGTGCCTGTGCTACTTCAACACGGAGACCAACTGCGCCGCCATCCTGGGTATGCGCTACTTCGGCGAGCACAAGAAGGGCACCCTGACCCTGGCCTGGGCCATCGCCAACCGCAATGGCTACGCCAGCTGCCACGGCGGTCAGAAGGAATACACCCTGGCGGACGGCCACAAGTTCGTCTCTGCCGTGTTCGGTCTGTCCGGCTCCGGCAAGTCCACCCTGACTCACGCCAAGCACGGCGGCAAGTATCCCTCCATCAAGGTGCTCCACGATGACGCCTTCATCATCAACTCCGATACCTGCGCCTCCATTGCTCTGGAGCCCACCTATTTCGACAAGACCGCCGACTATCCCGTGGATTCCCCGGACAACAAGTACCTGCTGACAGCGCAGAACTGCTCCGCCACGCTGGACGAGGACGGCAAGGTGGTGCTGGTCACCGAGGACATCCGCAACGGTAACGGCCGGGCCATCAAGTCCAAGCTCTGGTCCCCCAACCGGGTGGATAAGATTGAATCCCCCGTCAACGCTATTTTCTGGATCATGAAGGACCCCACTATTCCCCCCATCGTGAAGCTGAAGGGCGCGTCTCTGGCCTCTGTCATGGGCGCTACGCTGGCCACCAAGCGTTCCTCCGCCGAGCGGCTGAAGGAGGGCGTGGACCCCAACGCTCTGGTGGTGGAACCTTACGCCAACCCCTTCCGCACCTACCCGCTGGTGAATGACTACGAGAAGTTCAAAAAGCTGGTGGCCGAGAAGAACGTGGCGTGCTACATCATCAACACCGGTGACTTCATGGGCAAAAAGGTCCAGAAGGAGGATACGCTGGGTATTCTGGAATCCGTAGTTGAGGGCCGTGCGGAATTCAAGCCCTGGGGGCCCTTCTCCGACATTGAGATCATGGAGTGGGACGGCTTCGTGCCCGACCTCACCGACAAGGGCTATGTCGCCCAGATGCAGGCCCGTATGCAGGACCGCCTGAACTACGTGGAGGGCCTGAAGGACACTGAGGGCGGCTTCAATGCCCTGCCGGACGATGCCGCCGACGCCATCCGCAAGGTGGTGGAGCAGGCCAACAGCCTGTAAGCAGCATTTCCGCAAGTAAATACGGATACGCAAAGGGAGCGTGTTCCGAAACCGGAACATGCTCCCTTTACTTGTTTTCCCGGGAAACATCCGTCAAAGCGCGCTCGTTCCCAGCAAGCCGCCAAAAGCTCACAAAAACCGGCCTGCCCGCAATTTTGCGGACAGGCCGGTTTCTCAGTTCAAGCTGTTCACGCTCAATCTTCCAGAAGATAGACAGTGCCCGTCCGGCGGCCGAACTGGATGCACTCCTGATAGCTCTCCATATACAGATCGATCTTGGGACCCTTCATGCCGGTGTCCTCGGCACGGGTCAGGCCGTATTCCATACCCTTGGCCACAACGTACAGATCGGATCCCAGAGGGAACACCCGCTTATCCACGGCGGCCACGCCCTTATGGACGGTGGTGCCGGTGGCGGTACGGGTCCCCACGCCGTCATACCCGGCGGTATAGGCGGTGGCGGTGACGGTGACAGCCTTGCTGAATTTCATAGTGCCGCCAGAGGCGAAGGTCAGGTAGCCGGAACCGTCGCTCTGGGTAGTGACGTTCACCAGCTTGTCATCCGGCTCCACATAGGAGACCGCCGTTCCCCGTTCCACCACCTCCGTTACGCTGGTGGTGGAAATTTCCTCTACATACTGGCTGGTGACCAGCTCGCCGCTGACCCAGGTCTGCTCATAGATGGCTGTGTGCTGGCCGTCCATACCCTTCCGGGCCACCCGTTCCTCGCCCTTGGGCAGGTCCGGTGTATCCCGGTAAACCGTTTCGTGCTCCGCCTTTTCCGTCACCCGTTCGAAAACCGTCAGGTGATCGGAGATCGTCAGCATCACGCTGTTTTCCATCAGTTCGATGCCCACCATCTCCCGGGAACCGGGGATAATATCCATACGGGAGAGGAACTGCTTCACCGTTTCCTTCCGGGCGGTGGCAGTGATGGTCTCGCCGCCCCGGCGGACAGTCACCATGGTACCCTCCGTCAATACGGCGTTTTCACCGCTCTTGCCGGTATCCAGGTTCAAAAGCAGAGATTCGATGCCGGAATGGCTGTCATCCAGCGCTGCGGACTGCTCTCCGTCGCTGAACAGATACAGGGCTTTAGCCCAGCCCGTGGCGCCCGCCATGGTGACGGACAACAGCAGCAACAGAGTCAGACAGCGGCACAGCCATACCGTTTTTTGGGTGTGTAAATGTCGCAAATGTAAGACCTCCTGACAGCGCCAAATAGCGCCGTTACTGTTTTGTTACTTTTGTAATTTATCCAAAACTGGGTCTAAGTATACCTCCATCTCCCACTTTTGTCAAGTTTTCACCTATTCTGCTATTTTATGTCCACCACAATCCCACAAAAACACGATTTTTATTTTTTAGATTTTTCCAACCTCGACCCGCAAAAGTTACAATTTGTAACCGATTTTCTGTTAAAAAAGTACCGGTATCCGAAACCGGACACCGGCGCTTTTTCAGGTGTACGCTGCCTCTCAGCCCTGGACCTCCGGGGTGAAGCCCAGATCCTCCAGCTCGCTGACGGCGGTCTTGACGCAGTTCTCGCAGCCGTCGATGGTGACGTTCTTCGCCGCCAGATCCACCCGGAAGGTCAGTTCCGCGGCGGTGAGGGCGTTGGTGATGCGCTTTACACAGTTTTCGCACATCATGTCGGGTACTTTGATCGTTGTCATTTCAAATTCCTCCTTAAAATATTGGATGCTTATTTCATCATTTTCTGAATGGTGGCCACCAGATCGTCCACCACATCCAGATCACCCTTTTGAATGTCCGTCACCACGCAGGTGCGGATGTGCCGGGCCAGCAGTTCCCGGTTGAAAGCGTTCAGCGCCGACTGGATGGCGGAGACCTGGGTCAGGATATCCGTGCAGTAGGCGGAATTCTCCACCATCCCCCGGACGCCCCGTACCTGCCCCTCAATGCGGCTGAGCCGCTGCAGCAGGGCTTCCTCCTCCGTCCGCTCCCGGACCTTCCGCCGCTGGGAACAGCAGCAGTTTTTCGTTTCCTCTGCCATTGCTTCCTCCTTTTTACAGCTTCACGGTGCCCAAACGCAGGGCGTTGCCCACCACGCACACGGAGCTCAGGGACATAGCGGCGCCCGCGAACATAGGGGAGAGCAGCGGCCCGCCCAAGGCGTACAGCAGTCCGGCGGCGATGGGGATACCGATGGTATTGTAGCAGAATGCCCAGAACAGATTTTGCTTGATGTCCCGCAGGGTCAGGGCTGACAGCCGCAGCGCCCGGGGCACATTCTCCAGATCCGAGCGCATCAGCACGATGTCGGCGGCTTCGATGGCAATGTCGCTTCCACTGCCGATGGCGCAGCCCACGGTGGCGGCGGTAAGGGCCGGGGCATCGTTGATGCCGTCCCCCACCATCATCACCTTGCGGCCTGCCGCCTCCAGCTTTTGCACGTGGACTGCTTTTTCCTCCGGCAGCACCTCCGGGATCACCTCGTCCACGCCCACAAGGGCGCCGATGTGCTCTGCGGCGGCGCGGCTGTCTCCCGTGAGCAGCACCACCCGGAGGCCCTGCTTGCGCAGAGCAGCGATGGCGGCGGCGCTGGTCTCCTTCACCGGATCCGCCACGGAGATCAGTCCCAGCAGCGCCCCGTCAGCGGCGAAGAACATGGGCGTTTCCCCCTGTCCCGCCAAGGCGTCAGCCTTTTCGGAAAGGGCGGAGATGTCCACGCCGCTTTCCTCCATCAACCGGCGGTTGCCCGCCAGCACCGTCCGGCCGGAGAGGACCGCCCGAAGGCCCCGTCCGGGGAGCAGTTCAAAATTCTCCGGCTGCTTGCCGGTAGATAGTTTTTTCTCCTGCGCCGCCTGTACGATGGCCGCCGCCAGAGGGTGCTGGGATATGGATTCCACCGCCGCCGCGATGGTCAGCAGCCCCTCCGCCGTACCGCCTGCGGGACAGACCTCCGTAACGGCAGGCTCGCCCTTTGTCACGGTGCCGGTCTTGTCCAGCACCACGGTATCCACGGAGTGGGTCACCTCTAAAATTTCACCGGAGCGGATCAGGATGCCGTGTTTCGCACCCAGACCGGTGCCCACCATGATCGCCGTGGGCGTAGCCAGACCCAGCGCACAGGGGCAGGCGATCACCAGCACAGAGGTGAACACCCTCAGGACAAAGGCAAAGTCCTTCCCAGCAATGGCCCAGATCACCGCCGCCAGCACGGCGATGGCAATGACTGTGGGAACGAAAATCCCCGCCACCTTGTCCGCCGTCCGGGAGATGGGGGCCTTTTTGCCCTGAGCGTCCTCCACAAAGCGGATGATCCGGGAGAGAGTGGTGTCCTCCCCCACCCGTGTGACCTTCACATACAGCACGCCGTTCTCATTGACGCTGCCGCCGATGACCTCGCTGCCCTCCGCCTTTTCCACCGGCAGGCTTTCGCCGGTGAGCATGGCCTCGTTGACGCTGCTCTCGCCCTTGGTCACCACACCGTCCAGCGGGATCCGGGCGCCGGGCTTTACCAGCAGCACGTCCCCGGCCTTGACAGCGGACGTGGGTACCTCCTTGCCGCTGTCCGCCAGAAGGGCGGTGTCCGGTGTCAGCCGCATGAGGGCGGTGATGGCACTCTTGGTCTTTTTCATGTTCCGGCTCTCCATGAACTTCCCCAGCGACACCAGCGTCAGCACCACGGCGGAGGATTCGTAGTAGAGATTATGCACATGGCCGTGAACATCGTCGGTGATCAAAAACATCATCACCACACTGTATACAAAAGAGCAGGCAGAGCCGATGGCCACCAGCGAATCCATGTTGGGATTCCCGTGGAACAGTGCCTGAAAGCCGTTGATAAAGAAATTCCGCCCGCAGTAGAGCACCGGGATCGCCAGCATCAACTGCAAAACGGCGAAGTTCATGGGGTGGGTGTGCATGGAAAACAGATCCGGCAGCGGCAGGGCGGGCAGTCCGAAGGGCAGCATCTGCCCCATGGACACATACAGCAAAGCACAGGAAAAGATAGCCGAAACGATCAGTTCCCGCTTTTTTCGCCGCAGTTCCAGTTCCTCCGGGTCCTCGCCGGTCTGGACCGGAGCCGCTTCCTGCGTTTCCTGATGGAGCTTGGCCCCGAAGCCCGCCTTCTCCACCTTGGCGATGATCTGCTCCGGCGTCACCTGCGTTTCGTCGTAGACGATGGTCATGCGCTCCGCCACCAGATTCACGTCGCTGCGCTCTACCCCCGGTAGCCGCCGGGTCACTTTTTCCACGGACGCGCTGCATGCGGCGCAGTGCATCCCGGAAATGTCATATACTTCTTCCCGCATGGGGGTTCCTCCTTTGAGACGGTAAATTGCTTTCCTGTCGACCTTTCCCCAAACCGACATTCCTATTTCGTTTGCATCATATACCCCCACGGGGTATTTGTCAAGTAAAAAAACAACGCGGACAGGCAAACCCGTCCACGCCGTTTTCTGTTCCGTTCCTCCGCCCCGCTTCAAGCGCAGGTCACCCTTTGATGATCGTCATAACTGCCGGCAGCAGCATCAGGATCGCCAACGCGCCGGTGCCCCACACGATGTTGTAGCTGACGGAATCCTTATCCTTTTCCCGGCAGTCCAGTGCGGAGAGGAAGGCGTATCCCGCCTCCAAGCCGAAGGCAAGCGCCGCAAACAGCGCAAGTCCCCGCCATTCCAGTGCGGACAGAGCGATATAGATGGCAAAGCCGATGCCGCCGATGATGGCCCCGGTGTTCAGCTCCTTGCCGGGTTTCAGCCAGATGTCTTTTTTCATATCTTCGTTCCTTCTTTTTCTTTAGTATCCGTTGACGATCACGTTCAGCACCTTGCCGGCCACCGTTCCGGCCACGGCGTTTCCGCCGCCGCCGTTTTCCACCAGCACCACAAAGGCGTAGGGTGCATCCTCGTTTCGCAGAAAGCCCGCGAACCAGGCGTGAGGCGTCTGTCCCGTCCCCACCTCTGCCGTGCCGGATTTTGCGCACAGTTCCATGTTGGGAAAGCGCTTGGTGCCGTAGGTCTCCGTCACGTTATTGGCCATAAAGTCCGCCACGGTGGCCGCCGTTCTGCTGTCGATCAGCTGTCCGGTGCGCTGAGTAATGTGGGGCAAAGACGGGATCCCCAGTGAGGACACCGTTTTCCGGATCAGATACGGTTCCGCCGCCTTGCCGCCGTTGGCAATGGCCCCCATCCACAACAGGAAGGCACAGGGGTTCACCTGATCGTGGTATTGGCCCACACCGGCCCAGCCCAGCTGCCCGTCGGTGATGCCGTCCCAGTTGAACGTGCCCTTGGCGGTGGGCAGGCCGTCCACGGAATATGTGCTGGTAAGCCCCGCCTTCTCCGTATACCGCCGCAGGGTATCTGCCCCCAGCTCCTCCGCGATCTGAGCGAAGGCCGCGTTGCAGGAGTGGGCGAAGGCCTCCTTCAGTGTCTGCTCCCCGTGGACGCCGGAGCAGGTGATGGTCTCGTCCCCGATCTGGACGCTGCCGGTGCAGTTCCATGTCCGGGTCTCCGCGTCCGGCAGGTTTTCCAGCGTCGCCGTCAGGGTCACGGTCTTGAACACCGACCCCGGCACAAAGGCGGAGGAGAGAAACCGGTTCAGGTACGCGCCCTTATAACGGTCATTCTCTTCCAGATTCTTGGGTACATTCAACGGATCATAGCTGGGCGCCGACACCATGCACAAAATTTCGCCGGTCTTGTAGTTATACACCGCCACCGTCCCGGCGCGGCCGCCCAAAGCCCTGTACGCCTCGTAGTTATACCGGGCGTCCAGAGTCAGGTATAAATTGCTGCCTCGCTCCGCGCCGAACGCGCCGTTCAACAGATCAAAGCCGGTCAGCTTGTCCGCGAAGGCGTTGAGAACGCCGGTGCCGATCTTGCCGTACAGATCTCCCACCGCGTGGAGGGTGGCCTTGCGGACGGTTTCATTTTCATAGTAGGTGCGATGGCCGTTTTCCACGGAGGACAGCACATCCCCGTCCCGGTCCAGCACCGTGCCGGAGATCAGCACGCCGTCGGAATCGTACAGATGGCGGTTAAAGGCAGAGGAGGCCCACTTGCCGCCCTCAGCAAAATACCGGATGAGAAATACACTCATCCCCGCCGCCAGTAAAATCGCCAGTGCCATGCAGATCACGGCCCGTTTTTCAATCTTCCGCATGACCGTCCTCCTTTTCAAAGGCATCCTCTGCCGGTGCCGCCATACGGGCGGCTTCCTCGTCCAGCTTCCGCTCTGCCGCCCGGCCGATGGCAAAACTGGCATCCGCACGGGTGTCCATGGCTTTCAGATACGCCAGCAGCCCCCATGCCGACAGCATGGCGGAGCCGCCGTTGGACACGAAGGGGAAGGTCACGCCGGTGAGGGGCAGAAGATCCACGGAGCCGAACACATTCAAGCTGGTCTGAAACACCAGCAGAGATCCCGCCGCGCAGGCGGCGATGGTATAAAAGCTGGATCGGCCCGTCCGGGAGGCGCGAACGGCGAACCATGCCAAGGTCAGGATGCAGGCCACCGCCAGCAGCGCGATGACCAGCCCCCATTCCTCGCATAACATGCCAAACACCAGGTCCGTGTCCCCGGCGGGGATACGCTCCAGCCAGCCGTTGCCGGCGCCCATGCCGAACAGTCCGCCGGAGGCCGCCGCCGACATGGTGCGGGTCTGCTGATAACCGGAGCCGGAGGCCGCCTCCCAGGCGTGGCCCCACGCGGCGAAGCGGCTCAGAATATAGGGCTTGAACTGTACGATGATCCCCGCGCCAAAGGCCGCGCCGCCGCAGATGAGGGCCAGAGTTGCGGCGTCCCCGGAGCGGAGATAGGCGATGACCAGGAAGGTCACAAAGAAGATGGCCGCCGTGCCGAAGTCGCTCATCAGCCCCAGCAGGCCGATGCACACGCCGGTGAGCACGATAAACAGCGCCAGGTTCCGGCGGCGGAACAGCCGTTCCAGCGTGGCGGAGCCTGCAAAAATATAGCAGATCTTGGCAATCTCCGAGGGCTGGAAGGATATACCGCCCAAGGTGACCCAGTTGGTCGCGCCGAATTTAGCCTTGCCCAGCACCAGCGTAATCCCCAACAGGCCGATGGCCCCGGCAGCCATGAGCCAGCGGCGCTTTTTCACCCGTTCCAGATCCCGCAGGAACAGACCCAGCGCCAAAAACAGGCCCATGCCCAGAACGATGGCCAAAAGCTGCTTGGGAAGGCTCCCCGGTGCGCTGGAAGCCGTCACCGCAAGGGATAACGTCGAAAGATAAAAGGCGATGGTCTCCAACTCAAAGCCCACGCAGCGGCCCAGCCGCAGCGCGGCGGCGTAAAGCCACATGACCACCGTGAGGGTCAGGAAGCAGATGGGGATCACCGGGCTGGCCTTCTCCCCCGCCGCCAATGTTAACTGAATGGCGGTCAAGATCTGAAATACCGTCAGCCACAAAAAAGAGGGCCACATGGCGGCGGGCCGCTCCGCCTGCCGCTTCTTTTCCAACTCCTCCCGCTCTCCTACCGTCTGCGGCAGAAACACCAGCGGCACACCGCCCAGGGTCAGGGTATCCCCCAGCTTCACCGGGGCCTGCTCTGTCACAGGGGTCCCGTTGACGGCGGTGCCGCCCTTGGAGCCAAGATCATACACCGTCCAGGCTCCGTCCTCACCACGGCACAGCGCCGCATGCTGCCGGGAGATGCTGGGATAGTTCAGAATCGCATCGGCGGATTTACCCCGCCCCAGAATATTTTCCCAGTGGGTCAGGGGGATACTGCCGCCGCCGGGCAGGCTCAACTGGGCCCAGACCTCCGGCGTGTGGGGGATCCGCAGCAGGGACCGGATGGCCCGCACCAGAATCAGCGCCGAAAGCACCGGAAACAGCAGCCGTGCAATGGCCGTGTACCAGCCGGTAATCAGAGGATGGGCACTCAGCCACAGGGACAGCGCAGAAAACAATTCCTGCATCCCATTCCCTCCTTTCCGAAAAAACAGCTTCAGACCGAACCGGCGGAGTCTGTCTCCGTCAGCCGGAAATCAGGGTTATTATAGCATTATCCCAATAGCCTGTACACCCTTGCCGACGGAAAAACACAGTCTTTTGTTCTTTTTTCTGTTTTTCACTTGACCGTTTGTTAAAAATAGATTAAAATAATAATCCGTATGTACGAATATATGTCTACTCGGGGCGGGGACCGTTGTTTCCCGCCTTGATCTACCATCTATAAATAGGAAAGGCCGATCGATCATCATGAATCATCCATACAAAACAAGGGAAGGCGGCGCTACCGTCACCATCTTTGTCCCCTATGACTGCAAAAACCACTGCCCCTTCTGTATCAATAAGGAAGAATACGGGGACATGACCGGCTTCTCTCTGGAGAAGATTGTCCAGAGCATCCGCCGGATGGATGCCATCACCCCCAAATGCGATTTCGTCTTTACCGGCGGCGAGCCCTTTGCCGACATTGAAAAGCTCCAGATCATGCTGGATGAGATCCCCACCACCCACCGGGTGTTCATCAACACCACTCTGCCCGTCTCCAAATGCCAGACGGAGGAGGACATTCTGGCCTTCGCGGAGCGGAATAAGCACAAGATCACCTGCATCAATGTGTCCCGCCACATGCAGCACTATGTGGTGGAGTCCAATGACTCGCTGCTGACCCGGCTGCCGGTGCCCTTCCGGATCAACTGCGTTCTCTATAAGGATTATCCCAAGGAGGACCTGATCCCCTTCATTGAGCGCTTCCGCAAGCTTCCCGGCGCCAACATCCAGTTCCGCTTTGACTACACTGCCACCACTCCCGAAAACCTCTACGAGCCGGACAAGATCCTGCACGATCTGAAGGAGATCGCGGAATACACCGGTCTGGACGGCTGCCGGATGCGCTGCGGCTTCCACTTCGACTACAAGGGCATGGAGCTGACCTATCACAAGACCCTGCCCTACTCCACCATCGTGGAGACCGATCCCGCCGACGGCGTTACCTATGATATTCTCTATGACATCCTCATCAAGCAGACCGGCGAGATCCATTCCGACTGGACCGGCGTGGTGATGGACGTCCCCGCCTATGAGAAGGTTGTCTTTGAGCCCTATGACCTGAAATGGCTGGAGGGCGGCCCCCGCAAATAAGCTGACAACCCCCAGAAGCAATGCTTCTGGGGGTCTTTTTTCTCCCAATTCAGCTTTGTGCTCCTGGCAGTTCCGTCCTCTTGTTTTTCAGAGGATCTGAAAGAGAAACCCAAAGCGACACCGCATATCGGTTCTTCAAGCAGCACCCCCAGACCGGAGTCTCCGGTCTGGGGGTGTATCAGCTATATGATCTTGCGCGCTCTGTCTCAGTTCCGATTGAACAGATTGGCCGCCCACATACCGGCATCGCCGAAGCCGCCGCTGGGGTCCTCCGGGGCCGGAGGCTCCGACGGGATCACGATGCCGCCGGTTGGATCGTCAGGCAGGTTCGCGTCCCCGAAGCCGCCGCTGGGATCGTCGACCGACGGGCTGTAGTTGGGATCATTGGGATCATCAGCGCCACCGCCGGGGTGATCCGGGTCCACCGGCGTCATGCCGGCATGGGCCGGACAGCCGATGACCTCCGGGTAGGTCTCTCCGCCGCTTGCCGTAGGCGTGGGCTCCAGACCAATGGCCCGCTTCATCTCAATCAGATGGAACATCTTGTCCGGATTCTTGGCGCTGTCGGTGGCGATGGAGGCATAGCGGGTGCCGTCCGCCTTGAAGTACTCGGTCCGCTCAAAGTCCAGCACACCCACCTGCTTAATGGCAGAGGAGGGACAGCTATCGGTGGCAACGCACTTACCCTCGGTGCAGTAATCCACAAAGGTGTGGAGATTGCAGTTCTCCGTGGGAGCCGTGCCTGCCGCCACCGTGACCTGAACCGCCCGGCTGCCCCGGATGTCAGAACGGCAGGCGTCGGTGCACAGCAGGCCGCTGTCGGCGCAGACCGTCACCTGCTCCAAGCCGCTGGTGGGCTTTGTAAAGCTCTTATTCTCCAGATGCTCATGGATCTTCTGCATGACCGGCTTCCACATGGTAATGGCCGGGTTGCCTGAGGCGGAGATCTTCTCGTTGGTCTTGGGATAGCCCGTCCACACGGCGGCGCAGTAATAGGGGGTATAGCCCACGAAATAGCGGGTCTTGGAGTTATCCGTGGTACCGGTCTTGCCCGCGATGGTCATGCCGCTGAACTTGGCGGAGGTACCGGTACCGGCGTTCACCACGCTGGTAAGCATCTGGTTCATGAAGTAGGCCGTGGTCTCCTTCATGGCCACATGGGTCTCGCCCTCGTTTTTCAGCACGGTCTCACCGTTGCTGTCCCGGATCTCGGTATACATCTTGGGCGAATTGTAAACGCCGCTGTTGGCAAAGGCAGAGAAGGCCGCTGCCATCTCCACAGTGCTCAGGCCATAGGTCAGACCGCCCATGGCCAGCGGGGAAACGGCCATATCCTCCGGCACCAGGCTGAGGCCCAGCTTCTCCGTGGCGTAAGCGTAGGAATCCACCACGCCCAGCGCCTCCACGGTCTGAACGGCGATGGTGTTGATGGAACGCCGGACGCCCTCGCCGATCATGGTCCAGCCAGTGTAGGTATTGGGGGAGTTCTTAGGCCAGGGAGAATTGTTCATAAGCTCCACGGGGTAGTTATCAAAGGTGGTGGCCGGTGTCACAGCACCGGCGTCCAGCGCTGCGGAATACACCGTCAGCGGCTTGATAGAAGAACCAACCTGATGCTTCTGGACCGCATAGTTGTCCACCAGATTCTGGGTCTTGGGGCCCATGGCGCCCACCATGCCCACGATGTTGCCGGTATAGGGGTCCATGATGGTGATACCGGATTGCAGCTGGTGGCCCTTGGCAGAGTGTACATTCAAATTGCTCAGATCTGCATAGACATCCTCCGCGATCTTCTGGATATCCGGGTCCATGGTGCAATAGATCTGATAGCCGCTGTTGTTCACCAGCCGCTGGGCCGCTTCATAAGAAATGCTCTTGGCCTGAGCCAGATCTGTGGTCACATCCTTGATGAGCTGCTCCACGAACCAGTTGTTGATCTCGATACCGTCGGTCTTGACCAGCTCGCTGGCGTCTCCGGAGGTATCTGTGAAGTTCAAAGGCTCCGCCTTGGCGGCTTCGCACTCCTCTTTTGTCAGATAGGGCTTGCCGGTGTCCGGATTGATGACCTCGGCCATCTTGTCCAGAATCAGCTCCTGACGCTTCTTGTTCAGCTGCCGGGGAGTGACGGTGGTACCGTCCTTCCGGGTGTAGGTCCGTTCATACTTGGGGTTGTAGAGGGACGGGTTGTTGGTGATAGCGATGATACAGGCGCTCTCCGCCGCCGTCAGGTCCTTGGCGGACTTGCCGAAGTAGTATTCCGCTGCCGTTTCCACGCCGCCGCAGCCGCTGCCCAAATAGATCATATTCAGGTACAGCTCCAGAATCTGGCTTTTCGTGTTGTTCTTTTCAAATTCCAACGCCCGGAAGATCTCCTTGACCTTGCGGTTGATGGTGTTCTGATTCTCGCCGGTCATGTTTTTCAGCATCTGCTGGGTGATGGTGGAGCCGCCGTAGCTGTCGTTGCTGCCGGTGAGGGTCAGCAGCGTAGCGCCCAGGGTCCGCTTCCAGTCCACGCCGTGATGGCTGAAAAAGCGCTCGTCCTCAATGGACACCGCCGCCTGCCACAGGTAGGGGGACATATCGTCGATGTCGATCAGGACACGGTTCTCCTGCCCGTGGACCTTCTGGAACTCCACCCACTGACCGCTCTCCTTGTCCTGATAATAGACCACGGAGCTCTGGGACATGGTGTAGTCCTCCGCCCGGACCTCCAGCGTCGGCAGCAGAGATGTATTCACATACTTCATGAAAATTCCCAGCAGCATGAGCGTTGTGCAGACGCCGATCAGGACCAGGGTAAAGACCGTCATCACAACGCCGCCCGCCACATGACCGGGCCGGACCTTCCGCCGTTTGCGGGAATGATCCGCCCCCTGGGGATGCGTGTTTCTTCTTTCCTCCAACTTGGAACCTCCTTTTGTGATCCACAAGGCGGTTTCCCTTCAGGAAACCAACCCACAATACACCATTATCAAGTCCATTATATCATCCCCTGTCAACTGCGAAAATGTCGGATTCAACCGGTGAAAAGTTTCCGCTTCCATAGATTTTACCAAATTTTTCCGAAAATTTCTGTCACATAACTTTCGTACTTCGCTGCTTTTTCACGGTTTTCGCTCTTGCAATCATCGTTTTCTTCCGTTACAATAAGGGCAATCCTTCCCCGGAGGGACAGACAACACGAGAAAGGGTATACAAAGATGAGTGAAGATTTCGGCCCCACCTTTATTACCGTGACCGACGAGGACGGAAAAGAGCTGGTTTTGGAATTTGTAGACGCTCTGGAGTATAACGGCCAGATGTATCAGGCCTTCTTCCCCGCCGAGACCGAGGGGGAAAACGAGGACGATCCCGACAACGGCCTGGTGATCCTGAAGGTCATCCACGAGGATGGCGAGGATCTGCTCTCCACGCTGGACTCCGACGAGGAGCTGGAGGCGGTCTACGAGCAGTTCATGGAGCTGCTGTTTGACGAGGACGAGGAATAATTCCTCCGTTTCCACGCAGACTTTTAAGGAATACGTCATTCCGCGTGTCCTGCGGGGTGCGTGATAGATCTTTTTTTAACCCACATTTCGTTATTAGGGATGCACCTCTCAGGGTGTGGATCGCAGGCCTCCCGGCTGCCGTTCGCGGTTGGAAGTTGGAAGCGGTAAAGCATTCTGGAAGCAACCCACCTGTGCTTGAAGGTGCAGGTTATAACGAGGTCTACACGGCCGCCGCGGGACAGCTTTATACGACAAAAAGGACTGCTTTGCAGTCCTTTTTTCAGTTTATTTTCAGATATGTGTCATACAATAAGCGCAGTTTTGCCCCGGATGGCATCAAACGTGATCTGGTACTTGCATATCGCGGCGCAATCCTTTATAATGACGGGGTATGTGACAAATCATGCGGCGCTGTGCCGCGCAACAATGTTTAAACTTGAGAGGATGGACAACAAATGAGCGCATCAAGAGAAAAAAAGCTCCGGCAGGATCAGACGGCCTCCGGCTATGTGGATCCCAAGGCAGAAAAGGAGCTGGAAGAAAAGAAGGCTGAAAAGCGCAGCAACGTTCTGTACAGCGTCATCGCCGTACTGTTCGTGCTGGTGGTGGCAGCCAGCTTCCTCTGGAGATCCAATGTGATCTCCCGCAACGCCACGGCCCTGACCATTGACGGCGAAACCTACAATGCCGCCGAGGTGAATTTCTATTATCAGAATGTTTACCGCGGCTTCCTGCAGAGCAACTCCTATTTCATCAGCTATCTGGGTCTGGACACCAACGCCTCCCTGAAGAGCCAGACGGTGAACGCCACCGCCGCTTCCATGATGGGCGTGGAGGAAGGCTCCTCCTGGCATGATTATATCATGGACAACACTGTCAAGCAGATGACCATGGTCCAGCGGGGTCTGAAGCAGGCACAGGAGGAAGGCTATCAGTTCCCCGCCAGCGTGCAGGAGCAGTATGAGGACTCCCTGAATTCCCTGAAGACCTCTGCGGAATCCACCGGCATGTCCGTGAAGGCATATCTCCAGAGAAATCTGGGTGCCATCATGACGGAGAAGGTCTACAACCAGCAGGTTCTGCGGATGCTGCAGTATCAGGCATACGCCCAGAGCTATTCTGACAGCCTGACCTACACCGACGCAGAGCTGGAAGCCGCCTATCAGGCAGATTCCAAGGCCTATGACAAGGCCGCTTGGGAGTATGTGGTCGTCAGCGGCGCTGCCGATTCCACCACGGATGCCGACGGCAACACCGTTCAGGCCACCGATGAGGAGCAGGCTGCTGCCAAGGAGACCGCCAAGGCCACCGCAGAAGAGATTCTGGCCGCTTACAACAGCGGAAAGTCTCTGGAATCCATTGCCGGCAATTATGAAAAGGCCACCTATTACAACACCACCGATGCCGCTTACTATGACGGCGTTGTGGGCAACTGGCTCTTTGACGATGCCCGCAAGGACGGCGACACGGAGATCCTGGAAGTTGGAACCAACTACTACGTCGGTCTGTTCCACAGCCGCGGCCGCGAGGAATACAAGACCGTGGACATCCGTCACATCCTCATCACCCCCGAAACCGGCACCAAGGCTCAGGGCGACGAGGGCTATGAGGACGAGCAGACCCAGCTGAAGGCCGCCGCCCGCACCAAGGCCGAGGAAATTCTGGCCCAGTGGAAGTCCGGCGAGGCCACCGAGGATTCCTTCGCCCAGCTGGCTATGGAAAACTCCGCCGACGGTTCCAAGTATGACGGCGGTCTCTACACCCGTGTCACCAAGGGCTGGGCCGTGGAGGAGTTCAATGACTGGTGCTTCGACGCTTCCCGCAAGGATGGTGACACCGGTATCGTGGACACCACCTACGGTTCTCATGTGATGTACTTCGTGGGCTACGATCTGCCCGCTTGGGCGGCATCCGTCACCTCCGATCTGCAGGAGAAGGCCTCTTCCGAGTGGAGCACCGCCCTGTCCGAAAACGCCGATGTGCAGCAGAGCGACTTCGGCATGAAGTTTGTGGGTTAAAACACAGTCATCGGCCCACTATTCCCGAAACAAAGGGCCGGCTTTTCAGCCGGCCCTTTTTGATCTTTACTTTTGAAATTCGGAGCGTTTTATGGACGAGCGTTTTTTGCGAAATGAAATGTTGTGGGGCAAGGACGGACAGGCCCGCCTGACCGCCGCCCACGTCATCGTGTTCGGACTGGGCGGCGTAGGCAGCTACGTGGCAGAGTGTCTGGCCCGGGCCGGTGTGGGCGAGCTGACGCTGGTGGACAGCGACACTGTGGCTCTCTCCAATCTGAACCGTCAGCTGGAGGCGCTGGACTCCACCGTGGGGCTTCCCAAGGCAGAGGCCGTGGCCCGGCGGGTCCGGGATATCAACCCCTATGCGGTCCTGCATCCCATGGAGGCCCTGTACAATGCCGACAACCGGGAACAGTTCTTCCCTGCAGGCTGCAGGTATGACTATATTGTGGACGCCATTGATCTGGTGAGCTGCAAGCTGGATCTGGCGGAGACCGCCCGGCGGCTGGGCGTCCCCCTCATCATGGCATTGGGTACCGGCAGCAAGCTGGACCCCTCTCTGCTGCGACTGGCGGATATTTCGGAGACCTACGGCTGCCCGCTGGCCCGGGTCATGCGGAAGGAGCTGCGGAACCGGGGCATCCTCCACCAGACGGTGGTCTTTTCCCCGGAACAGCCTGCGCCTACCCAGCAGTTGGAGGCTCCCCCGCCGGGACGGCGGAGCGTTCCCGCCAGTAACCCTTGGGTTCCCGCCACTGCCGGACTGCTGATGGGAAGCAAGGTAGTCCGTGACCTTATCGCCCAAAAGGAGGCGTAATGTATGCTGACCGGAACGATCATCAATTCTCTGACTATTCTGGCCGGGTCCGCTGTGGGGCTTGTCCTCCGGGCCGTCCCCCGCCGTTCCTCCAAGGAGGTCTCCGCCGACGGTCTCGGCGGTCGGCTCCAGACCATCATCATGCAGGGCATGGCCCTGTGCGTTCTGTATATCGGCGTCAGCGGATGTCTCAAGGGGCAGAACACCCTGACCGCCATCCTCTCCATCGCTCTGGGCGCCATTATCGGAGAGCTGCTGGATCTGGACCGCCGGATGCGGTCCCTGGGGGATTGGGTCCAGACCCGGACCGCCCGGCTGATCCACACGGAGGATGGCGCGCCCAGCATCTCCGACGGGTTTGTCACCGCTTCCCTGCTGTTCTGCGTGGGGGCCATGGCCATCGTAGGCGCTCTGGAAAATGGCCTTACCGGAAGCTATGACACTCTGAAAGCCAAATCTATCATCGACGGCATCAGCTCCATCGTGTTCGCCTCCTCCTTGGGAGTCGGCGTGGCGTTTTCCGCCGGGGCCATTTTTCTCTATCAGGGGGCCATTTCCCTTTTGGCGGGGCTGCTGTCCCCCCTGCTGGGGGACGCCGTAATCGCGGAGATGACCTGTGTCGGCTCTCTGCTGATCGTGGCCCTGAGTCTGAATATGCTGAACGTCACCAAAATCAAGGTCATGAACCTTGTCCCGGCTATCTTTCTGCCGATTTTGCTGTGCTGGTTTATGTAAACCTCGTGCAAAAGGGACGCCATCTTTGCAGATGACGCCCCCCAGCGTGTCGAAAAAGTCTTTTCTCCCCGCTGAGCCAGTTTTCAGAACTTTATAAAAGTTCTGAAAACTTAGGATTTCAATGGCGCAGGGAAACAGGCGAAGCGCCGCCGGTGGCGGATCAAGCAAGCCTGTTTCGAGGAAAGCTCCCAAACAGCGGATACGAAGTATCCGCTGTTTGGTTCGAGCTGACGGTGTATCCCTTCTTGGGTTATCTACGCGCCAAGAGCCGCCTTCGGCGGTTGCGCTCCGAAACGCGCCTGCGGGCGCAGTCCCGCGCACACTCTTTACCCGCAAGGGGTATGCAGCATCCGTAAAGCGGCAGAGCCGCTAACGGCTGCCCTACCTTTCCATCGCGGAGAATTTACCACTTTATCGACAGTCTCAGGGACGCCATCTTTGCAGATGGCGTCCCCTTTCATATTCACTTTTGCGTTTCGCCTGTCACGGTCCTTATTTTGCGCTTTCCACCATGGCGGCGATCTCCGCCTTAGGCCGGTAGCCCACGGATTTGACAACGGCCTTGCCGTCCTTAAAGACCACCAGCATGGGGATGCTGGAGACCTGAAAGCGCATGGCCAGCTCCATCTGCTCGTCCACATTGATCTTGCCCACCTTGAGGGTTCCGGCGTTTTCCTCAGCGATCTCGTGGACCACGGGAGCGAGCATCTTGCAGGGACCGCACCAGTCGGCGTAGAAGTCCAGCAGGATAGGCTTATCGGAATTCAGTACCTCGTTTTCAAAATTCGCAGCAGTAATTTTCAGTTCAGCCATGAGAAAGGCTCCTTTCGTTTGTATATCATTAGTCTTTGTTTTTCAGCTTGCAAATACTCCGGATCATGGTCCCCATGGGGCAGAAGGCACAACACGTCCGTGGCTTGTCAAGTACCATGGTGATGAGCAGCGAAGTCAGCATGAGGCTGTAAAAGCCGAGGGTGAAGCAGAGGATGGGTCCCCTCTCAGTCCTCCAAGGATTTGTAATAGAGCATACAGTGGCAGTAGCCCTCAAAATTGGGGTCAGCGATCTGGTCCTTGAACTCCTGACACATGCACTTGGTAGCCTCCGTGCGCTCCAAACGGCAGGGGCAGTACCCGCCGGTACGCTTCAGGCCCTCGCGGACGGTGCTGACAACCTCCTGATCGGAATTGAGCTTGATTTTCATATCGGTTCCCTCTTTCCTTGTGTTCTTTGTTATGGCCTTATCATAGCAGGCTCTGTGCCGTCCTTCTGTGACAAAGTCACATTCATGAAAAAATCCGACGCTTTTTTCAGCGTCGGATTTCAGCGTGTCGAAAAAGTCTTTTCGACACGCTGAGCAAGTTTTCAGAACTTTATAAATGTTCTGAAAACTTAGGATTTTAATGGTGCGGGACACCCTTCTTGGGTTTCCCGCACACACCCTTCCTTACCGTTGCGGAGAATTTACCACTTTATCGACAGTCTCTTACTATATCAGTTGTTTCAGGCTGTCAAAGTCCCGCAAGGTGATGGCGCCGCGCTTGAGCTCCACAAGGCCCTCCTCCGAGAACTGCTTGAGCATCCGCGCCACGGCCTCCCGTGCGGAGCTGATGTGCTGGGCGATCTGTTCATGAGTCATGCAGATCGTATCAGAGCCGGTGCGCTCCGCTTCGGACAGGAGAAAGCCCGCCAGCCGCCGGTCAAGGCCCTTGAACAAAAGCTGCTGCATGGCCCACATCACGTCAGAAAACCGCGCCGTGGCCAGCTCATAGAGGCAGCAGCGCACAGCCAAATTCTGCTCCTTGAGCATGGCAACGATATTTGCGGGGATAATGAGGACCTCGGTATCCCGCTGGGCAGTCATCTGGGTGTCAAAGGTGATCTGACTGATGACGCAGGAGGCCGACAGCACGCACAGATCGCCTGCATACAGCCGGAACAGCGTCACCTCCCGCCCCTCGTCGGAGAGGAGATAGGTGCGGAGCTCTCCGGAGAGTACCAGCACCAGACCGAGACATTCGCTGCCGCCGTCATGGATGAGCGCCCCCTTTTCATAGCGGCGCGTCACCGCACTGCGCTGCACCGTTTCCCGCTCCCGCTCGGTCAGTGAGGACCAAAACGGAAGCTGCACCAGCCGATCCTCCATATCAGTGGCAGCCGTGATGGCCGCAGCCATGCTCACCGCAGGTGTGGCCGCCCTCGCCGTGGGCATGGTCGTGATGATCACAGCGGACGTTGGGATCGTATGCAAGCGCGCTTGCCAGCAGGGCGTTCACCGCTGCGTCCGCTTCGCCGCTGACGCCGCCGTAGAGCTTGATACCGGCCTCCGCCAGCGCCATCTGGGCGCCGCCGCCGATACCGCCGCAGATCAGGGTATCCACGCCCCGCTGCATCAGGAAGCCAGCCAGCGCGCCGTGGCCGCTGCCGTTGGTGTCCACCACTTCCTCCCGGACGATCTTGCCGTCCGCCACTTCATAGAGCTTGAACTGCTCCGTGTGGCCGAAGTGCTGGAAAATTTGACCGTTTTCATAGGTAACTGCGATTTTCATATCAGGTTCTCCTTTTTGTTTGTGATCGGATTCGTTGAATGTCTGCATCCGGCAGCTGCGGCCGCAGTGCGGATGCTCCTCACCGCCGCAGATGCGGTAATTCCCGCCGGTGATGCGCAGCGGCTTTCCGTGGACAAGACACGCCGCGATCTTCTGCCGGGCGCTTTCGTAGATCTCCTGTACGGTGGAACGGGAAATGTCCATTTGGGCGGCACACTGCTCATGGGTGCGCTGTTCCAGATCCACCAGCCGGATGACCTCATATTCGTCCAACGTCAGCAGGATCGGCGTTCCGCTCCCGCCCCCGTTCGGGCAGAAGGTATCGATCTGCGGTTTGCCGCAGATCCTTCGGCACCGCGGTGGTCTCGGCATTCATACGCCCCCTCCGTTTTCGGTATATGCCGATTATAAATCAGCTTTTTGGAAAAGTCAATCGCTTTCTGCCGCTGCGCGGTCTTGATGCCGCAGAACAGCTGCGAGGGCCTCTCCCCATAGAAAAATACCGCTGTACAGCTTACGTACAGCGGTATCCGATCCCAAAAGTTTCGATTACAGTTTATTTTTGCGGCTGCGACAATTTTTTCAGCACCCAGGTCTGAATGGGAACGGAGCAGAGAAAGGTCAGCAGGTCCGCCACCATCTGAGCCATCTGGATACCGGGCAGGCCCAGCGTCAGGGCCAGGATCCACACGGTGGGGATAAAGAACAGCCCCTGCCGGGCCACCGCCATAAAGGTGGCCGGCACCGTCAGTCCCATGGTCTGCTGACACATATTGCCCATGACCACCCAGCTTTGCAGGCAGAAGGTCACGCACTGGAACCGCAGAGCCGCCGTACCGATGGCGATGACCTCCGGATCGTCCCGGAAGATGGATACAAGCTGCGGTGCGCAGGCAAAGCCCGCCGCGCTGACAGCCAGCAGCAGCACGAACGTCACCTTGACGCTGAACCAGAAGCCCTCCTTCACCCGATGGTACAGGCCGGCACCGTAGTTGAAGCCGCACACCGGCTGAAAGCCCTGACCGAAGCCGATCATGGCAGAGCCGCCGAACATCATGATCCGCTGCACCACGCCCATAGCGGCGATGGCCGCGTCTCCATAGGTCCGGGCCGCCTGATTAAGGCAGATGGTAGCCACGCTGGCAAGACCCTGCCGGGCCAGAGACGGCAGACCGCCCTTGAAGATCCACAGATAATAATAAGGCTTCAGTTTCACATGGGAAAGATGGATCTGAAGGTTACCGCCCTTGGTGCAGCCGATCAGCAGCAGGCAAAAGCTGACAAACTGACTGATGATGGTGGCCCAAGCAGCGCCGGCGATCCCCAGATCCAGCACAAAGATCAGCAGAGGGTCCAGTCCGATGTTCAGCACCGCGCCGCTGGTGATGCCCACCATGGCGTAAGCGGCGCTGCCCTGAAAACGAAGCTGGTTATTCAGCACCAGCGATGAGGTCATCCACGGCGTGCCCAGCAGGATCACGCTGAGGTACGCTTTGGTATAGGGCAGAATGGTGTCCGTGGAGCCAAGCAGATAGGCCAGAGGTTCCAGAAACAGCAGTCCCAGCACGCAGATCAATATGCCGGTAGCCAACGCGCTGAAAAAGCCGGTGGAGGCCATTTCCGACGCCTCCTGATAGTTTTTGTGGCCGATCTCCCTGGAGATAAAATTACCGCTGCCCTGACCGAAGAAAAAGCCAATGGCCTGAATAATGGCCATCAGGGAAAATACCACGCCCACCGCGCCGGTGGCGGCATTGCTCTTCAGCATTCCTACAAAAAACGTGTCTGCCATGTTGTAAAAGGCAGTCACCAGCATACTGACCACGCAGGGCAGCGCCATGCGTGGGATCAGCCGGCTCACCGGTGTTTCCGTCATCAGTTGATACTTCTTTTGCTGTTGATCTTCCAAAAAGGTCCCCCCTGTGCAGATATGGCTGTCATTTTTGTGGATTGTAACATATTTTTCGAAAAAAGAAAAGAAAAACGTAAAATTTTTCCGCGTTTTCCGGGTATTTTTATGATTCTTGACAGAAAAAGTCCTTGAATCTCGGCCAAAAGGTGAGTATAATATAAAAGATTATTGACCGGGGCTTTTGCCCCGCATAAAACTTCAGGGACTACCCGGAGAGGATGAGACAGATGACTGCATACAAAGACATGACACTGGACCAACGGAGGGCTGAATACGCAGCATTGCAGACCGCTTTTGCAGATCTGAAGGCACAGGGGCTGAAGCTGGACATGACCCGCGGCAAGCCCTGCAAGGATCAGCTGGACATGGTATCTGACATCTTCGATATGCTCAAGGAGCCGGAGGACTATATTGTCGACGGCATTGATATCCGCAACTACGGCGCGCTGTCCGGTCTGCCGGAGGCCAAGCGCCTGTTCGCAAACCTTTTGGACTGCAAGCCCAAGCAGGTATTCGTGGGCGGCAACGCCAGTCTGCAACTCATGTACGGCGTGATCGACTGCGCCTTTATCCACGGCCGCCTCAACAGCCCCCGCCCCTGGTGCAAGGAGCCTGTTGTCAAGTGGCTGTGCCCCGCCCCCGGCTATGACCGCCACTTCAAGCTGACGGAATCCTTCGGCTTTGAGCTCATCACCATTCCCATGACCTCCACCGGTCCGGACATGGACGCCGTGGAGGAGGCCATCAAGGACCCGGCTGTGAAGGGCATCTGGTGCGTGCCCAAGTATTCCAACCCCGAGGGCATCATCTACTCCAAGGATACCATCGTCCGCATGGCCTCCATGAAGCCCGCCGCGCCGGACTTCACGATCATGTGGGATAATGCGTACTGCATCCACGAGTTTGACGGCGACTATGTGGAGTTCCCGGACATCTTGCACCAGTGCAAGAAGTATGGCAACTATGATATGGTCTACGAGTTTGCCTCCACCTCCAAGATCACCTTCCCCGGCGACGGTGTGGCCTGCATGGCTACCTCCGAAGCCAACCTGGAGGATTTTGAGAAGTGGATCGGTATTCAGACCATTTCCTATGATAAGGTGAACCAGCAGCGCCATGTGCTCTATCTCCAGAACCGGGCTCACACCCTGAAGCTGATGAAAAAGCACGCCGCATTCATGAAGCCGAAGTTCGAGGCCGTTCTGAGCACTCTGGACCGTGAGATCGCCCCGCTGGAGATCGCCAGCTGGAGCCATCCCAAGGGCGGCTACTTCGTCTCCTTTGACGCCATGCCCGGTACCGCCAAGCGGACGCTGGCCCTGTGCAAGGAGGCCGGCGTGGCCATGACCGCCGCCGGCGCCACCTTCCCCTACGGCATCGACCCCAATGACAGCAACATCCGTATTGCCCCCTCCTTCCCGCCTGTGGAGGATGTGGAGAAGGCCATTGCCGTTTTCTGCACCTGCGTAAAGATGTCTGCATTGGAGAAGCTGGGCGTATGAGATACCAAGGCATGGTCTACCGTCCGCCCTCCGAGGCGTACAGCCTCATCGTGCAGGTGACCTACGGTTGCAGCCACAATACCTGCGCCTTTTGCAGCATGTACAAGGAAAAGCGCTTTGCCCTGCGGCCTCTGCATGAGGTTCTGGAGGATTTCCAGATGGCCCGGCAGCGCTACCGCAGCGTCCGCCGCATCTTTCTGGCGGACGGCGACGCACTGATCCGAAAGGCCAGTGAGCTGTATACCATTCTGGACACCATCCGGGATCTGTTCCCGGAGTGCGAGCGGGTCACCAGCTACGCCTCTCCCAGCAGCATCCGCCTGCGGACGGAGGAGGAGCTGCGGACCCTCCGGGCAAAGGGCCTCACCATGGTATATATGGGTCTGGAATCCGGCAGTGACAAGGTCCTCACCCTCATGCGGAAGGGTCATCCCGCCGCAGAGATCATCGAAATGGGACAGAAGGTCCGCAGAAGCGGCATGGCACTATCCGTCACTGCCATCACAGGTCTGGGCGGCCCGGAGCTGCTGGAGGAGCACGCCGTCAAGACCGCCGAGGCCTTCAACGCCATGAACCCGGAATACATCGGAATGCTGACGCTGATGGTGGAGCCGGGAACACCTCTGTATGACTGGGTCCATGACGGCAGCTTCCGTCTGCTGGACCAGCATCAGGTGCTGAAGGAAACAGAGCTGCTGGTCTCTCACTTCGACAGCCCCGGCAGTGTGTTCCGCATGAATCACGCCAGCAACTATCTGGACCTCCGGGGCACCCTGAATCAGGACCGGGATACTCTGCTGGCCAAGATCCATCAGGCTGAGCAGGATCTCAGCTGTCTGCGGCCCGAAAGCTGGCGCGGACTGTGATTCGCAGCGGAGCCATTCCCATTCTTTCGTCAGATAAGAACAGGCGTGTAGGGTTCTGCTAACAGCGCACGATACGTTCCCATGAATGACAGCAAGCTCGTTCATGTGCATAATCAAAAAGAGCGGAGGGATCGTTTGATCCCTCTGCTCTTTTGCGGTTTTGCGGTCAGGCAGCGGCAAGATCCGCTGTGGCCTGCCGGTAGATACGAATGAAATAGATGATCTCTGCCGCTGCCGTGATGGTCCAGGAAAACACATACAGCAGATACAGGGACGTGATGGTGCCGAACCACGCAAACACGGTGTAGACCCAGATAATGCGGAACACGCAGGAGCCCAGGATCACGATGACCATGGGGACAGCGCTCTTTCCAAGGCCACGGGAGGCGGCGATGGAGCCGTCCATAAACGCGGAGACGCAGTAGGAAACGCTCATGACCGTCAGACGGTACATACCCGCGTCCATCACCTGCGGGTCTGTGGTAAAGAGGCTCAGGAACGGCCGTCCAAACAGCAGCAGTCCCAGACCCAGAAGCAATCCCGCACCGAAGGCGTAAGCCGTGCTGATCAGGAAGGTCCGGCGGATACGGTCCTTCTTGCCTGCGCCGTAGTTCTGACCGATGAAACTGCCGCAGGCGGTGTAGAAGGCCTGCATCACATCATACACCAGCGCGTCGGCGTTGGTAGCGGCGGAGTTACCCGCCACCATGGTGGCACTGAAGGTATTGACGCCCCGCTGGATGAACAGATTGGCCAACGCAAAGATCGCGTTTTGCAGTCCGGATGGGATACCGATGGATAGAATGGCTTTTGTGCGGGTCTTATGGAACCGCAGCTGGGAAAGCCGCAGGCAATAGCTCTCACGGCTCCGCAGCAGCGCCGCCGTTACCAGAATGGCGGAGAAATACTGTGAGATGATACTGGCCACCGCCACACCCGCCACGTCCATATTGCAGACGATGACGAAGAACAGGTTCAGCACCACATTGATAATGCCGGCGATGGAGAGGTAGTACAGAGGGCGGCGGGTATCACCCACCGCGGAGAACACGGCGTTGCCAAAGTTATAGACCGCCAGTGCGGGCATACCCAGACAGTAGATGCGCAGGTACAGCACAGCGCCGTCCATCAGCTCCGGTTTGGTGTTCAGCGCTCTGAGGATACCGCCCGCAAAGCCGCAGCCGATTCCCAACAACACCAGTCCCGCCGCCGCGCAGGTCAGCGCCGCCGAGTGGACGGTATCCGAGAGGTTCTTTTGATCGTCAGCTCCGAAGTGGTGCGCCACCAGTACGTTAACGCCGCCGGACAGTCCGATGAGGAAGCCGGTAAACAGGGACACGAAAATGGTGGTGGAGCCCACCGCTCCCAACGCTGTGGAGCCTGCGAACCGGCCGACCACCGCCACGTCCGCCATATTGAATAACACCTGCAGCAGGTTGGAAAAGATCAGAGGAATGCTGAATCGGAAGATCTTCTTCCCCAGCGGGCCCGTTGTGAGGTCCGCCTGTGCCGTTTTCATGTCTCCCGCCTCCCTTTTATCGTCATGCCCGCCAAGTGTAACACAGTCGGCAGGGCATTTCAACCGTGAAAGCGAAATAATCAGCGTCGACCTTTTGCAAAATCATTCGTTGACTTTCTACAACATAATCCGGTATAAGGGTGGCACGCTTTAGTAAAATCGATTACGTATCAGGAGGAACCGTTTTATGAAAACATCCGGCGCCGCATCTAAGTTTGCTATTCCCCTCTGATGCCGGTGAAATTCCAGTTCAACATCGGTGACATCGTACCTATGCTCATTGCTCATAGAGCATCGTCCTTTTTGGCTGCCAGACGAAACAGGTACATGACCAGCAGCCACACCCACGAGACCATTTCCGCGTAGGCGATGGTCATATTTCCAAAACGCGGAGCCATTGCGTAGGAAGCGATGATGCGGACCGCCAGAGAGACCAGTCCCGCAGCGCTGGAGTACATCAGGTCTCCCCTGCCCTCCAGATAGCCGCGGAACGCCGTGGTCAGGCCGAAGATCGGATAGAAGAATGCAATGCGATGGAAAAAAGCGCTTCCGATCGCCACCGCGGCGGTCCCTGCCCCGAAAAGCGCAATGATCTTTCCGCCTGTCGGGATCACGAGGCCCGTCAGGAACGCAGACACCACCAGGGTCAGAATTGTACCGGCAGTGAGGGTTTTGCGGGTGCGTATCGTATCTCCCGCGCCGTGACTGTGGGCCGTGACCGTGGAAATACCGGAGCCGAGGTTCACGATGGGCAGCAGGATCAGCGTGTCGATGCGGTAGGCCGTTGTGATGGCGGTGACGGTATCCGTTCCGAAGCGGTTCATGAAGTCCTGCAATACCAGACTGCCTAAGGCGCTGATGCTGGACTGTACCATGGGCGGCAGGCCGTAGCGCAAGCCGTCCCGCACCACGGCGCCGCAGAAGCTCTCTTTCCGGCAGTTGCTTTTCAGCCACGGGTATTTGCTTGTTCCGTACAGGACGATGAACACCGTCATGATCGCTTGGGACAGCACAGTCGCCGCAGCCGCGCCCAGTACGCCCCAGCGCAGCTCCGCAACAAAAAGGATATCCAGCAGTACGTTGATGACGGAGGAGACCAGAATGGAGAGGAACGGAATGCGGCTGTCCCCCAGTCCGCGCAGGGTGGCGGTATAGACATTATAGACCGCCAGAAATGGCAGGCCCCAGAAAATAATGCGGATATAGCCGCTGGCGAGGTCGATGGTATCCGCCGGCGTGTGCAACAGCTCCATAAACGGATAGGACAGGGCGGAGCCGACTGCCGCAGCCAGCAGAAATACGCCGCCGAGGATCACGGCAAACACCGCCAGCACAGGCGGGATGCTGTCCTGTTTCTTTGCGCCGAAGTTCTTGGCGATCAGGACGGACAGGCCCAGTGTGAAGCCGGTGATGGTGGTGATGAAGAAGCTGATGGGAATGGACGTCACGCCGATGGCGGAAAGGGACAGCTCTCCGTCCACATTGCCGACGATGAAGGCGTCTGCCCAGTTATAGAGCTGCTGCAGCACACCGCTGAGGATCAGCGGCAGGCTGAACCGGATCAGCTCTTTCATGATGGTTCCTAATTTTTGATTCTCGTTCATGTGTCCTCCTGAAAATTGCAGAACAAAACCACGCAATTGTTCTGCACAATTGCGTGGTTAAAAGCAGCATATCAAACGCCTTGAAAACCCCACGTCACAAATTTTGTAGGAGTATTATAGCATGGCGTGGCTGACAATGCAAGAGAGACGGTCGATCCTGTCCGGTCCCGGTCAGATCACCGACGCGCCGAAGGGCATCAGCGACAGCTTCGCCATCTTGAAGCACTGCTTTCCGATGGGGATGCCAAGGAGTGTTATGCACCAGAGACAGCCAAGAATGACATAGCCGATCGCCATTTCAAGGCCGAAGAATACGATCCAGATCAGGTTCACCAGAAAGGAAACCCCGCCGCCCCCATATATGACCTCTTTTCCGAAAGGGAAAAAGGCGAGACTTGCAAACTTGAAGCATTGCAGTCCGACGGGAATACCGATGATGGTCACACACCACAGGCATCCGGCCAGCACCCACGCAAGTCCGCCGATCAGTCCGCCAAACAGAAACCAGAGAATATTGCCGATCACTGTCATATTCCTTTCCCCTTTCATTTTTCTTTTCGTATTGTGTTCAATTCACCTTGTGAAAACAGACTGCCGCTTGTTTGAGTGCCTTGGCAGCAATGGCGTCCGGTAAGCAAACGATTGTAATTCCATCACTTGTTCTTTCTAATTTCGATCAGTCCGCATATACCGGCAGCAATACACAAAAGCGCCGGAACACTCGTTCCTAAATTATTCAATTCCGTTGCGCCGGCTCCAATCAGTACAATGGCTGCTATAAAATTCATTGCGACGCAGAACATAAACCATTTCATTTTCGTTGCCTCCTATTTTCACTGTTCAACATGATTCCGCCATTTTGGACAGTTCACGCTCAATTTGGAGTTCCGCAAAACGAACATTTCCCCACTGTAAATAGTCAGGGCCTATAACCGTACTTCGGCCCCAAAAAGTTTTCTCGCTTCACCGATGCTGCCGGTAAATGTTCCCCGTAAACCATAAACGCGGGCCGCATAACGGATAACCACCAAAATAACCGATTCTCTGTCTCTGAACACTGAACACACGCAGAGATCGTGACTGAATCAAAAACGGTCGGACATTCGTGTGAAGCGACGGAAAGCGGTCATGCTTCCCACTCAAAGGTTTCCCGCTGATTCACCGCGTCCAGCGCAAGCTGGGCACGGGACAGTTCATCGGCAGCTTTCTCATAGTCGGCCTCCACCGCCGCGATGTCATAGTTGGCGTAGGTGTAGTCGATGATGCTGGACTGGCGGCCGTACTGCTCCTCCACACGCTCCTTGGGCAGTCGGCTTTTCATTTCCAGCAGCTTGCTTTTCCGCTTGGTGAGCTGAGGAATGTAGACCAGCAGCTCGTCGATGGTCATGTCAAAGCTGTCCACGGTCTGCGTGGCATTAAAAATGTTGATGGCGTGCTTGAGCTTGCGGATTTTCGCTTCCAACTCTGCGAGACGGATCTGCGTTTCAGCGTAATCGTAGACAGGCCGAACGGACTCGACATCCTCCCCCATGGCAGCCCGGAAGTCCCGACTGCGGGTCTCCTTGTCCAGCAACGCGGTATACTCGTCATTCAGTTTTTTCAGCAGCTTGTTGGCCTGTGCGGAGGTGTAGTTCATTTCCATCTGCCTCTCTTTCCTCTATCTGCATGTATTGAATTTTTTAATAGTATAACACGGTCGGGTGCGCTTGTATAGTCGGTACAGTAAGGGGCGTTGCCGTTGGATCGTCTATCCCATTGACAGAAGCTCACATTTCATTCTACAATGAACGTAAAGACATTGCGCGATACAAGGCAGAACGCCATCTGAATATGAAGCAATCCGGTTGCAGGTTCACGCCTGCTGATCCGGGCGCAGAAAGGTGGAACATATATGGCCAGATCCTCTTTCCAGAAATTGAAATTACTTCATGTCATGAATTATCTGCTTCAGAACTCCGACGAGGAACACCCGATTACAGTCAATCAGATGATTCAATACTTAGAGTCCAACGGCATCGCCGCAGAGCGCAAAAGCATTTACGATGACATCGAGGCGCTGCGCACCTTCGGCATGGATATTGAGGAATGCAAGCGGGGCCGCGTGTTCGGCTATTATGTGGCAAGCCGCACCTTTGAGCTGCCGGAGCTGAAGCTGCTGGTGGACAGCGTGCAGTCCTCCAAATTCATCACCCACAAAAAGACCGCGTCCCTCATCAAGAAGATCGAGACATTGGCCAGCGTACACAGCGCCCAGCTTCTGCACCGGCAGGTCTTTGTGAAAAACCGCATCAAGACCATGAACGAGTCCATCTACTACAATGTGGATGAGATCCACAACGGTATCTCCAATAACCGGAAGATCCGCTTTCTGTACTTTGAGTACAATGTAGCCAAGGAGCGGCAGTACCGCCACGGCGGTGCGTACTATGTGGTCAGTCCCTTTGCCATGACCTGGGACGATGAAAACTACTATCTGGTGGCCTATGACTCTGAGGCTGGAATCATCAAGCACTACCGCGTGGACAAGATGGAGAAGATCTCCACGCTGGATGAGGAGCGGGACGGTCAGGAGGTCTATCAGGCGCTGGACATGGCGGTCTACACCCGCAAAACCTTCGGTATGTTCACCGGCGAAGAGATCAAGGTACAGATGCGGTTTGAAAATCACCTGGTAGGCGCCGTTCTGGACCGGCTGGGCAGAGACGTGTTCATTGTTCCCGACGGACCGGGTCACTTCACTGTTCGGACGGACGTGGTGGTCAGTCCCCAGTTCTTTGCGTGGGTGCTGGGTTTTGGCCCCCAAGCGCAGATCGTGGGACCCGCTCATGTCGTGGAGGGTATGAAAGCGCATATCGGCTCCGTCGCGGCGCTTTACGGCCCGCAGGCATAAAAACTGAATCAAATTCAGATCAAGCGGCTCTGACCATTACGGTCAGAGCCGTTTTTTCGTCGCAGTCCGGTTATTGGGACAGGTAAGATTGTAAAATGATGATACTGGAAGGAAACTCGATCATTTTGAAGGAGGGGTTTTATGAAGTTCAAGATCGTTTTTTCCGCCGCTGAAAAGGAAAGCAGGCACGAGGCTGCCGCGCGGTTTGTTATTTCCAGAAAGCCGAAGCCTACCAGATCCCTGGTGCTGATCCACTTCCCTGCTCGCAACATGACGCTCTCCTACTACAACGATCAATTTGATCTCCACTGCGGCGATCTGGTCTTTGTGGAGGGAAAGCTGGAAGGTTTCCGCGGTCATGTGGTGGATGTCTGCTATACCTTCAAGATCAAGCTGTCCGACTACAAGCGGGTCATCAGCGTCGCCGATACGAAGGTCCACGGTGAATTCCATTTTGCCGGATCGCACTTCGTCACCTTTGACCGCAGCGCACTCCCTTATGAACAGGTCATCACCTGGTTCAAGGCACCTGAGAAGGAGGATACGGAGATTGTTTCCGAACAGGACGGCAGCGGCTTTCAGTTGAATGATCTGCAAACCATGAAGATCAGCGACGCCATTGCGGAGCGGGGACATGACTATTACAGAGAAAACCGGGTGCGGTACATCTCTCTGGATAAGACTCGGGTGCGGGCCATTGTGGAAGGGACACAGCCCTACGAGCTGGAATGTGACTACATCGATGGCGAGATCAGAAATCTGGTTTGCGACTGTTTCTGCACTTACGCCTGCAAGCATATGTTCGCCGCCATGTTGCAGCTAAAAGAAACTCTGGCGTTTATTGAGAAGCACTACCCGGGCAGATTTGAAGACAGCCGGTATTTCGCCGCCGTCTGCAAGGAAACGCTGCTGAATACCGCGATGGCCGGCAGAGAAACCGGCAGTATCATGCTCTGAGCCGCGGATCGATCTGAGGAAAATACGCCGTACAGAGATCGCAGATGGTGACAGTGTCCGTTTTATAGGACAGTATGTATTGTATACTGAGTCTGTAATCAGAAAACAACACACCACGGAAGGGGTTATAAAAATGGAGCGATTTGAACTGCGGTATGTGATGGGACACATTGAGGTATATGATGAAAACGGCCGGTTCTGCTTTTCTGCGGATCATGTGTCCGAGGCCATGGAGGAATTACGGGAGGAGTTCAGCGCAGCCTGACCCTTACCGGCTGATAGGCGAAAAAAGTCTGCCTTCCAAATGGAAGGCAGGCTTTTGCAGAGCATTTTCTTATCTGTCGCTATTTCAATCAGCATTTATGAATACACACTCTGCAAGACTCTATTTGCCATTTATTCTGCCCGGCTCCGGTGCTCAGCTCAGAACCAGCCATTCAAGAGGTCCAGCACACCGGAGATATCCCCGGTCATCGTATAGCCGCCCTTCTGCGTATAGAGCGTTCCGCGATCATCCATTGAGATCTCCTGCTGATTTTCAAAGCTGAAGCGGTACACATACCGATCGTAGGGGCCGACCTTGCTGTCAGAGGTTCCCAGCCGTACTGCTTGAACGGTTTCCAGTTCATTCAACAGGGCTCCCTTCTGGTCATTTGTAAGATCAATCTTTTCCGCGCCGTCTATGGATTCCCGCGCCACGGTGCAGGGGAGCTCCAACAGCTTTTCCGGGAATACCGCCGATGCTTTTTGGGGAAAGGGTTTTGCAATGACGATCACCGCAAGCAGGGCCAAAACCACAATCGCAGCCGCTAAAAATGGGACCGAAATTCTCTTTTTCATATCACGTTCTCCTTTTCATGTTTGTTAATAGGTATTCCGTCAAAAACCGCGTTACCACTTTTTCAGCACACCCAGCAGGCCCCGCTTGAGCACCTGACCGCCTGCTGAGATCAGTTGGGACTCGATCTTGGCCGCCCGGCGCTCCGCCTTGCGGCGAGCCTCGTCCTCCAGCTTCTGCTTACGTTTTCGTTCGGCCTCTTCCTCTTTCAGACGCAGCTTTTCCGCCTGAGCCTCCTCCTTTTCACGGGCCTTGCGGTCGGCCTCCTCCTGCTTGGCGGCCTCCGCTTCCTCCCGCTCCGCTGTCAGCACCTCGTAGGCCGACACGTTATCCACAAACTCGTCATACTTCTCCATGCCGTCGTGCATCATCACCTTGGCCCGGACCATGGGCTCCGGCACTGACATGAGGCTCTGGGGGCAGATAATCTTCGTGCGCTCCACCATAGCGGGCACGCCCGCTTCGTCCAAGAACGAGGTCAGCGCCTCGCCCACGCCCAGCTCCATGATGGCATCCTCCGCCTGAAACGCAGGATTGGGCCGGAAGGCCCGCGCCGCCGCGCGGACAGCCTTCAGCTCCGTGGGGGTATAGGCCCTGAGGGCGTGCTGCACCCGGTTTGAAAGCTGCGCCAGCACGGTGTCGGGAATATCGCTGGGGCTTTGCGTCACAAAGTATACGCCCACGCCCCGGGAGCGGATCAGCTTCACCGTCTGCTCCACCTTTTGCAGCAGCACGGCGGGCGCATCGCGGAACAGCATGTGGGCCTCGTCAAAGAAGAATACCATCCGGGGCTTGTCCAGATCGCCAGCCTCCGGCAGGATCTCAAACAGCTCCGACAGCATCCACATCAGGAAGCTGGCGTACAGCGTGGGATTCTGCACCAGCTTGACGCAGTCCAGCACATTGATCATGCCCCGGCCGTCAGCAGCCGTGCGCATCCAGTCGTGGATGTCCAGCGCCGGTTCGCCAAAAAACAGCTCGCCGCCCTGCTGCTCCAGCGGCAGCAGCGCCCGCAGGATCACCGCCACCGACTGCGGCGTGATATTGCCGTAGGTCATCATGTATTCGGCGCGGTGCTCGTTGACATAGGTCAGCATGGCCCGCAGATCCTTCAGGTCGATCAGCAGCAGCCCCTTGTCATCCGCAATTTGAAACACAATGTGCAGAATTCCCTCCTGCACCGCCGTCAAGCCCAAAATCCGGCTGAGAAGCTCCGGTCCCATGTCGCTGACGGTGGCCCGGGCGGCGTGGCCGCCCTCCTGATAAACATCCCAGAAGGTGGTGGGATAACCCTGGTAGACAAAGCGGTCCCGCAGGCCGAATTTGTCGATGCGCTTTTCCATGCCCTCGCTGCTCTGGCCCGGCGCACAGATGCCCGCCACGTCGCCCTTCACATCGCACAGAAACACCGGCACACCGGCGTCGGAAAAGGACTCCGCCATCACCTTCATGGTGACGGTCTTGCCGGTGCCGCTGGCCCCAGCGATCAGTCCGTGGCGGTTGCACATATTCAGCGCCAGTTCCACCCGCTTGCCACCTGCCAGACCCATATAGATCTTCCCGTTTTCGTACATGAAGCCACCACCGTCATTTGTTAATGCTCTTTTTCATCATTATACCTGCGCGCCCGCCCCGGTGCAAGAGCAAAGAGGTGCGTTTCCCCTGTTCATAAGGGTTTTTCAGCGGTCAGACAGGCAGACGCCGCCTTATAGCTGTGAAAGGCATAAGGCCCCCCAGAAGAAGTATAGGTAATACCTCCAATTAGCATAACTTATTTCGTTGAAAATAGATACTTTTTTAACATATTGTGCAAAAATCGCAACAATCTTTTCAAATTTTTGTGGCGAGGTCCCACGGAAAAAGCCGTGTCAGGAATTGACATTTTCTGTCGCGTCTGAGATAATGATTACATTGAAGCACAGGCAACTGACGGAACGTGGAGCACCACATGGAAGCCTGCTGTCATACGTACTGTCGACCGTCTGGGCAAACCTGTTCTCCATGGAGATCCATGGGGAGCGGTTTACCCTTTTTTTATTTGCATTTTTATCTTTTTAAGGAGGATCGCATGAAAAAAGTAGCAGTCATTATGGGAAGCGACTCTGACTGGCCCGTTGTAAAGGGTGCCTGCCAGCAGCTCGAGACCTTCGGCATCCCCTATGAGGCCCACATTCTCAGCGCCCACCGCACCCCCGCCGCCGCCGCGGACTTCGCCAGAAGCGCCCGGGCCAACGGCTTCGGCGTACTGATCTGCGCCGCCGGTATGGCGGCCCATTTAGCGGGCGCCTTCGCCGGAAACTCCACCCTGCCGGTCATCGGCATCCCCATGAAGGGCGGCGCTGCGGATGGGCTGGACGCTCTGCTGGCTACCGTCCAGATGCCCAGCGGCATCCCCGTGGCTACCGTGGCCATCAATGGCGCGAAGAATGCCGCTGTGCTGGCCGCTCAGATTCTGGCCGTCAGCGATGACGCGCTGGCCGCCAAGCTGGACGCTCAGCGCTCCGAGATGGCAGAGCAGATCGCCGCCAAGGAGGCCAAGCTTCAGGCGGAGCTGGCCCACTAAGCTGTTCACACAAGCATTGATCTTTTCCTGATAAAACCGATATTCAAAACATTTTGGAGGTACAATACTATGGAACTCGTTTATACTGGCAAGACCAAGAACGTTTACGCTCTGGAAAACGGCAACTATCTGCTGAAGTTCAAGGATGACTGCACCGGCAAGGACGGCGTATTCGATCCCGGTGAGAACTCCGTGGGCCTGACCATCGACGGCGTGGGCGATGTGAACCTGCGCATGAGCATCTATTTCTTTGAGAAGATCAACGCCGCCGGCATCAAGACCCATTTTGTCAGCGCCGACCTGAATAATACCACGATGGAAGTCCTCCCTGCCAAGGTCTTTGGCCATGGTCTGGAGGTCATTTGCCGTCACAAGGCCGTCGGCTCCTTCATCCGCCGCTACGGCGAGTATATCGCTGAGGGCGCCGACCTGCCCGCCTATGTGGAGACCACCTTCAAGAATGACGAGAAGGGCGATCCTCTGGTGACCAAGGACGCGCTGGTTGCTCTGGGCGTGATGACCGCCGAGCAGTATGATGCCATCAAGGAGGAGACCCAGAAGATCACTCAGATCGTGGCCGATGATCTGAAGGAAAAGGGCATGGTCCTCTATGACATCAAGTTTGAGTTCGGCTATGCACCCGACGGCAGCGTTATGCTCATCGACGAGGTGGCCAGCGGCAACATGCGGGTCTATAAGGACGGCCAATACATCGATCCCATGACCCTCTCCCAGCTGTTCTTCGCGTAATGGGCGGTTATTTTGGAGCGATCTCCCACCGGGATGTGGGACTGGACGTATTTTTCGGCACGGACTACCACTCCCATTTGGGCACTCGCCGGGGCGGCATGGTGGTTTACGGGCCGGAGACCGGGTTCGTCCGGGAGATCCACGATATTGAAAACACCCCCTTCCGCACGAAATTTGAAAGCGCGCTGCATGAGTTCAAGGGCCACATCGGCATGGGCTGCATCAGCGACACCGACCCCCAGCCGCTGCTGGTGCGCTCCCATCTGGGCCTGTACGCCATCTGCACGGTGGGTATCATCAACAACATCGATGAGCTGATCGATACCTATTTCTCCGACCACGGACATCAGTTCATGGCCCAGAGCAGCGGAAAGGTCAATGTCTCCGAGCTGGTGGCCGCCCTCATCAATATGAAGGAAAATCTGGTGGAGGGCATTTTGTACGCGCAGGAGATGATCAAAGGCTCTATCACGATCCTGCTGATGACGCCGGACGGTATTCTGGCTGCCCGCGACCGGCTGGGCCGCCTGCCTGTGCTGGTAGGCAAGCACCCGGACGGCAGCCTGTGCGTATCCTTTGAATCCTTCGCCTATCATAAGCTGGGCTATGAGGACGCTTACGAGTTAGGCCCCCGTGAGATCGTGGCCCTGACCCGGAACGGCTATGAGACCGTCTCTCCTCCGGGTAAGGAAATGAAGATCTGCGGCTTTCTCTGGACCTATTACGGCTACCCCAACTCCAATTACGAGGGCGTCAACGTGGAGGTCATGCGCTATCGCAACGGCGAGATCATGGCTCGCGACGAGGTGGCCCAGGGCCGGCTCCCCAAGGTGGACTATGTGGCGGGTGTGCCGGATTCCGGCGTCCCCCACGCCATCGGCTTCGCCAACCGCAGCGGCAAGCCCTTCGCCCGCCCCTTTGTAAAGTACACCCCCACCTGGCCCCGGTCCTTCACCCCTGCCAATCAAGAGGTCCGCAATCAGGTGGCCAAAATGAAGCAGATCCCCGTTTCCGAGCTGATTCAGGGGAAAAAGCTGCTGTTTGTGGACGATTCCATCGTCCGGGGCACCCAGCTCCGGGAAACGGTGGACTTCCTCTATGAGTCCGGTGCGGAAGAGGTCCACATGCGCTCTGCCTGCCCGCCCATTATGTATAGCTGCAAGTACTTGAACTTCTCCCGGGGCAACTCCGATATGGAGCTGCTGGCCCGGCGGGTGATCCAGGAACTGGAGGGTGATGAAGGACACAAGCATCTGGATGAGTACTCCGATTCCTCCACGGAGCGGGGTCAGTGCCTGCTCAAGTCCATCTGTGAAAAATTCGGTTTTGATTCTCTCGGTTATCAGTCTTTGGACGGCGTGCTGGAAGCCATCGGCATCGACCGGGATAAGGTCTGTACCTACTGCTGGAACGGAAAGGAATGATCGACATGGAAAAATCTCACTCCGCCGCCTATGCGGCAGCCGGTGTGGACATCACTGCCGGTTACAAGGGCGTCAAGCTGATGAGCGCGGACGTCAAGCGCACCCACATCCCCGGCGTAGTTTCTGACATTGGCGGCTTCGGCGGCCTGTTTGCCCCCGATCTGACCGGTATGACGGAGCCGGTGCTGGTTTCCGGCACCGACGGTGTGGGCACCAAACTGCGTCTGGCCGAACTGCTGAACAAGCATGACACCATCGGCATCGACTGCGTGGCCATGTGCGTGAATGACGTGATCTGCTGCGGCGCGAAGCCCCTGTTTTTCCTGGATTACATCGCCATCGGCAAGAACGTGCCGGAAAAGGTGGCAGCCATCGTCTCCGGCGTGGCGGAGGGCTGTGTCCAGGCCGGCTGCGCTCTCATCGGCGGTGAGACCGCCGAGCACCCCGGCATGATGGCCGCTGATGACTACGATCTGGCGGGCTTCACCGTGGGCGTGGTGGACAAGCCCAAGGTCATCGATTCCGGCCGCATGGCAGAGGGCGATGTGGTGCTGGCTCTGCCCTCCTCCGGCTTCCACTCCAACGGCTACTCTCTGGTCCGCAAGGTATTCGACGTGGAGAACGCCGATCTGGGCCGGTATGATGACGAGCTGGGTGAAACTCTGGGCGAGGCCCTGCTCCGTCCCACCGTCATCTATGTCAAGCCCGTCCTCCGCTGCATCGAGGCCGCAGACGTGAAGGGCGTCAGCCACATCACCGGCGGCGGCTTCTATGAGAATGTCCCCCGCTGCATCCCCGACGGCCTGTGCGCCAGGATCGACAAGGCCGCTATCAAAACACCCGCCATTTTCCGTCTGCTCCAGAAAAAGGGCGGCATCGACGAGCACGATATGTTCAACACCTTCAATATGGGCGTGGGCATGGCTGTGATCGTCAGCCCCGAGACCGCCGACGCGGCCCTCTCCGCTCTGAAGGCAGAGGGGATCGATGCCTATGTCTGCGGCGAAATCGTTGCCGGCGAAGAAAAAGTTGCTTTGTGCTGAGTGAAACCGCTCCCGGTACGCACTGTCCCGCTTTTCTGCGGTATCCTGACGTATACTGCTCCGGTGCGCTGAAAGGAATCGGCGCATCGGCGGCAAAGGAGAGATCATGACTATGAAAAAAGCGAAGATCGCCGTGCTGGTCTCCGGCGGCGGCACAAATTTACAGGCACTGCTGGACGCGCAGGCGGCGGGACTGCTGCCCCACGGAGAGATCGCGCTGGTGGTCTCCTCCAATGAAGGAGCCTACGCCCTGACCCGGGCGGCCAACGCCGGCGTTCCCGCCGAGACGGTCTCCCCCAAGCGCTGCGGCGGTCAGGCGGCCTTTGAGTCCGCCCTGTCCGACCTGCTGGCGGCGCATGAGATCGACCTCATTGTTCTGGCCGGCTTCCTCACCATCCTCAGTGCGGACTTTACCGCCCGCTGGCCCTCCCGCATCCTGAATGTGCATCCCTCTCTGATCCCCGCCTTCTGCGGCAAGGGGATGTACGGTCTGAAGGTCCACGAGGCCGCTCTGGCCAAGGGCGTGAAGGTCACGGGAGCCACGGTGCATTTTGTCAATGAGATCCCGGACGGCGGAGAGATCCTGCTGCAAAAAGCTGTGGAGGTCCTGCCGGACGACACCCCCGAAACCCTTCAGCGCCGGGTCATGGAGCAGGCCGAATGGCAGCTTCTGCCCCGGGCAGCGGAGCTGGTCTCGGAACAAATCGTAAAGGAGAAGAGCAATGCTTGATTTTCTGACCCTTCTGCGGGAGAATCCCTACCCCGGCCGGGGCATCCTTGTAAGCCGGGACCTCGTTTACTATTTCATCATGGGCCGCAGCGCCAACAGCCGCAACCGGATCTTCGTGAAAACGGAGGACGGCATCCGCACCGAGGCTCATGATCCCGCCAAGCTGGAGGATCCCAGCCTCATCATCTATCATCCCGTCCGGACCATGGGCGACGCGCTGGTGGTCACCAACGGCGACCAGACGGACACCATCTGTCAGCACGGCGATTTCCGCAAGGGCCTGATGACCCGGGAATACGAGCCGGACGAGCCCAACTGGACCCCCCGCATCTCCGCCATTCTGAATGCCGACGGCTCTTTTGAGATGTCCATTCTGAAGCACAAGAACGGCCGCTGCCTGCGGGAATTCTTCTGCTATGAGGGCTGCGACGAGAATCAGGGCTATTTCATCAGCACCTATCAGGGTGACGGAAATCCTCTGCCCACCTTTGCCGGTGAGCCTCTGGAGGTCACCGTTCCCAAGCCGGAGGAGGTCTGGGCCTCTCTGAACGGAGACAACAAGGTGTCCCTCTATACCAACGTGAACGGCGAGGTGCGCCTGTTCAACAAAAATCTGGGAGATTAAGGAGAAGGTGCCGAAATGAACGAGTTGGAACTGAAATATGGCTGCAATCCCAACCAGAAGCCGTCCAAGGTCTTTATGCAGGACGGCTCTGACCTGCCCTTTACCGTTTTGAACGGAAAGCCCGGCTATATCAACCTGCTGGATGCGCTGAACTCCTGGCAGCTGGTGAAGGAATTGAAGGCCGCCACCGGCCTGCCCGCCGCCGCCAGCTTCAAGCACGTCTCCCCCGCCGGCGCCGCCGTGGGACGGCCCCTGAGCGAGGTGGACCGGAAGATCTACTTCGTGGATGACACCGCCGAGCTCTCCCCCATCGCCTGCGCTTATATCCGCGCCCGCGGCGCTGACCGCCTGTGCTCCTACGGTGACTGGGCCGCTCTCTCCGACGTCTGCGACGCCGCCACCGCCCAGTACCTCAAGGGCGAGGTGTCCGACGGCATCATCGCCCCCGGCTATACCGACGAGGCGCTGGAAATTCTGAAAACCAAGAAGAAGGGCGGCTACAACGTGGTCCAGATCAACGCGGACTACGTCCCCGCCGCCGTGGAGCACAAGGATGTGTTCGGCGTCACCTTCGAGCAGGGCCGCAATAACCTTGTGATCGACAGGGAGATGCTGACCAACATCGTCTCTGAAAACAAGGAGCTTCCGGAGGCTGCCAAGATCGACATGATCGTGGCCCTCATCACTCTGAAATACACCCAGTCCAACTCCGTCTGCTATGTGAAGGACGGTCAGGCCATCGGCGTGGGCGCAGGCCAGCAAAGCCGCATCCACTGCACCCGTCTGGCTGGTCAGAAGGCGGACAACTGGTATCTGCGCCAGCATCCCAAGGTGCTGGGTCTGCAATTCGTAGACAACATCCGCCGCCCTGACCGGGACAACGCCATCGACATCTACACCTCCGACGAGTATGAGGACGTGCTGGCCGACGGTGTGTGGCAGAACACCTTCAAGGTCCGCCCCGAGATCCTGACCCCGGAGGAAAAGAAGGCGTGGATCGCCACGCAGGCCGGCGTCACTGTTGGCAGCGATGCCTTCTTCCCCTTCGGCGACAATGTGGAGCGGGCCAGAAAGTCCGGCGTGACCTACATTGCCGAGCCCGGCGGCTCCATCCGGGATGACCATGTCATCGCCACCGCCGACAAATACGGCATGGTGCTGGCCTTCACCGGCGCACGGCTGTTCCATCACTGAGCCGCCGTACAATTCAAAGCTTCCGCGTCCGCACAGACGCAAACGCAGATCCGTTCCGCTGCCCCGCACGTTCCCCCGTAAACACCTTACCGGTTTGCGGAAGACGTCTGCGGGGCAGCATCCAAAATTCATTCAGGGAGGGAACCATGAACCTTCTGGTTATCGGCGGCGGCGGCCGTGAGCACGCCATCGTCAAAAAATTGAAAGAGAATCCCGCTGTGGAGACGATCTACTGCGCTCCCGGCAACGGCGGTATCGCCGCTGACGCTGTGTGCGTCCCGGAGATCGGCGCGAAGGATATTTCCGCGCAGGTGGACTTTGCCAAGACCCACAGCATTGACTTCGCCGTGGTGGCGCCGGACGATCCGCTGGTGCTGGGTGCGGTGGACGCGCTGGAGGCCGCTGGGATCCCCTGCTTCGGCCCGGAGGCGAAGGCCGCCATCATTGAGGGCAGCAAGGTCTTTTCCAAGGACCTGATGAAAAAATACGGGATCCCCACGGCGGAGTATCAGGTATTTACCGATGCTGCCGCCGCGATGGACTATGTGAAGTCCTGCGCCCTGCCCGTGGTGGTCAAGGCCGATGGTCTGGCCCTAGGCAAGGGCGTGCTCATCGCTGAGACCCGGGAGGATGCCGTTGCCGCCGTGGAATCCATCATGCTGGACCGCGCCTTCGGCGACAGCGGAAATCAGGTGGTCATTGAGGAATTCCTCACCGGCCCGGAGGTCTCCGTGCTGGCTTTTACCGACGGCAAGACCGTGGTTCCCATGGTGTCCTCCATGGACCACAAGCGGGCCCATGACCATGACGAGGGTCTGAATACCGGCGGCATGGGCACCGTGGCCCCCAACCCCTACTACACCGAGGACATGGCCCGCGTGTGCATGGAGACCATTTTCCTGCCCACCATGGAGGCCATGAACGCGGAAAACCGCACCTTCCGGGGCTGCCTCTACTTCGGACTGATGCTGACGCCGAAGGGCCCCAAGGTCATTGAGTATAACTGCCGCTTCGGTGATCCGGAGACACAGGTGGTCCTGCCGCTTCTGGAAAGCGACCTGCTGACGATCATGCAGGCCTGCCGGAACGGAACGCTGGCAGAAACTGAGGTGAAGTTCTCCAACGGCGCCGCCTGCTGTGTCATCATGGCGTCCAGCGGCTATCCGGAGCACTATGAAAAGGGCTTCGCCATCACCATGCCCGCCGAGACTGCCGCCCACACCTATGTGGCCGGAGCGAAGCGGGAGGAGGACCGTCTGCTGACCAGCGGCGGCCGGGTGCTGGGTGTTACTGCCACGGCGGCGGATCTGAAAAGCGCCATTGAAAAAGCCTATGAGCGGGTGGAGAGCGTTCATTTTGACAATGCCTTCTACCGTCATGACATCGGCCAGCGCGCCCTGAAAGCGCTGGAACACTGAAGGGAGCAAGGGCAGGCATGGTTTACAGAGTATATGTAGAAAAGAAAGAAGCGCTGGCCAACGAAGCCCGCGCTCTGTTGGAGGACCTGCGGGCATTTCTGGGTATTCAGTCCCTGACGGGCCTGCGGCTGTTCAACCGCTATGATTTGGAGGGCATCAGCCGGGAGCTGTTCGACTACGCCGTTCAAACGGTGCTGTCCGAGCCCCAGCTGGACACGGTGACAAGTGAAGTGCCTCAGGGAGACACGGTGTTCGCCGTAGAGTATCTGCCCGGCCAGTATGACCAGCGGGCGGACTCCGCCGCCCAGTGCATCCAGATCTTATCCCAAGGCGAGCGGCCCACGGTCCGCACCGCCCGGGTATATGTTCTGGAGGGCGAGCTGACGGCGGAGCAGGTCGAGGCCGTCAAGAAATACGTCATCAACCCGGTGGAGAGCCGGGAGGCGTCTCTGGAGCTGCCGGAGACCCTGCGGATGGAATACGATATTCCCACCACTGTCCGGACCGTGGAGGGCTTCACCTCCATGGACGCTGCCGCGCTGGACGCTCTGCGGGACGAGCTGGGTCTTGCCATGGATCTGGACGATCTGAAATTCTTGCAGGACTATTTCCGGGATGACGAGGGGCGGAACCCCACCATCACCGAGATCCGGGTGGTAGACACCTATTGGTCCGACCACTGCCGCCACACCACCTTCTCCACCCACATCGACCATGTAGAGATCCATGACGCGGCCATTCAGGCCGCCTACGAGCGGTATCTGGCCGCCCGTGTGGAGGTCTACGGCGAGGAAAAGGCCGCCAAGCGGCCTCAGACCCTGATGGACATTGCCACCATCGGCGCAAAGGTCCTGAAAAAGCGGGGCCTGCTGCCGGGACTGGACGAGAGTGAGGAGATCAATGCCTGCTCCATCCACGTCACCGCCACGGTGGACGGCGAGGCTCAGGACTGGCTGCTGATGTTCAAAAATGAGACCCACAACCACCCCACGGAGATCGAGCCCTTCGGCGGCGCGGCCACCTGCATCGGCGGCTGCATCCGGGACCCCCTGTCCGGCCGTGCCTATGTCCATCAGGCCATGCGGGTGACCGGTGCGGGTGATCCCCGTGCCTCTCTGGACCAGACCCTCTCCGGCAAGCTGCCTCAGCGGAAGCTGTGCCAGACCGCCGCCGCGGGCTATTCCTCCTACGGCAACCAGATCGGCCTTGCCACCGGCCATGTGGCGGAGCTGTACCATGAGGGCTACATCGCCAAGCGTCTGGAATGCGGCGCGGTGGTTGCGGCGGCTCCCGCCTATAATGTCCGCCGTGAGTGCCCCGTTCCTGGGGATGTGGTCATTCTGCTGGGCGGCCGCACCGGACGGGACGGCATCGGCGGCGCAACTGGTTCTTCCAAGAGCCACAACCTGAAATCCCTTTCCACCATGGCCTCCGAGGTCCAGAAGGGCAACGCCCCCGAGGAGCGCAAGATCCAGCGCCTGTTCCGGGACAGCGCCGTGACCCGCCTCATCAAGCGGTGCAATGACTTTGGCGCCGGCGGCGTCAGCGTTGCCATCGGTGAGCTGGCGGACGGCCTGCGGATCGATCTGGACGCCGTTCGCAAGAAGTATGACGGTCTGGACGGCACAGAGCTGGCCATCTCCGAATCTCAGGAGCGCATGGCCGTGGTGGTGGCCCCCGAGGATGTGGACGCCTTCATCGCCGCCGCCGAATCGGAAAATCTGGAAGCCTACCGGGTGGCCGTGGTCACGGAAGAAGCCCGCATGGTCATGGAGTGGAACGGCACGGTCATCGCCGACCTGAGCCGTGACTTCCTGAACACCAACGGCGCTGTGAAGCACGCCGGGGTCCGCGTGGCAGAGAAGGACCGCACCGAGCTGGCAAAGCCCCGGTTCCAGTCCCTCCGGGAGATGGCCTCCAGCCTGAAATGCGCCTCCCGCCGCGGCCTTGTGGAGCGGTTCGACAGCACCATCGGTGCCGGTTCCATTCTCATGCCCTTCGGCGGCCGGACACAGCGCACCCCGGCACAGGCTATGGCCGCCGTATTCCCCGTCCTGCCTGGCCAGGAAACGGATCAGGCCAGCGTCATGGCCTGGGGCTGCGACCCGGAGCAGACCTGCACCGACCCCTACACCGGGGCCTACAACGCGGTCTACACCTCTATGGCCAAGCTGGTGGCCGCCGGTGCGGACTACAAAAAAGCCTATCTCTCCTTCCAGGAGTTCTTTGAAAAGCTCCGCAATGAGCCGGAGCGCTGGGGCAAGCCCTTCTCCGCTCTGCTGGGCACTGTGGACGCGCAGCTGGAGCTGGGCGCTGCCGCCATTGGCGGTAAGGACTCCATGTCCGGCACCTTCCTGGATCTGGACGTACCGCCCACGCTGATCTCTTTCGCCATTGCGCCGCTGAAAACCGGCGAGGTGCTTTCTCCTGAGTTCAAGGAAGCGGGCCATCCCGTTTACCTGTTCTCCGGCACGGACGCGGATAGCGTCAAGGCGGCATGGGAGCGGCTGCATACTCTGGCGCTGGCCGGCAAGGTCCGGGCGGCGTGGGCCGTGGAAAACGGTCTTGCTGAGGGCGTGATGAAGATGTCCTTCGGCAATGAGATCGGCTTCGCCGCCGAAAACGCCGACTTGGATTGGAACACCCTGTATCCCGGCGCCATCGCAGCGGAACTGACCGAGGACACGGCGGAAGCCGTCCGTCTGGGCGTCACTACCGCCGAGCCTGTGGTGCGGATCGCCGGTGACAGCGCCCCCATTTCCGAGCTTCTGGCTTTGAACGAGGGCGTTCTGGAATCTGTCTATCCCAGCCGTACCATCGCCGATCCGGCGGAGGTTCCCGTGCTCTCCGCCCCCGCCGCTCCCCGGACGGCTCCCAAGGCTGGCGCGGCGGTCCCCAAGGTACTGATCCCCGTATTCCCCGGCACCAACTGCGAATACGACTCCGCCCGTGCCGTTCAGCGGGCCGGATTGGAGCCTGAGATCCTGGTGCTGAACAACCAGTCCGCTCAGGGCGTGGCCGACTCCATCAGCCGCTTCGCCAAGGCAGCCCGGAACAGCCAGATCATTTTTGTCCCCGGCGGCTTCTCCGGCGGCGACGAGCCGGACGGCTCCGCCAAGTTCATCACCGCCTTCTTCCGCAACCCGGAGGTGCGGGACGCCACCATGGACCTGCTGAAAAACCGGGACGGCCTGATGCTGGGCATCTGCAACGGTTTCCAGGCGCTCATCAAGCTGGGTCTTGTCCCCTACGGTGAGATCATCGACACCGACGAGACCTGCCCCACCCTGACCTTCAACACCATCAGCCGCCACCAGTCCCGTCTGGTGCGGACCCGCATCGCTTCCAACCGCTCTCCGTGGCTGGCAGGGACGCAGGTGGGCGATATTTACACCGTCCCCATCTCCCATGGCGAGGGCCGGTTCCTGTGCAGTGAGGAGCTGGTTCGGAAGCTGGCTGACAACGGTCAGATCGTCACTCAGTATGTGGACGAGCACGGTGTCCCCGGCATGGACGTGGACGTAAACCCCAACGGTTCCATCTGGGCTGTGGAGGGCATCATGTCTCCCGATGGCCGGGTACTGGGCAAGATGGGCCACTCCGAGCGTGTGGCCGACGGCCTTTACAAAAACGTGGACGGCTGCTATGATATGAAGTTGTTCCAGTCTGCAAAGAAGTATTTTGACATTTGAGAACGGGAGGACACGGATCATGTTGACTGATATTGAGATCGCCCAACAGTGCCGGATGCGCCCCATCACGGAGATTGCCGCCACCGCGGGGATCGACGAGGAATATCTGGAGCAGTATGGCCGCTACAAGGCCAAGATCGATCACCGTCTGCTGATGGACCGGGCCGACCGGCCTGACGGCAAGCTGATCCTGGTGACCGCCATCAACCCTACCCCGGCAGGCGAGGGCAAGACCACCACCTCCGTGGGTCTGGCCGACGGTCTGCGGAAGCTGGGCAAAAACGCCGTGGCCGCTCTGCGGGAGCCGTCTCTCGGTCCCGTATTCGGCGTCAAGGGCGGCGCTGCCGGCGGCGGCTACGCTCAGGTGGTCCCCATGGAGGACATCAACCTCCACTTCACCGGCGATTTCCACGCCATCGGCGCGGCCAACAACCTGCTGGCCGCCATGCTGGATAACCACATTCAGCAGGGCAACGCTCTGGGCATTGACGTAAAGCAGATCACCTGGAAGCGCTGCGTGGATATGAATGACCGCCAGCTCCGCCACATCATTGACGGCATCGGCGGCAAAATGCAGGGCGTTCCCCGGGAGGACGGCTTTGACATCACCGTGGCCAGCGAGGTCATGGCGGTACTGTGTCTCTCCAGCGGCATCACCGATCTGAAAGAACGGCTGGGCCGGATGATCGTGGCCTACACCTACGATGGTAAGCCCGTCACCGCCCACGATCTGAAGGCCGAGGGCGCTATGACCGCCCTGCTGAAGGACGCACTGAAGCCCAATCTGGTGCAGACACTGGAGGGTACGCCCACGCTGATCCACGGCGGTCCCTTCGCCAACATCGCCCACGGCTGCAACTCCGTCACCGCCACCCGCATGGCCCTGAAGCTGGGCGATTACGCTGTGACTGAGGCCGGCTTCGGCGCGGATCTGGGCGCGGAAAAGTTCCTGGACATCAAGTGCCGTCTGGCGGGCCTGCGGCCCAGTGCCGTGGTGGTGGTAGCCACTGTCCGGGCACTGAAAAGCCACGGCGGCGTGCCCAAGGCCGAGCTGAACCACGAGAATCTGGACGCGCTGGAAAAGGGCCTGCCCAATCTGCTCCATCACGTAGACACCATCCGCAACACCTTCCACCTGCCCTGCGTGGTGGCGGTCAACGCCTTCCCCACCGACACGGAAGCCGAGCTGCGGCTGGTGGAGGACAAGTGCCGGGAGCTGGGTGTCCGCGCTGTGCTGTCCGAGGTCTGGGCCAAGGGCGGCGAGGGCGGCAAAGCTCTGGCTGCCGAGGTGGTACGCCTGTGCGAGGAGCCCTGCCCGGAGCAGCCGAGCCCGGAGGAGTTCACCTTCGCCTATCCCGACAACACCTCTCTCATCTATAAGCTCAACGCCATTGTAAACCGGGTCTACGGCGGCGCGCAGGCCGTCCTGACCCCCGCCGCCCAGAAGCAGGCCCAGCAGCTCTTTGATCTGGGCTTTGGTGATCTGCCGGTGTGCATGGCAAAGACCCAGTATTCCCTGTCCGACGATCCCACTCTGCTGGGTGCGCCCGAGGGCTTCACCGTCACCGTGCGGAACCTGAAGGTCAGCGCTGGCGCCGGGTTCATCGTGGCCCTCACGGGTGACATCATGACCATGCCGGGTCTTCCCAAGGTCCCCGCTGCCGAAAAGATCGACGTGGACGAGGATGGAAAAATCACCGGATTGTTCTGAGGCATGGTCATGCCGCCGCAAATGCGGCGCACAAGCGTTTCGCAAAGTGACACCTTGAAATTGCCCAGATTCATTTCGGCAATTTGAGTGAAATCGAGGGGCCCCGTGGGACCTGCCCCATGGGGAAACATCCAAAGCAAAGCATCACGCAAGCGTTGCAAAGCAGCGGGCCAAGCAGCAAGAATAAATGCAGAAAAGGCGGGCGCATCTGAACCGATGCGCTCGCCTTTGTCCGCTTTTATATGCAAAAGGCGCAGCCTATTCAGGCTGCGCCAAGGGTTCTTCGTATGCTATATCTGCTCTCTGTCTGCTTTTACCGGAATCGGATATTTCATTCAAATCAGGTAATTCGCCTTCCGCTGCCTGTACTCCGGGACCATTCCCCGATTGCGGGACATCCGTTTCCGGTTTGGGTTCAGGGGGCCGGAAGGTGCCGTCCAGCTTCTGAAAACAGCGGCGGTAACCGAGGAGCTTCTTTACGACAATGCCTTTACTCTATGGACCGGATTGCAAAAGGTCTGGAAGCAGACGGCATCCTCACCGGCGCTGGCAAAACAAAATGGTGGACCAGCACCATCAACAAGATCCTGCACAATGAGAAATATATCGGCGATGCGCTTCTACAGAAAACCTACACCATAGACTTCCTGAATAAAACCAGAGTGAAGAACAATGACATTGTTCCGCAATACTATGTGGAGGGCAACCACGAAGCAATCATTCCAAAGGACATCTTCTTGCGGGTACAGGAAGAGCTGGTACGCAGGCGAGTGGTCAAAACCAGTGCCAATGGCAAAAAGCGCTCCTACAGCTGCAACCACTGCTTTGCACAGATTGTCATTTGCGGCGAATGCGGTGAAATGTTCCGCAGAATCCACTGGAACAATCGCGGCTGCAAATCCGTCGTCTGGCGCTGCATCAGTAGACTGGAGCCAACCGGACAGGAATGCCACGCAAGAATCGTCAATGAGATGGTATTGGAAAATGTGGCAGTTCAGGCAATCAACACGCTCCTTGGCGATAAGTCAACCTACCAGGCACAGCTCCAGCAGAACATCGCAAAGGTGATCCGAAGCGCTCAGCAAAATACCGCTGATGGTATCAATGAAAGACTGCAGAGACTCCAAAAAGAGCTTCTCAAAAAAGCCAATAGCAAAGAAGCCTACGACGAAATTGCCGACGAGATCTTCAAGCTCCGGGAACAGCACGAAAAGTGCACGGTGGCTTTCGTTTTGTGGACATAGTCCGCGTAATACTTATTGAACTGGGTGGATTTGTAGGGCAGTTCGCCGTTCTGATGGCACTGCTCACAGTATTCCACCCACAGCAGGCTCAAGGTGACGCCGTTCTTCTGCATCTCACGGTGCACCCACTCGTAGTCCGGCATCTTGTAGACAGGCGTTGAGGTGCTGGACGGAAACAGCCGCTCTGAGAGCTGCTTATCCGACATTTCCTCCGGCAGCGGCCATTGCAGGCCGCAGTTTGCTGCCACAGTGTTCCGAGCGCAGCGGCAGCTTGACGCGATCTCGGTCTTGTTGAGTCCCAGGCTATGGAGCCTGAGGATCTCGCGGTAATTGGTCATACAGGTAACCTCCTTGCAGATATTTACACCGTAAAATACGGTGCATATCTACATTTTACCGCAGTGCTCAACGACGGCGGCAAGGGTGCTCAATCCCGCCGGAATGGATGCTCAATTTGAGCGGTTGAGGTGCGCAATCTCGCGCGGAATACTCAAATAATCGCCCGTAACCAAAGAGCACTATCCGAGCATAGCCCAGATAGTGCTCAAATCAGTACAGTTTTAGAAATTGGTCAATCGTGTAGGGATTCTCCCCCTCTTCCCCCCTTTTTTCTATGCAAATCATGTCAGTGCCCTTTTTCAGCCGGAGCAGCTTGCGTATCTATCGCAAATTCTCTGGATCTCAGGTAGTCACAACCCCCAAGTTCAAAGCCTGAATCGAATTGCTCAAACGGACTAACGGAAATTGCCAGTTCCAGCGTAAGGCTGCCGTTCTCGCATTATAAGATGTTCACGCAAAGCGCCTTATAGGACAAGCTGTTGACTTTCTGCGGTTTTCGGTTATAATAGTTTGTATACTTTGTCAAAAATTCAGGCTTTGATGAGGAAAATTTTAATAAATACGCCTCTGTTGCCAGTCAGATGATAGCGAGGGAAACGATTTATGAAACAATGTAACTACAGCCGCGAAGCACTCTTTCAGCTCAATGGTATTCCGCCCCTTGGAATGTCGATCTCCTTGGCACTGCAACACTTAGTCGCTATGATCGTCGGCTGTGTTACCCCGGCGATCATTATTGCCAACGCGCTTGGATTACCGCAGAGTGAACGCGTTCTGCTCATTCAGGTATCCTTGGTCATGTCCGCAGTGACGACCCTGATCGAGTTATTCCCCATTGGCGGCAAGCTGGGTTCCGGACTTCCTGTAATGTTCGGCATCAGCTTTGCTTACTTGCCCAGTATGCAGGCCATCGTTGGCGGCGGCGGAGACATTGCCACCATTGCGGGTGCAATGGTCGTTGGCGGTATCGTTGCCGCTGTTGTGGGTGTTTTTGTGAAGAAGATCCGCAGATTTTTCCCACCCATCATCACCGGCACGGTGGTGTTCACGATCGGTCTTTCTCTCTATCCTACCGCCATCAATTATATGGCTGGCGGTGCCGGGAATACTTACGAGGTAGTCGTGCTGCGAAAGGGCTTGACCTCCGCGCTGGTTCACGGCTCATGGCAAAACTGGGCGGTGGCGGCGTTCACTCTGATCGTTGTGATGGTCATGTCCAACAAGGGCAAGGGCATCTGCAAGCTTGCCGCCATTCTGCTGGGCATGATCGCCGGGTATATTGTCGCCGCTGTGTTTGGCATGGTGGATCTCTCTGAAGTGAGAGATGCGGCGTGGTTCTCCCTTCCCCAATTCATGCATTTCGGCATCAAGTTTGAGTTTTCGGCCTGCATCGCGCTTGCACTGCTGTTCGCCATCAACGCGATCCAGGCGATCGGCGATTTGACCGCCACCACGGTGGGAGGGTTGAACCGGGAACCCACGGATCAAGAGCTGCAGGGCGGTATTGTTACCTATGGCCTGACCAATGTGCTGTCGGCATTTTTCGGCAGCCTGCCAACAGCGACCTATTCGCAAAATGTAGGTATTGTTACTACAAATAAGGTCGTTAATCGGGTGGTTTTTGCTTTGGCCGGCGGATTTTTGCTGCTTGCGGGTCTGATTCCTAAATTTTCAGCTATTTTAACGACGATTCCGCAATGCGTGCTGGGTGGAGCGACCATCACCGTATTTTCCACCATCGCTATGACCGGCATGAAGCTGATCGCGTCCGAAACCATCTCCCCCCGCAATACTACCATTGTAGGGCTGTCGGCTGCGTTGGGCGTTGGTATCTCTCAATCCTCGTCTGCGTTGAGCCAGTTCCCAGAGAGCATTACGATTATTTTCGGTAAGACGCCGGTGGTCATTGCCACAATTATGGCAGTTCTGCTGAACCTGATCCTGCCTCAGGAAAACACGGATCAATAAACCGATCATCCTATTTTTAGGGATCGCTTTGATAAGACCCGTGGACTTTTGAAATCGGCACTTTTGCAGGTGTCTGCCATATAGCAATAGATGGCAGACACCTGCGTTATTACATTTCACTCTGTGCGTAACGGAAAACAGCATACTATAGCTTGCGTTCAAAGAAGCCTTGCCAGACCGTATTTCTACCATAACTGAGAAAGTTTTATTTTTCCTCATCGGCAAAAGTTCCTTTTGAACAGCTCGTCCAGCGAGTAGTTTTCGGTATAAAGCTTCATGCATGAGCAGCGCATCACGAACATGCACAAATGCCCGTGCATGAAGCTTTCGTGCATCATTTCCGGTTGCCTCGCAGGGGCGAGGAAATGGCACATTTCTTATTTTGCTATGCAAAAGCGGATGCACGCCTGAGACGTGCATCCGCTTTTTTCAGTATTCAACTGTGCTTCTCTCCGTTGGACAACTATGATGCTCTGTTCTGCTGATAGCTCTTGCCCTAACGTCACGCTGCGTTCATTCAGAAAAACGGAACGAACATTCCGGAGGACTGCTGGGCTTCGTCAATGTGCATATCGGGGTTGATCTGATCCAGCCAAGGAATCATGTCCAGAAGATTCTGGATCACAAGGTCGGGCTTTTCCGCGTCCGCCGCCGTTGCCGCGTCCTTCTGGGCAGAGAGCGCGGAGACGATCTGGACGGCTTTGCCGAAGCCCGCCTGCTTGGCGCCGATGATGTCACGGGAGATCGTATCGCCCACATACACGCAGTTTTCGGCAGTGGTCTGCATCTGCCGCAGAGAAATGCGAAAGATCTCCGGATGGGGCTTGCGGTAGCCGGTCACGCTGGAAACCGTCACATCCTCCATGCAGCCCCGGATGCCGTACTCCTCCAGCATGTTGAACACGTTGTAAAGGGAGGCGTTGTTGGAAATGATGCCGATATGGTAGCCGCGGGCCTTCAGCGCTTCCAGCGTTTCCAGAACGTCGCCCCGCAGCTCCCGGTGGTAATAGGTCACCTCCCAGAGATTGGCCAGCTCCTCCGTAATGGGGATCAGCTTTTCCCGATCGAAACCAAATTCTTTCAGATAGTAATCCGGCCAGATCTCCTCCGGCTTCTTCTCCAATTCCAGGCCCTCGCTCCAGCGCTTGTATTCTTTCAGGCCAGCCATGACCCGGCGGTCAAACTCCTCCGGGCTGCATCCCGGCTCCAGACCGTGCGCCCGCAGGGTTTTCTGCAGCGCATCCATGGCCTTCGCCTGGGTCTCCTGATTGTTCCAGATGTCCTCTAATGTGCCGCCCATATCGAATAAAACGGTATTCAGCATTGGTGGGTCCTCCTTACCGGTCATTATTATGATTCATCGTCATCGTCTTCGTAAAACAGCATGGCCTCATCCTGGGCGTTATGGAACGCACCGGGAGCCGTTCCGGAGCTTTCCGGGCCAAACAGGGCCTCTGTGGGGGAGATATCCGGCTCCGGCGTCTGGACCGGATCGGATACCGGCTTTGCAGCGGGCTTCTTTTTCTGCTCCTGTTCCACCGCCTCTTTCAGTTCCTCCGAGATGGTCTTTCTGACGAAATACTCGGGATGCGCCTTCCGCAGCCTTCGGTAGATGGGCCAGCTGACGGCGTTGCCAAGCAGCACCGGCGGCAGGCCGACCGTCAGAAACAGGCGCAGCATAGAGCCTCTCGTCTCCTGCGGCAGCATCCACGCCGCCGCGCAGAACATCAGCAGGATCACAGCCAGCCCAGCAAAGCCGTAGGGCACCACCCGCTTGTCCTTCAACAGGAATAACAGGCAGCAGAGCAGCGTGCTGATGACCGTGATGATGGTGGTGTGGAGCATGGAGGTGACCGTTTCGCCGCCGAAGGAGACGGTCCGGTACAGCGGTCCCGCCAGAAGCGCGGCTGTACAGAAGTAAACGGCCAGATCCAACAGGGCCGCACCGCACGCCGCCAGCGCAATGGGGCTTTTTCTGCGGCCATGCTTGTCGATAAAGAAGCTCATAGATACCTCGCAGTTTTGAAAATGAAGCGGAGAGCCTGCGCTCTCTTCGTCCCAAAAAGCTTTTGGGACGAAGAGAGCGGCGGACGATCGTCCGCCGCTCTTGCTTACATACAGTCAGCGGATGGAAGGACCGATCAGCCCAACATCTGCCAGAAATCGCGGACGGTGTTGTAATTCACAAAGATCTCGTCGGCGTCAAAGGGAGCAACGTTGATCTCGGAGAAGGGAGTGGAGCCCTCGGCGGGTTCGATGTCATCGCGGACAGGCCAGCCGCCCAGAGTGTTGAAGGGCTTGTAACCAGAGGTGTCACCGTCGATGCCGCCCATCATGAAGCGGATCAGCAGCTTGGCGGCGGCAGGATGCTCGCAGCCTTCCACAACGTACAGGGTGTTGACAGCGGGGATACCGGTGTCAGGCTCCAGATTCACGGGAGCGAAGACCCAGCCGTTATCGGCGGCCTTGCGGAGCTTGGAGGAAGCGCAGAAGCCAACGGGGGGATCCTTCTGGCCGGGGGTACCGACAGCCTCGGCGATCGCGTCGGAGGAGGCGGTGAAGATCGGTTCGTTGGCGTGCAGACGCTTCAGGAACTCATAACCGGCGTTCTCGCAGCCGTCGGACAGCTTCAGCTCTTCGCCGTACAGGGCCTTATAAGCCTCGGCCAGACGGTTCGGCTCCTCGCCTACGCAGAAGCCGGTGATCCAGGAGCCCCAGGACAGGTTATCCAGAGGATTCTGCATCATGATCTTGCCCTTCCACTGGGGCTCGGTCAGCTGCCAGATGTTGGTGATGGGAGAACCGTCGGGATAAGCCTCCGTGTTGTAGAACAGCTGGGTCAGCTCAATGTACAGGGGCGTGGCGGTCGCAGTGTAGCTGGGGTCGATGTGGGCGAAGATGTCAGCAGGCTGATAGTTGTAGAACGTCTTGTTGGCCACATACATGTTCCACATGGAGCCGTCCTGGTCCTTGATGTGGACAACGTCGGCTACATGCTGGCCGGCATCGTACTCACGGGTGACCTTCTCCAGCAGCTCGTTGGTGGAGATGTCGAAGGGAACGCAGTCAATGCCGGGATACTTTTCCTCGAAAGCGGCCTCCACCTTGGTGCATCTGGAGGAGATGGAGTACAGGGTCACGGTGCCTCCCTCATCAAGGGCCTTCTGATACAGCTCCTCATCGGTTTCCTCGGTGTTGTAGATCTGAGAAGCTTCTTCCCAGGGGGTCAGCTGGGTTTCCGCAGGGGGAGCGCTGGGGTCGGTGGTGTCGGTGGTGTCGCCGGACGCGTCGGCTTTCTTTCCGCAGCCGACCAGGCTCAGCATCATCGTGCCAGCCAACAGTGCCGCCAGGAGCTTTTTGCGCTTCAACATGTTCTTTTCCTCCAAATCAGATTTTTATTTTCGCGGACTCTGCCGCAGTGGTACAAATTTACACGCAGTATTTGATCAGATTCTCGCTCTTGGTCTCGAAAACGTTGACCTTCTTGGGATTGAAGCCCAGATACACCGGCTCGTCGCTGGCGTAGTGGGTGGAGCCAAGCTCCTTGACCGTCAGCATGGTGTCGCCCACCCGGACGCTGACCAGCGTTTCGGAACCGGCGGGCATGCCGGAGTAAACGCGGCCTTCCACCCAATGCGCGTCATCCGCCTGACGGCTGATGGACAGCTGCTCGGGCCGGACGCCGATGGTCACATCGACGCTGCCGGACTGGGGCGCGGCCTCGGTCATATCGCCCCGCTCGAAGCCCAGCTGACCGAGAGGACTATCGACCCGCATACCGCCGGCCTCCACCTGAGCGGTGCCCTTGACGAAGTTGATGCTGGGGTTGCCGATGAAGTCGGCCGTGTAGAGGTTCACAGGGTTGTCATACAGCTCCAGAGGCGGTGCGACCTGCACCAGCTCGCCCTTGCGGTACAGGGCGATGCGGGTGGACATGGTCAGCGCCTCCACCTGATCGTGGGTGACGTAGATGATGGTGGTGCCGGTCTCGTGATGGAGCCGCTTCAACTCGGCGCGCATATCCACGCGGAGCTTGGCGTCCAGATTGGACAAGGGCTCGTCCAGCAGAAGCAGTCTGGGCTCGGAAACAATGGCGCGGGCAATGGCCACACGCTGCTGCTGACCGCCGGACAGCTCGGTGGGATAGCGCTTGGCGAATTCACCGATCTGCATACGGTCCAGAGCGCTGGCGACCTTTTTGGCGATGGTCTCGCTGTTTTCCTTGCGGATACGCAGGCCGAAGGCCACGTTGTCGAACACGGTCATGTGGGGCCACAGCGCGTAGGACTGGAACACCAGATTCAGGTTGCGCTTGCTGGGCGGGGCGAAAGAAGCCTCCGCCGCGTTGACGATCTCCTTGCCGTCCATCAGGATGATGCCGTTCTGGGGCTTTTCCAGGCCGGAGACCACGCGGAGGGTGGTGGTCTTGCCGCAGCCGGAGGGCCCCAGCAGGGTCATGAAGTCGCCGTCCTCGATGGTGAGGTTCAGATCCTTCAGAACGTGGTTTTTGCCGTAATATTTATCAATATGAGTCAGTTCAATTTTACTCATGGTCTCGTCTCCTCTTTTTTATCTCATCTCAGCCGGCCATGCTCTTGGCCAGGTCTGCGTCTCCGAAGATATTTGCCAGTGCATATACCAGGAACACGATGGAGAACATCACGATGGCCACGCAGTTAGAAGCCTGCGGGCAGTTCTGGTTCTGGTACTGGAACGCCAGATACGGCAGCGTGGAGGTCTTGGGCGTCATGATCAGGATGATCAGATCCAATTCCTTCATGATGGAAACGAAGATCAGCATGAAGCCGGAAATAAAGCCGCCCTTGGACAGGGGGAACACGATCTTGACAAAGCGCTTGAAGAAGCCTGCACCCTCAATGGTGGCGGCCTCCTCCAGCTCGCCGCTGATCTGCAGCATGTTGGAGGTACCGGCGCGGGAGGCAAAGGGCAGATGCTTGACCACGGAGGTCAACGTCAGCAGGGCGAAGGTGCCGTACAGGGCCGGAATGAGCGTTACGCCGAAGAGCGTCTGAGGCTTGGAGAACATGGACAGGTAAATGCCGCCGAACGCCACGGAGGGGATCAGGTAGGGGATAAATACCAGCTGCTCCACCAGCTTGCCGTGAAGCTTGCCACGGCCCTTGGCGCAGATGTAACCGAGCATCTGACCGAAGATGGTGCCGAACACGCCGTTGACAAGGGTCAGCTTCAGGGAGTTCACCAGAGACATCATAAAGGTTTCATTCTTGAAGATGCCGGAGACGCCCTCCATGATGTTGGGATCACCCTCGCCGATCCAGTAGTACAGCGTGAAGTTGGACAGAGAATAGGTGCCCTCCTTCAGCATGCAGCTCTCCAGAATCAGGATGATCACCGGCATGATGATGCCGACGATGAAGAAGATGAACAGGATGATGGTCACAATGGGCTTCCAGCCGCCCAGACCGATGGGAGTGGACCGTCCGCCCTTGCCGCCGATGGTGGCGTAGGACTTGCGGGCGCCGATGAGCCGCTGGTTGATGAACACAGACAGAGAAGCGATGCAGATCATCAGGATGGCCATGGCGAAGGCCGTCTGCGTGTTCTGGGACTTACTGTTGGAATACAGCTCGCTGGACAGCGTCCGGAAGCTGACGGGAGAGCCCAGATAGTTGATGGTGCCGAAGGTGCCGATGGCCTTGGAGAAGGTCAGGATCACGGCGGAAAGCATAGCGGGCAGCACCAGAGGCAGGGTGATCTTCCGCAGGATCAGGGGCTTGCTGGCTCCCTGGATCTCGCCCATCTCCTCCAGCTCGGAGTTGATGGAGTTCAGTGCCGCGGACACCAGCAGATATGTATATGCGTAATAGTGGAGCGTCAGCACAATGATGATCGCCAGACGGCCGTAAGCGATGGGAGACAGAATGGCTTCGATCCGCTCCGTGGATATGCCCGCATTCATCATGAGGGCCGCGATAAAGCCGGGAGCACCGCCGACGCGGGGGGTCTTGAACATACTCAGCCATGCCTGAGACTTGACCCAGGAGGGGATCATATAGGGGATGATCACCGCCAAGGAGAAGAAGGGCTTGAAGGGAAGGTCGCTGCGGACCATCAGCCAGGCCAGTATGGAGCCAAGGGCGATGGCGCATACGGAAACGCCGACGCCGATGGTCAGGGAGTTCAGCAGGGGCTTGAACAGCAGATTCCAGGAAAGGTCGCTGGCCAACAGCCGCTGCCAATAGTACAGGGTAAATTTGCCTACGTCGGCCATGGTGCCGCCGGTGGCTCTCAGGTCCCGCTGCGCGAGCTGGAACGTGGTGGAGAGCATGTCTACCAGGGGAAGAACGATCAAATAAGTCAGCAAAACAATGGCAACCAGCACGATCACGTTATAGGGGTTGGTTACGACTGCCTTGACCTGATTCTTGAAACGCCTGGATTTCGAATAAGACTGATCTAATGGTTTCATCGTGGACAGGATCCCTCTCTTTCCTCTTGCGTGGAGGTGCGGTTTGCTATCGCAAACGTTTTCAGTCCTCCTGGTTTTTATGATACATTTTTCATAAGAGAAAGTCAAGAATTTAATATATATTTGGCATATTACAATAGAGCAAGTGCATTCATTTTATGCATCTTGCATAGTTAAGTCAACGTAACATCAACGCAAACTATTGCGCAAGCGCTTTCCATTTTGTCGCAGGCATTTTCATCGATGCAGAAATACGATGACCGCGGGGCAAACAAATGACCCGATCGAAATTTTACATTGCACCTCTCTGAGATCTGCCCTATAATTGGGTATCCCCTACCCTTCCGGTGAAGAAATTGCCGGATCAAAGCGCGCAATGCTCACTTTTATCGGGATATCCGCGTGTATTCTGCACCCCCGCTTTCTTCCGCGGCATGATCCCGGTTATAACACCCAAAAAAACACGAGGAGTACAAGGCCATGAAAAATGTAAACGCATATACCGGGCCGCAGCGGTTCGCTCATCGCGGCTTAGTCCAGGCTGCGCCCGAAAACACGCTGGGCGCTTTCCAGGGAGCCGTGGACGGCGGATACGAGGGGATCGAAATTGATGTCCAAATGACCAGAGACGGCGAGATCGTCATTGCCCACGACAGCAATTTCACCCGGATGACGCTCGGCCATCCAGACGGCGGATCAAATCGCCGGATCAGAGATCTGACCTGGGATGAGATCCAGAAAATCGAATTGCCTTACGCAAATCACCTGCTGAGCGAAGTGCCGCCGGAGCATTCCGAGATCCAATTGCTGGCAACGCTGCCAAAGCTTGTCATGGGTCAGGTTGAGGGGCGGGATTACGAAACGGCCCTGGCGGAGGATGGGCGCATGGCTCATCTGATGCGCTTTTCCGATTTTGACGCATGGCTCACCGCTCAGAGCAGAAGCATCACGGTCGAAGTTGAAGTCAAAGCCCCCGGCCTTGCCGGACCGATACTGGAATTGCTCAGTCGATCTCCCAATACCGGCAGCTACATCCTCTTTTCCGGAGATCCGGTCTACGTGGAAGAAATGCAGGCGGCAGTTCGCAAAAACGGAAAGCCAACCGGTTTGCGGATGGGGGCTAATATTCGCCGCTTAACGGAGGAAACCAAGCGGATGATCCCGAACATGGATCTGTTTGAAGTGGGGCTCAACGCGGATGCGTTTACCTGCGAGGATGTTCGCTGGCTGGGAGAGCATGGGATCCATGTGTTCTCGAATCTGGGAGATTATCCCGATTGGTGGGAGAAAATGGTTACGCGCGGCGTGTTGGGGTTTAAGACCAACTACGCGGCGGCGTACACCAACTGGTGGAATTCCCGGCGCTGAGCTTCAAGCCTGCCCGATTGCTAGTGATTTGCCGCAGGACGCTGACCATGCCGGGATAACCACACAGCTGACAGTATTTTATGGCCTCCGAATGTGCGGCAGGCTGTGCCTGACCGAGCTGCTATACCCTGGCAGCAGTCTCTCTTTTTTCTTCCCTCGCAGGCAGATTTTTCTCGGTTTTTCACGGGTGTGATCCTGCGCTTTTTGCGGAAATCGCCAGACGCAAATTTTGTTTGACACCATTGGGAATCGTGCTATGATAAGAGTGAAAGCACCCCCTGCATACGCACTTTATAAAACCGGATCATGGAGGGTAATGATATGGATTTTGAAGCGATCAAGGCTGCGGCCCAAAACTATCAGGCGGACATGACCCGCTTCCTGCGGGAAATGATCTCTCACCCCAGTGAAAGCTGTGAGGAGCGTGAGGTCGTTCACTGCATCAAGGCTGAGATGGAGCATCTGGGCTATGACAAGGTGGAGATCGACGGTCTCGGCAACGTCATCGGCTGGATGGGCGACGGCGAGAAGATCATCGCCATCGACTCCCACATCGACACCGTGGGCATCGGCAACCTCTCCAACTGGGAGGCCGACCCCTACGAGGGCTATGAGACCGAGGACGTGATCTACGGCCGGGGCGGCTCCGATCAGGAGGGCGGCATGGCCTCCGCCGTTTACGGCGTCAAGATCATGAAGGATCTGGGCCTGATCCCTGAAGGCTATAAGATCATGGTGGTCGGCTCCGTGCAGGAGGAGGACTGCGACGGTATGTGCTGGCAGTACATCGTCAACAAGGTCTTCAACGGTCCCGAGGACGCCCGGAGCAAGATCGAGTTCGTGATCTCCACCGAGCCTACCGACGGCGGCATCTACCGGGGCCACCGTGGCCGCATGGAGATCCGCGTGGATGTGAAGGGCATCTCCTGCCACGGCTCCGCTCCGGAGCGGGGAGACAACGCCATCTACAAAATGGCCGATATCCTCCAGAACATCCGCGCTCTCAACGAAAACGGCGACGGCCCCTCCAATGAGATCAAGGGGCTCGTGAAAATGCTGAATCCGGAATTCAACCCGGAGCACGCCGAGGACGCTCAGTTCCTGGGCCGTGGCACCTGCACCGTGTCCCAGATCTTCTATACCTCTCCCTCCCGCTGCGCTGTGGCGGATAGCTGCGCCATTTCCGTGGATCGCCGCATGACCGCCGGCGAGACCTGGGATTCCTGCCTGAAGGAGATCGAGGCTCTGCCCGCCGTCCAGAAGTATAAGGATGATGTAAAGGTCAGTATGTACATGTATGACCGGCCCTCCTGGACCGGCGAGGTCTACGAAACCGAGTGCTTCTTCCCCACCTGGATCAACAAGGAGAGCGCCGCTCACGTGCAGGCTCTGGCCGACGCCCACAAGGCCCTCTGGGGTGAGGCGCGCATCGGCCACGCTGACGCCGACCCCAAGTACGACGCCATGCACCTGCGGAACCGCCCCCTCATCGACAAGTGGACCTTCTCAACCAACTGCGTGTCCATTCAGGGCCGGTACGGCATCCCCTGCGTGGGCTTCGGCCCCGGCGCGGAATCGCAGGCTCATGCGCCCAACGAGATCACCTGGAAGCAGGATCTCGTGACCTGCGCCGCCCTGTACGCCGCCGTGCCCGGCCTGTACAAAACGGAGGAGAAAACCGAGGACGCCACGGAATTCCGTCAGTCCCTGACCGACAATGACATCCAGTAAATATGTTCATGAATAGGAGATGGAATTATGTCTAAAACGATCGAATTGGCCCGCCGTTTAGAGCGTTTGCACATCAACAATATGTATAAGTCCGACTTTTATTGGACTTGGGACAAGACTGATGAGGAATTGGAGGCCATCTTCACCGTAGCCGATGCGCTACGGGATCTCCGGGAGCGGAATCAGTCCACCCGGATCTTTGATTCCGGTCTGGGTATCTCCATCTTCCGGGACAACTCCACCCGCACCCGCTTCTCCTTTGCCTCCGCCTGTAATCTGCTGGGTCTGGAGGTTCAGGATCTGGACGAAAAGAAGTCTCAGATCGCCCACGGCGAGACCGTTCGGGAAACCGCCAACATGGTGTCCTTCATGGCGGATGTCATCGGCATCCGGGACGATATGTTCATCGGTGAGGGCCACAAATATCAGAAAACCTTTATGGACGCCCTGGACGAAGGCTACCGGGACGGCATTCTGGAGCAGCGGCCCACGCTGGTGAACCTCCAGTGCGATGTGGACCACCCTACCCAGTGTATGGCGGATATGCTCCACATGATCCACCAATTCGGCGGCGTGGAGAATCTGAAGGGTAAGAAGATCGCTATGACCTGGGCCTATTCTCCCTCCTACGGCAAGCCCCTGTCCGTCCCGCAGGGCGTCATCGGCCTGATGACCCGCTTCGGTATGGATGTGGTGCTGGCTCACCCCGAGGGCTATGACGTCATGCCTGAGGTAGAGGAGATTGCCAAGAAGAATGCCGCTGCCACCGGCGGCAGCTACAAGAAGGTTGCCACCATGGAGGAGGCCTTCGACGGCGCGGATATCGTCTATCCCAAGAGTTGGGCGCCCTTCGCCGCTATGGAACAGCGTACCAAGCTGTACGCCGCCGGCGATCAGGCGGGCATCGACGCGCTGGAGCAGAAGCTGCTGGCCCAGAATGCCCAGTTCAAGAACTGGACCTGCTCTGAGGAAATGATGAAGCGCACCAAGGATGGCAAGGCCCTGTATCTCCACTGCCTGCCCGCCGATATCACCGGTGTCTCCTGCAAGGAGGGCGAGGTGGACGCCTCCGTGTTCGACCGGTATCTGGTACCCCTGTACAAGGAGGCCAGCTTCAAGCCCTATATCATCGCCGCCATGATCCTCATGAGTCAGGTAAAGGACCCTGTCTCCTGTCTGCGGGCGTTGGATGGTGCCAATGACAGCCGCAAACGGTTCTAAGTCTATATTTTCTGTTGGCCCCTCATAAAAGCAACAATAGCGGGGATACTGATTGCATCAGTATCCCCGCTATGATTATCCATTGTCAGAAATTGTCAGGAATGAGGAGCAACAGTATGGGTAAACGAATTGTCATCGCCCTGGGCGGCAACGCGCTGGGCAAAAATCTGCCGGAACAGATGCTGGCGGTAAAGGAGACCTCCAAGGCCATTGCGGATCTGGTGGAGGCCGGACACACGGTAGCGGTGGCCCACGGCAACGGCCCCCAGGTGGGCATGATCCAGAATGTCTTCGCCGCCTACTGCAAGCAGGAGCCGTCCGCCGATGTGATGCCCCTGTCCATGTGCGTGGCCATGAGTCAGGGCTATATCGGCTACGATCTGCAAAACGCCCTGAAGGAGGAGCTTTTGAATCGGGGTCTTCAGCAGGGCGTCGCCACGGTGCTGACACAGGTGGTAGTGGATGGAAACGATCCGGCCTTTCAGCACCCCACCAAGCCCATCGGCGCCTTTATGTCCAAGGAGGAAGCCGAGAAAATGGCCCGCGAAAAGGGCTGGCACATTGCGGAGGACGCAGGCCGGGGCTGGCGGCAGGTAGTGGCCTCTCCCAAGCCCTTAGCCGTAGTGGAATTGACCACCATCCGGGCGCTGGCGGAGGCAGATAACGTGGTCATCGCCTGCGGCGGCGGTGGGATTCCCGTCATCGCCACGGACCATCACCATCTCAAGGGCGCCGCCGCAGTCATTGACAAGGATCTCGCCTCGGAGCTGCTGGCGGAGCATCTGGATGCCGATATGCTCATCATCCTCACCGCCGTGGAAAAGGTAGCTGTGAACTTCAATAAGCCGAACCAGAAATGGCTGGATACCCTGACGCCGGAGGAAGCCCGCACTTATATAGGCGAGGGGCAGTTTGCTCCCGGCTCCATGCTTCCAAAGGTGGAAGCCGCCGTCAAATTTGCGGAATCCAAGCCCGGCCGCACCGCCCTCATCACCCTGTTGGAAAAGGCCCGGGACGGCATCGACGGTAAAACCGGCACCCGTGTCACCTGCTGAGCTCCCCCGCCCCCCACAGCCGAACACGCAAAAAAGAGACGCCCACAGGCGTCTCTTTCGTTTCCGTTTTTAGTTCAGGATCAGCAGGATCATGGTCAGCACCAGAAACACGGCGCCGAACCACTTGGTAGCGCGAGCCAGCTTAGCGTCGATGGTCTTGGCCTTGTTCTTGGCCAGGAAAGAATCAGCCACGCCGCCGATGGCACCGGACAGGCCCTGGCTCTTGCCGGACTGGAACAGCACGATCAGGATGATAGCAAGGCCGCAAAGCAGCTGCAAAATAGTAACAACGGTCTTCATAGTGGACAACCTCCGAACATTCATTCGCGCACAGGCGCAGAAAATCATCTTACAGAAGTTTATAATACCATAGCTTTGTCCCTATTTCAAGTCCATTTTACAAAAAATATCTGTCAAAGTCTCACGTTATTTATAGAACAAATGTTTGCATTTCAGGAAAAGCTATGGTATACTGACTGTGAGATACATTGCTCCGGCGCAGCTGCCGGAAGCTGCCAATAGAATGGAGGTCATTTCATGCTTTCTGCCATGCAGCAGAGGATCTATGATTACATTGCCGCCTGCATCCAGACGCAGGGGTATCCCCCGTCTGTCCGGGAGATTGGCGAGGCCGTTGGCCTGCGATCCCCCTCCACCGTCCACTTCCATCTGAAAAAGCTGGCGGATGCCGGTGTCATTGAGATCGGTGCCGGAAAAGGACGGGCCATCACCCTGACCCATCCCGCCGCGCCGTCCGTCCCGGAGCCGGAGGAACCGGCGGACCGGGTGCCCATCGTGGGCAATGTGGCAGCCGGCAGTCCCATTCTGGCTCAGGAGTGCATCGAGGACTACCTCACCTTCCACACCGGGCATCCCGGGGACGTTCACTTCGCCCTGCGGGTCCGGGGTGAATCCATGCTGAACGCGGGAATTCTCCCCGGTGATCTGGTGGTGGTGCGGCAGCAGCAGACCTGCAATCAGAGGGAGATCGTGGTGGCCATGATCGATGACGAGGCCACCGTCAAGCGGTTTTCCCGGAAAAACGGCCACATCTGGCTGCTGCCGGAAAATGACGATTACGAGCCTATCGACGGCACCTACGCTCAGATCCTGGGCAAAGTGGTAGCCGTGGTGCGGCAGTACTGAGCTACACCCGCCCGGACCGGTACATGGCCCCTGCCTGCGGCTGGATGCCGTTCAGCTCCAGAAGCTCTTCCACCGTAACAAACCAATACCCCTCCGCCTCCAGCGCGTCCACGATCTGAAGCGCCGCCTCCACGGAGGAGGGGTAGATATCGTGCAGCAGGATGATGTCGCCGGGCTGTACGTCCTTTAAAACAGAGCGGACCACCATCGCCGTATCCCGGCTTTCCCAGTCCCGCGGGTCCACGCTCCAGTGGACCATAGGCACTGTAACGCCGATGCGGACCGCCGGATCAATAAGACCGTAAGGCGGCCGCAGCCAGCAGCTATCCGTGTCCAGGAGTTTGCAGACTGCGTTTTGCGCTGCCTGAATGTCCCGGAGCTGCGTCGCCGGAGCCGTACCGTCCAGGCGGATATGGCTCCACGTATGGGTCCCCACCTGATGCCCTTCCGCCTGCATCCGCAGCACCAGATCCTCGTTCCCCGCCAGCCGCTCCCCCACTAAGAAGAAGGTGGCGTTGGCCCCCCGCTCCCGGAGGCCGTCCAGCAGCCGGGTGGTAGTACCCCGCCGGGGTCCGTCATCAAAGGTGAGGGCTACATAGTTCGGCTCCTCCGGCAGTTCCGCCGGGGCTGAGGCCGGTACCCCCGTCACCTCCGCCGCCGACTCTAAAAAAATCAGCAAAATCAGATAAACAAAAATTGACAGCAGCTTTTGCATCCCCATCGCTCTTTCTTTCCGTATTCAGGGATAGTTTGCGCACGGGGCGGAAAAATACCGCTGTCAAAATCATGGAACGCAGACAAAAAAGGACAGCCTTGCTCACTCAATGCTATTTTGTTCCGGTTTCGTGCAAGGTCAAAGAAACACCGCCTCATGAAACATGAGGCGGTGTCTTTTTACTCGTTTTTCAGGATATTTCTGTATTTTTTGTCGATAAAAAACGTAAACACAATGGATGGCATGGCCAGCGCAAGCAAAATGATGCAGAGTAAACCTGTCCCGATATTCGTAGCCGTATGCACCGCTATCCGATCGAACAACAGCCACGGGACACCCAGCATCAGCCACGATGCGCCCAGCAAACGAACATAGGCTTTCGTCCAGTCATGCCCTTTGTATTCACTTCGGATGACCTGAAAACCCAATATGCCGGCGATTCCGTATATGACCCAGAAGGCACTCATTATCAAAATCACGTTCACAGAGACACGCCCCTTCCAATTCCGGTTCTCCGGCATTTCTCACCCAAACGGACGGAAGGCTGTCACCACATCAGCAAAAGTCCGACTAAAGAACTGAGGATATTCAGCCCGATGATGGCCGCAAAGATCCAGAAGATCAGCTTGCCCACCGCAGGCTGCGCTTTCCCGCTTTGTCTTCCGCTCTGCCGGGATGCAGGTCTCTGCACAGACGGCTGTGGCGCCGCAGCCGCCGTCCGGCGGGTGCCCTTGGAAAGGCCCATGCGCTTGCGTTCCCGGTTCTCCTCATGCAGCTCCTCATGGACGAAGGACCCGGCATGGCCCCGCTCATTGATCCCGTCCACCCGGATCACCGCGCCGTTGGCGTCGATGGTGGTGGACTTGGGCGGCTGGTTGAACGCGCCGCACTTCGGACAGAAATCATCGGTATCATAATCGTAGGTCTTACCGCACTCATAGCATCGCACTTTGCGCATAACGCCACCCGCCCTTTCATTTCTCTGCCTGTATGATACCACAGTCCCGCCCGTTTGAGAAGAATTTTTTGAAGTCGATAGGACGCGAAGCAAAACCAGGTATTCATTTTAGGATTGCCCCGCGTCACATATTCAAGCCGTCGGCCGCTCCCCCAAGAGGCGGATCTGCCGCCCGTCGGTGCAGACGATCCCCTGCTCCTTCAAATGCCGCAGCTCCCGCATCATGGCGCTGCGGTCCGTGGCGATGTAGTCCGCCAGAACACTCAGGGAGAAGGGCAGCGTGAACACATCCTCCCCGCTCTTCTCCGTCTGCTGGCGGAAATAGCACAGCAGCTTTTCCCGAATGGACCGCCGGGACAGGACGTCCACCCGCTCGCTGAGGGAACGGGTCTTATTGCTGAGCAGGTTCATCATATTGTAGACCAACGTGCTGTGGTGGGTGCAGGCATTCTCGCAGCGTTTGAATATGCAGGAATTGTCGATGAACAGAATGTCGCAGGCGGTGCGGGCCACCACCTCCAGGCTGTCCGCCGCGAAGCCCGCAAAGGCCAGATGGCGGCCAAACACGCCGCCGGGTCCCATGTCCTCCAGCACCGTCGCCACGCCCGCCTCGTCGATCCGGATCAGGGACACCTGCCCCCGCTCCACAATGCCTACTGCGTCCGTCCGGGAGGATGTAAAATCATAGACCTGTTCCTCCGGCACATAAGACCGCTGGGCCGCCTGAAAGCAGGTCAGCATCCGGCGGTATTCCTCATAGCTGATGTCATGGAACAGCGGACTGGTTTTCAATTCCTGAGCTGTCAGCATCGCAGCGCCCCCTTGTTGCATTTATCACTATTTTTATCATAGCAGGTCCTTGCCGAAAAGAAAAGGACTATTTTTTTAAATTTCATACATTGTTCAAGAAATCGACAATGGGTTCCTGTATACTGTATATAGAGAAAAGGAACGGTTCCGCCGCTGTCGGCGTTCGTAAATGGAAAGGAGCACTCAGCGTGAACATTGCCTATTTTCTGCTTCCCAAAAGCCGGATCGCCTATCTGTACGATGACTTTACCTTCCGCCAAGGTCTTGAAAAGATGCGTAACCGGGGCTATACCGCCATCCCCGTCATCACCCGGGACGGCCGGTATGTGGGCACTGTCAGCGAAGGGGATTTCCTCTGGCGGTTGTTGGATACCGACGATCCCTCCATGAAAAAGGCGGAGGAGCTGCGGGTCCGGGACATCATCGGCAGCAAATACCCGGCGGTCCGCATCACCGTGACCATGGATGCGCTGCTGGAAAGTGCCATGAATCAGAACTTCATTCCCGTCATCGACGATCTGGATAATTTCATCGGCATTGTCACCCGGCGGGACATCATCAGTTACTTAGCCAAGGAAAACGAAAATAGCTTTGCGCCCCCTGTTTCCAAAATCGGATAAACAAACCCCCGCCCAAAATTGGGCGGGGGTTTCATCGTGCTGAAAAAGCCGTTTATCCACTGGCATCCCCGAAGTACCATGTATTCCGGGGATGTTTCGATTCAGTGCTCTATCAATTCATCGGGGTCGGCTTTTTCCGCCGGATCGGCGGCGCAGGGAGCGGATCAACAGGAGGATCAAGACCAAGATCAGCAGTACGATCCCCAGCACCGCCCACGTGATCCCGTTCCATCCAGCCAAAAGCTGTCCCGGTGCGAAGCTGTCGGACACCTGCTTGCAGCCGTTGGCGGGGGCGGCGTAGCGGTCAGGGAGGCCATCCTCCCCGAACTGCTCCAGATATGCCGCCAGCGCGTACCATTCCTTCAATTCATTACCATTTGCATCGTAGAGAATACAGTCGGCAAAATCTGTCACCGGAGTGCCGTTGGCCTGCTTCGGCTCCAGGGACAGCAGCCCCATGGATTTGCTTTTCACCGTGCCCAGCATTTGGGCAGAGTACATCCCCGTCACCACCCGGTAGAGGGCGTTATCGTCGATCTCATAGGCATTTCCCGTGCCGCTTTCATCGAAGGTCACGTCCGTCAGCGCCGCATCGTAGACCCGGTTGAAGAACATCCGCTTGGTGTTGAAGGCGTACTTGGCTCCGGACATATAGAGCTGGGCCGCAGGCATGATGGGCGTCACGGAGGCGTCCACCTCCATGGCAGCCTTCAGTTCCTTGCCGGTGAGGTACACCGCCACCAGCGGAAAGCCGGAGGTGCCATCCTCCCCCACGCCCATAGACAGCACGTCAAAGGCCATGGCGACGGTCAAATCTCCTGCAGGCAGGTTGGCCCGGAGAACGCCGTCCGCTGTCACCGAGACCGTATGGGGGCTGTCGGCATAAGCGGCGTCCAGAGTACGATCCGCCCACAAAAAGGCGTCGGACACCAGCGTTCCAAGGCCATTGTTCTCCTGCACGGCGGACGCTGGCGTGGTCAGATCGCAGTCCGTATGGGTCAGCACCTCGTCATAGGTCAGGCCGTACCGGGCCAGATACGTCTCCCCCACCATATCCTTCCACTGTTCCACGAGCCCGGCGATCTCCGGATTCTCCGCCACCGTTTCGTCAATGGGGATCAGGCGGTAATCCAGCAGCCGCTTTTCTCCGCCATCGTCCCACGAGAAGGTCAGGCTGCCCAGATTCTGACAGTAGGGGCCGCTGGAGACGATATAGGTATCGTTCACCACCAGCGGCTCCGCCAGCGTGGAGTGGGTATGTCCGGAGACGATCACGTCAATGCCGTCCACCGCCTTGGCCAGCTCCTCATCCTCGGAGGACGCCAGCGAGTCCCCGGTGCCGCTGTGGGACAGGCAGACGATGATCTCTGCCCCCTCCCCCTTTAGGGTCTCCACACAGCGCTTGGCCGCTTTGGCGGCGTCCGTCCGGGTAAAGCCGGAGGTGGGGGCGCACTCATCGGAATCCACCCCCATCAAGCCGAACAGGCCATAGGTCACGCCGCCTCGTTCCAGCGTCATGCAGTCCGTCACGCCATAGTCCTCCATAGCGGACCGGATGAACGCCCGGTCTTGGTTGTCATCGGCAGGGGCATAATTGGCCTCTAACAGCGTCGGCAGTACAGGGGTAACCGGGCCGAACCGCTCTCTGTAAGCGTCCATATCCTCAAGCGGCCGGGCATCCACCAGCAGTAGTTCCACCGCCGCCTGTTGAGCAGCCTTAGCGGAATTCAGCATTTCCGCAAAGCCGGTGCCCTTGTGGTCAAACTCGTGGTTGCCGATGGTCACGGCATCATAACCCATGGCTCCCATGGTCCGCAGTTCCGCTGCCTGGGTGGTGTAAAGGGTCTGGATCAGGGAACCAATGGAAAAGTCGCCGCCATCCACCAGCAAGGCATCCGGGTTCATCGCCCGTTCTCCGTCGATGACGGTTTTCAGCCGGGCGTAACCGCCGCTCTCCCCTCCCTCCGCCGTGGACTGGGGGAGGAAGTGGGAGTGGAGATCGTGGGTGAACAGGATGGTTGTGACGTTCGTCTCCTGGGTACAGCCTTCGGCCACGGCACCGACAGGGAGCACACACAGCACCGCCAGCAGCAGCGCCAGAAAAAATGCGGAAAAGCGACGGAATTTCATACAGTTCCTCCTGATTTACAATAAAGAAAGAGAGTCCGTAAGGACTCTCTTTTTGATTTCCGATTGCCAGCCTTACAGCCCAATTATACGGGTCACCGTCCGGCCTGTCAACAAACCTGCTTACAGGTCCAGTCCCGTGAGGTCCGCGAAAGTCTCCCGGCGGACCGCCTCGTAAATACGGTCCGGGGTCAGCATCACCACGGCAGGGCGGGGCAGACGGTTATAGTTGGAGGCCATGGAGTAGTTGTAAGCACCGGTGGTGCACACCGCCAGAATATCCCCCCGGCAGGTGTCTCCCGGCAGCTCCACGCCGGACTGGATGATGTCCCCGCTCTCGCAGCAGCGGCCCACCACATCGAATCGCTCCATCGAACCGGACTTATGGGCGTGATAGACGGTGTAGCGGGACTGGTAGAGCGCGTAGCGGGGGTTGTCCGTCATGCCGCCGTCCACCGCCGCGTACTGCTTATAGCCGGGAATGCGCTTCACGGAGCCAACGGTGTACAGCGTCATCCCCGCGTCCGCCACGATGCTGCGGCCCGGCTCCATCAGGAACCGGGGCATGGGCAGGCCCAGCCGTTCCGTTTCCTCCTTCAGATAGGCCGCCAGCTCCGCCAGACGGGCGGGAATGTCAATGGCCTCGTCCTCAGCGGTATAGCGGACGCCGTAGCCGCCGCCCAGGTTCAGATTCGAAAGCGTCACGCCGGTCTCCTCCCGGATGGATGCCAGGAAGGGCACCATGATATCCAGCGTCCGCTGGTACACACCCTCTCCAAACACCTGCGAGCCTACATGGCAGTGCAGGCCCCGGAGGTCCAGATGGGGCAGCGTCAGAGCCAGCTTCACCAGTTCCATGGCCTGTCCGGTCTCCACCGCCGCACCGAATTTGGAGTCCACCTTTCCGGTGCTGACGGCCTCGTAGGTGTGGGGGTCAATGCCCGGCGTTACCCGCAGAAGGATCTTCTGGGTGACATTGGCCTCTGCCGCCGTCTTTTCCAGCACTAAAAGCTCCTCCCGGTTGTCCGCCACAAAAAAGCCGATGCCCTGACTGACGCCATAGGCAAGATCCGCATCGGTCTTGCAGTTGCCGTGGAAATAGATCCGCTCCGCCGGGAAGCCGGCGCTGAGAGCGGTGTACAGTTCCCCGGAGGATACCACGTCCACGCCCATGCCTTCCTCCGCCATGATGCGGTACATCTGCTTGAAGGACGCCGCCTTGCTGGCGTACAGAGGCAGAGAGCCGGGGCCGAAATGGTCCCGGAATGCCTGCAGATACATCCGGCAGTTGGCCCGGATGCGCGCCTCGTCCATCAGGTAGAGGGGGGTGCCATACTCCTTGGCCAGTTGGGTCACGTCATATCCGACGAAGGTCAGGACTCCCTCCGGCGTCCGATCGATGTTGTTGGAAAGCATTTGGACTCCTCCTTAGTGGGAAACCGGCGTTGCCCGGCAGTCCACATTTTTATGGTTTAAATAGTAACACATTTTTTCTTGGCAGGAAAGCGGCCTTCTGTTCAATTTTTGACGGATTTTGACCGGCTTTTCCGTGATTTTACCGCTTATGCGGCTCATTTTTTCCACAAAGCCTTAGTGGGGGGGACATTCCTACCGTGTTTGTCTTTTCCACGTGGAATACGTTGGATAGTGCTTCAGCACTTTAGGCTATTCCTCGATTCCGTGCAAAAACCAAGGCCGCCCATAGGACGGCCTTGGTTTTCTGTATATGCGTTAATCCATGGGAGCACCGCACTTGGGACAGAACTTGCTGTCAGACTCCGCGCCGCACACCGGGCAAATCTTCATGCCCGGCTCCGCCGCAGATACTTCACTGTGCTCCACCTTGATGGCGTTCTTCTGCTCCTCCAGCTCCGCGATGCGGGCCTTGGAAGCGGCAACGGCATCCGCCAGTTCCTGAACGCCCTCGGGCAGTTCTCCCTCATACTCGTTGATGAACCACTCACCGATCAGGCGGCAGTTCTTCTCGATCTCCCGCTGCTCACCGGCGATGGCCACGGAGATCTTGGTCTTTTCCGTGGTCTCCCGGGCCTTATCCGCAGCGACAGCCGCCATGTCCTTGGCCTTGTCAGCCGCCACAGCGGCCACATCCTTCGCCTTACGGCCCAATTCCTCAAAAAACGCCATCGTAAACGCTCCTTTCACGGCCGGTCTATCCAGCCGAATGATTCATGGCCTTAGTATACTTCCCTTTTTTCAAAAACGCAACAGCGTTCACACATTGTTTTCAATCCAACTCCGGGAGCGCTCCACCGCCCGATGCCAGCGGGCCAGATCCGCCAGACACGCTTCCTCTTCCCGCTGGGGACGGAACACGCACTGGCTTCGGCGCAGAGCTGCCAACTCGTCAAAGCCGTTCCACACGCCAACGGCCAGTCCCGCCAGCGCCGCCGCGCCGAAGGCGGTGGTCTCCACCTGAGCGGGCCGGTCCACCGGCAGCCGCAGCAGATCCGCTTGGATCTGCATGAGAATATCGCTGACGGACGCGCCGCCGTCCACCCGCAGTTCCGTCAAGGGACAGGGGGCATCGGCATTCATCACCCGCACCAGATCGGCGGTCTGATAGGCGATGCACTCCAGCACTGCCCGGGCGATATGGGCCTTGGTGCTGCCCCGGGTCAGGCCCACGATGGTGCCCCGGGCGTACATATCCCAATAGGGCGCGCCCAGACCGGTAAAGGCAGGCACCACCACAACGCCGCCGCTGTCCGGCACGCTCTCCGCCAACCGATCGCACTCCGGGGCGCTCTGGATCAGCCCCAGCTCGTCCCGGAGCCACTGGATGGTGCTGCCTGCGTTGAACACGCTGCCCTCCAAGGCGTAGACGGTTTTCCCCGCCACCTGCCAGCCCACGCTGGTCACAAGGCCGCTGCGGGACCGCACCGGCGTATCGCCCACGTTCATCAGGGTGAAGCATCCGGTCCCGTAGGTGTTCTTCGCCTGACCGGGGGTGAAGCAGGCCTGTCCGAACAGGGCGGACTGCTGATCGCCCGCGCTGCCGCACACCGGGATGCCCGCCAGATCCTCCAATCCCGGCAAGCCGGAAGCCAGATGGCCGTAGACCTCGCTGTTGGACTTCGGCTCCGGCAGCAGGTCCATGGGGATGTCCAGCGCGGCACAGAGCGCCGGGTCCCATTGCAGGGTATGGATATTGAACAGCATGGTACGGCTGGCGTTGGAATAGTCCGTCACATGGGCTTTCCCGCCGGTCAGGTTCCAGATGAGCCAGCTGTCCACCGTCCCGGCGCACAATTCTCCCCGCTCCGCCCGCTGGCGGACGCCGGGAACGTGATCCATGATCCACTTCAGCTTCGTACCGGAAAAATAGGCGTCGATCAGCAGGCCGGTCTTTTCCGTCACCGTTTCTCCAAGGCCGTCGGCCTTCAGCCGGTCGCAGATCTCCGCCGTACGGCGGCACTGCCACACAATGGCATTGTACACCGGCTGTCCTGTCCGGCGGTCCCACAGGATCGCCGTCTCCCGCTGGTTGGTGATGCCGATGCCCGCGATGGCCTTGGGGTCGATGTGGGCGGCGTCCACCGCCTCCGCCAGGGCCCGGGAGGTAGTGGCCCAGATCTCCATAGGATCGTGCTCCACCCATCCCGGCTGAGGGAAGATCTGCCGGAAGGGATATTGGGCCTTTGATACGATCTCTCCCCGGCTGTTGAACAGAATGGCCCGGGAGGTGGTGGTCCCTTGATCCAGTGCAGCGATATAGGTCTCCATTGGGTTTCCTCCTCTGGTAATTTTCAAAAAAGCGTGTTACACTATGATAAACCGCATTTTATCATACACAGGAGGAAATTTCCATGGTGAAACGTGAATTTACCTTTCCGTCCGCCGACGGCAAAACCGCCATTCACGCCGTGGAGTGGCTGCCGGAGGGCGCACCCCGGGCCGTCCTACAAATCGCCCACGGCGTTTCGGAATACGTGCTGCGGTACGAGGACTTCGCCGGGTATCTGACAGAGCGTGGCTTTGCCGTGGTGGGCAACGACCATTTGGGCCACGGCCTGTCAGTCTCTGACGGTGCGCCCCGGCTGTACTTCGGTCCCAAGGGCAGCTGGAACTGGGTGGTGGAGGACATGGAGCAGCTCCGGAAGCTGACCCACCGGCAATTCCCCAACCTGCCCTATTTCCTGCTGGGGCACTCCATGGGTTCCTTCCTGACCCGGACTTATCTCATCCGCTATCCCGGCACGGTGGACGGCGCTATTATCATGGGCACCGGCTACATGAGCGCCGCATCCACGGCGGCCAGTCTGGCCGTCATCAACGCCGAATGTCTGCGAAACGGCGAGTCCAGGCCCAGTGCTGTGGCCACGAAAGCCTCCTTCGGCATTTACAACCGCCGCTTCGCCCCCAACCGCACAAGCATGGATTGGCTGTCCCTGAACCCGGACAACGTGGACGCTTACCTGAAGGACCCGCTGTGTCAGGGCAACGCCTCGGCGGGGCTGTTCCGGGAGATGCTCTCCGGTATTCGCTTTGTCTGCAAGGAGGACAACATCCGCAAAATGAACCACCATACCCCCATCCTCTTCATCTCCGGGGCCATGGATATGGTAGGCGACTGCTCCAAGGGCGTGGAGCGGGCCGCTGCCGCTTTCCAGCGGGCCGGGATGCGGGACGTGACGGTGAAGCTCTACCCGGAGCTGCGCCATGAGGTCTTGAAGGAGGATTGCCGGGAGCAGGTCTACGATGACATCGACCGCTGGCTGGAGGGTAAGCTGGCGGGCGTCCGCTGAGGCGCTTCCCTTTCTGTTTTACAAACCGGGCTGCTTTTCGCAGTCCGGTTTTTCATCTTCCTCTTGACATTATCGATATTCGATAGTATACTGCAAACAGAAATATCGAATATCGATAGTAGGGAGGCAGGACCGTGGCCCGGGAGAAATTTCAAACACTGACGGAGCAGATGTTCTATGTGCTGCTGACCCTCCGGGAGGAATGCTGCGGCACCGACGTGATGGCCCGCATCTCCAATCTCACCCAGGGCCGGGTGACGGTAGGCCCCGGCACCCTCTACAACCTGCTGGACAGCTTTCAGGCTGCCGGCTGGATCATGGAGACGAAAACCGAGGGCCGCAGGCGCAGCTATCTCATCACCCCCGCCGGGGAACAGGCATTGGCCGAGGAATACCAGCGGCTGCAAATTCTCTCGGAGGATTACCGCAGCTACATGGGCCGGAGAGGAGAGATCGAATCATGAAGCTTTTTGACAGACAGAAAAAATGGGAGATCAATCTCTATTCCTACTATGACCACGCCGGGATCGTCCGCCATCTGGAGGACATGGCCCGTCAGGGCTGGCAGCTGGAAAAGGCCGGGTCCGTGTTCTGGACCTACCGGCGGTGCAAACCGACAGAGCTGCGCTACGCCGTGGTGTACTTTTCCAAGGCCAGTCAGTTTGACCCGGAGCCGCCGGCGGAGCAGCGGGAGTTCTGGGAGCTGTGCAAAGCCACCGGCTGGGAGCTGGTGACCAACCGCTATCAGATGCAGATCTTCCGCAATCCCGCGCCGGACGCCATCCCTATTGAGACGGACCCTGTGGTACAGGTGGAAAACGTCCGCGCCGCCATGAAAAAAGGCTCCGTCCGAGGCAACTGGTGGCTGCTGGCCTGTTCCCTGCTTCAATTCTGGCTGCAATTTCGCTCTGCCTACACCATCCGGGATCTGCTGCTGAATGTTTTTTCCCTGTCGGCTATTCTCATCTGTCTGATGCTGGGCATCAAGGCCATCGTGGAGTTGATCGGCTACTACCGCTGGTGCCGAATGGCCCGAACCGCCGCCGAGGAAGAAGGCGTTCTGCTCTCGCCCCGGCCCCGTAAATGGTGGCAGATCTTGCAAATTTTGGGGTTCCTTGTTACGGTCGCCCTTGCTCTGTCGCTCCCGCTGCTGAGTCCTTCCCACAACCCGGCCATCCTGATCACCCTCGCGGCAGGTCTTGCTTACGCTCTGCTACTGACGCTGATCGTCAACGGCAGCCGTCAGCTTATGAAGAAAAAAGGCTTCTCCGCCGAAGCCAACATGGGGCTGAATATTCTCATTGCCATTGTAGGCACCTTTGTTCTCATGGGTGGCCTGATCTGGATGAGTTTCCGCGTCGCTGACGATCCCGGCCTCCAGGGCCATATCAACGCAGAAACCCGCACCTCTCCCGCCTACCCTGCCGGTGACACGGAGCACACCTACACCGTCTACCACGATCCCCTGCCCCTGACGGTGGAGGACCTGGTCGGAGAAACCGCCTATACGGACTATTCCTGCTGCCGGGCCGTTGAAGGCACACCGCTGATGACGGCATACAAATACCGGCAGGAGGTTCCCTATGTGTTCGACATCGTTTCCGAGGAGGACGGCCCGGAATTGCTCTATGAGATCTATGAGGTGAAATTAGACTGTCTCTACGAGCCGGTGAAGCAGTCTTTCTTCAAGGACAAAACATTCAGTATCCCCGGCAAATTCAAATTTGCGGTTTCCCAACGCTGGACGCCGGTGGACGCCGCCCCCTGGGGCGCTTTGGACGCTTACCGGTTCATCCGGGAAGACAACACGCCCATCGGGAATTTCCTGCTCTGCTACGCCGACCGCTTCGTGGAGATCCGGTTTGACCCCTGGTATGACGGAGCCGAACCCACTGAAAAGCAAATGGCGCTGGTGGGAACGGTATTGGGCAGCGGGCCGCTGTCCTGACGAAAGTTCCATACAAAAAACCACTACCCGGAGCGATCTGCTCCGGGTAGTGGTTTTCGTTACACTTATTGATTGTCCAGCTTTTCCAGGGCAGACTTGGCGGCCATCTGCTCGGATTCCTTCTTGCTGTGACCGCTGCCCTCACCGATGGCGGCGCCGTTGAGCCGCACCTCGGTAACGAAGGTCTTGGCGTGGTCGGGGCCTTCCTCCCGCACCATGCAGTAGGTCAGCTCCTGACCGGCCTTCCGCTGGATGTGCTCCTGGAGCAGGGTCTTGTAGTCCCGGCGGCGCTCCTCCACCACCTCTTCCCTCTCCACGTCCAGCAGAACGCGGTGGATCAGCTCCGACGCGGCGGTAATGCCGCCGTCCAGATACACGGCGGCGAACACAGCCTCGGTTGCATCCGCCAGAATGGAGGCCCGATGGCGGCCGCCGCCGGCCTCCTCGCCCTTGCCCAGCTTCAAATAGCTGCCCAAATTCAGCTTCTGGGCCACCTCGTGAAGGCTCTGCTCGCACACCAGCGCTGCCCGGATCCGGGTCAGATCCCCCTCCGGCAGGTCCGGGTGCCGGGCGAAGAGATACTCCGCCGTCACAAAGCCCAGCACGCTGTCGCCCAAAAACTCCAGCCGTTCGTTGCTGCCAAGCCCCTGGGAGCGATGCTCATTCGCGTAGGAGCTGTGATTCAGCGCCTCCCGCAGCAGTTCTTGGTTCCGGAAGGTATAATTTAATTTTTTCTCCAGTTCCTGCATCCCTGTTCACCTCATAAGGAAGCCCCGCGCATGGCGGGGCCACTCTTTTTTACTTCAGCTTGGAAGCGACAAAATTCACCGCGTCGCCCACGGTCTTGAGTCCGGCCAGCTCGTCCTCGTTGGCCTCACCCATATCAAATTCCTCTTCCATGGCCATGACCAGCTCCACCAGGTCCACGGAATCAGCGCCCAGATCCTCCTCGAAAGAAGTATCCATGGTCACCTCCGCAGGCTCCATTGCAAACTGCTCGGACACCAGATCCCGCATGGTCTGAAAGATTTCATCAACTGACATACCAAATTCACTCCTATGAAATATTTCAAAATTCATTTGCTTCTTAGCATGAAGCAATCATACGGCAATCCCATAGCCCTGTCAAGAGGGCAACCCTCTTTTATCCGTTCTTTTCCACCTTCATCACGTCGATGTGGGCCTCCACGTCCGCGATGATCCCGCTCTGGGCGTATTCCACCGCCCGGAACACGGCGTTGCGGATGGCCCGGGCATCGGAGGAGCCGTGGGCCTTCAGCACAGGCTTGCTGATGCCAAGGAAGGGCGTTCCGCCTACCTCGCTGGGGTCCAGCAGCTTTTTCACGTCGCCCAAGCTGTCCTTGACCAGCAGGGCGCCCAGCTTGCTCTTCGTGCTGGACAGAAACGCCTTCTTCATCTCGCCCAGCAGCAGCTTGGCGGCGCCCTCCACGGTTTTCAGCAGGATATTGCCGGAATAGCCGTCGGCCACGATGACGTCGGCCCCGCCCAGCAGGGCGGTGTTGGCCTCGATGTTGCCGATGAAGTTCAACCGGCCCTCCCGGCCCGCCTCCTCCAACAGGGCGTAGGTCTCATGGCGGAGGGTATCGCCCTTGGACGGCTCGGAGCCGATGTTCAGCAGGCCCACCCGGGGCTTCTCCACCCCCATGAGCCGCTGGGCGTAAAAATTGCCCAGATACGCAAATTGCAGCAGATATTCCGGCGTACAGTCGGCGTTGGCGCCGCAGTCGCAGAGCAGGGCGCGGCCCGTAGCGGTGGGGAGCACAGGCCCCATGGCCGCCCGGCGAACACCCCGGATCCGCTTCACCAGCAGGGTGGCCCCCGCCAGCAGCGCGCCGGTGGAACCGGCGGAGATGAAGGCGTCTCCCTCCCCGTTTTTCAGCATGGTCAGGCCCACGGTCAGGGAGGAATTCTTTTTGCGCTTGAAGGCAGTGGCGGGATCGTCGCACATATCCACCACTTCCGTAGCGTTCACGATCTCCACGCCCTCCGGCAGGGGGCCGGTCAGGCAGGCCCGGATGGCCTCCTCACGGCCCACCAGCACGATGTCCGCGCCGCACTGGGCATGGGCCTCCAAAGCGCCCTGTACCACCGCCTGAGGGGCGTTGTCGCCGCCCATGGCGTCCAAAATGATCTTCATTGGCAGGTTCCTCCTTTCAGGGGGACGGCCGCCGTCCGGTTTCCCGGTCGGCAGGTTTACTCTTCTGTGTTGCGGATGGTCAGGCTAAAATATCTGCTTTTTTCTCCTCCAGAATGGCAAGCGCCCGCTGGGAGATCTCGGCGTTTTTATTTCTCTTGCCCTTGACGAAGTGGTCAAGAGGCGGGATGATGCCGAAGTTGATGTTCATAGGCTGGAACTGGGTCACAGACTCGTTGGAAATATACAGTGCCAGCGCGCCGATGGCCATTTCCCGGGGGAAGTCCACAGGGGGCTGTCCCTTCAGGCGGCGGGCCGTTTCAATGCCCACCAGGAAGCCACTGGCGGCGGACTCCACGTAGCCCTCCACGCCGGTCATCTGTCCGGCAAAGGCAATACGGGGTTCCTTTTTCAGCCGGTAGTACCGGTCCAGCAGCCGGGGAGAATCCAGGAACGTATTCCGGTGCATGACGCCGTACCGCAGAAATTCTGCGTTCCGCAGGGCGGGGATCATAGAAAATCCCCGCCGCTGCTCCGGGAATTTCAGATGGGTCTGGAAGCCCACCAGATTGTAAACGGTGCCGTCGGCGTTGTCCCGACGAAGTTGCACCACGGCGTAGGGCCACCGGCCTGTCCGGGGATCGTCCAGCCCCCGGGATTTCAGGGGGCCGTACAGCAGCGTGTCATGGCCCCGACGAGCCATGACCTCCACCGGCATACATCCCTCGAACACCTGACTGTCCTCAAAGCCGTGGACCTCCGCCTCCTGGGCGGTGGTCAATTCCTTCCAGAAGGCGTCATATTCCTCCTGATTCATGGGGCAGTTTACATAATCGTCCGTGCCCTTGTCATACCGGGAGCCCATCCAGGCATAGTCCATATCCACACTCTCGGCGGACACCAGGGGTGCCGCCGCATCAAAGAAGTGGAGATCGCTGTGCTCCCCCAGCAGCCCTTGCAGCGTTTCCGCCAGCGCGTCGGAGGTCAGGGGGCCGGAGGCGATAATGACCTCCCCCTCCGGGATTTCCGTCACCTCGCCGGGCACCACCGTGATATTGGGGTGGCTGCGGATCTTCTCCGTCACCAGCCGGGCAAAGCCGTGGCGGTCCACAGCCAACGCGCCGCCGGCCTCCACCCGGGTGGCGTCGGCGCATTGCAGGATCAGGCTGTCCAGCCGCCGCAGCTCCTCTTTCAAAAGGCCCACGGCGTTTTCCAGACCCGCGCCCCGGAGGGAGTTGGAGCAGCACAGCTCCGCAAAGTATTCCGTTGTGTGGGCGGGGGTCATTTTCTCCGGTTTCATCTCGTGAAGCTCTACCTGAATTCCCCGCTGGGCCAGCTGCCAGGCGCATTCGCTGCCGGCAAGGCCCGCGCCGATGACTGTTACGTTCATGCTCAAAATCCTTTATCTCCGGGCCGGAACGGGGTCATTCCTCCGTTGTTTCGGCCTTTTTCGTTGTCTTTTTAGTCGTGGTTTTTTTCGTCGTGGTCTTGGCTGCCGCTTTCTTTACCGCAGCCTTTTTAGCGGCGGGTTTCTTTTCCGCGTCGCCGTCCTCCGCCTTTTTTGCGGTCTTTTTCACGGTGGTTTTCTTTGCGGCGGTCTTGGTTGCGGTCTTTTTGGCAGCGGTCTTCTTGGCGGGCTTTTCCTCAGCAGGCGCGTCGCTCTCGCCGGGGGCCTCCTCCGCGTTGGCGGATGCCTCCACCTGCTTCTTGGGATAGCCCCGCTTGTCCTCCGGCAGGAAGTTGGCGCACTCCGGATTGATGCAGTAGGGTCGCTTGTAGCCCTTGCCTGCCCGCTTGAACATGGTCTTGCCGCAGACAGGACAATCATCCTTCACCGGCACGTCCCACGTCATGAAATCGCAGGTCGCGCCGCCGGCTACCCGGTTGTTGGTGTGCTCGCAGCAGTAGTAGGTGTACTGCTTGCCGGATTTCCGGCTGGTGCCGGTGCGCTTGAACAGCCGTCCGCCGCACTTGGGGCAGCGGCCCGGCATCTCCACCACCAGAGGCATGGTGAAATTGCACTCCGGGAAGCCGGGGCAGGCCAAAAACCGCCCGAACCGACCGGACTTCACCACCAGATTCCGCCCACAGACGGGGCAGATTTCCTCGGAGACCTCGTCAGGCACCTTGATATAGACGCCCTCCAGATCCTTCTCCGCCTTTTTGAGGTTTTCCTCAAAATCGCCGTAGAAATCCCGGAGCACGGACTTCCAGTTCACCGTGCCCTCTTCCACATCGTCCAGCTTTTTCTCCATGTTGGCGGTGAATTTCAGGTCGGCGATGTCGCTGAAGCGTTCCTCCATCAGCTGCGTGACGACCCGGCCCAGATTGGTGATGTGGAGGTATTTGCCCTCCTTCACCACATATTCACGGTCCAGAATGGTGGACACCGTGGGGGCATAGGTAGAAGGACGGCCGATGCCCTGCTCCTCCATAGCCCGGATCAGCGTGGCGTCGGTATAGTGGGCCGGAGGCTGGGTGAAGTGCTGGTCCCGGCCAAAGCTCTTGAGGTCCAGCGTCTCCCCTTCCGTCAGCGGCGGCAGGGTGGGTTCCTTTTCCTCCTTATCATCGTCCTTGCCCTCCTCGTACACGGCTGTGTAGCCGGAGAATTTCAGGCTGGAGGAGCTGGTGCGGAAGCTGTGTCCCGCGGCGTCGATCTCCACGGAGACGCTGTCATACACGGCATTGGCCATCTGGCAGGCCACAAAGCGGCTCCACACCAGACGGTACAGACGGTACTGCTCGCCGGTGAGATCCTTTTTCAGCATCTCCGGCGTCCAGTTCACATTGCTGGGGCGGATAGCTTCGTGGGCGTCCTGGGCACTGGCCTTGGCCTTATAGTGGTTGGCTCCCTTGGCGGGATAGTACTGCTGACCGTAGCGGCCCACGATAAATTCCTTAGCGGCGGCAATGGCCTCTTCGCTGATGCGGAGAGAGTCGGTACGCATATAGGTAATCAGACCCACGGTGCCCTCGCCCTCAATATCCACGCCCTCGTAAAGCTGCTGGGCAATGGCCATGGTGCGGCGGGGGGTCATGGACAGCTTGCGGCTGGCCTCCTGCTGCATGGTGGAGGTGGTAAAGGGGGGAGAGGGAGAACGGTTCTTATCCGTCCGCTTCACGGACTTGACGGTAAAGACAGCATTCTTCGTCTCCTCTACCACGGCTTCCACCTCGGCGGCGGATTTCAGCTCTGCCTTCTTGCCGTTCTTCCCGTGATACCGGGCGGAGAAGGGCAGCTTTTTCACGTCATTGCCGGTGAGGTTGGCATCCAGCGTCCAGTATTCCTCCGGCTTGAAATTCTCGATCTCCCGCTCCCGGTCATCCACCATTCGGGTGGCAACAGACTGGACCCGTCCTGCGGACAGGCCCCGCTTGATCTTCTTCCACAGCAGGGGACTGAGCTGATAGCCTACCAGCCGGTCCAGAATACGCCGGGCCTGCTGGGCATCCACCAGATTCTGGTCGATGTCCCGGGGATTTTCGATGCTCTGGCGGACCACGTTCTTCGTGATCTCATTGAAGGTGACCCGCTTTGTTTTCTTGTCCGGCAGATCCAGCAGGCTCTTGAGGTGCCAGCTGATAGCCTCGCCCTCGCGGTCCGGGTCGGTTGCGAGGTACACGGTATCCGCCGCCTTGGCGGATTTTTTCAGGTCGGAAATGATGGCTTCCTTCCCCTTGATGGGCTTGTAGACCGGCTCGAAGTCATTGTCTACATCCACGCTGAGTTTGCTTTTCTGCAAGTCCCGAAGATGGCCCATGCAGGCCTTTACCTCATAGTCCTTGCCCAGATATTTTCCAATGGTTTTGGCCTTCGCGGGAGACTCCACGATGACCAAGCTCTGTTTTGCCATAGTTACCTCCGGCGGCTTTGTTCAAAAGCCGCGTTTTCATATTCTGATCGTGCTCAGGAGCGCGTTTATTCTGTAAGGGTCACGGCGCGGGTATAGTGCTTGCCCGCGTGCTGGACCACATATTGGTCGATCTCAAGGACCGTCAGGGCAGAAAGCACCCGACGGGTGGGGATGTCCACCAGCTCGGTGAGGTCATCCACCTGCATCGGCTCCGTATCGGACAGGGCCTTCAAAATGGCGATCTGGTCATCCGTCAGCTCCACATCGCCGCGGGACAGGCTGAGGGCAGGGGCCACAGGCTTCGGCTCCGGCACCGTCCGGGCCTGATAGCCCAGAGTCTCCGGCTCCTCCCGCGCCTCTTTCAGATTCAAAGTGAAGCGGCCCTCATACTCCCGCAAAATGTCGGACGCATCTGTTACCAGCCCCGCGCCGTCCCGGATCAGACGGTTGCAGCCCACGCTGGTAGGCGCGTCGATGGGACCGGGGACCGCAAATACATCCCGGCCCTGCTCTAAGGCCGTCATAGCGGTGATCAGCGCGCCGCTCCGTTCCGGCGCTTCCACCACCAGAGCCGCTAAGGACAGCCCGGAAAGAATACGGTTCCGCACCGGGAAATGCCCCGGCGCCGGCTCCGTCCCCGGTGGGTATTCCGAAAACAGAACGCCTGATACCGCTACATCTTCATAGAGATACCGGCTCTCATAGGGATAATGGACGTCCAAGCCGTTGCCCGCCACGCCTATGGTCACGCCGCCGGCCCTGAGAGCGCCCCGTGTGGCTGCGGCGTCGATGCCCTTTGCCAGACCGCTCACCACCACGGCTCCGCCGGAGGCCAGACCAAAGCCCAGCTTTTCCGCGCAGGCAACGCCGTAGGGCGTACAGTCGCGGGTACCCACCACCGCTACGCTGAGCAGATCGTCCAGCAACGGCAGCTTACCTTTGTAGTAGAGCAAAGCCGGTGGATCATAGATGTTTTTCAGCCGTCCGGGATAGGCGGCGTCGGAAAAGGTCAGAAGCTGAATATCCAGCCGCTGACAGTCGGCAAGAATTTTGTCCGCCGGGGCGAGATCATGGTTTTCCAGCAGCTTCAGCTGACCAGGGTCAGCCCCCTCCGTCAGCATCAGCTCGTCGGGATCGGCGTAGAAAATGCTCTCCGGATCGCCGAAACGGCGCAGCAGCGCCAGCTTGGTCTGATTTCGCAGGCCCTTCAGTTCCGACAGCCATACCCAATATTTCAGCATATCCCCCGTCCTCCCCGCTCAGTCATTCCGGGCGGCCTCCCACAGCAGGACCGTGGCTGCCGCCGCCGCGTTCAACGATTCGCAGTGCTCGCTCATGGGAATTTTGATTGTCCGGTCACAGAGGGCCAACACGCCCTCCGTCAGCCCCCGGCCCTCGCTGCCGATGGCAATGGCGCAGCGGCTGTAATCCACCGCACGGGCGTCCAGAGTATCCTCCCGCAGCGCCGCGCCGTAAAGAGGAATGCCGCTCTTTTTCAGCAGAGCGGACAGTTCCTCCGCCCCCACCGTCCACACCGGGCAGCGGAACACCGCCCCCATGGTGGCCCGGAGGGTCTTTGGATTATAGAGATCCGCGCAGCCGTTCACCAGAAACATTCCATCGGCATGGAAGGCGTCCGCCGTGCGGAGGATGGTACCCACGTTGCCGGGGTCCTGCAAGGTGTCCAGCACCACATAGCGGCGGCCCGCCAGCATTTCCGGCAGCGGCTCCGTGTGAATGGCGCAGGTAAACAGCGTCCCCTGAGGGGTCTCCATAGGCGAAACGGACTTCATTACATCCGCCGGGACCTCCACCTGCCGTACACCCAAGGGCAGTTCCGGCAGGTCTACCCCCGCCGTAGCCACAACGGTGCGGACCTCCGCCCCCCACAGCAGCGCTTCCTTCAACAGCTTGGGACTGTCGCAGAGGAATTCTCCCCGCTGGCGGCGGTAGGACGCAGAGGCCGCCAGCTTCCGGAGATGGGTGCACAGCGGATTCTGTCTGCTGGTAATAATCTCCATAGGTCGGCGGCTCCTTTCTCATTCTCTGGTCGTTTGATTGGATGCATTTGCCGGCAACAGGGTCCGGCTTCCAAACTCGCCGTATCCGTTCCCGGTTTTGGGGCGAATGGCAGGCAATTTGCCCTACCGCACGGAAAAACAGGCGTTTTTCCCTGTCTGTTGGGGTAAATCTAAACGCTTACTATATTAAATGTATCCGTCAGAATTGTCAAGGGAAGTTTGTTTGAAGGCCAATACAGGCACGGTTCTCATTTTTTCATGGGAAATCGGCTATTTTTTATGATACTTCACATTGACAGCACTTATGGAGAATGATACCATCAGAATGGCAAATTGATCGGACAGGAGCGAAACCGAAATGACATTGGATCAATTAAAGATCGGTGCCTCCGGCACCATTACCTCTGTGGGCGGAGACGGCCCTCTGCGCTGCCGCCTGCTGGATATGGGACTGATCCCCCGCACACGGGTCACCTTACAGAAGATCGCCCCCATGGGAGACCCCATCGAGATCCGCGTCCGGGGGTACGAGCTGACCCTCCGGGTGGAAGAAGCCGAAAAAATTGAAGTGAAGGAGGACGCGTGATGGTTTTTGCGTTGGTAGGCAATCAGAACTGCGGCAAGACCACGCTGTTCAACGCCCTCACCGGCTCCAATCAGCACGTGGGCAACTTCCCCGGCGTTACCGTGGATCAGAAAATGGGCGAGATCCGGGATGAAAAGGGCTGTTCCGTTGTGGACCTGCCGGGTATCTATTCCCTGCGGCCCTATACGCAGGAGGAGATCGTTTCCCGGGACTTCATCATCAATCAGAAGCCTGACGGCATCATCAATATCGTGGACGCCACCAACATCGAACGGAACCTGTATCTGACCCTTCAGCTTTTAGAGCTGCGGGTGCCCATGGTGCTGGCCCTGAACATGATGGACGAGGTCCGGGCCAACGGCGGCTCCATCGACGTGCGGAAAATGAGCCAGGCGCTGGGGATCCCCGTGATCCCCATCACGGCGGCCAAGGGCGAGGGCGTCAGCGAGCTGGTAGATCAGGCGTTGACTGTGGCCCGCGGAAAGGTCCTGCCCAAGGTGACGGACTTCTGTTCGGACGACTCTGCCGTACACCGCTGTATTCACGCCGTGGTGCACCTCATCGCGGACCATGCCGACCGTATAGGCGTTCCCGCCCGGTTCTGCGCCGCCAAGCTCATCGAGGGCGGCGACGATCTGGCGGACCAGCTGAAGCTGGATGAAAACGAAAAGGAACTGCTGGAGCACTGCATCGTCCAGATGGAAACGGAGACCGGTCTGGACCGCAACGCCGCACTGGCGGATATGCGGTACAGCTTTATTGAAAATGTGGTGAGCACCTCCGTGGTGAAGTGCCATGAGAGCCGGGAACACGCCCGCTCCATGAAGTTCGACCGGATCCTCACCGGCCGGTACACCGCCATCCCCACCTTCTTGGCGGTGATGCTGCTGACCTTCTACCTGACCTTCAACGTCATCGGCCAGCGGCTGTCCGACTGGATGGGCGTGGGGATCGACGCCCTGACCGCCCTGGCAGACCGGGCGCTGACGGCCTACGGCATCAATCCGGTGGTCCACAGCCTCATCATCGACGGCATTTTTGCCGGCGTAGGCAGCGTACTGGTGTTCCTCCCCATCATTGTGACCCTGTTCTTCTTCCTGTCCATTCTGGAGGACACCGGCTATATGGCCCGTGTAGCCTTTGTGATGGACAAGCCTCTGCGGAAAATCGGTCTGTCCGGCCGCAGCATCGTGCCCATGCTCATCGGCTTCGGCTGCTCCGTGCCCGCTATCATGGCCACCCGCACCGTGTCCTCTGACCGGGACCGGAAAATGACCATTCTGCTGACGCCCTATATGAGCTGCTCTGCCAAGATCTCCATTTACGCCTTCTTCACCGCCGCCTTCTGCCCCAAGTATCAGGCGCTGGTGATGATCTCCCTGTATCTGCTTGGCATCATGATCGGCATTGTGGCGGCCCTCATTATGAATCAGACGGCCTTCCGGGGCAAGCCCGTGCCCTTCGTCATGGAGCTTCCCAACTACCGCCTTCCCAGCCTTAAAAGTGTGGCTCTGCTGCTGTGGGAAAAGGCCAGAGACTTTTTAGAGCGGGCCTTTACCGTGATTTTTCTGGCCACCATCATCATCTGGTTCCTCCAGAGCTTTGATACCCGGCTGAACGTGGTCACTGACAGCGCTGACAGTTTGCTGGCCCTCATCGGTCAGTGGATCGCGCCGGTGTTCGCCCCCCTGGGCTTTGCGGACTGGCGCTGCGCCACCTCCCTGATCTCCGGCTTCATCGCCAAGGAATCCGTGGTCAGCACGCTGGAGATCCTGCTGGGCGGCGCCGCTCTCTCCACTCTGTTCGCCAGCCGGGCCGCCATCAGCTTTCTGGTATTCACCCTGCTCTATACTCCCTGTATTGCGGCGGTGGCCACCATCCGCCGGGAGTTCAACTCCACCCTGAAAACCGTGGGCGTGGTGCTGATGCAGTGCTGCGTGGCGTGGATCGTGGCCTTTGTGGTCTATACGCTGGTGGGGATTCTGTGATGAACACTTTGGATTGGCTGCTGCTGGCACTGGTGGCCCTTGCCGCCGTCGCCGCGATCCGCCGCTGGCGGAAAAAGGGCAGCTGCGGCTGTTCCGGAGACTGCCGGCACTGTGCCGGCGGCTGTCAAAAAAAGGAGTCCTGAAAATCGTCCCCGCCGGTAATTTCCTTCTCAGGTATAACGAAACCCCCGCTTGCGAGACAAGGCTCTGTCTCACAAGCGGGGGTATTTTTCACTTCTTGACACAGTGTTTACTTCGTTCCCATCAGGGCACGGAAGCGCCGGGTCGATGCGTTCCGCACGCAGCTCCAGACCTCCCGGGTGGCACAGATCTTGTCCGCGCAGGTCACCACAACGCTCTCCTTGTACTTGGGCGGCGTGGGGTTCAGGGGAAACATATGCCGGTGGATGATATTCGCTTCCAGCGGATTCAAACCGAAATCCCGCTGGGCGTTCTCCATGGCCTTGCGGGCGTGATAGAACCCGTGGAGCTTGTGATCCCGATTGTGTTCCCGCCAGTTGTAGAGAAAATAGTCATGAAGCAGTGCGCCCCGCACCAGACTCCGCCAATCCACGTCCCAGCCCCATTTCTGAGCCAGACGGATGCTGCAAAGCGTCACCGCCACGGAATGATCGTAGCAGGTGGTGCTGCCGTGCTGGGGGATCGTGCGCTCCTGATCCATGGTAGGCGAACGCAGAATATCACCGCCGTATTCCCATAGCATTTCTTCTGCAGTCATATCCGCTCACCTCTTTTCTGTCCCTGATTATAGGGGCAAAACCGGAGAAAATCCAGTAGGAAATGCAACAGAGCTTTCCTGCCCGTCTTCACATTTCTTTGTGCGGTTTGCCGTTTTTGTTGGAAACGTCCTGCTAATTTTTAGCTTTTTGGATGAAACAGCAAATTTCCGCTTGACATTTGCCCTCGGGCGGCGTATGCTTGCGCCAAGTTCAAAACCAAAACCGATGACACGGAGTAAGTACACGAAAGGGCATTTCCCCCAGCGAGCTGCCGGTAGTGAAAGGGCAGCGGAAAGGCGTTCGTGGAATGGACCGTGGAGGGCGGGCCGAACAGGGCAGTTTAGTAGGCACCGACGGGCTTTTCCCCCGTTACCAAGGAAAGACGTGTGATGGCACGTCGCCGAGCGGACGATTTTCGTCAATTTGGGTGGCACCGCAGAAGTTTCAGGCTTTTGTCCCAAAGGAACCTATCAACAGGTTCGTTTGTGGATGAAGGTCTTTTTTTGATGCCTTCTCCACAAAGGACCGTTTACGAGCTATGAAAGGAGAACGCACCATGGCAGCCGAAATCAACAACATTCCCTACAAAATTTATCTCTCCGAAGATGAGATACCCAAGGCATGGTACAATGTCCGGGCTGACATGAAGGTCAAGCCCGCTCCCCTGCTGAATCCCGGCACCGGAAAGCCTATGGGCTTTGAGGACCTGCGCCCTGTGTTCTGCGACGAGCTGATCCGCCAGGAGCTGGACAATGATGACCGGGAGATCCCCATTCCCCAGGAGATCCTGGATTTCTACAAGATGTACCGTCCCTCTCCCCTGGTACGGGCCTACTGCCTGGAAAAGGCCCTGGGCACCCCCGCCAAAATCTACTACAAGTTTGAGGGCAACAATACCTCCGGCTCCCACAAGCTGAACAGCGCCATTGCCCAGGCCTATTATGCCAAGCAGCAGGGCCTCAAGGGCGTTACCACCGAGACCGGCGCCGGCCAGTGGGGCACGGCCCTGTCCATGGCTTGCGCATACCTGGGCCTGGACTGCAAGGTCTACATGGTGAAGGTCAGCTACGAGCAGAAGCCCTTCCGCCGAGAGGTCATGCGGACCTACGGCGCTTCCGTTACCCCCTCTCCCTCTGAGACTACCGCCATCGGCCGGAAGATCCTCCAGGAGCATCCCGGCACCACCGGCTCCCTGGGCTGCGCTATTTCCGAGGCCGTGGAGGTCGCCACCTCCACCCCTGGCTACCGCTACGTGCTGGGCAGCGTCCTCAACCAGGTACTGCTGCACCAGAGTGTCATCGGCTTGGAGACCAAGGCGGCGCTGGATAAGTACAACATTGTGCCCGACATCATCATCGGCTGCGCCGGAGGCGGCAGCAACCTGGGCGGTCTGATCTCCCCCTTCATGGGTGAAAAGCTCCGGGGTGAGAAGGACTACCGGTTCATCGCCGTGGAGCCCGCCTCCTGCCCCAGTTTCACCCGTGGCAAATTCGCCTATGACTTCTGCGACACCGGCATGGTGTGCCCCCTGGCAAAAATGTACACCCTGGGCAGCAACTTCATTCCCTCTCCCAACCACGCCGGCGGTCTGCGGTATCACGGCATGAGCAGCATCCTCTCCCAGCTGTACCACGACGGCTACATGGAGGCCGTGTCCGTGGAGCAGACCAAGGTGTTTGAAGCCGCCGAGCAGTTTGCCCGGATCGAGGGCATCCTCCCTGCTCCCGAGTCCAGCCACGCCATCCGGGTAGCCATCGACGAGGCCATGAAGTGCAAGGAGACCGGCGAGGCAAAGACCATTGTCTTCGGTCTCACCGGCACCGGCTACTTCGACATGGTGGCCTATGAGAAGTTCCACAACGGCAAGATGACGGACTATATCCCCACCGACGCCGAACTGGAAGCCAGCTTCGCCAAGCTGCCCCAGGTGCCCGGTCAGGACTGATTTTCCTCCAGCTCTTACCCTCTCAACGTATCATCGCCCAGCCGCGCCGGATTTCCACGCACCGCCTTTACCCGCAAGGGGTATGCAGCATCCATAAAGCAGCACAGCCGTTAACGGCTGCCCTACCTTACCGTTGTGAAAATCTTACCGCTTTTATCGACAGTTTCAAGCAAAAACCATCCCCGCAGGCAGTTGCCTGCGGGGATGGTCTGTTTTTCATTAAGAGTTGCTGCAAAGAACCCATCTTATGTCCGATCCGGAAAAGTTCACTGCTCCTGGGCAGTCTCGGACAGCTTTTTCAGTTCTTCCTCCTCCAAGACCCGGTAGGCTACCTTGCCCACCAGCGTTTTGGGCAGCTCCGCCCGAAATTCGATATCATAGGGCAGGGCGTATTTGGCTACGTTTTTGCGGATATAGGCCATCAGCACAGCCTTGGTCTCCTCGTTGGCGGGGACGCCGGGCTTCAGCATGACGAACGCCTTTACCTTCTGCATTTTCAGCGGGTCCGGTACGCCGATGACGCAGCTCATCTGCACGAACTCGTGGGCGTCCAGAATGTTCTCCATCTGAGAGGGATACACATTGTAGCCGCTGGTGACGATCATACGCTTGAGCCGCTGCCGGAAGTACACAAAGCCGTCCGGGTCCATATAGCCAAGGTCGCCGGTGTGGACCCAGGCAAGACCGTCCTCATGGGTCTGGAGAGTCTGAGCCGTTTCCTCCGGGTGGTGGAGATAGCCCATCATCACCGTAGGCCCGGACAGGCAGATCTCGCCCTCGGTGCCGTAGGGAACCTCCTTTTGCGTCCCGTGCTCCACGATCTTATAGTAGGTGTCCGGGAAGGGGATGCCGATGGAGCCTTCCCGGGAGATGTGGTACGGCGTCAGGCAGGAGGCGGTGACGCACTCCGTCAGGCCGTAGCCCTCCCGCACCTGAATGGTGGCATGGTGATCAAAGAGGAACTGGTCGAACCGCTTTTTCAGCTCTACGGACAGGCTATCACCGCCAGAATAAACACCCTTCAGGCAGCTCAGGTCCGCGTTTTTCATTTTGGGCAGCCGCAGCAGCGCCTCGTACAGCGTAGGGACGCCGGCGATCAGGTTGCACCGGTATTTCAGCAGCAGCTTTGCGTAGCTGTCCGGGGTGAACCGGGGCACCAGAATACAGCAGCCGCCGCTGACCAGCATGGAGTGGATGGACACGCCCAGACCGAAGCCATGGAACATGGGCATCACCGCCAGCATTTTGTCACCGGGGCGGAACATGGGGTTGGTGGCGATGATCTGCTTTCCCAGAGCGTTGAAGTTCAGATTCGTAAGCTGGATGCCCTTGGTGACGCCGGTGGTGCCGCCGGAATAGAGGATCACCGCCTCATCCCCGGCTCTCCGCTCTGCCCGGTACGTCCAATGGTAGCCGCGGCCCCGGCGCAGGAATTCATTCCAGCGCAGCACCGGCGCATCCTTGGGAATTTTGGCCTGCTTGCGGCCCTCGGTGAGCATATAGCCCACCCGGACCGGCTTGGAAAGGGCGTCCGGAATGGAGGCCAGAATGATGTTGTCCAGTGTCACATTCTGACGGATGGCTTCAAATTTATGGTAAAACTGATCCAGCGTCACAGCGAAGATGGAGCCGGATTCCTTTAAGTAAAACTCGATTTCCTTCTCGCTGGAAAGGGGATGGATCATATTGGCCGTGGCCCCCACTAGATTGATGGCGTAGAACATGATCACCGCCTGGGGGCAGTTGGGCATAGCCATGGTGATCCGGTCGCCGGGACGGACGCCGGTGGCCTTCAGCGCCCGGGCACAGAGGTCGATTTCCGCCGCCATAGCGCGGTAGGTGGTTTTCCGGCCCATGAACACATAGGCAGTGTGGTTGGGATAGGTTTCCGCACAGCGCTCCACAGCCTCATACATGGTGCAGTCCGGGTAATCCAGATGGGGCGGCACCACGCCGTAAACATTCAGCCACGGCGCTTTCACATGGGATTCTTCTGCGATTTTTGTCTGTTCAGCAGTCAAGGTCGATGGCCTCCTTCAAGGGTCTGTCCAGCAGCTCCGGGTGGCTCATCAGGTGCTGCACGATTTTCAGGGAACGGCCGAAATAGAAGCCGTCCGCCACCCGTTCGTCCAAGGTGATCCCCAGTTCCACCACGTCCCGCACCTGGCGGGTGCCGTCAGCGGCGATCTTCTCCGCCTTGTGCATGGTGCCAATGGCGATCATGATGGAATTGGTGCCGTAATTGTTCAAATGGTGGTACACGCTGGGGCATTGGATACTCCCCAGATTGGTGAGGAACACGCTGGCAAAGTTGGGGTCATCCTCCTTCAGCACAGCAGGCACCTTCCCATAGAAATCCAGAGTTTTCAGCCCCCAGAAGAAAAGCATCAGGAACCAGCGGGGCATGATCTTCAGGATATCCATGGCACCGTTGGCACCGCCGCTCTTCTCCGTTCGGGCCTTGTGGACCTTTCCCACCACCTGACGGGTCACAGCGGTCAGGGTCCAGTCCTCCGGGGCTGTGGCCACCACCAGTTTTTCCTCACTGTGGTCCTCAAACCGCTTTTTCGCCACAAAGCCAAGGGTGATCTCGTGGCGCTGGTAATACCGCCGTCCGGAGATGTAGCGGTTCAGATCCGGCCGCAGGTATACGGTTTTGGCAACGGCCATGAGGATACAGTGGAACAGGGTGGTCTTGTATTCGTCCTCTCCCCGGTTCTTTTCCTCGATATAGCGCAGGGTCTCCGTCACGTCAAATTCCATATTGACGTAGACCTCGGCGTCGGTGCGCTTATTCATCAGATGGGGCATGATGGCGTGAAGCCCGTCCAGATCCCGGATCCAGTAGGCATCCGGCCGGTCGCCCCATCGTTTTGTTCGTTTTTCCATAATTCGCTCCCTTTTTGCCATGCAAAAGCATAGCAAAATAAGAAATGTGCCTTTCCCGCGCCCCTGCGGGGCAACCGGAATGCTGCGCGAAAACTTCATGCACTGGCATTTGTGCATTTTGTAGCGCACTGCTTATACACGAAATTTCATGCGGTTTCCTGCCATTTGCCGGAAAATCCAAGCAAACGGGATACCGTGCACAGTATAGCACACCGCATCCCGTTTGTCAGCAATTTTATAGGTTCTTACAGATACCGGTCCAGCTTCTGCCAGAGGGCTTCGCCCTTCTGCTTCAGCTCCGTGCGGAAAGCCCGCCGGCCTTCTCTGTGTTCTTCCAGGCGCTCCTGAAATTCCTCCCGGAACTCATCCCGGCGCTCCTGAATCCCCTCTCTGTGCTCATCCCAGCCCTCACGGTACCGCTCTGCCAGGCCATCGCCCAGATCCCGGAGCTTTGCCAGCGCGTCCATTATGCTGCCCTGAGCATTCAAAACACCGTCCATGGGCCTATGGTGATCGTCATACCGGCCCATGCGGTAGTTCTCCATCACAATGCCATAGCGCTCTCTGGCCCGCTTTACCGCATCGCCCCAAGAGAGATACAGCCGGTCCCCGGCCTGACAGCCCACCTGAGCCATACATTCCGGGCGCTTGCAGATCTCCTGCAATTTTGCGGCCATGGACCCGGCATTTTCATCAATGAGGAAGCCGTCCACCCCATCGGTCACGCCCTCCGCCGCGCAGCTGCCGTCGATCAGCACTGCCGCAAGATCGCAGGCCGCCGCCTCCCGCACCACCAGCCCGTTGGTGTCATAGCTGGAGGGAAACAGGAACAGATCCGCCCGGCAGTACCACGCCCGCAGCGTCTCCCGCTGGGAGATAGCCCCGGTAAAGATGCACTTGCTGCCCAAGGGCTTTGCGTACTCCTGCACCTCCGCCGCGTCAGCGCCGCTGCCGATGAACACCATGCGGAAATCCTGACCCCCGGCCTGAAGCAGCTTCAGCGCGTCCAGAATGATCCGCAGTCCCTTGTACCACATCATGCGGCCCACGAACAGAAACACAGGCACGCCCTCCGGCAGATCGTAGTCCGCCGTGGCGGCGGCGATCGCCTCCTCGCTGACCCGGCCCCGGGGCATATCCACGCCGTTTTCCATCACTTGATAGTCTCCCTGATAGCCGATGGACCGGAGGTTTTCCCCCGCGCCGTGGCTCACTACCCACACCTCGTCGCAGGCGGAGATATTGGAGGCCAGCACATACAGCGCGCTCTCCTGCAGCAGCCGCCCCCGGAGGAGCTTGGCTACGTCCACATCAAACTTCGTGTGGTATGTAAACACCAGCGGCGCGTCCACCACGTCCCGGATGGATCGGGCCAGAATCGTGGACATCACAGGGCAATGGCTGTGGAGCAGGTCCACTTTTTGCTCCTTCAGCTGCCGCAGGGTCTCCGGGGAAAAGGGATAGCCCGCCAGATAGCCGAACAGCCGCCGGGTATCCACGCTGGGATAGCGGGCCACTGGAAAGGGAAAGCGGCTGTCGTCGGCGTCCGGATGCTCCGGCGTCACCACGATGGCCCGATCCCCCAGCTTTGTCAGCTCCCGGGCATAGTTGACAACGGTATTGGCCACGCCGTCGATCAGCGGCGGGAAGGAATCATTTAAAAGTGAAATGCTGTATGGTTCCGGCATAGTATGTCCTCCGTTCTATCTATCAGCTTCATTGCGTGTCCCCTTACAGTTTCAGAGCGGAAACCGCCGGGACGCGACACACTTCATCAAAATGACAACAGTCCCAAATGTTCCAGCAGGATTTTACAGCCAAGCAGCACTAAGATCACACCGCCGGTGATCTCCGCCCGCTGCTTGTACCGGGCACCGAACCAGCATCCCACCGCCACGCCGGCCACAGAGATGCAGAAGGTTGTCACGCCGATCAGGCTGACAGCCGAGAGGATCGGCGTTTCCAGAAAGGCGAAGGTCACGCCTACTGCCAGTGCGTCGATGCTGGTGGCAATGGCCATGAGAAAAAGCTTTTTATGGTCCAGTCTTCCAGCAGTAGCAGTGTCCTCCGCCTCGTCCTCCTCGCCGGAGAGGGCCTCCCGGATCATGTTGCCGCCGATAAGCAGCAGCAAAATAAAGGCGACCCAGTGGTCATACTGCTGGATATATCCCGAAAATTGCGAACCAAGTACCCACCCCAGAAGGGGCATCAATGCCTGAAAGCCGCCGAAATACAATCCCACCGTCAAGGCATGGCCCCATTTGATCCTCGTCATGGACAGGCCCTGACAGATCGCCACGGCGAAGGCGTCCATCGACAGTCCCACGCCGATGAGGAACAGCTCAAGAAATCCCATACTGATGTAAGCCTCCTACAGGATCACCGGAACTTCTCTGCGAATTTTAAGGCTGTCCGGCGTCACATCACAGTCATAGGCCAGCACCCGAACCCCGTGGGCCGCCGCCTCCCGCAGGGCTTCTCCAAAGGCGGGATGGGTTGCGTCATTGGGTGCGACGCTGTGAATATCTCTTATTTGTACCACAAAGAACAGGACTGCGTCAAGGCCGGTTTCCGCCGCCCGCTGCAGCTCCCGGATGTGCTTGACGCCCCGCTCCGTGGGGGCGTCCGGGAACAGGGCGTTTCCGTTTTCCTCCAGTGTGACGCCCTTCACCTCCACCAGATGAAGCCGTCCCTCCGTCTCGACGCAAAAGTCCAGCCGTGACCCGCCGTAAGCATACTCCGGACGGATGGCGGTGACGTCCGGCAGGAAACCTCCGGCCACCGCCCACTCCGCAAACACCTTATTGGGGGCCTGCGCGTCCATATTGATAAGGCTGCTACCCTTTTCCACCGCAATCAGATCGTATGCGGTTTTTCGGTTGGGATTCGTTCCCTTTTCCAGATAGACCGTGCAGCCCGGCACCAGCAGTTCCCGGCACCGGCCCGTATTCTTCACATGGACGGTCTCCACGCTGCCGTCCAGCTCCACATGGGCGATAAAGCGGTTGGGGCGGTCGATGAATTTCGCCGCCCGGACATTCTGATAGCGCATTGCTGTCTCCTTGGTATCATTTGTCATCCGCAGTCGCGGCTGACAGCAGAGGGCTGTACATCATAATGGCATCGTTGGTGCAGAGGTACTGCTCCTCCAAAAGCGCACCGGACAGGCCATACACCTCCCGCCAAAGCTGGTTGTGCCGGATATAGCCGCCCCAGGACGCCTGATCGATCCGGGCGTCCTTTTCTATGACCCGGAATTGCAGCGCCGGCGGCTCTGTCGAGCGCCACGCCCCCTCCAGATGGGTCTCCCCCACCCGCAGGCACAGCTGATACGGCCGATCCGTGTCATTGCGGATCATGAGGTCCCGATGGGGATAGGCGCAGGTGGCCCCGCTGCCGAAGGGCTGGGTACGGTTGGCGTCCGGGAACACGTCATGGGAGTGGCGGTAGCGCTCCGTCACCGTCAGGGGCGTGTGGAGGGTCATCCAGAAAATCAGATTGGACAGCTGGCACAGCCCGCCGCCGATGTCCCCGCCGATCTGTCCCAGAAACAGCACCATGCCCTCCTTGTAACCCTTCCGGGCGGTGGGTTTTCCGATGCGTTTCCAGTAGCTGAAGGTCTCGCCGGGATACAGGATCAGGCCGTCCAGCCGCTTTACGGCCAGCCTCAGATTTGTCACCTTATTCTCCTGCCAGACCATTTCCTCTCCCCGGAGGTGGCGCATAAGCGGCGTGGCATGGGAGAACTGGACGCAGGGGAGCCGTTCTTCTTTCCGGATCTTTGCCCAACGGTACTTGGGCGAGCACCACAGCAGATAGCGCTTTCCTGTGTAATATGCCTTTCCCAGCCGCAGGCGCAGCCAGCTGCGTCGGATGGGCGGACGCAGATCCATCTTCGTATCCACGACGTCTCCCCCTTTCATTTTTCTTAGTATGCCACAGGATCTGCCGTAAATCTACATCAAAACGGTAACATTTCCCAACTTGTCAGCGTTTTTTTGTCACCTTTTTGCAAAAGATTGGTCAAATATGACGTCCGGCATCCGGGGGAATCTGCCATTTCCCGGAGCTTATCTGAAAAAGGCGGCAAAAATTCCAATCAACCTCGTCTCAAGTATGAAATCAGCCGTTTTTCGTTCACAAATTGTTTTCTGGACACGCTTTCCACGCCGTGCTAAAATTGCTGGTATCCATAAAATACATACCAATTCAGAAGCGGAATTTCTGTCGGTTTCCGCTCCAAGAGAAAGAAGGAACGATCCATGAATGAGGTCCATTCCCCGAAAAAGCCTCTGATCTTCTACTACATGGTGGCCATGCTGCTGGTGATGCTGTTCAACTTCATCGCCATGCCCTGGCTGTCCCAGTATCAGATCCAGGAGGTAGATTACAACACCTTTGTGGACATGACGGAAAAGGGCGAGATCGGCCGGGCGGAAATTCAGGAGGCCGACAACCGGATCCTGTTCACCAGCAAGGATGAAAAGGCCATCTACAAAACCGCTATGATCTCCTCGGACAGCCAGCTTGTCCAGCGTCTGCTGGACGCCGGTGTTTCTACCAGCGGCGAGGAGATTGAGCAGACTTCCCTGCTCATGAATATTCTGAGCTGGGTGGCCCCCATTCTGATCTTCATCGCCCTGGGGCAGTTCATGTCCCGGAAGCTGATGCAGAAAATGGGCGGCGGCAATTCCATGATGTTCAACATGGGCAAGTCCAACGCCAAGGTGTATGTGAAGTCCGCCGAGGGAATTCGCTTTGACGACGTGGCCGGTGAGGACGAGGCCAAGGAGAATCTGACGGAGATCGTCAATTATCTCCATGACCCCAGTAAGTATCAGGAAATCGGCGCTTCCATGCCCAAGGGCGTCCTGCTGGTTGGCCCTCCGGGTACCGGCAAGACCATGCTGGCCAAGGCCGTGGCCGGTGAAGCCAACGTGCCCTTCTTCTCCATGTCCGGCTCCGAATTCGTAGAGATGTTCGTGGGCATGGGCGCTTCCAAGGTCCGTGACCTCTTCAAGCAGGCCAAAGAGAAGGCCCCCTGCATCGTATTTATCGACGAAATCGACGCCATCGGCAAAAAGCGTGACGGTCAGATCGGCGGCAATGACGAACGGGAGCAGACCCTGAACCAGCTCCTGACGGAGATGGACGGCTTCGAGGGCAATACCGGCGTCATCATTCTGGCAGCCACCAACCGTCCGGAGTCTCTGGACCCCGCCCTGACCCGTCCCGGACGGTTCGACCGTCGGGTGCCAGTGGAGCTGCCGGACCTGAAGGGCCGGGAGGAAATTCTGAAGGTCCACGCCAAGAAGATCAAGGTGGCTGAGGATGTTGATTTCAACAAGGTCGCCCGCATGGCCTCCGGCGCGTCCGGCGCAGAACTTGCCAACATTGTGAATGAGGCCGCTCTGCGGGCCGTCCGGGACGGGCGGAAATTCGCCACCCAAGCGGATCTGGAGGAGAGCATTGAGGTGGTCATCGCCGGTTATCAGAAAAAGAACGCCATTATGACGGACCACGAAAAGCGGATCGTGGCTTATCACGAGATTGGCCACGCGCTGGTGGCAGCAAAGCAGACCAATTCCGCCCCCGTGCAGAAGATCACCATTGTTCCCCGGACCTCCGGTGCACTGGGCTACACCATGCAGGTGGATGAGGGCAACCACGTTCTGATGAGCAAGGAGGAGATTGAAAACAAGATTGCCACCTTCACCGGCGGACGGGCTGCGGAGGAAGTGGTCTTCGGTTCCGTCACCACCGGTGCCTCCAATGATATTGAGCAGGCCACCAAGCTGGCCCGTGCCATGATCACCCGGTACGGCATGAGCGACGATTTCGACATGGTGGCGCTGGAGACCGTTACCAATCAGTATCTGGGCGGCGACGCCTCTCTGGCCTGCTCCGCCGAGACCCAGACCCGGATTGACCAGCAGGTAGTGGCGCTGGTGAAGCGGGAGCACCAGAAGGCGCTGAATATTCTCCGGGAAAACCGGACGAAGCTGGACGAGCTGGCCAACTTCCTCTATGAAAAGGAAACCATCACCGGCGAGGAATTCATGGGAATTTTGAACGGGTAAGCCGGGGCAGCTGTTTGAAGCGACAATCAGGCCGCTTTTATGTGATTCACCCAGCAGAATTGGAATTTTAGGAGGAAGGTGTTTATGAAGAAGCCTTTTCCAAAAATGATCCTGCGGATTCTTCTTGTTTGCGTTCTGCTTCTTGGGTTTCTTTATATGGATGACGATATTGGCACATCTGCTGCCAATCTGGAATCAGATATTCGCAATTTACAGAAGATTCCAGAGGATTGGATCGTTGAGGGAGATGTTTCCGATACGATGGCAGCCTATATCTCCTATCCCCAAGATCGGAGCGATCATACTTTTTCTGTCTACGTAAATCGTCCCGGACTTTCCTTCGGATATTTCTTTCGCGGCGGCGGAAGTCTTTCCGGAGTTGAAAGGGGAATCGCGGAATTCACGGTCGATGGGTATAACGAGCGGGCCTTCATCTCTATGAATCAACCGAAGGCGGCGCGATTGGAAATCGATGATGGCAACACAGTTCAAATCATCGATCTTAACAGCGATCAGCCGTTTGCGATCGTCTTACCCGCAAATGCTGGCATTATCCATTTTTATGACGGAAACGGAAATCCTGTAAAGTATCAAAAGAATCCTCTTTGACAAACGCCGACTTCAAATCGCGTATAGGTAACAAAAATCTCCACTTGCGGCGGTAAGACGCAAAAAAGAGTGCCATCCGAAGGATGGCACTCTTTTATTGCTTTAGGAAGCTCTTACTTCGCGGCCTTGGCAGCCTTGATAGCCTCGATCAGCATGGGAGTGACCTTGAACAGGTCGCCGCAGATGCCGTAGTCAGCGATCTCAAAGATGGGAGCGGTGTCGTTCTTGTTGACGGCGATGATGCACTCGGAATCCTGCATGCCAGCCTTGTGCTGGATGGCGCCGGAGATACCCAGAGCAACGTACACCTTGGGATGCACGGTCTTGCCGGTCTGACCAACCTGATGGTCGGCAGACAGCCAGCCGGAGTCGATGGTGGCACGGGAGCCGCCAACAACGCCGCCCAGGACCTCAGCCAGCTCCTCAGCCAGCTTGATGCCGCCCTCGACGTCCTTGCTGATGCCGCGGCCCACAGACACGATGAAGTCGGCGCCGATCAGGTCCACCAGCTTCTTAGCGGCCTTCACCACCTCGGTAACGTCGGTGTGGATGTCCTCAGCAGTCAGAGTGAAGTTGGGCTTCACGATCTCAACAGCGTTGGCCTTGGCCTCGTCGAAGGCGTTCTTCTTCATAACGCCGGGACGGACGGTAGCCATGCAGGGACGGAAACGGGGGCAGATGATGGTAGCCATCAGGTGACCGCCGAAAGCAGGACGGGTCATCTTCAGGTTGCGGTCCTCCATATCCCACTTCATGGAGTCAACGTCCAGAGTGGAGGACTCACGCAGGAACTGGATGTAGTTGGGCACATCCACGTCCAGATGGGTGCAGTCAGCGCACAGGCCGGTGTGCAGACGGGCTGCGCAGCGAGGGCCCAGGTCACGGCCGATGTTGGTGGCGCCGATCAGGAAAGCCTCGGGCTTCAGGTCCTCGATCACGTCGCAGATGACCTTGGCATAGCCGTCGGTGGTGTAGGTGGCCAGCAGGGGGCTCTCGCAGACAATGACCTTGTCGGCGCCGTAGCCGCCCAGCTCCTTAGCGGCGGACTCAATGCCCTCGCCGCCCAGCAGCAGACCGCACAGGTTCACGCCCAGCTCGTTGGCCAGGTCGCGGCCCTTGGAGATCAGCTCGAAATCGGTGGGCATCAGCTTGCCCTCGCGCTGCTCGCAGAACACCCATACATCCTTGAAAGCAGCGATATCAGCACTATTGAAATTAGACATGATTTTCTATCCCCTTTCTTAGATGATGTGCTTAGCGGCCAGAATACCGGCCAGCTTCTCGCAGGTAGCCTTATCAGCACCCTCCAGCATCATGCCAGCACCCTTCTGGGGAGGCGTGAAGCTCTTGAAGATGTTGGTGGGAGAGCCCTTCAGGCCGATGGTGGTAGCATCGATCAGGGGATCGTCCTTCAGGTCCTCATAGCCCAGAGTGGTCAGGGGCTTGCCGTAAGCCTCGAACACGCCGCCAACGCTCATATAACGGGGCTCGTTGAGCTCCTTGATGCAGGTCAGCAGGCAGGGAGTCTGGACCTTGATGGTCATGTAGCCGTCCTCCAGCATACGCTTGACGGTGACCTCGTCACCATTCTTGGTGATCTCGGCAGCGTAAGTGATCTGGGGCAGGTGCAGCTTCTCAGCGATCTGGGGGCCGACCTGAGCGGTATCGCCATCGATAGCCTGACGGCCGCACAGCACGATGTCGTCCTTCTCCACGCCGATCTTGTTGATGGCAGCGGCCAGGATCTGGGAAGTAGCATAGGTATCGGAACCGCCGAACTCACGGGCGGAAACCAGATAAGCCTCGTCAGCGCCCATGGCCAGAGCCTCACGCAGCATACCAGCAGCGGGAGGAGGACCCATGGTAACAACAGTGACCTTGCAGCCGGTGGCATCCTTGATCTTCAGGGCAGCCTCCAGAGCGTTCATATCGTCGGGGTTGGTGATGGTCTGCATGGAAGCGCGGTTCAGAGTACCATCGGGATTGACAGCCACCTTGCCGGAGGTATCGGGTACCTGCTTAATAGAAACAATGATTTTCATTTTAACCTTTACCTCCTATCCTTATTTCACGCCCAGGTGGCTGGAAATGACCATACGCTGGACCTCAGAAGTACCCTCATAGATCTCGGTGATCTTGGCGTCGCGCATCATGCGCTCCACGGGATACTCACGGGTGTAGCCGTAACCGCCGAAGAGCTGAACAGCGCGGCGGGTCACGTCGGAAGCGGCCTCAGCAGCGAACAGCTTAGCCATGGAAGCGTCCATGGAGTAATCCTCATGGAGCTGCTTCTTCATAGCGGCAGCGTACACCAGGTACTGAGCAGCCTGCATACGGGTGTGCATATCAGCCAGCTGGAACTGAGTGTTCTGGAACTGGCTCAGACGGCGGCCGAACTGGACACGCTCCTGAGTGTACTTGACAGCCTCATTGACAGCGCCCTCGCCCAGACCCAGAGCCTGAGAAGCGATACCGATACGGCCGCCGTCCAGGGTCTGCATAGCGATCTTGAAGCCCTTGCCTTCCTTGCCCAGCAGGTTCTCCTTGGGCACGATGCAATCCTCAAAGATCAGGTCGCAGGTGGAGCTGCCGCGGATACCCATCTTCTTCTCGTGCTTACCGGTGGAGAAACCGGGGAAGCTCTTCTCAACGATGAAGGCGGAGATGCCGTGGTTGCCCTTGGACTTGTCGGTCATGGCGAACACCACGAAGGTATCGGCCACGTTGCCGTTGGTGATGAAGCACTTGCTGCCGTTGAGGACGTAGTCGCCGTTCTCGTTCTTGACAGCGGTGGTCTGCTGGCCGGAAGCGTCGGTACCGGCGTTGGGCTCGGTCAGACCGAACGCGCCGATCTTGCGGCCGCTCAGCAGGTCGGGCAGGTACTTCCGCTTCTGCTCCTCGGTGCCGTTCTCATAAATGGGAGCGCAGCACAGAGAGGTGTGAGCGGAAACGATAACAGCAGTGGTGCCGCAGACCTTGGCCAGCTCTTCCACGCACATGGCATAGGACAGGACGTCGCCGCCGGCGCCGCCGTATTCCTTGGGGAAGTAAATGCCCATCATGCCCAGCTTCGCCATCTTCTCGACGGTCTCCATGGGGAAGCGCTCTTCCTCATCGATCTCCTCAGCCAGAGGCTTGACCTCGTTCTCGGCGAATTCCCGGTACATCTTGCGGAGCATCTGCTGCTCGTTTGTCAGATGAAAATCCATGATTCGATCCTCCTACAATTTCTTGTTCGGTTATTACAATCTCCCGTCAGCATTTTAAAGAACTTCATGACCTCCGGGACAAGCAATACGAGATAGTTTTGGTAAAAAAGCGATTACTTTGTTACATTTTTAACACCGGAAGCTCAAAGAAATCGCAACAGCGGCAACGCCCCTGTTGCAACCCAGTGCCCACTCTTCACCTTTACTATGTGAAAATTATAACGCAGCCGTGAAAGAAAGGCAAGGAAAAGCGCTTCGTGAAAATTGCCAAACTTTTAACGCTAAAACTGTCTCATATGTCGGAAGGTCCAGTATCCTTGTAAAATTTACGTTTTATTGTCTGAAAATGTAAAAAACCGGGCCGCTTTTCAGCGGCCCGGTCATGGGATGATTTACTTGCTGTAATCGTAGAAGCCCTTGCCGGACTTGCGGCCCAGCAGGCCGCCGCGGACCATCTTCTTCAGCAGCAGAGCGGGACGATACTTGCCGTCGCCGGTCTCGTTGAAGAGGGTCTCCATGATAGCCAGGCACACGTCCAGACCGATGAAGTCGCCCAGAGCGAGGGGGCCCATGGGATGGTTGGCGCCCAGCTGCATAGCCTTGTCGATATCCTCCACAGAGGCAACGCCGGTCTCAACCAGGCCGATGGCCTCGTTGATCATGGGGATCAGAATCTTGTTGACCACGAAGCCGGGAGCCTCAGCAACCTCAACGGGATCCTTGCCGATCTCCTGAGACAGCTTGTAGATGACGTCGAAGGTCTCCTGAGTGGTGTTGGCACCGCGGATGATCTCCACCAGCTTCATGCTGGGAACGGGATTGAAGAAGTGCATACCGATGACGGGGTGCTTGAGGCCGTTGCCCATCTCGGTGATAGACAGAGAGGAGGTGTTGGAAGCGAAGATGGCCTCGGGCTTGCACAGCTCGTCCAGCTCGCAGAGCAGCTCCTTTTTGGTAGCCATGTCTTCCTTGACGCACTCGATGATCAGATCGGCGTCAGCGCAGGCGGACTTCTCCTCCACCAGGATGTTGGCCAGCAGAGCGTCCACAGCCTCCTGGGTCATCTTGCCCTTGGCCACGCGCTTGGCCAGAGAAGCAGCCAGCTTATCCTTGTGCTTCTGAGCGGAAGCCACAGAGCTTGCATACATCAGGGCAGTGTGGCCCTTAGCCGCGAAAACCTGAGCAATGCCGCTGCCCATGGTGCCGGCGCCGAAAATCGCTACTTTCATGTAATTGTCCTCCTGTAATTTATGTGATTATGGGGGGCCGCTGACCGGAAAGCATTCCGTCAAGGCCAGTTTCACCTGCTTAGTATTATACGGTCTCCCCCACTATTAAGCAAGGACATTTTCCCCTTCCGGCGGATTTTCTGCACTTCCCACAAAGGGATCGTTAATTTTTTTACATATCCGTTAAATAATTAACGTTAAAATAATCACGCAGCTCATAAGTCCTCATAAGCTCCCATAAGTTCTTAAAATTCAGTCACCTGCAGAGTTTTCAGAACCTCACTTCTTATAAGTGATTATAAGTTTTATACCCGAAAGGTTACGAGAAAGCTATTACCAATACCACCAGGGAATGACACACAAGCGAAGCAGAAGCAACATAAGCACCATTGGAGACGAAAAAAGGCCATCGACCTGCTCCCCGTGAGGGAGAGATCGGTGGCCTGTCGGTTTGTTCTTTTTTGAAGCCCTGGCGTTCGAGTCACACCAGTTCATAAAAACGACCGGCTGCATCTCTAAAATGTCGCCTGTTGCGGAGAAAAACTGACTTTTTGATAAAACCTGTTTTTCTAACTTTTTTCAGTGAAAAAGCCAATAAATATGTGAAAACTCCACACTTTCGTGCAGAGTTTTCTGTGCTGCATCTTTCATCAACACATTCTGTCAGGCGGCTTCAATTCGGATATTTTGCCTTGGAATCCTTGTACCGCAACGGCTTGCAAATTTCCGGCAAAAAATACTCGCAATTTTTTTGAGGTACTACTGACGCTATTCGAACCCCCGGTCGAATTCAACGCAGATATTACTCGTCCAGCTTTTGGAACTCATCCAGCCGCAGTTCTCGCTTCAGTTCTTCCTCTGTCGGCAGATAGGTAAAATACTTGGATGCGAAAATCTGGTGATTATCCTCCGGCAAAGTGTACTTTACAACAGCATCACTTTTATCGGCGCAGAGGACAATGCCAATCGGCGGTGTATCTCCTTCGTTCATCAACTCACGAGTATAGTAGTTGACGTACATCTGCATCTGACCGAGATCCTGATGCGTAAGCTGTCCCATCTTCAGGTCAATCAACACGAAACATTTTAGGATGTAATTGTAAAACACAAGGTCGATGAAAAAGCTTTGGCCATCCAGCGTAAACTTCTTCTGTCGAGCTACAAAGGAGAAGCCTCGTCCCAGCTCCAGCAGGAAGTGTTGCAGGTGGTCAATCAATGCCTGCTCCAATTCTCCCTCATACACATGCGTATCCGGTTGGATTTGCAGGAACTCCATTACATAGGGGTCTTTGATGATTTTTTCATATTCCGGTTTTGGCTCCGTCGTTTGTATCTCAGCAGCGACAAGCGATTTATCCTGGCTTGCCAAGATGCGCTGATAGTACATCGTGTGAATCTGCCGTTCAAGCTGCCGGACGCTCCATGCGGACTTCGCACATTCTTCCGCATAGAAGTCTCTCTCTTTCTCATTGGGAACGCGCATCAGTAGTCGGTAGTGCGACCAGCTCAATTCAGGACACAGTGTGTCTCGAATTGGATATGCGCAGTAGAACTGGCGCATTTTTCGCAAATTTGACTCGTCAAATCCTTTCCCGAATTCCGCTGTCAGATGTGCGGACAGGTACTGCAGCAGCTTTTTGCCATATCCTGCGCGGTCATTTTCTCCGCAGGCTTTGTAAATCTGCTCACCGATTTCCCAATAGGCCGTCACCATTGCGGAGTTTACTGCTGTGCACAAACTGCGCTGTGCAGACACAATGGAATGGCGGATTGAATGATAGGTCTGCTCTGTTGTATAGTTCGTTTGAAGCTCGTTATCCATTCTGTTCACCTCGCTCCTGCAATAATTCTCTCAGTAGTCCCTGGCATCCCGACAGCACATCCTGCCAGGTTGCCTCAAAATCGCCCGTGTACCACGGGTCGGCAACATCGCGGGGGTGGTCGGTATAGTCCATCAGGAGGCGCAGCTTGCCAGCAAAGTCGCCGCCGCAGATGCGATGCATATTCCGCAGGTTGGCGCTGTCCATGCCAATCAGCAGATCGTACTTGTCGTAGTCCTGATTCGTGAGCTGCCGCGCCGCGTGGCAGTCGCAGGAGATCCCGTGCTCCGCCAGCTTGCGCCGTACCGGAGGATAGACCGGGTTGCCGATCTCCTCCCGGCTGGTGGCCGCCGATTCGATATGGAATTGTGAGGCAAGCCCTGCCTTCTTCACCAAATCCTTCATCACGAACTCGGCCATGGGGCTGCGGCAGATATTGCCCAGGCACACAAAAAGTATTTTCGTCATCGCACTCGCTCTCCTGAGATATTTCTTTTTCCTCAGTATAGCAGGAAATTGCCTGCGCGTCGAGAGAAGAATGCAGCCACGCCTGAGATTCTATGGCTTCCAGTAGTTTGCCTTTCTTCCATCCGAAACACAGGACGGCTCGGATGTACCAGGACCGTTCCTCGTTGCTGCCGCATCCCTCCAAAATCGCCACATTCCGCGTCCAGCCGAGGCTCATCGCCAGCCGTATGATTTCAGGGGATTCCTCGTAGGCTGCGTAAAACACGCGCATACGGCGCACATTGCGGGGAGAAAAGCCCTCGGCTGTGGGATAGGCCGCTTGCAGGTATTCCGACGCTGCGACAGCCGCGCCTTTTTCGCTCCTGCGGCTGACCAGCCGGCCGATCTCGCGGTACAATTCCATCTGCGGGAGCTGCGCTGCCATGAGCGCGTCCAGTGCGGCAAACATGGCGGTGTAGTCTGTTGGCTTGCGGATATTCATGGGCTTTCTCCTTTCCGACGCGATGCGCCTGATCAACGCTCAAAGCAGAGAAAAGCACGGCGGCTTCACCGTGTTCTTCTCTGCTTTGACCTGCTTCAGATGACTCGCACGATCTGCTCCCACAGCAGGATGTGCTTTTCGTTAACGGCTTTGTTGTCATGATAGTGGCCGAACAGCCAGTAGTGGTATTTTGCTCTTTCCTGCACCTCCTGCAGGAAGTCCGTAAGCCGGTCCGCCTCGTTGTGGCGGCTCCCCGCGAGGGCGATGCTGGTGGGCGCGCAGTGGGTGATGATGTAGTCCACCGCCCAGCTGACCGCGTCGAGGTTTCGCCGCGCCTCGGCATATTCCTCATCGGAGGGCAGCTCCTGCGCCCACCACGAGATGTGGTTGATGCGGTATCTCGCTCTTGGTTTGCGCTGGAGCATCGTGAGCCTTCGCTCAAAATCCGAGGTATCCGGCTCCAGAATCCCATCCTCGATGTCGTGGCTTTTTGCGCCGCCCATGGTGAAGAAGCGGCAGCCCTCCAGCTCGAAGATCTGGCCGCGCGTCAGGTGCAGCACATGAGGACGAATACGGTGTACCTTGCCACCGTGCCAATCGTCCACCGGATATCGTTCCAGCGCGTCATAGTTTTCATGGTTGCCGCAGACGAAGGCAAGCGTGAAGGGCAGACGTTCCAGCCAGTCCAGCGTTTCATCGTCGCGGCTGTCGCCAAACCACACGCCGCCGAAGTCTCCTGCGATGATGACCACATCGTTCTTCGTCATCCCAGCTTGCTCCGGGAAGTATTCCGGCTGGAAGCGCCGGAAGTTTCCGTGGGTATCTCCGGTCACATAGATCATGCGAATTTCCTCCTCTTAGGTTGGTCTACGGTCTGTTCGATTTCTACGCCATTGCGGAAGGTAACCTTAATGCGGTTGCCCGCCAGAACCGTGACCTTTTCCAGCATCTGATAGACCACACCGTCATCCCATTCTGTGATTCCCACAGTCGCCGCGGCCATTGCCGAGGCTGCCGCATGGATACGACGGCTGATCTGCTCCTCTTCCTGTCGGATACTAAGGATAGCTGTTTTTCGGCGCTTCAGTTCTTCCATCGTGGTGGAGATGGCACGGAAACGCTCGGCGTATTCGTCCGCGTCACCATTTGCCGCCTCTGCCAGAAGCGTATCGAATTGTTTGCCCAACTCTGTGACCGCTCGCTCAATGTCTCCAAGGCTCATGCTCTCACCGGGGACCGGAGCCAATTCCTGCTCCATCGCATCCACAAGCTGGTCCGCCAGCACCTTGCGCCCCGACATGGAGGCATTGATGGCTGCCAGCACCGCCTGCTGGAGCGGCGATTCGTCCAGCGTTGGAGATTCTTTGCAGTATTTCTTGCCATAATCCAATCGGCTGCTGCAGCGCCATACGGCACGTTTCTCACCGTGCTGCGTCCACACCACTCTGCGGTATGCTGTGCCACACTCGCCGCAGAACAGCAGACCACTGAGCGCGTACTTGCCGCTGTAGCGGCTCATACCTGTGGGGGCGCTCTTTTTCGTGCCGCCGGTCTGGGCCCGGCGACGCGCCAATTCAATCTGAACCGCATCGAACCGTTCTCGCGGGATGATGGCTTCATGATGATTTTGAATCAGGTACATGGGAAGCTGCCCGGTATTCTTGATAACCTTTTTGCTGATACAGTCCCGAATGAAGGTCTTCTGGAGCAGGACGTCACCGCAGTATTTTTCATCAGAGAGAATCGTCCGCAGATTGGAGGTTGTCCATTCCGTCGTTCCTGCCGAATTCTTGAATCCGCCTGTTTCCAAGGTTTCCTTGATATTGCGCAGCGTCTGACCGGATAGGTACAGCTCGTAAATCTTTCGAACAGTCTCCGCCTGCTCTGCGTTGACCACCATCTCTCCGTCAGGTCCTTTTTCGTACCCCAGCAGGGTCTTATACTGGATGTTTGCCTTTCCCGTCCGCATCGCCTGATGCTTGCCCCATTTGACGCGGGAGGATATCCCTTCGCTTTCGGACTGTGCGAAGGCGCCGTGGATGGTGATGAGGAATTCGCTCTCCGGGTAGATGGAGTTGATATTCTGCTCCTCGAAGAGGACCGGGATGCCCATGCTGCGCAGCTCGCGGGTATAACTCAGAGTGTCCACGGTGTTGCGGGCGAAGCGGGATACCGATTTGGCAAAAATCATGTCGATCTTGCCCTTCCTGCACTGCCGGATCATGCAAAGAAAATTCTTGCGCTTGCAGGCGGAGGTACCGGTGATACCCTCATCCGCGAAGATATCCGCCATCGTCCAGTTGGGATTTGCCATGATCTTTTCCGTGTAGTATGCTTTCTGGTTTTCATAGCTGCCAAGCTGTTCATCTTTTTTGGTGGACACACGGCAGTATGCAGCTACCCGGAGATTTTTCTTCTTTTCCTGATCCTGCGGCGATTCCTCCTTTGCAGGGATGATAATGACCTTCGGTTCAGGGCGGGTCTGCGTCATGCATCATCACACTCCTCTAAGACTTGATTATTTTTCAGCAGGACTTTGACCGTCTTACTGCCATAAGTGATTTTCCGGACATTCTGCCGTAGAAGGTTTGCATCCAGTTCCCGCATCTTTGCCTGCTTCCCGAAGATGCTGCGGAGCCGGCGGGCTTCGTATTCCTCCATCTCCACGCTCACAAGGGTCAGTACCGCCAACTCCATTGCCTTTTGGCGTGCGATTTCTTCATCCACAGGAGGTGTCTGCAGCAACTTGTCCAGTTCCAGCCGGCGTTGCCTGATGTCTTCCGTGGTGGGAACACCGGATGATTCTATCTTAATGAGCTGCGGATCATCGACCACCTGATTCAGTATCTTGAGGACTCTTCGTGCTACGCTGTCGGGTACGATGCCGCCGCACAGCTTGCGCAACTCCTTTTGCGCAGGTGTCTGCTTATACTCAGGGCGCATCTCTTTTCTGCGTTCCTGGGCAGCGTGGAATTGCTCCGTCGGGATGAGCGCAGGAAAATACTTCTCACCAATGTATCGGTCATCCTCTAAAATCCGTGCTACCATATTTTTGTTCCAAGGCTTGTCCACATCGTAGGGAACATCCTCCGCCTGAAGCTGCTCGGTAAGCTGCTTGAAGGAAGCTCCGGCAAGGTATTGCAGGTAGATGCTCCGTATCGTTTCTGCCTCCTGCGGCTGCGGCACGATCTCGCCAAACTCCATCTTGTAGCCAAATGGCTGTTTTCGATTTCCCATTATCTTTGCGTCCTTTCTATTTTTTCTGTGACCTCCAACCCGTTGAGAAGCCGGAAGCGCAGTTTTTCATTGTCCACGACCACGATTTTCTCGACCAGGTCGCTGAATAGCTGCTCATCGAAGTCATCCAGCCAGTCCGGTCCGCTTTCGAGAACATCCAGTAGGTCTTGTGTTTGCTGGATGGTATGATCCTCCTCAGACCGCAGGATGCGTTCCTTTTGGAGCTTTAGTTCCCGGCGGCGCTCCGCAAGCAGATTGCCGCGGGATATAAAAATGTCAGGATCGACGCTGCCCTGCTGCTTGAGCTGGGTCAAAAGTCGTTCCTGACTGGCAATATCTGATATTTGTTTGTTAATCTCCACGATGTTTTCGCTCCAGAGAAGGCTGCCGGTTTTGGCAGCGTGGAAGTCAGAGATGAGTTGTGTAAGTACTCCTATACCGTAGTATTTGAGTTTGTAGTACAGTCGAAGGAACGCCTGCAATACCTGTTCCTCCGGAAGCGGCAGCATACTGCACTTATGTACATCTTTCTCGTGTGCCATGCATGTCCAGTAGTTCTTCCCTCGTACTTTTTTAAGCCGAAATGTGGAACCGCATTCCGCACACTTTATCTTTTTGCTGAACGGTGTTGACACGCTATCACCAGCAAATGCTATTCTTTTTCTTTTTAGCAGTTCCTGAACCCTTTCGAACTTTTCGCGCTCTATAATAGCCGGATGAGATTGCTTTACAAAGACCTGCCGATACTTACCGAGATTTCGTTTTCTAAATCTCGGCAGTTCTTGCGCCGTATATGTTTTTTGCAGTAAGCAGTCCCCTGCGTATTTTTCATTATGGAGAATATACAGGATAGAACTCCCCTGCCAATACGAAGTCTTATCTCTCGTAGGGATATCCATTTTACTGACTCTCTTTGCTATATCCGAGATGCTCTCTCCTTGCAAGGACATATCAAAAATTTCTTTGACAACTTCTGCTTCTTCCGTGTTGATTTCCAATCGTCCATCTGCCAGCATGTAACCAAACGGTGCTTTATTGGTGGAAAATCTGCCCTTGTCGATTCGAGTCCGGTAACTCCACCGCATTCGCTCGGAGATAGCTTCACTTTCCCGTTGAGCCAATGCTGCGAACATGGCGATAAGAACTTCTCCGGATACCTGCGCGGTGTCGATGTTCTGTTCCTCGAAGTAGACGCTGACGCCCAGCGCAGCCAATTCTCGCACCGCTTCCAGACTCTCTTTGGTATTGCGAGCAAAACGTGAGGAGGACTTCACAAGGATGCGGTCAATACGCCCTTTCCGGCAGTCCTCCATCATCCGCAGAAAGTCATCCCGCTTGTCTATGGATGTGCCGGTGATGCCCTGATCTGCGTAAATGTCTGCCAGTTCCCAATCGGGGTTGCCTGTGATGAGCTTGGAGTAGTAGGCGTTCTGTGCGGCAAAGGAGTGCTTCTGATCCTCGGAGTTGGAGCTGACGCGGGCGTATGCCGCCACGCGGAGCTTTCTGGTGTTTTCTTGACTTGCTGCAGGAATCGTAATGACCCGCGGGGCCATGGCCAGAGAACCGTTGGTTTTCTCCTTGCCGCTCATTTGCTGTCACCTCCTGTCAGCAACACACAATACCATGAAGCATCCGCAATAGCTATACCTAAAAGTGAAAAATCAAAGAGAAATAATGATGTCCGCGCCAAGCTGTACCATCAGTCGCGCGGCGATCTTTTTTGCTTCACTGCCGCTGACCAGTCCCTGCTCCCGCAGGCTGCGAAGCATGGTAACGATGCCGAGATAATCTGCGTTTGGATTCATTCTGTCTCCTCCTTCTGTAATTTGATTTCAGTTATAATGAAAACTCCCAAGCCTGCTCTATAATGAACGGGTTTGGGAGTTTTCGTTATGATATTTCTTTTTTATGGGATGATCTCAATGCTGAAAACATCCGCAATGGGAATGAGCTGCCGGTCTGTCATCTGGATCATACCGCTGACTGCATCGATCCGCTTGACCGATCTGGTGACAGTTTGGTAGCTGCCGCCGTTCTTCCGTTCATCCTGCACAAAGTAGGTGATGGACGCAGTGGGCCCGCCGGGAAGCAGCTCCTGGAGGCGCTGCAATTCCGCGTCCACTCGCGCCATTTCATATTCGTCCATTTCTACACGCTGATCCGTCAGCCGCCCGGTTTCCGCAATGGCGGCGCTGTGACCAGTCAAAGCGGCAAAGGGAGAGAACTGCGCCGCACGGTCATGGAGGGACATTCGCGGATGTTTTGGCGAATCCGGATGGGGCAAATGGATAATGTCTTCATATTTTCCGCTCAAGCCTTATGCCCTCCAATCTGCTTATTCCGTTCTTTGGCGGTGGCACCATCCAGATAGCTTCCGCCATTCAAAATGGCGTTTTTGCCGAACTTCTTTTTAATGTCGAGCATGGCTTCCTGAATTTTACGCTCCCGCTCCAACTGAGCCGTTTCCTCCCGCAGCCGTTGCTCCTGTACCTCGATATTATCGAACAGGTTGAACTGTACCGGGGCTTCCGACTCCTGCTGTACCGTATCTTCGCCCACCAGCCGATTGGCGGTGATAGTAAGTCTCCGAATAGACAGCTTCGGATTGACCTTTGTATCATAAACGCCAAGAACGGCGTCCGTGATGCTCCGGGCCGAAGATGTTTTTCTCGGCAGATTTGCTGTTCCGTGGGTGTGCTTGGGGATCTTCCTGCCATAGCGGTCTGTCACGGTCTCGCCGTGGTAGCTGCCGCCTGCGGTGTTTTCAATGTCGTATCCCACTGTCAGGGTCAGCTGATCCGTTACCAGTTTCTTTTCCAACAGATCCAGCGCGACGGCCTCCGCCATCTCCCGTACAACCAACCGTGCTTTCTCAAAGGAATACGGGCATTGGAGAACCTGTCCAGAGCAGACGCTGTTCGTTTCCGGCCGGTATGCCTTGATATCCTGCATACGGCACGGCTCCCAGCCCCATGCGTGGTCGATGAGGAGCTCAGCGTTGATGCCGAACATCCGATAGAGCAGTTCTTCATTATAGTATTCGTTCGGCTTGCCGATGGAGCATCTTGCAACATCGCCCATGGTGTAGATGCCGATGGCTTCCAGCTTCTTTGCATAACCGCGCCCAACACGCCAGAAATCTGTCAGCGGGCGGTGCGCCCAAAGCTGCTCACGGTAGCTCATTTCGTCAAGCTCCGCAATGCGGACGCCATCTTTGTCCGGCTGCACATGCTTCGCCATAATGTCCATAGCGACCTTGCAGAGATAGAGATTGCTGCCGATGCCCGCCGTGGCCGTGATGCCCGTGGTGCGCAGCACATCGAGGATCATGGTCTTCGCCAGCTCGCGGGCGGTCATATGATACGTCTCGAGGTAGCTGGTCACATCCATCATCACCTCGTCGATGGAGTAGACGTGGATGTCCTCGGGCGCGATGTATTTGAGATAGACATTGTAGATCTGCGTGCTGATCTGAATGTATTTCGCCATCTGCGGCGGCGCGACAAGATAGCCAACCGCGCGTGACGGGTCAACTGCCAGCTCATGGGCATCGCAGCTCTTTTCAAAAAGATTGCCGCCTGCTTTGCGCCGACGTTCGGCGTTGACCTCCTTGACGCGCTCGACCACTTCAAAGAGCCGTGCTCTGCCGGAAATACCGTATGCCTTCAGAGAAGGCGATACCGCGAGACAAATGGTTTTCTCCGTGCGGCTAAGATCTGCTACGACCAGATTGGTCGTCATCGGGTCAAGACCGCGCTCCATGCACTCGACGGACGCATAATACGATTTTAAGTCAATGGCAATATATGTCCGTCCGCTCTGCTGCATAGCGCGCCTCCTCGTCCTTAGTGTCTATCAGTATAGCACGCCGTCGTAAATCGAACAACTGTTTGCAACAAACTTTTGAGAGAAAACTTGTGGAAACAGCCCATTTTCAAAACAAGAGCACCGTGTTACAATGATGCCTGTTTGCGGAATGGGAGGGAAAGCATGTTCTATACAACGGAAGAAGCTGCCATCGTCTGCGGCTTTCTGAACTTATATCTGGATCGGGCCAGCGTGGATGCCAACCTGCGGAAGCGCAACACGGCATTCCAGCGCAGCGCTGCATTGGAAACGCTGAAGCCAGAGGACTATCGATGGGCGGAGAATGTTCTCTGCTTTCTGAAGCCCTGTTGGTGGCAGTTACATGAAGACCATAGAGCCTTAGAGAACGTGCTTTTGAAAACGCACCTCTTAGCTCAGAGATAAAAAAACGAAGGCCGCTCCTGTCTTGGTTGGAAGCATACTACTAGCGGTGAGCATCTCACCGGTGGTCTCCGCCGTGTCGATCTTCTGTTCCTCGAACAGGACGATGACGCCGAGCCCCGCCAGTTCCCGCACTGCTTCCAGGCTCTCTCTTGTGTTGCGACCGAAGCGGGAGATGGACTTTACAAGGATGCGGTCGATGCGTCCCTTTCTGCAGTCCTCCATCATCCGCAAGAAGTCCTCCCGCTTGTCGATGGAAGTGCCGGTGACGCCCTTGTCAGCGTAGATATCTGCCAATTCCCAATTTGGATTTCCTGCGATGAGCTTGGAGAAGTAGGCATTCTGCGCCGCGAAGGAATGCGTCTGATCGTCGGAATTAGAGCTGACGCGGGCGTAGGCCGCCACGCGGAGCTTTCGTCCAATTTCCGGAACATTTGCCGGGATCGTAATAACTCTCGGCGCTGCCAGCGCCAGCGAGCCTTTCGCTTTTTCCTTGCCGCTCATTCCACTGTCACCCCCTGTTCAGCAACACACAATATCATTGAAGTCCAAAAATATCCATACCCAAAAGAGAAAAATCAGAGAAAAACCGCGATGTCCGCGCCCATATCCACGCGCAGCCGCACGGCGATCTTTTTTGCCTCTGAATCGTTGATCAGCTCCAATGCCAGCAAGCGGCGCAGAAGGGCCAGCAGACCCAGATAGTCTATATTGGTATTCATAATGCTTTCCTCATATTTATGAAAGCGGAAGCCGCCGCACATGGTTTTGGCAGCATGCTGCATTGCCCTTCATGCTGGCGGCTCCCGCTGCTTTTGAAATAATCCTTTGTTCAGTCCTATTCGACACTACTCCCCGGACCGTGGGCGGCTGAACGAACCGGCGCTTGGCAGCGCCCAACAGGACTCTCACCTCCCGAGGATCTCTCGAGCTGCCCCCATTGCTTGCATCTGTGGCTGGACAGGCTGTTTGTTCAGGGCTGACGGGATCATCGCAAGACAGATCGCCGCATCTGCTTTTGGCTGGATGAGTTTCGCTCTGCACCTTAAAGGCCGTTCGTTGACATCGGACGATTGTCCGATGCAGGTGGTCTTCGCGCCCCCGCCGCATCGCTGTTCCCCCTCGTCAGGGGGCCGTCAGCCGACGTTATTCGTCGCCGGATATGACTGCCGGGGGCAGTGTTTTTCAAGGTACGAAAAGCCGTCGTCTTTGGCTTGAGTAAATTGTAACTCTGCCAAAAGGATTTTTGTATGGCGGGGTAGTCCGGGTTTTGGGGCAAAAACCCGGACTGTCAGAACGGGTTTTCATAAATTGCCGCCATTTGGTCGTGGAGTTCCTGCATCCGTCCAATCAGATCCTTCATCTGAAGCGAGGTGTGTATCGTCCCTTTCAGCAGATAATCGAGAGAGACATCCAACGCTTCGGAGATATCCAGCAGCAGATCGATGGACACACCGCGTTTGCCATGTTCGATTTTACTGAGATGATCTATGCTGATATTGAGCGATCCCGCCAATGCCTCTTGCGTCATCCTCCGTTGTTTCCGCAGATTCCTCAGCCGACACCCGAATTTGACCTGATTAAAGTACATTTTTCACCCTCCGTTTCTGAAAGATTTGGTAAAACCATTTTTCAAAAACGGAGGGGCTCGGCAGAAATAAAAAAATGCGCACAGCCGGCATGGCTGTGCGCATACGCGGGCAAGGCCCGCTATGGGCGCTATAATAGTCAGGTTTGCGGAAAGCATACCGAGTCCGCGAAAGCAGGACGCTTCCGGGCTTCGGCAATAGGTGTAATTCGAGATATGCCCGCAGTCAATGCCAACGAGATCGTTTACCGAAACGCTCTCATTTTAGCGATACTCCTTGCTGCCAACTCCTTTTATCATACCAGCGCCCCTATTGCACGAATAAAAGTACCGCTTTTTTTGCCGCTCTCACCTATATAGTATCCGAAAAACGTTCTTTTTTCAACACTAACAAGTGTCCCAGGGTGAACAAAGGTAACTGACAAACGGAGCATGAAACTACCCGGATCTCTGTAAGGAACCCGCATGAAATGCACACGGTTACTCGCGGCTGTATTTCTCCCACAGCTTGCGGAGCGTATCGCTTTCGCGGATCTCTTTCATAATTTCCGGGTAGTCTGTCAGGATCATGCCGCTACCGCGTTTCTGCGTCGTCCGTTCCAGCGCCCGGCGCAGCGTCGCTTTGTCGTACTCCGCGCCGCGCAGTGCGTACAGGATATGTACGTCGTAATAATCTTTCGGACGGGTATTCGCAATGTTGCGGGACAGCACAGTTTCCAGCTTTTTCGCCAAAACCGTTTCAAGGTTATAGGCAAGAATACTGATCGTGCGGTTATCGAACAGCAGGGAGAATGTGTATTCCACCTCGCGGGGCGTTATCATGTCGCCCGTGGTGACATCCACCGTCAGAGGTACGCTGATCGGCGGATAGTTCGCTTTCAGCGCGACCCGGATGCCGGGGTAATCGTCGGTTTCCCGAATGTCAGAGATACCGACAACCTCAAACTGTACGTCGTCGGCAATCTGTTTCGTATGGGCTTAGTTCCCAGCAGTTACATTCCAAGTAAGGATATCCGTATTCTCCGCGAGTTCACCCGCTATCGAAGTAAGCTCGTATCCATGCGTTCCAGTGAAAAGAATCGTTTCCAGAACGCTTTCACTGTGTGCAATCTGACGTTGGATGCCGTAGTCTCCGATATGTTTGGGAAGTCCGCTACGAAGATGAAAAGCTGCAGATGTATGGTAAGATCATGAGCAAGTGGTAAGTGTAATGAAATCCCTGCGCTGGTATTCTCCGGCGCAGGGATCTCTCTTAACGGTCATGCTTTATTGTTCCAAAGGGTAGTCATCACCGTTGGCATCCTTCCAGGCCCGGATGTAATGGGCTGAATCGCAGATCATCTGGATATTGTCCGGAGAAAAGCGCATCAGCTGACGAAATATCTTATCCATCTCCACGCCGGTTTCTGTGCGATCAGCATAGAACAGGATTTTCGGTGAGATTTCAAGCAGATGGATCAGACTGCTCAGTGTGTCAAATGATATGTCTGATTTGCCTGCTTCTATTTTCTTGAGCGTGCGGATATCAATATCCAGCTCATCAGCCAGATACTGCTGATCCCATTGCTTCTCTTCCCGGGCCTGCTTGACCAACAAGCCTGCAAATTCCGATATGCTATACATGCTGCACCTCCTCTTAAAACCATTATAACAGAATCCTCCAAGCATTTTGCTTCAGGTATGGTGAAATATGGTTTCACCTTTCGATGCAACCAACTCCGGCTTCGCGAATAAAATGCTTTTGAAGGGCAATACTATTCTCGTGTTTGCGGTACTATTTCGGCAGTAAACATCCTCTATTGCCGAAATAGTATTGACGAAACGAGGAAAAGCGCTATAATGTAATTGTACCAAAACGGCAATAACGAGTATTTATTGCCGAAATGGGACGGTTTGCGAGGTGATTATCATGTTCAATCAGGTTCATCTGACGGCATTGGCCGGCATGAAGAGTTTTAGTTTTGGAGATTTCTTTATGACCAATCAGGACAGTGGCTGCCCGCTTGGAGAAGAGGCTATGCGCAAGAGACTGCGTGGCCTGGTAAAAAGCGGAGAGGTCGTTCGCGTCGGTCGGAATGCGTATTGTGTCTCCGGAAATAAGATGAGCAGTTATCGGCATGAATACTCAGAGGAGGCTAACACAGTCGCACAGGCCCTTCGGGAAGCGTTCCCTGCGGTGGAGTTTACCATTTTTGAACTGGTGCAGCTCAACGAATTTGTCAATCATCAGCTGGCCCACAACGTTCTTTTCCTCTCCGTGGAGGATGATATCATTGACTTTGTTTTTGACCTGCTCAAGGAGCAATTCCCCGGCAAGGTGCTGCTCGACCCGACACCCGAGCTGTATCACCAGTATTGGTATGATGGCATGATCGTATTAAACAAGCTGGTTACTGAGGCACCAAGGGGAATTGAGGAGGCCTGGCACACCCGGCTTGAAAAGCTGCTGGTGGATTTGGTTTCTGACTCTCTGCTGCAGGAAGTGATCAGCAAGAGCGAATATCCGGCAATCCTTGAAGGGACTTTTTCCGGTTATGTGATCGACGAGAGCTGCCTGTTCCGCTATGCCAAGCGCCGCGGTGCCGAGAAACAGCTGAAGGCGCTGATCCGGGAAAAGACAAATATTACGCTAAGAACGGAGTAATGACATGATACAGCCAATCAGTTTTGCGGAAGAGCATATCCGTGAACTTCAGAAAACCAGTAAGCGAGATCCTGTCCTGCTGGAGCGTGCGGTCTACGCCTTTGGCCTGCTGGAGGCTCTGGCCCGTGTGGGTATGCCTTTCATTTTCAAGGGCGGTACCTGCCTGATGCTCCTGATGAACCGTCCGCGCCGGTTGTCCACTGACATTGATATCATCGTGGAGCCCGGAACGGATCTGGATGCCTTTATCGAAGAGGCATCCAAGATATTCCCTTTCCAGAGTGCGGAAGAACAAAAACGCATCGGAAAAAATAATATCGAAAAGCGCCATTTCAAGTTTACCTATGATTCCCCGGTAAACCATAAGCCGTTGTATATCCTCTTGGACGTCCTGTTCGAGGAAAACCATTATGCTGAGCTTATCAGCAAGGAAATCCGAAACGAGCTGCTGCAAACGCAGCCGGAATATCTGGCAGTACAGATCCCCAGCGCAGATTGTATCCTGGCGGATAAACTCACCGCATTTGCACCCCACACCACCGGTATTCTCCTCAATGACGGCAAGGATATGGAGGTCATGAAACAGTTTTACGATGTGACCTCTCTGCTTGATATCTTTGAGGACACTGCGAAAGTGCACCATACATACACGGAAATTGCCAAGGCAGAACTTGCATACCGCGGCAGCGATGCCAGTGTGGAAGACTGCCTTCGGGATACATTCGATGCAGCGCTTTGCCTTGCGTCCCGAGGAAAAACCGAGGCTGAGGAATATCCTCTGTATGTGAAGGGCATCCGTGATCTGCGCGGCCATATCTACGCAGAAAACTACAGCCCGGAGATCGCCGCCACCAGAGCAACTAAGGTAATGTATATGGCGGCGTGCCTGCTGACAGGCAATGACTATGAGCGAATTGAGGATGCTGCGGCATTTGCCGGTGAAAAGTTGACGGTGGACAAGCTCATGCCGCTGGCCTACCTGAGAAAAGTCAGCGCAGAAGCATATGCTTACGCCATTAAAACGGATCGTCTGATCGCAGAATAAAGGGTCAACTTCCCGCACGGCAGGTTACACGGCTGCTGTGCGGGATTTTTTGCGTTTCAAGAGAACTGCCCAATAAGCACACACAAAAAGGAGATAAGAATTGCCAAAAACGGCATTACAATGATATAGTTTTCTTCGCGTGGTGGCAGTTGCGTTTTTTGTCGCTAACTCGTATAATGATGATACGCATGATGAAAGGCGAGGAAGTTGAACATGGCCAGAGTATCCACAAAAGAAAACAAGAACATCTACCAGCTGACCAGAGAGAGCCTGAAGCTCACCCGAGAGTCGGCCAGCGAACTACTGGAGACCATCTCCCCGGAGCGTATCGAGAAGATCGAGAACGAACGATCCCTGCCCTATCCGGACGAGGTACTGACCATGGCGGAGAAATACCGGCAGCCCAACCTTTGCAACTACTACTGCGCCAATCAGTGTCCCATCGGGCAGCAGTATGTGCCGGAGATTCAGATCAAGGACCTGTCCCAGATTGTGCTGGAGATGCTGGCTTCCCTGAACTCCATGCACAGGCAAAAGGAGCGGCTTATCGAGATCACGGCGGACGGGCGTATCTCCGGTGATGAACTGGCGGATTTCATCTACATACAGGAGGCGCTGGAGCGCATCTCCATCACCGTGGAGACGCTGCAGCTGTGGTCAGAAAAGATGCTGGCCACCGGAGTCATTGATATAGAGCAGTATAACGCTCTGAAAGGCAAGCAGGTCTGATCAGCCTTTATTTTTCTCCAGACGAAGAATTATACCCTCTTATTTTGCTGACACAGCCATTTATTTCCGGGCAGCACAAAGGTACAATAGAGCCATAAGCAGGAGGCAGATTTCCACATCTAAGCAAAGGAAGTGGTCCCTTTGATTGCGAGAGAACGAATCCTGATCATTCGGCTTCTGGATAAGATCAGGAAAAACCCAGCTTACGCCGAAGCCCTCGGAATCAAGGCTGTTGAGCCAAAACTTCACATAGACATAGGGGCCTCACGATGAAGTGGGGCCCCTTTTACAGAACATTGGAGGATCAGAATGCAGATATTCGTTATCATTTGGTTTGTCGTGTTTTTCTATATCATTGCCAAGGGTATCGGCCAGTTCATCGAGAACGAGAACTCTCCCGTTCTGACGGGATCTGCCACTATCGTGGATAAGCGAAGAAAAACACATCATCACCACAGCAACGGACACCATCATCATAGTCACTCCTATCACATTACATTCGAGACCCAAGATGGTGAGCAGATCGAGCTTCGTGTCAAGCGGTACGAGTATCAAGAGCTGGAAATCGGTGACCGGGGTATGCTGACTCACCAGGGCACCCGATATAAGGGCTTTGAGCGCTGATTGAAAGGAAAAGAAATGTTTGAGTTGCTATCCGTTATTGTTTTTGTCTGGCTGCTGATCAAAGCTATCAGTCTGGCGCTGAAGCTCACCTGGGGCATGGCGAAAATCATTGCAGGTATTCTCATCGTGCTTGCCCTGCCCATGCTGATTGTCTTTCTGCTGTTTGTGGGCGGCGCCATCCTGATCATTCCCGTAGCCATGATCGGTATAGCAGCAGGAATTATGAAGTCCTGCATCAGGATATAAACACAGAATTATAGGAGGTACTGAATATGCGTTATGAGATCAAAGGTGGTTCGTTCCCCATCGTGGTCTGTCAGCTGGAGAGCGGCGAGCAGATGATCACCGAAAAGGGCTCCATGGTCTGGATGACCCCCAATATGCAGATGGATACCCGGGGCGGTGGTCTGGGCAAGATGTTCGCCAAGGCGTTTTCCGGAGAGAGCATGTTCCAGAACATCTATGCGGCCAGGGGCCAGGGTATGATCACCTTCGGCTCCAGCTTCCCCGGCCAAATCAAGGCCGTGGAGATCGGTCCGGGCCGGGAGATGATCCTGCAGAAGAGCGCCTTCCTTGCCGCTGAGGCCGGGGTGGAGCTGTCCATCCACTTCAAGAAGAAAATCGGTGTGGGGCTTTTCGGCGGCGAGGGCTTCATCATGCAGAAGCTGTCCGGCCGGGGTATGGCCTTCGTGGAGATCGATGGCGAATTGGTGGAGTATGAGCTTGGCCCCGGTGAACAGCTGGTGGTGGACACCGGCAATGTGGCGGGTTTTACCGCAGGCGTTCAGATGGACATTCAGGCGGTATCCGGCGTGAAGAACGCATTGCTGGGCGGCGAGGGGTTGTTTAACACGATCCTCACCGGGCCGGGCAAGGTGTGGCTCCAGACCATGCCCATCTGCAGTGTGGCCATGTCCATCCGGCCCTATATCCCCACAGGAAACGGATGATGCACAATGGGCAAAGAGAGAAAACGGAAAGCCGGTCAGCATCTGGATCGACAAGGATAACCTTGTTATTTCGTTCAAAAAAGTCGAGGGCTTTGAGGAACGCATCTTCCCAGACCATGACAAGATGATGGAGACTGTGTTCCATATGGGCTCCTCCGGCTATCGATTCCAATAATGCTTGATCCTGACCGCAAAAGAAAGGAGTGCGCTATGAAATACGCCGCTGATTTTAGATATATTGCCCGGGAAGCGCTGCGGGGCAAATGGCTGATCGCCGTGGTGGTGGGCCTTGTGGCCTCTTTGCTGGGCGGCGCGGGAGCAGATGGCCCGGAGCTCAAGCTGGACATCGCGGATCCGGCCGATGAGATCATTGCGCTGGCCGTGGTGCTGACCATCGACGCCGTGACAGAGTCAAAGGGCGGTGTGAGTGTTTCTGTTTCCAGTAATTAAGCCTATAAGGAGCATCTATGTCGATTTTCATAAAGAAAGACAAGAAGCGTGCTGCGCTGGAAAAGGAGTACGCCTCTGTACTGAAAAAGGAAACGCAGCTGAAGCAGAGCGCCATGAAAACGACAGCACCCCGCTGGAAAACGGATCTGGAGAAGAAGGTGCCAGAGAAGGTTTACCGCAGTTTAGAGACAGCTTTCAGCAAGGCGTTTTCCGTGGTATTTACTCAAGGCGTCGGGGTCATTGAAAAAACCTACAGCCGTCAGAATCTTGAAGAGACCCATTCCGTTCAGGATTATGCCGTCCAGGTCAAGGGTGGCCGAAAGGAACTGAAACAGGTCAAGCGAAATGCCGGTCGGTCTGGTCTGACAAACACCGCCCTGACAACTGTGGAAGGAATCGGCCTTGGGGCACTGGGCATTGGCCTGCCGGATATCGTGGTGTTTGTCGGTATGTTGCTTAAAGGTGTTTATGAAACCGCCCTGAGCTATGGCTTTGCCTATGATACTCCAGAGGAGCGGCTTTTTATCCTTCGCATGATGGAAACAGCTCTTACCAAAGGCCCTGATTTTGCTGTGAAGAATGCACGGGTGGATGGCATGATCGAGGAGATGCCGCAAACTGGCGAGGATGAGCTGCAGGCCCAGATTCAGAAGACAGGAAGTGCTTTTGCGGTAGACATGCTGCTCCTGAAATTCGTGCAAGGGTTTCCGCTTGTGGGTATCCTTGGCGGCGCGGCCAATCCCGTCTATTACAACAAGGTCATGCGCTATGTGCAGCTCAAGTATCAAAAACGGTACCTGTTGGCAGTGGCCCAGCGTAACGGGTATTCTTTAAGATTTCTTTGAAAAATCTATCGTTTACACAATCGACATGAACTGATTGGAAATCCATAGTACGATTAAGCTGCAACAGCAGCGGCAGCAATCGGTTGCCGCTGCTTTGTGGTTAAGGGGGTATCAACATGGGTGTTTTCAGAATAAAAGCCGACAACTTTGAGTGGATCGGTGGCGCAGCTGATGACCCGCAGGATCTTTGCCTGCATGGTCATGTTACGGTACAGTTTGGCGATACCGTTCTTGAAGATACGGGTACTGTCAGCGCTACTGCTCTGTATCTGCTGAAAACGCTCACCAACGACAAGCTGATGGCAGAGTATGATATTCAAATGATCCCCTGCTGTGGGCATACTCTTATTGCCAATGATGACCTGACTGAAGTTGCTATCAGCGGATGCGATACAGGAACGGATTGGACCACCATCCATGAAGGCAATGCCGTCCGGTTTATCCTCCCCTCCGGGCAGGAAGAAGTCGTGACCCTTCGGGAATATCAGTACGAGGTTCTGGATTTTGCAAAAAGCGTAAAGCGGTTCTACGATGCCTGTACCACGAAAGAAATCCCGGAGAATGAGTTTGACCGGAACGGATACACCGCTTTCTGGAACGAATGGCAGCGCCGCTACAATAATGGGCTGATGCTTCTCTCTTTGGAAACTGGCCGTGAGATGGAACTGTCCCACGATGGTCTGCATTATTTCGTGAGCCACAAGGATGGCGATTGGTCGCTGTACTGTGAAGAAAGTAAGGAAATGCAGCTTTTCCCCGGATGGTACGCATTATACGAGAATGCACGATTTGGAGACAAGCTGCTCCGTGATGAGATTGCCAGTGTCTGTTTCGATGCTATTTTGTGAGGTACACTTATGAAGCCTTCGTCCTTTCTGCATTTTGCAGGTTTCGGTATCAAAACTGTTTTGTTCCGCAAGAAGGAGCCTATCCTGGGAACGGTCATTGTAACAGACAAATGCAACTTGAAGTGTAAGCATTGTTCCGTCAATAACATCACCGCCGTTGTGCATCCCTATGAGCAGATCCGCAGAGAAATGCAGCAACTCTACGACATGGGAATCCGCATCCTGTTCTTCTGCGGCGGTGAGACCTTCCTCTGGAGGGACGGAGAACGCACCCTGCGGGATCTGGTGGTAGAAGCAAAGGAGATGGGCTTTCTCATCGTCAATGTGGTGACCAACGGTACCTTCCCGATTGATCTGCCGGAAGCGGACTTGATTCTGCTCAGTCTGGACGGCGACCGGGAGCGTCATAATGCAGTCCGTGGCGATACCTACGACACCATCATGGAGAATATTAAACATGCCACCTCCGATAACATCTGCTTCTACATGGCCATCAACCAGATCAACAAGGATGCTGTGGAGCATGTTTGCCTTACGGCCAGAGATACCAAAAATGTCCGGGCAGTATCCTTTAATTTCCACACGCCCTATCCGGACACCAGAGAGTTGGCTCTCTCCAGAGAGGAAAAAACCCATTGCTGCGATGTCATCACAAGGATGATGAAGGCCGGTGCGCCGGTGTTCAATCTGCGGAGCGCTTTCCCTTATCTGATCAACAACAGCTTCCCGACGCCTTGCCACCAATGTGTGGTCATCGAAAACGGAAAAGTATCCACCTGTGGACGCTGTATCGATGTACCTAATCTCTGCGACGAATGCGGCTATTTCTTCGTTGCTGAGTACACCCTTTTGTTTAAGGGTAACCCTAAAATCATACTTGAGATGCTGACAACCTACCTGAGATACATATAGGAGCCATATGAGTATCATTACATCGCTGACCAGAATGTGGCTGACACGTTCGACAAAGCCTTTCATCTTCAAAAATGAATACGACAATGTTCTGTCTTACCAGGACTGCGACAATCTGGGCCTGTATGTGCATATCCCTTTTTGCAGGAGCATCTGCAACTTCTGTCCGTACTGCAAGGTCAGATATTCCAAGGATCTGTGCGACCGATACATAGATGCTCTGCTGCGGGAGATCCACGCTGTGGGCGGTCAGCAGAGCGGTAAAAAGGAAACGAACAGCCTGTATTTTGGCGGCGGCACACCGGCCCTTGCGGCAGACCGGCTGGGAGAGATCATCGGTGCCATCAAGGAACACTTTGTTATTACCGAAGGCATTGGCGTGGAGCTGCATCCCGATAATGTCACGCCGGATGTCCTGCGGACACTGAAAACTGCAGGAGTCACCAAAATCAGCATTGGTATCCAGTCCTTCCAGACGAAGTTCCAGAGTGTTCTTGGCAGAACAAGCGTTGATATTTCTGCCATGAAGCAGGCTCTGTCCGAGGTCCCCTTTGAGACGGTTTCCATGGATTTTATCTTTGCACTGCCGAATCAGACTTTTGAGGATCTGAAGGCCGACGTTGATGCCGCATTCCAGAGCGGCGCGAACCATGTGGCGATCTATCCCTTCATTGATTTTACCTTTACCCCCAGTACCGTGACCACGATGCCCAAAAAGGAAAAGCGGGAGCTGCTGGATGCCATCACCCGATACTGTATGGATCAGGGATACACCCGCAGCTCCATCTGGACTTTTTCCAGCGAGGCCGACGCCAGATACTCCTCCATGACCCGCGATAACTTCCTCGGCTTCGGCTGCTCGGCAACCACTCTGTTGAAAGATCAGTTCAAAATCAACACCTTTTCCGTGGAGGAATACTGTAACCGAATTGCAGAAGAGAAGCTGCCTACCTCTCTGACCCTCCGCTTCACGCTGCGCCAGAGAATGATCTACTACCTGTTCTGGACGGCATACAGCACCAAGGTCGCTGCCGGTGGTTTTGAGAAGTTCTTTGGTGTGCCGCTGAAGAAGATATACGGTGCGGAACTGAAGCTGGCAAAGCTAATGGGCTTTGTGACTGAGGAGAATGGCGTATACAGTATGACGCTGAAGGGCGCATTCTACTATCACTACTACGAAAACTTTTACACCCTTTCCTACATTGACAAGATGTGGGGAGTCATGAGAAAAGAAGCATTCCCCCAGGAACTGACATTGGGATAGGGAGCGACGATATGAAGAACAGGAAGATTTGTCCCAAGTGCAACAGCACAGCCATCATCAAAGTTCCGGGCAAGGCCGGAGCATACGGTGTCGGCAATAACATTCAGACCGGATGGAGCAATTTCTCCGCTGTGCTTGTCCACCGGTATGTTTGCTGCGCCTGCGGCTACTCTGAGGAATGGATCGACAAAGAAGATATTCCCAGATTGAAGGAGAAATATGAAAACGCGTAACAAAGTAAAACTTATCACAACAATTATCTGTATGGTGCTCAGCCTGATTGCCCTATATGCATTTTGTTTTGTCATTGAAGTGGCTCCGGTTTGGCGTGTCATTCTAATCATCATCGCTTTGGGTTGGGTTGCCTCCGGTGTCTACAACCTAAATGAGTATCGGAAAAGTGAGCGCCGGAACACATAATGCGGAGATTTCTATGACTGGCAAGAAGAAACGAACAATTATACTTGCTATTGCTGCTGTCCTTCTGGCACTCGTCGTTTGGACAGTATGGGGCAATACAGCGTTGGAACTGAATACTTACACGGTTGGCAGTAAAGAGCTGCCGGATGCATTTGACGGCTACCGTATCGCCCATGTTTCAGATCTGCACAATGCTGAGATGGGCGATGGCAACGAAAAGCTTCTTGCTGTGCTCCGGGAGGCCGATCCAGACATCATCGCCATCACCGGGGATCTGATTGACTCCCGTAATACCAACATTGAGGTTGCACTGGCATTTGCGGAGAAAGCTATGAAAATCGCTCCCTGCTATTATGTCACCGGCAATCACGAAGCACGAGTTTCTGAGTGTGCCGAGCTGAAAGCGGGTCTGGAAGCTGCCGGGGTCGTGGTGCTGGAAAATGAACGGGGGGAGATCGAGCTATCCGGCGAGACCATCACCATCCTGGGCGTGGACGATCCCAGCTTTAATACTGATTATCTGTTCGGAGATTCCGCATCAGTAGTCAGTAACACTCTGGCGGAAATTTCAACTGAGGACGATGGGTTTGCTGTTCTGCTCTCCCACCGACCGGAGTTGTTCGATACCTATGTGGCTTGTGGCGTGGATCTGGCTCTTAGCGGCCATGCCCATGGAGGGCAATTCCGACTGCCTTTTGTCGGCGGCCTGGTGGCCCCCAATCAGGGCTTGTTCCCGAAGTATGATTCTGGTTTATACACCGAGGGTAACACGAATATGATCGTCAGCCGAGGCATCGGAAACAGTATTCTGCCGTTCCGTTTCAACAACCGCCCGGAAGTTATTCTGATCGAATTGAAAGCAACCCCGAATTAAGGTTGGAGATGTTGGTATGAAAGAAATAATTATCAGTGCCGATGGAGACAGCGTCGTATATTCTGTGCCCGATGATGTGGCTAACCATCTAAGGAAATATTGTATCGAGTTTTGCGACAAGTGGATGAAAACAAGTCCTCACGCAAAGCGTTATAGAATTAAGGGAGTCTACTGCTATAACGAAGCGGATTTCATTGACTACCTGAATGAGTTTGCTTTCCCAGAGCAGAAGTCTGTATTGGTGAAAAACCTTGGTTGGACCGGTCTTGGGAAAGAACTCCCACCCGAATATCGAAACCATCCTTATTTTAACTTTTGAAGCAGTACCTCAAGGAGGCCACCAATGACCACTTATCAGAAATTTAAGAAACTGAACATCAGGCACTCTGCTATTGGTTTGGAGCAGAGCGATACCGATGTTACCTACTACTGCACTCCCAGAGATGCCGCGATCATCGGCTGGGCCGGTGTGGATGGCATCCACTACTGCACCATCCCGGAGTTTGGTGAGATGATTTTTGCGGTCAGTCCCATGAACTTCGGGGATTGTGTTCACCCCATTGCACACAGCTTCGAGGATCTTCTTCGTCTGTTGCTTTCCTGTGGGAGTATGGATGCACTGGAGCAGTGCTACGCTTGGGATGAGGAGCAGTTTAAGGCATTTCTGATCGACTGTCCTGCAACAGAGGAGCAACAGTCTGTTTTGGATGTACTTCGGACAGAGTTTAGGCTGGTGCCGTTAGAGGACGCCTTTGCCTATGTAAAGAAGCTGCAGGCTGAATTCGACCTATCTCAGATTCCCTATACAGAAGAATACTACGATCCGGATATGAATGCGGCGGCACCTGTTAGGGCAGAAGAATGGAAAGTTACCTATGACGGCGGTTTTTGGAGAAATGAAGGCAACGCAGGCATTGAAATCCCTATCCAAAAATCCTTTTGCTGGGGCGAAGAAAAGTGGTATATCCCTGCCGTGTATATCTGTGATAAAGGCCTTGTGATCGACTACTGTAAACAGGCTGATCCTGTTCAGGTAAAAGCATTTATTGATAAATGGGATTTGCTGAATGAAGGTAACAATCACTATACCAAAGAGCAACAGGAACAAATTGAGCGAGAGCATCCGTTACACACCAGCTTTAAGGAGCGTGTAACTTTGAATGGGTATAAGCTGCAAAGTGACCACAGCTGCGGATTACCGTGGATTCCGGAAAGCTGTTTGGCTGATGGCTTGCGCCGGGAGACGGAAGCAATACAGATTATGGAACACTATGGTCTGGATGTTAGCCTTGCTTGGTATATGCAGCGGTCAAGCTACCGTTGGGGCGAAGTAAACGGTCTGGATATTCAGTCTCTCACTGTTCGTATGGAGCGGCAGAGGGAGAATATCGCAGGACAGCATTTTCAGACTCCTACAGTGGGCGAAAGCATTTCCCTGACTCATCCTATGACTGGAAAGATATATACGTTGACCGTCCATGAGGTGGAGCAACAGGAGTTGCCGGAGCGTGCATTCCATGATCCCAATATGGAATACCCCAGCCATTACCTTGCGATGAGCTATTCTCTGGAGCCGGACATTTCAGGTCGGGGCTTTATGATTCAGGACTGTACCGAGGGCGACCGTCCAAGGCAGAAAAAGCGTGACCCCGACGAATTTGCACCGGTAGCTTTTTGTAATGCGGCAGTAATCGGTGTTATCGGCGGTGCTGACGGCCCCACGTCTGTTATCATGGGACAGAGCGCACCGAAGCTCCACGCAGCTTGTTCTTCTCTGCTTTTTGAGCCGATTGTGGACGATGTGGAGTGGCGCGTTGTGTTCAGCGAGAAACTGATGGACGATGTGGATGTGGATTTGATTTGAAAACAGACCTATAAGTGAGGTGCTTCTATGAAAAATCATTCCAACAGGATACTGACTGTGTTTTTTGCAGTATCGCTTGTAGTCAGCATAAGCCTATTCCTTGTTCGAGCGGTAGCATTCCCCTTTGAGATTTACGGTGCCGTCGAGATTTGCGCGTTTTATTTTCCTGCCGTACCGTTTCTGTTTCTACAGATGCTTTTGTGCAAGGCAGTTCAGAAAAAATGGGTGAAGTTTCTCCCGCTTTTGGTTGTCGCCATCGTGGCAATAGTAGCAGCCGTGGGTTGTGTGGCTGCCAGCGGCTGGGATACGCTTGGTTACCTTATTTTGCTGTTGCTCTGCATCGGACCTGCTCTTGGCTGCATAATCGGTATTGTGGCAGATTGGCTATGGCGCAAACGGGATTATGCTGTATCTGCACGGAGTTATGTTTTTATGGCGGCACTCCCACTGCTGGTAGTTGCCGCAGCCATTTTTACAGATTGGCATGGCAATCTGGGCGCGAGAAGCATGTACGATATTCCTTCTAAAGAATCTGTGATTTCCGCCTTTGAAGAAGGAGCCTATACAGTTGATAACAACGACCTTATCGGCTATGACCGTGGTCAGCTGCGCGAAATCTGGGGCGAACCTGACAGTATGCTCTCCGGCTTTTGGGGAGATCGCTGGGAGGTTGATGACAGCACAAATGTGATCGTATATTATGCTGCCGATGGGAAAATCGAATACGCCAAGATAGATACAGGCTCTGCGTATAACAACAACCGGGCCGCAGTCACCATTGATGGTGAAATTTACTATATTGGCGATCCGATCTACTATGAATCCGAAGAGATTGAAGCAATGACTTTCCTTGAACACGCCGTTCCTTACATCGAAAGCAAACCAGAAGCCGGGTGGTATGACCCTGATCTGGAGATGAAATACTCAAAGGTGGACGAGGGGATTGTGGTTCTATATATGGACAAATGGTATTTGTGTGTTCCAGCAGATACTGCGATATCCGATTGAACAAACCACCGGACGATTTGGAAGTAGATTCGCAAGCCGGTTGTAAGGAGGCGAAATAAATGGGAGATGTTATAGGTCCTGTTATCCTTGGCATTATCATCAGTATTCTTGGCATATCCAACATGAAGGGAAATATTTCCTCTCTTCATTGGTATCATCGTCAGCGGGTTTCACCGGATGACGTAAAGCCTTTTGGCAAAAAAGTGGGATTAGGCACATTGATTATTGGCATTGCAATTATCGTCTTTGGCCTATTCTCACTGATAACCTACCTAACAGAGATTGAAGTCTATACGATTATCGGCGCAACGGTTTTGATTCCTGCGGTGATTGTTGGGCTTGGCCTGAGCCTGTACGCAATTATCAAGTATAACAAGGGATTGTTTTGAAACGCTGCTAAGGCGAGAAATATGAGGTGCTATATGAAAAAAAGAATATGGAAGCGCCTTTTCATCGTGCTGCTCTGTCTTGCCTTGGTTGGAGGTATCACCGTTCTGGGTATCAATGGCCATATGAAGAAAAGCACATCAGGCCAAATCCTTTCCCCCGAAGATGCTGCCGCACTGACGGATGTTGACTGCATCCTTGTGTTGGGCTGCTATGTCCATGATAGCGGACGCCCCAGCGATATGCTTGCAGATCGACTCCACAGAGGCATTGAACTGTACCAGTCCGGTGCAGCGCCGAAGCTGCTCATGAGCGGCGACCACGGCCAGAAGGACTACAACGAGGTCAAGGCCATGAAACTGGAGGCCATGGGAAAAGGCATCCCCTCTGAGGATATCTTCATGGATCACGCTGGCTTCTCTACATACGAAAGCATTTTCCGGGCAAGAGATGTATTTGCCGCTGACAAGATCATCATTGTCACGCAGGAATACCACCTCTACCGTGCGCTCCATATTGCCAATGCCCTTGGCGTGGAGGCGTATGGTGTTGCCGCAGACTATCATACCTATGTGGGACAGGCATACCGTGAACTGCGCGAGATACTGGCTCGGAACAAGGATTTTGCGACGAGCATCCTGAAACCGGAGCCAACCTATCTTGGCGATGTGATTCCGGTCAGCGGTGACGGCAATTTGACAAACGACGAGGATATGGAACCAGTGCTCTCATAGGGCAAAATGCCGTGATTCTCGTATTCCGAGAGTGATTCTGAGTCTATTGGGTGGCTTACTCACTACCACAATCTTAGAATAAAGACACAGAAAGCAAACCACCCATCCAAAGGAGGACTCAATATGGAAAAGAAAACTATCGGCGGCTTTATCGCTGCATTACGAAAAGCAAACGGTATGACCCAAAAGGACTTGGCGGAGCGTCTGAATGTATCTGATAAGACCGTCAGCCGTTGGGAGCGGGACGATGGTGCGCCGGATCTGGCTGCAATCCCTGCTATCGCGGAAATCTTTGGCGTTACCTGTGATGAGCTGCTTCGAGGTGAGCGGAAGTCGCCCGAAGAACGCACCGTGGTTTCAGAAGAGAATGAGACCACCCCAAAAGGTGAGAAACAGCGCCAGCGTCTATTGAAATCCACGCTATCTCAATATAAGAACCACACCTACATTGCAATGGGTATTACTGTGGTCGGCATGATCGTTGCGCTGGTTTGTAATCTGGCTTTCTTAAAAGCTATTCTTGGCTTCTTTTTAGGGGCAATCTTCTTTGCGGCCAGTATTGTTTGCCAAGCTGTGTTCGTGAACAAAGCGTTTTTCAGCGTGGAAGATGCGGGTCTGGATGCAAACATCCTTTCTGACTTCAAGCGAAAAGTCATCGGCCTTGCAGAGAAATCCATTGGATTGACGGTGGCGTTTATCGGCTTCACATTCCCCTTGATTTTGGTCGATGCCTATATGGGACTCGGCTCTGACAGCCTGCTGATCTGGGGCGCGATGGGCGCTGCGGCATTTCTACTGATCTATGCTATTGTGCTTTATTTCCTCAATGCGTCCCTTCTGAAAAAAGGAACATATAGTTTGTCCGAGAGGGAGTCAACCATTTATCAGCATAACCATAAGCTGAAACGCACCTGCGCCATTGTACTTGCCGTAGTACTGACAGTTACTTTCATTGGTCATCAATTTGCTACGTCCATTTGGGGCCCGTATAGCATTATGGAAGGCACCACATTCGAGGACTACGACAGCTTCATTGAATATATGGAGCAGGATGTCCCTGCCAATCCCTCATACAATGCCAGCCTTAAAGAATCAGCAGCCGTTCCTGCACCCGAAGAACAGATAGGAACGCCGACTTATTATGATGAGTATGGCAATGAGATTAGTGAGGAAGAAGCCCTGAAGAGCCGACTGAAAGATAAGAACGGCAATGTGGTCTGCGAATATATCAGTCGCAGAAGTGTAGTTTCCCTTCGATACACTCCCAAGGATGGAACGATTTTGCCGATTACTGTATGTACGGAAGAGGATCTTCAAGAGGCTCGGCAAGTCGCTGCTGTCCGTCATGTGATTTTCGGAGCAGCTTATTGCATTGAGTGCCTCGCAGTTGTGTTGGTCTATTTCAAAAAAAGAGCAAAGTAAAATCAAGCCCACAGGAACTACGATGATCCTGTGGGCTTGACTATTGTTTATGGAGTGTACGGAACAGGGGGTGCAGGAGGTGAACTGTCAAACAAGAAGACAAGGCTTACCATGAACAGAAGGTATAGGACGCACAGTACGACCACTGAAATGAGAATCGCCTTCAATCCGGCTGAAAGTTGCTTCTGTCTATGAGCGATTACTAAAGCCACAACAGCAGCGAAAAGTGCAATCAAAACAAACACGACAAAAGCAGGATGAAGAATGAAATCAAATAACATATTTCCCATAAACATACCTCCTTATGTTGTTTTGTCGAATAGATTTGCCAACTCACTGTAGGCATCTTCGCTTATTTCATAGACGAGTACATCATCCCTGCTTGTAATCTGGCCCTCCTCCAGAATCTTCTCAATCACGCTATTAGGTCCAATTTCAATCAAATACCATGCGCTTTCCGTTTCGACGATTAAATAGTTGCTGGTATCTTCGTAGTGAGCCTCACCAGTGGTATCCGCATAGTGGACGGAGAGGGTAAAATAGTCGGAAAGTTGGAAATTCTCCAAAGAAAAGGGGTACTCTTCAAGATAATGCAACTCATGGATGCCAGTAACGGTATTAAGCAGAAAGTCAGGTGCATCAAATTCGCCGGTTGCCACTCCTTGCCCATCTTCTACAACAGTAATAGCAACGAGGTCTGGCTCCATTTCCTTTTCCAACTGCTCCAGATACAGGTCGCCTGCGGCATTGGTCAGCATACTGTAATCGGATTCGGATGCAATGGTGTAGAGTGTGGGATTGAAGTCCACGACGGTGATTTCATCTTCCAAACGCTTGCCGTTCAAAGTAACGCGAAGCTGCGGGGCAGCTTTCTTGGAAGTGGTCATAACACAGTACAGACCATCCTGATCATTAGTGCCCTCCAGTTCCAGCTTGAAAGCCGTACTGAACAACCCTGTGGAATAACCAAAGCCACGGCGATCTACATCGCCACCACCCGGAACATAAATCAAATAGTAATAGTCTGTGGTTTCACTATTCGGATTGAATCGGTAGGTATATCGGAGCGCGTATACATGATCGGTTCTGGGGTTAATTTCTCCCAACCAATTCCGCACATACTCCTTGGTGCTTTCGGGAAGTTCCTGATCAGCATAATATTCATCGAAGGAGACTTCCCGTAGGCTGGAGGAACCTCCACCAGAGGCTGCAGAGAAGCTGAGTCCCAACACCAGAAGTAAAACAACAGGAACTATAATAATGGCCGCCAGGATCTTCCACAGGGTTTTATCCTTGGGCTGCACGGGTGTAACGATATCTTCCTGCACAGTCGGAAGTGGCTGCGCACATTTCGGGCATACAGTCCAATCCGGCTCTACGGGAGCAGAGCAGTTCGGGCAGCTCGGCTTGAGCTTTGCGCCGCATTTGGGGCATACCACATATTGCTCTGTGACCGTGGCAGCGCAGCGTGGACATTTCAGATTGGAATAGTTGCCCCGCACAAGCAGATAAATGATAAAGCCGATCAGTGAGGGGGCTAAAATTGCGATCAGTGTCCACAGAGCCGCATTCATCCCACGCCTTTTAGCATCCCGATAGACATAGACACCAATCAGGAGAGGGAGCAACGCAACTATAATCATGAGCATAAACAGCGGGATTGCAATAACAACATTACTCATGGATAACACCTCCTTTTTTAGTAACAACAACGGCCAGAACACTGCCTCCGGTAGCGGAGAACAGGACATAGGCCAGACACAATGCAGTGATCCACGGATAGTCCTCCAGCACAAGGAAACCGAGCATCGCCGCTGCGATCAGCAGAAGGGTTCCTGCAACAGCAACCAATGCCGTCTGCCAACGGAGCCTGCGCCGTTCCAGTTCAGAACGGAGCATATTTTCATTCAGTACGGGCGGCTTGTGCTGCTCAAAATTGTAAATCTGATTCACGGCCAAGCACCTCCTTCAATAGTTTTCTTGCTTTGCTTAATCGGGATTTCACAGTTCCCTCCGGGATGCCCAGCACCTGTGCGGTGGCTGCAATGTCCATTTCCTCAAAGTAAAACAGGATTACAGCCAGTCGGAGCTTTTCTGGTAATCCGTCAACGGCCTCATAGAGTGGTCCGTAGTCCGGATTTTCCGGTGCCGGGACTGATTGCAGAAGTGCATCCTTTTCCTCGTTCGTCTGGAAATTCAGCAAGGGACTTCGTGCAATACGCCGCAGGGTGTTGCGGTATGTATTGACACAGATCTTCGTCAGCCATGGCTCAAACTCTCGGCTTGGGTCGTACTGCGATATGCTCTTGACTACCCGGAGCCATGTGTCTTGGTATAGATCGTCTGCCTCAAAGGTGCTGGCGCAGAGAGACAGGCAAAGCCCATACAGCCGTTTTCCGTATTGCCTAATGTATTGATCGATCAAGCTCTCCGCACCCCCTTTCACTTACATATACAACGACGAAGGTCGATTGGTTCACTATTTCTGAAATAATTATAGCATATATTATTGAAAATGGTGAATTGCTCACCATTGGGAACTTTTGGCCGTTTTTTTGCGTCTATATATACAAAGGCTTTATGCCTGATACAAGAAAAAGGAGGCTGCTGGCATGAAGCAGAAAAAGAAATGGATGATTCCTCTTTGTGTGATTGGAGGACTGCTTTTGGTTTGTGCAGGCCTCCTTTGGTATATGGTCAGTCATTCTCTGGATTTCTCGGTGGGTCGCTGTTTGGTGGCGGAGAATGGATCGTATATGTTCATCGACGGCAACTCGCCCATTGTCATGAGTAACCGCAAGGACAAAGAAGGTATGTTCGCTGGCTTGGAGACGGGCGATAAGATCCTGCTTCTTCACGACGGCATTCAGGAGTCCTATCCGGGCGGCACCGGCGCGTATTGGTATATGAAGCTGGAAGACGGCACGCAGGCCGACATCCCTGAGCAAGTTATGGAAGAACTTGCGGAGCTGGGTTGGACCATAGTTGCCAATGAAGCAGATCCCAATGTTGTAGCCCCCGCGCCGGAAGCATACGCTTTTGATGCACAATACATCCGCACAGACGGTTACTCTGATGACCGAAGCTATCCTTACCATGCCGTGATCAGTTCCAAAGCAGAGCTGGAGGCCTACTATGAGGCATACAAGGATATCTATGACTTGGAGAGAAGAGAAGTAGTTTACTCCGATACCTCCATCGGTTTTCTGGATGCCTGTGACAAGTATGATGATGCCTATTTTGAACGGCAGAATCTGGTGCTGATCGTGCTGCAGGAAGGCAGCGGCTCTATCCGCCATGAGATCACGGATGTGCGTCGCCACCGCTTGGAGGATGGCGCATCGGATGGCTGGGCCATTACGATTGACAGCAAGGCACCGGAAGTTGTGACTGATGACATGGCTCAGTGGCATCTGTTCCTTGAAGTGCAGATGGGCGATGTAATCAAACCCACCGATAAGGTGTGGGTCAACGGGGTATTGAGCGAGCGTGCACCTGCAGTGTCCGGTCTGGTGGGCATCAGCCGCACCCCGGCAACATACGCCTATCAGGACCACTGGGGCGTGAAGCTGACCGCAAAGAATATCACCCCGTCCGGCTTGACCATTGTTTGTACGCAGCAGGACGGCGAGCCTACAGGTGAATTGAATACCGGCAGCTATTATGGCCTCGAGGTTCTCCGGGATGGCGAATGGGTCGCAGTTGAGCTGCTTCCCATGGAGGGTGAGCTTGCCTGGACGTCAGAAGCATGGATGATCCCTGCAAACGAGGATACCGAATGGGATGTGAACTGGAGCCGCCTGTACGGAGAACTTCCTGCTGGCAGCTACCGGATCAGCAAGTCGATCATGGATTTCCGCGGCACCGGTGATTTTGATAAGGAAACCTATTATGCAGGCTTTGACATCGTAGATAGCACCACAGCAAACAGTATCGCCTATGAATACGACGGATTTGGCGTCAGTATCCCCCTCCTGTCCGGGTGGGAATATATGATTGAGGAATACAGCGCCGATGGCATGAGCTACGGTGTTAGCTTCCGTCCCTCTGGTGAAGATGGATGGATCGACTTCCACTACTGGCCTACATTCGGTGTCTGCGGTACCGGATTGGAAACCAAAGAATTCGGAAATGGCACCATGGGCACTTACGACGGCGGTAAGATCTGGAACTATATCAGCTATCCGGCCAGCAAGGGTAATTTTGTGGCAACGACTCATGGCGTGGCCGACTGGTGGGACAGCTACGGCGACGAGGTCTTGGGAATCATAACAGCAGCTATCTGCACAGATACCATCGTGGACTAAGGAGGAAATGCAGCATGAAAAGATTGATAGCACTGTGCCTTACGGCGGCTTGCCTGATTTCTCTGGTAGGCTGTGCGGGAGATACCAATATGGATGAAAAGAAACCCAACAACACTGCATCGGCCTATGCGCTGGCTCTGGCCAGTTACCCGGAGATGGCTCCCTATCCCAATGAGATGGAGTATTTCGATGAAAAGACCGGCGAGTTCGACAGCGATAGCTTTGATGTGGTCTATGACGCATGGAAGGAAGACAGGAACGCTCAACGCAATCAACCGGAGGGTTATGCAGATGGTCTGGAACCGTTCTTCGCCAGTTCGATCCGGGAGTTCCTCAGCAATTCCAACGGCGCAAACAAGGTCTACTCTCCCATAAATGTCTACATGGCCCTTGCCATGCTGGCAGAGGTGACGGACGGAGAGAGCCGACAGCAGATCCTCACGCTGTTGGGCAGTGAGAATATTGAGGCTCTGCGCTCCCAGGCGGCCAGCGTTTGGAACGCCAATTACAGCAATGACGGCGCTGTGACAAGCATTCTGGCAAACTCCCTGTGGCTGAATGAGTCCGTGAATTTCAACCAGGCCACCATGGACAGTCTGGCAAAGAATTACTATGCGTCCTCCTTCCGTGGCGAGATGGGCAGCGAGGAATTTAATCAGGCTCTGCGGGACTGGATCAACGAGCAAACCGGAGGACTGCTGGAAGCACAGGCTGATGGCCTGTCCATGGACCCCGAGACCGTTATGGCTCTGGCCTCTACCATCTACTACCGTGCCAAGTGGCACAGTGAGTTCAACGAGGGCAGAACGGAAAAGGGCCTGTTCCACCTGCTCAGCGCTGACGGAGAAACCGTGGAGTGCGACTTCATGCACAAGGGCGGCAGCAACACCTATTACTGGGCAGATCAGTTTGGTGCTGTTTCTATGAGCCTGGAGGGCAGCGGCAAAATGTGGTTCCTCCTGCCTGATGAGGGCGTGGCTATGGATGATCTGCTTGCCGATGAGCAAACGATGGAATTCCTGAACAGCAATGGAAACTGGGAGAACAGCAAGCACCTGATCGTGAATATGTCCGTTCCCAAATTTGACGTCGTCTCTGATTTTGACCTGGGAGACGGCCTTCGTGCCCTCGGTGTCACGGATGTATTTGATGTCACAGTGGCCGATTTCAGCCCCATGACTTCGGAAGTTGCAGAGATCTTCCTTTCCAAAGCCGACCATGCGGCTCGTGTGGCCATCGACGAAGAGGGTGTGACCGCGGCGGCATATACCGTGATGATGATGGCCGGAGCTGCAGCGCCTCCGGAAGAGGAAATGGATTTTGTACTGGACCGTCCGTTCCTGTTTGCCATCACTGGCTATGATGGATTGCCACTGTTCGTTGGCGTAGTCAATCAGCCGGTACAATAAATTGCTTGTTTACAGAAGCGGGGTAGAGAAAGGCACCCCCGCAGAGGGGCATCAACCAAATACCGTTCATGAGCAGAGCATGAGGCCACCGGATAATTTCCGGTGGCCTCGCTTTGCATTATATAGGCTGATGCCCCTTATTTGCCCTGATAGGCGCGATACAGGAAGGTAACAATCTGGGCACGGGTGCAGCCGTTATTGGGGCTGAACGTCGTAGCGGATGTGCCGTTGGTCACACCGTTTTCCACAGCCCACGCAACAGCGTCAGCGCAGAAGGAATCAGCCGCCACATCGGTAAATCCGTTCACCGTAGTGGGAGCGGTGCCCATCGCACGGTACAGGAAGGTCACGCTCTGGCCGCGGGTGCAGGTGTTGTTAACCCCGAAGGTGCCGTCAGCCAGGCCGTTGATGATACCGTTTTCCAGCGCCCATGCCACTGCGTCATAGCAGTAGCTGCCAGGGAGTACGTCAGCAGGAACCTTAGCCGTACCCTTGGGAGCAGGAGAACCGGCGGCGCGCCACAGGAAGGTGACGATCTGAGCGCGGGTGCAGGAATCGTTGGAGCCGAACAGGCCGTTAGCCTTGCCGTTGGTAATGCCCTTCTTCACAGCCCATTCTACAGCCTTGGCATAATACGCATCGGCGGGAACATCCGCAAAGATGGAAGCCGCCTGTTCCTCGACAAACTCAGCGGAAACAGTGACCTTGCTGCCGGGCATAGTGAAGGTATACTTGCCGTTGCCTTTATCGGTGAGCTTGAGCTTATTGCCGCTGGCGTCCTTGACGATGAGCTTGTCCAACTCGTAGCCCTTATCTGAGGTCACGGTGATGGTCACGCGGTCGCCCTTGGAAGCGTTCTTGGGGCTGACGGTCACATCGCCGTTCTTGGTGCTGGGTGCGGTCACTGCATAGCTGGGATCACGATCCCCATGGCTACTGGAGCCGCCGGAGGACGGACGGGTCAGCTTTGCAATCGTCTCCGCTTCAACAGTGGTTTCCTGTGTACCAGCCGCATCCTTAAAGACCTTCTGGCAAACAGAGCAGGTGTAGTATTCATTATTGCCGGTTTCTGTATAAGTCGCAGCCTTGGCTTCGGTCTTGGTCAGACTATGGGCAGCAAAACCGCCATAGGCCTGACCGCATACTGTGCAAATGGCCTTATGCATGTAATGTTTTGGCTTATCCAATCAATACATGAATGAAGGCAATGCAGTAGATGCATCCTTTAACTCGCCATTGTAGAAAGTAAGGAGGAGGAAATTCGATGCAGTAAAATAGCGAAACTCCAACATAGTAGTGCTAATGGAGTCGAGTTTTTAATCTTTTACAAAAGAAATGTCAGCAACTCTATCCTTGAGACTAGATATCTCAGCAAAAGAACTGGAAAACAGATCCGCCAGCTTGCCATCGTCTGTCACATAGGTCATATACGGTGTCCCGGTGGAAATCGATGTACCTGCGTCTTGACTTGTATAAGTTTCCGCCGAATCACCCAGTCGAACCCCTTGGTATGTACAAAAATGATCCGATCGTGCGTGAACAACCCGAATATATTCGATCCCGGCATCAGAATAGAGGTCCTCTTTCAGCGGGTCAAAGTATGCCGTTATGATCTGCAAATCGTCGTTCTCATAGACTGAGCAGAGCACATCTTGAAATTCCTGAACATCCGCATCCAGGTACTGACCATAAGGAAGGTCGCTATCTATACATTTCAGGGTATCCCGGAAGTTCTGAGGCAAACTGGAAAATTTCATATCCGGCGCAACGATCACTACACCGTCCGTTAGAAGCGCTCTCGTGTAGGGATCCCAAGGAGACAATACTTCCCTGTATTGCTCAGGGAGTACTTCCGGCAGATACTCGAGTGTTCTGTCCAACCACGGGATAGGATGTTCTGTGGTTGGCACGGCTGTTTCCCCGGGATCGGACGCGCTGGACGGGACAGGAGCTTTTGCTGTACAGGAAGTCAAGACAATTGACAAAAAGGCAACTGCCAAAAGCAATTTAGATTTCATTTATGCTGCCCCTTTCATACGATTATCAAGATAAGTTTGATTGTTTATCATTATTTTACCGTTTGTAAAAGACGTTGTAAAGAATGAGCCCAGATATAAAAATAATAGGAGGTTAAATCATGGCAAATTATACTCTTCAATCCCATGGTGGCGAAGGTCTTTACATGACTGCTGATGGCACACCAACTGCGCGACGCAATGTATATATTAAAGCACGAGTCTCAGACAGTCTTGATCAGACTTGGCGAATTGATTCGCCAAGCAATGGTGCACGGACAAGAATTTTTTCCTGTAAAAGTAATAACACTGGGGGTTATGCGCTAAATAATGCCACGGGAACAAACAACTGTGACATAATTTCACATATATCGGAGCGCGGGGGAAGTCCCCTGTGCGGAGATAAGCCCTCGGCAGAGCGCACACGCCCGCAAGGGTGTATAAGTGCGCCCTTAGTTCCTAAGGGATTTTCAGCTTGTCGCTCCCTCTGCTCGTTTTTTCAGATATTCCCGCGCTGGTTCACTCGTCAAGGCAAGCCGGAGAAGTGCTGTGGCTTCCTCGTCGGTCATGTTCTTTGCTTCCGGCACAATACTTTCAAAGACTGCGCCCCGGACGATAAGGCGGTGGCTGCGTGTTCTGCGTTCCTCTTTGGATAGCTTTTGACGCAACATCTTTTCCCGGTTCTCAAACTGCCGGATTTTCTTCTTTCCGTCCTCAAGCTCGGCGGTCAGCTCGTCATAGGTTTTCTCTCTCGGTTTTGTCATAGTTGGTCGCTTCTTTCTGCCCGTCGGCATAAAAATAGAGCAGCCGTTTTCAAATTGAAATGGCTGCTCGTGGCGGTGTTATTCAGTTCTTGTCAGCTCCCAGATAAACGAGAAGTTGCCGTTGTGAAGGTTATGCTCATTTTGCGTTATTACTGTTTCGAACTCTGTCATTCATTCTTTTCACTTTGCGTTTCCATACAAAATATTGAATGAGCCAAGTGATGACGGAAATTGCAACGAATATTCCTACATATGAAAGAATACCAATGGCATTATGCTTCATCCAATTCGTAATATAGGCAATCGGAAACAACGTAACACAGACAATGGCAAAGTAAATTCCGCTTTGCTTTGCAAGGCTCCACGAATCAATTTCCCAAATAACGGAAGCCATTGCGAAGCCTGTACCCAAAATTCCGCAGAGAATTGTTTGAAGAATAACTGCGTTTAATTCATTTTTCATTGTATCAATCAGCTCAGGGGTGACAGGATAGAACGAACCATCTCCTATGCACATTGATATAATCACAGTTATTACAAAACCGATAGCAATGCCGAGAGGGAATCCGAGAAGCCCACGCTGAATCATCTTTTTTTTCATTTTTACCACCTCATATTCCTAATAATTGTTTGATCTTGGCGACAAAACGCCTTGAAACATAAGTAACCGTCCCATTTGAAAGCGTAACACAAATTGTTCCTGCAAAGCTTAAATCAAAACCCTTGACTTTTCTCAGATTGATAATATCCGAGTTTGATATTCGGACAAAAAAGTTGCTGTCCAGCCGCTGCTCCATTTCGTAAAGCCGCAGACGGAGCGTGTACTCACCGTGATTTGTTTCGGCAAACACTTTGCCCGCTGCAGCAAAAATGCGGTAAATATCAAACGACTCCAACACTTCGACAATATCATCTTTGAATCCGGCAATCATTTTCGGCTGCTCGTCTGAAAGCCTTTTCATGATTTCATTGATTTCGTCGGTCATTTTGTTTGTCACAACGATGATTTTGGGTTCCTTGCAGTTCTCATCTAACTTGATTTCAATTTGCATTTGCTCACCTCCTCTTTGTTACGGTTACAGTATAAGAAAATCGAGAATCGATTTCCACTGATTCTCGACAGGGGGTCGTTTTCAGACCATAGACGGTAGATTATATAAATAATCTTCCTCATCAAATTCGCATTTGTTGCTCTGACAACAGATAAAGTATGCCACAAGACTGTGAATATTTTTACCTGCTATTTCAGCCTGTCGGCGGCGTTACTATCTCTGGCATATTGCCGCGCCGCTTTCCGGCGTTCCTCGCTGTATGGGGCGGTCAGACGGAAAGAGAAACGCCCCTTTGCAATATCAAACTCCATGCAGCCCGTGTCCGGGTCTGCGTCGGTCTGGCGGCCCTGGTCAGGGTGAGCTACGGCGTAGGCGGTCAGCCTGTTCTTGAGGTCGGTGTTGTGGGTGCGGATATGGGTAAGGCTATACGCTACGTACAAATCAAGAGGAACCTAAAAATTCTTCATAAAATCTCATAGCACAGAAGCAAAGCCTGCAGGTTTTGATACCTGTAGGCTTTGTATCACCGAGCTTATACCACTTTTGCCAGAGAGGGCTTGTTTCTGTCATATAAAACCGTTACAGAACTCCCCACGGAAGGGGTCGGATAACCTGCTCCAATCCACTTTCTTTGCGTATAGGTTTGCCCATCAACAGTGTATTCTACTTTAACAATGTGGGGAAACATTGCGCCGTCCATGGCGTGTAATCTCACGCGCTTGGCGTTTACCTTTAGCCACCACTGTTTTTTTACAGAGATAACGGTTCCTGCTGCTTCTTTGTACATAAGTTGACCTCCTATTTGCCCCACTTTTCGGCAACGACTTCCAATGCCTCTCTCATTCCTTCCGGTGAATCAAAGGGGTGAGTAAAGATGCTGATGGTAGTGCCTTTAACAGCGATGCACTCCAACCGTTCTGTGACCCACGCCTGATCCAAGCCGGGGATTTCTATGCGTGTGTAATCCTCGGTGGACTGGGCAAAGACAGAATCTATCATCAGAACTTCCACGAAACGGTCAACCATGTCTTCGTTTTTGAGAATGTACACATCCTGGTACAGCCATCCTTCGCTACTATAACTGCCGTTGATTACATCAACATATTCCTGCGTGTCCCAGTGATCTGCCAACATAGACTGATTTGCCTTGACCATACTTCCTTCACCATTGACAGAGTTCGTTGTGCGTTTACCCTCAATGTCAAGGTCAGAGAGTAAAATATAAGGACCGTCTGATACATCTGGCATAGTATATCGTTCGTCGTTTAGATAGTCGTACCCAACACATCCAAGTATACAGATGAGCAACAGTAGGCTGATGATTCGTGGGATGATAATGAGCTTTCGACTGCGCGGCGCATGATCCAGAGAAATGCCTTTCTTCATACGCCGTTACAGGCGGCTGATGTAAATAAAACCCCATAGATCGCTGAACACGGCCCAGAGCAGGAACAGGCAGAAACCAATCACCCATGCGGTTTCTTCTACCAATCCTCGGTACAACTGCGCTGCCCAACGGCCATTGAATAAACCGCCAACAAGCGCAGCCATAAAAGCATGGAATGCCAAAATGATGAACGGAGCCATCAGAGAAGAACGGTATTGTTTTCGCAACCCCTTTAAGGTTGCTGCCTGCTGTTCGGGTTCCAAATAGAACTCTGGGGCATCATTTCCTTCCGGTGCACGGAAAATGTGCAGGTATCCGCGGCTGATGACATACTCCCAACCGCAATCCTCGTAGACTGCAATCTGTTCTTCTGGCAGATGCCCGTCCTCTAAAGATTTCAGATTTACAACCTCGACCCGGTATCGCATTTTCTTGGGTTCTGTTTTCTGGAAACGGCTCAAGGTTATGCCGCACTTGACAAGCTCCCAACCTTTCTCGGACATATCGGAATAATACTTTTCGGTTTCACCTATGGCGTAATTATTGGGATGAATACCATGTCTCCAGTTCATTCCTCTACCTCCTCCAGAATTGCTCCATCGGTCACGAGCTGCTTTAAGCGTCTATACTCTAAATGAAGCGCGTTTTTTCCTTCTTCTGTGATAGCGTAATTCTTCCGGCGGCCTTCCTCGCTGGTTAGGGTGATAAGTCCTTCTTTATTCATGCGAGTGAGAACACCGTACAGTGTACCGGGACCCATTTCGATGCGGCCTCCGGAGAGTTCCTTGATGCGCTGCATCATGCCGTACCCGTGTCCCGGTTTCATCAATGCCAGCAGAATGTAATAAGTGGCTTCAGTCATGGGCGCTTGTGCCGCCATTGTCCATTCCATCTTTCTCAACTATTATGCCTCGCGATATATCGAGCAACATAATAGTAGCATATTTGAAGCACTTCGTCAATGTGCCATCTGCTCCCCAATAGCATTTATTTGTAAAGATAATATGAACTCCATTGACTTTTGCGTCTACTGCTGTAGACTATAATCAAGAAGTCTACATCGGTAGACAAGGAGGTTGACTTATGGATATTCCGAAGATTCACGAGGGCGAATATCGTTTTTGTCTGATTATGTGGGAACATGAGCCGGTCACGGCTGCGGAGTTGGTAAAGCTGTGTCAGGAGCAGTTGGGTTGGAAACGCACCACTACCTATACCGTTATCAAGCGTCTGGGAGAGAAAGGTGTTCTGCAGAACGATAACGGCACCATTACTTCTCTGGTTTCCAAGGACACTGTGCAGGCATATGAAATTGGAGAACTGGTTGAAAAGACATTTGAAGGCTCACTGCCTGCTTTTGTCGCTGCTTTCACCAAGCATCAGAATATTTCTGAGGAGGAGCTTGATGAGGTACAGCGCATGATCGACCGCATCCGGAGAGGAGGCAAATAATGAACGACCTGTTTTTGAAAATTATAAACATGAGCATATCAGCAAGCTGGCTTGTCCTGGCTGTGCTGCTGCTCCGGTTTGTCTTGAAGAAAGCACCCAAGTGGGTCAATGTCCTGCTCTGGGGCATTGTGGCAGTGCGTCTGGCTTTTCCGTTCTCTATCGAGAGCGCTCTGAGTCTGATCCCCAGCGCAGAGACAGTTCCGATGGATATCGAAATGGCAGTACAGCCCACGATCAACAGCGGTGTTCCAGTGATCAATAGCATGGTCAACCCTATGCTGTCCTCGTTCGCTCCACCGCAGGATGTATTGACGAGCGCAAATCCGCTTCAGATCTGGATTCCGATTTTTAGCATTCTCTGGATTGCCGGTATCGCTGCGCTCCTCCTATATACCGTGGTCAGCTATTGGCGTCTGCGCCGCAAAGTCAGCGAGGCAGTCATCCTCCGAGACAACATCTTCCAGAGCGAGAATGTGGCTTCTCCCTTTGTGCTGGGCGTGTTCAGACCGAAGATCTATCTTCCCTACAATATGGGCGGACAGGATCTGAACCATGTGGTCGCACATGAGCAGGCACACATTCGTCGAAGAGACCACTGGTGGAAACCCCTCGGCTTCCTACTGCTGACGATCCATTGGTTCAATCCTCTGATGTGGCTGGCCTATGTGCTGCTGTGCCGGGACATTGAGCTGGCCTGTGATGAGAAGGTCATTAAGGTACTGGGCAACGAGCAGAGAGCCGACTATACCCAGGCGCTTGTGGCCTGTAGTGTCAACCGCCGTGTGATCGCAGCCTGCCCTCTTGCCTTTGGTGAGGTCGGTGTAAAGGAGCGTGTGAAGTCTGTGATGAACTACAAGAAGCCTGCTTTCTGGATCGTCGTTCTGGCAGTTATCGCCTGCGTGGTCGTTGCGGTGTGCTTCCTGACTGATCCGGAACAGGACAGCTATACGCTGCGAATTGTCGTTCCAGCAGGAAGCCAGGATGATTTTGTGTATTCAGATGAAGAAGTCAGTACAACGGGAAACTCCATTGTCATATGGTCCGGTGAAGGACTGGATGATACGGAAGTTCTTTTATTTCCAGTCGACGAAGCAACAGAAACCGGATATACGGCTACCTATCTTACACATGGAATGCCCGTTGAATTTGACGCCGTAAAAGATGAATGGTTCAAGGTTGGCATCAATATGCAAAACCCAACGGACGAAGACATCGTTGTTTATGTGGAAGTCGAAAATGTGGAAATTCGTATTTCTGACGAAAGTGCGCCCAATCATATTACTTTCAAAGCGGAAGTCCTTGAAATCCACGAGGGATATTTTCTGGTTGCACCAGAGGCAAGCTGGGCACTCAATAGCGCTGACCAAATTGAAGTTCCTCTGATGAATATGGACCCCGCTCTGGAGCCGCAAATCGGAGACATTATTGAAGTCTCATATAGCGGTGAGATACTGGAAACTTATCCAGCTCGGTTGAAAGAAGTTTACAGCATCAGAGTTGTTGCCGAAACGACGAAACTCACCTTAGATGATGTAATTATTCTTTCACAATACGGATACGATTTATCGTGGTCGGATTTTGAAAATTACGATTATATTGAGACCGGCTCTGGCCTATATATCCGTGTCTATGTGATCAATGAAATGTATGAGCTATGGATTGGCGATGGAAGTCCGGATAGTGACCCTATGTATATCTATCTAGCTTTGGCGGATGACCTCGATACACGCATCGACATTCGGGACGGCGGCGTGACGGAGTTCATTGGTGCGGATCATTCAGAAGTGTTGTTGGCGAAGGCGATCAATGAAGCAATCCTGGCAGAAAACAAGCCTTCCAAGCCGGATGGTCTGTATCATTGCGCCAGCTTTGTCTTGTTGGATCAACAGGAACTCAGTGGCACCCCCGCAGTTGGTTCCTCCGACCACATCAAGCTGGTCACTGTCTACGGACTGGCGCTTCATCAGGGATTTGGTTATTCCGGTGGAAGCTTTCACGATGCTGCCGGCAGTCATATCGCTGTTGCCATCACCTTTGAAGTTGTAGATGGGAAATATGTTCTGAAGGAGTATTGGACACCGCGGGACGGCTCCTACTATGTTCAGGATATTCGGGATAAGTTCCCTGACGAAATTGAGGACGAAGCCCTGGATACTCAGAAGTATATCCTCGCCCAGAAGCAGGAGTGCTACGATCAGGCCGTCCGTTACGGCGGAGTTGATACCTATTCTGCGGTGGAACATCTTTTTGAGGTAATTGAGTCCTCTCCGGCCACATCTTCCAGACCTGCCGACTACATTGACGCACACCCGATTGAGTATCGGGAGCTTACCTACTACGGAAGCTATACATTGCAGTATGTATTCTCACAGTTTTTAGAGGGTGGTCAGACAGGACTGCGTGGACATCTGATGCGAAGCGTTCTCGATGATCTTGCGCCGGAAGCACAGCTCCGACTCTACGCTGAAACTGGCCAGGAATACTTCGATGAATGGAAAGCGGGTGCCATTCGGATCAGCGAACAGCACGATATGGAATGGATTAAAGAAAACCAGCCTGCAATCTGGCTTCTGCTCCAAATGATTGACGAGTAAGCAACCACATCAACAGCGCAGCTTCCGGTCGGGAGCTGCGCTGTTCTTTTGGAATGGCAATCTTCACAAATTCTTCATCTTTCTACCACTACCATCTTAATGTAAAGATTGTTATTATAAAGCCATCAAAGGAGGGGTTCCATGTACCACATTCTGATTTGCGATGACGAGCAGGATATCGTCAACGCATTGAAAATATATCTGATGAATCCGGACTTCAAACTGTTCGAGGCCAACACCGGAGTGCAGGCCCTTGAGGTTATGGAGCGGGAGGACATTCACCTGATTCTGCTTGATATCATGATGCCTGAAATGGACGGCATCTCCGCAATGGTAAAGATTCGGGAGAAGAGCAATGTCCCCATTATACTGCTGACGGCCAAAAGTGAGGATACCGACAAGATCCTCGGCCTGAACACCGGAGCGGACGATTACATCACAAAACCGTTTAATCCCGTAGAGGTGACGGCCCGTGTCCGTTCTCAACTGCGCCGCTATATGCAGTTGGGCAGCAGAGCTGCGGCTACGGCACGATATGTCATCGGCGGCGTGGAACTGGATGACAGCTCCAAGGAAGTCACCTTGGACGGAGAACCCATTTCCTTGACGCCCATCGAATACGACATCCTCAAACTGCTCATGGAGAGTCCCGGCAAGGTGTATTCCCCCAAGGAGATCTATCGGCAGGTATGGAAAGAGGCTCCCCTGGGAAGCGACAATACCGTTGCCGTACATATCCGGCATCTCCGTGAAAAAATAGAGATCAACCCCGCAGACCCCCGATATCTGAAGGTGGTCTGGGGACAAGGGTATAAAATGGAGAAAGGAGCAAAACGATGAAGCCGTTCTTTAGGAAGAAAAACGCAGATCCCATCGTGGAGGAAATCGCGCAGACCGTACAGGATGCGCAGTATGAAGCGGTGACACCAGAACCGGAGAATGTTGCTCCAGTTAATAGAAAACTCCCGCTGACCCACCGTACATCAGCCAAGTTCGTAGCGTTCCTGCTGGTCATCATCATGGTGATTGTTGTTATCGGCTCTGCTGCTGGTGCGTTCATCATGGTGGAAGAAGAACTCTATACGACATCTGAATGGGCTTACAAAAACGAAGCCATGAGAAATATTGCCGAAGGCGATATCCGGACGCTCATTCATTATTTGACCAACGAGAATTTAGATGCTGGTGCTGATGATGCCATGCGCTATTTGTCAGATCGCAACATTGCATCTATTGAAATGGTTTTCTCAGAAGGTCCGCGAAATAACTGGGGGTATGATGGGGGCGTGAAGGAAAGCTCCACGGAGTACAGTGCGGTCTGGTATCATATGAAGGAGAAAGACGGCGTAGAAAACTGGTACAGTCTGTATAGCAACTACGGATATGATGTGGAGCAGATCGGTACGGTGGAGGCAACGATTCGTCTTGCGGATGAATTGACCCAGCCTGATACTTATTATTATGCCGACCTTTTGATCTCCTTGGCCTTTGCCATGCGTTTCTGGGTATATGCGATTGGCATCGGCGCTGCCATTCTTGCTATCGCTGCTTTCGTTTTCCTTATGTGCGCATCTGGTAAGAAAAATGGTCTGGCAACAGCGCAGCCGGGATGGGGTACGAAGATCCCCTTTGACCTGCTGACCGGGATGACTGCGCTTGCCGGGTTCCTGATAATACAGGTCATGGTGGAAGCAATCTACTATGCCTCAGACATCGAAGCAGCGTTAGCCGGCATCGCATTAGGTATCTCTCTAATGGCCATTTGTCTTGGCTGGTGCATGAGCTTTGCAACGCGGATCAAGCTGGGGTGCTGGTGGAAGAACACCATCATCTTCTATGCCCTTAAAATTGCACTGGTCGTGCTGCGTAAGATTTGGAGCGGCGTATGTGTGTGTTTCCGCGGTATGGTATCCCTTTGCAGAGGCATTCCTCTGGTTTGGAAGACCGCTCTTGGCCTGGCTGCAATCGCCTTGATCGAAGTCCTTGTCATTGCTGGGGCATACTGTGAGGAGGATGTTCTGCTGACCTTCTGGTTCGTGAAGCACCTTGTGCTTGTCCCGCTGGTTCTCTATGTGGCGTTGATGCTCCGAAAGCTCCAGGCAGGTGGCAAGGCTCTTGCCACCGGTGATCTTGGATATCAGGTGGACACCAAGAGAATGTTCTGGGATTTCAAGCGCCACGGCGAGAATCTGAACAGCATTGGCGTTGGCATGACAGCGGCGGTGGAACAACGTCTGAAAAGTGAACGCATGAAGACTGAGCTGATCACCAATGTTTCTCACGACATCAAGACTCCGCTGACTTCTATCATCAACTACGCGGATCTGATTGAAAAAGAGCAGTGCGACAACCCCACCATTACAGAATATGCCGGTGTACTCCATCGTCAGTCCGACCGCCTGAAGCGGCTCATTGACGATCTCGTGGAGGCTTCTAAGGCGTCCACGGGTAATCTGGAGGTGCTGCTGGCTCCCTGTGAAGTTGGTGTGATGCTGACACAGACTGCCGGTGAGTATGAGCAGAAGCTTCAAGAGAAGGATTTGGTTCTGTTCACCAGCCAGCCGGAGCAGCCTATTAAAATTATGGCAGACGGTCGCCGCCTGTGGCGCGTGTTCGATAACCTGATGAACAATGTCTGCAAGTATGCCCAGCGCTCCACCCGCGTTTATCTGACGCTGGAGGAGAAAAACGGAGAGGCAATCATCTCCTTTAAGAATATCTCCCGCGAACCCCTCAACCTGTCTACTGACGAGCTGCTGGAGCGCTTCGTTCAGGGCGACAACTCCAGAAAGAGCGAAGGCAACGGTCTGGGCCTGTCTATTGCAAAGAGCCTGACCGAACTGCAAAACGGCACCATGGAGCTGACTACTGACGGCGATCTGTTTAAGGTGGTTCTGCGGTTCCCGACCATCAGCTAAAAAGAAGCAATCCACACCCGTGCGTTTCCAAAGAAAGAAGATGTCCCAAAGCAAATGTTAGCAACCTTTTTTGAATCTATTTCCTGGCCCATGGAGCCGCCACCGGCCTACGGTGCATTCCATATTCTGTTTACCCTGATTGGCTTTGCTGTCTGCGGTTTCTCGGCATGGAAGCTGCGGAATGTCAGCGACAAAACAGCATGTCATATCCTGTTTGCCTGCGGTTTGGTATTGACGCTGTCGGAAGTATTTAAGCAATTCTTCTGCTACTATGTGATCGCGGACGGCACCTATCACTGGGGCGAGTTCCCATTCCAGTTGTGCAGCATCCCAATGTATCTGTGCCTGATTGTTCCTTGGTTGAAGCTGGGAAAACTGCGTCGGGCATTGTATAGCTTCATGGTGCTGTATAATCTCTTGGGAGGAGCCATTGCCTTTACCGAGCCGTCCGGCCTGCTTCATGGCCACCTGTTCCTTACCGCCCACTCTTGCGTGTGGCACATGCTGTTGGTGTTTGTGGGACTGTTCCTCTGCGTGTCCAAGCGAGGCGGCAACCAGAAGAGCGACTATGCTTCTGCGACTTGGATCTTCACCCTTCTCTGCGGCGTGGCCTTTGCCCTGAACTGCATCGTGCAGTTTGGAATCGGCAGAGATATGAATATGTTCTTCGTTGGCCCTGGTAATTCTCCCATCATTGTGTTCAAACAGTTCTCCGAATGGTTCGGTTGGTATGTCAACACACCCATTTACATATTCGCAGTATGTCTGGGAGCCTATCTGCTGTTCGTCTTGATCTACTGGCTGCATAACAAGGAACTGCCGAGCCGCAGGAAGCGACTGCAATCAAAGGTATGAGAAACAAGAAAGTGCGTCGGACAACCGGCGCACTTTCACTTTTGAAGCTTTTATGAACATTGGCTCTGCCATATTGACTTTTCGTGTTACAAGCTGTAGTATATAAGTGGCGCTACAAGCTGTAACACGGAGGTGCGCTTTAATGTCTGATTTGAAAATGGGAACTGCCGAGGCCCGGTTTGCCGATATTATCTGGGAACGGGAGCCGATCACATCCGGTCAAATGGCCAAGATCGGCGCAGAAGAATTTAACTGGAAGAAAAGCACTTCTCACACTGTTTTGCGACGCCTGTGTGAGCGTGGCTTGTTTAAGAATGAAGATGGCACTGTTACTTCGCTGATCTCACGGGAGGAATACTACGCCCGACATAGTGAGCAGTATGTGGAGGAAACCTTTGGTGGTTCTCTGCCTGCGTTCCTCGCTGCATTCGGGACACGGAAAAAACTCACTGACCAGGAGATCGACGAGCTGCAGAAGGTCATTGATGGAATGAGGAGGTGACCCTATGTTCTTTTATACATTCATGCCCAAGCTATTCAACATGAGCCTGACGGCAAGCGTGGCTATTGTATTTGTAATCCTGCTGCGCCTTCTTCTGAAAAAAGCACCCAAGGTCATTTCCTATGCGCTGTGGGGCGTGGTCCTGTTTCGTCTCCTGTGTCCGGTGTCGATTGGTTCAAGCTTTTCCGTTTACAATCTTTTCGATGCCCCAGCCCAAGAGTCTGGAACAATTACCAGCGTCATCGAATATGTGCCGAGCAACATTGTTCACACAGAGTATCCCTCTGTTGCGCGGCCTGTTCCGGGCATCAGTGATGCGATCAACGAGGCATTACCGCAAGGACGGGAACAGTTGGTTGCCGACCCGCTCGAAGCTCCAATGTCCATTGCTACCTATGTTTGGATGATTGGCGTGTTGGTCATGGTAATCTACAGTATTGTCTCCTACATCCGGCTGCGGCGTAAACTGTCGGTGGTTGTTCCTCTTCGAGACAATATATTCATCGCAGACGATATCAAGTCTCCCTTTGTGGTCGGCCTGTTCCGTCCGAAAATCTATCTACCCTGCAATTTGAGCGACAAGGAGCAGGAGTATATCATCCTCCATGAGCAGCACCACATCAAACGACTCGACCATGTTATGAAAGCACTGGCGTTTTTTGCTTTGGCCATTCATTGGTTCAACCCTCTTGTCTGGGCAGCGTTTATACTGGCAAGCAAGGATATGGAAATGAGCTGCGACGAAGCCGTAATCCACAAAGTCGGCGGCGATGTTCGTGCGGACTATTCTGCTTCGCTTCTGACTCTGGCCACCGGGCGGCGTATCATCGCCGGTACTCCTCTGGCCTTTGGCGAGGGTGACACCAAGGGACGCATCAACAACTCCTTCTTAACTTACTCGCAAACACTGTGACAGCAAGAGGTCGCATATTGCCCTGATAACATTTTGCCGCCCCTATATCTTGCCTATGGTTCATCCCCCACCCGCTTTTGAAAGAGAGACAAGCCCAAAAAGCAGAGTGCAGAGAAGGCGATGCCGCAAAGAATGTATATCCAGTTAAAGAACAGCAGATTGACTGCATACCGCATGGGCATCCGTGTAAAGAGCACCGCATACGGCTCAATCGTTCCAATTGCCTCCATGACTGCCGTGACACGGAACGGACTGACCCCGCATAGATACGCTCCGAGGAAATACAGCGTCAGCTTCTCGACAATAGCCGGGAGCAGAATACCAAGCGCGTAAAACAGCGGTTCCCGATTCTTGCAGCACCTCCATAGATACAGCGCCCCAAAGCAGTACGGCAGCAGCGCAAGGCAGATGCCCTGAGCGGTCAGGTGCAGCTGCAGCCCGAATACAAGAAAGACCATACGGATCAAAAGGTATCCGCCGAGAATGATCAGCCAGCAGATCGGCAGGGATTTCAAGTTGAGTTTCCCATGTGCGGTTGCTTCATTGTTGTGCATATTCTTTTCCTCCTTACAGATTCTCGTTTTTCAAGGCGTCGATGGGATTGTCCTTTTTCGCTTTCCTCATTGCGTATATCATGGTGGCGAATACGACCAGAAATACGCTCAGTACGGCGATGCCGATGGCCGCCCACGGCAGATGGAAGAAGGTTTCATAGGCCGTTGTGACTGCGCGGTAGATGAGATATGTAATGCCGCAGGACACCGGCAAGCCGAGAAGCAGTGCCTTGGAGCCGTACAGCAGGCACTCGCAGTTCATCATCCTGCGAAAGCCCTTTTGCGTCATGCCCACCGATTTCAGCATGGCAAACTCCCGGCGGCGCAGGCTGATATTCGTGGAGATCGTGTTGAACACATTGGCCGCGGCAATCAGGGAGATCAGCACGATAAAGCCGTAGGCGAATACCCGGACAATGGTCACAACATTCCGGTTTGTCTCGGCGTTTGCGGCATAGTCGAAGAGCTGCCGGCTGCTGAGACCGTTTTCCGTCAGCACGGGTGCCAGATTTTCAAAGCTTGCGGTGTGATTGCTCGAGGTAAGGAAATACTCTGTATTACGGAATTGATTCAGCGCCGCCTCGGGAACCACACTCTCCAGCATGCTGTACGGATAGATCATATTGATGGCCACCGGCGTGCTGCGGCTGACAAAGAACGGAGCCTCCTCAATGGTTTTTTCGGACCGCAGCGTGTATTTTGCAAAGGATTCCTCATAGGGCAGCTCGATGATGTCGTTCTCATTGTCTCTGTTTTGATAGAGGACGACCTTATTGCCGTTCTCATCGATCCGGCTGTCTTTTCTGTAATATCCGTCGATCTCTACATAGTAAAGACCCTCGATCACGCACCCATCGCCCTTGAGCGTGTCCAGCGTGACATACTTCTCAAGCCGGCGGTCAAGCTCAATGTTGCGATCCAGGGCAATGCCCAGGGGGTTGTCCCGGTCATAGTAATCCGCTTCCTTCAGGTTGTACTTTTCCAGTAACCTGTTGAACTCGGCGTCCGCAACGAAGTACAGATAACCGGAGATGCTGAGATTCTTCGGCGCTGCGTCCTCACGCTCCATGCCGAAGTCGGCAAAACGGTCGGCAAACATTGCCGTGACATATTCGCGGGAGATATCGCCCTGCAAAAACTGCTTCTTGGTATAGGTACCGCCAGTGACATTCTGCTCGGAGAAAAGCAGTTCCAGAAGCGCATCGGGTGTCATGGCGGAGGAAGCGTCTGACTCCGCTGCGTAGATCAGGTCGAACTGATCGGAGGCCAGCCCTCCCTCGGCGGATTCCATCATGTAGTCGGTGAAGGCCGCCGCAGAAACAAAGAGGACGATGCTCATAAAGAGGCTGACGACGGTGGTTCTGTATTTTTTCCGGTTGCGCTTATAGTGCTTGCCGGCAAGGACGCCGGGGAGTCCGAACAGCTTGTAGGCGAGCTTTGAGGTTCGGACGGGTCTGCCGCTTACCTTGATGTCCATGCTCTGGCGGATCGCCTCCACGGCGGAAACTCTGGTTGCCCTTTTTGAGGGAATCCATGCCGAGATCAGAACCGTGACAAGTGCAATGACCGCAGCAATGACGACAGCCTGCCACGAAACACAGAGCCGCATGGGAATGTCCACACGGACAATGGAGATAAATTTATCTCCGATCAGGAGGAGCGTTATGCCGATACCGCCGATGCCCACCAGAATGCCCAGCGGGATGCCGACAATGCTGACCGCCAGCGCCTCAAACAGCACCATTCTTCGAAGCTGCTTTCTGGTGGCGCCCACCGAGGACAGCAGGCCGAATTGCCTTGTCCGCTCCGAGACGGAGATGGAGAATGCGTTATAGATAAGCGATACAGAGCCGAACACGATCAGCGCGATGATGATGGCGGCAAGACTGTAAAACGCGGTAAGGAAGGAATCGAACGGAGCCGTGCCGGAATACAGCAGGACCTTTGTATTGTAGGCATAGCGATACTCTTGCGTATAGCCCATTTCCTTCATGAAGTCATACACCCCGGCGGGCTTGTGCAGCTTGAAATAACAATGAATCGGAGCCTGATCGGCGGATTTGGTGTCCGCTGCCGTAAGCGCTGTGTACCCGGGCGCGGAATAGTCCTCAAAGGTAGGCCTTTCATAGATGCCGACCACCGTATAGGTTCTTGGTTCGGTGTTTTCGAGCCTTTCGCCGCTCATAATCTCCACCTGCGTTTCGCTGTCATAGGCGTATACGGGCGTGTCCTGTCCCAGCCTCCGGCCGTCAAGTGTCCTGTCACCCACATCAAGCGTGACGGTGTCGCCGAGCTTATAATTCACCTTGCCGTTTGATGTCAGGTGCTCCGGCAGAATAATTTCCGTGGAGTCCTTCGGCAGCGTACCTAAAATGAGATGCACCGGCATTGTCTTAAAATAGCCGGAGGCCACATCGCCGCCAAGCACATACAGATAGGGCTTGCGCTCGTTGGCGCTGTCGATCTTCGCGTAACCCAGAACCTGCGCGTAGGCTGCGGAGGAAACCCTGTCGGAATCGCGGATGTCCTCATAGTCCTTATATGCGGCGTCATAAACCGCTCCGTACCAGTCCCCGTCGATGTGGATCGCACAACGCAGCACGAAATTCTGCATACTGGAGACAAGGGTCGTGGACGCACAGATCATCGCCGCCGAGAGCATAATGCCGATGATCGTGACGATGGTTCTCGTCCTGTTTTTCTTCAGGCTCTCTAAGGTTACCTTGTTGAAAACATTCATCTGCGGATCACCTCGTCTCTGGTGATTTTCCCATCCTCAATGGAAAGGATTCGATCCGCCTGCAGTGCGATGCTCTCATCGTGGGTGATGACAATAAGGGTCTGCCCGTATTTTTCGTTGGAAACCTTCAGCAGCTCCACGATCTCCCGGCTGCTTTTGGAGTCAAGATTTCCGGTGGGCTCGTCGGCAAGCACCACCGCAGGCGCATTCATCAGAGCCCGACCGATGGACACCCGCTGCTGCTGGCCGCCGGAGAGTTGGTTCGGCAGGTGGTTCTCCCGGCCGGTAAGCTTCAGAGTGGTCATCAGCTCAGCCAGTCGATTTTGATTGACCTTCTGCCCGTCCATCAGGACAGGGAGAGTGATGTTTTCCGTTACATTGAGCACCGGAATGAGATTGTAAAACTGATAGATCAGTCCCACCTGACGGCGGCGGAAGATGGCAAGCTGTTCCTCGTTCTGCGCATACACATCCTTGCCGTCCATAAATACCTTGCCGCCTGTAGGCCGGTCTACGCCGCCGAGGATGTGAAGCAGTGTGGATTTGCCCGAGCCGGAGGGGCCGATCACGGCGACAAACGCTCCCTTCTCCACCGAAAAGGAAACACCGTCCAGCGCCCGCACCTCGTTCTCGCCCTTGCCATAAACCTTTGTCAGGTTTTCCACTCTCAAAATCTCCATATCGGGATACTCCTTTCGCTTTTTACACCCCCATTCTATTTTGTCAAGGTGACACGGCGGTGACTTTCAGGTGACGGATCCGTCACTTCATAAAAAAGGGAGCCGCCGGTCCCTCGCCTCCTAATAAGAAAACATAAGAAAGTCAGTAAAATCAATGTTTTCAAAGGCAGGGCCCATGAACTCTGTGTTACAGGGGGTATGGGGAACGCCCCATCAAGCAAAAGGCGGGGACTCGTCAGAGTCTCCGCCTGCTGTCTTTTGGCTCCAAAAGACCTTGCTTGCCAACTTCCAGAGCCTTTCAGTTTCACTAATTGTTAAGAAGACATTCCATCTAACCTTTTAAGTCCTTCACGAAACAGAATTAGCCCTGACACGAAAAAAATGCAGAAGTGCTGGCAGAATACCCTATAATTGAATAATCCCCCAAAAACAATAGTGTAGGATAGTAACTGGTAATAGCAATTGGAATGATCCAGGTCAACAAAACAACTATTCCATCGTTAAACAGTGACAGCGGATATTTTGTAAACTCTTTTAACGAAATGATCATCGAAAGTGGAGAAAAAGTGCCTTTCGAAAACAAAAGAATAGCTGACGAAATAATCGATAATGGACTAATTGCTTACCAAAAAATCATAACCAAACAACGTGCAGATGTATCGAAGTCCTTGATCAATTTCTTCACGAGAAAAATCATGCATTGCTAAATAATCATCAGAGCAGTTATTTAGCTTTGAATAGAAATCAAGGGCTATCTGAAGCCATGATAAATCCGACTGATCCAAGTCATTGAACAGCAAATCTTCTGCTGCACAAATGTCCCCATCGTCAATCATTTTTTCAAGCATTTTTCCATAACTAGAATCTTCAATTTGAGTTGCAGTCTGTTCGTTGGCTGATATCCCAAGTGCAACAGCCAAAATTGCTTGGATCATAGCTTCAATTTGACGCATGAGCCAGTCTTGCTGATAAATCATTTTGCCTCCATGTTCGTTGTTTTCTTCTGCATATTTTTCTCGTTTGTTGATATGATTGACAAAATGCAACCTGCTCCTAAAAAGGCAAATACATCCTTCAAATCCACAGATGAATACAAGGGAATTAAGTAAAAATAGTCTGGTGTTCCCTTATAAATTAAACTGTCTAGGACCGTCGATAAAATTGCCGAAGAAATTAGGGTTACACCAGCATAGCCGATAGGCGTCTTGAAATTAAAACGATTTTTACTCTTTGAGAGCAGATAGAGCAATAGCAAAAAGAAGGGAAGCAGCAATAGTTTTGCACACGCAACAATATAAGGCGATGCGAATTTATCTGCTGCTTGAAGTACTAAGGTCTGGTACTTGTTCAGAATTACGAGGATCGATAGAATATTGGGAATAACAGGAATGGAGATTTCGGACGGAGCAAAATATAGTAGCGCTTTTATAACCTGATCTATGATTAAGAAAATCAGCACTAGTAGTATGCCCCGTACCTTCGTAAATGCTTGTCTAGTTAGAAATTGTAGTATAATTATTGAAAAAACTAGTACGATGCAAAGCCAAACTATTGCATTAACTACGGCTAATGTTGTCCGCGTATAATCAAATTTTAAAAAGACTACGGCAAAAAATAGAAGCCATAAGAACTCGGATATAACAATGGATTTGCTGATTTTGCTCATATATGTACCTCCACATATACATGAAAAATCCTACAAAAAGCTCTATTTAAGAGTGCTGGTGTCATGAACTACATGTTTAGTCCAATGCCGTGGCTAGGATATCGGGAGGCACCTTCAGACGGTTCCCTTATAAAATCGGATGGTGAACATGGCTCCTGCGGGCTTGCGGTTCTCTGCCTTTACGGTTCCACCCTGACCGGTTATGATCATGCGCGACAGCGCAAGCCCGATCCCAAAGCTTTTGCCGTCGGAATCCTTGCCCTTATAGAAGCGCTCAAAGATATGCGGCAGATCCTCCGAAGAAATGCCCGTGCCGTTGTCCTTAATTATAATTTCGGAATACAGGGCGTTTTCGGCTGTGTCAATTTCGATCCCGCCGCCCTCGGGGGTGTGTTCCATGCAGTTCTTCACAATATTGCCGATGGCTTCGCAGGTCCACGAGAGATCTCCCCGGAAAGCTCCGTCCGCATGGATGCGCAGCTCCTGCCCGCGCAGCTCCATGGGAATGAGCAGGGTCACACAGGACTTTTTGAGCAGTTCCTCCAGACTGACCTGCTCCTGCTTGAACTGCACCGTGCCGGCGTCCAGCCGTGAGATCTTCAGAAGTGTGGTGATCAGCCAGTCAATGCGGGAGAGCAGCTCGTAGAGCTCATGGATAAGCTGCTGCCTGCGCGCGTCGGTCAGCTTCGGCTCCGACAGCAGTCCAATCAGCAGATTGATAGAGGTCAGGGGCGTGCGGATCTGGTGAGAGATGTCCGCGATGGAATCGGCAAGGTGCGCCTTTTCCCTTGTCAGCGTTTGCTGCTGCTCACGCAGGCGTATGGTCATCTTATAGATCTCACTGTGGAGGATGCTCAGCTCGCCCTCCGAATAGCTGTCAAAATCGATCGAACTGTCGCCGTGCAGAACCTGATTGATATCATCCGCAAGGGAAGAAATCCTCTGATACCTCTTATAAGTGCTGATGCAGAAGACCAGCATAAGGAGCAGAGAAAGCCCTGCGGCTGTCAGCCCGGCGCGAATGTCGAAGAAAAAGCAGACGGCGCAGGCGGCTGCGGAGAGCAGCAGCTGCCACAGCAGCGCCTTTCGCACCTCTTTGTTTTTCAGCAGCTTAATCATGCGTCCACCTTATATCCTGTCCCGCGAACCGTCAGAATGATCTTCGGGTCGGTGGGGTCATCCTCAATCTTCTCCCGCAGCCGCTTGATGTACACCGTCAGCGTATTGTCATTGACATACTCGCCGGCAGCATCCCAGATGGCGTCAAGAAGCCTCTCACGGGTAAGCACGATTCCCCGATTGTTGATGAAAAACAGCAGAAGGCGGTATTCCAGCGCTGAAAGAAACAGATCTTTGTTGTTCTTCATTGCCGTGCCTTTTTCGGTATCCACCACCACATCACCGAGCTTCACCGTTTTGCCCATGCTGCCGGTGAGTCGGAGCACATTTCGGATGCGGGAGATAAGCTCTCGTGGGCGAAACGGCTTTGGAATGTAATCGTCGGCGCCCAGGTCGAAGCCCGTAACGGTGCTGAACTCGTCGCCGGACGCGGTAAGGAAAATAACGGGGACATCAAACTCGGCCTTGATCGCTCTGCACGCCGCGAAGCCATTGCCCTCCGCCAGAGACACATCCAGCAGCACAAGATCCGCCTTTTCCTCCGCAAGCAGCTTCATGGCCGCCGCCTGCCCGGATACACTTCGCACAAGATACCCTTCGCTGTTCAGATATTCGCTCAAGCTCGCAACGATAATTTTATCGTCTTCTACCAATAGTATCTTTATCATAGTCAGTCCTTTATTCTGATTGCCGCGGGATCACAACCACTTCCCGATGAAGCCATATTCCACACGGTTGCCATCGCCCCATTCTGCAATCACACGGTAAACAAAGCTGCCGCTTTTCAGATCGAACGCACATCCTCCGTCATACGGAAGAATGTCTGTGATTGTCTCAACCTCACCGCCGTTTTGGGGGACGCATTGTATCCGCACTGTATCCGGCTGCACCTCGAAATATAACCAGATTTCGTTTGACTTTCTGTGGGAAATCAGTCCCTCGGCGGCTGCCGTGATCTCCGGCAGAGAAGTCTCTTCGCCGATCGCAGGCCCGCATCCAATGATGGAGCTCATGGTTCCATCCTCATTCGGTTCCGGGGCCTGCCAGTAGTAGGCGCAGGGGGAAGCCGTGATTTCATCTGTTTCACCCATTGCCCCAGACATGGCATTCACCTGAAGCTCCGGTATGGTGATTGGGTCGGAGGGCTGTGCCTCCTTATACGGCAGATTCATTTTTACTTCAAACTCTACCCAGTTTGCCATCGGCTCGGAATACTCCGTGTCTTCCTCGTACCGGAACTCCGTCTGCAAGCGTTAGCATGAATTGTGCTTTAGAAAGTCTTACTTTTTGTTTTTCTCTTGAATAGAGATAATTAAATTCAAGAGCGCATTTTCCAGTAGCCGTCCGCGATCGGGGGCAGCTCCGCATAGGCGGAAAGGCTCTCCAAAAAGCACTCAGCCTTTTCGGAGAAGGGAAAGCGTTCCCATTGCAGGAACGCCTGACGCACGTCCTCCCCAATGGTCAGCTTATATAGTGCTATTCCCTCATAAGGAACCCCTTCATAGTTATTGAAGAGTTCCTCAAGCACACAGTCTTTCTTTTCAATGTTCAAGCCAAAATCCCGAATAAACTGTGCCTTGGGATTGTCAAGGCGTTTTGACCCACACGACACCAGAAGCATTCCGATACACACGAGAGCCATAACGCATATCAGTTTTTTCATTTTCATATTGACAACCTGTAACAACAAAACCGTTTGGTGGTTTATGGCTTTCTCTTCACGCCAAAGCTCCAGAAGAGGAGGGAAACGATTACTATCAACGGAACAAAGGTACCTGTGCTTATTACATTCAGAAGATATAGCGCAATTAGGCCGGTCTCAGCGGCAGTGGCAAGCAGCCTTGCAATAAGACTCCGTTTCATGAGCTTTTTCATGATTTACTCCTTGTATATCACTCTTTAATAGGAGGGTACTTACACTTACCATCATAAGGATATTCTAACACAACAGAGTTTTTCTCGTCAATAATAGTCAATGTCATTCTATTAAAACGCAATGGTTCACCTTTTTTGTGCGTCCATACCTCATAATGATAATAATACTTGTTGTTTATATCATCATTAAAAGTGACAACTATCAAATATCCTCCTTGCTTCCAGTCTTTAACCGGCTTTTTAATGGCGATATTGTCAGGATCTATTCCTTGTTTATCTATATAAGTTTCGAAGGCTTTTTGTGCAAATGCTTTTTGTAATGGATATTGGTATATAGCTATGCCAAGAATGATTATACCTAACACCAACAACACCATTCTCTTTTTCTTGCCCATAGCTGCACTCCTTTTGAAAATGCGTTATTTCAGTTGCGGCATAGGCGCATAACTCAACGCCATAATTGCAAAAATCAAAGCTACAAATACGAGCAGAGCAACAGCGATGATTTTCAGCACACGCCGCGTCCGATGGTTTCTGATGGCAAGCTGCGTGTTGATGCGAGACAGTTCTTTTGCCAACCGGTTCGGTTCCTCTTCGTTTTCCACCTGGGTTCCAAGAAGCTCGCTTACGGTCGTTTCGAGAATGACGGCAATTTTTATCAACTGTTCAGAATCAGGAACAGACATTCCTTTTTCCCATTTTGAAATGGTCTGTCTGACAACATGAAGGCGTGATGCCAATTCCTCCTGTGAAAGACCTCGCTCTTTTCGCTTCAACCGAAGATTTTCATGAAGCACGGAAACACCTTTTTTCTCTAAAGATTTCACGCATATTTTAGCAGGAACATCGCCGTTGCGGCAAGCAATGCAAATTAACATTCGTGAATTTGACCCATTTGGGCTCACTGGCAAAAGGCATTCACTGTACCTCGCTGGGCTTTGTACCAACCTCCACAACATTATCGCAGCAGCTCTTGATCAGTTCCCTGTCGTGGGTGATCACGAGAATGGTTCTGCCGTTCCGCGCTTCGCTTCTCAGCCTTTCCGCGACGAGGCGCATATTCTGCCCGTCAAGGCCGCTGGTGGGCTCATCGAGAATCAGTATCCCGCGGCCGGAAAAGATGGCGCAGGCAATGGCAAGCCGCTGCTTCTGTCCGCCGGACAGGGTGGACGGGTGCGTGTCCCTGTACTCGTAAAGGCCAAATTCCTTCAGCAAGTGTCTGGCACGGTCTTTGCTTTCTTCTGTCAATTCGGTATTCAGCAGCAGCTCCTCCGCCACACTCGCCGTAAAAAACTGCGTTGACGTGTCGTTGCCGCAGTAATAGATCTCCCTGCGCCGGACTGCGGCTCTTGCTTTTTTCCCATCTATCAGGATATGTCCCCTTGTCTGCCTTGCCAGCCCGCAGAGGATCTGCGCAAGGGTGGTTTTCCCCGCGCCGTTTTGTCCCGTTATGGCGGTCACTTTGCCTTTCGGAAAGGAGAGGAAAATATCATCGAAAATGACTTCCCTGCGTATTCTTTTCGAGAGCCCTGCTGTCCTCAAGACGGCAGGGCTTTCGTCCGATACGGAGGGAGCGGGAAGGCTCTTTCCCTCGTGCGGAGAGCGCAGGCCCATACCTAATATATCTGCTTCCGGCAGAAGGAGCAAATCCTCCGGCGCATACTCGGCCGCTATTCTGCCGTCCCGCAGATATAAAAACCGGTCTGCGATCCCCATCAGCCAGTCGATCCGATGCTCCGCGAGGAGCAGGGTAAAGCCCTGTTCCTTGAGCTGTCGGAGGGTCTGCGCAAGCTGCCTTGTCCCGGCGGTATCGAGGTTGGACGTCGGCTCATCACACACAAAGACCTTTGGCTTCATGGCATATACAGACGCAATGGCCGCCCGCTGCTTTTCTCCGCTTGAGAGGATGTCAACTGCCCTGTCTTTCAAATGGGACAGCTTCAACGCCTCTATGGCAGCGTCCGTCCTCTCCCGTATCTCCTGAGTGGATAAGCCGTAATTCTCGCAGGGAAAGGCGACCTCTCCGGCAAGCTCGGAGGAAAAGAACTGGCTTTTGGGGTCCTGAAAAACGCTTCCCACCAAACGCCCGATCTCCCATGTGGAAAGCCTTGATATATCCTTGCCGTCTATCCTCACGCTTCCGCTGAAGGCTCCGGGGTAATAGGACGGCGCAAGCCCGTTGACAAGCCTTGTCACGGTGGTCTTGCCGCAGCCGGAAAGCCCCGTCAGCACGACGCATTCGCCGCTTTTTACCGAAAGGGAAATGTCCCGCACGCCTCTGTCTGAGTTTTCGTATTGAAAGGAAGCGTGTGTAAGCTCGATCATGCCATGCTCCTTTCCAAAACCAAATAGGAAGCCGTGACTATCGCACATGCGGCTGCCGCGATGTGATCCCGCGCCCCGGCCCTTTTCTCATAATAGCTGCCGCGCACGCCTGGGCGCTCCGCGCCTCTTGCAACGGCGGAAACGGAAAGCTGATCCGCAAGCTGCAACACCCGAAGAAGAAACGGAACCAGCACATACTCCATGCTCTGCACGGGATGTGCGAGCAGCTGTCCCGCTGCGGTCAGCCCTCGGTTTTTCATGGACCTGCCTACGCCTTTCAGCTCCGTCCGCATGGTAGGGAAGAAGCGAAAGACCACAAGAAGCCCGAGAATAAACGGGGTGGGCATACGGAGGCGGGATAAGAACGCGGAGAGCATCCCCGGCGGCGTGGTGATCAGATCCCATGACACCAGAAAGATTGGCGACAGATTCCAGAACATCAGAACATAAAATTCCGAAAAGACCGGCATGTGCAGCCCGTGGAAGCGGATGCCGTACAGCAGCAGCGCCAGCAGCAGATAAAAGCAGCCATAGGACGCGGCAAGGCGGAAATTCCGCTGTAGGACGAGATAAAGAAGTGCACCGCCGGTCAGGATGCAGGTGAGCAGCACATTCCCGCCGATCGTCACTCCAGCAAAGACGCACAGCAGCGCCCATAGCTTGACCGGCACCGCAAAGGATGCGTCCGCTCTCATAGAACGCCGGCCTTCTTAAAATGCCTGCGGATCAGCCGGCTGCCCACCATGCAGCCTAAAAAGCCCATCAGTGTCGTGAACAGCAGAATAAAGGCCAGCCAGCCGGGAGAGGTGTAGTAACGCACATAGGAATCGATGTAGCTCTGCTCCATACCGCTTGCCAGCGCAAAATCGTAGTAGGTGTCCCAGAAGAACCAGATGGGCAGCAGATTGACCCCGTTGTACAGCAGGCTCGCCACCGTCCAGGCGGCGGTCAGCCGTTTCGGTTTTTGGCAGGAGCCTTCCTTCCAGAGAATCGCCTCGCAGAGGATTCCCACGAGAACATAATAAGGAAGCAAGAACCAGTTTCCCATCAGCAGGAAAATCACGCCGAGGATCGTCATATAGATCAGCGTCACAAAACGCTTTCCGATCCGGCTGACCATGAGCATATAGACCGGCGCGCAGAGGAACATGGTGATCCCCACCGACAGCACCATGCTGACAAAGTCGTTGGCCATGCAGACCATATTGACGACGAACTGGATCACGATCAGCACTGCGGAGAGCAATACCGTTGTAATAACATCCTTAACCGTCCACTTTTTCTTTTCGTCCATAAATCCATTCCTCCGTTTTCTGTTAATTTATACTACTGTTAAGAATCCGAGCATCCACGCAGATATAATTTGCAATGCAAATAAAACAATCGTAAGTACCGATGCTCTATTTTTTCTCTTTACAACATAGCTGAATCCCGTGAAAATCCCGCAGATGGCCGCTGCAATTCCTATACCTGCTACTATGTTCAGCTCCGTCGAAATAATTGTGTAAAGAGAAAACCAATGAAACATTCCGGCAATCCCCGCCGCACCAAGAATGAGCCCACATATGGGAAGTATAATCCTTTGCCATTGAAAAGAGCTGCGTTTACAAACGATCTTTGAGCCCAATATGATCAAAATGGCAAGCCACAGAACCATCAGCAGGATATAACTTCCCAATGACAGAAAGCTGCCGGCAAAGCCGTTTAGAGGTCCCGCGGGAACATAGTCATGAGCCAGTCGGAACGTCATGCTCGTCACCCTACCGTCCAATACAGAGAAAGCAAGGCTTCTTTCCTCCGGTATCGCCTCGGCACAGTAGAACTGATATTCTCCCACAGGCTCGTACAGTAAATCCTTATCGGAAAGGGGCGTTTTCAGCCGGAGATTTTCTTCTCCCTCTTTTGAGATTTGGATTATTTGCATTCGTGCTTGTATCTTGCCTGCATATGACCATGCGGATCGTGCCGGAAGATAGTCGCCAAATAGCATAGAGAAGTCACGTGACCCTACTTCCTGCTTCGGCGGTCGCGCATCCTGCTCGATGACTGCCTCCATGATGGCGGAGCAGTAATCCGTTTCCATCACATTGGTCAGGATTAGGATTGCACGTTCAGCTTCCGGTTCCACCCAAAACTGCGTCTTGAAGCCATAGGTTCCACCCTCATGCCCGAGTATTCCGGGATGATTCGCATACTGCCAGAAGCCATGAGAAAGTCCGGCGTTTGCCCCATAGGAACACCATGTCTCTTTAAACAACCGCTCCTTTGTTTCCGGGCTTTTGAAGAGTCGTATCTCCTCTCCTGGCGCCTTTGCCAGCCACTCGGCAAACAGAAGCAGGTCTGCGGCTGTGCCATTCATGGCTCCTGCAGGATACATGCGGAGGTGCATCTCATCCTCCCGCCGAAATCCTTTTCCGGTATAAGAATAACCCTTCGCCTTGTGATCAAGGAGTCCATCCACATCCATCCAAAAGGGACCGACAGAGGTATGCGTCATACCCAGAGGCAAAAGAATATGTTCTTTGATATAATCCTTATAGCTTTGGCCGCTGGCTTCCTCCACGATCAACGCTGCAAGTGCCGCGCCGTAATTGGAATAGGCACTGACGGATCCCGGCGGATAGACCTGCTTGGGCTGGTGCGCAGATAGTACTTCTTTGAAGGGAATTTCCTCACTCGCGCTGTAATAGCGCAAATCCAGCAGTTCTTCCTCAAATCCTGCCGTATGGTTCATCAGGTGAAGTAAAGTAACCGGCTCAGCGAATCGCAGATTCTTCAAAAAGCCGTCCGGCAGATAGGTGCGGATATCCGTTTCCAGATCGATTTTCCTATCCTCAACAAGCTGCATCACGCTGACCCACACAAAGGTCTTTGATATGGAACCCCATTCAAAAACCGTGGTCTCCGGGTCCATGGCCGTATTGTTCTCCAAATCAGCAAAGCCATACCCCTTCGCAAATACCGTATTGTCATACTCCGAAATTACGACACACGCGCCCGGAACCGTTTTGCCAATATATTTTTCGGAAACAGCGTTTGCGCTTGCCTCATATGCGTCCGGTGTACCGGATGCATATGCAGCAGGAGCGAGGAACACAATCATAATCAGCGCCGCAAGAAAGCATTGGAGGGTCTTGTATCTCATCAGTCTTTCCATAGGGTCATTACTCTATCGTCAGTCTAAAATCACAGCAGTCTCCGCCCTGTCCGAGCGTCTTTGTCCGTCCCCATTTGAGCTTTGGATGCATATGCCCGTAGGCCTCGTCATCCGCGCGGCAAAAGCCGGCCACAATCTCCGGGCAGCCGTATTTCACACAGGTGTCCTGATAGGGGCAGGCCAGCATGTCGAAGCACATTTCCTCTTGCTCTGTTCGTATCCAATTAGCCCGAAAACCGCAGTCCTCTCCAAAGGAGCTTTTTGTCATTTTGGCAAAGAACCTCGGCACCAGCTTATACAGACCCGGTATCTTCATTGCCCCTCGGATTTTTGAACCAACGCCCGCTGCCCGCTTTTCATAATATCTATTCAGAAAAGCCGCCGCTTCCTCACGGGAGATTCCATTTCCCGTCATGGCGTCAAAGGCGGCGATGGCAGGATAGATGCGTTTCCTCGTATGCATATACATCTTTTTCGGCTCGTCGGCGTTTTCATTTACGATTTCCGCATAACGTCTCCATGCATCTTCTATGATCGCGTCTGTCTTTTCCGCGCCATACTGTTTTTCCATTGCAGATACCGCTCCGGTCAAGTATCTTTTGTCTAACCTTCTATCCATGTGCTTTCCCACCTTTCAGCGTCCAGCCGATTGCCTGGCTGCGCATTCCCACAAAGCGCCTGTACAGGCCGTCTTCGCGCATCAGCTCCTTATGGTTTCCGCGTTGAACGATCCTGCCGTTCTCCAGCACGATGATTTGATCTGCCGTGCGCACGGTGGACAGACGGTGGGCGATCATCAGGATCGTTTTGCCTTTTGTCAGCTCCCGGATGGCCTTTTGCAGCTCCTGCTCGTTTTCGGGATCCACGCTGGCTGTGGCTTCATCCAAAATGACGATGGGTGCGTCCTTCAGAATTGCCCTTGCAATGGAGATTCGCTGCTTTTCTCCGCCGGAGAGGCTGGAGCCTCCTTCGCCGATCTTTGTCTGATAACCGTCGGGCAGCGTCATGATAAAGTCATGGCAGCAGGCTTTCTTTGCGACTGCTATGATTTCATCCTCGCTCGCGTCCGGTCTGCCAAACCGGATATTGTTCTCGACGGTGTCCTCAAAGAGATACACATTCTGAAATACGATGGCGAAATTCTTTAGAAGGCTGCCGCTGGTATATTCCCGCACATCCCGGCCGCCGAGCGTGATCTGTCCTTCCTTCACATCCCAGAAACGGGCAATCAGACCGACCAGCGTGGTCTTTCCGGCGCCGGATGGACCAACAATGGCGCAGGAGCTTCCCTGGGGTACGCTTAAGCTGATTTGATGTAATACCTCCTTTTCCTCATATCCAAAGGACATATTCTTCACTTCAATATTGAAATTTTCCGGCACAAGATCAGCCCCGTTTTCGTCCAGGGATGGAATGTCCATGATGTTATCCAGCCGATCCAGGGAAGCCTCCACCGCGCGGGCAATGGAGGACATACTGCCCGCCACCTCCACGGCGGCATAGATCATGAAGCTGGACACAAGAAGCAGCAGGCACTTCTCCGGCGTGATGCTTCCTCCTGCCAGAAGATAGGGTGCAAAAACCAGAATAGCCGCCCGTGCGAGCTTGAACACCGTCTGATAGAGCGCTGTCATTTTTGAAAACGCCTTTTCAAGCACGATATTTGCCTCTTTGCTTTCCTCAATTGCGGCGTCAACTGCTTTTCCGGTGCGTTCCGCCAGCCCAAACGCCTTGACTACGCCCATGCCCTGCACATATTCCAAAACGGCAGTGACCAGACCAGCCTGGGCAGCCTGACGGCGGGGCGCGTATTTCCTGCCGACCTTGCCGATAAACGAATAAACAATGAGCGCCACGGCAAGTCCGGCCAAAGAGATCAGCCCGATCCGCCACTCATAGATCATAAGCCAAACGCCAATCACAATGGCGTGGATAAACCCGCCTGCCACATTTTCCATAATGGTAACGGACTGCTGCTCCAGATCGCCGAGGGTGGTCGTCACCGCCGCGGTGATATCCCCAAGCCTGTTTTCATTGAAATAGCCCATAGGCGCCTTTTTCAGGCGTTCGCCGATCTCCATGCGCTTTTCCGACCCGAACGCGAAGCTGCCAAGAGTTCTGGCATTGGCAGAAAGATTGACAAATACAATTCGCCCTACAATGGAAACGATCATGATGCCAAGCGAAATCCAGATCGTGCTTTCAGGCATAACATCGCCGGAAAGCTGCTTCAGGATTCCTGTGAGCACCGTTAGAATGGCCATGATTGGGATCATCTCAAAGAATGAGCTGACAAGGTATGCAAGGAAAGAGCGGATAAGACGCTTCTTCTGTAAGCCCGAGAACAACAAAAGTCTTTGAAACAACCTTATCATCACGCCACCTCCTCTGCGGTATCTTTGCCCTGCATATGGGCTCTCCACAATTCCTTGTATAGATCGTTTGTTTCAAGAAGCTCCTCATGAGTGCCTTCCGCAGCGACATTTCCTTTATCCACGACAAGGATCTTGTCTGCTTTTGTAATGGTAGACAGCCGATGCGCAATGACAATTAAAGTTTTTCCTGCTACAAGCCCTGCAATGGATGCTTGAATAATGGCCTCATTTTCAGGATCGGTAAATGCCGTGGCCTCATCCAGCACCACGATCGGGCTGTTCTTTAGGATTGCCCTTGCAATGGCGATCCGCTGCCTTTCTCCGCCGGAGAGGTGGCTTCCCGCATCGCCCGCCAGCGTATCATAGCCCTCCGGCAGAGCGGCGATGAAATCGTGACAGCTCGCTTTTTTTGCCGCTGCTTCGATCTCTGCGTCTGTGGCCGCCGGTTTTCCGATGCGAATATTTTCCCGGATAGACAGATGGAACAGGAAGTTATCCTGCGATACATATGAGACAAGCTCCATTATCTGAGGAAGAGGGATGTTCCGCACATCCACGCCGCCAATACGGACGCCGCCGCTCTCCGCCTCCCAGAAGGAGGCAATGAGCCGTGCAATGGTAGATTTACCGGAGCCGGAGGGACCCACAATGGCCGTCATACCGTTTTTGGCGCAGTCAAAGGTAATTCCATGCAAAACCTCCGTCTCTTTGTACCGGAAGGTAACATGATCAAAGGATACATCGGCGTCCGCAAGGACAGTTCTCTCGGTCGGCCGCACAAGCTCCGGCTCATCCAGAAGATTCCCTACCTCTTTTACGGTGGAATCCACCATGGCCAGGCTGTCGGTGTACTGCAATGCCTGAATCAGTGGTTTTACGAGTCCAAGGGCGAGAATGATGCAGGTGATCAGCGTACCCGCTTCGACTCTTCCGTTTATAAAGAGCCAGCTTCCCAAAGGCAGCACGCCCACAAGCGTTGCCGTCAGGATGGAAAGCCCCATCACATAGTAGCCGTTGGTCTGCTTGAACCAAGTCGCTTTGGCGGTCTCGTTCTCCGCCACGGCGTCGGCGTATTTTTTATATGAGCGTTCACCCTGATTGAATGTCTTCACCACTTCGATGCCGCCGATGTATTCCACCGTTGCGGCATCCATGTTTTTCCCTGCGGCAAGTACTCTGGCATATCTCTTCTCGTAATCCTTCATCATCCCCATATAGCAGAAGGCGCCCACCGGAATCGTCACAAGAGAGATCAGCGCGAGTCTCCAATCAAGGCTAAAGAGGTAAACGAGCATTAGAACTGGGATTAGGATGTTGGCAGTGAGCTCCGGTACCATATGCGCCAGCGGAAGCTCCAGCTTTTCCACGGTGTCCACGATGATCGTTTTGAATTTCCCGGACGGCGTATCAAGGATCGTTCCCATGGGGACGCGGGAGAGCTTCTCTGTTATCGCCATGCGGATATTCCGCAGAATGATAAAGGCAGACTCATGGCTTTTCATTGTAGAAAAAGTTCCGAACCACACCTGCCCGAGATAGCCCGTAAAAGCAATCAATGCCAGAAACGCCAACTTGCTGAAAGCATAGTCTTCGTGGCAGATCATAATGATCCCGCGGGACACCGCGATGTAGGGGATCATGCCGCAAAGCGCACCCAAAACCGCAAGTACAACGGAGCCGATCAGTTTCCCTTTGCACGGCTTCGCAAAATCCATCAGAATCGTCATCGCCGAGTTTTCTTTTCCCGCCATCATTCCTCACCTCGTAAAAGTCTTACAATCTTTTCTTTCTGCCCACCGGAAAGATCCTTCATGATTTCTCCGTCCCGAATGAACAGTATTCTTGTGCAAATCCGCATCATAAACTCAATATCATGTGTGATGATCAAAAGCACCTTGCCTTGCGTCGCAAGGCTTCGTGTCAAGATGCCAACCTCTTCCATGCTTTTCAGATCCAGTCCGCTGGTAGGTTCATCGAACACCAGCAGCTCCTTGCCGCAGATATCGCTCACCACAACCGCAAGGCGCTGCATCTGCCCGCCGGAAAGAGACAAGGGATGCCGTTCCTTATACGCCAGCAGGTCCACCTTTTCTAATGTGCGGTCAATCTCGTCTTTGTTCGGAGCTTTTATGCCAAGCGCGCATTCTGCCGCCACGCTGTCGGTAAAGAGCTGGTGTCCCACATCCTGCATGACCATGTATGCCTTTTTCCGTCTCAACCGCCGGCTCATCGGTTTTCCAGTCCACAAAACAGTACCGGAGCCGTTCTTTTGCAATCCGCAGAGCATTCTGGCGAGGGTCGATTTCCCGGCGCCGTTGACGCCCGCAATGGCGATGATTTCTCCGCGGCTTGCCTGAAAAGAGATATCATTCAATACATTCCGGCCGCCGAGACGGACGCTGATTTTCTGAGCGGAAAGCAATCCATCGGCAGCGATTGTTTTCACACCGCCCGATTCGGATACCGACAGATCCCTGACACGCAGTCCCATTCTGCGAATATCTGCTTCAGGCAGCGCCTTGAACGCTGAAGCCTCCATGTCCGATGCAATCCGGCCATCCTGCATATAAACGACGCGATCCACAATGTCCATCAGATACCAGATGCGGTGCTCTGCGATCAGAATGGTCTTTCCCGATATTTTCGCCTGTTGGATCAAATCAGCCAATTCTCCGATGGCCTTCATGTCGAGATTGGATGATGGCTCGTCAAACACAAGGACATCGGGAGCCGAAGCATACACGCTGGAAAACGCGATCTTCTGCTTCTCGCCGCCGGACAGTTCAAAGATATTTCGACCCCGGAGCTCGCTAAGATGCAGCTCCTCCGTAAGTTCATCTAATCGGAAGCGCAGAGCCTCTCGCGGAATGCCCCGATTTTCAAGCCCAAACACGATCTCGCTGTCTGTATCCGTATTGAAAAACTGCGTTCGAGGATTCTGAAAAACCGTCCCTACCGCATCCGATAGCGCAGCAATCTCTGTCTCCCGGGTATCCATACCGTTTACGTTCACCTGCCCCGAAAGATTGCCGTGGAAGAAATGGGGAATCAGTCCGTTTGCGAGCCGTGTAACTGTTGTTTTTCCACATCCGGATGGTCCGCAAAGCAGCACGCATTCGCCGGACCGGATAATAAGGTTCAAATCAAGGACTCCGCCGTTCCCGCTTTCATCGTATGTAAAAGAGACATTTTGAAACGATATCATAATCAAAACACCCCTTTCATGCCCGCGTATACCATGCCGGCAACGACCGCCGCGTAAGCAATTACCACCAGCAAATCAGCAAATGAGAACGCGATTTCCTCTATACAGCTTCTTTCACCTGTGTGCTCGATGCCTCTTGTAATCGCTGCCTGCGTAATCTCGTCCGAAATTCTGGAAGCAGAAACAAGCAGGGGAACATAGACATGCTCCATCGTCTGTATGGGATGGCTAATCAGCCCAGCCGCGGACGCTGATATCCCTCGCAGCGCCATGGCATCCCGTATGGAGGCCCACTCTTCTCTCATGGTCGGGAAATAACGGAGCGTAACGGCAAGAGCGATCGTGAGTCCTTTCGACAATCGGAGCTTTGTGATCGCCGCAAGAAATTTACTTACGCTTGTCGTTGCAATCAGAAAGCTGCCCAGCATAAAACAGGGGAGAAGCTTGCGGATATACACTGCAAACATATAGACGATTCCGCCGAAAGTCACGGGCAGCCTCGGTACGATAAAAAGCTGGATCAGCAGAAGCGCGAGAAAAAATGCTGCGTATTTCAGCATCCTTTTCAGATTGCCGGAAACGCTCAGAAGTACAAGCGGAATCCCCGCAAGCACACACTCCACCGCGATGCTTTTATTCATAAAAACGGAAACGCTTGTGACCGCGAGAATCAGAAGCTTCGTCCGTGGGTCGAGTCTCATTTATACGACCCCTGCTTTTTCAAAGTGCTTTTTCATAAGCTTCTTTCCAATCAGTCCGCCGATGATCGCGCAGACGATCGTCCCGATAATCATTGCGGGGATCGCCCACCAGGTAGCCCCAATCGAATGAATCACTCCTTCAAAGGAGGCGAAGTCGCCTTTATTCTTCATAAAAGCATCAAACTGCGCGGGCATGACAAGCATCGGAATATATGCCCCCATCGGCGCAAGCGCCATGACGCAGTAGGCAAGCAGGTTTTTCTTAAAGGATCTGAAATCAGCGGAAGCACAGATAAAATCCGCGATCACGCCGAAAACCAGGAAGAATACGGACATCATCCAGAACATTCCCGTAACAAACAGCAAAATCGCCGCGATTACACCGAGAATGGAGAGAGCTCCCTTCTTCGGTATTTTTGCCACATAGAGCATGAAAACTGTCCCCGTAAAGAGCGCCACGATCATTGGCATAAACGGGAAAGTGACCGGCGTCATCTGCGCAACACCGCCAATCACAAACGCCACCACAGCATAGATGAGCGAAAAGATGCCCACCGATATAAAGTCCCTTGTTTCCAGCTTCTTCGAATCTGTTTTACGCATAATAAACGACCTCCAATTTTATATTGTTTAGTTAGAGTACGCTAACTCATGTGCAAAAAATTAAAGTGATTGTATGATTACTTATTATTCCAGCCGGAGCAAGCCTTCCCAGCCAGAGTTGAAAAACTTTGCAAGCTCCTCAACATACCGCACAGCTTCTTCTTTGGGCATATCATGGACAATCGTCTCACATACCGCCGTAAAATAGGCACTGGTAATCATGTGATGAAGCTGCTTTGTCATTTTTCCGGAGAGCTTTCCTCTTTTGCGGAGAAGTGCGTAGTATTCCTCTGAGCACTCTACCTCCAGTTCCACAAGCTCCTCCAAAAAATTTGCATAGCGCGTACCTTCCGCCCGGCAGAGGATCAGCTTAAAGGCATCAAAATGGGCGTACATATATTCCACAAAGACGCGCAAATACTCAGTGGACAGCTTCAGGCTGTCCTTCGTCTTTTCCTCGGAGACAAGATCGAAATGGGCGGCCTGTGCGGCTTTGAACTGCTCCAGCAGTCCCTTTGCTGCCTCGCCCACAATATCTTCAAAAAGCGCGGCCTTATCCGGGTAATAGCCGTAGAAGGCGCCTTTCGTGAAGCCCGCCTCTGCGACGATTTTATTCAAAGATGCATCCTTGAAGCCTTTTTCCAGGAATTCTTTTTTCCCAACTTCGAGGATCTTCATTTGAGTCTCTGTACGTTCCATTGATGCCTCCTGATATACTGGTAGTATATACTGCTGGTATATTATAACCGAGCAGATTGAGTTTGTCAATAGAATATGCCTTTTCGGCTATTTAAGATTTGATGTGGAATTAGGGAAAACAGACACGGTTGCCCTATAAGTGAGCTTTTGCGTTTTCCTCTTACAAATAAGAATACCTTTCATTCATCGACCCGAAACCAGAATATGGGGCGGCGGAATAATACCGCCGCCCCACATCTGTATTGTACCGAGACGATTATTTGTTGTAGGTGCGGAACAGGAAGGTCACGATTTGAGCACGGGTGCAGTCATTATCGGGACCGAACAGCCCGCCGCCGATGCCGGTGGTGATGCCGTTTGCTGCAGCCCATGCCACCGCATCCGCATAGTACGCGTTTTTGGGAACATCGCGGAACTCCGCTGTACCCTCTGCCCTGGTACTTAGCGCACGGTAGAGGAAGGTCACGCTTTGCGCCCTCGTACAGGTAGCATCGGGTGAGAATCTTCCATTGCCCGTGCCAGTCGTGATCCCGTTCTCGACTGCCCAAGCCACCGACCTCGCATAGTAGGCACTTGCGGGTACATCAGAGAAACTGCTGGCATTCTTCGGCTCCGGACTGCCCGCTGCACGCCACAGGAAGGTGACGATCTGCGCGCGGGTGCAGGGAGCGTCGGGTGCGAACAGACCGTTGCCGACGCCGCCGGTGATGCTGTTTTTCGCAGCCCATTTGACGGCCTCATAGTAGTAGGCGTCCGTGGAAACATCCGCAAAGCTCTGTGTTGGAGCTTCCTCAACGAAGCGGGCTCTGACAGTCACATCGCCTGCAGGCATGATGAAGCTGTACTCGCCGCCCCACTTTCTGAGATCGAGTTCGCTGCCCTTCTTGTCCATAACCATAAGCATTTCCAGCTCATAGCCCCTGTCGGGATAGACCATGATGGTTACTGTGGAGCCCTTGGCAGCAGACGAAGGCGAAACGGTAATGCTGCCGTTCATAGTCCTTTCGACCATGATGTTGTAGGCCGGGTTAAAGATGCCTCCGCCCGAGCCGCCGCTGCCACCCGAGCCTCCGCCCGAAGGTGCAGCATACTTCACCCAGCTCACGCCGAAGGGCGACAGACTGGTCACACGGAAGTGCAGGCCATCCGCCTGCTTCGTGTGCGAAACGAGCTCCAGTTCACCGGCACGGGCAGCAGTCGTAAGCATGTGGACTATCGTAAAGGTATCCTTGCTGTCTGTGCCGTTGGGATAAGGAAGCACCACCTCCACACCGCCTGTGGGGAAATTCGCTTCATCGACCTCGACCCAGTTGCCCTCGGCGTTCTTGTATCGCATCGCAATGTCATAGAACGCACGGTTTTCCGCCGTTCCGATCATCATAGCGCCGTCCGATGCTTAGATCTCTTCCATCTGTCAGGCATATTGTCCGGCTGCTGACCCTGCGGATATGGAAGAGGTTTACGATGAAGCTGTTGTGACAGCGGCAGAAGCGATCCTTCGGCAGATACTCCTGCATCTGGCTCAGCGGGCAGAGAATGAATTGTTCGCCATGTGTTGTGTGGAGTACGCTGCCGTGATCCCGGCTTTCAGCGCAGAGGATATCCTCTGCCGGCAGGACAAAGGTCCTGCCGGCCACCCGGAAGGTTACGGTGCGGGGCTGATGATATAACCGCAAATCCGTTTTGATCGCCTGCTCCAGATCTTCCCGGGAAACCGGCTTGAGCAGGTACTGGATGGGGCGGACGCTGTAGCCGTCCTTGAGAAACTCCGTGGAACCGGTGATAAACAGGATGCTGGTCCTGTCGTCCCGCTCCCGCAGCTCCTGCGCCAGCTTCATGCCGGTCTTGCCGTCCATCAGAATATCCAGACAAAGCAGTGAGAACTCCGCACCCGCTGAAAAAGCTGCCTCCAGTTCCTCGGCTGAAGAATAGGGCGTGACCGTATGCTCTATCTGCAGCTCCGACAGGATCGCCGCGCACTGTGCGCACAAGTCCTCACGGAGATTTTTTTCGTCTTCACAAACCGCCACCCGATACATCCTGCTCACCGCCCTTTCCTTAACGCTCATTATAGCGGATGGCATGGGAATTTGCAATACCGCTGCGCTCCGCCGCCGCACAGCCTTCGGGGTTGAGTTTGCTAAGCACCTATTTATAAATTAAATGTTATTTCCATTACAATCCCGGTTCTATAAAATGCACGGCAGAAGTTTCCCAATATTTTTTAGACACGACTTTCATTACCGTCGAGATTTAGCTGATACATTCGGAATATGACCGGAAAATCTTTTGGCTACCATTGTTCTTCGTAAGAATATTGATATTCCCCGTCCTCCCCGCTCGATCAGCAATGCAGGGACATTCTTCTGAACTGCCCAGCTGTAAAGTCCGTTCCGTGCAGAGGATCGCACACGGTAAGGAACTGTCAATGTCTGAGCTGCTATCAAAGATGTACGGTTGATTGCCGCATCTCCAGACGTGGGAAAGAATACCAACGGGTGAAGCACTTCGTTATAATCCCCCCCGTGAAGGTCTGCCAGAAAGTCAGCTACTGGGTATAGGGCATTCTCCAGTGCCACAGCCAACCGTGCGGAGAGGCTGCCTTTGGCATTTCCGGGAAACGCACGGTTCAGATTGATGCCGTCCTCCGGCACCACCTGCTTCGTACCAGCATAAAAAGCCGTGGGATTTGTTAGAGGCAGAAGAATTACATTGCACGCCAAATCGGCCGGGTTTACCGCCTATCTTCGCAGGGAAGGCACTCCCCAACAAGATTCCGACGGGACGGAATGAGCGGCAGGCGAAATCTGGCTCTGGCAATTCAGCTCTACCTTTGCCGCAAACTGCGTATTTCTTCCTTTTATAAACTGCAACACCAGATGCCCGATAGATGTGTGTTGACTGCATTAGCTTTTTCAATGCCCATGCTGTGATTCTTGGTCTAAGGCCGGTAGAAATCGCCGCTCCGGCATGATATGATAAATTTGTAAAAAGTTTTCCCGTCCGCGCAATGAAAGACGATTTTTGTTGTCTATATAGGTGAAAGGCCTTTACGCAGAGAGAAAGGAGGGCGCAATGAGAGACCATGAGATCATAGAATTGTACTGGGCGCGTAACGAGAGCGCGATTGCCGCCACCGCAGAAAAGTACGGGAGCTACTGCCACATGATCGCATATAACATACTGCGTAACAAAGAGGATGCGGAGGAATGTTCCAACGATACATACCTCGGCGCATGGAATTCAATTCCGCCGCAGCGTCCGAACCGTTTGTCGATCTACTTAGGGAAAATCACGCGCAACCTCGCTCTGAACCGTTATAAGCGGTATACTGCCGAAAAACGCGGACACGGACAAGTAGTCCTCGCGCTGTCTGAGCTGGAAGCCTGCGTTCCTTCGGAAACGACTGTGGAGCAGACCGTCGAAGAAAATGAACTGGCTGCCGCCATTGACCGCTTCCTGTATGCAAAGCCCAAACTGAACCGTAACATTTTTGTCCGCAGATACTACCATCTCTACGCGATACGGGATATTGCGGACGCATACGGAATGAGCGAGAGCAAGGTGACGTCTTTGCTTTTCCGTATGAGAAACGAATTAAGACGATTTCTTGAAAAGGAGGGAATTATGCTATGAAAACCGAAGTTCTTCTTCGTTCGATCGGAAAGATCAATGACGAGCTCATTGCTGACGCAGAGAGCGAAGCAAATACCAAAAGAAAGCCCGGTTGGGCCAAGCTTGGAATCATGGCTGCCTGCCTTGCACTGGTTCTCTGCACCGGCATCGCTGCAAATGCCATCCGAAGCAATGCGACAGCCGGCACCTTCACAATGGATGTCAACCCCAGCGTGGAATATACGATTGCCAAAAGCGGGATCGTTAAGAATGTTCGCTGCTTGAACAGCGATGCGGAAAATGCGCTCAGCGATGTTGCGTTGGGAAAGCAGAGCGTCGAGACCGCTCTAACGCGCACAGTCGCCGCCTACGAGGCCTGCGGATATATGGAAAATGGCGAAGCGACTGTTCTGATCTCTTTTGATTCCCGTCTTGATGCGAATGCCGAGCTAAAAGCCTCTCTCTCCGCGAAGATCCGGAAGGCCTTGGAGCAGACCGATGCCGTCGGCACGCTGGTTTTCCACTCCGAACTGACGGAAAACGCCGAAGTGGCGAAGATCGCCGAGGAATTCCATGTTTCCCTTGGCCGCGCCGACTGGATCCTTACCGCAGCAAATAAAACCGGGCTGCCCACGGACGAGGTCTCCCGCATGTCGTTGGACGAGCTCCTTAAATTCCAAGAGGTCTCCGGCATTTCTTCTGTCAGTGTATCGAAGTTCATCTCCTTGGAGGAAGCAAAGAAGATTGCACTGAAGGACGCGAAGCTTGATGAGCTGGCGCAGAAGATTGTGTTCACCCGAGAGGAGCTGAGCCGCAATCAGGGCAATCCCTGCTACCTGCTGGAGTTCTACACCGGGACAAATCAATATTTCTACCAAATCGACGCAAAGAGCGGCAGCATTATTTACGCCGGGAAATTTATAACTCTTTCCGAAGCGAAGAAAATCGCTCTGGATGATGCCGGATGCAAGGATAAAGTCAGCTTTACCGAGGAAACCCTTGTGAGCGGCGGCATCAAAACGCCTTACTACCGGCTCGTCTTTGCCGATGCAAAAACACAGTGGACATACCGCATTGATGCGGTGCTGGGCAATGTGTTGGAGAAGCAGCAGAAAGAGATCGTGACAACGGACTTCATCTCTTTGGAGGAGGCAAAGAAGATCGCATTAGAGGACGCGGGACTGGATGAAGCCACGCAGAAGATCGTGTTCACCCGAGAGGAGCTGAGCCGCAATCAGGGCAAGCCCTGCTACCTGCTGGAGTTCTACACCGGGACGAATCAATATTTCTACCAAATCGACGCAAAGAGCGGCAGCATTATTTACGCCGGGAAATTTATAACTCTTTCCGAAGCGAAGAAAATCGCTCTGGATGATGCCGGATGCAAGGATAAAGTCAGCTTTACCGAGGAAACCCTTGTGAGCGGCGGCATCAAAACGCCTTACTACCGGCTCGTCTTTGCCGATGCAAAAACACAGTGGACATACCGCATTGATGCGGTGCTGGGCAATGTGTTGGAGAAGCAGCAGAAAGAGATCGTGACAACGGACTTCATCTCTTTGGAGGAGGCAAAGAAGATCGCATTAGAGGACGCGGGACTGGATGAAGCCACGCAGAAGATCGTGTTCACCCGAGAGGAGCTGAGCCGCAATCAGGGCAAGCCCTGCTACCTGCTGGAGTTCTACACCGGGACGAATCAATATTTCTACCAAATCGACGCAAAGAGCGGCAGCATTATTTACGCCGGGAAATTTATAACTCTTTCCGAAGCGAAGAAAATCGCTCTGGATGATGCCGGATGCAAGGATAAAGTCAGCTTTACCGAGGAAACCCTTGTGAGCGGCGGCATCAAAACGCCTTACTACCGGCTC